>Ga0307468_100000001_pt1 | contig 574624 bp, 452 predicted proteins | sample atmdna_FD_203085 | JGI IMG/M metagenome (GOLD analysis project Ga0307468, IMG submission 203085) | Hardwood forest soil microbial communities from Morgan-Monroe State Forest, Indiana, United States - atmos_gases AM2C_05 | ecosystem: Environmental > Terrestrial > Soil > Temperate forest >...
ACTGTTGGGCGGCGGCTATAATCTGCTCAGTGAGGGTCATCGGAGGCGTAGTCCTTTCGCATAGTTGATTGGATACGAAAAGTCTACCCTCCGTCCTCATTTTCACCCACTTTCACTTCGCACACCCCCGCTTGCCGTTCCTTGTCTGTCAACTCGCCAGTGATGTGCCGCTTCTCTGTGGCGAATTCCATGCCCGCTTGTTTACTGAGCGCCGCCCCTCTATCGCCCCCGGCTTGCCTCGCAAGTTCAATCTGCCTGTTGTATCGAGATTGCGCCTCATCGAGCGCCGCGATTTGCTCCGGGTCCGTCAATGTAATCTGCTTATCATTGACCGTAACGACGCGCCCGCTTTGCTCTGGCTCAACACGTTGCTTGACCTTCTGTAAGGCTTCATCGAAAGCACTGCCCGCTTGCTGCGGCTCGACACGGCGCTTTACTTCATTGAGCGCCGATTCAAAAGCAGATTGCTCATCTTGCGGCCTGATTGTCGTTTCAGATAGACCACGTTGCGCTTGCGGCGAGGATGCGAATGACACCCCCGGATGGTCGCCAAACTCATCAGCCAGGGCAGAGTACAATTCATGGCTGGCTTCATCATCGCCGCCGCGCGCGATCTGGACCCGTTCCCCCTGCCTTACAGCGTCTTGAATCTCCTGCACGGCTGCGAGCGGATCAGCGCCACGCGCCGTCACCACGACGCCACCGGCGCGAGACTCTGGCGCAGTTTGCGCGGCTTCGCCTTGCGCGCTCGTTTGTGGCGCTTCTTGTCGCTTTGCCAGTCTCGGCATTCCGGCGTTGTTTTGCTGTTGTGCTTCTTCATTGGCGCGCTGTGCTTCGTATTCGGCCCTTGTAGCGGCACCAGCGCGCGGGTTTACAATTTCCCTTCCCGTAGCCGTTGCCATTCCTTCCGGCACATCGAAAGCCTGAACACGCGGCGCGGCCTCGTTCGGCACCGCCTGCAATCGTTCGTCACCCTCACGCCCGCCAGCGCCAGCCAAATTCATTGCGCCGAACTGCACAGCCTGTGAGATTGCTTGCTCATTGGATGCACCTTGCGCTTTAGCAATCCCGTAGCCAGTCACTGCTCCCAATCCAGCCCTTGCCCCAGCTTTTATCAAAATTTCTTTCGCGGTGTCACCGACCGCGCCAGCCAGCGGTCGCAACGGTTCACCCGCGCCGATCATCGCGCCAGCCAGCGCCGCTTCTTTCAAAGCATCCTCATCAGACGCACCACGATCTTTCGCATTGTGAAAAGCCAAGGTTGCCCAATACGCGAGATGGACGGCCTTGCCTTCAGGCAGGAGTATTGAAGCAGCGACTTCAGGAGCCATGCGGCTTGAGGATTCTAAAATCTCACCATAGAGGCCGGATGGTTTGTGTAGGTTTAACTCCGATTGCGCTTTCTGACTGACTTCATCCACTAAGCCGTTGATTTGCTCATCGCGCCAGTTCAGTAAGGAACTGATACCCGGCACATGATACAAAGGCGCATTGACGGCTTGCTGCGCGGCTGCGAGCGACCGAATAACGCCCCCGGTTCCCTGCGCCGCAGCATTCATGCCGGTTGCTACATCGTCAGCGGTCGAAGACTTGACGCCAAGAATTTTCCTTGCCGCCGGCAACCAGGGCATCAGCGATTCAGCCGTACCAGCGATGAGGCGAGGCGCAACGCCGGGTGACACATTCAAGGCTTGCCGTACATCGTCAGGAACCGGCCCTTGTTGCGCCCGCGCATACGCGGCCTGTTCACGTTGTTCAGGCGATAGGCTTGCCAGCCGTTCAAGCGTCGCCTGATGCCAGCCTTCCATGCCTTGCTGATATTCCCTCTGACGCTTTTCATCCAACCATTGCTTTGTTTCAGCAATCGCCTTTTCATTCAAGCCAGGAATGTTCACACGACCCAAAGATGAAGGATCAACCGCCGCCATCTGTTTGACCGCCGCCGCTGCTTTCAGGGGATCACCGTAATTCGCATAGAAGGCGCTGCCGACATCGGGCGCACCTTTTTCTTTCGCATACTGTTCGGCTTCAGACGGCGTGAATCCTAAGTCTTTCGCTACCCGCCGTCCGATCTCTTGCACGTCAGGCGACTCATCAGGGTTGATGGTGATCGCTACTTGTGGCGGCGACTGTGGCACATAGCCGCCCCTTTGCGGCACTGCATGGGCATCTATTGGCGCGGGCGGCTGTGTCGCTCCTGTAGCTCTACTTACAATCGGCTGCACGTCAGGTGCTACCCGTTGCATGATCGTATAGCCCTGGTCATACATCGCTGTCGCGGCTTTCGTTTCGTCGCCGCCGTACTTATCTTGCGCGAGTTTCGCAAGGTCATCGGCATAAACGACCTTTTGCCCGCCAGCATCAGGCACATGCTGATTGGTGCGCAACTCGTCAATGCGCGCTTGAACATTCTCAGGAGTTACCGGCGCGGCATCGCCCCATTGGGCTTTCGAGGGCGGCGCAGTCGGCTCAACTCTGGCCTTTACTGAATTCAGCACGTCATCAAAAGAGCCAGGCGCAGTTTGCGCTTGCGGCTCATACTTCGCTTTGATGCCTGACAGAACATCACCGAACGCGCCTTGCGACGGCGCGCTATAGCGGCTCACCGCCTGATTGTACTTATCATCACCGAGGATTGAGCGAACGTAACCATGAGTTTTCGGATTCCCCTTTGGATTCCGCAGCGCCTTTTCCGCGTCCTCAATTCCGCTGTGATAGCCGCTCAAGGTCAACGCATCGTCATCACCCCACTGATTGCGAATGTCGCGCAAGTAGCTCAGACCGGCATGTAGATTCTGCTCCGGGTCGTTCACGTCATAGCCATATTTGCGGCCAGTGGCAGGCAGCACTTGCATGAGGCCAACCGCACCTTGGGGTGAAGTTTTCACCCGGCCACCCGGCCCGTAGTGTTGCAGGCGGCTTTCCTGATTGGCAATCTTCGTTACAAAGTCATTATCAAGCCCATACTGCGGCGCGAGTTCACGAATGCGTGACTGTGCATCGAAGGCAGGCATACGCGGCGCACGGCCCACAGGCTTGCTCGTATCACCGTACTTTGCCTTCATTGAGTTCAGCACGGACTCAAAGCCGCCGCTGTCCTGCTCCTGATTTTCTAAGTAATCCGGCATACATTCACAAATCTAAGCCTTCAGCATTACGGCTTTTTCGGCAACCGACCATAGTCGCGTTGAAATGCATCCTCCATCGCTTTGCGTTCCTCTGGCGTCGCCTTGGAGTAATATTTCTGATACTCGGCTTCGTGCGCCGCCATCTGCTGTTGGTTCGATTGCGCCGGCGCTTTGTTAGGTTGATTACTTTGATTAGCCGATTGTGCGCGAGTGTTCATCACACGGCTTTTGAAACCGGGATGCTGCGCAAATGGAATCCGGCGCGGTATCTTGCCGGGACTCTGCTGTACGTCTTCTTCAGTCATCCCCAGTCGTTGCTTTCGATTCTCTGCCCAGTCGCGCCACTTCGGATTTTCCATTGTGCCATCAGAAGCTATCTTGCCCTCTGTTCGCATCTGCTTCTCAGTTTCCGCATAGGCTTGTGGCTGAGTCATCGCGCGCGGAGCGCGCGGGCGGGGCGCGGGCGGTTGTGCAATCGGCGGTGATATCCTCGGAGCCCCGCCCGTCTTCGGGAATGACACAATCTGATAGCCCTTATCCGTTTTGATTATGTCATTGGTCATCGGGTTAAAGTCGGCAGGGAGTTCGATGCCTTCCTTTTTGAGCGCATCCCGCGCCTCTGGCGTAAGCCCCCGGCCAGGTATGCGCGCCGCTGACAGGATGTGACCGATGCGCTGATCCTTTTCGGTTTCATCCATGCGGCGGTTCGTCTGGTTGATCTTCTCCCATCCCTGTGCGTTCTTTTCATCGCTCTGGTCGAGTCGCCGATTTGTCGCGTCAATGCCTGCGATGTATTTATTACTCAAATCATCGAAGTGCTGGCCCTGTAACGTGCGCTGGCCTGTATAAAAGTCTTCCCCCATTCCCTGCTCATACTGGCGCGCACGTTTTAGGTTTTCGTCTTGTATCCCGGCTTCTGCGTTCGCCTGCCCGATCACATGCGGCAACTGCATATTATAAGTAAAATTATGCTCCATTTGCGGGTCAATTGTACCGGCCACAAGGCCCATTGCGCCCGCAAGCGGATTGCCGCCAGATACGAGCAATGACTTCCCTGCGAGCTTCAGACCATCAACGATATGCTCACCAACGCCCTTCCAGCCGCCAGAGGCATGATGCTTTGTTGCTCCCTCTGCGAGCATTCGCCTTGCCCTGTCCTGTGCAGGCCCAGGCGCGTAGGCGGCGCGCTGTGCAGCGATAGCATCAGAATCGGCATCTGGCGAAACTGGCGCGCGCCGCGCTGTGTCTTCGCCGCTTTGAGAATTGATCGGCGCACGGCGCATGAGGTCAAGGAAGCCACCGGAAGACGGCGCGGTGATACGCGCGAAGTTCTCTTGCGGATCGACATCGCCTGCCGAGCGCGAGGTCGGCATCGTGACCCGCATGAGGCGGGACGACGAATCACCCACCGGAGCCAGGTCTAGCGGAATCTCGTCCATGCGCCGTTGCGACCCGCCGACAGGATAAGGCTCGAAAGGTATCTCGCCAGCAGACGCCCGCCGATAGTTTTCGAGAAACCCACCAGCAGGCGGCGCAGTGATGCGCTGGGAACCGTAAGGCAGGTCTAGCGGGATTTCATCAGGCGGCGCACTCGCCCACCCGGCAGACGAGCCATTGATAACCGGCGCGGTTGGCGAACGCCGAAAGGATTCAGGCGATGACGGCGGCAAGGTGATGCGCCGGTTATCATTCGGCAGGCTACTATCACCGCCTTGCACAACTCGCGGCGGCAAGCTCGAATCGCCACCATACTGAGGCGGTGCGGTGATACGTTGAAAGTTCGCCCTGCCGTCCAGGTCTTGCGGCGGCGCATCGAACAACAGCATGCGCTGGTTGTTCGGCGGCTCATCCTGCGAAACATCGCCAAGCAGCGCGCCACCTTTTCGCTGAAGCCGCTGCAATAGGAGCGGCGACATTCCATAGTTTGACATACTTTCACCTAGCGTTGCGTCGAGCCGAGATTGCTCCTGTTGTCTGGCGGTAATCTACAATAGTGACTGAATAAGTACCATTGAGACGACTTACGGTTGTCTTTCTCAGCCAATAATTAAACAGTGGCGTCAAACATCGAACCATCCACTTCCGTTTTGCAACACGTTCGCCGTAGCGACGGTACAACCACACTACGAATGCGCCAACGGGAGAAGTATTCTCCCAATCCGATAGGTAAGAACGAACCTTATCCACGCGAGGATCGCCTTCGCCGTATATTGCAGCAGCAATCCAACAGGTCTTACCTAGATATGCGCTCCCAGCTTGGCTTGCTCCGCTCAACATCTGCCCCAAAAAGCCGCCCGTTGGCGTAGCATTATATTGTGAACGGCGAGCATCGAGTAACAATCCCTGCCGTGCCAGTTCATCGGAATCACGTCGAGCAGTCGCACGTTCTAAAGTATCGGAAGCCCAACCAGCCAGGCCGGTCATCGCGTCAACCGTCTGCCTTCCTGTCTGCTCTCTACGATTTTCTTTAGCCCTATCTCTCATCGCGTTAATTTGGTTAGCTTGTTCACCACTACCTGTAGCGTTTAATACATTCGCGCCGGTCGCGTAATCCATATCGATATCTGACAGATCAGCCGCCTCCTGTTGTCTCAGCGGTTGGTAAAAACCGCTGTCCGAAGTATCGGCACCAGAACTCCAGTCACGGAGAAAGTGTTTTGCTGTCTTACCAGCTTTTCCAAGCCCGAAATTTATACTATTAAGCCCGCTGATAGAGTCGCTGATTCCGGGTAGCAACCTCATTTGCGGACGGCCAAGGAATGCGTCCATGAATCCCATGTGTAATTCTCCTTACCTATTTAAACCTATTAGCGCCGCCCCAGACGGAAGCAAGGCAAGCGCAGTCGATCCCCGCTCTCGCATACGATCATCACAGTATGCGAACGCTTCGGCAGGCGAAGGCGTCACAGCATGACACCACGCAGAGCCACGCCCGTTTGGATACCAGACCTCGAATGCAATTTCTCGCTCCGGGTCATAATCCTGAATGACACGCTCGACGTGGTTTTCAAGCCGCAGCAGTTTCGCCACGAGCCGCTGAAACTTGTTACGTCGCCAGCCCATACGTACATCAATCTGAACCTCATTAATCGGCGTATCCACCGATAGGCCGAGATTGGACGGCATACGCAGCACCAAACTACAGCGCCCGTAGAGCTTGAAGAACCCGTAAGCGGCGGCAGCCAGACTCATTATGTTCTTGTCTATCCAGCCATCATGGTTCGGTTTGAATTCGTCGCTCATTCAGCGTCCTTTGCGAATAGAAATTCAGCCAGAGGCATAGGCCCATGCACTTTTCTTGGCTGTTCAGCTTGAATGGGGAACGATGCGCAGGAGTGCGCGAAGGTGTGATTATTCGTTTCTGGTTGCCGGGAGGAAGTATAACACAGGATGCGAGTTTTTAGCCCATATCCGAGACGTTTTGGTAAAAGACTCTCTTTTTATTTACCTGCAATGAACTAATCAGCCTCAATCTTTTTAGTAATCGTCTGCTTTGTTAATGTAGGTCGCCCAACCGCAACCGGCTTCTGTGGGCGCGGTTCGCCTTTTTTTCTTATCTCGACCATCTCTTGTGAAGTGAGCAATTCAACTAGCTTCTCCACTGGTACTACAAAGCTGATGCCCAGGTTGTAATAGGCGATTGTTTCAGCAGCACCTTTGGTTTGATTATCTACAATCTCAAGTTGTTTCGCCGGAAACCCTGAAACCAGCAACCCAAGCAGAAACATTGGCCTTTTTCCATCTGCCATTTGGAATGCAACGTATACTGGTGCTCCGCTATTTCCCTGATAAACCTGCGATTCTATCAGGTAATAATTAGAAGGCCCATATCCGCCCTCTATAAGTTCATCTGTAACTAAAGCTATCCGCCCCGTTCTAATAACAGGATGGTTTCGCTCCTGACCGATGTACTGGTACATCATTGCGATAATGAGAATCTCTTCAGCCTCTCCAGGCGGCCAATCTATGCCGAGTGTTATTAGTTGCTGCTGGTTTGCGATGATCTTGTCAAGCGCGATAGTACAATAAATCGCACCGTTGGTTACGTTCGGATCAAGAGCAAAGGGAAGGACACCTAAATCAACATTAGGGTCAGGGTGTGAGTACCAGTTTGACTCAAGGGGCACATAAGTAACACCAGATTTGCCCTGTGCAATCGTGCCAAATTTATTTAGGCGCACATACAAGGGCGCGCCGTCATCAACATAGTCCTTATATACATGCTTGGCGGTTACAAGGTAGCTATATCCCGCGCTCTTATCTTCATTATAGACCACAACGAAGAAGCATGTACCTATAGGTGTTTTGATGATGCCCTGCGGTGTGGTTTCGTCTACACAGAGAAACCCAACGGCATCTTTTGCCTCTTTTGATACGCCCATAGAATCAATTCCTATTGGGCCATCATAATAGCGTATCCCCTGATTCGCTCCAAGCGGACAGGCAACTTTATGCAGACCCGGATAGTTAGCCCTCTGAGTTTCGGACAAGTCCATTCTCGTTAAATTGTACGGCGAATCAAACATGGCATCTACCTCTCAGACAAGTTGATACTGAGATACACATCAGCACTGTTCTTCAATAAAGGCGAGCCGTGCCATTCAAGCTCGGCAACCAGAACACACGGCCCGCCTCGTGATGGACTGCTCGTCACACCAAGCAGCCCCTTGCGCATTGCTGCGCAAACTCTAACGCGCACGTCCGCATGGGGGACAGTTTGGGGGAAATATCCCAAGCCAGTACAGTCCAAATGAATCCAAATCAGTAAAACGGGATAAGGTTAAGTCGTTGAAAGCAAAACACGAGCAACCGGCTAGACCAAAGTTATTATTGACTTGCTGCGAGCGCCGAACTAAACTGGCCGTGTTGTTGTTTGAGCGTCACCGATAAAGGCACACCGGAAGTGATTCCGGGTCGCAAAGCCATGGCCTTTGCGATTTTGGATTTTGGATTGCCGATTGTGGATTAAGGGAGTTGATCTAATGACCTGCACCTTTAATCCAAAATCTAAAATCTAAAATCCAAAATCGTGAAAGGATGTCTGGCTGCCGAAGTGAGTTTGAATAGCGCTCCCACCGTTTCAACTCACCGCACGGTTACGCCGCGAGTCGCTTCGCGTATTGCTCGACGAACTAGCCCCGAAGCGAGATAGCGCATGAAATTTATTACCGTCCTGATGTTCCTTTGTTCATTGGGACTGATCACTGACACGGCGCGCGCTCAGGAAGCGCGCCTCGCGATGGATGTCACCGCTGTGGGTGAGGCGCAGCCTGCACCGCGCACGCCGACGCTCGTCTTGATCAACGAAACCGTAAAACCCGCACCCGGCGCGAGCGCCGCAGCAGCGCAGAAACCGCAAGCCGCCAGGGGAGCGACCGGCAAAGCCGCAACCCCGGCAACGCCGACCATGGTGGCGGCGCAGCCAATTGTCATGCCGAACGGCGCGGTTCCTGAGCAGGCCGCCGACCATATACTCGAAACCACCGGCAACCCCAAGTACGATGAATATATCAAGCAAGCCGCAGCGCACAACGGCATCGATCCGAATCTGATTGTCTCTGTGATGCGACAGGAATCGGGCTTCAATTCGCGAGCGCTCTCCTACAAAGGCGCGACCGGGCTGATGCAATTGATGCCCGGCACGGCGCGGCGTTTTGGGGTCACGAACATCTACGACGCGCAGCAGAATATCGAAGGTGGCGCGCGTTATTTGCGATTCTTGCTCGACCAGTTCAACGGCGATATCAACCTCGTGCTTGCGGGTTACAATGCCGGTGAAAATGCGGTGGTCAATTCCGGCTATCGCGTACCGCGCTACCGCGAAACCCAGGCTTATGTAAAAAGCATCTCGGCGCGCTACGACCGTGTGAAAGGCAAAGCCGGTCGCGCCAAAGCCGCGACCGCTGGCCCGGTCGCGCCGGCTGCCGAAACCTTCTCCAATGGGCGGCTGTCGAATAACTATTAGAAGGCGGTAGGCCGTAGGCAGTTTTCTAATCGTCTACGTTCCGCCGCATTGTAGCAGTTTCTATGCGAGCGATTAACCGCCTGCGGCCTACAATTCCCCCTTGACTAAAGCCCCGTCCCCCGACTAAAACGTCCGCAGTGGTTCAAAGACGTATGCTCAGGCGAGGACGAAACAAGGTGATCGCGGATGCGCTGATCTGTGCGGTCGTTTTCTGCCTGGCGGCGCGACCCATCCTCAATGCTGCAAATCCCGAAAGCCATGCGCGCAAAACTGGCTCGCTCGCCGAGAGCCTCTTTGATTACGCCAGACAGTTGAGCGACGCTATGCACGAGCGCCCGCTCGAAGAGCGCAGCCTCAGCGATTACCGTCGCGCGCTCGATGCTTACGCGCAGGTCATCCGCTTGAATGCAGATAATTTCTATTCCGCCGACAGTATGGCGCAGCGCGCCGAGTTGCAGCGCGAAATGGCCGATGTCACCGGCAACGCGGCGCTCTACCAGCAGGCCATTGAAACCTATTTGCGGATCGTCAACGAGCATCCGCACAGCGCCTTTGTCGGCGAGGCGCTTGTGAATATCGCGCAGATTTACGAAGAGAACCTGCAAGACCTCGACGGCGCGGCAAGCGCCTACCGAGAGTTGCTGCGTTACTTTCCCGATTCGATTCTGGCGCGCGAAGCCCGCGCCGTGCTGGCGCGCTTCGAGGCGCAACTGGCGCACCGTCCGGTTGACGTGTTGGTGCCGGCAGAACGCCGCCGCGATGCCACGGATGAAATGACAGGGCCGCCGCGCCTGACCAACGTCCGCAGCTTCAGTGGCCCAGATTACACTCGCGTCATCATCGATCTGTCGAACGAAGCGCACTACAGCGAACAGCGCGCCGGCAATCATCTGACCATTCGACTGACGAATGCGCTCGTCGCTTCGTCGTTGCTCGGCAGGCGATTCATCGTCGGCGAATCGTCTCTATTGAAGCGCATCACGGTTGCCGAGAGCGGCGCGGTCGAAGCAATGGTTCAGGTGGATATTGAAGTCGGCTCGCTCGCCGATTACTCGGCGTTTCGGTTGTCGCAACCCGACCGCATCGTCGTTGACCTGCACGCCGCCGGGGCGCTGGCGAAAGCCTCCACCCGCGACATCGAACGCGAGGCGGATGCGGCGCGGCATCCGGCAACCGCCGGCGAAAGAAATGTAGGCGAAACCACAACAGCGAAAGCTGGCGCGCGCGACACGGAAGTGGCGCGACCGCGCCCCGCCATGGCTGACCGCAATGCCATTTTCAACCTGCCGGAGATCAACGAGCCGATTCTGCCGATGAGTTCACCGGAGGCGCAAAAGGCGAGCCCGGCGCAGGCAGCGGCACAGGATCTCGGTGCCAAGGTTGAGGCGAAACTGGCGGGAGCGCCCATCAAGCGGGTTGTCATTGATCCAGGCCACGGCGGTCATGATACCGGCACGATCAGCCCCAGCGGCATGCGCGAAAAAGACCTGGTGCTTGATGTCGCGCACAAGCTGCGAGCTTACATCAAACGCAACTATCCGGATGTCGAAGTTATTTTGACGCGCGACAGTGATCGCTTCGTCGCGCTCGAAGAGCGCACGGCGATTGCGAACTCGCGCCGCGCCGATCTGTTCATCTCGATTCACGCCAACGCCAGCCCGGCGCGTGCCGCTTCGGGAGTGGAAACCTATTTTCTCAGTCCCGACCGCGCGCCGCAGGAAGACGCTGACACCGCAGCGCGCGAAAACGCCCGCGTCGCAGTTGAGAAACCTGCAGACAAAACACAACCCATCGTCGCCAGCGTCACGGTCGGCAATCGCGTCGCCGAATCGCGTGAACTGGCACGCTACATCCAATCGGGACTGGTGCGCGGCATCGGCGCAGCGTCGCCGCGCACAGCAGCCAATCGCGGCGTCAAGCACGCGGCGTTCGTGGTGTTGTTAGGCGCTAGTATGCCGAGCGTGCTGGCGGAAGTCTCTTTCCTGTCGAACCCCAAAGATGATGCTTTGTTACAAACCTTACAATTCCGCGACCGCATCGCCGCATCGCTGTTTGCGGGATTGAACGCCTACTTGAAACGCAGTCGCCCGGCGGAGAAGAAGTGAGAAGGGGAGTGGGGAGTAGAGGAGAAGGGGAGAAAGGGATGAGCGACCTGCAAGGCGCGGCGAAGCATTCACCTATAGCGGATTGCAAATGAGATTAGCCTTTGCTACAAGGGCACCAAGACACGAAGAATCACCATCTCCTTGGTGTTCCTTTGCGTCTTGGTGCCCTTGTGACAATTTCTCCGGCTAAGCTGATCTGCAAACCGCTCTAAGTGCGATGAGGGCAAACAGTAAACTTGCGGTCTCCCTGTCTCCCCTTCTTCCCCACTCCCTTTCTCATTTGCCCATGTCCTTCAGGCTGACGTAGCCGATGATGAAGCCGTTGGCGTCAAGCACGATGGCGCGGCCAATGCCGTTGCTCTGCAATAGCGATTGCGCCTGCGCCAGCGGTGTGTTGGCGTCCATGAACATCGAATCGTTCACCGGGAGCATTACGTCGCGCGCCAGCAGGCTCGGCCATTGCGCCTCCGGCACGCGCTGCAATTCGTCGAGCAGCAGCAACCCGTGCAGGCGGTGATTATCAACCACCGGGAAGCTGGTGTAATGATTATTACTCAGGACTTTGTTGATGAAATCCGAGACTTTCATGGTCGGCGGCACCTGTACGACATCGCGCTTCATCACGTCTTCGATGGTGCCGCGCTTGACGCGCCAGACGCCAAAGTTGCGCCCTTCAGTGGTGCCGAGCATCAGCGCGATGATTACTCCGACAGACAGCGACCAGAAACCGGTGATGCTGTAATCGGGCGCTTTCAAAAAATAATATATCCCGGTGCCGATCAGTGTGAGGGCGATCATCAATCCTGAACGCACGGCCATCTGCGTCGCCTTGCGAAAGTTCTTGGTCAGCTTCCACATCAAGGCGCGATAGACGCGCCCGCCATCGAGCGGCAAACCCGGCAGAATGTTGAAGCCCGCCAGAAAGCAGTTGACGATGCCGAGGTGGCGAAAGACCTGGCCGATGGCGCGGTGCGGTGTGCCTTTAATGAACAGGTCAACGATCAGGAAAGCGATCAGGCCGATGAGAAAACTCGCCGCCGGACCGACGATGGCGATCTTGAATTCCGATATGGGCTGCGCCGGCTGGCCGTTCAACGAGGCCAGCCCGCCGAACATATAGAGCGTGATCTCGCCGGTGCCCAGTCCTTCGGCGCGCGCCATCAGGGCATGCGCCAGTTCATGCGCCAGCACCGAAGCGAATAACAGCACGGTCGTCAGCAGGCCGAGCGACCAGTATTCCAGGGGCCGCAGGCCCGGCGCTTGATTAGGCAGCAGGCCGTCGGCAATCGCCCACACATAGAGCGGGATGACCGGCAGCCACGAATAATGCGCGCGGATCGGGATGCCGAAAATACGACCGATGAAGAACGGTTTGAGGTTGAATGTCATGGTTTATAAACCGTGTGGCGCGTCCTCGGCGCTCAAAGGAAAGTTTACTCTGCCGCGCTTGAGGCTCACAAGCGGGCAGGCCGCTGCGGCTTTCGATAGAGCGGCGCGCCTGTGCTAGTATAAAAGCGTTTGGAGGAATGAAAAGCCATGCCGATCTTCGAATATGTCTGCCGGAAATGCGACCATCGGTTTGAAGCCATCGTGAGCCATTCGACGGTCGTTGAATGCCCGTCCTGCGCCAGCCAGCGGCTTGAAAAGCAACTCTCGGTATTTGCCACAAGCGTCAAGGGGCAAACGGCGGCGGCGCGCGAAATGCCTGCCGGGCCGTGCGGCACCTGCGGCGACCCGCGCGGCCCAGGCGCTTGCTCAATGAACTGAGAGCCATCCGTCTGGAAGGCAAACGCCTGAAGCGGGGGTTGAGATTGTCCGTTTGAGATTAACGATTCGCCAACAGGAGCATGCACCTTGTACGTCATCGCCGGACTGGCAGGCCTCGCCACCTGTGTCATTGTATGGTATATCACATCGCGCTGGATCGTCTCGTCGATCTTCTGGATCGAGCGCCGTTACCCGCAGGTGATTGGCACAAAGGCCATCAAAGTAAGCGAAGTGATCGCCTGCGGCCTGCAAATGCTCGCCAGCCTGGCGCTCGCTTTCTGGATTGTCCGGTGGATGGTTGGTTAGGCGCTTGTTCGATATGTTTGCGGGCGACTGTCGCTATCGGCTGATGATGATTCGCGATGACAGATCGTATAAAAAAGCAGGAACTGGCTCGCCGCCTTGCTGCTCGTATGGAGACGGACGAGCCAACGGCTGATGCATGGATTGCCGCCACCGTAGAAGAATTGTACCGCGCCATCAAGTCCGGAGAGTGCATAACTCTGACTGGATTCGGCAGCTTTTATGTGCGGCCACAACGACTGCAATGGGTGTTCAAATTCAACCCGGCGCAAAGACTGCGCGCCGCCTTAGGCTGGTCGTCTTCATACAAAGACAAGCGCTAATCGCCGCTCATTGCCTGCTCAATTCCCGTTTCAATAGCTTGCCGGTCGGCCCCTTGGGGATGTCGTCTAAGAACGCCACCGACTTCGGGCACTTGAAATCCGCCAGCCGCGCGCGGCAGTGCGCGATGATCTCTTCGGCGGTGGCACGCTCGCCGTCGCGCAGCACGATGAACGATTTCACCTCTTCGCCATACAACTCGTCCGGCACGCCGATGGTCGCGGCGTCCTTCACCTTCGGGTGCTCGTACAACACTTCGTCAATTTCGCGCGGGTAGATATTCTCGCCGCCGCGAATGATCATATCGCTCTTGCGATCCACGACGTAGTAAAAGCCTTCGTCGTCTCTGTAGCCTAAATCACCTGTGTGAAACCAGCCGGAACGAAACGCCTCGCGCGTCGCCGCGTCGTTCTTGTAGTAGCCTTTCATGAGGTTGGCACCGCGCATGACAATTTCGCCGACCTGAAAGGCAGCAAGCTCACGGTCGTTATCATCGAAGACGCGCATCTGATTGCCGATGGGAAGCCCTACGGAGCCGGCCCGGCGGCGCTCGTCCGTCGGGTTGAAGGTCGAGCGGCAGGTGGATTCTGATAGCCCGTAGCCTTCGATGACCGGGCAGCGAAAGCGCGCTTCGTAAGACTTCATCACCTCAACCGGCACGGGTGCCGAACCGCACAGCGCGAATCGCAAACCGCGTGTCTCCAGCCCTGCGGGCACGCCTTCAGGGTAAGTGTGATTCAACCGCGACAACATCGTCGCCACCGAGCCGAAATAAGTCACCCGGTAATCGTTGATCGTTTGCCAGTGACGCGAGGCGCTGAAACGCGGTGCCAGCACGACGCTTGCGCCTGCCCACAGCGCCGCGATGCCGGTAGTCATCAAGGCATTGACGTGAAACAGCGGCATGATCATCAACGAGCGGTCGGCTTCGGTTAGTTGCAGCCACTGAGCGATCTCCCGCGCATTCGTCAGCAGGTTGCCGTGTGTAAGTAAAACCCCTTTTGGTTTGCCGGTCGTGCCTGATGTGTAAATGATGATGGCTTCGTCATCAGGGGCCAGGGCAGTGATCAGCGGCCAGTGGTCAGTGGCCAGTTGATCAGGCGAATGCGTTTCGCTTGATTCCGACGATGCGACCGGTGAATCGCCTGGCGTTTCTTGTTCGTCGCTCGCCGAAGACGAATCACTGACCACTGACCACTGATCACCGGCCACTACCACGTGACGGACGAACGGCAAATGGTCGCGCACACTGATGAGGTTGGCGTAAAGATCGGCCTGCGTGACGACGATGGAGGCTTCCGAGTTCGAGACGATGAATTCGATCTCCTGGGGCTTGAGCAGAGCATTCACCGGCCCGGCCCAGGCACCGAGCTTGAAGCAGGCGAAATAGGCGATGAAGTATTCAGCGCTGTTCGTGAGATAGAGACTGACGCGATTGCCTTTGCCTGTGCCGAGCGCCGCCAACAGCGCCGCAAGGCGATTGACTTCGCGATTAAACTCGCGATAAGTGAAGACGCGCCCGTCGCTTTCGACCAGGAGAAACGGCTTGTCCTGGTAACGCGCAACCTGCTGTTCGAGCAATTCGCGAATATTGGCAAACGCGCCTGCGGTCATCCGAACATCTTAGCGAAAACCCTGGCGCTCGCAAAGCACGCCAAAGATGAACGCGGATAAGGGAAAATGATGAATGCAAACTGATGAGTGATGAGTGATTGGTCGCCATTTCTCCGATCCATCATTCATCAGTTATCTTTCCTCCCTCTGTTCATCTCTGGTGGGGTTTGACTTTCGGCTGATCGGGCGGCTACATTTTTCGCCTGCAAAACACTGGTGCGGAGGAATGATGGCAATCAAGTCGGACGTATGGATCAAGCGGATGTGCCGCGAGCAAGGATTGATCACCCCCTTTGAAGAACGCCTGGTGCGCGAGGTTGACGGTCGCCGCATCATCAGTTGCGGTCTGTCGAGCTATGGCTACGATTGCCGGCTGGCGCGCGACGAATTCAAAGTCTTCTCGCCGGTGACTGGCACCGAGATTGATCCGAAGAACTTCGACCCGAACAGCCTGTTGGACGTGCCGCTGCGCCGTTCCAGTGAAGGCTCCGATTACTGGCTGCTGCCGCCGCATTCTTACGCGCTCGGCGTCACCATCGAACGCTTCAGTATGCCGCGCAATGTCACCGCGCTGGCGATTGGCAAATCGACGTATGCGCGTTGCGGTCTGATTGCCAATACCACGCCGCTCGAAGCCGCCTGGTGCGGCCGCCTGGTCGTCGAGCTTTATAACGCCGCCAACCTGCCGGTGCGGCTCTATGCCGAAGAAGGCTTCATTCAGATCCTCTTCTTTGAATCGGACGAAGAATGTGAGACTACCTACAGTGAGCGCGGCGGCAAGTATCAAGATCAGCAAGGGCTGACGCTGGCCAAGCTTTAAGCGCGTCGCCGGGTGATTGCGAAGAGAGGAGAGCTAACGTGCAATATCGTGAGCCAGGGCGCAGACGATGACCTGGATGGCGCTGCGCTGGATACTGATATTTCCTGCCGTGACCTGCGCGATTCCGGGCGCAAAACGTGCCGGACAAATCGAAGAAAATGTGCAGGCCGCCCGACCTGCCGCCGCTGTCTGAGGCAGCGATGTCAGCCATCGCCGCGATCTACGATCAACAAGTCCGTCCCCCGGTTCACCACTATTGGTAGGCGGCTCCGGCGGTTCATCTCTTCCTGATTTTTTTGCAATAAACCCTCGCGAAATCCGTCTACTTATAGCAGGCGGATAGCTTCCGCCTCTCCCGCTCACAAAGTTTGCTGCTCGATATGGTAGTGATATAGTGTCGCGGCTTACTATTTTGCGGCTGATTTCAAACACGCGTGGCTTTATGAAAAACCCGTCCGGTAAATCCATCCTGCGCCTGACTCAGTTCAAAGAAGACGGCAATCGTTATCGCGTCGAAGTGGCGTTTGAAAGCGATGGCTTGCCGCGCCAGACGGCTGTGGCGAGCTTTGACTTCAACCTCACGGCGCAAGACCATGAAGACCTGCGCTGGTATCTCGAAGACTTCCTGCAATACCCGCTTGATCCTGCGCCAAAGATCGCTGCGCGCATCGAGCAGCGCCTGACGGAGATCGGCGCGAAGCTTTTCAAAGACATCTTTCAATCAAGCGACGACGCGCGCGATTTGTGGGCTACATTACGCGACCGGCTTGAAGACACGCGCGTCGAGATCGTCACCGACGTGCGCGAAGCCGCAGCCATTCCCTGGGAGTTGATTCGTGACTCGCGAACCGATACGCCTTTGAGCCTGCGGGCTCACAGTTTCGTGCGGGCGCATTCGCAGCCGGCAGAGCGCCCGAAGCTGCCGCAAACCGCCGCCGGGCCCATACGCATATTGCTGGTGATCTGCCGTCCGGGCGGCAACGACGACGTGCCTTTTCGTTCGGTCGCCAGCCGCCTCATCAAAGGCTTGAGCGAGAGCGAATTGTTTCAACTCGATGTGCTGCGTCCGCCCACCTTCGAGCGATTGGCCAAAGTTCTGCGCGCCGCCAAAGACAGCAACGAGCCTTATCACGTCGTGCATTTCGATGGTCACGGCGTCTATGCGGATGTGAGCGAGCCAGGGCTTCTAAGCGCGCTGCTCGGCAACTGGAGCCGCTTGCTGCTCGCCGGGCCGCGTGCAGGAAAGCATGGCTATCTGTTGTTTGAGAATCCCGCTGAAGAAAAGAACGCGCAGCTAGTGGATGGCCCGGCGCTTGGCAAATTGTTAGTCGAAACACATGTGCCGGTGCTGGTGCTGAACGCCTGCCGCTCGGCGCACGCTGACCCGCAGATCGAACCAGCCGCCGCCGAGACGGTCGAAGACCCGCACGCCAAAATCCGCGCCTTCGGATCACTGGCGCACGAGGTGATGGACACGGGAGTAGCAGGCGTGGTGGCGATGCGCTACAACGTCTACGTCGTCACCGCCGCGCAGTTCGTCGCCGAACTATACGCATCGCTCACGCAAGGCCACATGCTTGGCGAAGCGGTGACCATCGGGCGCAAGCAGCTTCACGCGCAACCGCTGCGTGAGATTACTCCCTCAGATGCAGTGATCGAATTAGGCATAGGCCATAACCAACTTGGCATTATCTACAAAGCCGTGGGCGATTTTGGCCGCGCTCTACTACATTACCGCGAGTCTCTTCGCTACGAGGAAATGCGAGGCAATATCTTCAGTGCCGCCGAAACCCGTCGCAATATAGCTATACTACTCGTGCAAGCAGATCGCTTCGCAGATGCACGGGAGTATGCCTATGCTGCTTTGCGCAACTTTAAAACCTATGGCGACCGCGCGACGGAAGAGATACAAAAGACGCGAGGGTTGATTGCACAAATTGAACAAATCATGCAATCACAAGGAGGGTGAGCGGATGAGCGTATCCAGATGGTTCGATGACCTGCCGGTGATTGGCAAGTTGCCGCCCGAAGAAGCGGCGGCGAAACTGCGCGAGGTGGGCGACAACACGACAGCGGCGGCTCTGGAATCTACGCCAGTCAAACCGGTGCGCGGGCCTGTGCGCGGGCCGGCTACTTATGGAGTCCGAGGACTCTGGCCGTTTCAGGATAAGCCGTGGCAGCATACGGCACACGCTTTCGGTTATCTCGCGCCCGCGCCGCCTGGTAATCAACCTCTGCCAATCCAACACGCCGGCAATATCGCCGCCGATCAAACGCTCAAGAATTCGCGCATCAAGATCACCCTTGACCGCCTGCGCGTCGCCGGTTATCCCGGTGGCGGCACTCATCGCATCCTCTTCGATTTTTACGCGCAGAATCAGGTGCCGGGCAATGTCGAGCATCTGCATTTCAATTCCACCCTCCGCGCACGCGAAGGAGAGCAGGCTGCCATCATCGGCTATCCGATCTTCATCGGCCTCAACATCGGCTCGGAAGGCGTCGCCTTTCGCTGCTACACCGTAAACGTCGCCAACGACGACGACGAGAAGCTGCTCGGCTTTCTCGAAGGCGATGTCTTCAAAGCCGGGCTGAAGCTCGCTTTGACCATACAGCCGGCCATCGCGCCGCTCTCAGGCATGGCTGTGGCGCTCACCCGCTCGCTTGCCGCGCGGCATCGCAATGTCGCGGTGCAGGATTTCTACATGGGACTTGATTTCACCAACATCCCTACGGGAGCGCGGCTGGCCGAGGGCGCTTATCTCGCCGTGCAGATTCCAGAGATGTTGCAGACGGTCTGGGACTGGAGTGAGTGGATCTACAACCCGGCGAGCGGCCAGGTGGTCAGTAAGCAAGATCACACACAGTTGATTCCTTACAACTACGTCATCTTCAGCGTCAGCCGCTACGAGGGTTAGCTTGCCGCAAGGATCAAAGCAATAGGGTGAAGCCTTCCTGAGCAAAATGATTATCGTGCGTTAATACATCATTGATGCCGCGCTCGCGCATGACGTTCATCGAAACGCAGTCGGTGAGGCTATAGGCTTTGTCCGGACGCGCTTCGTACAGAGCCAAACCTGCAAGAAAGGTGTCGTGCGCGTGCGAGATGATTTCAATTTCAGGACTCGCAAGGATGTGGTGCACGACTTTCACTGCAATCTGCCTGGTGTCTGGCCGATAGGCGCAGAAGTAGTTGAGAAGTTCGACTAAAATTAATTCAGTCGTAACCAGACGAACTAAGCCGAGACGGCTTTTGACTTCTGCCGCTCGCTGATGCCACTGGTCGTTGGGATTGATCACTGCAACCCAGTAATTGGTGTCCACGAACACCGTTCTCATTTCTTGGGCGCTCCATACAAGTAATGATCAACATTCACTGAACCATCTGCGGGCACATCATCCCAGGTCTCTGGCGGCGCTTGCCTGACGATTTCGTCTATCTCGTCCCAAATTGCCATTCGACTGACAGAGCTTTGTTTTGTCAGTTTTACTACAAAGTCCAGCACGTCGCGCTGCTGCTCTGGCGACAACGCCCGCAGTTTTTCGATGACGACCTTTTCGATCTCCGACGACATGATGTCCTCCCTGATTACTGCTTCGACGGCGACGCCGGGCGCGGCGCGGGCGTTGGCGCGGCTGGCGTTGCCGGCGGCGGCGGCAAGGGCGGCATCGTCTCTTTGGTGAATCGCGGCAGCATCTCGTCGCGCATCGCCAGTTGATAAACCGCCGCCGCGATCACCGTTGCCGAGGTTTTCGCGTCGTCTTCAATGATCCGCTCATAGGTGTCGAGATTTGTGTGCCACGTCACACTGAAGTATTCAATCGGGTCTTGCCCCATGCCGATGCCCGGCAGCCCTGCCTGATTGAACGACGTGTTGTCGGAGCCGCCCAGGCCGCGACTCTTCGAGGCGATGGCCCCGGCAACGCCGAGATCGGCAAACGGCGCGAGCGCTTCGCGCATTACCGTAGCCGCTTCGGGCGGGCCGAAGACGCCCGCGCCGCGCGCCCGCCCGGTGCCCGAATCGATGTTGAAATAAGCCACCAACTTGTTGAACTCCGGCTTCGGATTCTCAAAAGAGCCGAAATGTTCTTTGACGTAAGCCTGCGAGCCTAACAAGCCCTCTTCTTCGCCGCCCCACAGCGCCACGCGAATGGTGCGACGCGGTTTGACGCCAAGCGCTTTGAGAATGCGCAACGCTTCCATCATCGTCGCGCAGCCGATGGCGTTGTCGGTCGCGCCGGTCGCCGCGTGCCACGAATCGAGGTGGCCACCGAGCATGACGATCTCATCCTTCTTGTCGGTACCGGGTAATTCGGCAACGATGTTGTAAGATGTCTTCCCTTCGGGATAGAGATGATTGACGATGTTGAATTCCAACTCGACGGGCGTGCCGTCGGCGAGGATGCGCGTGATGCGTCCGTAATCTTCATTACGCATCACCACTGTCGGCAGCGCTTTCGCCACATCGAACGTGCGGTTGTTGAAGGCGCGAATCTCGCCATGATCCATGCCGGCGTCGTTGACGCGCACGAGCGCGCCGTTGTCGATCAGGAAGCGGTCAAGCTGTTCATCTATCTGCCTCGCCGTCAACTTCGGCGGGCCTTGCTGATCCTGCGCCGGCGGCGGTTGCTGGCGTGAGAACTGACCGGCATTCGGGTTGTTCGGATCATAACGCTCATGGACGACAAAGTCGTCCATTCGTCGCGGCGCGGGATCAATCGTCACCTTGACGAACTGATGTTTGCCGGCGAGCACAACACGGCCCTTTACCTTGTCCTTTTGCGTGTCGAGGTAAGCGGTGAATTCATCTTGCGTCGGCTTGTCGGGCAGAATCATTTGAACGGCGGGCGCTGTGACCGTGCCGTTGGTGCTCGGCGTCCATGCCAGCACTTCGCAAGTAAGCGGGTCTTTCACAGGCGAGACCAGGTGGGCTGTCAGCCGTTCGTTGAGCCAGCCCGGATGGCCAAAGTCCCAAGGTTCGAGCCGCGCGTTCTGAAGGCCCCACGCCGTCAATTGCCTGGCGGCCCATTCGGCGGCGGCTTTGTGATTGGGCGAGCCGGTCAGGCGCGGGCCATAGACATCCGCGAGAAAGTGCATGGTGTGCATGATCTGCGAATGGTCGGCGGCTTCTTTGCGAATCTGCGCATTGATGTCTACCGCAGGCTCCTGCGCCAGCGCCGCAGGCGAGCCGATCAGCAGCACAAAAGATAAGCAGAGCGTGGCATATTTTTGCATTGATGGATCTCCGGTCAGGGGTGTCACTCCACTGATGATTGAAGGCAGATTATAGTCGAGCCGCCGCGACTGGTAAACCGGCACAAAGAAAATGATGAGTGATGAGTGATGAATGAAACCAGGGCGAGCGGTTTTCTCCATTCATCATTCATCCTTTTGCATTCATCATTTCCTGAGTGCCGCGCCGCATCGCTTGCTTGGAGTCGCGCGCGAAGCGCTTCTGTAGCCTGCGCGCCAGCGGGTAGCCGAGCCGCGCCAGTCGATGATGCGCTTGCGAGTAAGCGAGAATGTCGTAGCAGACCGAATCGTCTTCGCGGTTCCATTCAACCGTGAAGCGCTCTTCGCCGCGCTCGGCGTGATCGGCGAGCGTGCCGTAAGCAAAGCCGAAGCGTTTGACCGATTCGTCTTCGTCAACCAGATAAACGATGCGGCAGGCGTTCACCGACCAGAAACCGAAATGCCGCACGCGAACGCAGACTGTAACATCGACCTCAATCGGCGCATCGGCGGGAATCAACTCAAGCCATCCGAGATCGAACATCTGCCAACGGCGCAGGGCGGCGACGGCAGCGGCGAAGACTGCCGCACCGCTGCCCAGTCGTGTGCGATTGTGGTCTGTGCGATAACCCGATGGCGCAATGCTCTGGGTCATCCCGGCTTCAGGGTAAGAGAGAGTTTGATGGCGCGCTGCCGCCAGGAACCGCCCAACGCGCTCTGCGGAAGGTCGTGCAAGCCAAAACATATATGCCCAAAACAGATAAGCAATGAAGGTCAGGCGCGGCGCTGCTTCAGGCTGTCGAGCCGCGCATCTTCAGCCGCGTAGTCGAATGCCCCGGCGTCGACTTGCGCGGGCGGATTGGCGCGCTGCCAGGCGACGGTTTGTTGCAAAGCCTCGCCGTGCGAAACGCGCTCTGTGTAATCCAACTCACGCCGTATGCGACTGGTGTCGCTGTCGAGGTGATGCGCCAGATTATACGGCGCGCGCAGATGATCGGGCAGTTCGTCATCCGGCACGACGACGAATTCGCCCGTCCAGCCAGCGGCGAAGGCGATGGCCCGCGCCCATTCGAGTTCGCTCAACGCCGCCGGTTCGCCGACGTTGTAGATGCGATTTGCGGCGCGCTCATCGGTCGCCGCAAGGGCAATCGCATCGGCGACGTTTTCAACATAACCGCGCGTCCAACGCCACAGGGCGCGGCGCTCGCCCAGAAGAATCGCGCCGCGTCCGTCGTCCATTCGCTTCAGGTATTCAAGCGGGCGATGCCTGTGATCACGCGGGCCGTAAACACAGGGTAGACGCAGCACCGTGCCCGGCAACTGCGCATCGTTCATGACAATTTGTTCGACGAGAATTTTGTCGTAATGATAAATCCATTCCTCCTGCCGCTCGGTAAATTGACGATACGGATAGCGCGATGCTCTGAGCGGCGCGTCTTCGTTTAATGGCTCATGCGCCGGTGCGCCGCTTTCCAGGCCCAACAGACAACCGTAAGCCTGATAAACATCCTGGCTCGAAATGACGACGACGCGACGCGCCCGCCCGCTGAACGCCTGCATCAAACCGGTCGCCTGCGTCTCGGTGTAGCAGATGAGATCAATCACCACGTCCGCCGCCAGCCGCTTGAAATCATTGGCCATTGACCTGAGATCGTGGCGATTGCCGCGCAGTATCTTCGCTGCGCCGGGCAAATTCGCAACGCTTCGTCCGCGATGCAAGGCCGTGACCTGGTGCCCGCCAGCCAACAGTTGTCGTATGACTTGTGGGCCGATGAAGCCCGTGCCGCCGATGACCAGTATTTGCATCGCATTGCTCCTCACAAGGAATGATGTAGTATGGCGTTTGCCCCTTCATCTATGCAAACGGCTTCGAATGAGAAATCTGGATAATGCATTCACGATGGATTTTGCTGCTGCTTTTGCTCACCTTCATCTTAGAGGTTTCTCTGTGTCTTGGTGCCTGCGGTGGCAATTTCTTTTGTCCCTTTCTTATGCGGTCTGATTTAGCGCGACGATATTTGCCGAAGGCTCGGCCAGCGTTTGGATTCGGTTGTGACGATGCGGTCGGATTGCATGCGTTCGATGTGTGCGGCAGCGCCTTCGGTGCGGTCAATCAATCGCCGGGCGCGCAAAGGGTCGAGCACGCTCACGGCAGTGGCGAGCGCATCAGATGTTGCGCCGCTTGGAGCGACGACGGTGGCGCTGCGCCGTCCGGTCAATGCCTGCCCGGTGCGCGGGTCTACGATATGCGAATAGCGCACGCCATTGATCTCGACGAACTGCTCGGCATCGCCTGAAGTCGACACGGCGGCGTTCGCCAGCAACAGATGAATCATCGCTGCCTCGTCCGCAGATGTCAGGGCGCGAACCGCCACCGTCCAACCTCGAAGTCCCGGCGGGGCAGCGCTCGTCACAATATCGCCGCCCGCCGCGACCAGCGCACTATTGATGCCGTGATCTTTCAATATGGCCATGGCAGCGTCCGCCGCAAACCCTTTGGCGATGCCGCCGAGGTCAATCAGCATGCCGCTTTTGTCGAGGCGAATCGCTTGCGTCCTGGCGTCGAGATGCAGCCGTGCGTAGCCGACCAGTCGGCGCGCTGCGGCTAATTTTTCAGCCGCCGGCAATTCCTGCATGCGCCGCGCCCGCCGCCACAGTCTCACGACCGGCCCAACCGTGACATCGAACGCGCCCTGCGACCGGCGCGCGAACTGTTGCGACAGGGCGAGCACACGAAACAAATCGTCGCTGACCTTCACCCACTGATGACCCGCCGGTTTGCAGGCCCTCATCAGTTCGCTGGTTTCTCGATAATCACTCATGGTAGCATCGAGCCGCGCGATGCGGTCGAAGGCAACAGTGGAAGCGCGTCCGGCGGTCTCGGCATCCGGGGCATACAAGATGATGCGAAACTGCGTGCCCATATGCGCCTGAACGAATTCAAAGCGAGTGAATCCAGACCTCGACGCCATCAACGAATCACTGGCAACCGCGCCTGTCAGCAACAGGACGGCAAGCACGAACCCGGTCATGATCACTCGCCTTATCTCAACCATTGCGCACCATCTTGGTAGGCTTACTTGATAAAACAGATTCGGTTTCGGGGACAAGCCTGATGCGACGATTCAGCCTCTGCGGCGTTCAGTTCATGCTCTTGTTGCTGCCCGTCTTTTGCAACTTGTCGCGTCCGGCGACTGCGGAACATTCATTACAAAAGCTCAAGCCTGCGGACATGCGGCCCTACAGCGAAACGATTCCCGGTTCCAGCGTCACATTCGAGATGATGCCCGTACCCGGCGGCGAATTCGTAATGGGAAGCCCGGCAACCGAAGCCGGGCGCGCGCCCGACGAAGGCCCGACGCACGCGGTGCAAATCCGCCCGTTCTGGATCGGCAAGTTTGAAGTGACGTGGGACGAGTACGATCAGTTTGCCTTCAACGACCGGATTGACGAAGACCGCGAGCCACAGGCTCCGAAGCCTGCGACCGCCGACGCCGTGACCCGCCCGACGCCGCCTTATGCGGACGAATCGTTCGGCTACGGCAAGGGGCGCATGCCGGCCATCAGTATGACGCATCACGCGGCGATGGAATATTGCCGCTGGCTGTCGGAGAAGACCGGCAAGACCTACAGGCTGGCGACCGAAGCCGAATGGGAGTACGCCTGCCGCGCCGGCGCTAAGACGGCGACGGCTTATGCGTTCGGCGACGACGTAAAAAAGCTCGGCGAATATGCGTGGTATACCGACAACGCCGACGCGCAACCGCACCCTGTAGGCAGAAAGAAGCCGAACGCCTGGGGCCTGTATGATATGCATGGCAACGTCGCCGAATGGGTGTTGGATGAATACGACAAAGATTTTTACGCGACGCTGCAAGGCCGCGCTCTGAACCCCTTGCGGTTGCCGACCGAGAAGCGTTACCCGAACGTCGTGCGCGGCGGCTCGTGGGATGACGACGCGACAAAGTTGCGTAGCGCCGCCCGCCGCGCCTCAAGCAGCGACTGGAGCAAGCGCGACCCGCAACGCCCGCAAAGCATCTGGTGGCACACCGAAGCCATCATGGTCGGCTTCCGCATCGTTCGCCCGCTCGAAGAATATGACCACCTGAAAGGCTTGCGCTCAAAAGTGACGAAGCAAAGTCCGTGAGCCGTTATCAGTTGCTAAATCGAACCGCACAACACGGGGACAGAAGATTGGCCACCGCAGACACAGAGACACAGAGAGGAAACAGCAAAGTGCTGAGAAAAATCAAAGATTATTATCATCTTCTCTGTGCCTTTGTGCCTGCGGCGGCAATCTCTTTCTGTGCCATAAATCAAACCGAAGGTAAGGAGGCGCGATGAAGAAGATGAGCCCTACAAAGGATGCTTCACGCCGCGAGTTCTTGAAGACGACGAGCGCGGCGGCGGTGGCAACTACACTCTTGCAATGGAACAGCCTGCCGGGCGCTTATGCCACAGGCTCTGACGAAATCCGCATCGGCCTGGTCGGCTGCGGCGGGCGCGGCACGGGGGCGGCGGAAAACGCCATCAAGAGCGCGCCCGGCGTCAGGCTGGTCGCCATGGGCGATGCCTTCAAAGACCGCCTCGACGGCAGCCGCGCCGCCCTGATGAAGTCGGTTGCCGATCACCTCGCCGTCACCGATGACCGCTGCTTCACGGGACTCGATGCGTTTGAGAAAGTCATCAATAGTGATGCAAACTACATCATCCTGGCGACGCCGCCAGGCTTTCGCCCGATTCATCTGAAAGCCGCCATCGCCGCCGGCAAGCATGTATTCACCGAGAAGCCAGTCGCCGTTGATGGCCCCGGCATCCGCTCGGTGCTTGAGACCTTTGATGCGGCGAACGCCAAAAAGCTCTGCGTTGCCGCCGGCACGCAGCGCCGCCACCAGAAGGGCTACGTCGAAGCCATGAAGCAGATCCACGACGGCGCTATCGGCGAGATCGTCGCGGCGCGCTGCTACTGGAATCAAGGCAGCCTGTGGAAGAAGGATCGCGAGGCCGGTTGGAGCGATCTCGAATGGCAGTTGCGCAACTGGCTCTACTTTGCGTGGCTGTCGGGCGATCACATCGTCGAACAGCACGTTCATAATCTCGATGTCGTCAACTGGGCCATGCGGGCGCATCCGGCGCGGGCGGTCGGCATGGGCGGGCGGCAGGTCAGAACCGAGGCGGCTTACGGCCATATCTTCGATCACTTCGCGGTCGACTATGAATATGAAAATGGCGCGCACCTGATGAGCATGTGCCGGCAGATCGACGGCTGCGAAAAGAGCGTTTCGGAGGCGCTGGTCGGCACCAAGGGCGCGGCTTCGCTGACGGCGGGCAATCGCTACAGCATCACCGGCGACAAAGCCTGGAGCTTCCCGCGCCAGCAGGACAACGAGCCTTACGTGCAGGAGCACACCGATTTGATCGACAGCATCCGCGCCGGTCGCCAGGTGAACGAATTGAAGAACGTCGCCGAAAGCACGCTGACAGCGATCATGGGCCGTATGTCGACCTACACCGGCAAAGCCGTGACCTGGGAGCAGGCGCTCAACTCGACCGAATCGCTGATGCCGGCGAAACTCGAATGGGGCCCGCTTGCGGTGCCGCCAGTCGCCGTGCCGGGCCGTACAGAGTTGGCTTGATCAATTCCCGCAGCGACCGGCGATCATTCTCAAACAGGAGAAGACATGAAGCATAGGTTATTTGTATTACTTTTCGTTTTTGGTCTGGCGGCGCAGGCCACGGCGCAGGACAACCCGTTTCTCGGCAAATGGGACATCACGGCGACTGCTGCGGACGGCAAGCGCATCTACTGGCTCGAAGTTAAAAATGATGGCGGCCAGCTTACCGGCTATTTTTTGAATCGTTCGGGCAGCGTCTTTAAGCTGCCGGCCATCGCCATTGAAAATGGCGAACTGCAATTTACCTTGCCGAAACCAAAGCAGGTCTACACCGCCCAGGTGGAAGCCGGCAAACTCGTCGGCAAAGTCACGACCGATAAAGAAACGGTAAGCTGGATCGGCGTGCGCCCGCCGCAGTGGGGCAACGCTAACGCCAACGCCAAACATACCTTCGGCAAGCCGGTCGAATTATTCGACGGCAAGAGCCTGGATACCTGGGGCGTCGAGCATCAAGATAAGCCCTCAGGCTGGTCGGTGACTGACGCGGTGATGGCCAACACCCCAAACGCCAACAATCTGGTGTCGAAACAACGTTTCAAAGATTTCAAGATTCACGCCGAGTACAAACTGGAAAAGGACAGCAACAGCGGCATCTATCTGCGCGGGCGTTATGAATTGCAGGTGCTGGACGATTACGGCAAAGCTCCCGAAAGTCATGGCCACATGGCGATCTATAGCCGGTTAGCGCCACAGGTCAATGCCAGCCGGCCTGCGGGCGAATGGCAAACCGTCGACGCGACGATTGTCGGCAACCGCCTGACTGTCGTGTTGAATGGGCAGACGGTTCAGAATAACGTCGTTATCGACGGCATCACCGGCGGTGCGCTCGATAGCGACGAAGCCGCCGATGGGCCGATCATGCTGCAAGGCGATCACGGCAAAGTCTGGTTCCGCAAAGTCACGGTCACGCCGATTGTCAAGTAACCTCGCTATTGCCAGCGGCGGCTTGGTTACTTGCCACCAAGACACCAAGGCACAAAGGCACACCAAGAAATTCCTGGCGATTCTTTGTGCCTTTGCGCCTTGGTGGCGTCATCGCGCGGTTGTCTTCAAGCCTTCTCAGGCCCGGCGGTTTCGTTTCGCAATCACGTCGCGAATGAATTGCAGGTTCGTCCGCATATCGTTTTCAACCGACCCCGATGGCGCGTCGCATTCCAATTGCGCCCAACCGTCGAAGCCGATGTCGGCGAGCGCGTCAACTACGGCTGGAAAATCGATCTTGCCCTGGCCGAGATAGTGCGGATTGTCTTTGAGATGTACTTCACAAATGCGTTTGCGCCCCAGCCAGCGAATCTCTTCGATGATGTTGAACCCGCCAAGCGTCGAATTGCCGACATCGTAATAAGTGAGCACCGCGCGCGACCGGCTGCGCTCCATGATGCGCACATTATCGCGCGCCGAGATCGTGTCTTCGAGACCGAGAATCACGCCGGCCTTATCTGCCGCCGGTGCCAGGTCGCGCAGGGCGTCGCCGACATAATCCATTTCGGCGGCGGTCTTGAGCGCACCGCGCCCGAAAAACGGCAGCAGGATGACGCGGACGCCTAGCGCTTTGGCAATCGGAATGGCGTCGGCCACCCAGCGCTGGCCGAGCCGGTCGGATTTGAGATAGTTGACGTGCAGGATGTTCAGGCAGACTGAAGCGAGCGGCAAACCGGCGCGCTTCGATTCCGTGATGAAGGCGTTTTGCGTCGCTGCGTCGCTCAAGGGTAAGCCCTCACGGCCTACGCCTAGGCTGATCTGCACGCCGTCAAAGCCGAGCTTGCGCGCTAAAGCGATGGCTTCGGGTTTGGCTTCCTGCCGCAGATTCCAGTCGGTCGCGCCGACTTTGAACTTCACGCCTCTGGCCCTGGCGTAAGCCAGCAATGGCTCTCTGGCAATCGCTGCTGCCGCCAGACTGAGCCCGCTATGTTTGATGAATCCTCGACGGGTGATTGGCATTCGCCCTCCGTTGATGATGAATTAGAGATGCAGATGGCGGCGCGCGCCGCCCATTGGATATATCGAAAAGCGCCCGGCTCGGCAAGCGTTTCGGCGCGATAAAGTTTTTCTTGCGCCGTGCGCGCCGGCGACAATCTGCGCGCCGGTTTTCTGCGTAACGTTGAAGGAAAATCACCAGCCGCGCCTGAACCCGCCACCGCGAGTCAATTCAGACCCGCCAGTCGCCGGTTGCCGGCGCGCAGAAGCGAGAAACTAGCATGACCACTCGGAACGTCTTTATCACCGGCGGCACGGGCTATGTCGGCAGGCGCTTGATCCCTGAACTGCTCAAGCGCGGCCACAGTGTGCGCGCCCTCGTTCGTCAAGGCTCGGAAGCGAAATTGCCGCCCGGCTGCACAAGCGTACTCGGCGACCCGCTCGACAAAGAAAGCTTTGCCCGGCAGATCAGCCCTGCCGACACTTTCGTGCAACTGGTCGGCGTGCCGAAGCCTTCACCGGCCAAAGCGGCGCAGTTTCGCGCCATCGATCTGGTATCGATTCAACAGAGCGTGCCGGCGGCAGTCGCCGCCCAGATAGAGCACTTTATTTATGTCAGCGTCGCGCACCCCGCGCCAATGATGAAAGCCTATATCGAAGTGCGCTCGGAAGGCGAGCGGCTGATTCGTGAGAGCCCGTTGCGCGCGACGATTCTGCGCCCCTGGTACGTGCTCGGCCCCGATCATCGCTGGCCTTATCTGCTCGTGCCGGCCTACAAACTGTTTGAAATATTACCGGCGACGCGCGAATCGGCGCAGCGCCTGGGACTGGTGACCTTGCGGCAAATGATCAACGCGCTGCTCGCTGCGGTCGAAACCCCCTCGGACAATCACCACATTGTTGAAGTGCCGGAAATACGGCGGCTGTGAGCTTGCCGGTTCTTCAGCCCACAGCCGCTATGCTTTAGTCATTAATCGTCGGCAAATTGGCTTGCCGGAGTTGCTCGTTGAGAGCTTTGATATTGCGGTTGTTGATCGCCTTCCATTGCCTCATCAAGTCGATGAGCGACTGCTGCGCTTGACCGACGGCAGAGGCGGCCTGTGTGGTCGGCGCTACATCGGCGGCTTGCAGCGTCTCAAGCAGCGCAGTCATCTCAGCCATCAAGCGCGACAAGCTCATTGCGCCGCCGCCGCGCCCGAACGCCGGCGCGCTGCCCGCAAGCGCTGCGGCCTGTTTATCGAGCGCCGTCATCGCATCGGCAAGCGCGCCCGGCTTGACCTGCTGGCCGAGCGCCTTCAGTTGCTCGCGCAATTGCCGCACCTGCTCAAGTGCCTCGTGAACCCTTTGCGTGCCTTCATAGCATTGCAGCGAAAGCCTGAACTGCTCGGCCAATCCTTCAGGCGGAGTGGTGATGCGCGGATCCATCTTGACCACGAGCGGCTGAGTGTAAGTTTTGCCACTAATAGTCAGCTTGACCGTGTACTGGCCCGGCAAGACTTCCGGCCCCGTCGGCTCGCTCGGCGTGTCGCGATAAATCGCTGAGATCGGATAGGCGCGGCGCTCGGCAGGCGGCGGCGGATAATGCAAATCCCAGACGAAGCGCTGCATCCCGGCAGCCGTCGACAGTCGCTGCGGCGGGCGTATCCAGTAGGTCGGGATGTTCTGTTCTTTCTCGTTCACCGGTTCGGGCTTGTCGTCGCTCGCGTAGCGGCGCACGACACGACCGTCGCCGTCGAAAATCTCAAGCACCACGGGCGTCACCGCAGTCGCTTGCAGATAGTAATTGATGATAGCGCCGTCGGGCGGGTTCTGACCGGCAGGCTCTTCGGGCGGCAGCGGTGTGTCGGTGTTGGTGTTGCGCTTGATGCGATAGGCTACTTGAGGCGCGAACAGGAATGCACCTGCCGTTGCCACCTCGGCGTTGATCTGCCGAAGCGGCGTGATGTCATCCAAAATCCAGAACGACCGCCCGTGCGTGCCGACGACGACATCATCATTGTGAATGACGAGATCGCGGATCGAACTGGCTGGCATATTCAACCTCAGCGGCTGCCAGTCGTCGCCGTCGTTGAACGAGACGAAGACGGCGCGCTCCGTACCGCAAAACAGCAACCCCCGGCGCACCATGTCTTCGCGCACCGTGTTCACCGGATCGTCGGGCAAGCCTCGAACGATCTCCGTCCACGTCTTGCCGCCGTCGCGCGTGCGATAGACGTGCGGTCGCATATCGTCAAGCCGTATGCGATTGACGGCAATGTAAGCGACATTACTATCAAAGTGGCTTGCGTCAATCTGCGAAACTTTGCTCCAGGCGGTCAGCACGGGCGGCGTGACGTTCTGCCAGGTCTTGCCGCTGTCGCGTGTGACATGAACCAGCCCGTCATCGGTTCCGGCCCAGATCACTTTGCCGTCTTTGTAGGATGGGCCGAGCGCATAGATCACGCCGCGTCGCGGCATGCGGGTTAAATCAGGAGTGCGAAAGACGCCGATGCTCTCCGGCACTTCGGGTTGTTCGCGCGACAGGTCGGGGCTGATGATCTCCCAACTCTGGCCGCCGCTGGTGGTCTTGAAGAGCACGTTGCCCGCCAGATAGAGGACGTGCGGATCAGTCGGCGAAAACATGATTGGCGCGGTTCTCAGGAAGCGATACTTGCCGCTGCGCACGGCTTCCGGCGCGATGTTTTGGGTTTGCCCGGTTGTGCGATCATAGCGACTCGCCTTGCCGCCGTAGATGAAATTGGGATTGAGCGGATCAGGCGCGACGTAGCCGTATTCTTCGACGCCCACCGGATGCCATTCACGAAAGGTAATCTGTCCATCATTGCCGCGCGAGGCTATGCCTACGGAGCCGCTCTCCTGCTGGCCGCCATAGACCCAGTAGGGAAACTGGTTGTCGGTGATGACGTGATAAAACTGCGCCGTCGGCTGATTGTACCAACTGCTCCAGGTGCGCCCGCCGTTGACGGTGATGACCGCGCCCTGGTCGCTGGCCAGCAGGACGATCTGCGAGTTGTCGGGGCTGATCCAGATGGTGTGATAATCATCGCCGCCCGGCGCGCCTTTCCATGCCGTGAAACTGGCACCGCCGTCGGTTGATTTATAAGTCGAGACGTTAGCGACATAAACTACATTCGCGTCTTTAGGATCAACCTTGACTTCGGCGAAGTCCGAGCCGCGACCCCATAGCCGCCCGTCGTCACTCATGCGCCGCCAGCTTTCGCCGCCGTCGTCGGAACGGTAGAGGCCGGCGAATTGGGGCGCGGCATCTACCGTCGCATAGAGGCGATTGGCATCCGTGGGCGCTACCGTGAAGCCGATGCGACCCAGTCCTTGCTCGAAGGTCGGCAAGCCTTTGGTCAACTGCCGCCAGGTCGCGCCGCCGTCGGTCGATTTATAAAGGCCGCTCGTCGGCCCCTGCCATGCGCCGTTCTCCCACGGCCCTTGCCGCGCCGACCAGAGGTCTGCATAGACGATCTGCGCATTCATGGGATCAAACGCCAGCGCAATCGCGCCGGTGTTTTCGTCCTTTTCGAGAACCCGTTCGAACGACTGCCCGCCGTTGGTCGAGCGATAAACGCCGCGCTCGCGGTTAGCGCCATAAGGGTGGCCGAGCACGGCGACGAACAGGCGGTTGGCATCTTTCGGGTCGATGATAATCGCGCCGATCTGCTGGCCATCACGCAGGCCGAGGTGTTGCCACGTTTTGCCGGTATCGGTTGATTTGTAAATCCCATCACCAACCGACAGATCAGGCCGCTGCAAGCCTTCGCCGCTGCCGACGTAGATAATGTCCGGGTTCGATGGCGCAACCGCGAGCGTGCCGATGGAGCCGGTCGGTTGATCGTCAAAGATGGGCTGCCAGGTGTGCCCGTAATCATCCGTGCGCCAGACGCCGCCGTTGTTGACGCCGATGTAAAAGAGATTCGGCTGGCCCGGCACGCCGGTCGCGCCGACCGTGCGCCCGCCGCGATGCGGGCCAATCATGCGCCACTTCAGGCTTTGATAAACCTTCTGATCGAACTGCTGCGCGAGGGTTGAAGAAGAAAAGCAAAAGATAATGAAGAAACACAAAACGACAAACAAACGCGAGCGCACTCGGTTCACGCCTCACCTCCAAAAGATTGTTTGCAGGAGTTCGCGCCGCCACTGGCCGGGCGCGTGCGAGGCGTATTGTATGCGAGGCGCGGTCAACCGACAATGCGGCTAGGCGGACTCGTCGGCGTTGCGGGTTGCCGGATCGGTATGAATGCTGACGCGCGAGCGTGGGATTTCCGCTTCGATCTCGCGCAGCACACGCACCGTCATGGCGTGCGCTTGCTCGAAGCTCAGGCGGCGGTCTACGTCAAGGTGCAGGTCAATGAACTTCAGCGAACCCGAACGGCGCGTGCGAATGTCGTGAAAGCCGAAGACGCCTTGATCCGCGTAGCGGCTGACGATTTTGCCGACCTGCTCATCGATTTCGAGCGGCAGGCGGCGATCCATCAGAATATCTATGGCTTCGCGCCCGACGGAAAACGCTGACCACAGGATGTAGAGCGATATGGCTATCGAGATGATCGGATCGACGATCTTCCAGCCGGTGAAGTAGATGATCGCCAGCGCCACCAGCGCGCTGCCATTGGTATAGATGTCCGAAGCGTAATGCACGGCGTCAGAGGCGAGCGCCGGCGATTCGGTCTTACGCGCCACGGCGCGCAGCCGGGCGACGAGCGCCAGGCTGATTGTAATGGCAATCACCATTGTGCCGATGCCGAGCCATTCGGAGGTGATTTCATGCGGCTGGCGCAGGCGGCGAATGGCTTCCCATATGAGGAAAGCGCCCGATGCGGTAATGACCAGAGCTTGAAAGAGTCCGGCTAAGGATTCGGCCTTGCCGTGGCCGTAGGTGTGATCTTCGTCGGCAGGCCGCGACGCGGCGCGCACGGCGAAGAAGTTAACGATTGAGGCAAAGATGTCCATCGCCGAATCGAGCAGCGAAGCCCAGACGCTGATTGAACCCGTGAGAAAGCCGGTGATGGTTTTGATGATGATGAGAAACGCGGCGGCAAGTATCGACAGCCGCGCCGCCGAGTTCTTTGCCTCGGCTTCTTCGCGGTGCGCGGCGGCGATTTGCTTCTTCGCATCAACGCTGGTCATGCTTTTAGGCTATGCGCAATCGCTGCGGCTCGCAACCCGGCGTGTTCCGCACAAAGGCAAAAGGCAAAAATGAATTGCCGCCATGCTGATGAGCTTGCAACCGGTCTGTAACTTTTGCCTTTTGGTTTTTGCCTTTTGCCTTTTGCCTTTTGCCTTCCCACCGCAAGTGGGCTACCCCAGCAGATGCCGTTTGATGGCGCGACCGATGAAGCGCAGTTTTTGGCCCAGTGGGAAACGCGCCAGATTGACTTTGACGATGCCCTGCGTGAATTCACTCTTGCGGCTGTAATCAATCTTCACATCAACGATCACGGGCCGGCCTGTGGCCGCAAGCGTCAAGGCTTTAGAGATGATGGAACCGACCTGTTCGTCGTTTGCCATCGACAGATAGGCCGCGCCGGTCGCTGTCGCAATGCCTTCAATCTTCACATCAGCGAGCACCGTGCAGGTTTTGCGGTTGAGCGGGATTTGCTGAAACTGCGAAATCTGCGCCAGTTCGCCATCGTGAAAGACGAAAAAGACCGCGCCCAACTGCATTCGCGTCGCCGTCAAAATTTCCAGGCTGGTCATCAGAAAAGCGCCGTCGCCGACGATGGCGACCACCTGAGTGTCTTGATGAGTCAGCTTGACGCCGATGGTCGCCGGCACCGCGTACCCCATGCAATTGAAATCGGTCGGCGAGATAAAATGCTTCGATTGATGAACCGGAAACAACTCCGCCGCCAGAAAGGTGTGATTGCCATCGTCAACGATCATGTAAGCATCATCACTAAGACGAGCGCGCAACTCGCGAAAGAAGATGCCCGGCGTGACGCGCTTCGGATTCGTCTTCGCCGTCCACGATTGGATGAACGAAGCTTTCTCGCGCCGGATGGTCTCTTTTATCAAAGCCGCATCGCGCGGCGTGGCATTGGTTTCTTTCAACGCGGCGACGAGCCGTCTCAACACCTCGGCGGCATCGGCTTCGATGGCGACCGTTGCCGGATAGTTCTTATTGAAGACCTGCGGGTTGATGTCAATGTGAATCAGTTTTTCAGGAATCGTCATGCCGTAGCTGCCGGTCGCCAGTTCGGCAAAGCGCGCGCCAATCGCAATCAAACAGTCGCAGGCTGCAAACGCCTGGCGCGCTGCCGGCACTGCCGAAGCGCCGAAGCCCATGCCGGTGTGCAGCGGATGATTGGCCGGAAAGACGCTCAACCCTTGCAGCGTTGTCGCCACCGGCGCGCCCAAGGCTTCAGCCAATTCAATCGCTTGCGCCGTCGCATCGCGAGCCCCCCAGCCGAGATAGAGACCGGGCTGTTTGGCGGATGTAATCAAATTTACAGCCGCTTTGATTGCTTCGCCGTCAACCGCAGGCGGTTGCCACTGGCGTTGATACGCCGGCAAGTCGCTCACTTCGCCGGTAAACAATTGCACGTTGCCCGACAGTTCAACAAAGACCGGGCCGGGCTCATTTGCGGTGGCAATTTCATAAGCCTGATAGATGGTCGGAATGACATCTTCATGACGGTCGACGAGAAACGCAGCTTTGGTGATGCCGTCGAGCACGCGCTGTTGATTGATGTCGTGCAACTGATAATGGCGGTTGGTATCGCGGCGAATGCCGCCGGAAATCACCAGCAGCGGGATGCCATCGAGAAAGGCTTCGCCGATGCCGCTCATCGCGTGTGTCATGCCGGCGGCGGGAACGATGGCCAGACAGCCTATATGATCCGACGTGCGGCTGATGGCTTCGGCCATAAAAGCGCCGCATTGTTCGTGCGTCACCAGCACGGGGGTGATCTTTGCAGACTTGCCGAGTTCGTCGTAAAGCTCTGTGTTATGCACGCCGGGAATGCCGAACGTATAGCGCACGCCGATCTGTTCAAGCGCATAAACCGCCAGCCACGCGCCTGTCTTCTTCATTCACGCCCTCCGAATTGTAATCTGCATCGCTCAATTTCTGCTGGCCAGGTCGGCGCGGCGCTTGAGGATGTAAGCGCGAATCGCTTCAACGTCTTCGCTCGAAAGCCAGGCTTTGAAGCTCGGCATGCCGCGCGCAAGACGCTTGCCGCCGAGGACGATCTCTTTGTACTGATCATAGATTGATGCCGGCGAATAACGCAGGTCGGGCGTCGCGCCGCCGCTGATGCCGGTCAATCCATGACAGGTGGCGCACCATTGCGCGAACAGCCCGGCACCTGCATCGATCTTTTCCGGGGTCGCCGTGAATTCGATTGGCGTGACCGGCGCGAGCTTGCGGCTGAAGGTGTCGGGCATCATCTGTTTGGCGTTCAGCGCGAATGTAAGTAACATTCCAGCGCCGTTGGCTCGCCCACTTTCGATGCCTCCGGCAAGCGCCGCCGAGCCGCCCCACCCGGCCATCACCGAAACATACTGTACGCCGTCGACTTCATAAGTCACCGGCGCTGCGATGATGCCCGTGCCAACCGTCACTTCCCAGAGCTTCTCGCCTTTGTCCGCGCTGTAGGCGACGAAGCGGCCATCAGCGGTGCCTTGAAAGACGAGATTGCCGGCGGTTGAAAGCAAGCCGCCGTTCCAGATGCTCTTGTACTGCACGCGCCATCGCTCTTTTTGCGCCACAGGATCCCAGGCCAGCAGGTGGCCCGTCGGCACGACCGGCGGCAACATCTTCAATTGCGAAAAATCATTGCCGGTATTCCACGAGCCCGGACGGTATTGAAACTTCTTCTCGCCGGCATAAGCGAAGAACGGATCTTGCGCGGGGATGTAGACCAATCCGGTTTGCGGATCGAACGACATCGGCTGCCAGTTGTGGCCGCCGAACGGGCCGGGCTTCACAATCGTCAGCGTCTCTTTGTAACGCGCCGCAGGGTTTTCAACGGGGCGGCCAGTTTGTTTGTCTACGCCTTTGGCCCAGTTCATCGGCACGTAAGCTTCGGCAGAAAGCAACTCGCCGGTGACTCTATCGAGAACGTAGAAGAAGCCGTTTTTCGGCGCTTGCATCAACACCTTGCGCTTGCGGCCATTGATGTCTAGATCGGCAAGGATGATGTGCTGGGTCGCCGTGAAGTCCCAGCTTTCGCCCGGCGTCGTTTGATAATGCCAGACCAGTTCGCCGCTGTCGGGTTTGAGCGCGAGAATCGACGAGAGGTAGAGATTATCGCCGCCGCCGGGACTGCGGACGTTCTGATCCCACGGCGAGCCGTTGCCTGTGCCGACGTAGAGCAGGTCAAGCGCCGGGTCATAGGCCATCGAATCCCAGACGGTGCCGCCGCCGCCATACTTCCACCACTCGCCATTCCAGGTTTTAGCGGCGCGCTCAAGGGCCGGCGATTCAAACGGCTTCGATGGATCGCCGGGCACCGTATAGAAACGCCAGACGAGCTTGCCGGTCTCGGCGTCGTAAGCTGAAATGTAACCGCGAACACCAAACTCGGCACCGCCGTTGCCGATCAGCACCTTGCCTTTGACTATGCGCGGCGCGCCGGTGATCGTGTAGGGCTGCGCCTGATCTACAGTGACGACCGACCAGACAGGCTTGCCGGTTGCGGCATCCAAAGCGATGAGCCGCCCGTCAAGCGCGCCGACATAAACCCGGCCTTTGTAGACGGCGACGCCGCGATTGACGACATCGCAACAGGCTTTTTGCCCGAACGCGCCCGGCACCTGCGGATCATATTTCCAAAGCTGCCGTCCCGTGCGCGCATCGAGCGCATAAACGATGCTCCAGCTTCCTGTAGTGTAAATCACACCATCAACGACGATGGGCGTGGCTTCCAGTCCGCGCGTGGTTTCCGCATCGAAGGCCCAGGCCAGGCCGAGTTGTTTGACGTTCTCGGCATTGATTTGCCGGAGCGGGCTGAAGCGCGTCTCGGCATAGTTGTGGCCGTGCGTCAGCCAATCCGAAGTTTTCTGATCGGCGGCGCGCAATGCGGCATCGTCAATCTTGTTAGTGGCCTGCGAATGGGCGTTTTGTTGCGCCTGTCTGGCAGGTAGAAAGAAGACACAGCAGGAGATCAGCGCGAGGAGCGCGAGTTGAATGCGTCGCTTCATCGAAAGACACCTCTCAACGATTGTGGCCCGCGAGGGCCGGCTTCATTGTCTGGACTTGAGTCGTTACTTGACTCGGCGATAGTACGGAGCGGCTGACTCAAGCGGTTTGCCTGAAATGGTTCGGGCCGAATCGGGGGCATTGTATCAACTTTGCAGGATTCCATTAAGCGGCAGAATGCGAATGCTAAAAAAATCGGCGCACCGCTTCCAGACGCTGCCATCGTCTTGCCTTTCGCCTTATGCCTCTCGTAAGATTCGCGCTGCTTGAACGCTGCCGAGATGGCGCAAGAATTGAGGGCTTCAATCGATAGCTAACCCTGATCATGCTGACTGGCTTCGGAGGTTAAATGGGCAGAACCTTATCCCGACAACTTTTCAAATTGACCGCTTGCGCCTTGCTGCTGTTTGCCGGCAGCGCCTTCGGGCAATCCACTCCGGCTGCGCAAACTGCATCATCGTACCCTGTGCTGCGGCGGATTGAAAAATACAAGGCCCCGCCTTATCCCCGATCCGGATTCCTTGACCGCGAGACTTATGGCTTTCGCCGCAAGACCGGAGAGCCGGTTCCTGCAACCCTGACCGATGTTTTAATTTGCGATGTCTGGCAAAGAGTGACGATGGATCTGAAATTGTCATTAGACCCGTCAGCGGTTTCCGAAGAGACCATCAACCAGGCGATGCAGGTTTATTTATCCCGTCGCTGGGAAGACATCGCCGGTTATCGGCCCTGGACGCACTGGAATTTTATTCGCGGGCTACGCCCAGCGCAGCGTGAAAGGCTGGCTAAAGAGATCGTCGATTACATACGGAAGAATGGCATCCGTGACGTCGACAATTGAATGAAACGACAATTGAATGAAACGCCGGCGAGACGTGCTACTGGCCGTCGAGCAACAAACGGCTGATGGTGGCATCGATCTCGCCGATGTTAAACGGCTTCGAGATAAGCGCATCCACAAGACTGGCATCGCCGCCCGGCACCGCAGTGTCCGCATGGCTACCGTAACCTGTGATGATCACTACTTTCGCTTCCGGCCAGCGCCGCCGCGCTTCAGTCGCCACCTTCCAGCCGTCGGCCCCCGGCATCGATAGATCGGTAATTACCATATCAAAGCGCATGCCCTCGATGGCGCGCAGCCCGGCCAGCCCGTCTTCGGCAACCAGCACGCGATGGCCGCGCGCCCGCAGGATGTCGCCCAACAGGGCGCGAATCGGCGCTTCATCGTCAACGATCAGAATGGCCGCCGCGCGCGGCAGATGTTCAAGCGGCAACTCGTCGGGCGCATCTTCTTCGGCGCTCGCCGTCTTCAACTTGATCGTAAAGGCCGAACCGCGATTGGCCTCGCTGGTCACCAGAATGTCGCCGCCGTGCCGCTCGATGATGCCATAGCTCACCGACAAGCCCATGCCATAGCCCTTGGCACCTTTCGTCGAATAGAACGGTTCGAAGATCCGCCGGCGCACCTCTGCCGTCATGCCGCAGCCGGTGTCTGTAAATTTGATTACCACCCGGTGGTTTTCAACGGCGGTCGTAATCGTCAGCCGCCCGCCCGCCGGCATGGCGTCGAGCGCATTGATGATGATGTTGACGAAGACCTCGCGGATGGCCGATTGATCGCATTTGACGAGCATCTCTCCGAGCGGGCGAAAGACGATGTCGTATTGGCGGCCTTCGGCGTGTGCATCGTCGCGCCAGCGCGAGCGCGTCAGGTCGAGCGCGTCGCGGATAATCTGGTTGACATCGCACGGTATGGACGTATCGTCCTGGCGCTGGCGCGCAAAGTTCTGTATGCGCTGCACCATCTTCGCCGCATCAAGCGCCGCCGTCTCAATCGTCTTCAGATGGCGGGTGATCTTCAAATCGCTCACTTTGGTCATCACCATCTGCGTATAACCGAGCACCGCTGTCAGCGAGTTGTTGAAATTGTGCGCCACGCCTGAGGCAAGCTGGCCGAGGGCGCGCAGTTTGTCATCGCGCATCAACTGTTCGACTTCGCGGCGCTCGTCGGTGACATCGCGCATGATGCCGAGCACGGCGACCACCTGATCCTCTGCATAAACCGGCGACATAGTCACCAGCACGACGCGCATATGGCCATCGGGCGTCAGACAGCGCGCTTCATATTGCAGGGCCTCGCCGCAGGTGGCTCTCTCGAAACCCGCACGCACGCGCTCGACATCGTCTTCGTGCAGGGATTGCAGAAACAATTCGCCAACCAGCGCTTCGCGGGTAAACCCAAACAGGTCGGCAGCGCGCTTGTTGGTCCACAAAAAGCGGCCTCCGAGGTCGGTCGCATAGACGGCGTCGTAAGCCGATTCCACGAGGTTTTGCAGCAGTGCGCTCGCCCGCTTGGCTTCCGCCTCGGCCAGGCGCTTCTCCGTCAAGTCGCGCAGCACCTGTACAGCGCCGACGCGCTGGCCGGCGTCGTTAATGATGGGATCGATGCGAATTTCGAGGTCTCTGCCGATTTTGGTCTGGTCGGCGGCCTTGAAGATAATGGCGTGACGGCCAGCGCGTCGCACGACGCAGGTTTCGCACAAGCGCCAGTCTTCACCAGCGTGCGCGATGTCTGTCAGCGGGCGACCAACGGCGGCTTCCGGCTCAACCCGGCGCAGTCGATAATAGGCGCGATTGGCGCGCACGATTTGATCTTCGGCATCGGTGATGACGACCGCATCTGTCATCGCGTCGAAGGTGGCTTCTAGCTCACGATTGGCGAGCGAGGCTTCGTGCAAGAGTTCCTGCTGGCGATTCCAACTCGATTCAAGGCGCTCGGCCATGGCGGCGAAGCTGCGAAAGAGCTGTTCGTATTCAATGGTAATAAAGTGTTGAGCCGGCAATCGCGCGGCGAAGTTGCCGGTGTTCAATTGCAGGGCGTTGCGCTGCAACTGCACCATCGAGCGCGTCAGCAACCGCGCCACCGCTTTGCTGAAGACGAAGCCCAGCAACAGCGCCAGCAACAGCGTCAGCAGATAATCGAAGTAGAGGCCATCGAGCTTGGCTTTCAGCGGGGCGAGCGATTGCCGCTCCCAGATTTTCCAGCCGGTTGTAGGAATGGTCGTGAACTGCGCGATGGCGGCTTGATCGAACGATAAACGCGCCGCCGGGGTGGGGATCATCGCGGCATCCGAAAAATCGAATGCGCCGCTCGGAGCACGGCTGGCGAGTTGAAACTCCTGGCGCTCGGCGAGACTTTCAATCTGCGCATAATCGCCCGGCGGACGCGATGAATCGCTGATCAAGTGGCCCGCCGCGTCGGTGATAACGACATCTTCGCCTTCATCCCTGTAGCGCGTGACGATGGCTTGAAAGGGGTCGAGCGTTAGACAGCCGATGACAAAGCCGACCAGCGTTCCGCTCGCATCGCGCAGCGGTTCGGCAATGGCGAAGGCCGGGCCGGGGGCCACCTCGCGCTCCTGATAAACCTCGGAGTAAACTGTAGTTTTGGTCACAAATAAGGCGGGTGTGAAGTGCTGCGCAACCAGGTCGCGACCGATGCGGCTCTGCGACGCGGAATCGGTGAGCGGCTCGGCGGCGATTGCCCGTCCGCTGGCGTCGGTGACGAACAGCGATTTGAATTCAGGAAACTCTTCGTGAATGCCGGCCAGCAGCCCGGACATGGCTGCCGCCCCGCCGGTGCGATGGCGCGGCGAAACGAAGAGCGCGGCGACGAATTTGAGATTGTGTTCCTGATGTTCGAGGAGCGCCCGGCATTCGGATTCGACTGACGCCACGTCGCGCGTCGCCGATGCAGTCATTTCGCTCGTCAGACGCTCGCGCACATGCTGAATGCTGCTGGTTGAAATATAGAGCAACGGCAGCGTGATGGTCGCCGCCATGACGAGCGTCACCAGCCCGTTGAGCGACAATCGCGCCGGCCTTTGCGGTTGCGAACGCCGACCGGCAGTCTCGTAAAGCAGCAGGCCCAACTCCAGCAATATGCCGACCAGCAGACCGTTGATGATCGAACGCGCCTGCACAATCATGGCCAGGCGCAACGGCAGATGCGTAATGAACAACTGGCCCGCCAGGTTGAGCCAGCCGCCGATCAGCAGCCAGTAGGTGAGCGTCGCCATCAACGGGCCGCGTCGCCGCTCAAGGCTCTGCTGCCCGACCCAGATGCCTTCAAACGTATAGAGAACGGCGCTGACCGGCAACGGTTGTTGCCACAATATCCAGGTGCGCAGTCCGGCGACCAGCCCGGCAACGCCGCCCGCCGCCGGGCCATAACGCATGGCGGCAACCAGGGTGACGAGGCTGCCGAAAATCAGATGAATGCCAGGAAAAATTTCGACCGGCAGGCAGTTGACCGCATAACCGCCAAGCCCAAAAGCCAGTCCAAGGGCCATTCGGTAATAAATGCTACTAATTGCCGTATTCGCTGTTTGCTTCACCCGATGACCCGAATTCGATGAAAGGGGAGCGTTATATTGAACTTCAATGGGGCGGCGACTACAGTGTAGGCGAGCCAAAATTTGAAGTCAACAATTGATTGGTTGCCGATTGCAAACCCGTGTGTGGCATTGTCCTACATTGCTTGTCCCAGTCGAGGACAGGCGCATTCATGGTTAAAGCCGTTCATAGGGAGGACCGATGATCAGAAGCAGCGTGCCGCCGATACTGTAAGGTTTGTCGTGCAGGCTGTCGGCACCGGCAATGTGATAATCGCCTGGCCCAAGCACGCTGCCGGCGACATGAAAATCGCCTTCGAGGATGACGCATTCTTCAATGCCCGGATGACGATGCCGCGTGCCGATGGCACCGGGCAGCATTTTGACGAGCGTGGTGAATGTGCCGGTCTCGCGGTTCTCAAACAATCGCTTCACGAGGACGCCGGGCGACGATTCAATCCATTCGCCGTCGTTCTTGCGCACCGTCGTCAACTCTCCCGCCGGGTTCTGCGCCACCGGCGAGGGCCGTTGCTCTTTTGTAATGAATCCTACTACTTGCTCAAAGACGCGCGCCGGCGGCTCGATCTCTGCCGCCAGGAAGGCGAGGCGGTGAGTCACTTGTTCGGAAACGCGCAATTCGGCTTCGCAGTCCCGGCAGCCATCGGCGAGATGATCTTCAAAGGCGCGTGCTTCGTTCTGCGTGAGCGTGCCGAGCGCGTAGAGCAACGCGTGGTCTTTCATCTGGTCTTCGGCGGCGCAGTAACTCATAGCGACTTCTCCATGACCGGCTTGAGAGAATCGCGCAGCTTCATCATGGCCAGCCGCGTGCGCGTCTTGACCGTGCCGAGCGGCAGAGAGAGATGCGCGGCGATTTCGGTTTGCGTCATCCCTGAGTAATAAGCCAGCTCGATGATCTCGCGCTGTTCAGCCGACAGATGAGCGAGCGCGGCGCGCACGATCTCGCGCATCTCGGCAAGCGCGGCATTGGTTTCGGGGCTGCTGGCGCTGGTCTCGCGGCTGGCGGTCGTGGCGCTCAGTTCGTCTTCTTGTTGCAGAGGCTTGTCCGAGCGCAGACGGTCAATGGCGCGGCTGCGGGCAATCGTCGTGATCCACCCCAATGGCCCGCCGCGCGCCGGATCATAACGCGCCGCCTGCCGCCAGACCTGTGTGTAAACATCGAACAGCACCTCTTCGGCAACGCTGCGATCACCGAGAATGCGCAGGACGAGGCCGAAGACGAGCTTGCTTGTGCCATCATAGAGCGTCGTGATTGCCTGCTGATCGCCGGCAGCGATCTGGCGGATGAGCGCGGCAAAGTCCGGCCCTGAGGCTTGGGCTTCAGCGAGATTGTGGGATGATCCGATCAAATGCCTCTCCACGTCTGAGAATGGCGCAGGGGGTACGGCTGCGAGTCGTGGGCCATCATACAATCAAACGCCTATGATTCCAAGACGAAAAGCGGCCATTTATTCGATATAGGCGTTGCAGTCGTAGCACCAGGTGAACGAGCGTTCGCGGATGGGAAGCTCGCGGATGAGCGGATGATGCTCGGCGAGCGCGTGGGCGCGAGCATGGCCGCGCGTTGATTCGCAGCACCCGACATGACCGCACGTCATGCAAACACGTGTCGGCGCGAGCGCGCCGCACTCTGCGCAATTGGTGCTCGCGACGTTCAAGGCCGCACTGCTGGTTGTCTCGAAGTGCGGGCACTCTGTAGCCTTCATTACAGCCATCGAATCTCCTTTGTTGGCGCTGGCCCGTCAGCGCCGCGTCTCAGTTGCTGCGCCGCCGCTGCATCGCGGTGAGCGTATTCTTCATCAGCATAGCAATCGTCAGCGGGCCGACGCCGCCGGGCACGGGCGTCAGATAGCCGGCGACCTCGAAGACTTCGCGCGGGTTGACATCGCCAATCAGCGTCGAGCCGTTCTTTTCAAAGGCAGCGCGCCGCTTCTGGTCGTCGCCGTAATAACGCTCAAGGTCTTCGCGTGTCGTCAGACGATTCATGCCGACGTCGACGACGACCGCGCCCGCTTTGACGTAGCTGGCATCGACCATTGCCGTCCGGCCTATGGCGGCGATTAAAATATCGGCTTCGCGCGCCACCGCCGGCAAATTCTCTGTACGCGAATGGCAGATGGTCACCGTCGCGTGACGGTGCAACAGCAGCAAAGCCATCGGCAGGCCGACAATGCGGCTGCGGCCCAGGACGACCGCGCGCTTGCCCTGCATGGCAATCTGGTAATGGTCGAGCATCTCGATGATGCCGGCGGGCGTGCAGGGCCTGAGTCCCGGCTCGTTCAACAGCAATCGACCAAGGCTGATGGGATGAATGCCGTCAACGTCTTTTGCCGGATCGACCGCATTGAGCACCGTCGTCGTATCAATCTGCCTGGGTAACGGCAGTTGAATCAAGATGCCGTCAATCTCGTCGCGCCGGTTCAATTCATTGACCAGCGCCAGCAACTCGGCAGTGGTCGTGGTTTCCGGCAAGGGGATCTTTTCTGAATAGAGTCCGAGTTGTTCGCAGGTTTTCACTTTGCTGGAAACATAAACCTGCGACGCCGTGTCATTGCCGACCAGCACCGCTGCCAGGCCGGGCCGCAGACCGCGCGCCGCCGCCCGTTCGGCAACCTCTGCCGCGACTGCTGCTTTGATCGCTTGCGCTACGCTTGCGCCATCGAGAATCTTCGCCGTCATTCTTCAACCCTCAAGGTTGAGTATGCTGAGGCGCGACGCGCGATGTCAAACAGCGGCCAAAGGCTGGAGGCCAGAGGCTAGAGAAACGCGTCGTATACCGCCAGTCTCTACTCTGCTAACTTTCGGTTCTTTATGGCTTATTCGACGAGCCGCTCAAAATCGGGTAGCACATAAAACCCAAGTTAAATCAAAAGACAAAAAAAGGATTGAATAGAGTAGCCCGGTCAAACCGGACGCGCTTCCTCATTGGTCAAAAACTCTACTGCCTGAATCGCACCGCTGGTGTTACAAGGCTTACAGACACACCGCCAGTCTTCTAACTCAGAAGCTCTGATCCACACGCCAGAAGTTGTGTCTACGCCTATTTGTTTGCCTTCATGCTCGAAGACAATCCACTGGTTCGGAAGTATGCGGGATGTGATATTAAAGCCACGTTCAATGAGTAGCTTCTGAATATGATTCACGGCTTCTGGTTGTTTGATTGCTTTCATAAAAAAATAGGGGTACAGACTTCCCCATTGCCGCACCCCTTAAAAAACCGCTAAGGAGAAAATCCTATCTACCCTTCTTTGGTGAGCGTTCCATTATCTCGGCAACCCTCCGTCTCTTCTCTTCTCCTATGGGACACTGACACCAAGTTGATGCATTCAGATTAAATTCGCCCTGTCGTTTAATGCCGGTACTTTTGCAATCTTCGCACACACTTACTTGAGCCTTACTGTTAGCTGTGATACAAACACAAAGTTTGTTGGAGAGGCCCGCTACGACCTCTCCAACAATTTAGCGAAATATTCTAAATGGTTAGCAAGATGGTATATGACTATCTGCGTTATGTCAAATACTATTTTGCTGCCCTGCGAGGGGCGATGACACTTGCGGAATACGTTACGAAGGTAATGGATGAACAGGGACTTAATCCGTCAGATGTTGAACGGAGAAGTGGTAATAATATCAGTGACGCTCAAGTAAGAAACATAATGAACGGCATTACGACCAATCCACGGCTTAACAGCCTATTGGTATTGGCTGAAGGGTTGGGCGTGAATCCTGTTGATCTGTTCAAAGCCGCTGCCGGTATTGAAGAGGATCTGTCTGCCTACCAGCTTGTAGTCGTGATGCAAAATCTTATAAAGAGTCCCAATAAGCTCAAGGGCGTGAAGAAGGTTTTGAAGATTGATTAAGTCCTGCTCCCTGGCCCCTAGTCTCTAGCCTCTAGATCGTGTAACATCGGGGAGGTGTCTCGTTCGCTCGGTTTCGATCAATCCGTGGTCACAACTATCCATCGGGTGAGGTTATGAATAGGAAAGCTGTATTTGTAATGTTCTTCGCAATTCTTTTGGTGCTGGCGTCCAGCGGCCTCGCGCCGCAGCCCGTCAGCGCGCAGTTTCCGATGTTTTTTGGCGCGACCCGTTTTTCGACGATTGAGGTTGACGGCAGCGACCGTCTTTACCTGGCGATGTCCGTGGCCACCGCGCCGGCAAGCGAGCATCGTCCGCACAGCCAGATCTTCTTCACGACATCGAAAGATGGCGGCAAGAATTGGGATAATCTGCCGCAAACACGCAACCTGACGAACTCGCCCGGCGAAGCTTTCGGGCCGTCGCTGGCGGTCTCCAAGGAAGGGCCGCTGCGCCTCTACATCGCCTATCACGACAATTCGACCGGCACCTATGAAGCCTATCTACTGAGCACCAAGAAGAAGACCAAGTTTCGCAGGCCGCAGGATCTGACGCCCGGCGGCGGCGGCGGCTTCTCGCCGCGACTGGGGCTGGATTCAAACGGGAATGTGAATCTCGTCTACGGCGACACGACGGGCGGCGTGCGGCACGTTCGCTTCATGCGCTCGACCGATCAGGGGGCGACGTTCTCCGAACCTCTCACCATCTCCGGCGCATCCGATGGCGCGTTCGAGCCGGAGATCGCCATGACTTCAGGCGATGCCATCAACGTCGCCTGGGAAGATACGGTGTCGGGCACGAGCGCGATTCTGTTCGCGCGCTCGACCGATAGTGGCGCGACGTTTTCCAATCCCCAGCAGGTGTCGCGCGGCGAGGGCAGCGCCACCGAAGCGCACATTGCGGCGGACGGCGCGGGCCGCTTGAGCGTCGTCTGGGCTCAGGCCGTCGGCGATGACAAACACTTGTTTTATTCGCGTTCGACCGATGACGGCCAGACGTTTTCCGATCCCTTGCAACTCACCACTGCTGCCGGCACATCGATTAGCAAACCGCTCGCCCTGGCTTACAAAAATGTAGTCTATGTCGCTTATCAAAACGAAGCGCCGCGCCATATGCAAGTTTATCTCAGGAAGTCAGATGACGGCGGGGTGACGTTTGCGGATGCGGTGCAGGTATCGAATGCCGACAATAACTGCGGGCGCGCTCACAGCCCGTCGATGACCGTCGATAGCCTGGGGACGCTGCACATGGTCTGGATTGACGCCTCGCACGTGGTGGGCTGTAACGACGAAGGATTATTGTTCTACAGCCATTCCTCGAACGGTCGCAAGTTTTCTGCCGAACAACTGATTCTCGCAGGAATTTGAGTAGTTGTTAGTTGTCAGTAAAAGAAACAAAAGGCAGCAAGTGATTCATCGTCGTTGATCGCTTGCTGCCTTCGTTTTTTAGACCAGCAGAGTATTTAACTCTACTGACAACTGGCAACTGGCAACTGACAACTACTTCTTCGGACTGTAGCCTTGAGGATAATGCAGATGCACATTGGCTTCGGTAGTCACCTCGATGCGGCGAAAGCTGTTGCCGAGCGTTTCGCTGCGATAGGTGATGACCCATTGCAGGCCGAGCAATTCGTTGAACTCTTTGATGTAGGGATCAAAGGAGACGAAGTCGAAGCCCGAATAAAAAGTTTCGCCGCCGGTCTCTTCCGCCAGGCGATTGAGTGCGCCCTGCCCGTAATTGGCTTCCAGGCGGCTGAAGCTCGACAGGCCGACCGACGGGGCGTAGAACGAAAAGACACTGACGCCGCGACGCTGGGCTTCACGGACGGCGCGCTCCAGATCGACCGAGTGTAGCGCGCTGGCCCCTTCAAGGCCGCGCGACGTATCGAGTCCGTCCGAGACCATCAGCACCAGTCGCCGCCCGACGGGCTGCGCATCGAATTTGCGCAAGCCTTCGAGCAATTCAACGTAAGGATTATACGGCGCGGACTCGGCAGTCGAGCGCAGAATGTGCAACGAATCGGCGGCGCGCGCCCTGTCCGTTGTAAAGTCCTGCGCCACGCGCAGCGAACCGGCGGTGATGTAGCCGGTCATCACGCGCGAACCTTCGGGCAGTTGGCGAATGAATTGTCTGAGGCCGTCGAGTTCGTTGTTGACGCGCCCGACCAGATCATCCTGAATCAACACGGCGATGATGGGCGGCGCTTCGCTTGCCGGTTTCACCGCGAGGATTTTTTGCGGCAGCTTCTCTTCGCGCACTACGAAATCGTCAGCGCGCAGTTTCTGAGCCTCCTTGCGCATGCGCTCGTTGTGCGCATGCGCCGTGACTACGATGGTGTGTTCGACGCCGTCAGCCGCGCTGACCGCGAACGCCCACGTAAAGATGAAAACCACCGCCGCCAGCGCGGCAGTGAATCGGTTCTTTTTGCACATACCCCGTACCTCGTTTCTGCGGCTTGTTTGCCGCTTGCTTGTTTACTGACTTTTCTCCTCTTTAATTCTAACAGAATCGCGCGGCGGCAGATGCGAATCCTGCGGAAGAAATGCGACTGGCGTTGTAGTGAGTGCTTATGAAAGTCTGTCTTCAATTGCTTGTTGCAGGCGGTGGTTTGACTACGTAACGGCAAGACGCATAGACCAGCCTTGCTGTTTTGCTGTTCGGCGGCGATGGCAGTTCGCGCAGCGCACTTCGCATTTGCTGATCTCGTCCATGATTTTTTCCCATGGCCTTTGTCGCTGAACCATTTCGGAAATTGTTGATATTTTCGTCGCGCTGTCTATGTGATCGAATTCGAGAACGATGGGATCAATTTCGCCGCAATCAACGCAAGGAGGCGTTGAGAGGTAGTTGAACACACGTTTGGAGATTATCCCGATGTAAGCCTTCTTTCTACGCATGGCTTTCTTGACATAATAATCCACATTGCTCTGATAATGCTGACGAATATAAATTCTCATGCACTCGCGACATGTGGAGCAACGCACACCTTTCGCCTTGTATTTCCAGTTAAACTCTTCGACAGGCTTTCTTCTATAACAGACTGGGCAGGTTTTCATGGAACCTCCGTTTATCAGGAGCGAATGGCGGGGAAGAAAAGTGCGCCCGGAGAGGCTTGAACTCCCAACCCTCGGTTCCGAAGACCGATGCTCTATCCAATTGAGCTACGGGCGCATCGGACTTGATGACAGATTAACGGCAAGCCTTCGGCGGTGTCAAATCACGCGGCGTTGCTCGCGCCCGGCAATGGCAGGCGATCAGCAAGCGGGCGATGTGATTGCTCAACAACCCAAGTTAAAACGGCGCGATTGAGCTGGCCTGATTGTGCGGGCGATAGAGTTCGTTGAAATCGCGGACGCTGCGCTCAAAGATCGCTTGAAACGACGCCACGTCTTCCGGGTGAATTGTAAGATTAACCCCATTGGCAAATGCCAGGTAAGTGTCGAGCGTGCGCAGTTGCGGCGACACCAGCACAACATAGGTGCGCCGCCGCACCTGTGGCGTCAGCGTGTTGACGTATTGCATCAGCGCGCCGCCGCCCTGATGTTCGGTATCAAAAAGCGGACTGAGAACGATGACTTCGGCGCGCGATTCGTGAAAGATTTCTATGGCTTCGGGCGCAAAATCCGCCGAGAAGATTTCATAGCGTGTCGGGTCGAGCGCCGTGCGCAGCTTCTCTCTAAGTGGTGCGTCGTCGAGACAGAACAAGACGCGGCGGCGTTGCCATTTCGCGTCCGTCTGCGGTTGCTGCGCCTGCTTGATGCCGGTCGTCAGCAACTCGATCAACTGGCGCAATGGATCCGCCTCGGTCGCCATCGGCGGCGGGTCGAGCCGTCCCGTGGTGCCGGGAAGTCGCGGCTCTTCTTTCGGCGGCGGCACAATCGTCACCGACTGGCGACAGCGCGGGCACAATACATTGAACGACTCAGTCGGCAGCCGCTCGTCATCAAACGTCAAACTCATCGCGCATTGCGGACAGTTGGCTATCATGTCGCTTCGCTCCTCCGGTTGCGGGTTGCGGGTTGCGGGTCAACCGCCGCTTCGCTGTCCGTCAAACCAGAAACTAATTTTACCTTTCCATCAGGTCAGCCATGCGATGGCGCGCGAACGACTCTGCCGAGCGCGGCGGTACATAGTTGCGCTCTTCGCGGCGACTGAGCATATCGTCACTCGTCCCCAGCCCCGAAAGCCGCAGCAGCAGATTCGATGGATTGGTCGCAAACGCCAGGCCGTCTTCCTGCGTCACCGTGCCGTTGCGAATCAATCGCTCGATCACCTGATCGAAGTGCTGCATACCTTCAAGCTCGCCGTCGTTCATGGCTTCAAGCAAAGTCTTGCCTTCAGTTTCGCCCTGCTCGACGTATTCGCGGGTGCGCGGCGTGCCCTTCAATATCTCGACCGCCGCCAGCCGCCCGCTGCCGTCGGCGCGCGGCAGCAATCGCTGCGAGACGATATAGCGAAACGAATTCGCCAGCCGCGTGCGGATGACGTGCTCTTCGGATTTCGGATAGATGCCGATGATGCGGTTGACCGTCTTCGAGGCATCGGTCGTGTGTAAAGTAGATAACACGAGGTGGCCGGTCTCCGACGCCTCCAGGGCGATCTCGGTGGTCTCCATATCGCGCATCTCGCCGACCAGAATGACCTTCGGCGCTTGGCGGAGCGCGGCGCGCAACCCCAGCGCGAAGGCTGGCGTATCTGTGCCCAGTTCGCGCTGATTGATCGTCGATTTCTTGTGCGAATGCAGGAACTCAATCGGGTCTTCGATGGTGACGATATGATAGCTGTATTCCTGATTGATCTTATCGATGATGGCCGCGAGCGTCGAAGACTTGCCCGACCCCGTGGGGCCGGTGAGCAGCACAATGCCGTTTTTCAAATGCGAAATCTCGCCGAGCGCCGGCGGCAGCCCTAAACTGTCGACCGTCGGCACGCTCGTCGGAATGACCCGCATGACGATGGAAAGCGAACTGCGCTGTTTGAAGACATTGACGCGAAAGCGGACTTTGCCCGGTATCGCGTAGCTGATGTCTGTCGAGCCGGTTTGAATCAAGCGGCGCGCGGCGTCGGTGTTGCCTTCGAACATCGACATGGCGATGATCTCGGTTTGATAAGGCGACAGGTTGCGCAGTCCTTTGATCTCTACAGGCGTGAGCTTGCCATTGATTTCGACCTGCGGCGGTCGGCCTACAGAAAAATTCAAGTCCGAAATATTGTCGGCCACCGCGAGCATTTTTTCGAGGATCGGCATGAGGTCGAAGAAACTCATTCTTGACTCCTGGCGGTTCGTTTCGGTCAGCGAAGCGTGCGAAGGTCGCGCGGGGTCTGGCACAAGGCGCAGGGGCAGGAAACGGGACAACGAGGGCCGCCGCTTCAGCGGCAGTGACAAGATACGCCAAGCCACTCTAAAGGGCAACACAAATTTCGCCCAGAGTCTTGTGGCTTACTTAAACCACGTTAAAACAAAGCCTTACATCTTTTCAATTAACAGCACTTGAAGTTTCGGCCACAATTAGGCCACGACCCGCAAAAACGGCTTCTGCCACAATCTGAGAAGCTTTTATCGCCACTCTATCTCTATGGCTATAGCCTGCGGTCGTGCTTTCAAAAGCGTGTCCCATCAAATCTGACGCATTGCGCAAACTTCTGGTGCGCTCGTCAAGAATAGTGGTTACGCTGTGTCGGAACAAGTGAAAGCCGTGAATATAGGGTTTCTGCTCTATGCCGATGCGATCCAGCGCCAGGTAGAGAACTTTAGCTCGTAGCCAACGGTCACTGTATGGCTTGCCGCTTTTCTCGCAGAACACATAATCATCTGGCATTGTGTGCGAAGATCGGTTTTTGTGAAGCATCATTTCTGCGATAAGCTCTTGAGGCATCCATATGGTGCGCTCGCTACGTTTCGATTTCGGTGAGCCAAGCTTGTTGCCCCATAGCCTGTGCTTCACGGAAACTTCGCGCTTCTCGAAATCAATGCAGCGCCATTGCAACCCGCGAAATTCACCCACTCGCAACCCCAACAAAACGAACATCATTAAAATGGTTCGGTGTTCGCCTGTTGATGTCTCTACTAATTTCCGCAACTCCTCGGTAGTCAAAGCCACCTTGCGCGACTTGTCAATTTTAGGCTTGTGTAGTTTGCATCGCACAGGGTTGGACTCAATCAGATCGTATTCGAGCGCCACGTCAAAAAACAATTTCAGCAGGCCATAGACAGATTCAAGACTTTTGTTAGTTGATCATCTCGCGCGGCTTGCTTTCAGCAACTCAGTAATATCGGCTGGCTTGATCTCGCACAGTCGCTTATTTCCGAGTATGGGTAGCAACTCCACTTTCATAAGTGATGTGTATGTTGCAACGCTGCTTTCTTTCAAGCGCGTGAGATAATCTTTCCACAATCCGGCTTGAAACTGTGCGAATGTTAGGTTGGTCTGACCAGTTACTATCTGGCTGTTGAGACGGTTGATTTCAACCATGCGTTTATCAGCTTGCCGTCGTGCTTCTTTTTCACTCTTACAGCCGGCCAGTTGCTCTGTCTTTTCAATCCGCATTCGCCCGGTATTGTCGCGCACACGATAGCGCAGAACCCAAACCATTCCCCACTTACGTTTTCTTGGTTCTATCCTACCCCGTTGATAACTTGTACGAGCCATGATTTTTTCCTCCAAATCTGGCCCGCTCTTTTCGCTACAGCCCGGATCGTAGCGGTTTGCTCTGCGACTATCAAGCCACGCTTGGAAAGCTTCGCTCTCTGGGTCAAAGCGGCTATATCTGCCCAATAAAATGCAGGGGATTTCACCCCTGCGGCGTCTGGTAGCTACCCATGACAGTTTCATGCCAAGATAAGCAGCAAGCTCAGAGTCAGTCCAGAGCTTTGATTCGACGCCGCCCATACTCACTTATTCATCGCCGCTTCGGGGACTCAGCCCTCGCAGCGATACCCCTTCAACCTTGCGGAGTTTTGGGGCGCACGCTTCGCGCTGGCCTGCTTAATTACAAAGCCAGATCATTGCGTCGGCGTGCGCTCTTTACTTCGTCTAGCGATGAAGCAAAGGCGAGGCGCTTTAATCTTCCCCTGTGTCATCGTCATCCGATTCCGTTAAATCTTCGCCAGTGTAATCGGTTGCAAGCTCCTCGATCTGCTCTATAAGCGAGGGTAGTTCTAGGCGCTTACTCCCATTTCCCCGCCATTCGGCTATAAGGTCACCAATCTCATTAACCGTGCCGTCAGCTTCGGCAAAGGCATCATTGTCGTTAGCCATTGGTACTCTCCTCTCAATCAATTTGTTTTGTGCGACTCTTCAGAGCCGGTATAGGTAGGATATTAAGGCAGACTAATGATCGGATCACACCCCTATAAAATGGCCTATTTCGGGGGGGGGGAGCTATCTTTCTTGGCTGGTTGAGTTAAGGCAGCTTGTTAAGTCGTTGTTCAATTGTTGAAAAAGAAAACTAAGTCTCGTGAGTGCTTGGGTAAAGTTACATCTAAAAGATAGGAATGCTTTCCCCGCTTGTCTCTTTAGTGGATCATTGAAGGATTCATGTTCCTTTTTCGCTTTTATGCCTTCCTTCAAAGCTTTCTCTTTAATCTTGGCAGTCATTGGGGTGCTATCTAAGTTCTTCCATAACTCTTGCCATATCGCTTTCCCTTCAGATGAAGATATATCGTTTATCCCATGCCTCATATATCTCATTCTTATATAATGCTGGATAATGGTACGGTCGGCATCTTCCTCTTTATAACTTTGTGAAGAAATAAGAACAGGCAATAGCCATGTTGTAACTTCAATAACTCGTTGCCCGAATTCTTCCTGAGTCACACTAAGCAAGGCTGCTTGATTATGGTTACGTTCGCAAAAGAGAGAATACAAAGCTATGTGGTAGATCGTCTCTTCAACAGGAATATCATCTAGCCATCCCATAGCCCGCTCGCCAAGCTTCGACTTAGATTGATTCTTTTTCGCGCCCATCATTACCTGCCTTTATCGTTTGCACTTCTATACGATCAACTTCAATCGGAATAGCAGTCTGAAAAGTTACTCTTGAGATTCACATTGAAATTCATAATATGCCTAGTGAAATAGCACAAGGGTTCGCTGTAGCAATTTAATTGCATTCCTGCCTCTACTCTGAAGAGATTGAGATTTGCGGTATAGCATCAAACTCCCAGTTCGCCATTCAATTCCGGCCCAATAGTAGTAAGGAACTGACGCGCAGTTCATCGGGTTTCCCGAATGCCGCTAACGCTCTCGCTAAACGGGAGCATTAGCTTTCATGACGCGAGGCGTCGCCATCGCGGATGAACATTAGTGCTGTTGAATAGAATCATGGGTTAGCACTCATGTTCATAGCAGCAGCCATGAAGCGTGGCTTCGCCACCAACTATGAGAATAAGCGGCTTCAACAGATTCAACAACTTGGCTGCTTATTCTCATAGTTGGCTTTCGTGAATAATAGTAGTGCGATTTGTTGCAGTCTCAAATTCAGTGTTATATATATTCGATACTATGGATAACTTCCTTAATATCTCAGAGCCGCTAGTTTTATTGATTGGAACTTTAGATGTGAACGAAGGAATTAAAAGCACTCTAAAAGCTTCTGGACGCCAATACAAAATCAAGCGGATTGATTCATCAGCGGATAACTGGAAATCTATCATTGGTTACTTTGAGGAGTATAACATTCGCTGTGCTGTCATTAAGCTAACGGGAACTACATACGAATATTTAGTTAATCCAGCATATATTATTGCGCGAGACAAATTACTTGAGCATCTTAGCAAAGTGCCCCATGTGATCTTTGCGCATGAGACACTTTTATTCGGCCCCTCAAAAGACGCACAACATCAACCTGAAGAAATTGATGAAGATGACGAACGTATTATAGATCCCCGTAAGTTCTTACATTACCCTGGAGATAATATTCGGCAAGAGGTGAATAATCTACTAATGAGTCGAGAGCTTAATCTTCTTCCATTTATAAATAATGCAGAACTTACTGTTATGGCGTCTTCCTTTATCACAGACGCTGAAGAAGGATTGCTTTTCCGCATTTATGTTCCAACTCATCGAATGTGGGCCAATGAAACAGATCGCCTGGTTCAACTTTTCCGTGATTATCTTACACGTGTCGAAAAACTATCTGTGCGATTTGACCAGCATCGTACAGATAGAGGCATTGTTTACGAGTTTTTTAGCGCAGCAGAAATGGCCAATGTCGCTTCTGTTAAAGAAGAATCTTTAGCAACTCAATTTCAGGAGTTTTCTCAACTTCTGGATTTATCTATGTCAGACCCTGACCAGGCAGAAGAAATCCTGAAGTCAAAAAATCTAGACCCGCGTGAAGTTGTTCCAATTCTTACAAGGTACGCTAAAGAAGCTAAGAGGCTTCAGATCGATCTGAAGCATGAGCGAGAACAAAAGGTTTTGGCTATCCGGCACAAACTTGAATCTGAGCTAGTAGATATACTTCCCGCAGATATAATGCTGGATACAGTTAGTAGATTAGTGGATTCTACAGTCCCTCCTCTTGCGGGTATTACTTCAGTATTGAAAGGTGATCACATTCCGCTCCAATTGAATGCCGCGTCTGGAAGCACAGTCACTGTAAATCTCAAACCGCAAGTTGTTCAAGCCGTCAATTCCATTATTGCACAGGAAATCGAAGGGGACATTCAGTTGACGGAAATGGATAGAAAGCTAATTGAGCTTATTCGCGAGCACGCATGTAATCGTGAGCAGGAGCTTACCTCTGCCGTCCGCGAGCTTGCTGATAACAGTATTCCGCAACCAAGTCGGCTAATTGCAAAACAGAAATTAAAGGCGTTCTTACTTCAGGTAGGCTCAAAAGCAACGGATATTGGCATTGGTTTATTGCAAGCATATCTCGAAAAGAAAATGGGTCTTTCATAGCCTGAAAACTATGTGGAAGAGTACCCATCCCACTATGCCACCTAACGACCCGGTGTAGAGGAGTCTGCGAAGCGCAGTTCTTATCTTACTTTCAGAGATGTTCCCACCGCACTCATAGGATAGAAGTGTTTATCATCATGACTTGAGCAGTATGGCGTAATGCGCACTGTGCCGCTCTTTTTTGTTTCCGATTACAACTTCTTTTCGAACTCTGCCCAACCCTGCTCATAGTCAACAAACAATTCAATATAACCATTTGTCGCATAAAACCGCCTGAGATCATCAAGCTTGCTCTTGTCGCGAGGGTTTGCGTTGACGTGGAGTACATCAATCCATTTCTTAACAGCGATAGCTTCCAATTGGGTTAGTATCCGCGAGCCGATTCCGCCACCATTTCTCCCCGCCAGCACATAAAGACAGTCTATGCTTGCCCCCCGCATTAAGCCGAACCCAACCACCTCGCCGCCCTCATCGGCTACACACAGAACGTAATACTCCATAGCAGCTTGATAGTCAGAAGACGGATCAGGGTCTTCATACAGACCGTTACTCTGGTGGACTCTGAGAATCCCAGGCAGATCAGTTTCAACGGCTGGACGTATCACCATAACGCCATCAGCTTACTCGAAATCTCATTTCTGAGCTATCGCTGTGCGCGCTACTTTGGCGCTCTGATGCGATCTGTCTGGCAGGCGAGTCGTAGCACCCCTTGACGCTCACAGGCCGATTCTAAGGCCAGCAATCGCTATTCAGCATCACGGCGGCTGGCCCATGCAGTGATAGGCTGAGAGCCAAAGAAGTAAGACGGCAGGGGCTTTGCACCAAAAGTCTCTAAATTAGCAGGCTTTTAGTTCAAGCGCGATTTTTGAACCAAAAGTCATTTTACGCTTTTCAGGCTTTGAAGATCGGTTGTAGAATGAGCGCATGGAAACCATTGGAGAATACCTTACCCGCCTCATGCGCCAGAAGAATCTCACGGCCAAAGACCTAGCAACCCGCTGCGGCCTCACGGATAGCTACGTTGGCAGACTTTGCAAGAGCCAATCCGCCAATCTCACCGTAGACACGATCAAGAAACTGGCAATGGCTCTGGACGTGGACGCCCATGAGATATTCGCGGTGGCTTCGGGAGTCCCGGCCAGTCAAGCGCCACAGACGGATTTGCTGTTGTTCCTGGATCAGATGCAAAAACTTGGCACGGATGAGAACGGCCCTGAAGCGTTGCGACAGTTGCTCGGCTTCGCAGCCGACGAGCGCAGGGCACTGCTGGACTACATCGCCTATTGCAAACGGCCCCCATTCAAAGGTAAGCCGAATGGCAAAGGCAAACCCCGCAAGAAAGATTAGGCCGAGGGGCTGGGCGGCTTAACCGGGGCTGACAGGAGATTGATGACAAAGATTAAAATGGTGCGCATCTGCTCCTCATCGGCCTGGTTGGAGGTGATGAGTTCGAGCAGCTTAAAGCCCATCTCTTTCATGCTCATTGCCGCAACCGATTTCTCAATCTGCTTATCCCTGTTCTTCTTATTCATCTTCTTTTTCCCTTTGGCAAAGCTCAAGACTCGCGCCGGTTTGGGCTGGATTGATGGTTGCTCGTTCGGCTCACGTTCCGGCAGGGTCAGCAGGTTGTAGTTAATCGTGCCGACCGTCACCATTGACCGGCGGGCTGGCTTCAAATCCTCTGCCGTCTCGTGCCACTCAGGATAAGCATGAACGAATGGTGACGCAAGGACGACGCGCATGATGTTTCTGGCTTCATTTTTACGGCCCACTTCGCCAAGTTCGACAGCGTAGGAGTTCAAGTAATCAAAGTAAACATGCGGGGCGGCATATTTAGCCAACGAATAAAGGTTTTCTAAATTCCTGACTGCCGCATGGTGCTGGCCTTCCATCCCTTTAATTATGGCAATCGTGCGGCTGGCGTGAATCGTAGACGAATCGAGCAGCGCGGCTTTGATCGTTTCATTGTAAAAGTGCAACGCCGCATCATAGGCTTGTTTATGAAATGAAACAGCCGCAAGGGAGAGAATCGCTTTGGCTTTGTATTTGTCTGGCGCAGTATCAACTACAAGCTCAAACATCCTTTTAGCTTTATCTTGATCGCCATTGCCGCAACTGTTCAAGGCCACGCCAAGAAAGTATGCGCCGATTGATGAATATTGCTTTAGTGGGAAGTTAAATAGAATCTGTCCAATCTCTTTTACTCTACTAAACTGGCGGAACGCATGGGCCTGTTCTGCCAAGTGAATAAGACGATTGCCTAATTGCTCATAACTAGATATTCCCCTGAGTAACTGCTGATAGAATCCGCCATGTTCGCTTGCAAAAGGAGAGAACATGAAAAGATTACTTTCTGTTTGTTTGCTCATGCTCTGTCTGTCCTTTCCGGTTTTCGCGGGGCATACAGTAGGCGGCGACCGTTACTGTAGCTGTGGCACGCCAGGGTGTGTTGCAGATTATCCCGGCGAATGCGGCAATACCAATAGTCCTACATCATCCGGTGACGGTACGGCTGAATGGGGAATCGTGCTAGTAGGGTTACTGCTTTGGCTTAGACTGAAAGCCTAAAAATCGAGAAAAACTAAGCTCTGCGGTTGCTCTGGTGGCAACTAGATATTTGTCTGCGGAATTGTAGTTAAAAGCACGCGAGATGCGAAGAAAGTTACACGGGCGGGAATCGGGCTTTAATGCAGGTCACTATTGAGAGAACCTTTTGGCTGTGATACAAAATGGTGCTTTGCGGGGCCGAAGTATTAGGCCACGACAGCCCCGCAATAGCGAATGACCACCAACAATTGCGGTGGCAGGCAGGATAGTAGCCCATTCCAAAAAGGAATGTCAAACACTATTTTGCCTGCCTTCCGACAACGGGAGGCGAATGGAAAAACTACGAGCATACATCGAAGAGGTTATACAGAAGGAGGGATTAAACAACGCCGAAATTCAACGGCGTAGCGGAGGGGAAATAACCGACTCCTACTTGAATGATATTCGCAAAGGCAAGACCAAATTTATCAGCGTAGAAAAGTTGAACGCTCTAGCTAAGGGGTTGGGAGTATCCAACATAGAACTCTTCCGAGTCGCAAGCGGTGAAGATATACCCTACCGTAACGACGATCCGTGGCCCTCGCATCTTCTCTCAAAGACCATAGACGCAATAGTCCACACCCCAGAACTTACCAGGGCGGTCAAAGCTATTATGAAAATGAAGCCTGCCAAGTTAAAAGCCCTCCTGAAACAGATTGAGAGAGAATAGTCCCTATGGATAGCGAGCCGCTTGCTAATCCCGGCCTATCTCTGCCGGGCCGTGATGCAAACGTTAGGGGGCTAAGAATCGAGAGCCATTTTCATAATCTCCTCTACAGGCCATCATCCTGCGCGCCGCTTGGCAAATTTGAAGCGATCTCGGATGAAGGCGAGCGTAGCACTCCCGAACACTCACACGCCAATTCTGCGGCCCGCGATACCTATTCAGGATTTAATGATTCTTATAACTGATGCGCGGCTGATGCCTGTAAGTTTGGCGATTTGCGTTTTATTCTTTCCCTCTGCGGCAAGCTTTAGCACCTCGTCAGCCTTTGCCTTTGCCGTCGCGGGCCTGCCCCATTGTGGATTCTCTTTTCTGTATCGCCTCACCCCGGCTCTGACACGCTCTTGAATTACTTCTCGCTCGAATTGAGCAAAGACAGCAAAGATACCGGCCATCAATCTGCCTGTTGATGTGCTGAAGTCTAGCGCCTCAGTGAGACTGACAAAGGTAACGCCAAGCTCCTGTAGCTCCTGAAGCGTGCGAAGCAGATCAACTGTATTGCGGCCCCATCTATCAAGCCGCCAGACGATCACTCCATCTATCTCGCGCCTCGCTGCGCGCTTTAACACAAGCGCCCGCTTTGGTCTTTGATCTTTCGCACCGCTGGCAATCTCTTCTACTACTTCTATAACTTGCCAATCCCGCGCCGCTGCATACGCTTTCATAGCGTCAATCTGCATCGGCAAGCCATGTTGGTCGCCGTCACTGATACGGGCATAAAGAGCAACTTTCATAGGCGTTCAAAAACCCTCGAAAAATCGGCAGCAAAAACATTGAGATTTCAGCCTATTTTCAGCCGTGTTCAATATGTGCGAAGGATAGAGCTTTTGCACACTTATCGAAGGCGAACGCAGGCGAAATCAAGAATCAAGCTTGCGAATGGGTTTCGATCTCTGCAAGCTGGCCATTTGATGGTTCCTGATTATCGACGCTGCCAAGCTCTTTTTGAAGTTGCATCAGCCAACCTATGGCATGAGGTACTTGGCTAAAATCCACTCCGGTTTGAAGTGAGGCAAGAGAAAGTATCTCTTGCGGAGTTGAATTCAATAGGCCATCAATCATTGGGCCAAACTGCGGGAATCGGGTTTCTAAATCTTCAATCGCAGAGACAGACGCAAAGACGCTTGCGCCATCTAAACAATCTTCTACCATCCGTTGCAAGACACGCTGCCAAGCGCGTTGGGCTGGATCAACTGGCATTTGTGGCGCAAGTATTGATGAAACACTCTCGCCCTGTGTTGTGCTGTTCGGCTTCGCCGCTGGTGACTCGCTTGTTGCCGGGGGATTGGGTGTCATTTGTTGCCGGTTCAGAATTAGACTTTTAGCAATCTCGGCAACCGCCGGCAGCATAGGGCTAACAAATTCGCCAAGCCTTTCAAGTAGTGATGGCTCTTTCGTTGGTCGCAAAACGTCTAGCACTTTATCAAGCGTAGAATCATCACCCTTTTCCAAGGCTTTCACGATCACAGTTTCTAGCAGCCTATCTTCTAGCGGTTTTTCCACAGCAACCGGAGCGGGCGCAATCTGTGGCGCTGCGGGCAAATTGCCGACGATCTTAGCCTTGAATGCTTCAACCCGCTCGACGGTCTTTAGCCAGTCATCAAACCCATTTGATTGCGCTGGCATAGGTTGAGGATTCGCTACTTTGTCAGCCACAGCTTGCGCCGCAACCATCGCTACATCGCGCCCCGTCGCCGCATCAAGCGGTTGCCGACGGTCTACAACAATGCGCTCGCGCTGTATTGTTGGTTGCGAGTCTTCATCTGCATTTATATCTGTCTCATCAAAGGCATCGCGCCCACGAACCGCCCATGAATGGCCGAGCTTGCCACTCATTAGCCTTTCACAGACTCGATACCATCCTTCACCATAGCGTTGGTCAATTTCATCTTCTATGTTTGCGCCAGGTGCAAACTCGCCAAGATATTCCACTTTGGCCGTGCTGCCAATGTTTCTGACATTGGGATACTCCAAAAGCCTGTGGATTTCGTAGTGCTTCACTTCATCTGTAGGTTTCGGCGCTCGCTTGCGCGCTGATTGGTTGCTTGCTCGCTCAGGTTTAGTCCGTTTCACTGCCATGATTTCACCTTTCAATTTCATTCCCAAAGCCAATAGATTGCCGTGTCTTCACCGCGTCTTTACGGGATCAACACCAGCATTAGCCCGCTGACTCTCCACACTTTCAGCCGCTCGCATTGCCGTAAAGAGAGCATAATCATGCCCTTTCTCTTTTGCCTTCTCGCTTTCAATCATCAGCCGGTCAGCTATGGCTTCAGGTGAGAAGCCCCGATCACTGGAAAGAAGGCAATACATCCAATCTGCATGGCTTCTATCCGGGCCATCGTGATTGCGGGCCTTCGGCGCATCGTCAAGGCATCGCTGATAAGAAGGGAAGCGATGAGGCGCTGAAGAAACAGAAGAATGCTTTTGCCTGGGGGCTACAGGAGCATGGCGCGGGGGCAGGTCTGCCAATAATCCGCGCCGCGCCAGTTCGTCAATGCTCACAATACAGGAATGATTGATTACAACCGTTTTTATGCGGGGATAGTTCGGCGCGTATTTAGATTTGAAATTGATAGAGCCAGCAATGCGGGTTGCGCCGGATGCCGACCCATCAGCGCCAATGGCCTTTTTCAATCGGCGCTCAGTCTCTTTATCACCTTGCTCTATTGCGACCCATCCTTGATAGTTGCCCGGACTCGTTTCGATCACAAGGAAAGCCAGAGAGCCAATTTTATCTATTTTGGTCTTGTCTAAATCATCAAGCTGAATCAGCCGCCGATCCGCGCCAGAGAGATGTGGTCTGACTATCAGATTGCCCCTTGCCTTTTCGCATTTCTTCAGTAGAGCCGGAATGTCAGCCTTTACTTCATTGCTTGATCGCTTAGGGCTGAAATCTTCTTTCTGGCCTTGTTCATTGGTTATGGTCACATCGAAGGATTCAGCCCCGACACTTTCAAAGGTTTCGATCATTTCTATAGCTGCATTCGCATCTGAATTAGCCCCCCCGCCATGCTCCTTTGTAAAACGGGTGTCATGAGCATTTTTCCGGGTGTCATGCATGATACCCGGTGAAGCATCATCATCTTCGACTATGATCTCGAAATCTTCGACTGTAATCGCGCCCTTACCAGCGTTGGAAGTAGGCAAAGCATTCCCTGCCGCTGGTAGCTTGGCGTCAAGTTGCTGGCCGCACTTTTCCAATAGGCTTGCGAGCGAGTAACAGAAGTCTCGCTTTTCTTCATTTGTAACCGCCGCACCATCGATTACATTTTGAATCAGAGATAGGCTAAAGGTGGAGAATGTTTCAACCGTTTCTGTTTTCTCTGGCTTCGATTTACCCTCTCGAACTCTGGCTCTGGCCGTGTAGAGATGATTCAACTTCGCTCCACTTACAGAGGCAGCTTTTAGAATCTTTTTCTTTTCTTTTGCAATCTGTTGTTCAAAATCGGATGAGGATTTCAGGCGATACCCTGACGCAAGCGTGGAGAGAATCAAGAGCATTCCGATGGCAGTCTTTTCCGTTTCTTCATCAAATTGGCGCTGATATTTCTTTGCAGTGTCAATGGCAGCTTGCTCGCGCGCTCGACCGAGATTCTTTGGGTAATTAGGATTTTTGTGAGCCAGGTCATGAGCTTCCCATATCAAGTCATCATTCAAGCGATACTTGGCTGCTTTGCGTTTCCCTGTTGTGGGGTCAGGTTTACCGCCAATTTCTATGATCTCCAGCAGAAGTGTGCCAATCGTAGATTTTTGTGTCTTTATTAAGCTTTTGATTCGGCGTCTAGCAAATTGCTGCATAGCCTGAATGCTTTGCACTCCATTGATATTGTTGCCTTGCTGAAGCTTTTTAATGTGTCTACAGATCGTGCTGGCAGCAATTGAAAATTCTCTGCGACCACCAGCTATACCATGCATGGCAATGAAAGTGATTTTATCTTCATCACACCATTCCCACTCTGTCATCATTCGGCTAATGATTTGGTTTACTTCGGCTGAATCAATGGCCGCATACTTGTTTCTCTTTATATTCGTAGCAGAGGTCATCAGCATTGCCCCATCACTCAGCCGTTGACCTCAGAAGTGGAATAGGTGAAAATCATTCCGCACCACCGGGCAAACGGTGAGTGTCGCCACACTGCCGCGCCAACGGCGAGTGTTTTAGACGGATGCCGCACAGCACGAATCTTTGCGGATGGCTTGCTGTGCGGCATCGCTTTTTAAGGCTAGAAAGAGCTACATGCGGCCACTGTTAGGCCACACATTCCCTAACTGCGCCTCATCAAAGGGCCGTTTGCATTACCTCAATATGCTGTTAAGTGATTGAGCGAAAAGAGCGGGCTATTGTTGAGAAGTGGGCAACACTAATTTCCAGAGCTTGACGCTGTTTTACAATCGTCAACGAGTCAGGATTGGAAATTACAAATCGGCATAACCGGTGATCGAAATAAATTGCGGCGGAGGATTTGCCATCAACCATCGTTGATGGCAAATCCTCCGCCGCAGGGTGAATCAATCAGCCGCCTTAGCGTGTGCGTGTGCGCTCGGTGCGAATGACCATTTCGGTTCCGGGTTCGAGGATCAACTCCTTGTTGCCTTCGATATAAACCGTGCCGACGCCCGCCGCGCCGCCGATGATGGCACCGAGCACGGCACCTTTGACGCCGCCGGCGATGCCGCCGATGATAGCGCCCGCCGCGCCGCCGATTGCGCCGCGCGTCTGCGAATCTTTCGTGCGACTGCCGGTCTTGACGTTGCCTTCTTCGTCAACGGTTTTGACGGTTTCCGATTCGATGATCTTCTCAAGGCTCGCCGTGAGGTCGGCGCTGCGACCGTCGCGCAGGCGGATCGAATCGAACGCCAGCGCCATTTCGGTGCGCCCGCTGACTTTGCCCGACTGATTGAGCTTTTCGATGTGGCCTTCGACCACCGCCCCTTCGTATTCGCCGGGCGTCGTCACTTCGGTGGTAAAGCGGTCGCCGGGGTGATTCTGCTTCGAGTCAATCCGTGAGGTCAGCCGCAGGTTGAGTTGCGTGCCCGACGGAATGTCTACGGGCCCGCTGGCGCGCGGGTCGCGGCGCGTATCGTCGCGGCGTGTGTCATCGCGGCGTGTGTCGTCGCGGCGCGCATCGTCGCGCTGCCCGGATTCGCGACGCGCCCGCTGCGCCGCCGCCAGCGCCGCCGCCTTGGCGATTACCGCGCCGTTGGCCGGCACCACCGTGCTGCGCGGACGCCCATAGTAGCCGTCCAGATAGCCGAGTTCGAGGCCGAGATTAGCAGCCTGCCGATACTCTTCGGAGTCGGCGAATTTCGGATCGTAATTTTGCTCACGATTCTGAAAGGCCGGGTTGTTGCGCAGGTCGCGCGGCGTGCCGCGACTGTAATCGTCCTGGCCTGCCTTATAACCGGTGTCGTAGCCGTGCGCGTAGCCTTGCTCATAAGGGGTTGCGGGCACGGGCACCGGCTTGGCGGCGGGTGCGCGCTTGGCCGGAGCCCGGCGCTTCTGTCCGAGCGCCGGCATGGCGGCGCTGATGATGAGCACACTGGCCAGAGCCATGATTAAAACGGTTCGCACATCTCTTGACATAACAGTCTCCTCCTGTGACAACCAATCTATTTTGCCTGATGAGTCCGACAACAAATGACATGCCCGAAGGGAGATTCAGGGTGACAGATCGAATTTAGCAGGCAGCGCATGGCAAAGCAAATCACCCAACACGGGCGCTTACTTGCATCGCCGGCGTTGCTTCCTGCAAGCGGCCTCCGTATAGTAATCGCTCTCGCCATGAAGATTCATCCGACAGCCATTATCAGCGACGGCGCGCGGCTCGGCGCAGGCATCACCGTTGGCCCTTATGCGGTCGTCGAAAGCGAGACGATCATCGGCGACCGCACGGAGATTCGCGCGCACGCTTGCGTCAAACGCTTCACCACGCTTGGCGAAGACAATGTGATTTATGAAGGCGCGATCATCGGCGGCGAGCCGCAAGATCTCGGCTTCAGTCCTTGCGAAAGCCTGCTGCGCATCGGCGACCGCTGTTCGATACGCGAAGGCGTAACGATTCATCGCGGCACGCAAGCCGGGTCGGCAACCGTCATCGGCGATGACTGTTATCTGATGGCTTACGCGCACGTCGCGCACAACTGTCGCCTGGGCGACCGGGTCATTCTCGCCAACAACGTCGCTCTGGCGGGTTATGTCGAGGTCAGCGACCGCGTGTTCATTTCGGGCGGGGTCGTCGTGCATCAATTCTGTAGGCTGGGGCGGCTGGCGATGATCGGCGGCAACTCGAAGATTGTGCAGGATTGCTTGCCCTTTGTGACAACCGACGGCATGCCTGGTCGTGCGCGCGGCCTGAATATCGTTGGTCTGCGTCGCGCCGGCTTCAAAGCAAGCGAGGTGCAGGCGCTCAAAGAAGCCTATCGCCTGCTGCTGCGCGCCGGCTTGCCGCTTGATGAAGCGCTCCGGCAGTTGGCCGGGTTCAGCGATGCGAACGTCAATGAGTTGATCGAATTCGCGCGCCGCTCAAAACGCGGATTTTGTCATGAATAATACAATTGGCTCTGCCCGATAGCGGCGGTCAGCGAACGCTTTGAATGTAATGCGGGCTACTGAGTGGTGGCTCGCCGGCGGTCAATGCTTGAGTTCGGATTCGGCCACGGCGAGATGCAACGGTGCCGTCCGCTTATATTCGATCAGCGACGCCGCTTCCTTGGCGACTGGCGATTGGCGCATTTCCGGGAGCGCGGCTTCGCTGCTGGACGACAGCGCCGCGCCGAGCAGCGCCACCGCTTCTTCGAGCAGGCGTTGATGATCCGCCGTGTAGATCGATAGCTTCGATGAGTAGAGCGTCACGGCCCCGAAGCGCTGCTTGTCGCGCAGCACAGGGAACGCCGCCAATGTGCGGTAACCGTTAAACATCGATGTCAGCGATGACGGCAGATCGAGTCTCGGATCGGTGTTCGAGAACGCTTTGCGGTTCGCCATCACCCAGCCGGTTACGCCTTCGCCCATGCCGATGCGCCGTCCGTCGAGCAGCGCGCCGTGGACGCCCGCCGCATAAACGACGCGGGCTTCGCCGGTCTCCGGCGCAATCAGCGTGATGGCGCAGGTTTCATAAGGCACAACCGCTTGCAGTTTTTCGGTGAACGCCGCCAGCATCTCTTCCTGGCTGCGCGCGCCGATGACCACCTGCGCCAGATCGCACAGCACCTTCACTTCGTCGTGGCCGATGCGCGCCGGCTCGTCCTCTTCGATTGCCGCAAAGCCGGCAGCCGGCGGCACCTGGCGCGCTGCCTCCGACAATTTTTCTGTGGCTTCAATTCCAAAAGTTGGCAGCGGCTTGTCGCGCGTGGCTAAAATTTCGGCCTCGAATTCCGGCAGGCGGGCGATAAAGGTGCCGACGATGCGCGGGTCGTACTGCGTGCCGCTGCCTTCCATGATCAACTGGATCGCCTCTTCGCGCGTCAGCCCTTTGCGATACTGGCGGTCTTCGCGCACGGCGTCGAAGCAATCGACGACCGACAGAATCCTCGCCGTCAAAGGGATCTCTTCGCCTTTGAGGCCGTCGGGATAGCCGCGACCATCCCAGCGTTCGTGATGATGCCGGACGATGGGGACGATGGGATAAGGAAACTCGACGCGGCTGAGAATCTGCGCGCCTGCCGTCGTGTGCAGCTTCATCTTTTCAAACTCGAAGGCCGTCAGCTTGCCGGGCTTGTTGAGAATATAATCCGGCACGGCGATCTTGCCGATGTCATGCAGCAGAGCGCCGGCTCGCAAGGCTTCGATTTCAAGCTCGGTGCAGCCGAGCAAGCGCGCTACGCCGCCGGCGTAGATCTGCACGCGCATGACGTGCTCGTGGGTCACTTCGTCTTTGGCATTGATGGCGACGGCCAGCGCTTCGATGGTCTGGCGGTGGGCTTTTTCCATCACCCCTATGCGCTTGCGCACGCCGTCCTGGTATTGATGATGGCTGAAATAGATCGATAGCAGGATCGGCGCGCCGATAATGGCGGAGACCATCGGATCATGCTGAAAAGCGATATACATTACACTGCTGGCGGCGCTGATCGGCAAAAACAACAGCACCGCCCAGAGAAAACCGCGCAGATGGCTGAGCACCGGCAGATCATGGCGCAGCGCGATGAGGGTTGAAAGCAAGACGATGTTGCTGGCCACCTGGACGAGACTCGCCACCAGTATGGCTACCGTTACCGCCAGGAACGGATGCTTGCCATCGGTGCTGCGATCCTGAAAACCATAGTGCAAAACGGCGGTCAGCGCCGCCGCGCTGACGCCTGCGCTAGCCGACATAATGGCTGAAGAGAAGAGGTAACTCGACCAATGCCGCCGCGTGCGCGCCACCGATGTAAAGCCCTCGATACCGGCCACCAGGACGGCTGGAAAGATGCCTCCCCAGCAAGCAATCAGCAGCACGATGGCGTCCGATAGCGTTACCGTAATTTTCTCGCGCGTGAAGCGCTTGCCCATTGGAAACTGAAAGTGATGCGAAAATAAGCCGACGACGACCGTCACCGGGATCAGTGCCAGTATGGTAATTTGATCGGCCAGCCGATACGCCCAGACGATACGCGTCAGCGCCACCACCCATAGCGCCAGTCCGGCAACCGTCACCGCCGTTTGATAAGCATGAACCCTTCGCTCTCTCATCATGGCTTACTCTCTGGTGCCTGAGCCATACGTTCGGCGCAAACAGAGGGCTACGAAAGCTCGGTGACAATCTCTTTCGCTATTTCTGAGAAAGGGGCGCAGGGGGGAGTCAGGGCCTTGATCTTCAGGTCATTCGCTCAACCATCCGCTTACGGTTTCAGGCGGATGTAAAATGACATGGGTAGACCGGCATCTCTCATTTTGAGCCTTTATGTCTCGGAAAATGAAACGGCTGATTCCCCCGAACCAAGCGTATCCTCACCAATCGTCTATCGCTTGCTTGCAAGCTGCACGCCGCGCCGCGACAAATAACGATCCTCAAGCCTTGCAACATTAAATCGGAAACCGGCGAAAGCGCAAGCTGACTGCAATCGGTCAGCCTGCACGATCCGCTTTGGTCAACTTGACTAAAAGAGCCGGCGCACCTTTGGCGGGAAGGCAAAAGGCAAAAACCAAAAGGCAAAAGTTATAGCAGCAGCGCAAAGCTTGAAATCTCATGGGCTTTCGAGCCAGGCAGTTCATTTTTGTCTTTTGCCGTTTGCCGTTTGCCTTTTGCCTTCGTGCGCCGCACGCCACGCCACGCCTTCGCCTCGCAAGCGGTCGAGGGTTGCTTGCAACGCCGCCTGCTGTGCTTCAATCTCGTCCTTGCCGGCGTGACCTGCAACGTAGATCGGTGCGCCGACAAAGGTGGCGGCGCGCGTGAAGGGTTTGGGGATTTGCAGGCGATCCCAGCTTGGCAATTCCCAGTAGCGCGCCGTCGCAATATGAAAGGGCAGGATGGCCTGGCCCGTGTGACGCGCCAGCGTCACCGCGCCGGGTTTGACTTGATAAGCCGGGCCGCGCGGGCCGTCAATCGTGAAGGCGACATCTAAGCCGTTCAGCAAACATTTGGCCATCTCGGCCAGGGCACGCCCGCCGCCGCGCGTCGCTGAGCCGCGCGTCGTGCCGTAGCCGAACCGCTTGATGAAGCGACTCGTGTATTCGGCATCGCGGCTGGTGCTCGACATCACGACGATGCCGCGCTTGCGCCAGAACCAGGTGGCGCTGAAGATGCACGCATGCCAGAAGGTGAAGATCGCCCGATGGCCGCTTGCATGAATCGCCGCAAGATGTTCAGCGCCATGCGCTTCCCAGCGCAATGTGGCACAGATCACACGAATCAAAATGAAGAAGAAGAGGTCGGCGGCGCGGATAATCAAACGGTCGCGCCGGGCGTAACCGGAAATCGCCGATTGCCTGTAGACGCGGCGGCGCAAGTCCTCAAGGTCTGAGGCGGCGGCGGCGCGGGCGAGACGGCGTCCTGGGATTTGCGACGCGCGCTTCGGTGAAGCGACGCTTTCGGCACGCGGCACCGCCACGCCCGCCGCCGCGTCGTGGGCTGGCGACCGTGTGTCGGCGGAATCGCCGGATGCCGTATCGTCGGTGGTTCGCATAGCCTGTCCAGACTCTATTCGGCGTACCGGCGACTGTCAATTGGGCGGTGGTCAGTGGTCAGTAGAACATGGTGGTGATCAATTGATCGTCCTTATCCGATGTTTCCAATTGAGCCCAATTGATCGGCTAACTTGCAGCTACTAATAACTGACCACTGACCACCGCCCGGTGCCCACTGCCCATTGACAAAGCTGGAAGCCCGAACGTAACCTTATTTTTGAATCTTTTTGAAGGTCATTGACGTTTCTCTCTACGCCTATGAAGCCAAGAATCTATCCCGGCATTGCTCCTGAAGATGACACCGACATCGAGGTCATTTACCCCGAAGAGCCTGCAACGACGACGGGCCTGTGGTCGGAGATTAAATCGATCACGCGCGACATCATCTTTGCGGCGGTTATGGCCGTGCTGATCGTTGTCTTTGTCGTGCAGCCCGTCAAGGTCGAAGGCACCTCGATGCAGCCGCGACTGGAAAACGAAGAGCGCATCTTCGTCAACAAATTCAAATATAACTTCGAGCCGATTCAACGCGGCGACATCATCGTCTTTTGGTTCCCGGACGATCCGAGCAAATCGTTCATCAAGCGAGTCATCGGACTGCCGGGCGAACGGATAGACATGGATGCGCTCGGCCACATCACGATCAATGGGGTGCTGCTTGATGAATCCTATCTCGCCCCGGAACGCAACCAGATGGCGCGCGCCCGCTGGGCGACGGTGCGTGACCAGGACTGGAAAAACATCAAGCAGCATTATTATTTCGTTATGGGCGACAATCGCGACATGTCGAACGACAGCCGCTCGTGGGGACTGGTGCCGGAAAAATATATCTACGGCAAAGCCATGTTCCGCTACTGGCCTTTACAGCGCATGGGGTCGCTCGACTCAACCGCCGACTACGACCCGGAACAACAATGAAGCAGTGACCAGTTGCCAGGTGCCAGCGATCAATAGCAAGTTATTAATCGTCTGTGAAAGCCAGCCGGTTATTATTGACTGAACCGAAGCGCAAGAACCTGATCTCTGCACCTGGCAACTGACATCGGGCAACTGACGTTAATGCGCCTCAGGCTCAAACCTCTACTTACGCTGCTTTATCATCCGGCTCGCGGGATGGCCGACATCGCTGCGGCTGCGCCCTATGTATTCGGGGCAATTCTGGCACTGCTGTCGACCTATCTTTATCGTGACATCCTGAGCCGCGATCTCCAGCACAGCATCACGGCAATCAACAGCCAGCCGGCGCATCCCGGCCTGTTGTCGCCGGCGATCACGCTTTTCGGCAACTTCTTCAGCCGCCTGGCCGCAAGCGCTTCGCCGCTCTTTTTTCTCATGGTCATCTTCGTGCCGGCCTGCTTATTGGCGGGCAACTTGATTGACCGGCGTGCCAGTTTCAGCGTGCGACTGCGGCAAGAGTACGCGCCGCTCGTCAGTTGTGCGCTTTACGCCTGGGCGACGGCGCACCTGTTGATGACGGTTCCGGCGCTGGTCACTTATCAACCGGGCGGTGCCAATCCGCAGATGACCGAGGCGGTGTTGCAACTCGCGCCGCTGCCTTACTTTCTTTTCCTGATGATCTTCGCGCTCAAGGCCGCTTTGCGACTCAGCGCTGGGCAGGCGATTGGCGCAGTTGCCATCGGCGCATGCTCGCTTGTCGCCTTAGCTTTTCTATCGAGCGCCCTGTTGCGATTGCTGACTTCACCCTTTTTGCTGATCATGCTCTTCCTGCTGTTGCGCAACTTCTTCGGCGATCTGGTCAGCCAGCAGCGCGCCCGCGAAGACTTCAAACGCCATCTCGAATTCGCCACTCTCAATCCGGCGGACGCTTCGGCGCATTACAATCTCGGCTTGATCTATCAACAGCGCGGCCAGCTTGACGAAGCCCGCCAGAGCTTTACTCGCGCCGTCGAGATTGATCCGAACGAGATCGATGCGCACTATCAGCTTGGCCGCATCAGCCGTGAACAGGGGCGTCTCGGCGAAGCCATCGAGCATTTCGATGCCGCCGTGCAAGGTAATGAAGATCACAGTCAGAGCGAAGTCTGGCGCGAGATTGGTCGTACCTATTTTGAAGCCGGACAATACCAGGACGCCCGCGCCGCCTTCGAGCGCTTCTTGAACAGGCGGCCCTCGGATGCCGAAGGTCATTATCGCTACGGGCTGACGCTGGCGCGGCTCGGTCTTCAGGAGGAAGCCGCCGCCGAGATGCGCGCCTGCATCGAAGCGGCGCGCACCGCGCCCGTATACAAGTACCGCACCGAGAAGCAGTGGGTGAGCGCCGCCGACGCTTTTCTGCGCGCCCAGGCGGCGAGCCGGTAGCGAGATGGCGCTTGAGTGTGGATAATAAAAGGCTGCGACAGACAAACAACCGCAGCCCGAAGCGCACCGCCGAACGGTTACCTGCCGACGGCTGCCGATCACGATCCGAGAGAGGAAACATTGGAAGCAATACTCGCGCTTGAAGACGGAAGAGTGTGGCGCGGGCGCGGCTTTGGCGCGCGCCTTGCGGTGACCGGCGAAGTCGTGTTCAACACGGCCATGACCGGTTATCAAGAGATTCTCACCGACCCCTCTTATTGCGGCCAGATCGTCACGATGACCTATCCGTTGATCGGCAATTACGGCGTCAACGACGAAGACATTGAAGCGCGCCGCACCTTCGCCGAAGGCTTCATCGTCCGCGAACTCTCGCGCGCGGTCTCCAACTGGCGGGCCACGATGTCGCTCGACGATTACCTCAAGCAAGCCGGCATTCCGGGCATCTCCGATATCGATACGCGCTCGCTCGTCCGCCACATCCGCGAACGCGGCTCGATGCGCGGCTGCCTGTCGACCGATGAGACCGACGAACAGGCGGTGATCGAGCAAGCGCGCCGCGCCCCCGAAATGGTCGGGCTTGACCTGGCTTCCGTGGTCACGTGTAAGGAAGCTTACGTTTGGATGGATGACCAGTCGTCGGCTTACGGCTCGCCGCGTTTGCTGCACCCAGAGATCCGGCCCGATGCGCTTGACCGGGCAGCCTCTGAATCCGCGCTCAGCGCGCCGCCTTTTCACGTCGTCGCTTACGATTTCGGTTTGAAGTACAACAGCCTGCGCAACCTGGCGGCGCTGGGCTGCCGGGTCACGGTTGTGCCGGCGCAGACCTCTGCCGAAGATGTCTGTGCGTTGCAGCCGGACGGCCTATGGCTTTCAAACGGGCCGGGCGACCCGGAGCCGCTGACCGGGGTGATCAGTAACCTCCGCAAGCTGATCGGGCGCTATCCCATCTTCGGAATCTGTTTAGGCCATCAATTGCTCGGTTTGGCGCTTGGTGGTAAAACTTACAAGTTACCGTTCGGGCATCACGGCGGCAATCAGCCGGTGAAGGATCTGGCGACTGGCCGCGTCGAGATCACGGCGCAGAATCACGGCTTCGCAGTTGACGCCGATTCCTTGCCGCCGGATTGCGAAGTGACGCACCTCAACCTCAACGACAACACGGTCGAAGGCTTGCGTCACCGCGAACTGTCGGTCTATTCAGTGCAGTATCACCCGGAAGCCGGGCCCGGGCCGCACGACCCTGCACATCTGTTCAGCCGCTTCGTGCGGATGATCGAAACTCACCGCGCGGCGGTCTGAAATCCCAGGGATAATGCAAGCTGAAATTCGAGAATTTTTGAGCCGCCTGGCAGCACCCGAAGAAGCGGCTTGATCGTAGCATCAGGCAGAGATGCAAAACCATTAGAAGCCGCGCGGCAGGCGAGCGGCAATCGCTATCAAGGCAAGCGGAGGGGACATGAAAAAATTGGTTGCAGGATTAATTTTACTGACTCTGTTCTCTATGGAAAAAACCATGACCACTGCGCAAGAGAACGTCTCGATCAAACCGCCCGTAGCAAAGAAATCAGCCAAAACCACGACGATTAATGGCGACACGCTGGTGGACGATTACTTCTGGATGCGCGAGAAGAACAACCCGGAAGTGCTGGCTTATCTCGAAGCCGAGAATGCCTACACCGATGCGCTGATGAAGCCGACCGAGGGGTTTCAGGATTCGCTCTACAAAGAGATCGTCGGGCGCATCAAAGAGACCGACGTCAACGTGCCCTATAAAGACGGCGACTATTTTTATTACTCGCGCACCGAGCAGGGCAAGCAGTACCCGATTCTCTGCCGCAAACGCGGTAGCCTCGACGCCAAAGAAGAGGTCTATCTCGAATTGAACGAGATGGCAAAAGGTTTGAAGTTTTTAGGGCTCGGCTCGACTGCCATAAGCGACGACGGCAACCTGCTCGCATACTCGATAGACACCACCGGCTTTCGGCAATACAAACTACAAATCAAAGACCTGCGCACCGGCAAGCTTTTGCCGGATACCGCTGAGCGCATCACCTCGCTCAACTGGGCGCGCGACAATCAGACGCTTTTCTACACCACCGAAGACGCGACGACGAAGCGCTCGAATCAACTCTATCGCCAACGCCTCGGCGGCAAAGCCGAGATGATTTATGAAGAGAAAGACGAACTGTTCGAGCTCGACTCCGCACGGTCGCGCAGCAAAGCCTTCATCTTCGTGACCAGCGGCAGTTACAAGGCGACCGAAGTTCGCGCCATCGCCACCGACCGGCCCACGGAAGCGCCGCGCCTGTTGCTGCCGCGCGAGGCCGAGCATCGCTATTACGTCGACCATCATGGCGATTCGTTCTACATTCGCACGAACGAGGGGGCGAAAAACTTTCGCCTGGTCGCCGCGCCAATCAAAGATCCGCAGAAGAAGAACTGGCGCGAAGTCATTCCGCATCGCCAGGATGTGATGCTGGCCGACATGGATTTCTTCGCCGATTACTATGTCGCCTACGAACGCAAAGACGGCTTGCCGCGCCTGCGCGTCACGCAGTTCAAAACCAACGAGTCGTATGACATCGATATGCCGGAGCCGGTCTATGCCGTTTTTCCTGCTGCCGGGCCGGAGTACAACACCAGCGTCTTTCGCTTCAACTATGTGTCGTTCACGACGCCTGCCTCGGTTTACGACTACGACATGAAGACGCACAAGCGCGTGCTGCTCAAGCAGACCGAAGTGCTCGGCGGCTTCGACGCGACGCAGTACCAGGCGGAGCGGGTTTATGCGAAAGCCGCCGACGGCACGCGCATTCCGGTCTCGCTGGTCTACAAAAAAACGCTGCAACGCGACGGCCAGCGCCCTTTGCTATTGCAAGGCTATGGCGCTTATGGGATCTCGTCGGACATCAACTTTTCGATTCCGCGCCTTAGCCTGCTCAATCGCGGCGTCATCTTCGCGATTGCGCATATACGCGGCGGCGGCGAGATGGGCGAAGAGTGGCACGATCAGGGCAAGATGATGATGAAGCGGAATACCTTCACCGACTTCATCGCCGCGGCTGAACATCTGGTCGCCGAAAAGTATACTTCAAGCGACCGGCTGATCATCACCGGCGGCAGCGCCGGCGGCTTGCTGATGGGCGCGGTTCTCAATATGCGTCCCGAACTTTTTAAAGCGGCTGTAGTTTATGTTCCATTCGTCGATGTGATGAACACCATGCTCGACGAATCGCTGCCGCTGACGGTCGGCGAGTTCGAAGAGTGGGGCAATCCGAAGATCAAAGCGGAATACGATTACATGAGAACGTACTCGCCCTACGACAACATCGAGGCGAAGAAGTATCCGACGATTCTCGTGCGCACGTCGCTGAACGATTCGCAGGTGATGTACTGGGAGCCGGCCAAGTATGTCGCCCGGTTGCGGGCGATGAAGACCGACAGCAATCCGCTGCTGTTCCGCATCAAACTCGGCGGCGGCGGGCACGGCGGCGCTTCGGGGCGTTACGATGCGCTGAAAGACACGGCCTTCGATTACGCCTTCATCCTTTCGCAAGTGGGCGTCACGAACTGAAGCTGGCGGGGTCGGAAAGACGATGTTTCTGCGCTTCGCCGTCATGCAATCAGACTGCAAATAGACTGCAACGCAGCAGGCTTTTTCATAAACAGGCGAAACCGAGAGCAACAATTTCACAAGATGCCTGAGACGCCGACTGTGGTATACTTAAACCGTCGAAACAATAATAAAAGCCGACAAGAACGCATTGTGGTTGCAACTTGATCGGAACAGGCCGAATCAAAGATTCGTTCTGAAAAAGAACAGAGCAGGGTAGAGGATTCAAAGATGAGGAAGATAGCTCGCCAATTCGCGTCCCGACGTTTGCAAGCCACCATGCTTGTGCTGGCATTCACCCTCTCAATTGCGGCAACGGCAAGCGCGCGCGCCGATCAACAAGCTAAGATCTCGACCGTTCGCATCAAAAACTTCGGCCAACTGGACGAGCGTTTTTATCGCGGCGCGCAGCCGACGGAAGCGGATGTCAAAGACCTCGCGGCGCTCGGCATCAAAACCATCATCGACCTGCGCGACGACCCGACAAGTTATGAAAAACGCGCTGCCGAATCGCTCGGCCTTCACTATGTCAATATTCCGATGAGCGACACGCGGTATCCGAAAGAAGAGCAGATTCAGCAGTTCTTAAAGCTGGCAACCGATCCGGCGACCGGCGCATTCTACGTTCACTGCGCCGGCGGGCGGCATCGCACGGGCGTGGCCGGCGCGGTTTACCGTATGACGGTTTATGGCTGGGATTATGACCGCACCTACGGCGAGATGAAAAAATTTGATTTCTACACGCGCTGGGGGCACGGCGCAATGAAAGATTATGTGCAGGATTACTGGAAGAAAGTTCAGGTCGGCGAGATTCAAGTCATGAACAAGTAGACCACCGGCAGCAATCATCAATTGTCCACCGTTAGCATCACTCCTCCTTTCCGAACACTAAGGGCCGCTTCTCAGGAAGCGGCCCTTAGTGTTTTCCGCAGGCGCTCGGCATCATCGTCAATTAGCAATTCGGCACTATCCTTATGGCGATTCGCGATTTCGCGCTCGCCACTGTCTGAGAATTTCTCACCGCCTTTACACCAGTCGCGTCGGCTCGCTCGGCACCGGATCGCCTATTGGCGGCGGGTCGGGCTCGCCCTCCGGCACGCCAGGCTGATCGGGCGGAAGCTGCACCGGCGGTTGTGGCCCGACATCAGGCGGCAACGGCTGTGGGTTATCTGGACTGCCCGGCGGCGAATCAACATCCGTGTTTGAACTGCCGCCGCCGCTCGCCGGGTCTTCGATGTTAGGATTATTTCGGCTCATTGGCTCCTCGACGTTTCAGTCATCAGCGCAAGGCAATCTAAACAGGCGCTGACCCGAATGGCCTGCGCTTGCACAAAAAAATTGTAGGAAAACGCGAACAGACGAGGCGCGGCGAAATCGCTTTCTATGAACGCGCCTCGCATGTTCGGCTCTCCCGGCTGGCGCAACCATTTTCGAGTGACCCTTCCCTTTGCTCGTTGTCGAAAAACGGTTGCGTGAGGAAGATTACTTTACCTTTTCCGCGCCTGCCGCATCGAGAATCTTGCGCGCTTGATCGGCCCGGTCGTCGTGCGTGTAAACGCCGACGAGAATGCCGCCGTGCTCGATTGCTTCGTTAAAAAATTTCGCTTCGTGCTCAGGCAGCCCAAGCCCAATGAGCGCGCCAGTCAATCCGCCTGCCGCCGCGCCCGCCCCCAATCCTGCAAGCGTCGCGACGATTGGCCCGGCGGCGACCAGCCCGATGCCCGGTATCGCGATCACCCCGAGCGCGACCAGCCCGGCAGCAACCGCGCCGAGCACGCCGCCGATAGTTGCTCCGGTCGCTGCGCCTTCGGGCGCTTTGGTCGCCATCGACAGCCCGAACTCGCGCCCGCGCGTCGCATCGCTCATCAACAAACTGATGTCGTCGCGCGCCCAGCCGTAATGCACCAGGTCTTCAACCGCTCGCTCGGCATCGGCGCGCGAACGAAACAATCCAGTTACCAGACTCGCCATACATTGCCCTCCCGACCTCAACGATGTTTTAGTGACAAACTCTATACAGAGCAACGCGAATGCCAGCGATTCGCCGACGCGCCGGTAATGTAGGATTGTTTACAAATCTTTCAAGGCAGGGCGGCATCTGCAAGAGTTTGCGCTGATCAACGGCAGAAGGCGAGCCGTCAGCGAATTGCAAAGACGCAAATCGCGCGTCTTTGTTTCATACAAACGGCGCGCGCAGATTGTACCGAAACCATATCAGGCGCGGCCTGTCGGACAGAGCAGGCCGCGCCGCTTTCGAGCTTGCCGCAACCGGTCACGGCTGATGATCAAACGCCAGGGCGCTAGTGCTGCGGCAAGGTCATCAGTTCGGTTACGCGGCTTTTGAATGCCTGAGTAAGCAGGCTGATCTCTGCGGGATTATAATTGGCGGCGCGAAACGCATCGCTGATCTGTTGATCACTCAAGCGCGAAAGCAGTTCGCCGACCCAGTGCGCCTGCTCCAGGGTGATGTCTTTGAAGAGGTCGCCGCGTTTGCCTCTGTAGTGGAATTCGACGAGGCCCTTCTTGACGCCTTTGATGAATTTCGCCTTCGCGTAATCTTCCGGCTCATTGCGTGTGCGCGAGAGAGCGCCGCCGGTCTTGCCGAAGGTCGCGCCAAGATCGCTGATGATGTAGTGCAATTCTTCGCTTCCGGTCTCGGCATCACGAACCCGTAGAACCTTGTTATTCTCGTCCTTGATGTCCCAGTTATCCAGCAACACCATCATCACTTTCAGGCCCTGATATTCGCGCGAACCGAAGAAGGGATTGACGCCCCACATCCAGTTATCGAGTCGCTTGACGCCTTCAGGCCGGGCCTCGAAGCGGACATTCTTAAACGTCCCCTTGCCTTCGATAGTGACCTGCGGCACCAGGTAAGTAATTTCTGTTTTATAGCCGATGGCCCAGACCAGGCGGGTGGCGGCGGTTTCCGGTTGCGCTTCGTTGCTCAACTTGGCAACCCAGACGCGGCCTGCGCCGTCATTCACGCGATACTTCTTGGAATAGCCGCCGGTCTCGTCCCGTATGAAGGTAACGTGGCTCAAGTCGGGCTGCATCTGCTGGCCCCCTGGCCCGTTGAAGAGATCGCGCGAACCAATGTCGCCGGGGTCTTCCCAGAGCACCGGCGTGCCGGTCGCCGCGTGTTTCTTCTTCGACTTTTTGTCCTGCGCAAGAGCTGAAAAACTGAGTGCGAAAATGATCGAGAGACAGACGGCTCTCGAAAGCGCTTGTCGTTTCATCCAGGTAACTCCTCCTTAGATCCGTAGATCGCCGCTTGTTGATGGCATCGAATTATACAACTCAATGCCATTCTAAGCCTGTGGTTGCAAGTTGCAAAGCAGAACCGCCATTGCGAACTGAAGCCGGATGATTGTTCGTATTCATCGCTGAAGCCGTCGCCGGCGGGCCGCACGCGGCGATTTCGCTTTACAGAGGCAAGAACGAATCGTTACGATGGCGGCTACTGAAGAGGAAATCTCCATGAACTGTCCATATTGTCAGGCGGCGTTGAGCGACAATGCACGCTTCTGCACGGGTTGCGGCTCTGCCATCGCGCGCCCGGATACGCCCGGCAACTACGCCTCGGAATCGGCAACGCAGGTTATCAACGTTGCGCAGACGGCAAACGCGACGCAAAACGATCCGCTGATTGGCCGCACCCTCGAAGATAAATATAAGATCACGGCGCGACTAGGCGAAGGCGGCATGGGCGCGGTCTACCGCGCCACCCGCGTTCGCATCGGCGATGATGTGGCCGTGAAGGTGATGCATTCACAGTTCGTCAAAGATGAAGCGACGCTCGAACGCTTCCGCCGCGAAGCCCGCGCCGCCGCCATGCTGCATCATCCGAATGTCGTCGCCATTCATGATTATGGCGAAGGCCACACGCCGGAAGCGCCGGCTTTCATCGTCATGGAACTGGTCAACGGCATCTCGCTGCGTGACCTGCTTGCACAGCAACAGCGATTGGCACCGGAACGCGCCGTCGCCTTGATGCGCGAAATCTGTAATGGCGTCGGTGCCGCGCATCGCCACAATGTCATTCACCGCGACATCAAGCCCGACAACATCATCGTCCTGCCGCCCGGCGCACACGGCGAGCATGAGACTGCCAAAGTGCTCGACTTCGGCATCGCCAAGCTGCGCGACCTATCAAGCGACATGACGCTGACGCAGGCCGGCATGGTCATGGGCACGCCTTTTTACATGTCGCCGGAACAGTGCCGCGCCGAAGCCCTCGACGCGCGCTCGGATGTCTACAGTCTGGGTGCCATGCTTTACGAAATGCTGGCCGGCACGCCGCCCTTTGTCGCCACCACGCCGACCGGCGTCGTCGCCAAGCATTTGATGGAACTGCCGCCGCCGTTTCCCTTTCAACTCGGCGTTCCGGCAGCCATCGAAGCCGTCATCGGGCGGGCGCTCGCCAAAGATCGCAATCTGCGGCAAGCGGATGCCCTCGTCTTTGCCCGCGAATTGCAAACCGCGATGACCGCCAACCTGACCCATCCGCTGTCGCCCTCGACCGCTATTTCGGGCACCGCGCAAGCGACGCAGGCTTTCTACCCGCCCGCCGCGACCGTGCAGCAGTCGGGCGCTTATGGCACGGTGCAACAATATCCGGGCCGCGCCACCGTGCAGGAATCATTGCCCGCCGAGCGACCGCGCAACGGCATGATCGTCGCCGGCATTGTAAGCTTAGTTATCTTAATCGGGCTCGGCGTCGTCGCTTACTTCGTCTTCATGAATCGCCGTCCGCTGCCGAGTCCCGCGCCTCCCGTCAATCAGGGCCCAAACGCTGTGCAGCCGATCACGCCGACGCCTGTGCCGGCGAATGGCAATCGCCCGGAGACTCCAAACACGCCGCCGACGGATGCGCGCGGCAGAGTCGAAAGTAAGATTCTTAACAATGAGGTGCTCGACCGTGGCGAACTGGCGGGCCTCGCCGATACCGACCTGCGATGGCTGCGCAACACGGTTTATGCGCGGCACGGGCGCATCTTCGACGCGCCGGAGTTGCAGCGCTATTTTTCGACGCGCCCGTGGTATCGCCCGCGCAGCAACTACAGCGATGCCGATTTGACTGCGAACGACCGCGCCAATGCCGCGCTCATCAAATCAGCCGAAGGCGCGAGCGCCGCGCCGGTTGATGCGGCAGCGATTCAGAAAGAAGTGCTCGCCACATTAAACGGCTGGGTCGAAGCCATGGGCCATCACGACCTCGACGCTTATATGAGTTATTACGCCGACTCGCTCGACGCTTATTACAAGCGCAGCAACGTCAGCCGCAGCGACGTGCGCGCTGACAAGGCGCGCGCCTTCTCGCGCTTTGCGACGCTCGACATTCAATTGAGCAACGTCAACATCAGAGCGGATGAAACCGGCGGGCGCGTCGTCGTGACCTACAGCAAGGCGTATGACTTCACCGAAGCCGACGGCCACCACTTCAGCGGCTCGGTGCGCTCCGGCTTGTGGTTAGAAAAGAGCGGCAACCGCTGGCTGATCACCAGCGAGAAGGATCTGTGAAGCGCCAGTTAGCCCGCTTGTGCCAGATTATCGCAAGTCTCTCGATCATAAAAACACCAGGAGCACGGCAAACATCAAACATCGCCGTGCTCCTGGTGTTTTTATGATGATGCGGCTATTTGCCTTCAATCAGCCGTGTCGCGGCGTCAATCTGCGCCGTCAGAGCCTGCACAGCGGCAATGGCGTTTTTCGTTTGCGGCTCGACATCGTCCCATTGCTTTTGTTCGATTGCTTCGCGCACCCCCGGAATCGTCTTGACGCCGTAGCCCGTATAAAAGCCCGGCGCGTAAATCTGATGCTTGAACCACGGGCGGCGCGGCAGACCCGCCTCGCTTGTCAGCCGCCGTTCCGTTTGATAGAGCAATTGGTTGAGCGCTTTCACCTGCTTGACGCTTTGAAAGCCTTTCGCCGTCGCTTTCGTCAAGGACTCTTCATAACGGCGCGCGCTATCAGTAAGGGCGCGCACCGCCGCGCTCAGTTTTGTAAAGTTGATCTCTTTCGGCGGGCTGGCCTTCTTGGTCAGCTTATCGATCTCGTCAACGTACTCGCCAATCGTCTGCGCGAGATTGGTGAACTCGAACGGCAGCACGTCTGCGTCTGCCAGTCGCATGACAATCGTGCCGTTGGTTTGAGAGAGCGCGCGGCCATACTCGAAGGTGCTGTCGCTGAATTTCGTGTACCAGTAGATCGAATCATAAATCGAATGATAGATGCCGCCGCCGCCGTCGCCGCCAAACCCTGTGTTCATTGAGGCGATGCCGAGATGCTGCAAAAACGGCGTGAAGTCCGATCCCGAACCGAGCGCGTCGATGCGCAGGTCGGAGCGCTCGCGAAGCTCTCGCTTCTCTTCGTCGGTGCGCGCCCGTGTCATGCGAATTAATCGCATGGCCTGCAAGGCGCTCTGGTCGGTCTTCGGTTGCGGGATGTCGCGCGCCACTTCGTTGAAGAAGCGTTCGAGCGTATGCGAGCCGCCGGCGCTCAACCAGCCTTTGCCTGTGCTGTCTGAGTTCAGATAAGCAACCGCCTTTTGCTTCAACTCGTCGGCGTGCGTTTCGACCCATTCGGTCGAGCCGAGCAAGGCCGGCTCCTCGCCATCCCATGCGCAGAGGATGATCGTGCGCTTCGGCTTCCATCCCTGTTTCAGCAACTCGCCGAAAGCGCGGCCCGCTTCCATCACCGTCACCATGCCGCTGGTCGGGTCTTCGGCACCGTTCACCCAGGCATCGTGATGATTGCCGTAGATCACCCACTCGTCGGCGTACTGGCTGCCGTCAATACGGGCGATGACATCGTAAAGCGTCTTCAAAGACCAATCGAAGGCGAGCTTCAAATGGACGCGCGCCGGCCCTGCGCCGACGTGATAGGTAATCGGCAATGCGCCGCGCCAGGCTTCGGGCGCGACCGGCCCCGCCAAGGCTTTCAACAGCGGCAGGGCGTCGCCGTAAGAGATCGGCAGCACAGGGATCTTGGTGATGACTTCGGCTTCTTCGCGCGGCAGCCGTTTAGCGCCTTTGACCGCGCCGATGCCGGGAGTCAGCGGGTCGCCCGGATGAATTGGCATGTCCATTACAGAACCGCGCTGCACGCCCTGTTCCGGGCGATACGGCCCTTGCGGAAAGACATCGCCTTGAAAGTAACCATCATCACGCGGGTCGGAATAGATGATGCAGCCAATCGCGCCGTGCTCGTAAGCGACTTTGGGCTTGATGCCGCGCCAACTGGCACCGTAACGGGCAATGACGATCTTGCCTTTTACGTCAACGCCGAGCTTCGCCAGTTCATCATAATCGGCAGGCAGGCCATAGTTGACGTACACCAGCATAGCGGTGACATCGCCATCCGTGGAGTATGCGTTATAGGTCGGCAGTTGTCCCTGATCGCTCGAATCCGGGTCTTCGGCGACGACCGGCTCTTTCAACTGCGCCGTGTAAGCGGTCGGCGTCAGCAGTTCGAGCAGGCGCTCCTTAGGCGTCGGAAAGAGCACGTCGAATTCTTCGATCTTCGCATCGAGGCCCCAGGATTGGAACTTGTCGCGGATGAACTCGGCGTTCTGCTTATCGTAAGCCGAACCGACATGATGCGGCTCGGCGGCGAGCCGGTTCATGTATTCGCGCAGCAATTCCGGTTTCGGAACGTCGCGCATTTTCGTTTCCCAATCCATCTGGGTTCTGGCGCTGGCTTCGGTGTAGCCGCGCAAGTTGTGCGCTTTGCTGTCGGCTTGTGCCCAAGCAATGGGAACCAGTGCGTGCAATGTCAGGAACAAAGAAAACCCCAGGCCGGTGATTCGTCTAAGCAGGTGATGGCGCATAATCTTCCTCCGAAAGCTGGACGGGAAGTATAGCGACCGGGCCGCAGGTGTTGCAATCTTGCGCCGCCACGCGCCCTGGCCTTCACTCGCCGTAGGTGTTATCCCATCTGCCGGCAAAGGCAATATCCGCGATGGGCTTGCGTTTGCGCGGCGCGAGTTCGCCGGTGCGCGCTTTCTCATTCAATTCGTCGAGGCTGCCGCGATACGGGTAGCCGACGGCGATCATCGCCAGCACCGTGTAGTCTTCAGGGATATGAAACTCGGTGCGCGCCTGCGCGGTGTTAAACCCCGCCATCTGGTGCGCCGCCAATCCCTGCGCGACCGCTTCGAGCACGAGGTTCTCGCTCGCCAGCCCAACATCATGCTGCGCCGTGCGGTTCGGCTCTTCATTATGCGTGAAGTTGTTACGCGCGATTGAAATCATCAGCACAGGCGCTTTGAGCGCCCAGGCATTGCCATCGACGAGGCAGGCGCGGGCATTTTCCATCGCCTCAGGATCTGCCCCATCAAAGACCAGGTAACGCCAGGGCTGCTCGTTGAAACACGAAGGTGCCCAGCGCGCCGCTTCAAGCAAGGTGAGGATTTTTTCGCGCTCAACCGGGCGACCTTCTTCAAAGACACGCGGACTCCAGCGGCGCTTGATGTCTGGGTCTATCGGATAGCTCGTCGGCGCGGGCTTTTCAGGATAGGTTGTCGAAGGGTCGGCTTGTGAGGGCGGGCTTTCAATCTGCTTGTCGCTCATGGTTTCCTCTCTATTGGTTAACGGGTGAATAAAACTGCCTGCTGCCAATACGCAAGATTATAACGATGCGGTTCTGTGTCCTCAAACTTGACTTGTTGCGGCGCAGCCAATAGCATTCAGCGCGCGCCAGTGGAGCACGTCTAGATTTTCGCGTTCATCCGACGAGCGGCGCTATTCCCTTTCATTCGAGGTCATTCATGCGACGTTTGCTCATCGCTCTATTACTCGCCTTGATCGCGCTGCCCGTTGCGGCGCAGGACAAGCCCGCCGCTCAATCGCTCGCGGCGCGCACCGGCGGGCTCGAAAAACTTGACGGCTACGTGCCGCTCTACTGGGACGCCGCGAGCGGCAAAATGTTGATGGAAATCTCGCGCTTCAACCAGGAATTTCTCTATCAGGTCTCGCTGCCCGCAGGATTGGGATCGAACCCTGTGGGCCTTGATCGCGGCCAGATGGGCCAGACCCGCATCGTTATCTTTGAGCGCATCGGCCCGAAAGTGTTGATGATCGAGCCGAACTATCGCTATCGCGCTTTGACCCGCGACGCCAATGAACAGCGCGCCGTCGAAGAGTCGTTCGCGCGCTCGGTGTTGTGGGGCTTCAAAGTCGAAGCCGCCGAAGCGGATCGCGTGCTGGTTGACGCGACGGCATTTTTTCTGCGCGATGCCCACGGCGTCATCGGCCAGTTGCGGCGCACCCGGCAAGGGCAGTACCGCATGGATGAATTGCGCAGCGCCTTCTACCTGCCGCGCACCAAAGCCTTTCCGCTGAACACCGAAGTCGAAACCATGCTGACGTTCACCACCGATGGCGATGCCGGGCCGCAGGTGCGCAACGTGACGCCTTCGCCTGAATCGATCACCATCCGCGAGCATCATTCGTTTGTCCAGTTGCCTGACGCCGGCTACAAGCCGCGACGGCTTGATCCCCGCGTCGGTGTATTCGGGATTACATTTTACGATTACGCCTCGCCGTTTACCGAACCCATCGAGAAGCGCTGGATCAGCCGGCACCGCTTGCAGAAAAAAGATCCGAACGCTGCGGTGTCGGAACCCATCAAGCCGATCATCTACTACGTTGATCCGGGCGCTCCTGAGCCGATCCGCAGCGCGCTCATCGAAGGCGCGTCGTGGTGGAACCAGGCATTTGAAGCGGCAGGTTTCAAGAATGCTTTTCAGGTCAAGGTGCTCCCGGAAGGCGCAGACCCGATGGATCTGCGTTACAACATGATCAACTGGGTGCATCGTTCGACGCGCGGCTGGTCGTATGGCGGCGGCGTCACCGACCCGCGCACCGGCGAGATCATCAAAGGCAACGTTACGCTCGGATCCTTGCGCATACGCCAGGATTACATGATCGGCACGGGCCTGGTGCCGCCGGCGATCAATAATCAGCAGGGCGAGGACGGTGAATGCGAGTTCGGCGCGCTGCCGGACATGGATTATCTGCTGAGCAACGATTCGGCGACCGATGCGGCGGCGATGTCGCTGGCGCGCATTCGCCAACTGGCGGCGCACGAAACCGGGCACACGCTGGGGCTGGCGCACAACTTTGCGGCGAGCACTTACGGGCGCGCATCGGTGATGGATTATCCCGCGCCGATGGTCGAAATCAAGAACGGCAAGCTCGATCTGTCGAACGCTTATGCCGCAGGCATTGGCGCTTACGATAAGTTCGCCATCAAGTATGCCTACGCGCAGTTGCCGCCGGGCACGGATGAGACGGCGGAGCTTGAACGGATTATTCAAGACGGGGTCGCCAGCGGCATGCTGTTCATCAGCGACGCCGACGCCCGCCCGCCGGGCGCGGCGCATCCGCTCGCCAATCTCTGGGACAACGGCAGCGACCCTGTGGCCATGCTGCGCCATGAAATGCAGGTGCGAAAGATAGGGCTTGCCGACTTCGGCTTGCAGAGCATCCGCGCCGGCATGCCGCTATCGTTGCTTGAAGCGAAGCTGTTGCCGCTCTACCTGCATCATCGCTATCAACTGCAAGCCGCCGTGAAATCCGTAGGTGGTCTTTATTACACTTATGCAGTGAAGACGGCGACCGGCACGAGTCCCTCGCAGGTGCAGGAGATCGTGCCGGCAGCGCGCCAGCGCGATGCGCTCGCCGCCGTGCTCGACACCATCAAGCCGGATGAGTTGACCATCCCGCAGCGCATTCTCGATCTGATCCCGCCGACGGCTTTCGGATACGACGATGGCTCTGGCGAATACTTTGGCAAGCGCGCGGATCCGGCCTTCGACGCCATCGCAGCCGCGACGATTGCCGCGAACTTCGCCATCTCAGGTTTGCTCGAACCGCATCGCGCCGCGCGCTTGATCGATTTTCACGCGCGCAATGCAACCAACCCCGACTTTAAAGAAGTCGTCCGCGCGCTGATCACTCAGACCTGGCGGCAGCCTTCAGCCGTCGGCGCTTATCAGGCCGCGATTGCCCGCGCCGTGCAGAGCCTCGTCGTCACGCGCTTGCTGGAGCTTGCCGCCGACGCCGACGCCGCGCCGCAGGTGCGCGCCGTGGCGACCGAAGAATTGCGCGCTTTGAGCGCCTGGCTGGCTTCGCCTGCAAGCGTCGCGCTTGATGCGGCGCACGTCCGCGCGACGCGTGACGACATCGAGCGGTTCTTGAATCGTCCCGATGCGACGCGCAAGCAGACCACGCCGCTGCCGGTGCCGCCGGGCGATCCCATCGGCACGCGCTCGCGTCAGTGACGGGAAAATGATGAGTGATGAACGATGAATGATGAATGACGGACGCCTTCGGCCAATTCATCATTCATCATTCATCGTTCATCATTTATGCTTATGGTATGTTGAAACGTTTGCTCGCCGCCGTTTATCGCCGCGTTCCGGTGAGTCTGCGGCGCGGGATGGTTTTGCTGACGCAACCGCGTTTCACGGTGACGGCGGGCGCGGTGGTGGTTAATGAACAGGGGCGCGTGCTGCTCGTGAAACACGTCTTTCGACCGGGCAGCGGCTGGGGCGTTCCCGGTGGGTTTATCAACCAGGGCGAGCAGGCCGAAATGGCCGCGCGCCGCGAACTGCGCGAAGAGATCGGCCTTGAACTCGACCGCATCGAGCTGGCTTTCGTGCGCACGGTCGAGCAGGTCAATCAACTGGAAATCATCTTTCGCTGTAGCGCCAGCGGCACGCCTCGTCCGCGCAATATCGAGATACACCGCGTCGACTGGTTCGAGCTTGATAAGTTGCCTGACGACCTGCCGCAAGCGCAGCGCCAGACTATTCAGCGCGCCTTGCGGACGGATGGCCCGGCGAAGACCGGCTGACGAAAAGCCGAAGTTGAAGCCGGTGACCCCGGCTCGCCGGCGAATCGCGCCGAGCAGGCAGCAGCTTAGTTGATGGCGATGCGTTGCGCTTCGTATTCGGCGATGGCCGCTTCGTGTTGCAGCGTCAGGCCGATGTCGTCCAGACCTTTGAGCAAACACTCGCGGCGGAACGGATCAACCGCAAAGCCGAATTTGTTGCCCCAGTCGTCGACGACCCATTGCCGTTCCAGGTCAACTGTCAATTCGTAACCCGGAATCGCGCTCGCTGCTTCGAAGAGACGAGCGACTTCCGCGTCCCCAAGCTGCACCGGCAGCAGGCCGTTCTTGAAGCAATTGTTGTAGAAGATGTCCGCATATGACGGCGCAATGATGGCGCGAAAGCCGTAATCAGCGAGCGCCCACGGCGCGTGCTCGCGCGATGAGCCGCAGCCGAAATTCGCGCCCGCCAGCAGGATCGATGCGCCCGCAAAGCGCGGCGCATTCAATTCAAATTCCGTGTTGATCGAGCCATCCAGATTGAAGCGCCAATCATAAAACAGGAACTGCCCGAAGCCGCTGCGTTCGATGCGCTTGAGAAATTGCTTGGGGATGATTTGATCCGTGTCGACGTTGACACGATCCAGCGCCGCTACGAGTCCTGTGTGCCGCTTGAATGGTTCCATTTTAATCCTTTCTTGGTGCAAACCATAGACGGCTCGCCTGAACTCAACCGTCGCGTTGCGGCGATTATTCGGCGGCCTCCCAGCCGCGCACGTCGACGAAGTGACCGGCAATCGCCGCCGCCGCCGCCATCTCAGGACTCACCAGATGCGTGCGCCCGCCGCGACCCTGGCGGCCCTCGAAGTTGCGGTTTGATGTCGAGGCGCAACGCTCGCCCGGCTGCAAAATGTCCGGGTTCATTCCCAGGCACATGCTGCAACCCGACTCGCGCCAGTCGAAGCCGGCAGCTTTGAATATCTCATCCAGCCCTTCGGCTTCGGCCTGTCGTTTGATCGCCTGCGAGCCGGGCACGACCATCGCATTAACGTGCGGGTTCACCTTGCGGCCTCTGGCAATCCGTGCGGCGGCGCGCAAATCTTCGATGCGCGAGTTGGTGCACGAGCCGATGAAGACGCGATCAATGTCGACGTCCTGAATCGGCATGCCCGGCTCAAGCCCCATGTACTCCAGCGCCCGCCGCGCCGCTTTGCGCACGTTTTCGTCCGCCCACGAATCCGGGTCGGGAATCGCTTCCGTAGCGCTAATTACCATGCCGGGGCTCGTCCCCCAACTCACCTGCGGCGCTAGGTTCGACACCTCCAGTTCCAATTCGCGGTCAAAGGTCGCGCCCTCGTCGGTCGGCAGCGTCTTCCAGTAAGCGACCGCCTCGTCAAAGGCTTCACCTTTCGGCGCAAACTCGCGGCCTTCGAGATAAGCGTAAGTCACTTCGTCGGGGGCGATCATGCCGGCGCGCGCGCCCGCTTCGATGCTCATGTTGCAGACCGTCATGCGTTCTTCCATGGTCAGGCCGCGAATCGCCTCGCCGGCGTATTCGACGACATGGCCGGTAGCGCCGGCGGTGCCGATGGTGCGAATGATGTAGAGCACCACATCTTTTGCCGTGACGCCGCGCGGCAGGCGTCCGCCTACGGTAATGCGAAACGTGCTGGGCCGCGATTGCAACAGGCATTGCGTGGCGAGGACGTGTTCGACTTCGCTGGTGCCGATGCCGAAGGCCAGCGCCCCGAAAGCCCCGTGCGTCGATGTGTGACTATCACCACAAACGATGGTCATCCCAGGCCGGGTGATGCCAAGCTCCGGGCCGATGACGTGGACGATGCCTTGATTCGGGCTGTCGAGTCCGTAGAGCGGAATGCCGAACTCGCGGCAGTTGTTTTCGAGCGTGTCGATCTGGGTTTTGGCAATCTCGTCAATGATGGGCAGCTTGCGGCTCCAGGTCGGCACGTTGTGATCCATGGTCGCATACGTGAGATCAGGTCGGCGCACGCGACGGCTTGCCAGTCGCAAGCCCTCGAATGCCTGCGGCGAGGTGACTTCGTGAACCAGGTGACAATCAATGTAGAGAAGCGCCGGCTGCTCCGGCTCCTGGCGCACAACATGCGCGTCCCAGATTTTTTCAAACAGAGTCTTTGCCATAGACGATTCCCGATCCTCAAACGAGGCAGCGCAGGTGAGTGATTGAGTCTACTGCACGCCGCGCCGTCGTGTCCAAATTTTCTGGCCACAGAGCCACAGAGCCACAGAGATTTTTCAATTCATTTTCTCTTTGCCTCAATGCCTATGGTGGTCAATCTTACTAATCAACGATCCGGTTGATAGAGATAACGGCCCTGGCGTTCGCCGGCCATGGCTTCGGCGACTTTCAAGAAGGCTCGCGCCGCGTGCGACAGGCTGGCATTTTTACGATAGACCAGCCGCAGCTTGCGCTCGATGCGCAACTCGCGCACCGGAATGCGTACCAGTTCGCCGCGCGCGATCTCCGTTTCAATGCAGATGCCCGGCACCAGCGCCACGCCCGTGCCGCTCGAAACGAATCGCTTGATGGCTTCAATCGTCGGCAATTCGACATCCATGTTGAGCGGCGTTTTGTGCCGCTTGAATGCCTGAATCACTTTGGCGCGATATGGCGACTGCACGTTGTGGGCAACAAAGGTCTCTGCGCCTAGCTGGCGGATGCTCACCTGCCGCGACGACGCCAGCGGGTGCCTGGGGTTGACGATAAACACCAGTTCGTCGTTATAAACGACGATTGAGCGCAACAGCGGCTCTTCGGGATTGAAGGATAAGACCGCCATCTCGACCGCGTGCTTCAAAACGTCAGCCGGAATGCGGCTCGCCAGCCCGCGATGCACCGTCACTTTGATCGTCGGGTAGAGACGGCGAAACTCGGCCAGCGCCGGCAGCAGATAAAGACAGGTGAATTCGTTTGCCGCAATCGCCAGCTTGCCCTGGTGCATCTCGCGCAACTCTTTCAACGCCGTGTGCGCTTCGCCGCGCAAATTCAGGAGCTTTTGCGCATACTCCTGCAACAACTGGCCGGCGTCCGTCAGTATGCCGTCGCGCGACGAGCGATCAAACAGCGGCTCGCCGACTTCACGTTCGAGCTTGCGAATCGCCTGGCTGATGGCCGGCTGCGTGCGAAAGAGCTTCTCGGCGGCGCGCGAAAAGCTGCCTTCGCGGGCTACCGTCAAAAAGATTTCCAGTTGAAATAGATCCATCTCGCGCCTATTAGCCAAACTTTGCCGAACAACCGTCACAGATTATATCATAAGCAAAAACATATACAACTCTAAGAATTATAACTTTGACTTTGAGCCGCCCGGCGCTTATGATTGGCGCGATACGCCGTCATTCAAGTACAGATGGAGAAGAGTTGATGACACGATCCCAGGTGAAAATCTTTGATACGACTTTGAGAGACGGTGAGCAATCGCCCGGTTGCAGCATGAATCTGCCGGAAAAGATTCGCATGGCGCGGCAGCTTGACCGCCTCGGCGTCGACGTTATTGAAGCAGGCTTCCCCATTGCTTCCGATGGCGACTTCGAGGCGGTGCAGGCCATCGCGCGACAGCTTCGCCGCCCGGTCATCGCCGCTCTCGCGCGCGCCACGCGCCCGGACATCGAGCGCGCATGGGAAGCTTTGCGCCCGGCAGCGCGCCCGCGCATTCACACGTTCCTTGCGACCTCGGACATTCACCTGGAATACAAGTTAAAGATCAGCCGCGACGACGCCTTGCAACAGGCGCGCGAAGCCGTTGCGCTGGCCCGTTCATTCAGCGACGATGTCGAGTTTTCGCCCGAAGACGCGACGCGCACCGACATCGATTTTTTGTGCGCCGTCGTCGAAGCGGTCATCGAAGCCGGTGCCCTGACGATCAACATCCCCGACACGGTCGGCTACACGACGCCGCGCGAGTTCACCGAAATCATCGAGGCGATTCGCCGCCGCGTGCGCAACATCGAGCGAGCGACGATCTCGGTTCACTGTCACAACGATCTCGGACTGGCGGTCGCCAATTCGATTGCCGCCATTGAAGCCGGCGCTCGGCAGATCGAATGCACGATCAACGGCATCGGCGAGCGCGCCGGCAACGCCTCGCTTGAAGAGATTGTCATGGCGCTCAGCGTGCGCAGCGACGTGATGCCTTATCGCACAGGGATTCACACCGAGCAGCTTTATCCGTCGAGCCAGTTGCTTACCGAACTCACGGGCGTTTCGGTGCAACCGAACAAAGCCATCGTCGGACGCAACGCTTTCGCGCACGAAGCCGGCATCCACCAGGACGGCGTCATCAAGAACCGCTTGACTTACGAAATCATGACGCCCACGTCGGTCGGCGTGCCCGATAACCGACTCGTCCTGGGCAAGCACTCAGGGCGTCACGCGCTCGGTCGCAAGTGCGAACAGTTGGGCTATGAATTTACGCGGCACGAGCTTGATCGCATCTATCGCCGGTTTACGGCGCTCGCCGATGAGATCAAAGCCGTCGAAGATCATCACATCAGGGCCATCATTGAAGAAATGGCCGAAGCTAACGCAGCGTGAAGGCAGGGGATTAGGCGCAAGCAAGCAAAACCGGCAAGAAGAGGCGAGCATAGACAGAGCCTCTCATCCGAGTCCCGCCAGGGACGAAATGTTTATAGAAGTCTTCGGAACAGAGACTCCAAGCTCCCAAGAGGAGTGATGGCTGACATCACGCTTCTCGTGGAGCTTGTTTTTTTGGCTGCCGATTACTATAAACATGACGCCCTCGGCGGGGCTGATTTTTTTGCTTGATCAGGCGCGACCAGTCTATGGAAATCAAAATTACAGTTCTTCCCGGCGACGGCATCGGCCCCGAAGTCACCAGCGAAGCCGTGCGCGTGCTTGAAGCGGTTGCTGAACGATTCAGTCACGAACTACGGCTTACGACTGAAAAGATCGGCGGCGTGGCTATCGATGAATTCAATGACCCGTTGCCGGCGCACACCCTGGCCGCCTGTTTGAACTCGCAGGCCGTGCTGTTGGGCGCGGTCGGCCATCCGGCTTTCGACAATCATCCGACACACCTGCGGCCCGAAGCCGGCTTGCTGAAGATTCGCAACGCGCTGGGCGCGTATGCCAACCTGAGGCCAGCGCGTTTGTTTACGGCGCTGATGGAGGCGTCGCCGCTCAAAGCCAATGTAATTGATGGTACAGACATGCTGATCGTCCGCGAACTGCTCGGCGGATTATATTTCAGCCAGCCGCGCGGTGCGGAAGGCGACAGCGCGCTCAACACCATGCGCTACAGCGTGCCGGAGATCGAGCGCATCGCCCGCGTCGCCTTCGATCTGGCGCGCAAGCGGCGGCGCAAGGTGACCTCGGTCGACAAATCCAACGTGCTGGAAGTCTCGCGCCTCTGGCGGGAAACTGTAATTAACATCGCTAAAGATTACCCGGACGTGACGCTTGAGCATCAACTGGTGGATGCCTGCGCGATGGCTCTGGTCGCCAGGCCCGCGAGCTTTGACGTGATTCTCACAGAGAATATGTTCGGCGATATTCTCTCGGATGAAGCAGGCGCGGTAGTCGGCTCACTGGGATTGCTGGCATCGGCGAGCACGGGCGGGCCCGTCGGACTTTACGAGCCGGTGCACGGCTCGGCACCCGACATTGCGGGCCGTGGCATTGCCAATCCATTAGGCGCGATTCTCTCGACCGCGATGATGCTGCGTTACTCGTTCAACCTCGACACCGAAGCCGCCAGCATCGAAGCCGCCGTTGAACAGACCCTCGCCGCAGGCCATCGCACACGCGATTTGGCCGCTGCCGGTGAGCCGTCGCTCAGCACGACCGAGATGGGCCAGCGCATCATCGAGCGGCTAACTTGATAGAACGTTTATTGGATTTTATCTCATCGTAAATATCCAAGAGGCGATTAACTTGATCTATGTCATCTCGGAGTTTTTGTATATTCGGGCTTGGCATATTGGAATTTCTCTCAAGATTTAGCTTTTTCGCTTTTTGCGGGCGTCGAGCAGACGGCTGGCGAGCGGCTGCGCTTCTTGCGCCGGTGCTGGTGGGGTTGCTGCCACATCCGGGCGTTGTGTAGCCTTGCTTACGTTTTGCGGAACGGCTGGCGTGCCGCCGCCTGGCGACGCATTGCGCTGCATCGCGTCGACAACCAGTGCCGATTGCGCGGCGGTGGCTTCCGCCGCCGGTGTCGCCGCGTCGCTGAGGCGAACCCTTGAGCGCGCTTCTTTCAGGCTGGCCAGCGACCGGGCGGCCTCTGCATCTATGCCGAGCGGCACGCGGCGGCGCAGCTTCGATTGAATCCAGACGCGCGCATGTTCAAACTGCTCGCGCGACAGGTGTACGCGCCTGAGGCCGACATCGAGCGGCAATAACAGCAACGCCACGAGCAGCAGCGTTTCCCATATTTCATGCGGCAGAGTGCGCGCCGCGCGCCGCTCGAATAAGTTCACCTCGCTTGCCTGCGCCGCTGTGCTGGTGAGCGCGGGCAGGTTTGCGCCACCCGTCGCTTCGCTGATCTGCGCTAGAAGATTTGTATCGCTGGTTACAATGCTGAATTCAGGCGAATAAGAATTCACGGCACCGGTAACGGGCGCGGGCTGGCCATTTTCTTCGCCGACGCTCGCCAGATAAGCGCCGCGCATGGTCGCCGGAAAGTCGCCTTCATAACGACCGGCGGCGGTCTGCTCTAAGACGATGTCGGTCGCTGTGAAATCCGGCGCGACGACGTGCGCATTGAGCCGCAGATTGTTTTTGAATTCGCCTTCGGGGCTCGCCGCTTCAACCGTAATGTGGCCGCGCCCGGCATTGATCTCGACGCGCGGTTGCAACTCCATCGAACCGGGATGGCGCAAGACATCTCTGAACGCCTGCGTCCAGAATTGCCCGAAGCCCGGCCAGTTCATCCACAGGGAGGCCCAGCGCGGCTTGGCGTCCGACGTAAACGCAGCAGCACGGCCCAGCCCATACTGCCACACGGCATAAACCGGGTCGTCTTTGTCGGACATCAGCGCCGTGATCGCCGGCGATTTCACAGGGTCGCGCTCGGCGGTGCCGACATAACCGCCGAGCGGCGGCGCGCTGCTCCAATCAATGCCGTTGGTCGCTTGCGTGGCGCGCACGAAGCGCGGCACGAACGGCTCTTCGATGATCGTTGACTTCGAGGCCAGAAAGGCTTCGCGTGTGAAGATGCGCGGCAGCTTATCGGGCGTATCCGCCGCATAGAAACGCCCGCCGCCGGTATCTGCCAAAAACTTCATAGTGTCGAAGTCAGCGTCTTCGCCGAGCGCCACCGTCGACAGCGTCATCCCGGCATCATGAATCGTATGAGCAATGCCGCGAAAATCGCCCGGCTCGCTCTGCCCGTCCGACATCACAATGATGTGCTTGATCTGCGCGTCGCTTGCTGCAAGCCAGTCATAAGCCATCTTGATGCCGGGATAGATATTCGTGCCGCCGAGCGCTTGAATCGTGCCGATCTTATCGATGATGGCTTTCTTGTCTTCGACTTTTGTGAGGTTGACTACCGGATAAGCGTCACTGTCGAAAGCGATGACGCCGACCGAATCGCGCTCGGATAAAAAGTCAACGGTCGCGGAAGCGGCTTCCAGAGCCATTTCGATCTTGCTGCCGAGCATCGAGCCGGACTTGTCGATGACCAGCGCGATGGCCAGCGCCGGGAAATGTTTCTTCTGTCGCACGTCGAGCGACACCGGCAAAGTCTCTTCGACAGGCGTCTTGTAATAACCGCCGGGGCCGAAGCTTTGATCGCCGCCGATCATCACGAAGCCGCCGCCGAGGTCGCGCACATAACTTTGCACCATCTTCATCTGCGCCGGCGTCATTGACGATGCCGGCACGTTGTCGAAGACGACGAGATCATAATCCTGGAAGCCCGCAAGCGTGGTCGGCACAGCGGCGGCAGGACGAACCTCGGCGGCGAGGCTGGCGTCTGCAAGCACGCGCAGGATGCCCGGCGAAGGCTTCGGGTCGCCGTAGAGATAAAGCAGTTTCGGTTTGCCTTCGACGATGGCGAAGGCTTCACGCGAGTTGTTCTGTTGGAAGCTGTCGGCGTTGATCGCCTCGACTTCGGCGCGGTAGGTGAAGAAGCCTTTCTGTTCGACGCGCTGCGGCAGGATGAAAACGTTTTCGCCCGTCGCCGCAAGCTGCACGACGCGCTCAGAGACGACCGAATCGTTGCGATAGACGCGCAGCCGTGCGTCGGTGTCGCGCGTGCTGTCAATCGTCACCTTCAGGTCGAAGGACTCGCCTTCGGCCAATGACTGCGGCACATCGAGTTCGCGAATGGCAATCTCGCCGCGCGCCGCATTGCGCTCGGTCGCGGTGCCGATCAAGCGCGTGAAGACTTCCGTCCCCGAAGCGCGCAGCAGTTGTGCTTCTTCGCTGGCGCTTTCGAGATTTTCATTACCGTCGGAGATCAACACCAGGCGGCCCGATGCATCTTCCGGGATGAGCGCAGCGGCCAGTCGCAAGGCCGCCGCGATGTCTGTGTAATCGCGCGGCGGATTGGAAGCGATCTCTTTGAGTCGCCAGTCGCCGAGGGTTTCTTTGCGCGTCGGCGCTAGTTCGACCGCCGGCTCGCGTCCGAAGGCAACGACGCCGACATAATCACGCGGCCCTGCACGATTGATTTCGCTGTTGATGGCATCAATCACATAGGCCCGCGAATCCTGCGCGACGCTCGCCGAGACGTCGACGAGAAAGAGCAACGCCACGTCGCGCGACGATGTGCGAAGGCGCAGACCTGCGAGCGCCAGCACGACCAACAACAGGATGACGGCGCGCACCATGAGACTGGCGCGGCCACGCTGCCGCGACAGATTCGCCAGGCTGTGACGGGCGAAGTAAAGCGCTAACGGAATCAATCCCAGCAGCACCAGCGCCCACGGATTGGTGAATTCGATCTTCATCAATGAATCAGGAAACCAATGTTATGAAGCATACATTTTGAATTCAAGGGCATCTCTGCGTCATAAGGACGCCAGCAAATCGTCGCCACATTCTAGCCGTCGCGCGCCAGCGCCAGCGCCACTGCCGCAGCGATGCCGGTGCGGCGACTAGCGCCGGTGACAAGCACCGCCGGCCTATCGGGCTCGCGGTTGATCATCGAATCAAAAACCATATCTCAATCGTTTTCGCGTCTGACGACGCGGACTACTGGCCTTCGCCCTTGCAGGGCTGGGCGTTATGCGGCAATTCTTTTGTGATAAACCCACCACTCGAACGAAAGCACGGCAAGCACCGCCAGCGCCAGCCAGCGCCAGGCTTCGCGCTCGGTCTTGAAGGTTTCGACCTGTCCGCTGATTTCGCCCGCTCTGGTCTTGATCGAATCGCGCGGCGCGGTATTGGACTCCGATTCGCTCAACAAGCTGGCGGCAAACGGCGGCGCATCTTTGACCTGATAGACGCCGGCGCGCAGCGTATCGGCAAAAGCAACCGCGCCGTCGCGCGCCGCGACCGTTTGCTCGTCGCCATCGGGTAGACGGATGGTTGCGCTCGTCTGTGTAGTGTGAATTATAACCGGCTGGCCGGCGCGCACGGTGCGCTCGATGGCCTGCGCGTCGCGGCCCGCCAGCCATCCGGCGGCGTTCGCCAGCAGGATGGGGAACTCGACCTTGAGCGGCAAATCGCTCTGGGCGAGATCGAAGCCGATCATCACGACGCGCCGCTCGTTGCGCGCGCCGGCGAAGATTAAAGCGTCGCCAGCGGCGCTGACAATCGGGTGCAGCCACGGCGAGACCTCGCGCCGCGCCACGGATTCAACGTGAACGTCTGCGTAGCTTAAATAACTATTCACCGGATGGCTGCGATCAACCGAGGTGATTTCAGGGCGCTCGGCGACGCCGCCGGCGTGCCACCATTCGGCGACATCCGATGGATTGATGGCGAGCAACGGGCGATTTGAATCGATGACGTTTGCAGCAATCGCGCCGTCCGTGATGACGCAATCGAACGAAGCGAGCGGCGCATCCATGCTGACTTTGCGGGCGTCGAGACTGTCGTTGGCGGCGATGGCTTGCAGCAAGAAGGGATTGTCGCTGATGACGGCGACACGCGGGCGGCGGGCATCCATCAGATACGCATAAGCGATGTTGTCCGACGCCAGATCATCATCAAGATTGAGCTTCAATTCGGCGAGGCCGCCGGCTTGCGGCAAGCCATCGAAGACCAGCGCGGCGCGCTCGTTCGCCTGAATGCTCACACGGCGCGCATCGGCGAGCTTGCCATCGAGTCGTAACTCGACGGCAAAGGCTTGCTCGCGGTCGCTGAAGTTGGCAATGGAAGCGAAGAGTTCTTGCCGGGCATTGCTTGAGGCGGGGCGCGAATTCATCGCCACGATGCCGACGTTGTCGGCGCGGCGGCCAACGCGCACGAAGCGCAACGCGACGTGGCGCGCGGCGTCGCTTGCCGAACCGAGATCGGAAGCCAGTTGCGGGCTTGCGCCGTCGCTGATGACGACGATGCCGGCGTCGCGTTCAGTGCGGGCAATCTGTTCGGCGAGCCGCACGGCATCGCTGAGATTGCCGGCGGCGTCGGTCTCCTGAATCTCGTTGAGGCTGGCGTTCAATGCCGCGTGATCGGCAGTCAAGCCGCAGCGCACGGTAAGGCGCGATGAGCTTTCGATCATCGCGGCGCGGTCATTGCCGCCGAGTCCGGCAATCATATCGCGCGCCAGTTCTTTGGCGCGTTCAAGGCGCGAGCGCGTGCCTTCGTCGCGCGAACTCATGCTGGCGGTCGAATCAATAATGATGACCGTGCTGCCAGAGGCCAGCGAGCGCATCTGGATAAGCGGTCGGGCTAATGCGAAAACCAGCGCCGCCAGCGCCATCAATTGCAGCAATAACAGCAGCGAGCGGCGCAGCTTTTTAAATGGCGCGTTGGCCTCTATCTCTTCGAGGGCGCGTTGCCATAAGAAGACGCTCGGCACGACGCGCCGCTTGCGCTTCAACTTGAGCAGGTAAAAAAAGATGATGATCGCGCCGAGCAACAGCCAGCCGAGCGCGCTTGCCGATAACAATCTCATAAGGACGTTTCACCGTCTGCCGACCGCCATTGGATTATAGCGGCAATTCCTGGTTGCCGCATTTGCCTTGTGAAGCAAGCAACGACAGGTCATACGCTGTGGCGGCGATTCATGTTTACGTACCGCCGCGATTGGATGACAATTAAGCTGATGGGTTGGCTATGAGTGATGCAATCGAGCAAACATCGGATGCCGGGGCGAGCGCCCCGGAGGCGCTCGTGAACGGCGCAGGCGAAACCGATTTCACGGTGTCGCCGCGCCATGCGGCGGCGCGGGCGCGCTGGGCTGAAATCATCTTCGTCATCGCGCTCGGCCTTTACGGCGGGCTCGCGGCGCTGGCGCACGCTTACGCTTATTTCGATTGGGATCTACGCATCAATCATGCGATTCGCGCCGTGACGCTGCCCGGATTCGATCAGTTGATGGTAGCGCTCTCGTGGTTGGGCAACGGCATCGTGCCAACGATTCTCGTCGTCGGCGCAGGCATGACGCTGTACGCGGCGGGCCTTCGGCTGGAAGGCATTCTCTGCATGATCGGCGTCTCGTTGGGCTCGGTAATGAACAGCCTGATGAAACTCGCCATCGCCCGACCGCGCCCCGACCCCAGCCTTGTCGATGTGATGCGCCATTACGACCACAACAGCTTTCCGTCGGGCCACGTCGAGTTTTTTGTCACCTTCTTTGGCTTTCTGCTTTTCCTCAGCTATGTCCTGCTCAAGCCCGGTTGGTTGCGCCGCCTGAGCTTTGCTGTATTTGGATTGCTGATTGCGCTGATCGGCGTGTCGCGAGTTTACATGGGAGCGCACTGGCCTAGCGATACGGTCGGCGCATACCTGGCGGGCGGCGTCTGGTTGATGTTGATGATCGAAGTCTATCGCCGCACGAAAGCCCGTCAGCGACCAAAAGCGGAAACCACGCGGCGACGCGGCGAAGAAGAGAAGCGGGGATAAGCAGGGAACGAGCCAATCACCTTTTCGACCTGACGACGCGGCGTCTCTTACCCCTCGCCCAGGGCCATTGAGTTTTCGCTAAACAAGGGGAGAAATGGAACCACCAATAAACACCGATGAACACCGATCATGGCGAACACGGAGATTTTGCCGGGTTTTCCATCGGTGTTCATCGGTGTTCATCGGTGGTTTCTTCTCCGTCTTCAAGAATTGAATTGCCGCGCGGGGAAACGAGAACTGCATGGCGTCGGCCCTTCGGCTATGGCGCGCAGGCGCGCGGTTGTGCCAATATTTTCAAGCGAAGCCGGAATCTGCGTCCCGACGCTCCGGTTTGAAAACGCCGGACGCTTCGACTGGGAAGCGCGAAATAAGCAGGCAGAGTAAACTGCCGCTGCCTCACCCGTCGATCTCTCCGCCCTCTAACGTGTGACGCTGTGAACATCGTTTTGTGGATCTACAGCCGATCTGCCGAGGAGAGCTATGAGAAAAGCGTTGTTAGCTGTGCTGGTTTTCATGCTCATCGCCGCGCTCTGTTTCGCCGTCAACCGCGCCGCCGCGCGCCCAAACGTCGCCCTCGTTGCGCCACAAACCGCCGACCCGCTGGTGGCGGTGCTGTCGGGCCTGACCGCGCCGCTTTATTTGACCAACGCCCACGATGGCAGCAATCGCCTGTTCATCGTCGAGCAAGACGGGCGCATCAAGGTGCTGCAACCGGGCGCGACCACGCCGACCATCTTTCTCAACATCACGGCAAGAGTTTTAGCAGGCGGCGAGCAGGGACTTCTGGGCCTCGCCTTTCATCCGCAATTCTCCACCAATCATCGCTTCTTCGTTGATTACACGCGCCAGCCGGACGGTGCCACGGTGATTGCCGAGTATCAAGTTTCGGCGGCAAACGCGAATGTAGCCGATGCTACAGAAAAAGTGCTGCTCGTCATCCCGCAGCCGTTCGCCAACCATAACGGCGGCATGGTCGAGTTCGGCCCCGACGGCTTTCTCTACATTGGCATGGGCGACGGCGGCTCGGCCAACGATCCCGGCAATCGCGCGCAGAATATCAATGAACTGCTCGGCAAGATTCTGCGCATCGACGTAGATCATGCCAATGGTAATCAGCCTTACAGTTCGCCGGTTAGCAACCCGTTCTTCGGCTCGGAGCCGGGACGCGATGAGATATACGCTTACGGGTTGCGCAATCCCTGGCGGTTTTCCTTCGACCGAGCGACCGGGCGGCTTTATGTCGGCGATGTCGGACAGGGGGCGCGCGAAGAGATAGACATCGTCAAGCATGGTCGCAACTACGGCTGGCGGATCTTTGAAGGTACGGCTTGCACAACCAATGATCCGGCGCTGTGCGCCACGGTGCGCGCCATTCCACCCATCGCCGAATATCAGCACACCGGCGGGCGCTGCTCGATCACCGGCGGCTATGTCTATCGCGGCACGCGAGGCAGCCTGCCCACAGGCGCTTACGTTTATGGCGATTACTGTACGGGCGAGATTTTTCTGTTGCAGAACGGCGCGTCGACGCTGCTTGCCGACACAGCGTTAAACATCACTTCGTTTGGCGAGGACGAAGCCGGAGAGATCTACGTCGTCGGTCAGGGCGGCACGGTGCATCGCCTCGGCAATGTCTCGCCGCAATCCTTCACGATCACCCACGCAGTCGTCCGCCGGCGGGCGACCGGCGAGGTGATCGATCCCCTCAGCGTGCAGGCAAACAGCAAGAAATTCGACCTCATCGTTTTTGAATCCGGCTCGACGCTCACGCCGGCGTCGGTGAATGCAACAGTAATCGTCAACGGCACCGAACTGAGCAGTGAATACACCACAAACGCAACGGGCGAGCCGGTATTCATCGCGCGGCTCAAACGCTCTATGCTGGCGACGCCCGGCACCCTGACCATTGAAGCGGTGCGCGCCGACGGCTCGCGCTCGAACCCCCTGACCTTGCAGATCGTCGCCGCACAGTAGCCGCGTGTGCGAGGCCAGAGGAGAAAGGGAGAAGAGGAGAAGGGGAGTCGGGGAGATGGGGAGACTTGTTTCCCATCCGCTCCCTTACTCCCTGTTTCCCCCACTCCCCAACTCCCCTTCTCCCTCTCTTCCCACTCCCCACTCTCCCTGTCGCCTTATCATCTTCGCTGGCGCAATCGCCGAGGGTTGTGACAATATTTTCGGTCGAAGAAGAGAGACGTGTCTCAACGCTTCGTTTTGAAATGCTCGGCGCTGCCGCATGAAGCGCCGCATAAAAGGTGGTAAGCTGCCGCTGTCTCCCCCGCTTGTCTACCTGTAATTATGTGATGCGATGAACATTACTTTGTGGACTCAAACCGCTCCCAGGAGGTATATGAGAAGAGCGTTGTTCGCTTGCTTATTTACTGCGCTCATTGCGATGCTCTGTCTGAGTGGCAACCGCGCAGAGGCACACACCGATGCTGCGCCCACCCCACAAGCCGCCCCGCTCGTGCCGGTGCTGTCGGGCCTGACCGCGCCGCTTTATTTGACCAGCGCTCACGACGGCAGCAATCGCCTGTTCATCGTCGAGCAAGACGGGCGCATCAAGGTGCTACAACCGGGCGCGACCACGCCGACCATCTTTCTCGACATCACGGCGAAGGTTTTATCAAATGGCGAGCGCGGACTTCTGGGCCTCGCCTTTCATCCGCAATTCTCCACCAATCATCGCTTCTTCGTTGACTACATCCGCCAGTCGGACGGCTCAACCGTGGTTGCCGAGTATCAAGTTTCGGCGGCAAATGCGAATGTAGCTGACACTACAGAAAAGGTGCTGCTCGTCATCCCACAGCCGTCTCCCATGCATAAGGCAGGCATGCTCGAATTCGGCCCCGACGGATTCTTTTACATCGCCGTGGGCGATGGCGGCCCGAACCGCGATCCCGACGCTCGCGCCCAGAATCTCAATGATCTGCATGGCAAGATTCTGCGCATCGACGTAGATCATGCGGATGGTAGCCAACCTTACAGTTCGCCTGTGGACAATCCGTTCTTCGGCTCGGAGCCGGGACGCGACGAAATCTGGGCTTATGGTTTGCGCAATCCCTGGCGGTTTTCCTTTGACCACGCCACGGGCGAGCTTTATGCCGGCGATGTCGGCCAGGGAGCGCGCGAAGAGATAGACATCATCACGCGCGGCGGCAATTACGGCTGGCGCATCTTTGAAGGCACGCTCTGCACCAACCTTGACCCGTTGCTGTGCTCTGCCGTGCAAACCATTCCGCCCCTCCTGGAGTATGACCATCCCAGCGGGCGCTGCGCGATCATCAGCGGCTATGTCTATCGCGGCACGCGAGGCAGCCTGCCCACAGGCGCTTACGTTTATGGCGACTTCTGCACGGGCGAGATTCTCTTGTTGCAGAACGGCGTGTCGACGGTGCTCACACAGATCGCGCCGCATATCACTTCGTTCGGCGAAGACGAAGCCGGCGAGATTTACGTCATCCGCCAGGAAGGCACGGTGCAGCGTATCGGCACGAACGCGCCGGCACCGTTTGCGATCACCCAGGCCCTGGTGCGCAAGCGCGCCAACGGCGAAGTGCTCAATCCCCTCAGCGTGCGGGCAAATGGCAAGAAATTTGAGATCGTCGTCTTCGAATCGAGCGCGACGCCGACGCAGGCGTCGGTGGGTGCCAAGGTGATCGTCAACGGTAAAACGTTGAAGAGCGACTACACGACGACCGCAACGGGCGAGCCGGTATTCGTCACCCAACTCAAACAGTTCATGCTGGCGACGCCCGGCCCGCTGACGGTTGAAGTGGTGCGCGCCGACGGCTCGCATTCGAACACGCTGACGTTGCAGATCGTCGCCGCGCAGTAGATTTCGCGTTGCGCAACCGGCGAGGCTAAACGTATGCTGAGTCACCGGCGATTTCACGACCGCGCGTCAGCGCTTAACTGATCGTTGCCGGACTGCCCGGCGAGTTACCGCATAGTTAATTCTGTAATGATCAAAGGGGTGCAGTGTTGTTGAGAGCAAGATTTGTTTTTGTATTGAGCCTTACTTTTATTTTCGCGCTCTTCTTCATCGCGATCAGCTTTCCGCGAGCCAGTCACGCGCAGATCGTGCCAATCCGCCCGGTTACGGTCGCCGAAGGGTTCGACTTCAATGTCTTTGCCAGCACAGACAATGTGCCGGAGTTTGCCTCCGGCGCATTTGCCGGGCCGACGGTCATGGCATTCGACGCCCGTGGACGGTTGTTTGTAGGGACCGGCTCAGGGAAGATTCTGATCCTGCTCGACACCGACGACGATGGCCGTTTGGATCAAGTGAAAACCTTCGCAACCGGCATCCCGCTGCCGCTCGGGCTGGCGTTTCGCGCCAATGGCGATTTATTCGCGGCCAGCAATGTCAACGCCGGGCCGGGCCGCATCATTCGTCTGCGCGACACCAACGGCGATGATGTGGCCGATGAACAGACGATCATCCTCGACAACCTGCCGAGTAATGGCGATCACCAAACCGATAAGATCAAGTTCGGACTCGACGGCTTACTTTATATCGGCCAGGGTTCGGCAACCGACGATGGGACGCCGGCGTCGGGCCGGCCTGCCGAAGGGCCATTGAATGGCGCTATCCTGCGCCTGAATGTCGATACGGCGCAGTTGGAGATCTATGCGACGGGCCTGCGCCAGCCGTTCGGCCTGGCGATTCATCCCGCCAACGGCGAATTGTTCTCGGTAGATGTTGGCAAAGGTGAATTTTGCAACTTCTGCCAGAATGACCAGGCACCGCCCGAAGAGGTCAACTGGATCGTTGCCGGCGGCAACTACGGCTTTCCGTTCTGCGACGGCACGCCGATGCTCGACAATCCCAGTTGCTCCGGCGTGCGCGGGCCTTTGCTGCAATACCCGGCGCACCTGACGCCGACGGCCCTGGCGTTTTACACCGGGCCGCAGGCCGCCGAGTTCAATAATCAACTGCTGGTCGCCATCTATAAGAATTATCACAACTCGGAGAATATCGGCGGCGACCTGCGCCGCGTCGTGGTTGATGGCACGAGCGCCAGCGGCTTCCAGTTGCACGATGCTGGCTTTATCGCGCAACTCAATCCGATTGATCCGGGCGACGGGGCGGTCGATACCATCATTGATCCGATCAGCGGCGATATCTATGTGGCGCGGTTTGACCCCGTACATCATATTGTCGACTCGGTGCATCACCACTTCATCTATCGCATACACCGTCTCGGCAGCGACGCGCAGCCATTGATTGGCCCGGTGATGCCTGCGGCCATCAAAGCCGGTACGGCAGGCGTCACGGTTTCGCTCATCGGTCGCCACCTGAAAGCTGGCGCGGTTATCGTCAATGTAACCGATAATACAGTTTTATCGACGCGGCAGGGCGCTGACCGCTTTGAGTTGCTTGCCGACTTGCCGGCAGGCGCGCTGGCAACCGAGCGCACGCTGCAACTGGCGGTGCGCAATCCCGACGACGTGCAATCGAACCTACAGCCTTTCGCCGTGACCAAAGGCGATCCCAACCCGCCGCCTGACAAGTCGCCGCAGATCACCTCGATGTTCGTTTATAAAAAGAAGCGCGGCAACGTCTTTCCGACAATTCCCGTGGGCTCGAACCCGAAAAAATTTCACCTGGTCACAGACGGCACCGACTTCGATACAAACGCGCAATTGCTGGTCAACGGCACACCGCTGACGCTTGAGAGCGCATCGACGACGGAACTGGTAGGCCGCTTCACGCGCGAGATGCTGGCCGCGCCGGGCGAGTTGACGATTCAGGTAAAGAATTCAACCGGCAAGCTGTCGAATACGGTCAAGGTGAGCGTCGTACAGTAAATGATGAACGATGAATGATGACTGATGAATTAGGGGAGGAAACGGCAGGAGGTTATCTACTGATACTCCGGCGCAACGCGCCGACGCTGCCTTTTCCTCTTTAGTTCATCACTCATCATTCATCGTTCATCATTTTTCTTCATTGCCGTTTCGCAGAAGAAAACCGGGAAGCTGTGAATGCAGCGGAAGCCGAAGGATTCGTATAGTCGCAAGGCCGGCGTGTTGATGGCGGTGACGGCGAGCGTCACGGCGTTAAAACCATATTGCACGAATTCCTGAAGCACGCTGCTGAGCAACCGCCGGCCCAGGCCCTGCCCTTGATCCGCGTGATGCACGGAAACCTGGCCAATGTGGCCGATGCGCGGCGCGATGCGCGAAGCGATGAGCACGCCGGCCAGCAGTCTACGCGTCCCGCGCCGCACCGCGACGCGCGAAACGTGTGGCAGAAAATCGCCGCACCAGAGGTGGTCGGTGAGAATCGTCAGCAACTCGGCGCAGCCCTCTTCGCTTTTATACTGACTATTGATGCGGCTGTCGGTACGGCCTCGATAAGATTGATGAATGACCCGCGCCGCCTGCGCGAAATCGGCTTCCTGCCAGGCGCGAATCAAGATCTCTGTGGCGCTGTCGTTTGCCGTTGATTGGTGGTGTGCATCACTGCTCGGTTTCGCCTCGTCACCTTCCGTGCGCCCCAGTTCCATCATCATGTAGTAACGATCAAAGCGCTCGAAGCCGCGCGCCGCAAACCATTCGCTGGCACCGTCATTGTCAACGCTGACGCAGTGGCTCTCGATGCGCCGCAGTCGCGGCCCGCGATCAAGCTCGTCGAGAATCGCCGCGACCATCTGGCGGTCAACGCCCGCGCCGCGCCAGTCTTTGGTGACAAAGATATCGCCAATCGAACAGCGCTGGTTTTCGACGACATAATAAGCGAAGCCGATGACACGGCTGCCGCACATCGCCGCAAAGCCCACCAACTCGCGCTGACGCACCACCTGACGAATCATGCGACTTGGCCCCGTGTAATCCCATCTGAGCAAGGCCAGCCATTCGCGGCACTGTTCATCAAACAGGGCTTCGAGCCCGGCCAGATCAGCGTCGCTCATCGGTATGATTCGCGCCTCGGTATTGGTCAGCGGAGCAATTGCCATATGTCTAATCTTGAGAAGAAACCCGTGCGATTGCGGTTGCCCCTCCGTGAGATTATAGAATCAGCTTGCCAGTAGTGAAAGGCGCGCGGCGACGAGTTAAGCCGATGTCATATGGTTTTATGCCGCTGAACCAGTTTTTTAAGCGCTTCTCGCTCTTTGTGAAGCCGGTTACTTTGAAGCGCGCGAGATTTGTCCCACTCTGACGATGGCGCGGCTGACGACTGCCGCCGCGACCGCGCCGATGACCGTTATGTCGGCTTGAATGCCGCCGGTTGATAACGCAAAGATGGTGTCGCCATCGAACATCGTGTGAATCGGTTTGATGGCGCGCGCTAAACCGTCATGAGCCATGGCCGCGACTTTGCGCGCCTGTGCTTTGGTCAATGCCGCGTCGGTGGCGATGACCGCAAGAGTTGTGTTTTGCATTACAGAAAATGGATGACCCGGAGCGGTCGGCGTGGCATGCGGCTCGGCTCGCTTTTTACGAGCGCGAGTCTTCGGATCGCTCTCGGCTGGTGAGCCAGTTTCGATCATGTGCTGCGTATCGAGCCAGCCGCCTTCGGGCGAGCGCGCCCCCGCAAGGATACGACCGTTCGCTGGATCGATGATGTCGCCGAACGCATTGACGACGACAATCGCGCCGACCGTCGCGCCGTTTGCCAGTTTCATTGAAGCCGTGCCGATGCCGCCCGGCGATGCCATGGCCATGCCGAGAATCTTGCCGACAGTTGCGCCGGCACCGGCACCGATGCGGCCTTCTGCCGTCCCCTGAGCGGTCGCTTGTTCGCAAGCCGCGTAGCCCATCAGGGAATCGGGCCGCACCCGCGCATCGCCTTCCGCGAGGTCGAAGATTACCGCCGCTGGCACAATCGGCACGCGCGCCACGCCGGTGTCAAAACCAATGCCGCGCTCCTCCAGCCAGCGCACGACGCCACAAGCCGCATCCAGTCCGAAGACCGAACCGCCCGTGAGCAGCACGGCGTGCAGGCGCTCGATGAAATTTTCAGGATTCAAAAGATCGGTTTCGCGCGTGCCGGGCGCGGCCCCGCGCACGTCTACGCCGGCCTTTGCGCCGTCGGCTTCGCACAGCACCACCGTACAACCGGTTCGCGCCTTGAGGTCGTGGGCGTGGCCGAGGCGAATGCCGGGCACATCGGTGATGGAGCCGGCGGGTTGGAGAAGCGATTGGCGCGACGATTTTCGTGATCCGCCAGCAGGTAATTTTTTCACTCGTGTTCTGTCTTGGGCCATTGCGTTCGTATGTTAGCCAATCGAAACCGCCTTTTCCACGCCGCTGAGCGTCTTAACTTAGCGGCACAGTGGTTGCCCAATAATCCGCACGGCGCTACGGCGCGTGATTCCTTCGTGGGAGGTAATCAGAGATGAACAGAACAGGAGTGGCGGGCATCATCGCTTCGCTTGCGGCGCTGTTGTTTGTTGCGGCGCTGCTGTGCGCTGCCGTACCTGCGCAAAGCCAGAACCGCGCGGCTATCAGCCAGGGGAAAGGCAACGCGCCTGGCCTTCAGCAATCGCTTAACGCGCCTCAGCACAAACGCGAGTTTGCCCCGCGCGTCATTGGGCGGGCGAATAGTTTTATCATCAATGGTCGCATCATCGCCTGGCGCGGCGGGCGACTCAGCATCGAGACGGCGCGCGGCGAGCGTTGGAATTTTCAGTTGGATGAGCAGACGACGCTGCTCGAATCAAGCGAGTTGGTTTCGATAGCGACGATGGATGACATCACGCTGCGGCCTGCTGATCTGCGGCTCGCCGATCAAGTCGAAGTGGTCGCCGAGCGCGTCGGTGGCCGCCGTCTGGCACGCATTGTGACGCGCACGGCCTCGGCCCAGCCCTTAGCGCAGCGCTAATTCGATAGCGCTGCTCGGTGAGATGTCGGACAATCCATTAGATTGCGCTACACAGAGATGACTTCGTGCTATAATCGTGCTGCCGTTGCTGCGCTACGGATTCTGCTACGGAGTCACAAACATGCAATCCCCCCAATCGCTTTATTCCGGCATGCACGTCAAAGGCGGACTGCTACGCGCCCGCTTTCTATTCATCGTTATGAATCAGGGACTGGACACCTGGTCACGCCTGCTGGCAACGCTCACCGAAGAAGATCAAAACGCCCTCAAAGAGATTGGCATAGATGATTGGTATCCGCTGCGCTTGCTCGATACGGTTGATCGCGCCATAGCCGCCGAACTGGACGGCTCGCTTGAGGCGATCTATGAAGAGCTTGGCGCGTTCTCGGCGACCAGCAGTTTGTCGGGGCCTTATAGCAGTTTGCTGAACCCGGACATTCACAGCTTTCTCGGACAATCGGCGTTGATTCACCGCGCCTATCAAGACTTCGGGGCGGCCAGCTACGAGCCATTGAGCGAGACCAGCGGCCTGCTGAAGATCGATTACAACCAGTCACCGCCGGCGAGCTTTTGCGCCAGCGGCACGGCTTATTTTCGCCATGCCATCGAAATGTGCGGCGCGCACGCGGCGCGCATCACGCACACGCGCTGCACGACGCGCGGCGACGCCGCCTGCGAGTTCTACATCACCTGGCAGGCGTGATGCAGTCGGCTCGAAGTTCACGACGACGGCATGGCAGCTTTGTATGGTGCGACTCTCTGCCGACATTGATTGAGCTGACCGGCTCAACCACACCGGCGAACGCCGCGTCTTTTCCAGCCATTCGCGCCTTCTCCGCTGATCACCTCCGGGCACGCCTCGGAGGTGATTCGTTTTCGTCATAAAAAAAAAATCAGTAATCAACATAACAAATTCGCGGCTTAGCCGCGCGCCGCACGAAGGCGCTGCGAATCGTTTGAAAAGCAACCGCCAGCGCGGTTATGCTTCACCCGCTCGCATCACAAATCCCGGCGCAGAGGTGAATATGAGCGAAGACAAGCTGGCGCAGTTTGCCAATCAGAAATACATCAACCTGCAAACCTTCAGAAAAAACGGCACGCCGGTGGCGACGCCTGTGTGGTTCGCCGAAGTCGGCGGCGAGTTGTACGTTTACACGCTGGCGAATTCCGGCAAGATGAAACGCCTTCGCAATAACCGGCGCGTCCGCATTGCGGTCTCTGACATGCGCGGCAACCTGAAAGGCGAATGGGTTGACGCCGAAGCGCGGCTGCTCGATGCGGCAGAGGCCGCAAAAGGCAATCGCTGGATCACCGAAAAGTATGGCCTGATTAAGCGCCTCGGAGATTTCTTCAGCAAATTCCGCAAACGGCAGCGCGCCGTCTTCGCCATCCGAGTGCTCTGAGCGCCGCCCGCAAATGATCGGGCCATTCAGTGGTCGCGGAGCGAAGGACAAAAGACAGTTGGAACTCCATCGGAGAATTGAAAGGAGATGAGGATGAAAAGCGTGGCGTACCGGGTAAGCCTCCTGGCGGCGGTTCTTCTGCTGGCATTCGGAGCCGGTTCGACGGCGAGAAACCGCGCCGCAGGTCAAGCCGCGACGCACCTGGGCAACATCGACCGGCTTGATGCGCGGCTGGATCAACTGGTGCCGAAAGCCGCGAAGCTCGAAGAACTTGGCAATGGCTACCACTGGGTCGAGGGCCCTGTATGGAATCGTAAGGAAGGTTACCTTTTGTTTTCGGACATCCCGGCCAATGCCATCATCAAGTGGAAAGCCGGCGCAGGCATGACGCAATATCTCAAGCCGAGCGGTTACACCGGCAGCGCGCCATTCGAGGGCCGAGAACCGGGATCCAACGGTTTAACTTATGACGCGGCGGGCCATCTGGTGATGTGCGAACACGGCGACCGGCGCGTCGCGCGGCTCGAAAAAGATGGCACGAAGACGACGCTCGCCGACCGTTACGACGGCCATCGTTTGAACAGCCCGAACGACCTCGCTTTCAAATCCAACGGCGATCTTTATTTCACCGATCCGGCTTACGGTTTGCCGAAGACCTTCGACGACCCGCAGAGAGAATTGCCGTTTTGCGGCGTCTATCGCCGGTCGAAAGATGGCAAAGTGAGTTTGCTTACAAAAGATCTGCAAGCGCCCAACGGCATTGCCTTCTCGCCTGATGAAAAGCGGCTCTACGTTTCGGATTCGGCGCAGAGCCTGTGGATGGCCTACGATGTGAAGCCGGATGGCACGCTCGGCGCAGGGCGCGTCTTCTTCGATGCAAAGCCGTGGACGAAGACCAGAAAAGGCGCGCCGGACGGCTTGAAAGTCGACCGCCAGGGCAATCTGTTTGCGAGCGGCCCGGAAGGGATTTACGTCTTTGCGCCGGACGGCACGCATCTGGGCACCATTGAAACCGGCGTGCCGACCGCCAACTGCGCCTGGGGCGATGATGGCTCGACGCTTTACATCACGGCGAATACGGCGGTCTATCGCATACGGTTGACGACTAAAGGCGCGGGCTTTTAGCGATTAAAGCCAAATGCTTTTGTTTGTTCCAGCCAGGTGGACGCCTTAATCAATTCGAAAAGGAAACGCCATGAAAGTCGGATTCATTGGGCTTGGTCAAATGGGCAGTGGCATCGCGCGCAACCTGATCGGTGCGGGCCACGAACTCACGGTGTATAACCGCACGCGCAGCCGCGCCGAAGCGCTTCAAGGCGAAGGCGCGCGGGTCGCCGATTCAGTTGCCGATGCAGCCAGCAATGTTGATGCATTGGTAACCATGCTTGCCGATGACCGGGCAGTCGAGCAGGTCATCTTTGGCGACGGCGGCGCATTGCAAGCGCTGCCGCGCGGCGCGGTTCACATATCGATGAGCACGATCAGTGTCGCGCTCTCGGCTCGCTTGCATGAGGCGCACCGTGCGGCAGAGCAGGGTTACGTCGCTGCCCCGGTCTTCGGTCGGCCCGAAGCGGCAGCGGCGGCAAAGCTGCTGGTCGTCGCTTCGGGCGCGGCGGCAGAGATCGAAAAATGTCGCCCCTTGCTTGAAGCCGTCGGCCAGTCGCTGGTCATCTTCGGCGAATCGGCAACTGCGGCAAACGTAGTGAAAATTACAGGTAACTTTTTAATCGCTGCGGTGATGGAAACCCTCGGCGAAGCCTTCGCGCTGCTCAAAAAATCGGGCGTCGATGCGAGCCAGTTTCTTGACCTGATGACGCGCTCGCTGTTTTCTGCGCCGATTTATCAGAATTATGGCAAACTGATTCTCGCCGAAACCTTCGAGCCGGCGGGGTTCAAGCTCAAGCTTGGACTGAAGGATGTGAAGCTGGCGCTTGAGGCCGCCGAGGCGGTCGCCGCGCCGCTGCCGCTTGCCAGCCTGTTGCGCGATCACCTGCTGGCGGGCGTGGCTCGCGGTTACAGCGACCTGGACTGGTCGGCGCTTTCGCGGGTCATCGCCGAGAATGCCGGCATCAAGTAAGCGCCTTGTGAGATTGTCTTATGCCAACACGAGACGAAGCCTGGAATCTATTGTGCGAATACACCAAGGGCGAATCGCTGCGCAAGCACGCGCTCGCCGTCGAAGCTGTGATGCGCGCCTACGCCCGCAAACTCGACGCCGACCAGTCGCAGTGGGGCATGGTCGGCCTGTTGCACGACTTCGATTATGAGATGTACCCGGACGCCCCCGATCATCCGCTGAAGGGTTCGGAGATTCTCGAACAGCGCGGCTACAGCCTGGAGATTCGCCGCGCCATCCTTGGTCATGCAAACTACACTGGCGTGGCGCGTGACACGTTGCTGGCAAGAGCCTTGTATGCCTGCGACGAGTTGACCGGGTTTGTGGTTGCTGCGGCGCTCGTGCGACCGAACGGCATCTGGGATCTGGAAGCCAAATCGGTGAAGAAGAAGCTCAAAGACAAAGCCTTCGCGCGCACCGTCAATCGCGATGAAGTCTACGAAGGCGCGCAGGAATTCGAGGTTGACCTCGGCGAGCACATCGATTTCATCGTCGCCGCGCTGCGCGAAGTCGCCGCAGAGGTCGGGCTGAAGCCGAAAGCCTGAACAGGCAAAAGGGCTTTGTGAGAAGGCAAAAGGCAAAAAGCAAAAAGCAAAAGGCAAAAGCGGGTTTCGCCGCATACGGCTCGGCGTTGTGGCAACCCCTTCGGCTGCTATCTCTATTTGCGCGTTTCGCCGCGAGCCTATTAGTTTTTGCCTTTTGCCTTTTGCCTTTTGCTTTTTGCCTGCCCCTCAACCAGGGGCAGGGCTTTGCGCCGCGCGACGCCTCGCCGCGCGAACGTGTGCGGCTGGCGAGCGAGACGGCGCAGCGCGGCGAAGCGTTGCGGCACAAGGGGAATCTTGAGGCTGCCGAAAGCGCTTTCCGCCAAGCCGTCGCGCTTGACCCCGCGAACCTCGATGCGCGGCTCGGACTCTGCCGCATTGCGCGGGCGCGATTCGATTACGCGGCGGCGATTCAGTGGCTCGACCAGGCGAAAGCAGCCACTGCCCGCTCGGCGGATTTGCTGGCCGAATACGGCGCGGTTTATCTCGCAGCAGAGGACGCCGGTCGCGCGAAAACTTATTTTGACCATGCCCTGGCGCTTGATTCAACGAACGAGGCGGCCATAACGGGCCGCGCCGGGGTTGATCTGTTCGAGCGCAATCCGCAAAGCGCCGAAGCCAGCTTGCGCCGTTTGCTTATTAGTAATCCAGATAACAATCACGCGCGGGCCATGCTGGCGCGGGCGCTCATCGACAGCAATCGTAACGAGGAAGCCGAAACCGAAGCCGTGCGCGCCGTGGCGCTTGATGAATATGACATCGAAGCGCTCAGCGCGCTCTCGTTTGTCAAAGCCACACGCCGCGAGCCGGAAGCGGTTCGCAGGCTGGCGCGGCGCATTCTCCTGCTCGACCCGATGAACGTCAGCGCGCGGCGCTTGCTGTCGCAGTATGTCGATGGCCGCGCCGGCTTGCAGCAGGAAGTGGCCAATGAAGCGCGCCTCCATGGGGAGCGCGGGCGGGCGCTCAAACGCGAAGGCCGTTTTGCCGAAGCCGTCGCCGAGTTTGAAGCTGCCCTGGCCGTCCATCCGCGTTATTACCGGGCGCTGATCGGGCTCGGCGATATCTGGCTGCGTGATGGCGATTACGAACGCGCCGCGACGGCGGCCCGCATGGCGCTGGCGGTTGACACGGATGGCGCGGCGGCACATCTTGAGTTGGCTTATGCCAATCGCGGTTTGCAGGAGCGCGCCCGCATTGAGATCGGCGGTGAAGATTACGCGGCAAGATTTTACAATCAGCCAGCGCCGCCGACTTACGCGCTGACGCGGGTGATCTTTCCGAATTATAAAGCCCTGACGCGCCGCCAGCAGCGGGTAATCGATTGGGCGGTCGCGCCGCTTGCCGATTACTTGCCGGCGCTCGCCAGGAGCCGGGCGCGGCATTACCTGCTGGCGTTTGACGAGACCGTCAGCGACATGGGCGATTTCGACGACATCGCCGAAGAGAAGACCTTCGATGGCCGTTACTATGCGAGCCTGCGCGGCGTCGGCGGGCGGGTCGCCGTCTCAGGGCTTGAGTATGTCGAGATGGCCGCTACGGGTGGCTTTCACACTATCGCCCATGAGTTCGCGCATCAAGTGCATATAACGGCGCTCAGCAAAGCCGAGGCGCAGACGATTCGTCATTTGTACGAACAGGCGAAGTCGGCAGGCCGGGCGCTTGACTATTACGCGGCGGCCAACGAATATGAGTACTTCGCGCAAGGCTATGAAGCGTTCATCAGCGACGACAAGCGTCCATCAGCAGGCGTAACGGCGCGGCACACAAAGCGCGAGTTGCAATCACGCGACCCGGAATTTTACGGCTTTCTGATGAAACTGGCGCGGCGTCACAAGCCGTAGCATCGGGTGCAGATTTTGATTTTCAACATGAGTGAGCCAGTTTGATTTGTAAAAACTGTGCGCCGGGCGCGCGGGCAGTCTACCGTTGCAGAGTCTTTGCTTGACAAAAAAACAAAGCGCGTGCGACGATGAAATCGGAGCTTTTCCCGTAAGCCAAAGGCCAGCAACTCCTGCTGCTGCGCAAGCATCCCAGAGTTGCGCCGATTTCACTAAATCAATTTGGTAGAGTATCTCGGATCGAGCTTGCTCGGAATAAAACAGCTAGGAGGAGTATCGTCAAAATGAAAAGATTGCTTGCAACCGTCGCGGCCATCATGTTCCTGCTGGGGCTCTCTGCACCGCTGGCCTTTGCTGATGCCATCAACGCCCAGCCTGTGGCGCAGGATGCTGCCGCTGACGAAGCCGCCGCCTATAAAGCCTGGTATGATGCCTATACTGCCAAAGACCTTCCCAAAGAAATCGAACTAGGCAAAGCGTTTATCGAGAAATTTCCCAGCAGCAAGAACGCGGACTATGTGAAGAAAGATATTGTGCGCGTCCGCAGCCTTTTGCTCAACCAGGCCGTCCAGGCCAAGAATACGCCTGAGATTATTCGCATTGGCAAAGAAGCGATGGCCGCAGACCCGGAGAGTGTGGATTATCCATATTTCCTGGCGAGCCAGTTACGCTCTCTTGATACGAATTTTCAGTATGCAACGGACACGGCGCAATTCACGCAGACCGCCATGCGCATGATTGAAGCGGGCAAAAAACCGACCATCGTCAAAGACTTTAATGACAAACAAGTGCTCGCCTACTTCCACGATGCGCTGGCCTCGATTGACGAGCACAACAAGGATACGGACAAAGCGCTTGAGCATTATGAGCACGCCACGATGCTCGACCCGACGAATGCGCGCTACTTCTTCAACTGCGGTCGCCTGCATCAGGGGCGATATGCGACTGCGGCTGCCGAATATCAAAAGCTTCCTGAAGCCGACCGCACCGCGCCGGAGCCGAAGCCGGAAGTGAAAGCGGCGCTCGATAAAGTTAATGCGGAAGCCGACGGCGTGATCAATTGCTGGGCGCGCTTCCTGGGATTGCCGAAGAATGACTACCCGGCGGACGTTAAGCAGAAGGTGCAGACGGCGTTGACCGATCTCTACAAGTATCGCAATAACAACTCGGATGCCGGCCTGCAAAAACTGATTGACGATAATAAAGCCAGCGCGACGCCGGTGAAGATGACTCCTCCTGTGGAACAGAAACCGCCCACTGCCGAGCAGAAACCGGCTGACCCGACCACCGCCAAGCCTGGCAACGGTCAACCCGCAGCGGCAGCCAAGTCTTCGGCGAAAAAGCCGAGAATGTAAGGCAGATCACTGAATAAATTTTAAAAGCCAGCCCTTACCCGGCTGGCTTTTTCATTTGGCGGGCCGGCGTCGGCGTCGCGCCGGCGAAGGGAAAAAGGCCGAAGGCAGCCGCGCCAGGGCGCATTTCAAGGCCGGCGCGAATTTTCGACCGGTGTGTCTTCGCTTTACTTTTGCCTTCTGCCTTTTTACTCTTGCCTTTGTCAATGTGGTATAGTTGAGATTCGCAGGCCGCGTATGATTTCACTCGAACGTGAAAAATTGCTTTCGGAACTTGAACAGAAGATCGGTTACTCGTTCCGTTCGCGGGCGCTGCTTGACCGCTCGCTGACACATCGCTCATTTGCCAACGAGCGCGTCGCGCAAAACTGTCAGCACAATGAGGCGATGGAATTTTTAGGCGATGCGGTGCTCGGCTTCGTTGTCAGCGCCTGGCTGCTCGAATGCTATCCCGACCTCTCTGAAGGCAAGCTCTCGAAGATGAAAGCTTACCTGGTCAGCGAGGCCCGCCTTGTCGAGTTGGCCGACGCCATCGAACTCGGACGCTACATCCTGCTCAATCGCGGCGAAGAAAAGACCGGTGGCCGCCGCAAGCGGGCGCTGCTGGCGGACGCTTACGAAGCGCTCATCGGCGTCATCTACATTGACGGCGGCATCGCCACTGCCGAGCGCTTTCTGCGGCGCGAACTGCGCGACAAAGTGAAAGGCATCAATCCGTCGGCGATGATCGGCGCGGATTTCAAGTCGGTGTTGCAGGAACACTTGCAGGCCGCCGGCGGGCCAGCGCCCGAATACGCCGTCGTTGATGTGCTCGGCCCCGACCATCGCCGCACCTTCTGCATCGAATTGCGCATTGCCGGTCGCGGCATCACCCGCTCCGAGGGCCATTCGATCAAGCTGGCGCAACAGGAAGCCGCCCGTCGCGCGCTCGATCTGCCCGAAGCGCTCAACGACGCGATCACTGCTTATCACGAGCGCCGCGCCGCTGAAAGTAACCGACATCACATGGTTAAAGCCGCGAATCACGAGCCGCACACCGACAACGCCAATGAATCGGCAGCGCCAGCCGCCGGCGACTCATTGACAGCCGGCGAAGCGCGGGCGCTTGATTTTGACGACGACAACCCTTTCCTTGCCATTGTCGAAGAACTGGAAGCCGCGCACGCGGGGCCGAAGGCGAACGGCAATCAGCCAGCTTCGACAACCGAGGCGGCAACTGGCGCGACAGCGGAGTCTGCGGCTAACATAGAAACCTCGGCTGAAGGCGACAGCGACGCGCCGCTTGAACTTAATATCAGGAGCAGCAAGCAATCATTATTATGAGCGACGAACTGGATTTGCGAACCGAAGAACAGACGCCCGTATCAACGACCGCAGACGAACCTGCCAATGAGCGGCGCGAATTGCCGCCGCCCTCCGTCCGCACGGTCGACACCGACACCAGGCCGGCGGCGCACGAACTGCCGTTCAAAAAGAGCATGGTGCGCGAATACTTCGAGAGCGCTGTGGTCACCTTGATTATGGCGTTGTTCGGCATGACGTTCATCGTCCAGGCGGTCAAGGTGCCGACCGGCTCAATGAAAAACACCATCGTCATTCAGGATCATCTGCTGGTCAACAAATTCATCTTCGGGCCGCACGACTATCTCAGCCTGCCGATCTTTCCGCAGCGCGACATACGGCGCGGCGATGTCGTCGTCTTCAAGTTCCCGGAAGACCCGCAGACCAACTTCGTCAAGCGCGTCATCGGCATGCCCGGCGACACCATCGAATACAAACAGGGCAAGGTCTACATCAACGGCGCGGAAATGCCTGAGCATCAGGTCTTCGTGAAATCGCAAATCCCTGACGACCCCAAAGACCTCGAAATCACCCAGGATCCCGGCCTGCGACAGGGCGCGAAGTGGACCGTTTACCTGTATGAAGATGAGCACAGCGTCGCCACGACGTTCAATAACGAGAGCGGCAAATATGCGGTGCATTACCCGTTCAAGATTCCGGTCAAAGGCGATCCGCTGGATATCAATCCGCTCGGCGAAGAGATCAAGGCTAATCCGAAACTGACGCACATTTACGATGCCGACGGCGATGGGCGTTACGACAGCGATCAGTATTTCTGCATGGGCGACAACCGCGACAACAGCCTGGACAGCCGCTTCTGGGGCACCGTGCCGCGCGATCAGGTAGTCGGTCGCGCCATGTTCGTCTACTGGTCAATCGACCGCAGCACCAGCGACGGCAGCTTCTTCACGAAGACGCGCTGGTCGCGCACCGGCAAATTCATTAAGTGAATTTTAGATTTTAGATTTTGGATTTTGGATTGGCAGAATGTAACAAGTTCAGTTGAACGCGTTTCTTCGCTTCATCCAAAATCTAAAATCCAAAATCTAAAATCTAACCCGTATGCCATCCGACACTGAATCATCCGCCACCCCTGCGACAGAGAAAGCGCCTGCACCGTCGGACGAACTTGAAAAACAGATGGCCGAAGTGCGCGGGCGCATCAGTGACATTGGTTACGAAATCGATGCCGGCAAAGCCATGGCCGGATATATGATGGGCGGCGGCGTCTTCTTGCTGCTGCTTGCGGGGCTTGCGGCTTACGATCTGCTCAACGGCAAAGCCGGCATTTATCAACCGCTCGGCATCACGTGCGATCTGCTGAAATGGATTGCCTGGGGCTGCGGCGGCCTGGGCGCGGCGGCCATCCTGCAAACCTTGATACGCCGCCGCCGGCGCGACCGCTCGCGCGAAACCGAGCTTGGCGAGCTTGAAGAAGATTACGCCCGCCTCAAAGAACGCCAGGAGACGCGGTCGCAGAAGGACAAATAAGCGCCACCAGGTTGTGCAAGCGAGCCGCTGCCGGCCCGCGATAAAAAAAGAGCGCACCTACACAGATGCGCTCTCAGCCATCATCTACAGAAGAAACGTTCAGCCGCGACTACCGTGCGAAGTTACTTCACGCGCGTCATGTAGTGATCGTTTTTCGCCACGACCGAGATAATCTCCCAACCGTCTTCACCCGGAATTGTCCAGCCGCGAATGACCGGCTGTGCGGCGCTGCCCGATTCGTCAATATCAAGCAGCATCTTCGTCTTTGAAGGATAACGGGTGCCGTGATACTCGATGCGCGTCGTGCGAATCATCGCCACAGGACTTTGCGTCATGTCGTTCGGGTACAAAGCGAACATATTCGGATCATAGTTACTGACCTGATAAAGCACGTAGCGACCCGGCGACAACATGTAATCGCCCACCTTGAGCGAGTACGGGACATTGATCGTATAGTTGATGCGCTTTTGCACAGCCCCCTGCGCGAAGGCGAGCGACGTGATGAGCATCATCGCCGCGAGGGCTGCGAGCGCGCTCTTTTTAATTTGCTTCATTTCCTCTTCCTCCCTGCTTGAAATAACATTGCGCTCATTGAAAACGCAATGAGTGTGCCAGCCGCAAAGCACATTTTACGGCGTGATTTCGCGGTTTTTCCGAGGCAGTGTTAGCTTTATGTGCAGTCTTGCATGAATGAATGACGAACAATGAGCGACCGCGCAGCGCCGGCTGAATAGCCCGCGCCGCAAGCCCGCGTCAATGCCGTCCGCCGCAGGCTGTGTGAATAAGCTGGACGGCGGCGAGGTTCTCTTTGTATGCTGATCGAGTGTGCCCACCTGAAATGAGGGAACACCGGCAGTGGGACTTACGGCAATCTATCTCGGTCATACCACCTGGCCAGAGCTTCTCGGCAATCGCCACGGAATCGCCATCTTCGAGCGCGCGCTGGCCGAAGGCGCGGCGCATGACCAGTCGGTCAGCGCGGCGTCGGGCGTCTTGCGAATTGACCTCGACGAAGGCAACCAGCAACTCGCTATTGAAGCGGGACTGGGGGCGGTGCTGGCGTTTGCCGAGCCCTGCGCGACAGGCTGGGCGTTTGAGATCAATCTTACAAACCTCGCGGGCGGCCTTGATCGCCTGGGCGCTGACTTTCATCCTCTGCTCGGCGATTGTATGTGGAAAGCCGAGATGCGCGAAGCGGCGCTGGTCAACAGCTTGCAAGAGATTCGCCTTGCCGAGTTTGAGCGCGAGGCGCGTGCTTATCGCCAGCGCGCCGAAACCGCTTACCTGAACGGCTGGTACGCTGAAGCGCTCAACGATTACCTCGAAGCCGAAAAACGCAATTATCCTGATTTTGCTGTGCTGCGCTCGATTGCCAGCATTGCGCTTTACCACCGCCTGGATCTGCCGCGCGCGCTGGAATACTTCACAAAAGCCGCCAGGTATGCGCGCGCCTGCGATCCGCGACAGGCAGCCGAAGCGCATTACCTGGCCGCCATGGTACAGGCCATCGAGCGGCGATTCAGCGAAGCGCTGCGATGTCTCGATGAATCGCTGACGCTCAATCCGCGACTCGGCGAAGCGCATTATCAGCGCGCCTGTCTTGCGGCGCTTGCGGGCGATGCCAGCGGCACGACTGAGAGTCTCGACGCCGCCATCAAAATCGATGCGCGTTACTTCGAGCGCGCCAAAGACGAAGCGGCCTTTGATAACGTGCGCGCCGACGTGCGGCTGCTGCTGGCGCAGTTTATGGAGCCGGTCGCCGAGAAGATCGCCGCCGTCAAACGCGACACCGAACTGCTCAAACGTTACGTCGTCGTCAAGCCTGATCGACAGCATATCGCCAGCGTCTTCCAGAGCGTCGAAACGCAACTGGAATCGGCCACCTCGTATCGTGCAGGCATGCAACTGGTCGAGCACCTGTCCGAGATGCAACAGGAACTGCGCGGCATTTACGATCTGTTTTACAAGCAGTATGAGATGGACGCGCGCGATTATGCGCGTTCGATTGCCATCAGTCCCGATGGGCGGTGGCTGGCGACGGGCTTTCTTTACGAAGGCATACGCATGTGGGAAGTCGATACAGGCATTCCCGTGCAAACGCTCAAAGGTCATGCGGCGAGCATTAATTCGATTGCTTTCAGCCCTGACAGCTTGCTGTTGGCTTCGGCCAGCCGTGACCGCTCGATCAAGCTATGGGACGCGCAGAGCGGCGTCGAGGTGCGCGAACTCAGAGGCCACGATGGCGAAGTCACGGCTGTCGCCTTCAGCCCTGACGGGCAATGGCTGGCCTCAGCAAGCTCGGATCGCACGGTGCGTATCTGGCGCGTCGTCACGGGCCGCGAAGTTGAGGTGATGATCGGCCACACGCGCGCCGTCACTGCGGCGGCGTTCAGCCCTGACGGGCGCTGGATCGCTTCGGGCGGCATTGATAAGACCATCAAGTTGTGGGACGCGGCGACGGGCAAGGTCGCGCAAACGTTTGCCGGTCACACAGAGGGCGTGGCGGCGCTGGCTTTCAGTCCCGATGGGCAATGGCTGGCGTCGGGCGGTGAAGATCACCTGGTAAAAATCTGGGAGGTCGAATCGGGCCGTGAAGTTCAAACCCTCGTCGGGCATGTTAATGATGTAACTTCCATCGCTTTCAGTCCTGATGGCGAACTGGTGGCGGGCGGCAGTCTCGGCCAGACGGTACGCATCTGGCGATGGCAAACGGGCCGCGTCGTCAAGACTCTGTGGTTCAGAGAGATTAGCTGGCATCCGGTGATTTTCAGCCCTAAAGGTCAATGGCTGGCGCTGGCGAGCCGCGACGTGCAGTTGTGGCTGAAGGCCATCCTCACCGAAGAGCAGTACAAAGAAGTGAAGGCAGGCGAAGCGCGGGCGCTGGCCTTGCGCCGCGAGATGGAAGAGATGACCCAGGAGCTTGCCGAATTGAAACGCATCGAACGCGACGAAGCGACGCGCGAGATGCTGCGCCTGCAACGCCGCGCCGCCGGCGAATGCGAAATCTGTGGCGCACGCTTGGAACTGGTTCGCCGCCTGACGCGCCGCCCGCGCTGCAAAGCTCATCGCCTGTTTCCCGCCTTACGGCAACTGCACTCGTGAAGGCAAAAGCAAAAATGATTTACCCTACTGCATAGCTGAAGAGATTTCATCCTTAGAATTGCTTCTGCAACGTTTGCCTTTTATAGCGGATTGCAAATGAGATTAGCCTTTGCCACCAAGACACCAAGGCACGAAGAATCACCATCTCCTTGGTGTCCCTTGGTGTCTTTGTGTCTTGGTGGCAATTCTCCGGCTTAGCTGATCTGATAACCGCTCTAGTTTTTGCCTTTTGCCTTCACGCGCAGCGTGGCGGGCGGTAAGGCGATGGAAAATACTTGCGCAGATCGGGCACGGGCTTTTCAGCATCAGGTTCGACAGGCGCGGTCGGTTGTGTCGGTTCGCTGATGCGGCGGAAATTATAACGCACAGTAGCGCGCACGCTCGCGGGGTGGCCGTCATGGGTCGCAGGTTTGAATTTCAACTGGCGAATGGCTCGCGCGGCAGCTTCATCAAGACCGAATCCGGCCCAGCGGGTGATCTGGATTTCGCCGACAGTGCCGTCGGCGCGAAAGACCGCCATCGCTTCGACGGTGGCGGTGATGTCGGCGCGTTCGGCTTCATTGCTATACTCAGGCTTGACGCGGTTGAGAAACTCAGGCGGCGTGAAACCGGCTCCGGCAGCCGAATCCGCGTCGGGCAAGTCTTCGATGCGTTCAGCAACACCGGCGGAACTGTGCGCCTGAGCGCGCCCGGCGCGATGCGCGATCATGCGTTCGACATAAGTGGTGGCGCGCGCTGCCAGCGTCGCGTTTAAGGCTTCCAGAGCGGCGGCGCGGGTCGTCGCTTTTTCGTTGATAAAATCGAAAGCCGCCAACTCACCCGTGCGCGCATCGACGATCATCAGACCAACCAGCGCTTCTTCGTGCGATTCTTGCTTAGCGTCGCTGCGCGTAAACGAGTCGCGCTTGCCGGTAATGAAGAAGTCGCAACCGATGGCCGCGCCCAGCCGGCGCGCTTCGTCGCGGCTCATATTGATCGAACCCTTGTAACCCACACCGGCGACCGCCGGCTTGACCTGCGCTGCATCAATCAATGCAACCTGCGCACTGAGAGCGAGCGCCGCTCTTAGCGCGGCTTGCGGCTGTTCGCTCTCGGCGCGCTCGCCGGTCGTTGCGCCGCTGAAGCCGACGAGCGCAACGCGCAAGGGCGATTGCCGCATGGCCATGCCGCGAACCCGCGCGCCGCCTGTGAAGCTCAATCCACAGATCAACACAACGATGATTGAAAGACGAATCTTCATGGCTTTATTCATCACCAGGCCGGCGGCTCGCGCTACGGCTTTGCTATCGGTCGGCGAATCGTCAGGGTGCGCGGAATACCTTGCAAGTCCTCTGTTACATCAACCATCTGCCAGCCGGAAGCGGCAACCATTTCGCTGATCGCCTCAAGCTGATTGTAGCCAATCTCACAAACGAGATAGCCCCCCGGCTTGACATAGGCCAAGCCTTCGGCGAGCAAGCGAGGGTAAAAGATCAGGCCGTCGGCACCGCCGAATAGCGCCGTGTGCGGCTCGTAATCACGCACTTCGGGTTGCACAAGGTCAGGCTCGCTTGCGGCAACGTAAGGCGGATTACAAACGAGAAGATCTACCCGGTTATCGATGCCGAGGGCCGTGAGCGGCGCAAACAGGTCGCCTTCATAAAACTCGACGCGGGAACTGACACCGTGCCGCGCCGCGTTCAGCCGGGCCACCGCAAGCGCCGCGCCTGAGAGGTCTGTGGCGATAAGGCGCGCGCCGGGAATTTCGACGGCCAGGGTCACGGCGATGCCGCCCGATCCGGTGCCTGCGTCAACAATCAGCGGCGCAGGTTGTTGAGCCTCGCGGACCAGCCGCAGAGCGCGCTCGACGAGAAATTCAGTCTCCGGTCGCGGAATCAACACAGCGGGCGTGACCAGAAAATCGAGCTTGTAGAATTCCTGATGGCCGGTGATGTACTGCACAGGTTCGCCTGCCGCGCGGCGCTCGATCATCTGTAAAAAAGTTTGGTGATCTTCTTCGCTGATCGCCTGTTCGGGGTGCATGAGCAGATGCGTGCGATCAACGTCGAGCCGGTGAGCCAGCAACACGCCGGCGGTGCGGCGCGCGTCGTTTGCGCCGGCTCGTTCAAGCCGGCGCGCTCCTTCGTTGATGGCTTCACTGATGGTCGGCACGACAAACAGAATGCGCTGTGAGCCGTGCTCGATGCAAGGCGCGACTCAGCGCGCGAATCTCATCTGCGCTGGCCTGTGAGACGGTTTGCCGAAGCGATTCAAGGCTCACTCGATCTTCTTTGCCAACTCCGGGTTGTAAAGACCGGCGATGCCATGGGCGATCTTGCCGGGATCAGCGCCTGCCAGATTTGTAAGCACAATTACTGTCAGACGGTCGTCAACGTAGCGCGCGATGTAAGTCGTGAAGCCCTGCCACGCGCCGCCGTGCTCAATCAAGCGATGCCCTTTGATGTCGCCAAACGCCCAGCCAAAGCCATACGGCTGCGGCTTGCCGCTCGCGAGCTTCACCGGCGTCCACATCTGCTCAAGGCTCGACCGCTTGAGCAGCTTCTCCGTATAAAGCGCCGCGTCCCACTTCGCCATGTCGTAGACGGTGAAATAGAGGCTGCCATCGGCGGTCGTGTTGAGCGCCGGCGACACCCATTCCTGATTCTTCAACTCGTCTTTCACCAGATGATAACCGGCGGCGCGATTCCGAATGATGTCGGCTTCATTGATAATGCGGGCTGTCGTCATGCCGAGCGGCGTGAAGATTTTTTCTTTGAGCAGGTCGCCGTAAAACTTGCCGGTCGCTTTGTGAATGAGAATGCCGAGCATCACATAGCCCGGATTGCTGTAGTTCCATTTTTCGCCCGGCTGAAAGTCGAGCGGCACGGCGGCGATCTTTTTCACCAACTCGTCTTCCGTGTAATCCTGCCGCATATCGATTTGCTCGTAGAGCTTGTTGGAGATGCCCGATGTGTGGGTGAGCAAATGACGAAGGGTGATCGCTTTCCAGATGTCGGGCGCATCGGCAATGTATTTGCTGAGGTGATCGTCGAGGCTGAGCTTACCTTCTTCGACGAGCATCATCACGAGCGTCGCGGTGAACTGCTTGCCGACCGAGCCGGATTGATAAATCGTCTCGGGCGCGGCGGCCACGTTCAATTCGACGTTCGCCAGCCCGTAGCCTTTGGCCTTAATGATCTCGCCATTTTTAACGACGGCGATAGACACGCTGGGAATATGTCGCTTCTGCATCTCGGCTTTAACGAAATCGTCAACCCTATCGGCCTGCGCGAAAGCCGTGGAAGCCGTGAGCAATAAAAAGAGAAACAGCGCAATGCGCGAAAGCTTTCGTGGGGGAATCATTCAACTTCCTTTCACGTCGAAAGGGATATCCGGCTGAATAGCTGAGAGTAGGTTTACCGGGCACTGTCTCTGAGCCAGCCTTGAGATTATTCTCGCCGAAAAAGAAAAAGCGCAAGCCGCCGGCCCGCGCTTTCGCACGATCCCCTGGTCTCTCGATTACGCCGCGGCTTCGCTGTCGGCTTTGAGCTTTTCGGCCTGATAGTGCGCCACCAGCGCGTCAATCAGATTGCCGATATCGCCTTCCATGAAGGTGTCGAGTTGATGCACGGTGTAGCCGATGCGGTGATCGGTGATGCGATTGTCTTTGAAGTTGTAGGTGCGGATCTTCTCCGAGCGGTCGCCGCTGCCGACCATAGCGCGGCGGTCGCTGGCGATGGCTTCGTGCTGCTTCGCCTGTTCCATTTCAAGCAATCGTGAACGCAACACGCGCATGGCTTTTTCGCGATTCTTGATCTGCGACTTTTCGTCCTGCATCGATACGACCGTATTCGACGGCAGGTGGGTGATGCGGACTGCCGAATAGGTGGTGTTCACCGACTGGCCGCCCGGCCCTGATGAGCAAAACGTATCGATGCGCAAATCTTTCGCGTCAATCTTGATGTCGACCTCTTCGGCTTCCGGCAAGATGGCCACCGTGATGGCTGACGTGTGAATGCGGCCCGAAGCTTCGGTTTGCGGCACGCGCTGCACGCGATGCACGCCCGATTCATGCTTGAGCTTGGAGAAGACCTTGTCGCCTTCGATCAGCAGGATGGCTTCCTTGATGCCGCCAATGCCTGATTCGGAAACGTCGAGCGCCTGCACGCGCCAGTTCTGCCGCTCGGCGTAACGCATGTACATACGCATGATCTCGGCGGCAAACAAGGTTGCTTCGTCGCCGCCCGTGCCGGCGCGGATTTCCACAAGGACGTTCTTTTCGTCGTTCGGATCTTTCGGCAGCAGTCGCACTTTTAATTCGGCTTCTACCTTTTCGCGCCGCTCTTCCAATTCGGCAAGCTCTGTGCGGGCAAGCTGAAGCATCTCGGCGTCGTCTTCCAGATCAAGCATCTCGCGCGTGTCGCGAATGCCTTGATCGAGCGCCTTGAATTCGCGATATTTGGCGACGACTTCTTCAAGATCGCGATGCTGCTTGGCGATGCGGGTATACTTCGCCTGATCGGCGAGGGTCTCCGGGTCGCCGAGTTGCTGCGTCAACTCTTCGTACTTCTCTTCGATGGCATCGAGCTTGTCAAACATAAAACCTCAATGGTCAGTGGTCAGTGGGCGGTGGTCAGTGACGCGCGTTTCTGCTGGCAACGGATCACTGGTCGCTGGCCACTGCCAGTGGTTCAAGCTTCAGCGATTCTTCCAGCGCGTAGATGGCGACTTCCAGTTGTTGGTCGTCCGGCTCTTTCGTCGTGATGTTTTGTAGCCAGAGGCCGGGCTGCGTGATGACCGCGAAGAACCACTGCGCGCGGCTCTGGGCAGAGGCGCGGATGATTTCGTAAGAGACGCCGGCAATCACCGGCATCAACGCCAGCCGCACGATGAAATTCAAAAAGAGCGAATCGAATTTCACAATCGAAAAGGCGACAATCGACACCAGCATGACGATCATCAGAAAGCTGGTGCCGCAACGCGGATGCTGGCGTGATTTGCGCCGCGCGTTAGCGACCGTCAAGGCTTCGCCGGCTTCCCATGTGTAGACCACCTTGTGCTCCGCGCCATGATACTCGAAGACCCGGCGCATCTCTTTGAGCAGCGAAAAGGTCGTGATCATGACGAGAAAGAAGGTCATGCGAATCAGCCCGTCAACCAGATTGAACAACACCGAAGGACGCACCGGGTGCAGCGACGCTTTCAGCCACGCCCAGGCATTCGCGTACCAAGTGTTGCTGGCCGAGTGGGCATCCAGGGTGCCGCCGCCGAAGTAGACGAACAGCATATTCGTCAGCACGAGCGGCAGGACGATGAACAGCAGGATGTTGAAGACGACGGCGAAGATCATCGAGCCAGCCGCCGCTGCCGTCGTCGTCGGCTTCGCTTCTTCGACCACTGGCTTTGACTTCGCAACGATGACCGGAGCCGTCGCCGCCACTGACGAAGTCAACGCGGCTGTCTGAAGCTCAAGCGCCGGTTCAGCCGCCACTTCTTTGGCGGTCTCGTGAAAGATGGCGTTGGCCGAAAAATTCAGCGCCTTGATGCCGAGAATCATCGACTGAATCAGCACCGCCGCGCCGCGCAGCACCGGCAATTTCAACATCGGATATTGCGCCGACAGCACCGGCAGCCGTTCGCTCTTCGAGATGATCTCGCCGCTCGGCAAACGCACCGCGACGGCATACGAGTGCGGCGCACGCATCATCACGCCTTCGATGACCGCCTGCCCGCCAACAATAATTTGTTCTTCTTTCATTGCCTGACCTCCCCGCTTGCGATTCGCTGAGGCTTAAAGATGTTGCCTCGCCGGGTGGTTGCGATTTTACTACAAAAAAATATTGGCTGCCGGAACTGTCAGCGGAGGTCGCCTCAACGGCTCATTGCTTTCGTCAACCTAAAGCAGTCAGCTCGGTGAGGCGCGCGGCAGCCCGGCAACCAATATTCAGTTGTCGCTGAGTTAAGCTTCGGTTTTGCGCCCGTACTTGCGATTGAAGCGTTCGACGCGCCCGGCGGTATCCACCAGCTTCTGTTTGCCGGTGAAGAACGGGTGGCAGTTGGCGCAGATTTCAAGGCGAATCTCCGGCTTGGTCGAGCGCGTCTCCCAGGTCGCGCCGCAGGCACAGTGCACATTCGCCTTCATGTACTTCGGATGAATGTCTGGTTTCACTTCGTGCTCCTGTCAGGAATATTCTAGTTAATGCAACATAAAAGGTTAGCCGATTGGACGCGCGGCTGTCAAGGATTGCCGTTGAAGGCTTTTGGTTGAATGCTTTGCGGTGCAGTTAGCTGACTCGATATGGAATTATTTTTCGCGATATGGAAGAAAAATTTCCCGCTTGTGTCTAATTATAGTGAAGCCTTAGTCTACAAGTGATGACGGAAACGCGCCTCGCACAATCCGAACAGGACGAGCGTGCGCTGATGCTGGCAGCACAGCGCGGCGACCGCAATGCATTCAAATCCATTTATGAGCGCTACCGTGACCGTCTCAATAATCTAATTTTCTATTCGCTCGGCGATAGCCTCTGGACGGAAGACGTTCTGCAAATCGTCTTCATCAAAATCTACAAAGGCTTGCCCGGCTTTCGCTTCGAAGCCAGCCCGGCAACCTGGATGTACCGCATCGCCTTGAACGAATGCCTCAACCAGCAGCAACGGCGCGGCGCGGCGCACGTGCCGTTTGAAGAAATTCTCGGCAGCGACGACGAATTCGACCGCAAGACCCTGCCCGATCTGGCGCACGCCGACCGCGAACGGCGCGAGATTATCCGCCAGGCGGTGATGGAACTGTCGCCCAAGCTGCGCGGCGTTGTCGTGTTGAAATATATCGAAGGGCTTTCCTACGACGAAATGGCCGCGGTGCTCGAATGCTCGCCAGGCACGGTGGCGTCACGCTTGAACCGCGCTCTGCGCCAGCTTGAAGCGCGACTGCGCCCCTTTAAGCGCATTTTGTGAGCCGTCCCGACCCGGTGCCCGACACCTTGGTTGGGCCGATGGAGTAACCATGAAGAAGTGTTGGCGAGTCAATTTACGGCGCGACCTGATGCGCTATGTCACCGAGGGGTTAACGCCCAATCGCGTGCGGCGCATCGAAGATCACCTGCTCGATTGCGGCGAGTGCCGCGACACGGTGGCGCGTCTGCGCAGCGGCCAGCGCTTTGCCGCACAACTGCCGCGCATCATGCCACAGCGCGACCTCTGGAATGCCATCGAAGCGGCGATTGACCAGACGGACACGCGCGCCGCACGCCCTGCACGACCGCCCAGGAACACCGCAAGATGGCGCAACCTGTTAGTTGCGCCGCGCTTCGCTCTGGCGGCGATTGCCGGGATCGTCCTGCTTTCTGTGGTGTTCATTACACTGCATCACCGCACCGCAGCGGAACCAGAGCCCGCAGGTCTGAAGTCGCTTGAGGCGGTTGATTGGGACGAGTTTCATCCGGTGCGCATCAGCGACATTGAAAGCAACACTAAGCCACACGTCGTCGCCGAAGGTTATGTCAGCGAATTGCGGGTTAACGACGAAGACGGCGATTTGAGCTTCAGACTGGTCGACAATCTCGGCGAGCAGGAGCGCTTCATCGTCTGCGAAATCATTGACCCGATTCGCCTGAAGCCGCCGACGGTCGGCAGCCGCGTGCGCGTTTATGGCGTCAGCCGCTACGACGGCGAACACGATCATAACTGGTACGAAGTTCACCCGGTGCTCAATATCGAAGTCGTGCGGTGAGCAATTCAATATGGGATGTGCCGTTGCGATAGCGAGCGTTACCGCTTGAGCCTGCGCGCCGAAGGCTAAGACATCCTCAACCACTCAAACTACTACGGTCGCAATGGCGTCTTCGGCACGGGCGCGCCGCCGCCGTCAGCGTTGTTCGGCACACCGACCGCCGGCATCGCCAATGTCGATCCGGCGAGAGAACTGCAATTCGTCTTTCGCTCCAGGTTTTGATTAGGTGACAAGTGACAAGTGACAAATGACAAGACCGGCGCAACTTGATGCTCTGGTCTTGTCATTAGAAACTCGTGCCTGGTTGTTCCAATACAACTCGCGCCGGCTTTCTTTCTTGTCACTTGTCACTTGTCACTTGTTACCAGGATTATGCTGCTATCGGTCCAAGAGATTTCCAAACGCTTCGGCAAACAGCAGGCGCTCGAACGTGTGAGCTTCAGCGTGCGCGAGGGCGAGGTGATGGGGTTGATCGGCCCGAACGGTGCCGGCAAGACGACGCTCTTCGAATGCATTGCCGGATTGCTGCCCGCAAACCACGGGGTGGTCGCTTTTCGCAACCGCGAGCTTGCGCCGGCGCGCCGCAAAACGGCGCTCTTTTACATGCCGGACGGTATTCTGCCATGGGCCGAACAGACGGTGCGCTGGGCCCTCGGCTTCTTTGAAAATTTGTATTCCGGATCACCGACGAAAGCGGCGGCGCTCGTCGATCCGTTGAAACTCGACCGCCTGCTCGATGCGCGCATCCAGACGCTGTCCAAAGGCGAGCGCAAGCGCGTGCTGCTCGCTTTAGGTCTGCTGACGGCGCAACCGCTGTTGATGTTGGATGAACCGTTCGACGGGCTTGATCTCAGACAGGCGCGCGATGTGATGGCGCTTCTTCGCGCCCATGCGGCCAGCGGGCGCACATTGCTGTTATCGATTCATCAACTGGTTGACGCAGCGCGCGTCTGCGACCGCCTCGTGCTGTTGAGCGATGGCCGCGTCGTCGGCGAAGGCCGTCTTGATGAGTTGCGCGCCCAGGCCAACCTGACGGATGGCGGACTGGAAGAGGTTTTTCTGGCGCTCACATAACCGCGCAATGAAGGGTAGGTTTTGACAGAAGACTCGCTACAAGAGCGCCGTGGAGATGGAGGCCGCGCCGAGGTCGCGCCTTCACAGGCAAGCGCTTATTCCCAATCGCTCGCCGGCTCTGGCGCGAGTTGGCGGTGGCTGCTTGCAAAAGAGTGGCGCGAGCTATTGGCATCGCGCGCTTACTGGATTCTGCTATTGCTGGTCGGGCCGCTGGTCGGCAACGGCTTCATCACGGCAATCAACCTGTATGCAGAAGCCAGCGGCATTGGCGGCGGCGCGGCGGCCTTAACGCAGGGACTGACACCGCTGGACGGCATCCTGGTGCCGACCTTCGGGGCTTACGACCTGGCTGTCACGCTGCTCTTTCCTTTCGTCGTGATTCGTCTGGTGGCGGCAGAAAAGCAGAGCGGCGCTTTGAAGTTAATCTTACAATTCCCGACCGGCCTGACCAGCGCCATGGCCGCAAAAACCCTGGCGCTAGGGCTCGGCTGGCTGGTCGCCTGGCTGCCGGGAATGATCGCCTTGTTGCTGTGGAAACATTACGGCGGCCATCTTTACGGCCCGGAGACCTTGAACCTGCTGCTCGGCCATCTGCTGCACATGGCCCTGAGCACGGGCGTCGCCGTAGCCGCTGCCGCCATTGCCGAGAGCGCCGCCAGCGCCGCCATCGTCACGCTCGGCTTTACGGTTGGCACCTGGGCTCTTGATTTCATCGCCGCCGGTCGCGGCGGGTTGTTGCAAGAGCTTGCGGCCTACACACCGACGGCGGCGCTGCGCGTCTTCGAGCAAGGCTTGCTGAGACTGAGCACGGTCATTGTCATTGCCGCCTTCAGCCTGGCCGGAGTGGCGCTCGCTGTCATCTGGCTGCACACTGGGCGCAGTTGGCGCTATCGCGGGCTGGCGACCGCAACCGTCGTCGTCGGGCTTGTGCTTGCGGTCTTCCCCGCGACGCGCTTGCGGCCAAGCTGGGACATGAGCGAGAACCGCCGCAATTCATTCGCGCCCGCTGATGAAGCGGTGCTCAGACAGATTAAGGAACCGCTGAAGATCACCGTTTATCTGGCCCCCGAAGACCCGCGCTTGACGGATTTCGAACGCAGCATCCTCGTCAAGCTGCGCCGACTGCTGCCGCGCGTCGAAGTCGATTATACCGCCGGCAGCCATACCGGCTTGTTTGAAAGTGATGAAGATCACTATGGCGAAATCTGGTACGAGTTGAGTGCGAAGCGTGTCATGAATCGCTCGACTACGGAAGCCATCGTGCTCGAACAGCTTTACGATCTGGCGGGCTTGAGCCCCCCTGAGCGGGTTGAAGAGAACGATTTTCCCGGCTACCCGCTCGCCGCGCGCCCGGCGGGAGCGGCGTGGATTTATTACTTATTCTGGCCACTCACCATAGTGGTGTCGTGGTGGCTGATTCGCAGATAGAAGGAGACAAGCATGAAAATTCGTTTTGTATTATTTCTTACTCTGGCAGTTCTAACCTTGCTGGCTTCTGTCGAAGCACAGCGCAATAGGAAAGCCGCTGCGGCACAAAGCCTGCGCGTCGACCTCTCTACAGAGAAGGCCGGGGGCGAGTCGGCGAAGTTCCTTTCGGTTGTCGGTAACTGGATGATCGTCGATGATGGCGGCAAGAAATGTCTCGCGGTGGATGGCCGCCAGTGGATGAAAGGCCAACCGGCAAACGGCCTGGCGCAAAAGGCACGCGCCATTTACGGCTCGCGCCACGAAGAGTTCATCGATAATGTCAAGGCTTTCGCCTATTTTCCTTATGCCGTAGCCAAAGATATTCCGGATTTTCAGAACGGCGAAATCAGCCTGCGCTTCAAGCTGATCTCTGGACAGCTTGATTCATGCGCCGGCATTCTCTTCAACCTCAAACCGAACGGCGATTATCTGACCGTGCGCTTCAACGGCAAGGAAGACAACGTCGTGCTCTGGACGTTCAAGCAAGGCAAGCGCAGCTTTGTCAAACGCGGCACAGAAAATGTTCACCTCGAATGGAATCAATGGGCGGCGCTGAAGATCACGGTTCACGGCACCAGCCTGCAAGCCTATCTCAATGACAAACTGATTCTGGAGTACACGCTGGCCGAGCCGGTGTCGGGCAGAATCGGTGTCTGGTCGAAGACCGATAGCGTCAGCTACTTCGACGATTATGCGGTGATGCCTGCGGCGAATTAACCGCGCAGGTTTACCAATGCTGTAAATGACAAGGGAATTAAGGAGGAGGCCCTGCAAAGGGATAATTTTGGAAACAGGAGGAACTTATGCAAAGGTTGGTCAATTCCCGCAGTTCGCGGAGGGCCATCTACGCTCCCGTAGGTAAGAAATTTTGGATTGAACCTTACATTCACGCGGCAGGCCAGCAGGATCGTCTGTCGAGTCTCGATCTCGAAGACCGGCGCACCGACGCGGGGCGTTCGCGCGGCGCTATTGCCAACTTCTTCAACAACGGCGCGCGGGCGCGCGGCCCGATCAGCAATGGCCTGGACGCTATCGCTGGCAACAGTGATGACCGCCTGATCGCCACGGGTGAGACTCTGGCGCAAGTTCAAAACCGTGTGCTTGGCGTCGGCGCGGAACCCGCGCCGCTCTACACGGCGATTCCCGGTTACGCGACCTTCAACATTCGCGGCGGCTTTCGCTTCGGCGAGCGCCACGAGGTGTTGATCGATTTCGAGAACATCACCGACCGCAATTATCGCGGCATCAGTTGGGGGATTGATGCGCCGGGCCGCAGCGTCTTCCTGAGATACAGCACGCGCTTCTGAGGCGCTCTGGCTCAAGCGGGCAACGCGACCGGCAACATGATTACCTCAGGTAGGGTGCCGCCTCCCAGGTCGGTTTTCACTTCCGCGTATGGAAGAAAGAAGAAACGACCATCTTTGGATCGCGATGAGTTTATGGAGTGCGGCGACCCGGCGTCGCTGTGGTAGTCTCTGGCAATCTAGTGCCGCCAGGAAGGACTACAACAGCGGTGACTGGTCACCGCACTCCACAGGCTGCCTTACAGGAGGTTGAATATGAAACTGTATGTTGTCCTTGCTTGCTTGCTTTGGTTGCCGCCGGCGATCATCGCGCAATCGAACGCCGGTATAATTCGCGGCGTCGTCACTGACAAGAACAATTCGGTCGTCGCCGGTGCCAGGGTGCAGTTGACCAACGCCGTGACGCGCTATTCGCAAACGACCACGACCGACAGCCAGGGCGCATACCGGCTGGTCGACGTGCCGTTTAACGATTACCATCTCACCGTCGAAGGAACCGGGTTTGAACCCGCGACCCGCGACCTCAGCGTGCGTTCCCTACTGGCGCAGCAGATCGATGTGCAGCTTGGCGTAGCAGGGGTGAATCAGGTCGTCAACGTCACCGCCGAGCGCGGCTTACTCGAACCGGAGAAGACCGCGCCGACAACGGTGATCGACCGCAACCTCATTCAGCGCTTTCCAACGTCGCAGCCGAGCCGCAGCGCCGAAGAGATCGTCGCCACAGCGCCCGGCTGGACCGAAGACGCCAATGGCCGCCTGCACGCGCGCGGCATCGAATATCAGGTGCAGTATTCGATTGACGGCATTCCGATTTACGATACCGTCGCCGACACCTTTGCCAGCGCCCCCGACCCGCGCAATTTTCGCTCGGTCGAAATCTCGACGGCTTACCTGCCGGCGGAGTATGGCAACAAGCTGGCGGGAGTCATTGCCGTGACCTCGCGCTCAGGGCTGGAGATTCCGACGCAAGGCAGCGTGACGCTATCGGGCGGCAGCTTCTCAACCTTTGAAACGGCGTTCGACATCGGCGGCCATTCGCGTAAGTTCGGCTACTTTGCCAGCTTTGCCGGCTCGACCACCGACCGCTTCTTGGATCCGCCGGCGATTGATAATTTTCATAACAATGGCCAGGCTCTGAAGGGTTACTTCAAATTCGACTACACGCCGAGCGAGCGCAACATTTTTCGCTTCAGCATGTTTGCCAACCAGCAGCGCTTTGACGTGCCGAACCTGCCGGATCAAGAAGCCGAAGGGCAGAATCAACGCCGCCGCACACACGACAACATGCAGTCGTTTTCGTGGGAGCACATCTTTTCGCCGAACCTCGTCAGTTTGCTGGCCGTCTATCAGCGTTACAATGCCGCCAATCTGCGCAGCAACGAAGCGACCGGGCCGATCTTTGCCGAACAATCGCGGCATCACGCGAATTACGGCTTGCTCGGCTCCTTGACCTGGCACAAGAGCCGCCACACGATCAAGACTGGCTTCGAGTTGACGCGCTTTCCGCTCACCGAATCCTTCACGCTGTCGTTCACCGATCTTGGTGAAGTGCTCGATACGCAACCTGACCTGCCTGAAGAAGTTCAAGGCTTCATCTTTCCGAGGGCCTTCTTCTTCAACGACCATGGCACGGGATGGGAAGGCTCGGCTTACGTTCAGGATCACATCAATGCGGCGCACAATCTGACGTTCGATCTCGGCGTTCGCTTTGACGGTTATCACTTCCTGGTGGATAAAAATTATGTCAGCCCGCGCTTAGGGATGGCCTATCACATCGAGAAGAGCAAGACGGTATTGCGCGCCGCCTACAATCGTTTCATGGAAACGCCGGCGCTTGAAAACCTGCTGCTGTCGTCTTCCGAACAGGCGCACATTTTCAGCCCCGCCGGCGAAGAGGGCGGCCCCGAAGGCGCGCCCGTCCGTCCGAGCCGCGAGTGGCAGGTTGATGTCGGCTTCCAGCAACAGCTTGGGCGCTATCTTCGTCTCGATGCTGACTTCTATTATCGCCGCCTGAAGAATCCGCCGGAGATCACCAACTTTCTGGAAACCGGCATCATCTTTCCGGCGACGCTCGACCACAGCCGCTCGAAAGGCGTCGAGACGCGGTTGGACATCGCCCGCGTTCATGGCTTTTCGGGATTCGTCAGTTATACGAACCTGCACATCTACGGTTTTGCGCCGATCACTGGCGGCCTGTTCCTGGGCGAAGCCGTTGATCTCATGGCGCGCGCCGGCGAGCGCATCAACATCGAAGAAGATCAGCGCAACACGGTCGCCTTTCAGTTTATGTATGATAGATTACCTGGCGGTTTGTGGACGGCATTTGGCGGGCGGCACGACAGCGGCTTTTCGGTCGAGCTTGAGCCGGATGCGAACTTAGAAGAGTTCGCTATGGAGTTTCCCGAAAAGATTCTTGACCGGGTCAACTTCGAGCGCGGCTTCATCAAACCGCACACGGTGTTCGACTGGTCTATAGGCAAAGACATTCGCCTGAACGAACACCTGTCGCTTTCCGGGCAGTTCAACATACAGAACCTGGCCGACCGGTTTTACCTGATCACCTTCGAGAGCGTTTTTTCGGGAACGACGATTGGCCGCCCGCGAAATTACAGCGGCAGGTTGAGCCTGAATTTCAAATAATCAGCCCGCCCTTGGTGGGAAGGCAAAAGGCAAAAGGCAAAAGGCAAAAATGAGGCAGGGGAATAAATAGATAGAATCTATAGAGCGTTTCTGAAAAGCCCCGAAGGGGCGTAATTCAATAGCTTGGGGCATCGCCCCAAGATCAGCAGCCGCAACCGGGTAAGCCCTGAAAGGGCGCGATAACCCAGGGGCGGCTCCGATATTGCGCCCTTTCAGGGCTGGGGTGCTTAACCTGACTTCTCCCCGGCGCGTTGCGCCGGGCTATTGAATTACGCCTTTTCAAGGCTTTCACTGACTTTTCAGAAATACTCTATACTATCTATTCATCCGGCTCCTTACTTTTGCCTTTTGCCTTGCAGCGCAGCCGCCGGGCATAATCAAACATCGAAAAAACGATTGACGATCACCGGAGGCTCAGTTTGAAGTGGTTCGTTGTCATCGCCGGGTTACTTCTATTGCCGCAGGCGATCACTGCGCAATCCAATACCGGCAGCATTCGCGGCATCGTCACCGACAGGAGCGGCGCGGTCATACCCAATGCGCGCTTGCAACTCAGCAACGCCATCACGCAATACCAGCAGACGACAATCAGTGATCATCAAGGGGCGTATCGCTTGCTCGACGTGCCGCTCAACGATTACACGCTCACGGTTGAAGCGCCCGGCTTTGAACCGATAACCCGCGACCTCAGCGTGCGCTCGGTGCTGGCGCAACAGGTGGAGGTGCAACTCGGCATCCAAAGCATCCGTCAAGAGGTCGACGTACAAGCGGCGCGCGGTCTTCTCGAAGCCGAGAAAACCGCGCCGACGACTGTGCTTGATCGCGACTGGATCTTGCGCTTTCCGACGGCGCAGCCGAGCCGCAGCGCCGCCGCGATCATTGCCACAGCGCCCGGCTGGACCGAAGACGCCAATGGCCGCCTGCACGCGCGCGGCCTCGAAGCGCAAATCCAGTATTCAATCGACGGCATTCCCGTAACCGACACCATCGCCGACATCTTTGCCAGCGCCCCCGACCCGCGCAATTTTCGCTCGGTCGAAATCTCGACGGCTTACCTGCCGGCGGAGTATGGCAACAAGCTCGCGGGAGTCATTGCTGTGACCTCGCGTTCGGGACGCGAGATGGCTTCGCAGTCGAGCCTGACGTTATCGGGCGGCAGCTTCTCGACCTTTGAAACATCGTTTGATGTCGGCGGGCACGCAGGTAAGTTCGGCTACTTTATCAGCGCCGCCGGTTCGGCCACCGAGCGCTTTCTCGATCCGCCTGCGACCGAGAACTTGCATAATCGCGGCACCGGCATCAAGAGCTTTGTTAAGCTCGACTACGAGCCGACGGACAAGAACCTGTTGCGCGTCAGTCTGTTTGCAAACCGCCAGGGCTTCGACGTGCCCAACCTGCCTGAGCAGGACAGGAGTGGCCAGGATCAGCGGCGGCGCGGCCACGATACGATGGCGTCGTTTGCCTGGGAGCACATCTTTTCGCAGGATTTCGTCGGCCAGCTTGCAGCTTATTATCGCTACAATCAGGCGAGCCTATTCAGCAACGCGGCAGCCGTGCCGGTGTTTGCCGAAGCCTCACGCCATCATGCGACCTACGGTTTGCTCGGCTCGCTGACTTTTCACAAGCAGCGTCACACGGTTAAAAGCGGCTTTGAGTTGACGCGCTTTCCGGTGCGCGAATCGTTCACGTTGGCGATCACCGATCTTGCCGGCTTGCTTGAGCGCGAGCCGGCGCTACCTGAAGCCGCGCGCCGCTTCACGCTGGCCGATCCATTCTTTTTCAATGAGCGCCGCAGTGGTTGGGAAGCCTCCCTGTACGCGCAGGATCACATCAATGCGACGCGCAATTTGACGATTGATGTCGGCCTGCGCTTTGACAGCTATCACTTTCTGGTCGATAAGAATTATTTAAGCCCGCGACTCGGCGCGGCCTATCTCATCAGCAAAACCCGAACGGTGCTGCGCGCCGCTTACAACCGCTTTTTGCAAACCCCTGTGCTGGAAAACCTGTTGCTGTCGTCTTCCGAACAGGCGCGCGTCTTCAGTCCCGGCAATCAAACGCAAAACGTAATCAACTTTACAAATTCGGCGCGGCGCGGCTTCGCGGCACTGGCCGTGAACGATCCAACAAACGGCCCGGTCGAGCCGGTGCGACCGAGCCGCGAGTGGCAAGTCGACCTTGGCTTGCAGCAGCAACTGGGGCGTTACCTTAGGCTGGATGCGGATCTCTTTTACCGGCGGATGACCAATCCTGCGGAGTTCACCAGCTTTCTCGACACCGGCATCGTCTTTCCGGCGACCCTGGCGCGCAGCCGCTCGAAGGGCATCGAAGCGCGGCTCGACCTGGCGCGAGTTGGCGGCTGGTCGGCGTTCGCGAGCTACACCAACCTGCACATTTACAGCTTTGCGCCGCTCACCGGCGGCCTGCTGTTGGGCGAAGCCGTTGACCTCAGCGAGCGCGCCGGCCAGCGCATCAGCAATGAAGAAGATCAGCGCAACACCGTCGTGTTTCAGCTAATGTATGATCACTTACCGAAAAAAGTATGGGCGGCGTTTGGCGGGCGGCACGACAGCGGTTATGCCATCCAGCTTGACGAGGTTGACGGCAGCGATCTGGCGGCGCGCTTTCCGGCAAAGATTCTCAATGAAGTGAACCTCGAACGCGGCTTCATCAAGCCGCACACGGTATTTGATTTTGCCGTGGGCCGCGACTTCGCGCTGAACGAGCACTTGTCGCTGACGGCGCAGTTCAATATTCAAAACCTCGCCGACCGGTTCTGCCTGATCACCTTCGACAGCCTCTCTTCGGGCGTAGCGATTGGCCGCCCGCGCAACTACAGCGGCAAGCTGACGCTTGGTTTCAAGTAAGCCGCGTTTCATTTCGTGATCTCTCTGCGTAAGCCCGCGCGCTTCGGCAATTCACAACCTTTGTAACACTTTCGCGGCTGTCACAATTGCCAGCCGGCGGATGCTTATGATATGACGATGGCGCAGAGTTATGGTGCCCAATCTCGCGTAACCGATGAGCATTATTTTGAGTAAGAGTTATTCAGACCATCAGCCAACAAGGAGCTAACTCGATGAAAGGTCATCTTGCGCGGCGCGGCGCGGCACTCGTCTGCGCGCTCGCCTTCCTGCTATTTCTCGCTCTCCCGCAATCGACCGCCAGCGCCCAACAGCGCGTCGATGAACAGATGATGAAAGGCTTGAAGTGGCGCAGCATCGGCCCATATCGCGGCGGGCGTTCGACGGCGGTGGCCGGCGTCACCGGGCAGCCGAACGTCTTCTATTTCGGCGCGACCGGCGGCGGTGTATGGAAGACTACAGACAGCGGCGTCAACTGGGGGAACGTCTCGGACAGCTATTTCAAGACCGGTTCGGTCGGTGCGATTGGCATCAGTGAATCCGACCCCAATGTCATCTACGTCGGCATGGGCGAAACCCCCATTCGCGGCAACGTCTCGCATGGAGATGGCGTGTATAAATCCACCGACGCCGGCAAGACGTGGAAGAAAGCTGGCCTCGAAGATTCGCGCCAGATCAGCCGCGTGCGCGTCCACCCCAAAAACCCCGAAATCGTTTACGTCGCCGCGCAAGGCCACGTCTGGGCACCGAACGAGCAGCGCGGCATTTATAAATCCACGGACGGCGGTAAGAACTGGCAGCGCGTGCTCTTTAAAAGCAACAAAGCCGGCGCTACCGATCTGATCATTGACCCGACCAATCCGAATGTAATCTATGCTGCATTGTGGGAAGTCTATCGCAAGCCCTGGACATTAGAGAGCGGCGGCCCCGATAGCGGCCTTTATAAATCAACCGACGCCGGCGACACCTGGACAGAGATCACCCGCAACCAGGGCTTACCGAAAGGCACCATCGGCAACATCGGCATTACCGTGTCGCCGGTCAACCCGGATCGTCTGTGGGCCATCGTCGAGGCCGAAGAGGGCGGCGTCTTCCGCTCGGACGACGCCGGCAAGACCTGGCAGCGAACGAACCAGCAACGCGACCTGCGCCAGCGCGCCTGGTATTACACGCGCATCTACGCCGACCCGCAGAACGCCGATTCGGTTTACGTGCTCAACACCGGCATGTACCGCTCGAACGACGGCGGGCGCACGTTCACATCGTTCGACAACATACTGCACGGCGATTGTCACGACCTCTGGCTTGCGCCGACTGACCCGCTGCGCATGATCTTAGGCGACGACGGCGGCGGCTCGGTATCGCTCAACGGCGGCAAGAGCTGGAGCGAACTGGATCAGCCGACGGCGCAGTTCTACCGCGTCGTGACCGACAATGATTTTCCTTACAATATCTATGGCGCGCAGCAGGACAATTCGACCGTGCGTATCAGCAGCCGCACGACAGACTTCAGTATTGAGCGCACAGACTGGTACGACGTTGGCGGCGGTGAATCGGGATGGATTGCGCCAAGCCCGAAAGATTCCAATATCGTCTTCGCCGGCTCGTATGGCGGACTGATCACCCGCCTCGATCACCGCACAGGCCAACAGCGCAACGTCAGCCCGTGGCCGGACAATCCTATGGGCCATGCGGCAAGTGATTTACGTTACCGATTCCAATGGAACTTTCCCATCGTCTTTTCGCCGCACGATCCGAACACGCTTTATGCCGGCGGCAACGTGCTGTTCAAATCAACCAATGAAGGCCAGAGTTGGGAGATCATCAGCCCCGACCTCACACGCAACGACAAATCGAAGCAAGGGTCGTCGGGCGGGCCGATCACCAAGGACAACACCAGCATCGAGTATTACTGCACGATCTTCACGGTCATGGAATCGCCGCTTGAACGTGGCGTCATCTGGTCAGGCAGTGATGATGGCCTGGTGCAGATCACGCGCGACGGCGGCAAGAGTTGGCAGAACGTCACGCCAAAAGCCATGCCCGAATGGATTCAGGTTAATTCACTGGACGTGTCGGCGATTCAACCAGGCACGGCTTACGTCGCGGCGACGATGTACAAATTCGATGATTATAAGCCGTACCTTTACAAGACCAGCGATTACGGCAAGACCTGGAAGAAGATCACCGAGGGCATTCCCGACGGAGCGTTCACCCGCGTCATTCGTGAAGACCCCAATCGGCGCGGCTTGCTCTATGCCGGAACCGAGACCGGGCTCTATGTGTCGTTTGATGACGGCGACCACTGGCAATCGCTGCAACTCAATCTCCCTGTAGTGCCGATTACAGATCTGACGATTCACAAGCGCGACCAGGATTTGATCGCCGCCACACAGGGCCGCAGCTTCTGGGTGCTCGACGATTTGCCGGCGCTCTATCAAATGAGCGACGCGGCAGCCGCAGACGCTTACCTGTTCAAGCCTGAAGCGACGTATCGATTGCCGGGCGGCAGCTTCCAACCGACGGGCGCGGCGACTTCGGGACAGAACCCGCCCAATGGCGCGGTAATTTATTACTACCTGAAAGAGAAGCCGAAGACCGACGTGACGCTTGAACTGCTCGACGAGGCGGGCAAGCCGATCAAGAAGTACACGGCGCGCGCCGCCAAGCCTGAAGCCGGGTCGCCGTCCGCGCCGCCAGCCACCGAGCAACCGGCAGAGGGCTTCTTTGGCGGCGGGGCAGCGCGGCTGGCTGCTGAAGCCGGCTTAAACCGCTTTGTGTGGGATTTGCGTTACGATGATGCGAAGCGTTTTCCGGGCTTGATTATGTGGGCAGGCAGCACGCGCGGGCCGCGCGCCGTGCCGGGGAGCTATCAGGTCAAGCTGACGATTGGTGATAAATCTTACACACAGAGCTTCGTGGTGATGAAAGACCCGCGCCTCGATACTACGGCGGCGGATTTCCAGAAGCAGTTCGACCTGCTGGTGAAGATGCGCGACAAGTTCAACGACACGAGCGACGCCGTCACACGCATACGCGAGGTGCGCAAGCAGCTAGACGACATCACCGGGCGCGTCAAAGATCAACCGAACAGCAAGCCGATTATCGATGCCGCCAAATCGCTGCGAGAGAAAATCACCGCCGTCGAGGAAGCGCTCTATCAGACGAAGAATCAAAGCAATCAGGATCCGCTGAATTACCCGATTCGGCTGAACAATCGCCTGGCGGCGCTCGCCGGCGTCGTGGCGGCGGCGGACGCAACGCCGACGGCGCAGTCTTATGTGATTTACGAAGAACTGGCCGCAGCCATCAACACGCAACTCGCCCAGTTAGACGAGATCATGAAGACAGACCTGCCGGCCTTCAACAAGCTGGTGCACGATCAGGACATCCCTGCCGTGATGGTGAAACAGAAAACCGGCGGCAATTAATCATGGATAGCAAGAGGGCGGCCTTCGAGGAGGTCGCCCTTGCTCTCATCCTCATTCTTCAGTTCGCCGCATTGATAGGACTTCGGCAAGCAAGTTAATATTTCTGCAACTTCACGACATCAACTGAAGGGCGGGCGAGTGATGACAAGAATGATGCTTGGCAGCAGTCTGCTATGCGCGATGATCCTCGCAATGGCCGCCGGTGCGCCGCCAGCCGCCGGGCAGTCGGGCAGGCGCGAATTTGTCGGCACCGTCGGCACTTTGAAGATTCGCATGAAGCTGGCTGGCACGCCCGATGAATTTCTCGGTTCTTATCTTTACGAGCGCGTCGGCGAAGAGATTCGTCTGGCCGGTGTGGTGAGCAGCGATCACTCCTTTTACCTGAATGAATATGATGTCAATGGCAAAGCCACCGCAAAGTTCGAAGGCCGCTTCATCACCGACGACTGGATCGAAGGAACATGGGCATCGGCAACCGTTGGCAAGAAAGAGTTGCCGTTCAGCGCCTGGGTTCTGGACGGCAAAGGGATTCCCGCCGACGCGGCGAATGATAAACTGAGCGGCGAGTACCGGCGAGTTTATCAGGGACGCTTCGACAAGGATACGGCGACCGTGAGCGTCTGGCTGTTGAAAGATGGACGCCTCCGCGTATCGGGCGATTCATCATGGATTGGCAATGCCAAGCTCGGCAACGTCAACGTCGGCGACACCGACGGAATTGCCGGAGCGCAGAACGGCAAATGGATCTTCAAGAGCGGCGAGGGCGAAGACGATTGCCGCTTCACGATGGCCTTTGGCACGAACACCCTGACGGTGACTGACGACAATGCAAAATGCGGCGGCCTGAATGTCTCTTTTGACGGCACGTATCGCAAAATTAATCCGCCGAAGCCCAGGAAACGTGCTTGAAAAAGGGCAGGGCATCAAGAATGAAAAGGGCTGATATGAATAAGAAATTCTCTCGCCGTAATTTCTTGCAAGGCATGGGCGGGCTGGCGGCGGCGTCTCTTGTACCGGCAAATGTGCTGACGCTGGCCGCGCCGCTGGCAGAGCAAACGGCGGCGCTCGCGCCTGTCGATAAGGCCGCAGCGACGGCGAACATCCGCTTCGCCTATGCCGCGATCACCTGGCATGGCAACGATGCCCAGGCGATCACAGAGATCTCGGAGGTCGGCTATCGCGGCATTCAATTGCGCTTCAACGCTGTGCAGGATTACGGCGCTCGCCCGCAAGCTCTGCGCGATTTGCTGCACCAGCATCATCTGGAACTCGTGGCGCTGTCGAGCGGTAATGTAAGCGGCGCTACAAATGCGCGAGCCGACGAAATCGCCCGCCACGCGCGCAATGCCGAGTTCGTCCGCGATGTCGGCGGCCACTACTTACAACTGATCGATTCGGCGATGCCCAAAGGCCGCAAGCCAGCCGCTGCGGATTATCAGCAACTCGGTCAGGCGCTGACCGAGATCGGCAAGCGCGCCGCAGACTCAGGAATAGCCGTCGGTTATCACAATCACATGGGCGGCCTCGGCGAAGCGCCCGACGACCTGGAGCGCATCCTCAACGAAGCCGACCCGCGTTACGTCAAGCTGCTTCTGGATGTCGCGCATTATGCGCAAGGCGGCGGCGACCCGGCGCGTGCGATCAGGCAGTACCGCGACCGGCTGCTCTTTTTTCATATCAAAGACGTGGAAGCGGTCGCGCCGAAAACTGCCGGTGATGCGGCCCAAGGCTATCGCTTCGTCGAGCTTGGGCGGGGCCGCGTCAATCTGCCGAGAGTGTTTGCAGCGATCAAAGAGATCAAGTTTCGCGGCTGGGCGGTCGTCGAACTCGATGACGTGACCGACCCGGCGCGCACGCCGAAAGCGTCGGCCATCATCAGCAAACGCTACCTTGAAGAACGGCTGAAGCTGCGCATCTGACCAGGGACATCAAGGGTTCATCGAGAGTATTGTTCATGCACAGACCTGAAATCTATGACGCCATCATCGTCGGCAGCGGCGCGGCGGGCGGCATCGCCGCTTACGTGCTGGTCAACAAAGGGCTGAACGTCCTGATGCTGGAGATCGGCCCGAAATGGGATCCGACTGTAAACTACATCACATCTCATAAATGGCCCTACGAGATGCCGTTTCGCGGGCGCGGCAAGCCGGGCCAGTACGACGGCCTGTGGAAGATCGATGCTTACACGGAACATCTCTACGTCAACCCGCGCGTTGATCGCTACGGGCTTGCACCGGGCACCGATTTTCACTGGACGCGCATTCACGCCGTCGGCGGGCGCACGAATACCTGGGGCCGCGTCAGCCTGCGCATGAGCGAATGGGATTTCAAGCCGAAGACCATGCAGGACGGTTACGGCGACGACTGGCCCCTCGCTTATCAAGACCTCGCGCCTTATTACGACCGCGCCGAAACCTTGATGGGCGTCTACGGCACGCGCGAAAACATGGCGGTGCTGCCTGATGGCAACTACCTGCCGCCGCCGGCCATGCGTTGCGGCGAAGCCTTGCTCAAGCGCGGCGGCGCAAAGCTCGGCATTCCGGTGATCCCGCTGCGCGCAGCGGTGTTGACACGTAATCATGAAGGCCGCGCCGCCTGTCATTACTGCGGCGAATGCGGGCGCGGCTGCGATACGTCGTCGAGATTCTGCACGCTCGACGCCATCATTCCGAAACTGCTGGGCAAACCGAACTTCACCCTGCGCACGCAGGCGGCTGCCTATCGCGTGCTGCTGGACGAGAAGACCAATCGCGCGCGCGGCATTGCCTTCATTGATACGCAAAGTAAGCAGGATTACGAAGTCTATGCGAAGACGGTGGTGCTCGGTGCAGGGGCGATGGAATCGACGCGCATTCTGCTGAACTCGAAGACCGGCCACTACCCGAACGGTCTAGCCAATTCGTCGGGCGCGCTCGGTCATTACCTGATGGACAGCATCAAATCAGGATTCCTGGGCGGCGTGCTGCCGCAACTGAAAGGCGCACGGGTAATGAACGACGATGGCGCGGGCGGCGGGCATATTTATGTGCCGCGACATACGAACATCAAAGGCGGGCGCAAATCGGCGGCCTTGCGCGGCTGGCAGTTTCAACCGTCAAGCGGCGCGGGCATGTTCCCAGGGTTTTCACGCGCGGTCGCGGGCTTCGGGTCAGAGTTCAAGCAGGACGTGCGCCAGCAGTATCCGGCGATGGTCGGGGTAGCCGGCTTCGGCGAAAGCCTGCCGCGCTTCGAGAATTATTGCGAGATTGACCCTGATGGATTGAAAGACCGCTACGGCATTCCGCAACTGCGCTTCAACGCCAGGTGGGGCGACAACGATTTGAAGATGGCCGATGCGATGTACGACAGCGCCGAAGAATTGCTGCGCGCCGCCGGCGTCGAAGTCTTGCCGTATCGCCGCAACCCGCCGCCGCCGCCCGGCGACGCGACGCACGAAGTCGGCACGGCGCGCATGGGTGATGATCCGAAACACGCGGTGCTCAACCGCTTCAATCAAGCGCACGATGTGAAGAATCTCTTCGTCGTCGACGGCAGTTCATTCGTGTCGATTTCTGAGAAGAACGTTACTTTGACGATCATCGCGCTGGCCTGGCGCGCTTGCGATTACCTCGCCGAAGAGATGCGTAAGGGCAATCTATAAGGATTGAGTATACAGATGAGCTAAGCTTCACCGCAGAGACGCAGAGAACGCGGAGGAAGCGCAGAGAGGGGTACATTGATCGAACCTCTGCGCAACCTCTGTGCCCTCTGCGTCTCTGCGGTGAATCCTCACGTTCCCCGTATACTCGGTCGCAAACTGTTCTGATACTACTTCAATTTGCGGTCGAAGAAATCGGCGGCGGCGTGGTAAGCGCGCAGCCAGTTTTCATGGCGCAGCAAATCATGCACTTCGTCGGGAAAGACCAGTTGCTCAAACTCCACATTGCGTTCGCGCAGTCGTCGAACCAGGTCGATGGTCTGATTGAAGGCGACGTTACGATCATCATCGCCGTGAATCAACAGCACAGGCGATTTCCATTTATCAACCGACGCCATAGGCGACGATTCGCGGCCCAGCTTAATCAGTTCGCCGGTCGCCCACGGTGCTGCCCCGACCCGTCGGCTCCAGTCATGGACGCCGTGCAGATCAACGCCCGCCGCAAATAGATCGGAATCGCGCGCCAGCCCCATCGCAGTCAGATAGCCGCCATACGAACCGCCCCACAACCCAATGCGTTTGGCGTCTACGTCGTTGCGCGCTTTGAGATAACGGCCAGCGGCGACGATGTCTTGATACTCGCTCGCGCCGCGCGGCCCGCGATGCCGCGCTTCACGAAAGGCGCGACCATAGCCGATGCCGCTGCGATAATTCACCGACAGCACCATGTAACCGCGACTCGCCAGATACTGATTCAACGCATAGGCGTTGTGATAATAATAATTGTAGTGCCAGGTGGGGAGCATCTGGCGAATCGGCCCGCCGTGCATGAAGACGACTGCCGGGGCGCGGCCTTCTAGATGTTTGGACTTGAATAACTGGCCGTGAATCTCCAGCCCGTCGGCTGCTTTAAACGTCACCGTCTCCGGCTCGACAAGCTGTTCGTAAGGAAAATCACGCGGCAAAACCTGCCCGGCGAGCGCCTTCGTGCCTTTGCCGTTGATGCCTGTGAGGTAAGGCAGGAGCGGATAAAACGGCGTCGCGTGCAGGAAAGCCATCTGCTTGCCGCCATCGACAATCACCGGAGACATCTCCATGGTGTTGTCGCCGGCAGTGATCCCCTGGATCTCGCCACCCGTCAGGTTGATGCGCCAGAGGTGACGATGATCGCTGTCGGCCTTGTTTGATGCAACGACCAGAAACGTGTGATCGGGCGACCACGCAACGTTTTCGACTTCGTAATTGCCCGGCGTCAGCAACGTCGCCTCGCCGCCTGCTGCGGCAATCGAGTAGAGATGCGCCCATCCATCTTTTTCCGATGCGAAGACCAGCCGGTTGCCTGCTGCCCATTGCAACTGGTCATCGCCCATCGGCAGCCGCGAAAATCCGTCCATCTCGGTTTCGCCCGAACGCCAGATTTCTCTGCCCTTGCCGGTCGCCACGTCCGTGACGTGAATGGCCCAGGGCAGCAATCGTTCACGGTCGGCTGAAAAGGTATCGGCGACGTTGAACAGGCGAATGTAAGCAATGCTACGCCCGTCCGACGACCAGCGCGGCTCGATGTCGCGGTCTACCGAAGCATCGAGAAAGCGTATGCTCGATTGCTTCGGGTCGAATATGCCGATGAAGCTGTGATCGCCGCGCACGGAGACAAAGGCGAGCAGCGAACCGTCCGGCGACCACGCAGGCGATTCGACCTGGCCGCGAATCTCGAAGAGCTTTTTCGCAGCAGCAGCGGTTTTTCGCGGCGGCAGTGGCAGCATGGCCGACCACAGATGGCCTTCGCTTGTGAAGATGACGTGGTCGTTGCGCGGTGAAAAGATCGGCGCGCTGCCTTCGCCCATCCTGACGACAAGGCCAGTGCGCGTGTTGACCGCATAGACTTCCTGCCGCGCCCCCGCCGGGTCGCTGGTCGGGTTAGGGATTTCCTTGTCGCTGTTCGCCTCGCCGCCGCGCACGTAGGCAATCCAGTTGCCGTCCGACGAAAAGACCGGCGCGCTGATCTCCTGCCCGTCGTCTGTGTCGTAGCGGGTCAGTTGCCGCCCGGCAAAGGCCGGCGCTTCGGCGATCCAGATATTGCGCTTGCCCTGGATGTCGAAAATCCATGCGATCTTGTCGCCCTGCTTTGAAGCGATGAGGTCAGACGGAAACGGCGACGACAAGACCTGTTCGAGCGTGAAGCCGTTGGCTAAAGCGCGTTGCGTCGCCGTGACGAGCAAGCAAAGCGCAATGATACTGATGACGACTTTGTGGCGAGCGAGCATAATCCCTCCCGTGCGCATTGACGTGATGAGCATTGATTGCAGTTATGGCTTATATGATTTGCGCGGGTGAGTGTCAAGCGCCGCGCGAAGACGATGTTGCTTCAAAAATGGGTTTGTCCAATGAGGTGTGACATCCGTTCTGTTATTCAGGAATTCTTAATCGAATACTTCTTGAGCAGATTCTTGGCGATCACCAGGCGCTGCAATTCGTTGGTGCCGCCGCCGATGATCAACAAAGGCGCGTCGCGGTAATAACGCTCTACCGGAAAGTCTTTGGCGTAGCCGTTGCCGCCGAGTATACGCATCGCTTCAAGGGCGCATTCCTGCGCCGTCTCGGTCGCAAACAGCTTTGCCATGCCCGCCTCTAAATCACAACGCTCGCCGCGATCTTTCTTCTCTGCCGCCGCATAAATCAACAGCCGCGACGCTTCGATCTTGGTCGCCATATCCGCGAGCTTCAATTGAATCGCCTGATGCTCGCAGATCGGCTTGCCAAAAGTCCGGCGCTGTTGCGCGTAGCGAATCGCTTCTTCAAACGCCGCGCGGGCGACACCCAATCCGCGCGCCGCGACGTTCAAGCGTTCGGCTTCAAGGCCGGTCATCACCTGCTTGAAGCCTTCGCCTTCGCGCCCGCCGATCAGATTCGCGGCGGGTACGCGGAAGTCTTCAAACAGCACCTCGCAGGTCTCAAGGCTTTTGTAACCTAACTTATCTATGTCGCGGCTGACCGTAAGCCCCGGCTCGCCTTTTTCGGCGATAAAAGCGCTCATGCCGCTATAGACCGGCTCGGCTTTTGCGTCGGTCTTCGCGAGGATGAGCAGCAGTTCGGCGCGGCGCGCGTTGGTGATCCACATCTTCGAGCCATTGATGTAGTAAACATCACCTTTACGCTCAGCGGTGGTTTTGATGGCTTGCAGGTCTGTGCCGGCGTGCGGTTCGGATAAACAGATAGCGCCGCGCCGGTCGCCACGCGCCATGATCGGCAAATACTTTTGCTTCTGCGCTTCGCTGCCAAACCTTGCCAGCACGTCGCACAGCACCGTATGCGTGCCGAGTATCCCGGCCAGGCCCATCCAGATGCGCGAGATCTCTTCAAAAATCATGGCGAAGACCGTGTAGCTCAATTCCAGCCCGCCATAGACTTCCGGCACGTTAGCGCCGAAGAGATTCAATTCCTTCATGCGCTCGACGATCTCGGTCGGGTATTCGTTGCGATGCTCAAGCTCGCTTGCGACCGGCGCAACTTCGCGCTCCAGAAATCGCCGCACGGTCGCCAGCATCAGTTGCTCTTCGTCGTTAAGCAGGTAGGACATAGAAAACCAGGATTCAGGATTCAGGATTCAGGGGTAATTCGCGGCTCGCCGGCAAAATGAATTCATGTGTGAAGCTATCGGCACCGAAACTCCAAACTGAATCCTGAATCCTAAATCCTCCTTATGGATGTCCGAGCGCGATGATCGAACAGGTGAACGAGCCGGGGTTGCCGCCGAGGTTATGCGCCAGGCCGATCTTCATGTTTTTCACCTGGCGCTCGCCGGCCTTGCCCTGTAGTTGATGATAAATCTCATAGAGCATGCGCAAGCCGCTGGCACCGATGGGATGGCCGAATGATTTCAAGCCGCCGTCGGTGTTCACCGGCAGGTCGCCTTGCAAAGTGAAAGCGCCGGCAGTGATGTCGGCTGGCGCACGCCCCGGTTCGCTGAAACCGAGGTCTTCGTAAATGATCATCTCGGTGATCGAGAAGCAATCGTGGACTTCGGCCATGCTGATCTCTTTGCGCGGGTCGCGGACGCCCAGTTGATCGTAAACCTGCCGGGCCGCCGCGCGGGTTTCGGGAAAACTCGTGAAGTCGAAGTCGGTGTCGAGGCGGCCTGTGCCCGGCCCGACCGCCAGGCCCATGGCTTTGATCGTCACAAAGTCTTTGGTGAATTGCGGCGCTAGTTCTGTGCGCGTGATGATGGCTGCCGCTGCGCCATCGGTTGTCGGGCAGCAATCGAGCAGGCCGAGCGGCGCGGCAATCATCGGCGCTTTCATGGCCTGTTCCATGGTGATCTCTTTTTGAAAATGCGCCTTGCGGTTGCGCGCTCCGTTGTAGTGATTCTTCACCGATATTCTGGCGAGATCTTCTTTGCTCGCACCGTACTTATGAAAGTAACGATTCGCCGAGAGCGCGAACGCGCCCGGCGCTGTGTTGCCCGCGCCGATGACCGACGACGGCGCACCCGGCAGTCCCGAATAGCCGCTGTCCTTGAGCTTCTCAAAGCCGACGACGAGCGCCAGATCATAAGCCCCGGCAGCGACCGCAAACGCCGCATTGCGCAATGCGTCCTGGCCCGTGGCGCACATGTTCTCAACGCGCGTGATGGGAATGTATTGTAATTTTAATGGCTTTGAGAGCGCCTGGCCGGAAATCCCTGAGGTCAACGTGCCGACCCAGCCGGCTTCGATCTGCGAAGGCTCGATGCCGGCATCTTCAAATGCTTCGTATGCCGCTTCGACAATCAGATCCTCTTCGCTCTTGTCCCAGTGCTCGCCGAATTTCGTGCAGCCCATGCCGATGATCGCCACGCGGTCGCTGAGATTTTTCATCGCCGTTCTCCTGTGCGCTTGAAATTGACTGGTGCCGCTTGCACCGGCAGAAGGCCGCCGCCTTTTTGCCTTCGTGCAAGTCATAACAAATCGCCCGGTGCGCGTCAACGCGCTCGACCGCGCCGTGACGGCTGCCGCCAGGCTTCTTTGGCCGTCTGCGCTTGAAGCCGGTGTACCCAGTTGATATGATGCGCCACGGTTTGTAGAGAATCTTATAAGAGATGGCATTGTGTGGATTGCCATAATCACCAGCCAGCCGGTTAGCGGGAAGCTCAGACTGATCGGCATTCAAACCGACAGATCTCAGTGGCTATCGCCGCCGCCGCCCGGTGGTTCAACAGCGAGCCAGTAGCTGAGCTTACGAGGAGTAACATGCATTACGTTTCTGGAAAGCCGGCGTTCCGCCGATGGGCAATTGTGGTGATCGCCACATTTGTGCTCGCAGGCCCCGCGCAGCCGCTGACCTCTATACGGGCCAGGGTCGCCCCCCTGCTGCACCAGACAGGCGAGGCACAGGCGAAGGCCGGGCTACAGGGCGGCAAACCGCAGCCGCAACCGAGCAACTCGACGGCCCCGACGACGGCGCGGCTCGAATCCTTCGACGCCAGCAGCTACGACGGCGGCACGCTCATCGAATGGCGCACCGGCTTTGAAATCGATAACCTGGGCTTCCGCCTCTATCGCGACGAGGACGGCAAACGCGCGCTGATCACGCCGCAGATACTCGCCGGCTCGGCGCTGGTGACCGGACAAAGAATTCCTTTGACTGCCGGGAAGCCCTATGCGTGGTGGGACAAGGCAAGTCTGGAGAGTCCGGCAAGTCAGACCACGGGCTACTGGCTCGAAGAACTCGACATCAATGGCAACAGCCTGTGGCACGGGCCGTTCACGGCGCAGATGATCGGCGGGCCGCCGCCTGAGAAAGCCCGTGCGCCAATGCTTGCCGGTCTGGGACTGGCGGCAACATCGTCGCGGCCTGTCGAAGCCAAAGCCAGTGGGTCGCATCGCTCAGCCATCAAGGAATCGTCGACCTTCTGGCTGGCATCGCTGGCAGCGGTAAAGATTTCGGTCAATCACGAAGGCTGGTATCGCGTCACGCAAGCCGAGTTGCTGGCCGCCGGGCTTGACCCGCAAACCGACCCGCGCAAGCTGCAACTCTATGTCGACGGCCAGCCGCAACCCATATCGATTATCGGTGAAAACGACGGCCATCTGGATGCTGCGGATGCGTTAGAGTTTTACGGGGTGGGCACGGATGCGCCCTACGCCGACACGCGGGTCTACTGGCTGGCGGCAGGCGCGCAGCCGGGCTTGCGCATCCAATCCGTGCCGGCTTCAGCGCCGCCCACCAGCGGCGGCTCTTTCGCCTATCAGGTCGAACGTCGAGATCGCACCATTTACTTCTCGTCCTTGCTCAACGGCGACACAGAGAATTTCTTCGGCGCGGTCGTCGCCAGCACGCCCGTCGATCAATTGCTAACGGTGCCGCACCTGGACGCGGCGGCGAGCGGCGCGACACTCGAAGCCGCATTGCAAGGGGTGACGACGAGTTTGCATAGCGTCAACATCAAGGTCAACGGCAGCAATATTGGCAATCAGCCCTTCAACGGCAGGGCCAACAGCGTGGCGAGTTATACGCTGCCGCCGTCGTTGCTGCACGAAGGCCAGAACACAGTGACGCTGACCGGACAGAGTGGTTCAAACGATGTCAACCTGGTCGATTATCTGCGACTGACCTACAACCACACGTACACGGCTGACAACGATCAGTTGAAACTGACGGCGGCGACGGGTCAGCAGTTGACCATCGACGGTTTCAGCAATAACGCGATTCGTGTATTCGATATTACAAATCCGGCGACGATGCAGGAAATCGTCGGCCAGGTGCAACCGCAGGGGACGGGCTTCAGCGTTTCGCTGATGACAGCAGGCGGCGGGCCGCGCACCTTGCTGGCGATCACCAATAATCAGGCGAGCCAGGCCCGGCGGGTCGCCGCCAACGTGCCGTCGAATCTCGGCAAGAGCGGACAGGGAGCCGACCTCGTCGTCATCACGCTGCGCGACTTCTTCAACGCCCTCGACCCGTTGCGGGTGGCACGCCAGAATCAAAAATTGTCCGTGACCTTTGTCGATATCGAAGATGTCTACGATGAGTTCAGCTTTGGACAGAAGACGCCTGAGGCTCTCAAGGATTATCTGTTGTCGACGCAAACGAATTGGAAGAAAAAGCCCCGCTATGTGCTGTTTGCCGGCGATGCGAGCTATGACCCGAAGAACTATATGGGAATTGGCAACTTCGATCTGGTGCCGACGAAGTTGACGGACGATGCGTTTATGGAAGCCTCATCGGACGACTGGTTTGTTGACTTCGACAACGATGGCCTGGCGGATCTGGCCGTCGGGCGCTTGCCTGTGCGAACGGCATTAGAAACCGAGCGCATGGTCGCGAAGATTCTCAGCTATGAAAAATCGCCGCCGCCGGATGAGATGCTGCTGGTGGCCGACCTTAATGATGGCTACGATTTTGAAGCAGCGAGCAACCAGTTGCTGCCGCTGGTGTCGAACGACGTGCGCGTGATTAATGTCGACCGTGGGGCGCTCGGAGATCCGGCAACCCATACAGCGGTGCTGGCGGCGATCCGGCGGGGCCAGCGGCTGGTCAATTATACGGGACACGGCAGCGTCGATCTGTGGCGCGGGAACACCCTGGCGAATGCCGACACCGCAGGGATGGAGAATGCCGATCATCTGCCAGTGTTTCTGATGATGACCTGCTTGAATGGCTACTTCGATGATCCGGCATTGGACTGTCTGGCTGAAGCCTTGCTGAAGGCACCGCACGGCGGAGCGGTAGCAGTGTGGGCGTCGGGCGGACAGACATTGCCGCAAGGCCAGTGGCAGATGAACCAGGAACTCTACCGGCAGATATTCAGCACATCACAGATGCGTTTGGGAGATGCGGTGCGAGCGGCGAAGCTGGGGTCGGCAGATGGCGACGTGCGGCGCACGTGGATTCTGTTTGGCGATCCGACGATGCGGCTGAAGTAAGCAAGCATCCGGTGAAGTAAGCAAACATCCGGCGTCCTGGCTTTGGCTTACCATTTAGGGCGGGTTGTCGGGGGAGGCCGAGTTTTCTTTTTTGTCTCGTCTTCCGGCGTCGGCGGCTTACCTCCCGGCCCCCAGTAAAAGTACCGTATGAACACAATGTTCAGGGTGAGCAGAAAAGCTGCTGCCAGGGCTATCCAAAAAAATAACATGTCCTGCTCCTATCCGGGTTCGCGTTCATGATCATATCGCCGCATGGCTTTGATGACAACGGGCACGGTCTGTAGGCCGTGTCCAGGTGGAATCGAATCATTGAAGCGATGAAACTTCGCCGGCGGTGCTGATGACCATCAGCAAAACCGGATTCGCTATGGCCTGGTCGCGCCGGTTTTGCCTACGTGATTCGCGGCTTGCTACAATCAACTGGATTTTGGATTTTAGATTTTGGATTTTGGATTAACCGGCATGCTGTCTGCCTGCTCGTGAATCTACAAATCAAAATCGTGGCGCACCTCAGGCATGAGGCAAATCCAAAATCTAAAATCTAAAATCCAAAATCAGATTATGGCTATCAACGTCCCGCCGGAAACATATTTTGCCGAACTGTTCGGCCCGCTGCTGGCGTCGGCTGAGCTTAATGAACTGGCGCGCGAAATCCGCGCCGGTCATCGCAGCGTCGTCGTTTCGGGCCTCGCGGGCAGCGCCCGGGCTCTGGTTCTGACGGCGCTTGAAAAGATGACCGGGCGGCGCATGGTCTATGTGGCTCGCTCGAACCGCGAAGTCGAAGAGTTTCAACCTGACATCGAGTTCTTTTATTGCGCGCTCAACGGCAAGAGCTCATGCGAAACAGCGGTGCTGGCCATCCCGGCTACCGAAACCGATCCTTATAACGGCACGTCGCCGCACGCTGAAGTCCTGGAACAGCGCGCCCTGGCGCTCTATCGCGCGACCAGAGGCGAAGCGCGCATTCTGCTGACCTCGCTTGGCGCGCTCGCCGAACGCACTATCTCGCCGGAATTGCTGAAAGCGTCGAGCATCACCTTGCGAGTCGGCGAAGACATGCCGCCGGAGTTGATCGTCGATCTGCTGATTGCCAGCGGCTATGTGCGGCAGGAGCCGGTCGGCGCGGTCGGCGAATTCAGCCTGCGCGGCGGCATCCTCGATCTCTTTTCACCGGCGCATGACGCGCCGCATCGCATAGAGTTCTTCGGCGACACCGTAGATTCGATCCGCGAGTTCGACGCCGACTCGCAACGTTCTGTAGGCCGCGCTACAGAATCCGTCATCGTGCCGATGCGCGAACTGGCCGTCCGCCGCGAAGAGTTTATGCAATGGGCTGATGAAGCCGAACGGCATTGGACGGATGATCGCTTTCGCCGCGATTTGCGGGCGCGGCTGGCGCATGCTACGCGCGGCGAAGCGTTTCCCGGATGGGAATACCTGTTGCCGCTCATGCGCCCGCTCGCCAGTTCGGTGTTCGATTATGTGAAGGACGCGGTGCTGGTCATTGACGAGCCGGCGGAGATCGATAAGCGCGCCGCCGAGTTGCTTGGTTATCTCGACGAACGCTTCGCGCAAGCCGACGACGCGGATGAATTGGCGCTGCCGCCGGCAAAATTGTTTTTGACGGGTGAAGAGTTGCGCGCCCGGTTTGCGGCGGCGACGCGCCTTGAATTGCGCTTGCTGGGCGGCGCGGCTGCCGCGACCGACGAGCGCTTTCGCATTGACGCGCTGACGATTGGCGAGCCACAGAGCCTTGAAGAGCGATCCCCTCAGGGGGGGGGCGAGGCAATCCCCGGCCCTTTGGATTCCCACGCCGAGAGCGAAGTTCGGCAGTCCTTGACGGCTTCTAATCCGAGTGCGTTAGAGCCGCTTGACGCAGACCTTGAGCGCGATGAGCGTGCGGCGGCAGCCGTCGAGCGGCTCGAAGAGAGCTTTGCCGCGAGCCGCAAGCGGGCAGCGAATCTGTTTCTCTTCACCGCGAGCGAGGCGACGCCCGACATCACCATTCTCTCGCAAGCGCCGCGTCGCTATCACGGTCGCGTACAGGAACTGGCGCGCGATCTTGAGCGCGACACCCTGGGGCGCACGGCGCTGTTCGTGATGCCCAGCCTCGGACTGGCCGAGCGCGTTCGCGAAATGCTCGGCGAATATGAGATCACCGCCGAGTTGTTGCCATCGCTCAATCGCCTGGAGCGCCAGCCGGACACCGCGCTCGCGGCGACCCGCATGGTTACTGTAGGCAAACTTACAAATGGTTTCGCCCTGCCCGCAGCCCTGCTCAACCTGCTGACGGAAAGCGATGTCTTCGGCGAAACCGAACGCGCGCCGATGGGGCGCACGCCGCCCAAGCGTGCGCGCAAGCAGCGCAAGGCATCGGCATTTTTATCCGACCTCGGCGATCTGAAAGTCGGCGATTACGTCGTTCACGTCGATCATGGAATCGGCCAGTTTCAGGGACTCAAGCAGCTTGCGACCGCCGGCGCTGCCACCGGCAACGTCGCCGCCGGCATCGAGCGCGCGGCTGCCGATGTGCGCGAGTTCATGCTCTTGACCTTTGCCGAAGGCGCGAAGCTCTACGTCCCCGTAGAGCGGCTTGATCTGGTGCAGCGCTATTCGGGCGGCGAAGGCCACAAGCCGCCGCTTGATCGGCTCGGCGGCCTCAGTTGGCAGAAGACCAAAGCGCGCGCCCGGCGCGCCATGCGCGACATGGCCGAAGAGTTGTTGAAGCTCTACGCCGAACGCAAGCTCGTCGTCGGCCACGCTTACGGCACCGACACGCCCTGGCAGAACGAGTTTGAAGATGCCTTCGAATATCAACTGACGCCCGACCAGGAAACCGCCATCGAAGACGTTAAGTCCGGCATGGAAAGCCCGCAGCCGATGGATCGCTTGATCGTCGGCGATGTCGGTTACGGAAAGACAGAAGTGGCCATGAGAGCCGCTTTCAAGGCCGTGATGGAAGGCAAGCAAGTAGCCGTGCTGGCACCGACGACGGTTTTGGTCTTTCAACATTTCAAGACGTTTCAGAAACGCTTCGCGGCTTTTCCTATGGGCATCGAGATGCTGTCGCGCTTCCGCTCCGCCAAAGAGCAGAAAGAGATTCTCAAGACCTTGGAGGCCGGCGCGCTCGACATCGTCATCGGCACGCACCGGCTGCTCTCGAAAGACATTCGCTTCAAAGACCTCGGCCTGTTGATCGTTGACGAAGAGCAGCGCTTCGGCGTCGCCCATAAAGAGCGCATCAAGCAGATGCGCAAGAAAGTCGACGTGATCGCCATGTCGGCGACGCCCATCCCACGGACGCTGAATATGTCGCTTGCCGGCCTTCGCGATATGTCGGTGATCGAAACGCCGCCGCGCGACCGCCTGGCGATTCAAACCCAGGTCGTGCAGTTTTCCGAAGCCGTCATCCGTTCGGCCATCGAGCTTGAGTTGCAGCGCGGCGGCCAGGTCTTCTTCGTGCATAACCGCGTCGAGACGATCTTCACCATCAGTGAGTTGATCGCCCGGCTGGTGCCCGAAGCGCGCATCGGCGTCGCTCACGGGCAGATGGACGAGCGCGCCCTTGAAGACGTATTGATGAAGTTTATCCGCCACGAACTCGATGTGCTGGTAGCGACGACGATCATCGAAAACGGCATAGACATTCCGCTGGCCAATACCATGATCATCAACCGCGCCGATCACTATGGCCTGTCGCAGCTTTATCAATTGCGTGGGCGGGTTGGGCGCTCGAACCGCCGTGCGTATGCTTACTTACTAATCCCTTCGGCAGAGAGCTTGACGGAAATCGCCCGCCGCAGACTGGCGGCCATCCGCGAGTTCTCGGATCTGGGCGCTGGCTTTCGCATCGCGGCGCTCGATCTGGAACTGCGCGGCGCAGGCAATCTGCTGGGCGGCCAGCAGTCAGGCCACATTGACGCGATTGGCTTTGATCTTTACACGCAGATGCTCGAACGCACCGTGCGTGAACTCAAGGGCGAATCGATTGAAGACGAAGTGTCGACGGCCATCAATCTCGGCGTCGATATACGTATCCCGGAAGATTATATCTACGACATGAGCCAGCGCCTCAGAACCTATAAACGCGTCTCGTCGGCTGAAAGCGAAGCCGAGCTTGCCGATGTGCATGCGGAGATCGCCGACCGTTACGGGCCGATTGCCGAGACCGTCGAGAATCTGTTCGAGTATTCGCGCCTGCGCCGTGAAGCGTCGCGCCTCGGCATTCTCGCGATAGACCGCGAAGGCGACCGCCTGGCGGTGAAGTTTTCCGAAGCCGCGAGGATTGATCCAGACAAGCTGATCGCGCTGGTCTCTGCCGGGGCGGCGAGCTTCGCGCCGAGCGGCGTCCTGCGCGTCCAGCTTGCGGCAGAAGACGACGCCGGCATCTTTGCCGAAGTCCGCGCGCTGCTTGACCGTCTGCGTTGAGCGCCGCCGCACGATCTGTGATTACCGCCTGCGTGAAAGCGCGATTCGGTTTGACGATGAATTTCTTGCCAAAGCAACTTTTTCGTTTAGAAGCGGTCTTTGACCGCCTCTAAACAAAGGACAGCACGCATTCGAATGAGACGCACCGCTATCATCTGCATCTGCTGCTTGCTGGCGATTCTGGCGACGGCTTGTAAGAAAAATCACGATAGCTCGCCGGTCATCGCCACCGTCAATGACGAAGCGGTGACGCGCGCTGAATTCGAGCAGTTTGTCGCCATGAAGCTCGGCGAAGTCTCAAGCAGCGACGCCGCCGACGGGCTGCGCAGCCAGATGCTCGACGAATACCTGCGCCGTCGTCTGGTGCTTGCGGAAGCCGAGCGCGCCGGCCTCGCGGTTGCCGAAGTCGAAATCGAACAGGCGGCGCAGGAGAATCCGCAACTGCGGGCGATGGCGGCAAACAGCGATTCGCGTGAAGAGATGCGCCGCGACCTGCTCATCGAAAAATATTATCGCCAGGTCGTGCTGCGCGATGTGCGCGCCACGCCCGAAGAAGCGCAACGCTACATCGAGCAGAATCAATCGCGGCTGACCGATAAGCCCGGCTTTCTGGTGCGCGAGATTCGCGTGCAGACCCGTGAAGAGGCCGCCGCCTTGCGCCGCGAGATCACCGAAGGCAAGCGCGATTTCGCGGCCATGGCGCGGCTGCATTCCGACGCCCCCAATGCCGAAGCCGGGGGCCTCAGCCGCTACGACGAAGGCCAGTTGCCCGATGTGCTTGAAAAGGCGATTCAATCGCTCAGACCGGGCGATGTCAGCCAGGTCGTCGAATCGGGCTACGGCTTTCATCTCTTCAAGCTCGAACAGCGCATTCAACCACACGCCCCGGAAGAGCGCCGCGCGCAACTCGATGACCGCCGCGCCCAGCTTACCGAAGAATTGATCGCGCAGAAGAATCAACAGGCCGTCGACCTGGCGCTCGACCATCTCCTCGAAAAAGCCAGCATCAAGATTCGCGACCTCGCGCTAGGCTTCACATATACGGGACAACTCAGGCATAATTGAGTTTTACGAAACCAGCCAAACCCTGAACGATGAATGTTGAATGTTGAGTTTATCGAAGCAAGTTTCTTTTCACTGAGCATTCTTCCTTTATCGCTCATCATTAAATCATTGAGAGGATGTGCCGTATGAGATTTGTAATAACCACACTGGCGCTGGCATGTATTTTGGGGCTTGCGACGACGGCGCGCGCGCAGGAGCCTGAACTGGTCAATGAAATCGTCGCCCGCGTCAATAACGACATCATTACACGCACCGATTATCTGTCGGCCCTCGACGCCTTCAAAGAAGAGTTAAAGCACCAGATGCAGGGCAAGAGTGAGGCGGAAGTCAATGCCGAATTTGAAAAATTAAGGCCCACGGTGCTCGATCTGATGATCGAAGATATATTGCTCGAACAGAAAGCCAAAGAGTTGGGCATTGATGTTGAAGCCGAAATCAATCAGCAGATGTTGCAGATCATGAAGGACAGCAACCTCAAGACGCTGACCGAGCTTGAACAGGCGATGCGCACTCAGGGCGTTGACCCGGAAAGTGCCCGCAACTCGCTGCGCCGCCGCTTGCAGCAGCAATACGTCGTGCAGCGCGAAGTGCTGGTACCGGTCTATCAGCGGCTGTCGGAAAAAGAGAAGCGCGAGTTTTACGAAAAGCACAAAGCCGAGTTGACGATTTCGGGCGAAGTGACGCTGTCGGAAATCTTCCTGCCCTTGGAAGGCCATACGGCGGCTGACGTTGAGCAGCGCGCCCGCCGTGTGGTCGCCGAGTTGCGCGCCGGCGGCAACTTCGGCGATGCGGTGAAGACGAACACGCCGCCTACCCGCCCTTCGCGCGGCCAGGACGGCAAACTTGGTGCCTTCAAACCCGGTGAATTGCGAGAAGAGATTGCCGCCGCCGTTTCAACGCTGAAAGCCGGCGAGGTCACCGAACCGATTCGCTTGCAGGACGGCTTTCAGATCATCCGCGTCGATGCTCGCAAAGACGCCACGGTGCGCCCGTATGAAGATAAGGAAGTGCAGGATATGGTCAGCCGCGCCGCGACCATGGAACACGCCGAAGAGGCGCGCAAGAAATACTTGAAGAAACTGCGCGAAGAAGCCTACATCGAAATTGCCAAAGGCTATCAGCCGGCGCAGGCGAAAGCGGAAAAATAATCAGAAGGGGAGACAGGGAGAAGGGGAGATGGAGAAAAACGGATGGACAGCCGGTTGCCGCATTCATCGCTTTTGTTTGCTTTCTCCTCATCTCCCCGACTCCCCCACTCCTTTTCTCCCCTTCTTCTGACCATGCGTCTGGATCTCTATCTGAAACTCTCTCGCCTGGTGCCGCGCCGCACCATCGCGCAGCAGATGTGCGAGGCGGGCGCTGTGCGGCTGAACGGCACGCCGGCCAAGAGCGCCCGCGAAGTCCGCATTGGGGATGAGATCGCCATTCGCCAGCGCGGGCGCATCACCACCGTGCGCGTCGTCGAGGTGCCGTTGAAACCTCCTCCGAAAGCGCAGGCCGCCGGGCTTTACGAAACCCTTGGCATCGTCTCCTACGAAACCGATTGATGATCTCGCACGGCGTCTGACCAAAAGGCTATACGAGGCTGTCCCAGGCAAGCGTGAGCACTTCGTTCCACGACGCGACGTTTCGCAGAGGCGCGAGCGATGCAGCCGATGAGCCTGGCGCACAGGCTTAAAAGCGATTGCGCGGTTGACGAGCACATACCCCTATGCACAAGCGATTCACCATCGAAGAACACGTCCGCTGGTCGGATATTGATCGCGCAGGGATTATTTATTATGGCCAGTTTCTGCGCTTTTTCGAGATTGCCGAAACCGAATTGTTCCGCGCCGTCGGTTTGCCTTATTCGGTCGTCTTTGACCGCCTGGACATCTGGCTGCCACGGGTGCAGATTCACTTCGACTTTCGCAAGCCGCTGGTGCTTGACGACCTCATTGAAGTTTCGGCCTACGTCGCGCGCATCGGCAATAAATCGCTCACCCTGCGTTTTGAAGTGAATCGCAAAGGCGAAAGCGATCTGGTCGCCGAAGGTCACGTCGTCCTGGCCTGCGTCTCGCGCTCGACCTTCCAATCGGTCTTCGTGCCCGGCGAAGTCATCGAAGCCCTGCGGCCTTATCTTGCCGAATAATCCTTCACATCGTGGTTGCATCCCTCGGCGCTTGCCCGTAACCTAATTGTTTTGGACGAGCGGCGGTCATTTGTATCATATGAATCAGGTGCCGCTTGAATTTTCTTTTCACTCCGAGGTGACGATGGCAAAGCGACATCATTTTCTGGGCGGCGCGCCGATTGACCCCAAACCGATCACCGGCCAGATGACGGTAGCCGAACTGGTCGAGCAATCTTTTCTTGCCTACAACGCCGCGCGGCTGCGCGAAGCCTGCCAGTTATTCGTTGAAAAAATGCTTGCCGACGATGTGACCATCGGTATGAGCTTAACCGGCGCGCTGACGCCCGCAGGGCTTGGCATGTCGGCGATCATTCCGCTGATTGAAAGCGGCTTCGTTGACTGGATCGTGTCGACGGGCGCGAATCTTTATCACGACACGCACTTCGGCATCGGCCTCAAGTTGCATCGCGGCAATCCGCAGATTTCCGATGTTGTGCTGCGCGAAGAAGGCGTCGTGCGCATCTACGACATTTTCTTTGAGTATGATGTCTTACTTTCAACCGACGAGTTCTATCGCAAGATGATCGAAGGGCCGGAGTTTCAGCGCGATATGAGCACGGCGGAGTTTCACTACCTTGCAGGCAAATACATCGCCGAGCGCGAGCGCCTGCTGGGGCTGGGGCGCAAGAGTTTGCTGGCGGCGGCCTACGACGCGAGTGTGCCGGTTTACACCTCATCGCCGGGCGACAGTTCCATCGGTATGAACGTCGCGGCGAAAGCCTTGACCGGCAACCGCCTGCGTTACGATGTGACGGCGGACGTTAACGAAACCGCTTCAATCGTCCTCGATGCCAAGCGCGGCGGCGGTAAATCGGCGGTCTTGATCTTCGGCGGCGGCAGCCCGAAGAACTTCATACTGCAAACCGAGCCGCAGATTCAAGAGGTACTGAAGATCGAAGAGAAGGGCCACGATTATTTCTTGCAGGTCACCGACGCCCGTCCCGACACCGGGGGGCTTTCCGGCGCAACTCCAGCCGAGGCGGTGAGCTGGGGCAAGATTGATCCCGACCGCTTGCCCGATGCAGTGGTTTGTTATGTAGATTCCACTATCGCGCTGCCCATTCTCACGGCCTACGCAATGGCCCGCCACGCGCCGCGCTCGTTGAAGCGGCTGTATGATCGGCGCGAAGCCATGTTAAACCTCTTGAAAGAAGAACACGCGCGCGCTGCCGCCGGCCCGCCCGCTACGGCAGAAGAGGCGCACGGCATTGATCGCATACGATAAGCAGTTTTCAGCGGCCAGCGGTCAGTTGCTAGAGGGAGTGGTGGTCAATGGTTTGGGCTCAATGATTCGTTATGATATGGCTGGGCATTCATCACCCTGACTGAAGCAAAGCCTGCTCTAAAATCATCGGCAACTGGCAACTGATCACTAACAACTGGCTACTGCCAGCGAACTGCTTCGGAGAATTTATGGCAAGTCACCTCACATCCGCCCTGTCGCTTTCGCCGTCCGACATCGAGCAATTGATTGCTGACCGGCGCGACTTTCATGCACACCCTGAGCTTGGCTACAACGAACAGCGCACCGCTGGGCGGGCCGCCGAACGGCTCGCCGAACATGGCTACGAGGTCACGCGCAATGTTGGCCGCACCGGCGTGGTTGGCTTGCTTCAAGGCACGAAAGCGGCTACGGAAGCCGGTTCTGCGGCAGCAAGCGATGCGGCTCGGACGTTGCTCTATCGCGCCGACATGGATGGGCTGCCGGTGCAGGAAGAAAACTCTGTCGCCTATCGCTCGCAAAACGACGGCGTGATGCACGCCTGCGGACACGACGCGCACGTCGCCATTGCGCTTGCAGTTGCCAAACGAATGGCGGCTGATCGCGGCGAGTTTCGCGGCCACTTGAAGTTCGCTTTTCAGCCCGCCGAAGAGGGCGGCAACGGCGCGCTGGCGATGATCGAAGATGGCGTCCTGCAATCGCCTGAGGTCACTGCCGCTATCGGCCTGCACGTCTGGAATAACTTTCCCGTCGGCACCGTAGGCGTCTACGCCGGGCCCATGATGGCCGCCGTTGATGAGTTCGCTCTGGTGATTCAAGGGCGCGGCGGTCACGGCGCGATGCCGCAACAAACCGTTGATGCCGTCGTCGTCGCCGCGCAACTCGTCACCGCTCTGCAAACGATTGTCAGCCGCAACGTCTCGCCGCTTGATGCCGCCGTTGTCACTGTAGGTAAAATTACTGGCGGCACGGCGTTCAACATCATCGCCGGCACAGCCGAGATGCGCGGCACGGTGCGTACCTTCAAACAGGAAACCCACAAGCGCATCCCCGAACTGTTCGAGCGCGTCGTGCGCGGCGTCTGTGAAGCAATGGGAGCAAGCTACACGCTCGATTACAAACGGCAGACGCCGCCGCTGGTCAATAACGCAGAAATTTGCGAACTGGTTGCCGATTGTGCTGCCGACGTTGTCGGGCGCGACCAGGTCATCCGCGACGACAGCGTGCGCACCATGGGCGGAGAAGACATGAGTTATTTCCTGGAGCGCGTGCCGGGCTGCTATTTCTTTTTAGGCACGCAAAACGAAGCGCGCGGCTTCACGCACCCGCATCACTCGCCGCGCTTCGACCTGGACGAATCGGCGCTGGCCGCCGGGGTTGAAATCATGACGCGCACGATCAAACGCTACCTCGCATAAATCTTCAACGAACCGCCGTGGGCGAGGCGCGCCAATCGGCCCCGGAGGATTTCCCCATGCGATTCATTGATTGTAATTTTGCTCACAGATTGGAACTGACCGACGCTCACAGCGGTGTCGCCATTGCCCGCGCCCATGCCGGCTTGTTCCCTGAGTCCGGGGCAACGGCAGAAGCCTTCGCCGGCGGCTGGGCGATCTTTGCCGGCGTCGATTCGCCGATCACGCAAGCCTTCGCGCTCGGACTCAGCGGCCCGGTCGAAGAAGACGAGATTGTACGAATGGAAGATTTCTTCCACAGCCATGGCGCGGCCACCATGGTCGAGCTTTGCCCGTATGCTGATCTTTCCATCGTCGACATCTTTCGCAAACGCGGCTACATGCTGATCGAATTCTCCAACGTTCTGGCGCGTCATCTCGCACCTGAAGACGTGCAGTTTTCCGGCGACGGCGCGGTGCGCGTTCGCCACCCGGAAGCGCACGAAGCGCGTTTGTGGGCCGAGACCGTGGCGCGCGGTTTCATGCCGGAAGGCGAGTTGCCGCAAATGCTGGTCGATCTCATGATCACATCGCTGAATAGCGCGGCGGGCGCTTTTTTTCTCGCTGAAATCGACGGACAGATTGCCGGCGGTGGCGTGCTGGCCATGCACGACGGCGTGGTGTCGCTGGGCGGTGCCAGCACCCTGCCGGCGTTTCGCAATCGCGGCGCGCAGACGGCCTTGTTGCGCGCCCGCCTGGCATTTGCTGCCCAACGCGGCTGCGAACTCGCTATGGTGACAACGCTGCCCGGCACCACTTCACAGCGCAACGTCGAACGCCAGGGCTTCCGCGTCGTCTACACACGATCCAAGCTACAGTTGCCGGCGGTCAGTGATCGATAAGTATGTCAGATTACTTCGCTCCGGCAGCACCGCCCGCTCCGCCAGTACCGCCCGCTCCGGCCCCACCTGCTCCAGCTCCTCCCGCTCCGCCAGCGGCTCCGGCTGCTGCATTACCTTGGCCAGCCTGTCCGCCTGAATTGTCAGTTGTGCCGTCGCCGTCTCCAGACAACTGAACGTCCCGATTCGCCTGGATTCCTTTGGCAATGACGTAGGAACCGCCGCTGACACCGAGCAAGCCAAGAAGATTGCCAGGTATTGTGGGAAAGTTCAGGGGAGACTGACCGAAAATCACCACGAGCAATCCCATGGCAATGATGAAAGTGAAGACCAGAAACTGAAATCGCGACAGGCTGGCATCGCCAGGCGGCGCGTTGGGGGGAGCACCGGGCGGCGGCGGTTCGCTGATCAGCCTGGTAAGATTGATCCTGCCCAGGATAATCAAGAATAAAACCCATGCGCCGATGGCTCCGACGAGAATGGTTATTATCCAGCCAGCTACGAGCGCCAGCGTCACCATCCTCGGATCAGGCGATACAGGGTTAGTCGCTTCTTCTAACAGCAATAACAATATTCCCACTTTTGACATTCTCCTTTCTTTTATTGTTGACGATCAGGATTGGTAATTCTGCGCAGTAATGATGGCAGCAACGAAGCCGCCTTTGCTCCGAGGTAAATCAGATGGCTTCCGCCCAGGAGCAAGAGCAGTTCGTTGGGAACATCCGGCAGACGAGTTGGGTCTATCCTTGCCTGGTCTACGATGTGAAAGAAGTAGTAAGCCGCGCCCGCTAAGGTGAACGTCAGTAGCTGGACTCTGCTCGGGCTGATGTTGGCCTGACCGCTTTTGTCAGAGAGTAATCCTCTGGTGTTAATCTGTCCCGTCAAAAGCTGAAAGGCAACGATAAATGCCAGCCCTCCCACAAAAGCCCACAATTCAAAAGTCACCACTCTAGCCAACGTCACCATCCTCGGATCAGGCGGCAGCTTGGTAGCCGCCCCTTGCAACAGCAATAGCAAGATTCCCACTCTTGACATCCTCCTTTCTTTTACGGTCCGACGATCAGGATTGGTAATGCTGCCAGGGGAGCGATCTACGCCAGCACCCCTAGGAAAGCCCGTAATTCGAAAATAACGATTCTGACCAGTACGCCCATACCAATGCGTCCTCCGTGATAAAGATCTGGAGTAAAGGGCCAATGATGGGTGTAGGATATAACACACTGCTACCTGAATGGCAATTTAATAATCGCCAGCCGGCCACTGGCCACTGACCACCGACCACCGATTATGCTAGTCTGAGCGCGTGACCCTGCATCTCTGGCAAAGTGTGATTATTTTCAGCGCGGCGTTCGCCGCCGGCATGATGAATTCGGTAGCCGGCGGCGGCACCTTGCTGACCTTTCCGGCGCTCATCTGGATGGGCATTGACCCGAAAGCCGCCAACGTCACCAGCACGATTGCCTTGTGGCCCGGCTCGCTCGGCGGCATGGTCGGTTATCGACGCGAACTGCGCAACAGCCGCCGCTTTATGCTGTGGCTGGCACCTTCTTCGGTGGCTGGAGGATTGGTCGGCGCGTTGTTATTGCTGAAGACGCCGTCGAGCACGTTTGCCGCCATCGTGCCTTTCTTGATTCTATTCGCAACCATTCTCTTTGCGGTGAGCGAACCGGTGATGCGCTGGCTGCGCCGCAACACGCGCGCGATGCCGCAAGCCATCGCCGCCAGCGCGTCAACCAGTGAGATGGATCAATTGCCGCGCGCAAGCGATGAGCCGGGCCGCGCCTGGTGGGTAGGGGCGATCATCCTGCAATTTTTTTCAGCGACCTATGGCGGCTACTTTGGCGCTGGCAACGGGATTGTGATGCTCGCCGTGCTCGGTTTGCTTGGACTCACGGATATTCATCAGATGAACGGCTTGAAGAATTTCTTTGCCGTTTGCATCAACGTGATCGCCTCGTTTTACTTCATGGTGTGGGGGCCGGTGCAGTGGCCGGCGGCGCTGGTGATGACCATCGGTGCCATAGCCGGCGGTTATGGCGGCGCTGGCCTGGCACGCCGAATGGGCCGGCGTTTCGCGCGCGGCGCGGTCATCTTCATCGGCCTGGCGATGACCCTGTCGCTGCTGTTTCGCCGTTGATGAAGAGTCGCTGAAACATTTGCTGGAGGTTGCCGATGAGTCAAGCGGTTGCCACATCGCAACAGGTACTGCTCTACGACGGGGTTTGTGGTTTCTGCAACAAATCTGTGCAGATGATTCTACAGCATGACCGGCGCGGCACGCTACGCTTTGCCGCCTTGCAGAGCGCCTATGGCGAAGCGGTCAAAGCGCGCCATGCCGAATTAAAAGATGTCGATTCGGTGGTGCTGGTTGAGCGCTTGCCCGATACCCGTGAAGAGCGCATCTTCATTCGCTCGGATGCCGCCTTGCGCATCGCGGCTTACCTGGGCGGCTGGTGGAAAGGGCTGCTCATCTTTCGCCTACTGCCGCGCGCGGTGCGCGATTTCTTCTATGATACATTCGCCCGTTATCGCTATCGGTTCTTCGGCAAATACGACAGTTGTCTCGTTCCGTCGCCTGAAGTGCGCGCGCGCTTTATTGATTAGTGTAATTTTGTTCACACAGTCGCCTTATGAAACAAGCGCCCGTTTTTCTCACCGGCCAGTGGAAATATCTGGCCATGCTCAACTACAAAATTGACCCGGCCATTCTTAAGGCGCGTGTGCCGCGCGGCACCGAACTGGACAGTTGGCAGGGCAAGACGATGGTGAGCGTCGTCGGCTTCATGTTTTTGGAGACCTGTGTGCTCGGCCTGAAAATTCCGTTTCACGTGCGCTTTGAAGAAGTCAACCTGCGCTTCTATGTGCGGCGCAATACGGCAGACGGCTGGCGGCGCGGCGTCGTCTTCATCAAAGAGATCGTCCCGCGCCGCGCCATCGCCGCTGGCGCGCGCCTCTTTTATAATGAAAATTATATTGCTAGGCGGATGCGCCACCGCGTCGAGCTTGATGAAGCAACTGTGGAGCGCGGCGTCGTCGAATACGGCTGGCGAACCGGAAGCCGCTGGAACCGATTGCTGGCCGTGACCGGCGGAGCGGCCCGCCCGCTGGTTGATGGATCGGAAGCCGAGTTCATCACCGAGCACTACTGGGGCTATGCTGCGCAACGCGATGGCGGCACGGTTGAGTATCAGGTAGAACATCCGCGCTGGCTGGTCTGGGAAGCCACAGAACGCGAATTCGATTGCGACGCGGGCGCGCTGTATGGCGCGGAGCTCGCCGAAGCCTTGAGCGCCAGGCCGAGTTCGGCATTTGTCGCGCTCGGTTCCGACATCATCGTGCGGCGCGGCGTGCGCATTGCCTGAGCGTCTTCAAGCGATGCGCAGGGGCGGCGATGCCATCGCCCCGCGCGGGCTTAACCCTGTGATAAAGCCACTTTCAAATGCCGCTAACGCGAGCCCTTCCCTCCACACGCTCTTGAATTATGATTCAGCCTCGACAATGTTTAAGAGGTACTCATCATCTACGCCTTCGGTAAGGGAAAAGTAATACCCGGTCTGAAGGAAGTCCTCATTGTCACTTACATCAATTGGCCAGCCGGGATACTGATTACCCTTGGCGTCAAAAACCCACATGAATTTAATGTTGAAATCTGTGGGATCAGTCCCTTTAGAGACGCCACCGGCGACCCAGTTGCCATTCTCAAAGACGGCGTATGCCATGACTATCGGAGAACCGACGTTTAACTCGTCGGGCACAGGAGGTTGGGCGTTGCCTTGCATGATATTTGTCCATGCTTGCTTTCCGCCCTTTGGCAGAATCATGTTTGCCGAGTAGGTGGGGTCGTTGCTCATGGTTTGCTCCTTGGTTAGATGTCGGAATCAGAAATGTATAATACACGACTTGTTTCTACAAGCGGCGAGTCGTAATATGCAGGGCGACTGAGCAAGTTAAGGTGAGCTAAATCGAAGGGAAGAGAACGCGGGCGAAGTCTTGGGTTATTATTGTGATAAGATCGCTGTGAGCCAAGCGCGTGGACAGGTGAATCCTTACTGATTGTGAAAGCCAATGGTGAAACATCCGTTTGACATCGATACGGCAGTCAGTCGCCTTCGCGAAGCCGTCGCGCCGTTTCCGAAAGCCGCGCTCTTCGAACTTGCCGAAGACGGCTTCACTTCGACCTTCGAGCAACTCGTCGCCTGCATCATCTCGATTCGCACCTATGATGAAGTCATGCTGCCGACGGCACGTCGGCTGTTTGAACGGGCGCGCACGCCCGAACAGATGCAGCAGCTTGCGCCGTCGGAGATTGCCGCCATCATCCGCCCCGCCACCTTTCACGAGCAGAAAGCCGAAAACATTCACGCCATCGCCGAGCGCCTCGTCAAGGATTACGGCGGCCAGTTGCCCTGCGAATCCGAGGTGCTGTTATCGTTTAAGGGCGTCGGCCCGAAGTGCGCCAATCTGGTGCTCGGCATCGCCTGTGATCAACCTTACATTGGCGTAGACGTGCACGTGCATCGTGTGACCAACCGCTGGGGCTACGTCGCCACGAAAACCCCTGAGAAGACCATGATGGCATTGATGGAGAAACTGCCGCGCCCCTACTGGATCGAGATCAATCGCCTGCTGGTGCCGTTCGGCAAGCATCTCTGCACCCTGCACCGCCCGCGCTGTTCGACCTGCCCTGTGCTTGAAATGTGCCAGCAGGTTGGTGTGACCAATCCCCGTTGAGAGGGGGGACTGCTGCTCTTTGAAGCGCCCCGGCGAGAGAGTTGCGATCACCAGGATATGAAATAAAAACGCAGGTTGAGCGAATCATCCAGGTAGATGGTGCTTGGCTCAAACCCGTAGCTCCAGTCGGCCATAAGCCGACACCCATACCCGTATCCTTGCACTTGAGAAATCGTGCGCTGCACAACGGTCGCACTGGTTATTTTACCCTTCGGGGCTCCGCTATATCGTTTGAGCCAGCGAACCGACGTATCGTCGTTGATGACTCCGATGATGATCGGCTCCGGTTGGCGGCGATCTGTCAGGAGTACGAAACTCGCCTGCTGATCCGGTATCTGAATGGATTCCAAAAGGCGCATACCGGAAATTCGATCTGCCGCGACATCCTCTCCAAAGAACGGCCCGTCATCGGTCGTATAGATCATCAATCCCAATGTCTTATTGTCCTGGCATAGAGAGACAAACCAGTTTCTTAACAGGCTCAGCCCGTTTTTGAAGGATTGCGGATCGGTCTTATCGATCTTCAAATCAGGCTTTGCAAAAATCTTTGCGAAAAAGCCGCTGATCTCCTGGCCTTGTTTAAGCTCCTCTTTTGTCCAGCTTGCTTTCGCGAAAAGATTTCTCGCCCGGTAGAAGATCATCGGAATTACCCAGTAATAATTAAGCGATTTGGTGCCCCCCTTGCTCACTCTGGCCTTCTCAATTCCTGCAATAAACTTCTCAAGCTCTTTAGAGCTAATCGGCCTTTCAAGATTGGTTGTTTCCCCGGATGAAGGCAGTCCAAAAATCGCCATGGAAGGGAGTTGTAAACTATTCTCCTGAGGATTAACCGTAAGGTTTGACGATTGCGCCGCCTGCCCACAAACCGTGGCAGAAGTTGATAGGATCAAGATCAAGAGATAAACAATTTGCCGTTGAACCAGATTGGATTTCATCAGTCTTCGCCTATATCTTCATTCCATATCTCAGCATTGGCAGCTATATAGGCTGACAACATCTCGATACATTCTTCTGAGTGCAAGTCGATTACCTCGACGCCGTTCTCTCGCAGCCAATCGATTCCGCCAGTAAAATTCACCGACTCGCCGACGATCACCGTACCGATCTTGAATTGCCTCGCCAGGCCGCTGCAATACCAGCAGGGCGCGAGCGTTGTCACCATGAGCTTATCGCGGTAATGACGCTGCCGACCGGCTTTGCGGAAAGCATCGGTCTCTGCGTGAACCGACGGATCGTTTTCTTGTACTCGCCGGTTATGCCCGCGCCCAAGGAGGTTGCCTTGTGAGTCGAAAACCGCCGCGCCGATTGGGATGCCGCCCTCAGAAAGCCCTTGGCGGGCTTCTTCAATCGCTACTCTCAGCATGGAATGATAATCTGGTTTGTCTGTCACAACTATTTTAACCTCAGCAAGAAAGCCCGTTTTTCTTGCTTTTGGCGGCTTGTTGAGCCGATATGTAGCTTAATTTACGAATTATTTTTACCGCCCGGTTATTGCCTCGCTAAGCTCACCAAAACGGCTCGCGCTTCTTCGACGGTATGCACAGGCGCATCGAAATCGACTCGCAGTTTGCGCTTGTCGGCCAGCAGATCAAACCCTTCGCTATCAATCCCGGTCATGGATACAGCCGTCGCCTTTACGCCTCTCAATACCTCACAGTAGTGAAACAATGCCCGTTGGTGATCTTGATTCATATGTTCGACTATACGGCTCTCGGCATCACGGAAGGGATTCCTGGCCAGCATGGCCGCAGGCTCGATCCAGTAAATCTGCCCAAATCCGCCGATGAAGCGTGCGCGCTGCAAGCCGATTCGATAGAACGAAAAATCATGCGTCTCAAAATATGATTCCGCTGAAGGGAAATAGCGCAAATAGCGCAGGCGTGTTCGCGTATCAGACGGATCGATTAACTCAGCATCGCCTATCCAGGTAAGCCGGCTGCTGGCCTGTGGATCATCCGCGCCCTGATCGAAGACGATGAGCGATACCTTGCGGCTATGTTTGATATTGCGAGTATGCTGAGCAATGTCACTGATGAGCAAGGTCGGCTCACCATCATAGTTAAGGACAAAGGGAGCAATCGAGCCAAACGGATAACCTTCAACATCGACTGAATGAGTGGAAAGAACCCCGACGCTCTGGTGATTCAACAATCGCCTTGCCATCAATGCCTTCTCGGTCATACTCGCCATTCTAACTGATTCTCCGGGGTTTCTATACCGTGGCGCTGCCTCGATGGTTAATGAATCCGCAGATGGCATTGCCGGGTAAAACAAAGCCTCCTAAAATGGTGCAGCCTCAGATCACTATAAATAACGGGGATGCTCATGAACATGAAAAGGTATTGCCTGCTTCTGCTCTGCTGTCTGGTTGTCAGCCTGCCGGTTCGCACGCAGACGGCGGCACCGCAAACGATCAACACTTACCTGCTCAAGCCCGCACGTATCTTCGATGGCGAATCTGCCGAGTTACGCAGCGGCTGGGTGGTTCTGGTGCGCGGCGATCACATCGAAGCGGTTGGGCCGGCAAACGAGATCAAAGCGCCTGCCGGTGCCAGCGTCATCGAGATGCCCGGCACGACGCTGCTGCCGGGACTCATCGATGCGCATTCGCACATTTTGCTGCATCCTTACAGCGAAACCGTCTGGAACGATCAAGTGGCCCGCGAATCGCTGGCGTTGCGTGTAGCGCGCGCTACAAATCATTTGCGTAACACCTTGATGGCCGGCTTCACGACGCTGCGCGATTTAGGCACAGAGGGCGCGGGCTATGCCGATGTCGGGTTGCAGCAGGCCGTCGAGCAAGGCATCATCCCCGGCCCGCGAATGCTGGTGGTGACGCGCGCCATTGTGGCGACGGGAAGCTATGGCCCGAAAGGCTTTGCCGCAGAGTGGCGCGTGCCGCAGGGCGCTGAAGAAGCCGATGGCATCGATCTGGTGCGCGTGGTGCGCGATCAGATTGGCAAGGGCGCTGATTGGGTGAAGGTCTATGCCGATTATCGCTGGGGAACCAAAAACACCGCCGCGCCGACCTTCTCAATCGATGAGTTGAAGCTGATCGTCGAAACGGCGCGCAGCAGTGGCCGTGGGGTCGCCGCGCATGCCACGACTGCCGAAGGCATGCGCCGCGCGGTGCTCGCCGGAGTCGAAACGATTGAGCACGGCGATGGGGGAACGCCGGAAGTCTTTCGCTTGATGAAAGAGCATGGCGTCGCCCTTTGCCCGACCGTATCGGTCTCCGGCGTCGGCGCTGGAGCCGAAGGCAAACGCGCCAGTTTCAAAGCGGCGTTGGCCGCAGGGGTGACGATTGCCAGCGGCAGCGATGTCGGCGTTTTTGCTCATGGCGATAACGCCCGCGAGCTTGAATTGCTGGTCAACTTCGGCATGTCGCCTGTAGAGGCTTTGCGCGCCGCGACCTCGGTCGATGCCCGCGTGCTGCATCTGGAAGATCGTATCGGACGAATCAAAGCCGGGCTTCTGGCAGACCTCATTGCCGTCGACGGCGACCCGACGCGCGATATTTCAGCGATCCGGCGCGTGCGTTTTGTGATGAAGGGCGGCACGATCTATAAACCGTTCTGATCCTCGACCTGGCTGGCAAGGCCCTGGCTCTTGACCTCATGGTCAACTGGCGAGAGCCGTGTGAACTCGCTAAGTTTATATAGATGGCTTTACGCACTCCTGCTCCCGACCCTTTGCCAGGCGGCAATCTCAACCAGCGTCGTGCGGCCTTCCCGGCCTTGCGCCATCGCGACTTTCGTTTGCTCTGGCTGGCGCAACTGGTCTCGATCACCGGCTCGCAGATGCAACTCGTCGCCATCAACTGGCATGTTTATCTATTAACGAAATCGCCGCTGGCCTTAGGGCTGGTCGGCTTGGTGCGCGTGGTGCCTATCGTCTTGTGCTCGCTGATCGGCGGCGTCGTTGCCGATGCCATAGACCGCAAGCGGCTGATGATGGTTACGCAGAGCGTGATGCTGGTCGGCGCTGCGATCCTTGCAGGCATCACCGCCTCCGGCCTTGATGAGGTGTGGCCCATCTACCTGCTAACCGCCATCGGCTCGGCAGCCGTCGCCTTCGATAATCCCGCCAGACAGGCATTGCTGCCGACGCTCGTCCCCGCAGAAGATTTCCCGAATGCCGTAAGCCTCGGACTCGTGGTCTTCAATTCGGCGATGATCGTCGGCCCGGCGCTCGCCGGACTGTTGCTTGCCAGTCACGGGCCGGCATTGATTTACGCCGTCAACGCCGTCTCGTTTCTCGCCGTCATCATCGCGCTGTTGTTTATGCATGCCAGCGGTCGGCCTGAGAGCGGCGATCAAGCGGCTTCGAAGGTGAGCTTCGCGGCGCTCGGCGAAGGGCTGCGCTTCGTCTGGCGAACGCCGATTATCGTGCAGACGATGACGCTTGATTTCATCGCCACGTTCTTTGCTTCGGCAACTGCGCTGCTGCCAATCTTCGCAGCGGAAATTCTCAAAGTCGGGGCGCGCGGCCTGGGATTGCTTGCCGCCGCGCCGGCGACCGGTTCGGTGATTACCGGACTCATCCTGGCGCGGCGCGGCACGCTCAAACGACAGGGCAAGCTCGTCCTGGTGTCGATTGCCATCTATGGCGCGGCAACGATTATCTTCGGCCTGTCGCGCTGGTTCTGGCTGTCGCTGGTGATGCTTGCGGTTACCGGCGCAGCCGATACGGTGAGCACGGTGTTGCGACAAACGATTCGCCAGTTGGTCACGCCCAATCATCTGCGCGGGCGCATGACTTCGGTGAACATGATCTTCTTTATGGGCGGCCCGCAACTCGGCGAAATGGAAGCCGGCGCGGTGGCCGCGCTCGTCGGCGCGACGCTTTCGGTGGTGACCGGCGGCATCGGCTGCGTGATTGCTGCCCTCATCGCCGGCCTCACTGCAAAGAGCCTGCTGCGTTATGAAGGACAATCGCAATAGCTCGGTCAGATCAAACCAGGCGATATGGTAAAAGTAATATTAGCCACAGAGTCACAGAGACACAGAGAAAATGAAAGTTTTGCGGAAATAGAAATGAATTTAAAAATTCTCTGTGCCTTTGTGCCTCTGTGGCAATCTTTTCTGATGACGGTATAGTCTGATCGAGACCAGCCGCGCGCTTCGATTATAGGTTTAACGGTTATGCCAAGAGTTTTGTTATTATTGCCGACAACGACCTATCGCACAAAAGCTTATCTCGACGCGGCGCGCAAGGTCGGCGTCGACGTGGTTGCCGCCTCCGAGCAGGCGAATGTGCTTGCGGCGCGCAATCCCGAAGGCTTGCTGGCGCTTGATCTCTACAACCCGGATGAGGCGGCGCGACAGGTGCGCGGCTTTGCCGCCGAGCATGCAATTGACGCTGTCATCCCGGTCGACGAAGACACGGCGGTGGCGGCTTCAGCTATCGCTGGCGAGCTTCACCTCAATCACAATCCAATCAACGCCGCGCGTGCGGCGAAAAACAAACATCTGATGCGCGAGGTGTTGAGCCGTGCGGGTGTGCGCGTGCCACGCTATCAAGCGTTTTCGCTGGATGCGGATGTGCGCGAGATCGCCGCTCGTCTTGATTATCCTTGCGTCGTCAAGCCGGCCTTTCTCTCAACCAGTCGCGGCGTGATGCGGGCCGACAATGAAGAGGAGTTTGCTCATGTGGTCGAACGGCTCGACCGCATTGTGAGCAATCCGCAAATCGCCAAACGCGGCGGCGACGCGGCGCGCGAAGCATTAGTCGAAGAGTTCATTCCCGGCTTCGAGGTCGCCGTTGAAGGATTAGTGACTGGCGGCGAGTTTCGCGCCCTGGCCATCTTCGATAAACCCGACCCGCTCGACGGGCCGTTCTTTGAAGAGACGATCTATGTCACGCCGTCGCGTTTGCCCGAAGATGTGCAGCGCGACATCATCGCTACGACCGCCGCCGCGACGCGCGCCATGGGGATGACGAAAGGGCCTGTGCATGCCGAGTTGCGCGTCAACGAGCAGGGCGCATATGTAATCGAAGTCGCGGCGCGGACGATTGGCGGATTGTGCGCGCGGGCCCTGAGATTTGGCGACGAGATGGCGCTCGAAGAGTTGATTATTCGCCACGCTCTCGGCGACGATGTGAGCGCGATAGAGCGCGAGCGCCAGGCGGCGGGTGTGATGATGATTCCAATTCCGCGCGCCGGCATTTTGCGCGAAGTCTTCGGCGTCGACGAAGCGCGCTGCATCGCCGACATCGAAGATCTGATCATCACGGCGCACATCACGCAACCGGTCGCACCGCCGCCCGAAGGCGCAAGCTATCTCGGATTCATCTTCAGCCGCGCTGCCACGCCCGACCGCGTCGAAGCGGCGCTGCGCCTGGCGCACGCGCGGCTTGAGTTCATTATCGAGTGACTGCGCCGCGCCCTGTGCAGCGGTCTTCTTTCACAATTTGATAAAAAATCTTTAACCTCGGATTACAAGACATCTTTTTACAGAATTTGACAATCGCGTGAGGATTTCTGTCGGCATAGATCTGTACACTTGCCGGGTGATTCACGCGAGCAGTTCTGACTCCACTGAGCTGCGAGAGTGCTTTCGTCAGAAAAGTTCAACCACCACTGCTCGCGTGAATAAATATTTCAACCGTGCAGCAACCATCAAGGCGGTTTCAGCCAGCCGCCGCACGCGCCGCCGGCCTGGGCCTACAAACCGCCTGCCGCGCTTGCGGCGGCGACTCTCTTGAATTGGCCTGTACCGGCCAGGCAAAAGTGGCTCTTGCCCAAAGGCCATTTTGCGCTAGGATTGCCATCGAGGAGAAATCTGGCGATGGCACGAATCCAGGGCGTCAATCCTGACGAAGTCGAACCTTACATCAAAAAAGTCTTCGAGGCACAGGCGCGCAAATGGGGCGGGCCGCTCCTCAATCATCTACTTTATGCGCGCCGGTCGTCGATCTTTCGCGGCGTGCGCGGCATGTGGACAGGCATAGAGGCGTCGGGCTTGATCGATGCACGCCTGCAAGCCTTGATCAACCGCCGCGTCGCCTCAATCAACGGCTGCGAGTTCTGACAGGACATCAACGCTGCGGTCGGCAGCGAACTTGGCGTGAGCCACGAAAAAATCATGGCGCTGGCGGATTACCCGACCAGCCCGCTCTACAGCCAGGCCGAACGCGTGGCCCTCGAATACGCCGACGGCATGACGATCACCGGGCGCGAGGTGAGCGACGAATTGTTTGCAAGATTACAAAACGATTACGATGCCGACGCCATCGTCGAGTTGACGGCCATCATCGCCTGGGAGAACGCCTCAAGCAAATTCAATCGCGCCCTGCGCGTGCCGTCGCAACAACTCTGGAAGCCTAACCGCAGTACTGGCGAGGAGCCGGAAAAGAAAAATGAAGATTGAAACCAGAGCCGTGCATGCCGGGCGGCAAATCGATTCGACGACCGCAGCCGTCGCTGCGCCCCTGCACCTGACGACCACCTTTGAGCGCCAGGCTGATGGCAGTTATCCGACCGGCTTCGAATACATACGCGACGCCAACCCGAATCGTAATGCGCTGGAAGCCTGCATCAGCGAATTGGAAGGCGGCGCGGCGGCGGCGGCCTTCGCGTCCGGTTCCGCCGCGACCATGGTCATCTTTGAAGCGCTCTCGCCGGGCGATCACCTGGTTGCGCCGGAAGATTTGTACTGGGGCATTCGCGTCATGCTCAAAGAGCATTTTGCCGACTGGGGACTTGAAACGACTTTTGTCGATATGACCGACACCACGGCGGTCGAGCGCGCCGTCCGCGCCAATACCAGATTGATTCTTGCCGAGACGCCATCAAACCCGATGATCAGGATCACTGACATTCGCCGTGTGGCCGAGATCGCGCACCAGGCAGGTGCCTACTTTGCTTGCGACAACACGATAGCGACGCCGGTCTTGCAACAGCCGTTGGCGCTCGGCGCTGATCTGGTCGTGCATTCCGCGACCAAGTATCTCGGCGGGCATGACGATACGATGTGCGGACTGGTGGTTGCCAAAGCAGAAAATCCGCTGTTCCAAAAAATCAGAAAGCTGCAAAAGACGGCTGGCGCGGTGCCGTCGCCATTCACTTGCTGGCTGACGCTAAGAGGGATTCAGACGCTGCCCTACCGCATGCGAGCGCACTGCGAAAATGCCTTGCAGGTGGCGGCCTTCTTGAATCAACATCCGCGCATTGAGGCGGTGCTTTATCCCGGCTTGCCGGATACGGCTGGCTACCAGATAGCTGCAAAACAGATGTCGCTCGCGGGCGGCATGATGTCTATTCTGGTGCAGGACGACCGCGAAGCGGCGATGGCGGTGGCTGCCAAAGTGAAGGTTTTTACCAGGGCTACGAGCTTTGGCGGCGCACAGAGTTTGATCGAGCACCGCGCCTCTATCGAAGCGCCGGGCACGAAAACTCCTGATAATCTTTTGCGACTGTCTATCGGCCTCGAACACGCCGATGACCTGATCGCAGACCTTGCGCAAGCGCTCAAGTAGCAGGTGAGTAGACGAAACCTGACAGGCGAACTCAGCAAGAAAAGTGCGATAAATTACAAGAACTTCACCGCCTTCTGCCGGGCACGAGGTTGTGCAGCGCGGTTGCCAGCCGGCGCACGCCGACGCGAATCTCGCGCTCATCGTATCCGGCATAACCGAGCATCAGTCCGGCACGATGGTAATGTTTAATACTGAATGTCGCCAGGGCCTGCGCTTCGACGTTGTGGCGGGCGGCTTCTTCCTGCGCCCGGCGATCATCGAGGCCCTCACGCAACCAGCCGACGAGATGAATGCCGGCCTCGTGCGGCTTTACATCGAGCAGCCCCGTGAGTTCGCGCCGCGCCGCCTCAACCAGCATTCCCTGGCGCTCGCCGTACAATGTCCGCATACGGCGTATGTGGCGCGTGAAGTGACCTTCGTCAATAAAATCGGCGAGCGCCGCCTGATCAATCGACGGCGTGAAGCGCGACAAAACGCCGCGCGCCGCCACGAACGCATCGACCAGATCCGCCGGCGCAACCACGTAGCCGATGCGTAAGGACGGAAACATCACTTTGCTGAAAGTGCCGAGATAGATCACCCGGCCATCCTGGTCGAGCCCCTGCATGGCTGCCAATGGCCGGCGCGCGTAACGGTATTCGCTGTCGTAATCGTCTTCGATAATCCACGCGCCGGCGGCCCGCGCCCATTCCAGCAATGCCAGCCGCCGCGCCAGGCTCATGGTCACGCCGAGCGGGTATTGATGCGACGGCGACACGTAGACGAGCCGCGCATCGGCTGCCGCGCGCGCCCCCGCTTGCACATCAAGCCCTTCGTCATCAATGGGCACAGGGACGACGCGCGCCCCTGCGGCCATGAATGCCGCCCGCGTGCCGAGATAGCCGGGGTCTTCGATCCACGCGGCGTCGCCGACGTTGAGCAACAAGCGCGCCGTTAAATCCAGCGCCTGCTGCGCCCCCGCGACGATGATGACCTGCTCGGCGTCGCAGCGCACGGCGCGCGCTACGCCGAGATAAGCGGCAATGGCTTCGCGCAAGGGCCTGTAGCCCGCCGCGTCCGCATAGCCGAGCAGTTCGCGCGGCGGATTGCGCCATCGACGCGCAAGTAGCTTTGACCACAAATCCGCTGGGAAGGCATTGAGCGCCGGCGTGCCCGGACGAAACGCGCGAACGCGTGAGAGGTCTTGCGATGCCGTCAGCATGGTGTGCGCCAGCGCCGCGCCGCGTTCGGATAAAGCCCGCCCTTTGCTTGATACTTGCGCCGCGCGCGGCAGGGCGGCGCGGATAAAGAGCATCTCGTCAGGCAGGGCGCGCGATACGTAAGTGCCGCTGCCGACCTGGCCTTCGAGGTAGCCTTCGGCAAGCAACTGCTCGAAAGCGTTCATCACCGTGTTGCGCGAAACGCCGAGTTCGGCGGCCATCTCGCGGGTCGATTGCAGGCGGGTGCCGGGTTTGAGTTGGCCGGCAAGAATCGCGCCGCGCAGCGCTTCGTAAAGCTGGCGATATAGCGGCTCTGACGAAGACGGATCAAGCGCCAGAGCCGTGTAGGGAACCGCAATCGCATGTTTTGACATCCAGCCCTCCGCTGAATTGCCCGTTGAAATTGGCACCATCAGTTTAAGCCAGAATGGCGCTTGTTTCCATGCCAATTCTTGGTATGCTGTCGCAGGATAGCCGGAAGCCTGGAAACGGAGTGAAGATTGATGCAACGATTCGTACCGACTGAGCGCACCACTTTAAAGCGGCTGCCGAAACGCGGCGAGTATGACCGCGACCGCGTTTATGCCATTCTCGACGAAGCCTTCATCTGCCACGTCGGTTTCGTCGCCGACGATCAGCCGGTGGTGATTCCGACCGGCTATGGCCGCATTGGTGATCTGCTTTACATTCACGGTTCGGCGGCGAGCCGCATGCTGCGCACGGTCGGCGAAGGCATCGCGGTTTGCGTGACCGTGACGCTCGTAGACGGGCTGGTGCTGGCGCGCTCGGCCTTTCACCATTCGTTCAACTATCGCTCGGTCGTCGTCTTCGGCAAAGCGCGCGTCGTCACCGATACAGATGAAAAGACGGCGGCGCTGCGGGCCTTCACCGAACAGGTTATTCCCGGTAGATGGGACGAGGCGCGCGAGCCGAATGAGAGCGAATTGAAAGCCACCCTGGTGCTGGCGCTGCCGCTTCAAGAAGCATCAGCCAAGATTCGCACAGGCCCGCCGATTGATGATGAAGAAGATTACGCGCTGCCTGTATGGGCCGGCGTGCTGCCGCTGCGGCTCGTCACCGGCCCGCCGATTGATGATGAACAGTTGCAGGCCGGCATCACCCTGCCTCAATACGTGCGCGATTACAATCGCACCGGGCAGAATGGAAAATAAGGAGGTGCAACTGCCGTGTCACTCGAAATGCGCGCCGTGTGCGAGCGCTGTTTAACGACGCTCAAAATGGATGGCGAGGCTTACATCTGCTCGTATGAATGCACCTTCTGCCGCACCTGCACGGAAGCCATGAAGCAGGTCTGCCCGAATTGCTCAGGCCGCCTCGTCGAACGCCCCCGCCGGGGGAGCGAATGAACCCCTTTCTAAATCAGACCGCATAAGAAGGGCACAGAAAGAGATTGCCACCGCAGGCACAAAGGCACAGAGAAAACTCTAAAATGCTCTTGGGTTCTCAATATTTTCCTCTGTGACTCTGTGACTCTGTGGCCAATCTTCTCTCCCAGTGTCGTGCGGTTCGATTTAGTGCTCGTCTCGACCAAGATTCATCACCGCAAAGACGCGGCGGTTGCCGCAGGGAAGCTGACAGATGGTGCCGCGCCTTTGCAGTGAATCTTATCTTTGTGGTGAATCTTACATCGATCAACCGCCGGCGATGGCTGGAACGATGGAAACTTCTGCACGCTCCGGCACCAGCGTCGCCAGGTTATCCAAAAAGCGCACATCTTCGCCGTCAACGTAGATGTTGATGAAGCGGCGCAACTCGCCGGTTTCTTCGCATACGCGGGCGCGAAAGCCCGGATAGCGCTCGTCCAGTCGATCAAGAATGTCGCGCACGGTCGTCGCGTCAACTTCTACGGCATCGGCATTGTCGGTCAATCGGCGAAGCAATGTTGGAATAATTACCTTTTGTGACATGTCTTACTCTCCTTAACTCTTCGGCGGCGCGCCTTCTCGGCGACCGGGGCCGCCGGTTGCAGATTAAGCGGTCGCCGCAAGCCCGCTGATGGCCTGCTCGAACTGTGTGATGCGCGGCTCGATGACCACCGGCGGCGCGAGACGGACAGCTTCCTGCGTCTTCAAGCCGTTGCCGGTAATCGCAATTACCGTTAGATCGTTGGAGGCAATGCGGCCTTGTTCGACCAGCTTCCTGGTCACGGCGACCGTCACGCCGCCCGCCGTTTCAGTGAAGACGCCTTCGGTTTCGGCAAGCAGCCGGATGCCGGCAACGATCTCCTCATCGCTGACATCCTCGGCGTGGCCGCCGCTCTGTTGAATCACCCCCGCCGCCAGGTAGCCATCAGCCGGATTGCCGATGGCAAGCGACTTGGCAATCGTTGCCGGCTTCACCGGGCGGATGTCGCGAGCGCCGCGCTTGACCGCATCAACAATCGGATTGCATCCGGTTGCCTGCGCGCCGTAGACCCGCGTGGTGACTTCATCTTCAAGCAAGCCGAGTTGTTCAAACTCTTTCAACCCTTTGTGAATTCGCGTGATCAGCGAGCCGCCCGCCATCGGCACGACGATGCAATCAGGTGCTCGCCAATTGAGTTGCTCGGCAATTTCGTAACCGAAGGTCTTCGAGCCTTCGCCATAAAACGGGCGCAGGTTGACGTTGACGAATCCCCAGGGATAACGGTCGGCGATCTCACAACACAGCCGGTTCACGTCATCGTAATTGCCGCGCACGGCGATCACCCGCGCGCCGTAAACCGAAGTCGCGTTGATCTTGCTCGGCTCAAGGTTGTCGGGAATCAGTATGTATGCCGGCAGCCCCGCCGCCGCCGCATTGGCCGCGACGGAGTTGGCAAGATTGCCCGTCGAAGCGCAGCCGACCGCTTCGAGGCCGAACTCGATGGCTTTGTTGACGGCAACCGCTGTGACGCGGTCTTTGAAGGAAAGCGTCGGCGCATTGACGCTATCGTTTTTGAGGTAAAGATTACTGAGGCCGAGGGCGCGGCCCAGCCGTTCGGCGCGCGTGAGCGGCGTGGCACCCGACGCCCGCCCGATGCGCGCCTCCCCGTCAAGCGGCAATAGCTCGCGGTAGCGCCACAGGTTCTTCTCGCGCGACTCGATCAGTTGGCGCGAAAGATGGCGCGCTATCGCCGGATAATCGTAAGCAACTTCGAGCGGCGCGAAGCAATCTTCGCAGCCGGCGCGCAAGCTCTTTTCATACTCGCGGCCACACTCGCGACACTTCAATCCATGCACGAAACTCATACCTACATCTCCCTAATTCAGGTTCCTGGTTTCTAGTTCGTCGTTCCTGGTTGAGGTCGAAATGATCAACCGGAAACCAGGAACAGCGAACTGGAAACTGCATAAGCGAGTACAGCCACGGGCTACTGGAAAAAGAAAAGCCCCGCGCCAAACATGCGCGGGGCCTTCAATCCTTCCGGGCTGTTTAGCAGTTTTTTACGTGGAGCAAGTCACCTTATAAATCGCCACGTCGTTGGTTTTTGAAAGAACAAAATGAAAAGCCCTGCGCTAAACCGTCGCAGGGCTTCGAGAACTCGCCAGCGGTTTAGCACATGTTTTACGTGGAGCAAGTTGCCTTAAATCACCACGTCCATCATCGGAAACGTCAGAGTACAATGATGCACTCTGCAAAGTCAAATAAGAAATGTTTATCGAACCGACGATGTGTGCAGGGACAAGGCGTCAGAGACTGACTGCCGAGTGCGTGTTCAAGCGAAGAGTTTTCGGCAGTGCTTGGCCACTCTGGTGCGGCGCGGTCGAGCCCTGGCCAAAGCGAGTCAAACGCTGGCTGCGGGAATGCCTTTGGTCGGCGCGGTCTACAATTTCTGCACGGCGCATCAGAGCCTGCGGTTGCCGGGATTGATTGGTGGGCACAAATAGCTTGAGCGCACGCCGGCGATGGCAGCGGCGATTACGGAACATTGTTGGAGTGTCAGCGAATTGCTATCCTATCACGTTGCGCCTTCTGCTTGGCAGCCGCCCAAGCGCCGAGGGCGGATTTCTCAAACGACGAAACAGTTGATGGCGAGGTGGTGTCAATGACCACGTTTACCTGCGGGGCTACCATCCCGGTCAGCGTGCCAAGAAATAAACCCTATAGCAGTAAACATGAGGTAGTTTATGAAACCAAGACTGACCTGCCGAGTTAGCGTCTTTTTGTTCACCTTCCTGGTCTTCTTCGGATTAATGAGCACCGCTTTTGCAGAAGCATCGTTGCTGTTCGCGCAAGAAGCTGGACCGACAACTACAACTGTGCAGACGGAGCAAGATGTTCGATTGCTAAAGAGGGGGAACCCGATTGAGCAAGAGATGCAGGGCGGCGAGACGCAGGTTTATAGGCTCAACATGGCGGCTGGCCAATTCCTGCACGCCGTGGTGGATCAGCGCGGAATCGATGTAGTCGTAACGCTGTTCGGGCCTGATGGCAAACAGATTATTGAGATGGACAGCCCTAATGGGACACAAGGGCCAGAGCCGGTTTGGGCGGTCGCGGAAACCTCAGGCAGCTATAGGCTGAGAGTTCGTTCTTTAGAGAAAGGGGCAAAGCCGGGGCGATATGAAATCAAAGTAGAAGAGTTGCGAAATGCCAGTGAAGCGGACCGGAAGCGAGTGAGAGCCGAGCGAGGGCTGGCCGAAGCGAAGCGGTTGCAAGCGGAGGGGACAGCCGAGGCATTGCGGGAAGCTATAACCCGATACGAAGAGTTTGTGAAAGTGAGTCGTGAAGTCGGCGACCGCGCAAGAGAAGCCAGCACGCTCAACAGCCTTGGCGTCAGCTATGATGCCTTGGGCGACAAGCAAAAAGCCCTCGAATGCTATGATCAGGCATCACAAATCAGCCGCAAGATAGGAGATCGCATAGGAGAAGCCAGATCGCTAGCAAACATGGGCACTGCTTACAACTGGTTAGGCAGGAAGCAGAAAGCGCTTCAGGTATTTGAGCAAGCCTTGCAGATTCTCCAGGAAATGAAAGACCTCAAGGGAGAGGCTACAACGCTGATGCATATCGGCTTGGTTTACGATTCCTTAAATGACAAGCAGAAAGCCCTCAAATATTACAACGAAGCCCTGCCACGCTTACAGAAAGTGAAAGATCGCCGGGGAGAAGCAACGACACTCAACAATATCGGCAGTGTTTACGATTCGTTGGGTAATAAACAGAAAGCGCTCGAATGCTACGATCAGGCGTTGCCAATCCTACATGAGATGGGGGACTTTCGAGGAGAATCCGCCGCACTCAGTAACATTGGCCTAGTCTACAGCTTATCAGGTGATAAGCAAAAAGCGCTTGGATACTACGATACGGCATTGAATATCAGCCGACAGGCGGGCGACCGCACGGGAGAAGCTGCTGCGCTCAAGAGCATCGGCTCTGCCTATGCTGCACTGGGTGAGGCGCAGAAGGCGTTCAGGTATTTGGATCAGGCATTACGGCTTAGCCAGGATGTGAAGGATCACGAATTAGAAGCCGCCACATTAAACTATATTGGCAGGCTCTATGACTCATTAGGCGAGAAGCAGAAGGCGCTGAACTTCTATCAGGAGACTATCAAGGTTCTTGAGGAGATAAGAGCGGAATCAACTATAGAAGAAATCAAGATGGGATTAATAGGCGAAGATGCCAGCTTGGTTTACAGGCGCGCGAGTTGTTTGCTGATGAGCTTAGGAAAACCAGACCATGCGTTTGATTATAGCGAAAGAGCCCGCGCCCGCACATTCCTGGACCAAATCGGGAATGTCCGCCCCAATATACATAAATCAGTCAGTGACCAACTTCTTAAAAAAGAAGCTGAACTGCGATCAGAACTGGTTTTATTAGAGCATGCCCTACGACAGAAACGGACTCAACCCGGGGCCGTATTAAATGCCGGTATGATCGATTCACTAGCGACTCGACTGGATGACAGGCGATCACAGTATATGAACTTACTCACCAGCCTTAAACTGATCAATCGCGAATATGCTTCTTTGCGCAGCGTAGATTCATTGACTGTTTTTCAGTTACAGGAGTTCGTCCATAGCGATACAACGTTGGTATCCTACTTTGTCACCGAATATAAAACATTCGCCTTCATAATCACCCGAAACTCTTTTCGGGCTGTTGAAGTGCCGGTTGAGGCGACTGAACTGGAGGGATCGGTAAAGTGGTTTCGGAGCTTTGCCGACTTGCACGATACAGAACTGCAAAGCCTGCGACAACTCTATGGCTGGCTCATCGCTCCCATCAAGCAATACCTTAAAACTCCAATGCTTGGCATCATTCCGCACGGCATACTCCACTACTTACCATTCGCCGCATTAACAGATGGTCAGCACTATCTGGGTGATGAGTACACAATCTTTTATCTCCCAAGCGGGAGCGCGCTGCCTTTCATCCAAAAGAAGAGCAAGCCGGTGGGCACCCGATTGCTTGCGATATCTCAGAGCTATGCTCAAGGATTCCCTTCATTGCGTTATGCTGATGGAGAGGTTGCAACCATAGCCAAGCTCTACAACACACAAGCATTTCCTGAAGACAACGCCGCTAAATCCAAATTTCAGAAAAGAGGCGGAGAATACAGCATCATTCACTTAGCAGCACACGCTGAACTAAATACTGCTTACCCTTTGTTCTCCCGTATTCTTCTTGGGGCTGGCCAAGAGTATTCCGGAGCACTAGAAGTACATGAGATATATAACCTGGATTTGTCTAAAGCCAGTTTAGTTATGCTCAGTGCGTGTGAAACACAGTTGGGAGCACAAAGCAAAGGAGACGACATTGTCGGGTTGAATCGAGCATTCATTTATGCAGGAACTCCCACGGTCATTGCAAGCTTGTGGGTTGTTGATGACGAGTCCACCAGCCACTTGATGAAATTCTTCTACATACACTTGAAAAATGGGATGACCAAAGCCGAGGCGCTACGAGCAGCGCAGTCAGACACACGCATGAAGTATCCTCATCCCTACCACTGGGCTGGATTTGTGCTTACCGGTGACCCCGGGCAGAGCACAACGAACCTAGCTATCCAGAGAGAGCCGCCTATGAAACCCCTGGAAGTCGGCAAGTCAATTGAGCGAGAGATAAGTGAAGGCGAGGTTCATCAACACCGAGTCCACCTCAACGCGGGTCAGTTTCTGCACGCCGTAGTGAATCAGCAAGGGGTTGATGTGATTGTGACGCTGGTTGGGCCTGATAATAAAGAGATTCTTGAAGTAGACAACTCCAAGGGGGCAAAAGGAGCAGAGCCAGTATTAGCGATAGCCGAGATGACTGGAGAGCATTTGCTGAAAGTGCGGCCACTGGAGAAGGGGGCAAAGCCGGGGCGATATGAAATCAAGGTAGAAGAGTTGCGAAATGCCAGTGAAGCGGACCGGAAGCGAGTGAGAGCCGAGCGAGGGCTGGCCGAAGCGAAGCGGTTGCAAACGGAGGGGACAGCCGAGGCGTTGCGGGAAGCTATAACCCGATACGAAGAGTTTGTGAAAGTGAGTCGTGAAGTCGGCGAGCGCGCAAGAGAAGCCAACACGCTCAACAGCCTTGGCGTCAGCTATGATGCCTTGGGCGACAAGCAAAAAGCCCTTGAATACTTCATCCTGGCCCTGCCGATTAGACGAGAGGTGGGAGATCACATAGGAGAAGCTGATACGCTAATGAACATCGGCGGCGTTTATGAATTGCTGGGCAACAAGCAGAAAGCGCTTGAATACTTCGAGTTATCAGTGCCCATTCTCAAGGAAGTGGGAGACCTCAAAAAAGAGGCTACGACGCTAACGAATATCGGCGCGATTTATAATGCGATAGGCGAGAAGCAGAAGGCGCTCCAGGTGTTTGAGCAAACATTGCTGATTATGCGGGAAATGAAAGATCCTGGGGGAGAAGCTAGCGCGCTCAACAGCCTGGGAGCAATCAATAGCAGTTTGGGCAATAAGCAGAAGGCGCTTGAATACTATGATCAGGCATTACAGATCAGACGGAATATAATGGATCGCAGCGGAGAAGCCAGGACTCTGAGGAACCTGGGCCTCGTTTGCAATTCGCTGGGCAACAAGCAAAAAGCACTCGAATACTTCAACCTCGCATTACCAATATTACAAGAGTTGGGAGACCGTAGAGAGGAAGCTTCCACCCTTCTAAACATAAGCGTAGTTTACGAGTCCTTAGGCAACAAGCAGAAAGCGCTTGAATACCATGATCGGGCAATGAAGATCAAACGAGACTAGCAGACGCCAGATAGAACCGGCGATGGTATTGAAAGTAAAAGCCATTTACAAACCGGATCTGGCCAAGACGAGCCTGGCGCTGTTCAGCCTGAAATTATTTCATAGTAATCTACAAAGGGAAATGAAGTAGGAAACAGCCCCGCAATCAGCACGATTGGATACGTAACTGCCACTGGGTTGGCCTGGTATCAAGTGGCGGTGCGGGTCACTAAGGGCCGCTGGTGCAAGCGGCAATGAGTGAGGTGAATTATGCAACAATCGTTTGCCTGCCGAATTATACTTTACCTGACCATATTTGGATTAGTGCCTCTCGTTCCAGTGGTTTTCCCGCAAACTGCGCCGGGCGGCAAGCCCGCAAATACCCCGGCCCAAAATCATCAGGAGGCTTTGCCTCTTGAGCCTGGAAAACCAATTGAACGAGAGATGAAAGGCGGCGAGCAGCATTCATATCATCTAACGCTCAATGCCGGCCAGTTGCTACACGCCGTTGTCGATCAACGTGGAATCGATGTTGTGGTTACGTTGTTTGATCCTGAGGGCAAGCCAATTGTTCAAATGGATGGTCCCAATGCCAATCAGGGGCCGGAGCCAATCTGGGCGATAGCCGAAATAGCTGGCAGTTATCGGCTCGAAGTGCGCTCGCTAGAAAAAGATGCGAAGCCAGGACGGTATGAAGCAAGAATTGCAGAGCTACGAATAGCCTCACAACAGGATAGAAACCGCGTTACTGAAGAACGAGCATTTATAGAAGCAGAGGAACTGCGCGCACAAGGAGGTGCCGTATCTCTGCGAAGGGCGATTGCAAAATATGAAGAGTCTCTACAGATGAGTCAGGCCGCAGGCGACCGCTCGGGTGAGGCCAGAGCTCTCAATAGTATCGGCTTAGTCCATAATTCGTTAGGCGAGAAGCCGAAAGCTTTTGAATACTACAATCGTGCATTGTCGATCAGACGAGCAATAGGAGACCGCTCAGGTGAAGCCACTACACTCAATAACCTCGGTAGAGTCCATGATTCGCTAGGCGAGCCGCAGAAAGCCCTTGATTACTATGATCATGCGCTGCCACTTTTGCGAGCGGTCGGTGAGCGCTCAGTTGAGGCAACAACACTCAATAACATCGGTGCAGTATACAACTCACTGGGCGAGAAGCGGAAAGCCCTTGAGTACTTCAATCAGGCGCTGCTGATCAGACGAGCACTGCAAAATCACTCAGGTGAGGCAACGATACTCAATAACATGGGTGCTGTCTATGATGATTTGGGCGAGAAGCAGAAAGCCCTCGATTACTACAATCAGTCATTGAAGATCTTCCAGGCTTTAGGAGACCGCTCGGGTGAGGCCACTACATTGAATAACATTGGCTTCGTCTATAATTCACTAGGGGAGAGGGAGAAAGCGCTTAAATACCTCAACCAAGTATTGCTGCTCTTTCAGGCAGCAGGTGACCCATCAGGTGAGGCTAAGACACTCAACAACATCGGTTCGGTCTACAACTCACTAGGCGAGAAGCAGAAAGCCCTCAATTACTACAATCAGGCGCTGACTCTTAAACGAACCGTAGGTGATCGGTCGGGTGAGGCCACCTCATTGAATAATATTGGTCTAGTCTATAGCTTGCTGGGCGAGAAGCAGAAAGCCCTTGATTACTACAATCAAGCGCTGGCGCTTAAACGAACCGTAGGTGATCAATCAGGTGAGGCCACGACGCTCAATAACATCGGTCGAATCTATGAATCACTAGGCCAGAAGCCGAGAGCCATTGATTACTTCAATCAAGCCTTGTTAATCTTCCGAGCTTTAAGAGACCGCTCGGGTGAGGCCACGACGCTCAATAACATCGGTGCAGTCTATGATTCATTGGGCGAACTTAAAGCCATTGATTACTTCAATCAAGCACTACCGATCTTTCGATCTTTAGGAGACCGACCAGGCGAGGCCGCGACGCTCCATAACATCGGTGCCTTATACGATTCATTAGGTGATAAGCAAAAAGCCCTTGATTATTACAAGCAAGCATTGCCAATATTCCGCGCGATAGGGGATCGCTCAAGTGAGGTCACTATCCTTAGTAATACCGGTTTAGCTTATGAGTCACTAGGCGACAAGCACCTGGCGCTAGATTCCTATCAGCAGAGTATCGCTATGCTAGAGAGTCTTAGGGCTGCCGCCACTATCGAAGAAATCAAGACTGGCCTATCAGGCCAGTCAGCCTCCAGTTATCAGCGAGCAATGCTCTTGCTGATGCAGTCGGGTAAGCAGACCGATGCCTTTGATCTCACCGAGCATGCCCGCGCCCGCACCTTCCTGGATCAGATGGGCAATATTCGCCCACGCCAACATAACATAACGAATGCACAACTCATCCAGGAAGAGCAGACACTAGCATCAGAACTCACCTCGTTAGAGCAGAAATTCAGACAGGGACGCAGTAGACCTGTATCCTCCTTGAAAACGGAAGAGCTTTCTTCATTGGAGAATCAACTTGCAGTCAAGCAGCGCCGCTACGAAGACTTGTTTCTACGTCTCAAACTGGCCAACCCGGAATATGTTTCATTGCGGAGCATCGACACATTCACCTTGCCCGAAGTCCAGAAACTCCTCAACAGGGACACCACACTGATATCCTACTTCGTGACTCCTGAAAAGACACTTGCATTCATCATCAGCCGAAGTGAGTTTCGAGCCGTTGAACTGCCGGTGAAAGAGGCGGACCTGACCAATTCAATCAACTGGTTTCGCGGTTTTGCCAATCTGCGCAATCCGCGACCTGAAAGCCTGAAGCAACTCTACGGCTGGCTGATTGCTCCCTTGAGTCAGCATATCCACACCCGAACGGTTGGTATTATCCCACACGGAGTGTTGCACTACTTACCCTTCGCCGCGCTGACAGGCGGTCAGCACTACTTCGGTGATGACCACACCTTGTTTCATCTTCCAAGCGCCAGCGTGTTGTCTTTCATTCAGCAGAAGAGCAAGCCTGTGGGCACACAGATACTTAGCATAGCCCAAAGCCATGCTGAAGGATTGCCGGTGTTGCAGTATGCAGATGAAGAGGCGCAGACTGTCGCCAGTCTCTACAACACACAAGCGCTGACAAGCAGGAAGGCATCAAAATCGAGCTTCCTCAAACGAGCAGGAGAGTGCAGCATCCTCCACATCGCCGCTCACGCTGTATTAAACACTTCCAACCCGCTATTCTCTCAGATAACGATGGGAGCAGATAAAGATGCCACCGACGCATTGGAAGTACGGGAAGTCTACGATCTGGACTTATCCAAGGCGAGCTTGGTAGTGCTCAGCGCATGTGAGACACAGCTAGGAGCACAAAGCAAGGGGGATGATATAGTGGGACTGACCCGAGCGTTCATCTATGCAGGAACACCTACTGTAATTGCCAGCCTCTGGACGGTGGATGACGAATCCACCAGCTACCTGATGAAAGCCTTCTACACACACCTGAAAGGCGGGATGAGCAAAGCGGCGGCGTTACAAGCTGCGCAATCCGACACGCGCAAGAAGTACCCTCATCCGTACTACTGGGCCGGCTTCGTTCTAACGGGTGACCCTGGACAGAGTACAAAGAAACAAAATCCGCATTGATTTGAGGTGATATATGAATCAATGGTTTGCTTGCCGAGTTCTCGTTTGTTTACTCGCTCTTGTACTCATATTGGCACTGGCCAATATCCCTTTCGCTCATGCTTTTGTGCAATCTGTACAGGAAGTGAAGCCATCAAATGTATTCGTACAAGACGAGCCGCATATTCGGATGCTTGAGTTTGGAAAGCCTATTGAGCAGAAGATGCAGGGAAACGAAGCTCACGCATATCGCCTCACCCTCGCTGTTGGTCAGCTTGTGCATGCTGTAGTAGATCAGAAAGGGATTGATGTTGCCGTGGCACTTTTCGGCCCTGATGGTAGGCAGATCACCAAGGTGGATAGCCCGAATGGCATACAAGGACCAGAGCCAGTTTGGGCCATAGCGGAAGTATCAGGCACCTATCGGATGGAAGTCCGTTCACTAGACAAGCAAGCAAAGCCAGGACGATACGAAATAAGAATTGAAGAACTACGAACGGCTTCACGTCGTGATAGGAGCCTTGTTAGTGGTGAACATGTGTTTATGGAAGCTGAGATGCTGCGCACACAAAAAAATGCGGATGCCCTGCGAAGGGCGATTGCGAAGTATAAATTGGCTCTTACATTCCGCCGAGCATTAGGAAATCACTTGGGTGAGGCTGCTGCACTCAATAACATTGGCTTGGTCTATGATGATTTAGGCGAAAAGCAAAAAGCACTTGAATATTACAATCAGGCACTGCGAATCCGACGGGAAATGCACAATCGCTCAGGCGAAGCCACGACGCTAACGAACATTGGCTTTGTCTATGCTTCGATAGGCGAGAGGCAGAAGGCGCTTGACTACTACAACCAATCGCTGCAAATCAGACGAGCCATACATGATCGCCCCGGTGAGGCCGCCCCGCTTAATAATATCGGCTCAGTTTATAAGGCAATGGGCGAGAAGCAGAAGGCGCTTGAATACTTTAACCAAGCGCTTCCAATAGTGCGAGAAGCCGGTGACCGATCAGACGAGGCCATCCTACTCAGTAACATTGGCTCGCTATATGACGATTTGGGGGAGAAGCAAAAAACGCTTGACTACTATAAGCAGGCGATCCCTATATTCCAGGCGCTGGAAGACCGCTCAGGCGAAGCCACGACGCTAACGAACATTGGCTTTATCTATGCTTCGATAGGCGATCAACCCAATGCGCTTAAATACTACAACCAATCGCTGCTAATCAGACATGATATCCAAGACCGCTCTGGTGAGGCTGAAACGCTGAGTAACATCGGATCCGTTTATAATATAATTGGCGAAAAGCAGAAGGCGCTTGAATACTTTGACCAAGCGCTTCCAATGCTGCGAGAAGCAAAGAATTCCCTAGGCATCGCCGCTACGCTCAATAACCTCGGCTCTGTCTATGCTTCCTTAGGCGAAGAGCCAAAAGCGCTTGACTACTACAATCAGGGGCTGCGAATTCGACGAGAAATACACGACCGCTCAGGCGAGGCCTCTGCGCTCAATAACATCGGCTTCGTTTATGCGGCAATGAGCGATAAAACAAAGGCGCTTGAATACTACAATCAAGCATTACTGATCAGGCGCGAGGTGCAAGATCGCCCTGGTGAGGCCACCACACTTAATAATATTGGTACCGTATATGATAATTTAGGCGAGAAAATTAAAGCGCTTGAATACTATAACAAGGCATTGCCGATCAGACGCGACATGCAGGATCGTGCAGGTGAGGCCGCCACGCTTAATAACATCGGCTTCGTTTATGCGGCAATGAGCGATAAAACAAAGGCGCTTGAATACTACAATCAAGCATTACTGATCAGGCACGACGTGCAAGATCGCCCTGGTGAGGCTGAAACGCTCAATAACATTGGCGTAGTTTATGATGATTTGGGCGACAAGCAGAAGGCGTTTGACTACTACAACCGGGCCTTGCCGATACTGCGAGACGTAAATGACCGCCCAGGCGAGGCCGCTACGCTCAATAACATGGGTGCTATCTATTCTTCCACAGGTAAGAAGCAGGAGGCACTTGAATACTACAATCAAGCATTACTGATTAGACAAAGCATACATGATCGCTCAGGCGAGGCCATTGCCCTCGGCAACATCGGCTTTGTTTGTGACGATCTGGGCGAGAAGCAGAAGGCGCTTGAATACTGCAATCGGGCGCTGTCCCTCTTCCAGGAACTGAGAGATCGCCCAAGTGAGGCCACTACACTGAATAACATCGGTGTCATTTATGACTCGTTGGATGAGAAGCAAAAGGCGCTTAACTATTATATCCGGGCTCTGCCCATACTGCGTGAAGTCAATGATCGTTCAGGCGAGGCTGAAACGCTCAATAACATCGGTGTGGTTTATGGTCTGTTAGGCAATAAGCCAAATGCGCTTGAATACTACAATCAAGCGTTGCTGATCAGACATGACGTGCAAGATCGTTCAGGCGAGGCTGAAACGCTCAATAACATCGGCGTAGTCTATAATTTATTGGGCGAAAATCAAAAGGCGCTCGAATATTTCAATCAGGCGCTGCCGATCAGACAGGCTGTTCAGGATCGTGCAGGCGAGGCTGCCACGCTCAATAACATGGGCTCAATCTATGATGATCTGGACGAGAAGCAGAAAGCGCTTGACTACTACAACCGAGCCTTGCCAATCCTGCGAGAAATAGGAGATCGCTCAGGTGAGGCCAAGGCGCTCAATAACATTGGCTTTGTTCTTGATAATCTAGGCGAGAAGCAGAAAGCCCTCGATTACTTCAATCAGGCATTACAGATCAGACGTGATGTGCAAGATCGCTCTGGTCAAGCGATGACGCTCGGTAACATGGGCTTTGTTTATTCTTCATCAGGCGAGAAGAAAAAAGCATTAGACTTGTATCAGAAAGCTATTGATCAGTATGAGGGTGTCAGGTCATTTGCAACCATTGAAGAGATTAAAACCAGTCTGTCAGAGCAAGCAGCCTTCGTCTATGAAGAAACGAGCTTATTATTGCTTGAACTGCAACAACCTATCCAGGCTTTCGACCTGACTGAGCGTGCCCGCGCCCGGACGTTTCTCGATCAGATCGGTAATATTCATCCGAACCCGCTGAAGACAGCAACCGCTCAGTTCATCCAGGAAGAGCAAGTATCCCAATCAGAACTTACTTTGTTAGAGCGAAGGCTCATACAGGAGCGCAGCAAATCGGCATCGTCCTTGAATAGGGAAGTGATTTCTTTGTTGGAAACTCAACGTGATGCCAAACGGCATCTGCACGAGGATTTGCTCTTACGCCTCAAGCTTACCGATCCGGAATATGTCTTTTTGCGACAGGTCAATACACTGACTCTGCCCAAAGTTCAGCGATTACTCAATCCAGATACGACGCTGTTATCCTACTTTGTTACGCCTGAAAAAACTCTGGTTTTTATTATAACGCGGAGTTCTTTTCGAGCAGTGGAAATTCCTTTCAAAGAAACAGACCTGAAAAAAACAATCACCTGGTTTCGCAGCTTTGCCAACCTGCGCGAGCCAATTCCTGAGAGCCTGAAGCAACTTTATAACTGGCTGATCGCTCCTGTTAAGGGCTACATCAAAACACCCCTGGTGGGCATAATCCCCCATGGCGCGCTCCACTACCTGCCATTCTCTGCTCTGACAGATGGTCGGAATTATTTCGGCGACCAGCACACGGTCTTCTATCTGCCGAGCGCAAGCGTGCTCCCGTTCATCCATGAGAAGGCGGGCAAGCCGATTGGCGCGCAGGCGCTTGCTATAGCCCAAAGTCAAGCTGAAGGATTAGCCTCGTTGCAAAACGCTGACGGGGAGGCTGAATCAGTGGCTGAGGTTCTCGGTGTAAAGGCCCTCCTCACAGGCAATGCCTTCAAATCTGAATTTATGAGGCGAGCAGGAGAATGCGGCATCATTCACATTGCTGCTCACGCTGAGTTGAACATCTCTAGCCCGCTATTTTCTCGGATCAGGCTGGGCGCAGGCAGAGATGACACAGGCGCTTTAAATGTGAGTGATGTTTATGGTCTGGATTTATCCAAAGCAAGTTTGGTGGTGCTCAGCGCATGTGAGACGCAGTTGGGAACTTATAGCGAGGGGGATGAAATAGTAGGACTAAACCGGGCATTCATCTATGCAGGCGCGCGGAGTGTGATCGCCAGCCTCTGGACAGTAGATGACGAATCCACCAGCTACCTGATGAAAGCCTTCTACACACACCTGAAAAATGGGATGGGCAAAGCGGCGGCATTGCAAGCCGCGCAATCCGACACGCGCAAGAAGTACCCGCACCCATATTATTGGGCCGGATTCGTCCTCACCGGTGATCCTGGCGAGCACGCAAAGAGGTAGAGCGTGTAGCCGTAAAGATGCGGTAATCTATGAAGCCAACACTGATCTGCCGAGTTATCGTCTTTGGTTTTGCCTTCTTAATCTGCTTCGGATCCCTGAACACTTCCTCTGGGAAAGCCTCATTGCAATTTCCGCAAGAGGCGAAGCCGACAAATACAACTGTTCAGAGCGAGCAGGATGTTCAATTGCTAGAGATGGGAAAGCCGATTGAGCGAGAGATGAAGGGCGGCGAGACGCACGTCTACCATTTAAACTTAGCTGCCAGCCAATTTCTGCATGCCGTGGTGGACCAGCGTGGGATCGATGTAGTCGTGAAGCTGTTTGCGCCGGGCGGCAAGCAGGTCTTTCAGGTAGACAGCCCGAATGGCACACAAGGGCCAGAGCCAGTCTGGGTGATAGCGGAAGCTTCAGGTAGTTATCGGCTGGAAGTTCGATCCCTAGAAAAGGACGCAAAGCCGGGGCGATATGAAGTAAGAACTGAAGAGCTGCGAATGGCCTCTGAACGTGACCGAACTCGCGTTGCCGCTGAGCGGGTAGCGATAGAGGCAGAATTGCTACTTGCACAAGGCAGTAAAGAGTCTTTGCGGAAAGCTGCTGAAAAGTTCAAAGAGTCCTTGCAACTGAGGCGAGCAGCGGAAGATCAATCGGGCGAGGCCAGAACGCTCAACAGTATCGGTGCGACCTACGACTTGTTAGGCGAGAAGCCAGAGGCTCTTGAGCACTTTAATCAGGCGTTAGCAATCTCCCGCGCCGCAGGAGACCGCGCCGATGAAGCGATCACGCTCAATAACATCGCTGCCCTCCACCGCACCATGGATGAGGAGCAAAAGGCCCTCGATTTCTACAGTCAAGCATTGGCAATCATCCAAACCTTGCCGGGACGCCCGGACGAGGCTACGACCCTCTATCACATCGGCGCAATCTATAATTCACTAGGCGACAAGCAGAAGACGCTTGATTACTTTAATCGAGCCCTGTCAGCGAGCCGGGCCGCAGGAGATCCTATGGATGAAGCGTCTATACTCCATAACACCGCTGATGTCTGTTATTCAATAGGCAAGAAGCAAGAAGCTCTTGAGTATTACGAGCGTGCATTAGCGATTGAACGGACACTGCCCAATCGCTTGGCGGAGGCGGTCACCCTCATTAATTTGGGTTTAACCAATAACGACCTGGGCGAGAAACAGAAGGCCCTTGACTATTATCATCAGGCCCTATGGCTCTTCCGGGCCGCAGGCTATAGCCGGGGCGAGGCTTGGACGCTCAATAACATTGGCTTGACCTACCACTCGCTGGGCGAGGAGCAGAAAGCCATTGAGTACTACAGCCAGGCATTGGCGCTCTTCCGAGCAACAGAAGGATGCCCAGGAGAGTCAGTCGTACTTACTAACCTCGGTCAAGTCTATGCTTCGTTAGGCGAGTGGCAGAGATCCCTCGACTATTACAACCAGGCTTTGCCGATCATACGAGCCGAGGGAGACCGCAAGGTTGAGGCTGCTACGCTCACCAGCTTAGGCGCTGTTCATAGCTCATTAGGTGATATCCGGAAGGCCCTAGACTACTACAATCAAGCGCTGCGGCTTCATCGGGCCTTAGGAGACCGCGCCGATGAAGCAATTACACTCATTCACGTCGGTTCAGCCAGCAACTCGTTAGGCGAGAAGCAGAAAGCCCTCGATTCCTACAACCAGGCATTGCAGATGACCCGATCCGTAGGAGACCGCCCAGGCGAAGTATCCGTTCTTATGCACATCGGTATATTTTATGAGTCACTTGGTGAGAAACAAAAGGCGTTCGATTTTTATCAGCAAGCGATCAACAAAGTTGAGAGCCTCAAGGCATCAGCAACCATCGAAGAAATCAAGACGAGCCTATCAGGTGATTCCGCCGCCATCTACCGTCAAGCCATACTCCTGCTGAGCCAGCAAAGCAGATATATCGAAGCCTATAATCTGACGGAGCGTGCCCGTGCCCGCACCTTCCTTGATCAGATGGGCAATGTTCGCCCGCACCAACACAACACAACCAAGCCTCAACTCATCCAGGAGGAGCAAACACTTGCTTCCGAACTCACTTTATTAGAGCAGAGTCTCACACAGGAGCGCAGCAAACCCGCGTCTTCATCTCAAGCAAATGAACTTTCTTTAATAGAGAACCAGCTTGCGACTGAGCGCCGCCGGTATGAAGACTTGCTGCTACGCCTCAAACTGACCAACCCGGAGTATACTTCATTGCGAAGCGTCAACCCCCTCACCTTATCTGAAGCCCAGAGACTCCTCGATAACGACACGACTCTAATAACCTACTTCGTTACTCCTGAAAAGACCCTGGCTTTCCTCATAACCCGAAGCGGGTTTCGAGCCGTTGAGCTTCCGGTGAAAGAGACGGACCTGACCAATTCGATCAACTGGTTTCGCGGATTTGCCAACCTGCGCAATCCGCAACCTGAAAGCCTGAAGCAACTCTACGGCTGGTTAATCGATCCTCTAAGGCCGCACATAAAAACCCGAACGATAGGCATAATCCCACATGGGATATTGAACTATCTACCCTTCGCCGCACTGACAGATGGAGAGCACTATTTCGGTGATGAACATACAGTCTTCTATCTTCCAAGCGCGAGCGTGCTACCATTCATTCAGAAGAAGAGCAAGCCTGTCGGCACACAGATGCTCGCCATAGCTCAAAGTCAAGCAAAGGGACTGCCTGCATTGCAGTATGCTGACGGGGAGGCCGAAACAGTCGCCAGCGTTTATGGCCTGAAGGCGCTTACCACAAGCGCAGCTTCCAAATCGGAGCTTCTAAAGCGAGCGGGAGAATACAGCATCATCCATATTGCCGCTCACGCTGAGCTGAATACCTCCAGCCCGCTGTTCTCTCGAATCAGGCTCGGCGCTGGTAAAGATGATGCCGGCGCATTAGAAGTGCGCGAGGTATATGACCTGGATCTATCTAAAGCGAGTCTAGTCGTGCTGAGTGCCTGTGAAACACAACTTGGGAGGCAGAGTAAAGGCGATGACATCGTGGGACTAAACCGCGCCTTTATCTATGCAGGTACTCCTACGGTTATAGCGAGTCTCTGGACCGTGGATGATGAATCCACCAGCTACTTGATGAAGTCGTTCTACATCCACCTGAAGAGTGGAATGAGAAAGGCGGCGGCCTTGCAAGCTGCGCAATCCGACGCGCGCAAGAAGTATCTGCATCCGTACTACTGGGCCGGATTTGTCCTCACAGGTGATCCCGGACTGACCACTTCAGTCAAAGCCGGTCGAAATTGATAATCCTAGAAGCTAAGACAACGCTACGGAAGTATTACTCGGATGAATAGTTCATTAGACGGCAGAACTCATCCTCTGGCAGACTAAAACCGAAAGGACGCTAAATGAAAATATCAATTGTAATCTTCGATGAATTCACCGACATAGATTTGTTCCTGATGTGGGACTTGCTCAATCGAGTACGTCTTCCTGAATGGGAGATACGTATTGTAGGGGACAAACCCCATCACATATCCGCCACAGGATTAATGGCTGCGACCCATGGCTCAATAGAAGAGGCCAATCAATCTGATGTCGTCTTGTTCGTCAGTGGACGCGGGACGAGAACCAAGATGCGGGACGAACTCTGGCTGTCTCGCTTCAGTCTGAACCCCGAAAGACAAATGATCGCGTCGGTATGTTCAGGCGCTCTTTTGTTAGCCGCCCTCGGATTGCTCGCAGGCAAAACCGCAACAACCTATCCGACAACAAAGCAACTACTCGAAGGGTTTGGGGTAACAGTGGAAGAAAAACCTTTCATAGAACATGGCAACGTCGCTACCTCAGGTGGATGTTTAGCAGCCCAATACGTCGTCGGTTGGGTGATAGAGAAGAAAGCAGATAAATCCTGGAAGGAGTTGGTGCTAAAATCAATACAACCTGTAGGCGAAGGCTTGAGTTTTTCTGACGCAACTGAGCTTGTAAAGTTATATGCTCCATCTCCAAAGGCAAATGCGGTCTAACAGGCTGTGATAAAAAGAATGTGCTCGGTATAGTAAACTCTCGCTCGTGAGGGCAGATTCGGATGAGGAGGTACTCAAGCCTGGCCCCATCCCTGTTAACTCAGTCCTGCATGAAGCCGTTGATCGTGCCAGGCAGCTTGCGACCGGCAAAAGCATCCAGATTGGCACAGATATCGATGAAACGCCCATTGATATAAAGAGAAGAAGGATGAAGAGAAAATGAATACTCTGTCGATGAAAACAGCCCGTAGCATCTGTGCTTTGGCCTTGATGTGTTTGTCGGTGAACGCCGCGATGGCGCAAACGGCAACCTCTCGAATCGTCAGCGCCGCAAACACATTCCTCTCGACGCTCGATCAGAAGCAGCGGCAGAGCGTGCTGTTTGCGTTTGACGACGAGAAGCAGAGGGCGCGCTGGTCCAACTTACCGACCTCGTTTGTTCCACGAGCGGGTCTTAGCTTTAAAGAACTGAACCCGGCGCAACGTTCCGCCGCACTGGCTCTAGTCTCATCCGCGCTCAGCCCGAGGGGCTTTGAGAAAGTTCAGCAGATCATGGAAGGCGACGAGATTCTCAAGACCGGCGAAGGAAACAACCCGATGTTCGGCAAGGATCTCTATTACATCTCCATCCTCGGAACCCCCTCCGAAAAAGATCCCTGGATGTTGCAGTTCGGAGGTCACCATCTGGCGCTCAATATCACGGTCGCCGGCGAACGCGGTGTTCTCACCCCGACCCTGACTGGTGCCCAACCCGCGCTCTACACCCTAAACGGTAAAACCGTGCGCCCCCTTGGTCAGGAGAGCGATAAGGCTTTCGCTATGTTGAACGCACTGGACGAGAACCAGCGGAAGCAAGCGATCCTGAGCTACCGTTTGGCGGATCTTGTGCTCGGGCCGGGGCAGGATGGCAAAACCATCCTACCTGAAGGACTGAAGGCTTCCGCCATGAATGAGCGGCAACGCGCCATGCTGCTCGATCTGATATCAGAATGGACGGGCATTGTCCACGAAAGCGCGGCTACGGCCCGTATGGCCGAGATTAAAGCCGATATCAAAGATACCTGGTTTGCGTGGAGCGGGCCGACCACCGTTACTCCGGGGAGCAACATCACAGCCTACTACCGAATTCAGGGACCGCATCTCGTCATTGAGTATGCGCCTCAGCGGCTGGGCGGCGATCCCGCCATGCATGTCCATACCATGTACCGCGATCCGACGAATGACTACGGACGGAGGCTCACAGCAAAATGAAAACGAGACTGGCTGCTGCTGGTGCGATTCTTCTGTTGGTCGGAACGCCTGCCTCCGCGCACAGGTTGGATGAGTATTTGCAGGCCACAATTATCTCGGTGGAGAAAGATCGTATTCAGGCGCAGATTCGTCTGACCCCAGGGGTTGCCGTGTTTCGCAAGGTGCTCGCAAACATCGATACCGATGCGGATGGAATCATCTCAGAAGCCGAGCAACGGGCTTATGCGGAGCGGGTGCTTAGCGATCTGTCGCTGACGATTGACGGCGATCATTTGCGGCTCCGGCTGGTCTCGTTGAAATTTGCAAAGACTGAGGAGATGAGAAAAGGACGCGGCGACATTGAACTTGAGTTCAATGCGGATGTGCCCCGTGGCGGCCCCAACCGAAGACTCATTTTCAAAAACCGTCACCAAAAGCGGATTGCGGCCTATCTTGTAAATTGCCTGGTCCCGCGCGACCCGGATATTCGGGTCACAGCGCAGAACCGAAATTACCAGCAGTCGTTTTATCAATTGGATTACGTGCAGGCCGGCGTTCGTTAAGGCCCGCTGTCTTTTGCTTGGTGGTCAGTCGCCTGGGGATGGCCGGTCACGTCCGCACTTCTTCCGTTCGCGTGTCCTCAAAAGGCGCAAGTTCAATATTCCTCGCCCCGGCTGAAGGATTGTGCTGAGGTCAAGTTGTGGATCAACACTTCAGTTAACCTGGGGGTAGCCATGGTAGCTCCGTCAATACGCTGCAACTCGTGCCGTCGCAAGCTCGCGCCCGGCAACCGCACGGCTATGTCAGGTTTAAAGATGATGTTTGAGCGGGCGACCACAAGTAACCTGGAGTAGTTACCCTCACACGACAATGTCTGATTGAGGGCGCACCGACTGCTTAGAAAAAATTGACATTTCGGGGCAATTGGTTTAGTATCCGCGTGTTCACCAGTGCGCGGTGCGGCTTTTTCTATCTTTACAAGCTCATCGCTCGCATTTGTCTCAAGAGATATCCTTAGATTAACCGTGTCAACTTTTCATCTTCTGTGAGGATTATCAAAATGAAAGAAAAAGAGGATAAAAAGGAGAGCAAGAAGAAACTGAAAGCCTCTCTTAAAGCCGTCACGACGACAGCGATCCTGGCGGGGGGCCTTCTGATTTCGGCCTCTTCCCCAGTGAAAGCTACTGATGCTGTCGCCAAAGTCGGCGATATTCAGCACCGTGTGAATATCGTCAGAAACGCGTTGCGAAAGAAACTGACGACTACCGAGCAGGCCCCTGATAAGCTTTCATATTCAGAGATGGAATTGGCTCAATGGGGTAATTGGGTGAATTGGGGGAACTGGAACAACTGGAGGAACTGGAACAATTGGAATGACTGGCGTAATTGGGGTAATTGGGGTAATTGGGGTAATCGTTAAATTGACTGCCGGAGCATCAAGCACGATGTTTTCGGAGCCATTGAGGTGATTTACAAGACAGAGGCTGCCCGCCGTTCGATTGCTCTGATGCACATCTTATGCGCGCCACGGAAAGCGATGTGCGAACCGCACTGACTTGAATGAGAGGAATTTCATATATCCATCGCTGACCTTGAGGAGGATGACAAACAATGAGGGCTGGGCGTCCAGCTACAGAGGTATGATGTCGTAATGCAGTGGCCGTTACGTAGCGCTGTGCATAATAATAGCGCGACCGGTGGCACCGTCTAGCTATTATTCTCAAATTATCACGTGGTTAACATAACCGCGCCCCTTAAGACGGCATGAACAGCGTCTTCTGATTCCGAGAGTCTTCGCTTTATCCTTAAAGCTTGGGCGAACTCCTCAAGTAGTTCTGATTCGACACTCAACAGACGAATTCGCCTTTGACGGGAATTTACCAGACCGGGGTTTTTCTCATGCTTGTTGAAGGAAAACTATTGGGCATCGAAGGGCCAACGGCTCTCAAACGATTCGTGAATCTGTTGATCATTCAGCCGACTCCGTTTTGTAACATCAATTGCGATTACTGCTATCTGCCTGAGCGAAGTTCGAATAAGAAAATGTCGATGTCCGTATTGGAGCAGATTCTCAAGAAGATATTCGCCAGCGGACTAGTGGGCGAAGAGTTGAGCATCGTATGGCACGCTGGTGAACCATTAGCCGTACCCATCTTCTTTTACAAGCAGGCGTTTCAAGCTATCGAGAGACTGGCCGCCTCCGGAGAAAAGATCAGTCATTCGATCCAGACAAATGGAATGCTGATCAATGATCGCTGGTGTGCGTTGATCAAAGAGCATGGGATCAGGATTGGCGTCAGCCTTGACGGCCCGGACTTTATTCATGACGCCCATAGAAAAACCCGCAACGGTCTGGGAACGCACGCGCAGGTCATGAAGGGAGTGGAAGCTCTGCGCAAACATGACATTGATTTCCACGCCATCGCCGTTATCACAGAAGAGTCACTAGATCACCCGGACGAAATCTTCAATTTCTTCCTGGAGCATGAAATTCAGCGGATCGGCTTCAACATCGAGGAGATCGAGGGGGTCAACCGAGTCTCAACTTTAGCTCAAGAGACCACGAGCCAGAGGATCAGAAACTTCTTTCATCGCCTGCACTGCTTACAGAAAAGCAGTGGCGGAAAGATCAAAATTCGAGAATTTGATCGTGCTTATCAGGCCATTGCGCTCATCTCGGACGAAGATGCCGAACATGCTTACAAGCGCAATGATCAGGTTGCGCCGTTCGGCATCATCAGTATTGATTGCGAAGGAAACGTCTCCACCTTCTCTCCGGAATTGCTCGGCATGAAAAGCGAGACCTACGGTGATTTCTGTTTCGGCAACATCGTCACGCAAGATTTTCCGGAGATCGAGCAGAGCGCTAAGCTCAAGCATGTCCTGGCCGACATCGAAGCCGGAGTCCGCCTCTGCTCCGAAACTTGTGAATACTACTCGCTGTGCGGCGGCGGCGCACCTTCGAACAAATACTACGAGAACGGGTCATTCGCGACGGCGGAAACCATGTTCTGTCGCTACACGATCAAGATGCCTCTGGATATCGTCCTGGCAGACCTGGAAGAATCGCTAGAGCTCGGCTGACCGCTATTGAAAAAAGTGGTTGAATATCTATCAGGTTGTTGGCCAACGGCTCGCAGCCGCTGGCGCGAACCGCAAACTGATCTTTAGCTTATTGCTCTCTGGTACATCAGCTTGATTCCATTGCTGATGACCAAGGAATTTGACGGCCTTCCACGTTCACTAGGCTGGCCCGGCGCGGCTCCTAACCCAGTATGGCCGTCAAGAGACACTGAGCGCACTTGAGTATGTGCGCCTCTCTGAAAACTCTTGCCCCGGAGGTCGAGATGGCAAACGGAACAACGATCAACTCAGGTTATGAAGACAGCATCTTCATCAGCTATGCCCACATTGATAACACACGGTTCGTAGCCGGTCATAAGGGCTGGGTTGACGCCCTGCACGAATACTTGTCGCTCCGTTTGTATCAGTTGCTGGGAGAGAAGCCGCAAATGTGGCGAGACCCCCTCTTGGCTGGCAATGAATCCATTGAGTTTACGCTCCGTCTAAAGGTTTCGGAAGGCACGATTCTGGTGGTGATCCTTTCACCACGCTACGTCAAATCGGAAGAGTGTTTGAAAGAGCTACATCAATTCTGTCGCCCCGGGATCAAGGCTGATCGGAGCAGGACCGATACTAAAGCGCGAGTCTTTAAGTTGATAAAGACGCCGATTGATGACAGCGAGCACCCGGAAGAGCTGCAAGGATTACTCGGTTATCAGTTTTACGAAACTGATCCGATCACTGGCAGGCCCCGTGAATACCAACACGTATTGGGGTTCGATAGTTTCCCAAAGTTCATTGAAAGAGTGGACGATGTTGCCTGGGACATAAAAGAACTAATCCGTCAGTCATCAGCTCAATCCATGGCTAACGGCCAAGGAATTTGAGATTACCGAAGAAATTTGACGGCCTTCCATGCTCACTAGGCTGGCCCGGTGCGGCTCCTAACCCAGTATGGCCGTCAAGAAACACTGGGCGCACTTGAGTATGTGCGCCTCTCTGAAAACTCTTGCCCCGGAGGTCGAGATGGAAAACGAAATGACGATCAACTCAGGTTATGAAGACGGCATCTTCATCAGCTATGCCCACATTGATAACACGCGGTTCGAAGAAGGTCATAAGGGCTGGGTTGAGGCCCTGCACGAACACTTGTGGCTCCGTTTGTATCAGTTGCTGGGAGAGGAGCCAAAAATCTGGCGAGACCCCTCATTGCCACGCTACGAGCCCTTTCGAGAGATGCTCGTGATACGGCTTCAGGAAGTCACGTTTTTGGTGGTTATCCTTTCGCCACGTTACATCAAGTCGGAGGAGTGTTTGAAAGAGCTACATCAGTTCTGCCACCTTGCGTCCGAGGTTGAGCGGAGCCGGACTTGTACCCAAACGCGAGTCTTTAAGTTGATAAAGACGCCGATTGACGACAGCGAGCACCCGGAAGAGCTGCAAGGATTACTCGGTTATAAGTTTTACGAATTTGATCCGGTCTATGGCAGGCTGCGTGAATACCAGCACCTATTGGGGTTCGATAGTTTCCCGAAGTTCATTGATAGCGTGTATGATGTTGCCAGGGACATCACAAAGGTCATCAAACGTCTGAAGAAAACAGCTTCAGGCCAACTCACTGATCCTGCCTCCACGCCGACCGTTTACCTGGCGGAAACGGAATCCCGCCTTGACGGGGAACGCCTCAACATCAAGCGCGAATTGATGGAACACGGTTACCACGTCCTGCCGGATGGGGACCTTCCTCGCGACGTGACGAAACTTGAACAGGCGGTGCGTGACTATTTAAAACGATCCAGGTTTTCGCTGCACCTCATCGGTAGGAACTACGACAGCATTCCGGAGGGGGAGCGCATCCGCTCATACGTCCGCATTCAATATGAGATGGCAGTCGAGCGGAGCGCCGAGGAGCCCGACTTTTCCCAGTTGATCTGGATGCCCAGAGGGTTGGAGGTGCAGGACGACCGGCAGAAAGAGTTCATCGAGAGCGTGCGCCGCAACACCAGTGGGCAAACAGAGTTGATGCAAGACATACGGGAGGATTTGAAATCATACCTCATCAACAGGCTGAAATCCTTGACGGCGGAGCCCGTCGTGAAAGCAGATGCAGATGCGGAGCCCGTTGTGAAAACATCTGCGGAACCGTTGCGCATTTACCTGATTTGCAACTCCAAGGATTATAGCGCGACGAAGCAGCTCAAGGACTTTCTCTTCGATCAAAATTTTGAAGTGCTTGGGCTCGCGAAAGTTAAAAATAACGTTAAAGATCATAATCAGTACCTTTCTCTCTGTGATGTGGCGATGGTTTTTCAGGAGCAGGCCGATGAAGGATGGAGGGAGCAAAAGCTTTTCGATCTGCGGAAAATCCCAGGCAATGATCCAAGCAGAAAGCTGCTCGCCAAAGCCGTCTATCTGACCGGACCGATGACGAAAGATAAAGAGGAATTCAGGTCGGTGGAAGTAGAGGTGATAAAGGAACGCGGAGAATTTCCGCCGAAAGAGTTGCCCCAATTTATCAAACAGGTTCGCAGCCAAGCCAGTGCACGAGCTCAGATGACGAAGGGAGTCGGAAGATGATTACCGAGCCCTTGCTGAATCATGCGGAAGTTAAGTCAACAGCCAACCCGTTTCCGGGCTTACGCTCCTTTGAGTATTATGAGAACGATCTCTTCTTCGGGCGTGAAGGTCAAAGTGAGGAGATGGTCCTCAAGCTTGACAAAACACATTTTCTGGCCGTTGTGGGCACTTCGGGAAGCGGCAAGTCTTCTCTGGTGCGGGCCGGACTGTGGCCCGCCCTATGCGGTGATTTGATGGAGAGTGCCGGGTCTGTCTGGCGTATTGTCGTCATGCGTCCCGGCAATAGTCCGATTGCCAATCTCGCCATCGCTTTGAATTATCCCGTTGACTTGAAATCGAAAGGCGCAGAGCAAGCGGGTATCCCGACGGTCCAGACGGTCCAGACCGAAGTAACATTGCGTCGGGGGAGCCCCGGCTTGATCGAAGCTGTTCGCCATGCTCAATTGGAGCCTGACGAAAGTATTCTGATTGTCGTCGACCAGTTTGAAGAATTGTTCCGCTTCGCGCGAATTTCCGAGGACGAAGCCTATGCCAATGATGCCGCCGCCTTCGTAAAACTGCTTCTCGACGCGAAACAGCAACCGAGAATTTACATCGTGCTGACCATGCGCTCGGATTATCTCGGCGAGTGTGCCCGGTTCTGGGATCTTCCCGAAGCCATCAACGAAGGCCAATATCTCATCCCCCGCATGACGCCCGCGCAGCGTCGCGAGGCCATCACCGGGCCCGTCGGCGTGCGCGGCGCAAGCATCTCGCCGCGGCTGGTCGACCAACTGTTGATGGATATGGGAGACAGCCCGCAGCAGTTGCCGATCCTTCAGCATGCGCTGATGCGTATCTGGGAAAATTGGCGCGCCAAGGGCGATGAGAATGCGATGCTAGACATCTCCCACTACCAGGAGTGCGGCGGTTTGGCCGGAACACTCTCGCGCCACGCCGACGAAGCCTATGACGAGTTGCCGGACGACCGCAGCCGTTGGATCGCTCAAAAGCTTTTCAAATGTCTGACCGAGAAGGGGCCGGACGTAAAGGAAACACGTCGCCCCACCGAACTGGGAGAAATCTGCCGCATCGCCGATGCGAGTGAAAAAGAGGTGGTCGATGTCATAGATATTTTTCGCCGCGAAGGCAGATGCTTCCTGATGCCCTCTGAAAGAGCGTCTCTCACCTGCGACACTGTCATAGATATCTCGCACGAAAGCCTGATTGGCAACTGGCAAAAGCTGATTGCCTGGGTAGGGGAGGAAGCTTATTGGGCGCGTCTCTACCGCCAGTTGGCCGAACGTTCATATAGTGACCGCAACGTAGAGCCGCTAGGTGGCTACCGGCTGCACCAAGCCCTTGAGTGGCGCGAACAGACCAAGCCGAACGTAGCATGGGCCAGCCGCCATCACGTCAGCTTCTACCGCCCGCATGAGTCTTCACAGAAAGCCAAGAGAGAGAGCGATGAAGAAATCTTCCAGTGTGTCATGGCTCTCATAGACACGAGCAAGAAGACGCGTGATCGGGAGGAGGAGGCCAGGAAGCAAGAGCATCAAAAAAAACTGAAGCGAGCGCGACGTTCTATTGCCATTCTCATCGGTGTCTCAGCCATTATTCTGGTTTTGGCTGCGGTAGCTTGGAATGCGAAAAATCAAACCCAGGAACAATCCAAACTAGTTCACCTTCTAAACTACAGGACGACCATGAATGCCGCGCAAAAAGCGTATGAGGATGATGAGTTTGGGGAGGCGAATCAGTTTTTAGACAGTCTAAGCGGAGAGGAGGATAAATTGCGCGGCTTCGATTGGCTTTATCTCTGGCGAATGCTCCGTAACGAACAGGCAACGCTGAGAGGGCATTCCGGTAAGGTTTGTGTAGCGATTTCTCCCGACGGCAAAACCATCGCTACCGGAAGTGAGGATAACCAGGTAAGACTGTGGGACGCTAACACACGGGAGCCGAAGGGAACTTTGACAGGGCATAGTAATGCCATCACATCCATCGCCTTTTCGCCGGATGGGAAAACGCTGGCCACCGGAAGCTTAGATGAAACGGTGAGATTGTGGGACCTCTCGACGGGCACCTCGAAGGAAGTTCCGTACCCGTTTTCCAACTCTGACAAATCTATTCCCGAAGATAAAAAGATATCTAGAGCTGTCAGGTCTATAGCCTTTGCCCGGAACGGCTTGATGGCTATTGGCTGGGGTGATGAAAGCGTGGAGATAGTCCGAGAGGATGGAAGCCTGGCGACGGTCTTGGACAAAGCGCCGCCGCCATCGTCAGACGACAAGAGATCTGCAGAGGACAAGAGGCCACCTGTTTTGTCGGTTGCGTTTTCTCCTGACGGTACGAAGCTCGTAAGTAAGAGCCTTGGCAAGCCAGTGAAACTGTGGAATGTCAGCACAGAGCAAAAAGAGGAATTATTAAAATCAAAACGCGTTTTATCGGTGGCATTCTCGCCGGACGGTAAGACCATAGCGGCTGGGACTCCAAATGGTATGGTAAGGTTATGGGACACGGAATCAGGCAAAGAGACAGCCTGTTTGGCAAGACGTTTAGCCAGAGGGTTAGCAAGACGAATCAATGCCTCTCAGGAGTTGACTGAAACCTCTAATAGTCCCGATGACGACTCTAATAGTCCCGGTGACGACTCCTACAGGGGTTCTCCCATTTTGTCTCTGACCTTCCGCGACAATGATACTCTTATTACCGGGAACGCTGATGCCTCGCTGAGGCTGTGGAATAGAAAAACCCTGAAAGAGGAACTGGTACTCAAGGGACATTTCAAAGAGGTTTCGTCCATCGCTTTATCTCCTGACGGGAAAACCGTTGTCACGGGGAGCGCCGACGCGACGGCAAAACTGTGGGATATCTCGCAACAACCGCAAACTATATGGCTTAACGAGCAATACCCTGAGGCTTCCTCTATAGTCTTTTTCCCCGGAGAAGAAGATAAACTCCTCGTTGTCAGGCGCGATGACAAGTCTATCGTACTCTGGGACATGGATGCACGCCGCGAACTGCAACTCCTGACTGGAAGCGCAGCAAAGATTCGACTAGTAGCGGTAGCAACTGATCGGACGATTGCAAGCTGGAGTGAAGACAACATAGTGACATTGTGGGTTCCAACCACGGATGGGACGGATAGATATGCTTTGAAAAAAAACACGCGTATTCCAATCGAAGGTGAAGTCACGTCTGTAGCTTTTTCACGTGATGGCAAGATGCTCGCTACGGGAAGCGCCGACGGTACGGTCAAGCTGTGGGACACAAGTACGAGAGCGGAATTGACGCCTCTCCCACGAGGACATTCGGGAATGGTCTGGGCGATTGCCTTCTCTTCAGACGGGGAAATGCTTGCGACAGGTAGTGCCGATCGTACCATCAAGCTGTGGAACACAAGGACTGGAAAATATTTGAAGACGTTGGACGGGCACTTGAATGAGGTTTTGAGTGTCGCGTTTTCTCCCAATAGCAAGCTTCTCGCCAGCGGGAGCAGCGATAATACTGCGATACTCTGGGATGTAGATACAGGAAAGAAACTGACAACCATCACGGGGCATACGAGCGCTGTCACGTTCGTTGCCTTTTCCCCCGACAGCACAAGGCTGGCAACCGGCAGCGACGACACAAGCGTGAAACTCTGGGACACGATCATAAACCAGCCGGAATTATTAAAGCGGTGGCAAGAGTTGGCAGCGTTCCACAACTACAAAAAGAATAAAAGTCAGTCTCTGGAAGAGGATAAAATTCAGTCTCTGGCATTTTCGCCCGATGGAAGGATGATCGCTATCGGAAGAAAGGCTGACGTGAAGCTGTGGCTGAGAGCGACAGTGAAAGAGGTGGAAGCGCAACGCAAATAATCTCGAAAGTAAAGACAGGCGGATTCAGCCGAGCATTTACGATGAGAGAAGTTGCAATACGGCCTCGCCCCGGCTGAAGGATTGTGATGAGGTCAAGTTGTGGATCAACACTTCGGTTAACCTGGGGGTAGCCATAGTAGCTGCGTAATGTAGTTCCCGGAAAACGATTTGGATAGGCTTGGGTAGTCAACCCTTAGCTTCCATCAGGTTTGACCACAGGGATTCGCTCCAGGCTATCAAAATAGACCTTCTGGTTATACATTAAGCTGGCCTGGCAAGAATGCCGATTTGAAGCAGTCCTTGAATGAGGCTACGAATCGCCGCCGCAAGGTAAACTGAATCGGCGCTCGAATCACAGGTTCTGGATCTGGCTTTTGCAAACCCCCGGACTCGCGGATGCCACCGCGAAATGCCCTTCAAATCGGTCAAACACGAGAGCGACAGAGGTGGTAGATCAAAATTGCACTTTTCTTATGTTTGGTATTAGACTAAATCAGACCGCATAAGAAAGGGACAAAAGAAATTGCCACACAGATACCAAGGCACAAAGAAAAGCTTAAAGCTCTCCTGGTTTTCTCAATATTTTCCTCTGTGTCTTAGTGCCTGCGGTGGCCAATCCCCTGCTCTAATCTCGTAAGTTCGATTTAGCCAACCAAGCTAGGCGATTTTTATGGAGACCCTCTTGCCATAGGGAGAAAATTTGATGAGCAACAAGACGAGCAGCGCGTCATCGCCAACATCCCCAAGCGATGCCTCAGAACTAAGTTATGGGCTTACTGAAGCGCGACGCCAACTTGCCGCTGAAGTCAAAATGCGCCGGGATGTCATCAAGCCGCTTGAACAGGCTCTGCGCGCTCTGAAGAACCCGCACGACAATGCTGTCGCGCTGTATGAAGCAAGCGTTGCTTTGCAACAGCCAGCCGAAGGTCTCGCTTTGCCAAAAGGCTATCAGGCAACCGCCAATAATCTGCGTGCTTTTGCCGACGCGCAACTTTCAGAGCTTGAGTTTACCTTTGCGCGCGATTTGCGCGCCGCATTCAAAGAGCAGGGAATTGTTTTAACCGGCTCGCCGGCAAAACTGATCGCCGACCTCTTTGTGATCGAGCCCGATCTGCGCAAGAAACAGGTGTACATCAGCTTTTCACGTCAACCGGCCATCGCCAAAAAAATCAAGCTGGATGTCGAGCAGGTTTTAACCGCCTACGGGCGGGCGCGCCGCGAAATTTGCGAGCGCAAGGTTGATCTCAATGGGCTGATCGCCGAACTTTTTGAAGCCTATCAACGCCTGCTCAAGCTCTCAGGCAAAGCCATCGGCACACGCGTCGGCATCGTCGAGTGTTACCGCGAACTGGTGCTGGTTCGGCAGCCGCTATCGTTTCGTCGAACGCCCTCCAAACAAAGCTTTGTGGATTATCCCAAAACCCATTTTGCTTACGATATGCTGGAATTGCGCCGGCAAAACAAATTGACCCATGAAGGACATCGCCTCAATTTAGGCACGGCGACGATTGAAGTCACAGGCGATTCGACGCGTGCTATATTTTTTGCGACCGGTGCGACCGAAGGGCAGTTTATTAAAGATATCTATTTCGTTTCAGAAAAAGCCAAATAACTTTTGGCGCAGCGGGGCCTCAAGCATAACGGTTTGTCAATCGGCGCAGCCGGCAATCGGCGCGAGTTTGGCGTTCCGCGTTCAGCGGAGATATATTGAATGTGACCGCCGCTTGTAGGTGGAACTCCAAACTTTTTCTTTAGGGAGAGATCAACGATGGCGCTCACGCAACCCGAGGCGCAGCACATAGTCCGCAAACTCGGCGAATCGGGCATCCCGCCGACGCATGGACTCGAAGCCTATAGCGTCGGCATTGATTCCCTGCTCGCCACGCTTGAAAACGAATACCTGCGCGGCTATCTGCGCGACGGCGGTGCCAGTTTCAAACTGGTCGTCGGCGAATACGGCAGCGGCAAATCGCACTTTCTTTATTGTCTGCGCGACAAAGCATGGGACAACGGCTACGTGGTTAGTCGCACCGAGTTGAGCCCGAAGGAATGCCCCTATGATAACCAGCTCAAAGTCTATCAAGCGGTCGTTTCAAACCTCATCTTTCACGACGCCGACCCGAACGTCGAAGACACGCAAGGCATCGAAGCGTTTTTGGAGAATCACTTTTTCAACGCCTTGAAAATGCTTGGCATCGATAAGCCGATGACCAGCATTGGCTTAGATCTGCGCGCCAAGCTCTGGCTCGACACGATCCTGCGCTTCAAGGTCGAAAGCCCGTCGTATCGCCACGCCGTCTATTTCTATCTGCAAGCCGTCGCCGAAGAGAATGAAGCGCATAAGCGCGTCATCAGCGCATGGTTGCGTGGCGAAACCGTTGCCCTCAAAGACGTGCGCCAGTTCAGCATCACTGAAAGAATGGATCGCTCAGTCGCCTTCAAAATGCTGCGTTCACTGTCGCAGTTGATTCATGAACTCGGATATGCCGGGCTGGTCTTGTTGTTCGATGAGGGCGACCGCATGGTCAGCATCGGCTCGTCGCGCACGGAGAAGGTCGCCTGCGATAACTTGCGTGAAGTGATTGACCGTTGCGCCGGAGAGAGCCTTCCGGCAACGCTGTTTGTTTATGCGGTGCCGCCGTACTTCGTCACCAACATCGCGCCGCAATACGAAGCGCTCTCTCAGCGCATCAGTTCAAAAGTGAAGTTCTCGCGCAAAAATCCCTTCAGCGTGCAAATCAGCCTCGATCAATTGGACTACCCCGGCGAGCAGATGTTGAAGATGATCGGCGAGAAGTTGCTGGCGATTTTTGAACTGGCCTACGACATGAAGTTTGACCGCAAGATGCAATCGAAAAATATCGAGCAACTGGCGGCAGCTTGCGGCTCATTGCTGTCAACCAGCCATCGCCGCCACTTCGTCAAATCGCTGATGGACATTCTGACCGAACAACGCGTCGAAGGCGAAAAGCTTTGTGAAGCGGATGGCGTTCAAGTAGTTGTGCGCCACGTTACAGAGCAACTGGGCCGCTCGGAAGGCGGAGAGTACTAAGCGAATGATCGGGGCAATCGTCAATCATCCCGTTTTCGGGCGCGGCCAGGTGCTCGAATTGCGCCATGCGGCGCGCGAATCGGTTGTGCGCTTCGACAACGGCATTCGCACGGTGGTGCCAACCAACATGCTCACCGTGCTCCGTCAAGCAGCGGAAGCTGCCACCGCTTCGGCGCGGGCGGCGGCCTCGCAATCCCCTATACCCATCGTGCCCTCCCGCGAAGAAGCGGAGTTTACGCCCGAACAACGGCAGCGCCTCGAAGCGCGCCGCACCATCGAAGCGTTGCGCTTCGGAGTCGTGCCGCACCATCGAATCCGCGAATTGAGCTTCGGACTCGATAAAGAACGCCGAAGTTTGCAGTGCGCTTTTGATGCCGTCGAACAAACCGGCGGCGATGTGCGCGTCGTGCTCGGCGAATACGGTACGGGCAAGAGTCACTTCTTCGAGCTTACCGTGCAGGAAGCGCTGGCGCGCAACTTTATCGTTGCCACGACCAGCCTGGACACCCGCGAAGTGCCGCCGAATCGTCCGCAGCGGATTTATAACGCCTTGATACGCTCGTTGCGCTATCCTGACACGCCAGATACCGGCACGCTCGTGCCGCTCTTAGAGCGCATACTCAATCAACCCGCGCTGTATGCGGCATTGGAAGAGAAGCTGCGCGGCACCGTATTCGCAACGGTTCTGCATAATTTTTCGCTGATGCGCGGTGCCGGCAACGAAACCCTGGCACCGTTGCTTGATTGGATTTCCGGTGAGAAGGTCTACATCAAATCGGTGCGCGATGCGCTGGTGGTGAAGAATAAAGATTTTCCGGTGCGGGCGCTATCGATGATGACGACCTCTGCTGACCAGTATTGTTATCTGTTAAACGGCTGGGGCTGGCTGGCGTCGCAGGTTGGTTACGCAGGCATCGCCGTGTTGCTTGATGAATCGGAGCATTACAGCTTGCTCAATCAACGCGGACAAGAACGAGCGGACAATTTTTTCAAGGCGCTGATCTACACGGCGATGGCGTCGCGCCAGGATAATCGCCTCACCGAAGCGAGCCTTCAGCATCAACAGCGCGAACATCCTTTCCGATTCGCCGAGCGCAGCCAGATGCTGTTGATGTTTGCCGTCACCCCCTCGGCCAATACCTTCGATTACGGGCGCTGGTTGCACGAAGAGCAAATCCAGGCGCTCAGCGGCGACTTGTCTGAGCAGGCGCTTGATGAACTGATGGCGCAGCTTTATACGCTCCACAAACAAGCTTATGCCTATGAGCGGCAGGAGGCTTATTTGATGTTGTCAAAAGGGGTGCAGGAAGGTTTGAAGCAGCGACTGATCAATTTGCGCCAAACCTTAAGGCTGGCTACAGAAGTCTATGATCTGTGCTACGCGCATCCTGATTACAGCGCCGCGCAAGCGGTTGAAGATCTGCGCCGCTCGCTGTTCGGTCGTCAGGGGGGTTAGATTCTCAGTCATCTGAATGGATGATAAACTTTCTCGATGAGCCACCCTCTTCCTCACCTGCGCGAGCTCAAAGAGAAGTTACCGCACACCTGGAGCGCCTTTCTCGCGCGCTTCGGTCGCTTCACGGAAATTCAAGCCCTCGCCGTCGAGCCGCTGCTTGCGGGAAAGAATTGCATACTGATTTCCTCAACTGCGAGCGGCAAAACCGAAGCCGCGCTGATGCCGTTCATCGAACGCCTCAAACAAACCTCGAACCTCAAGCTGCAACATACTCTACAACTGGTTTACGTGGTTCCAACGCGCGCCCTCACACGCGACCTGGCCAGGCGGCTGCGTCAGCCTTTGGAACAACTCGCCATTTCTATGCAGATCAAGACCGGCGACGAGCCGGCGCTCAAACCCGCGCGTTCGCCGCAACTGCTTTTGACGACGCCCGAATCGCTTGATTCATTGCTTGCCAATCGTCCGCGAATGCTCAAAGACGTTCGCGCCGTCGTGCTCGATGAACTTCATCTGCTCGACAACACGGCGCGCGGCGATCAATTGCGTGTCTTGCTCAATCGCCTGCGGCGGTTGCGGCGCTACGCTTTTTCTCGCGGCGACAGCTTGAATGACGAAGTCCAATTTTGCGCTCTGTCGGCGACGGCGCATGAGCCGCTCGCTATGGCGGCGCGATACTTCCGAGAGCCTGAGATCATTCAAACCACGGGGCAACGCCGCTTTCATGCGGAGTTGATCGAGATGCAAGGATGCCAGTCGCTGCTCGCGTGGTTTGCGGATTTTCAGCGGCGCGGCATTCGCAAAGTGATCGCTTTTTGCAACAGCCGCGCCGAGTGCGAAGAACTGGCCCGCGCCTGTCGCCAGGACTCGCCGTTCGGCGACCACGTGTTTGTCCATCACGCAAGCCTCGACGGGCGCGTGCGACACGCCACCGAGCGCCAGTTCACCACCTCTGAAGTCGCTTTGTGTTTTGCCACTTCGACACTTGAGTTAGGCATAGACATCGGCGACCTCGATCTGGTTATGCTGATTGGCCCGCCCGAAAACACCAGCGCCTTTTTGCAACGCATCGGACGCAGTAATCGCCGCGCCGCTCGTGTTGCCGTAGACTGCTTTTTTCGCGACCTGATTGAACAGGCGATATTTCAGGTCTTCATTCGCGCGGCTACGTCTGGCGAGCTTGAGGCCGGCCATTACTTCTTTCGTCCTTCCATCGTCGCGCAACAACTTTGCTCATATATCAAACAGACGCGCAACGGTGAGATTGCCTCCGATGCCGCTTATGAGTTATTCGCCTCGCCTGCGGGCGAACCGTTCATTGCAAAAAAGCTCTATCGAGAAATCATCGAGCAGTTGATTGATAAAGATTATTTCGTCGCCTTGCCGAACGGCGTATTGAGACCGGGCGCGAGATGGCAAACCCTCTATGAGCATCGCGAAATTTATAGCAACTTGATCGACATGCAACGTCACTCGATGGAGGTTGTCGATGAGATGACGGGACGCAAACTTGGCAGTCTCGAATGGGGAGCGAGCCGGGGAACGACGTTTTTGTTTGGCGGTCAGGCGCGTCGCGCTAAACGAGCGCAAGGACGCAAATTGATTGTGCAGGCTGCCGACGAGGAGAGCGCCGCCAGCGCGCCGGGATTTCGCTCTGCCCGTCGTCCATTGTCACGCGAACTGACAAAAGCCGTCGCGGTGCAACTGGGTTTGCCGCGAGCGGCTTCTGCTTCTGAAATCGCCCTCGTCAGAGAGAGCCATGACGTTGGAGATGCCGATGACACGCCGTCGCTATCTTCTTTATCAAGAAGGTGGGTGTTTCATTGCGCGGGCGACGCTTACGGGTTTGTGCTGGGCGATTTGTTGGAGAATTTATATAACGTGAAGGTCAGCGAGCAAAACAGCTTTTGTTTTCTGATCGAAGGCGAATTGCCTGAAGCGCTGCTGCAACTCGATGCGGCGCAGGTTCGCGCGCAAGTGCTTCGCAGATGGAAACAGATGGAGACCTGGTTTGACATGGGTTGTTTTCACAAAGAACTTCCAGCAACGGTGCGCCGCGAAAGCGCCGTAGAAGCTTTTGACATAGGCAGCTTTTTACGCGCCTTTTCAGAAATCAAATTCGTTACATAATTTGGGCATTGATATACTTGACGCATTTGAATGCAATATTCAGCATCATTGTTTTGAAAACGTGCCAGAGTATACCTTCCTATGAATCAAGTATATCAATGCTCAAACTATCATCTGAGCTGCTTTCCCGAAGACGTTGGCCCTGTGCTTGCTGGAAGCCCTGAGACAGCTATCTTTGAAGCAACGCTACCTCCGCACAAGGGCAAGCACACTCCTGCGCTCCCGCAGCAGGTATTAACTGCACAGATTGAGCCGGAGCCGCATTGACTACTGCTAGTACAATTCTGTAGACCTGCACAGAATTCATTGTGTGCGCACTGCCCTGTGCCTTCAGCCGTCGTGTAGCACTGACAGTCATCGTTCACACTACAATTAGTAAAAGTGCCGCAAACAGCGCCGGCACAAGCAGATGTATCCGTACACCTTCCATTCACACAGATCTGATCCTGCAAGCAACATATTCCCTTGCTGCCGCATGCACTGTGGCCCCCAGGCGAATCACAGCAATCACAGGCTTCTTTTTGAGCAGATATATAGGCTTCAGTGCCACGGGAAGTTTGATCAACGCCCAGGAAATAGATGTCAGCTACTAACAGACAGGATAGATACAATTCGGGTATTTCGAATAAAAGAAGATAGATCGAGCAAGATTGTACAAGGCAACTTTGGAAATTCAGATCACAGCCGCCACGGTTGCTCTTACAGGTCCCCCAGCATGTGTCGTGATTATTACAGCATGGTAAAAAGTTTGCTATCCCATAACTATCCGGAACCTTAAAATCGGTGGTGCCACAGCCGTTAGGTGGAGCAGGCGATCCTGGATGAGCCACCCTATTCGGGCAGGCTGCTAAGTCTGTTATCGGGTGCTTGGTCTGTACGCCCTGTGGAGTACAACACTGAGTGGAAGGATTAAACTTTACATTATTACAACACGCCGTGGCTTGCTGCGCCTGGGCTGCACCGCCTGCGAATCTTGCCACGACAGCGCCGGAAATGCTCATCACCAGGAGCTTGAGCATATTTCTTCTAGGCAGTGGGCTCGCTATGAGACGTGATAGATTATCGACCATCACATCTTGCCTGGTGACGCTGGAGTCTCGACCTATTTTACTAAAAAGGCGCTGTATCAATGTTGTTTGATTAGCCATTTTAATTCCTTCTTGTTGGTCTAAACCATCTGCCTAATCCCGTTTTACAAGGCGACAGGCTTCTTGCAAACGCCGTTGTGAAAGGGCCGCCAAAATGATCTGGCATCTCAGGTACAGTTAAACTCGGATAGGTTTCCATCGATGATGGTTACGGTAAGCTGATTCGGGAAGTATTGTACGGATGCGGTTCCTTTATTCAGGCAGGTATCCGCCTTCACCAGCAGCTTACGATCATTCTCATTCAGTCCTTGTGTCAGGACGACAAAACACCCTTTCGTACTCACCGCACCTGTGCCAGATAGCAGGAAACCATTGACGAGGCGCACGGTATAAGCGCCGGTCTGCCGATCAAATGAAAGCTGATCACCGTTACTAGTCGCTTGCAAGCAAATCCTGTTTTCATCGATAGGGATTACACTTCCGATCAACCCATTTTCCGGTGCGTTGGTAGCATGATTCCAGGCCGTCAGCGAGAAAGGAATCGGACCGGGCACTACCGATGAGCTTTGAATCTTAAATCCAGAGAGTGCCGCGCCGGGCGCGATCTCATGCGAATGATCTGTAGCGAACCACAAAACAAAAGTTGAGTTATCGGTTCGCATGTCCCATCCCGGCGGCGTTCCAATCACTGTAAAAGGGACGGTGATTTGCAGATTCAAGGTGTTGATGAAATCCGGGTTGTCCGACGGCTCCGCATTAGACACCGTAAAGGAGTAAAGCAACTGATTGACTCTGGCTTCCAAGTTGGCTGCCAACTCTCCTGCGAATATGATTAAGTTTGGATTTGTGCTCATAGCTTAGTTCCTTTGCAAGTTGACTCCGCCCTGATTACCTTGTAGAACCCGGCGGTTAAGCCATTGATAGAGCCTTTTCGTTTTGTCCGACCCCGGCGAGAGCGAGCACTGCCGGGCCGCCAACCGCTACTTCCGATGCAATTCGGCCTTCAGCATTGATCAGCACGGCTGATGGGGTTCCATTTGCGCCGAATGCCCTTCCCGTGCCGAATCTTTGATCCAGCAATACGGTTGACTGAAGATTAATCGCTTGATTGGATTCGGCTGTACCCATGGAGATCAATACTAACTCCGGCGCTCCCTTTGGCCGGTTGCTCTCCCAAGCGTTAAGTTCAGGCAGCATCTGATTACAAAAACCGCAGGTCGGATTCCAGAACAGCACCAGCGTGCTGCGCCCTTTATAATCCGCAAGCTCAACCATCTTACCGGTAAGGTTAGGCAGCTTGAATGACGGCGCTACCTCGCCAGGCTTCGGGCCGACTTGCATTGGCATTAGCGCCTGTCTGTGATGGCCGTTGCCTCCTGCGATCACCGGAAGCGACATCGGCGCACCGCTCGCCTGTGCCATCAATTCTCTAATCGCCTCTGCTCCCATCGCCAGATGGCTACCGATACGGCCATCGGAGCTAACGATAACTGCCCCCGGTGTTCCTGGACATTGGTACTGCTCGGCTACCTCTCGATCATTCTGCAACAACACGGTTTTCAAGCCGTGCGCAACCGCTTTGGCGCGATTCGCTTCGGCGTTGCCTCGGCTCACCAGAGCAATGGTCAGTTTGTTTGCCTGCTCCCGTTGCCAGCGCGTCAGGTCGGGCAACATGGCGTCGCACGGATCGCAGTCAGGATCAGAGAAGACCAGGAAAACGGGTTTGCCTTTAGCGCGAAGATTATCGAGAGTTACTTTCTTGGCAGAAAGATTAGGAAGTTGAAATGGCGGAGCCAGAGCGCCGATGGCTAAACCAGGTTGAATCGGCGTGGGTAATGAAGCCGAAGCTATCCCAGCCGCATTGAGCCTTGTTTCTAAACTCTCCAGTCGCAGTAGCAATCGCCCATTCTGACGGATCAGATTGAACAGCAGCCACCCTTCAAAAGTAACTATGGCAAGTAAAGCTAATCCGGCGGCTTGGATTGCGCTTAATCCGGTGATCATTTTTAGCAAGCTCAATGTAGGGATAGCCTGACCCGGCCAAACGATCAGGCCGGCCATCAACGCAAAAACCGCATTACGCAAGATGGTTGGCCAGCCAACGGGTTTGGAGTGAACCTGACCAAAGCAGTGACAATCTGGTGTCCGCCCAAGGGTCAGGTTTATGCCAATGCCAACGATAAATAGAAGTAGCAACACGAGCGCGCTCAGACCGCCCCACCAGGCAGAAGCCACCGGCAATAAAAGTCCGGCGATAGTTAGTTCTGCAAGCGGCAACAGAATACCAAGCGGATTGGCAAAGACCGTAGGAAGCCCAAAATCGGTAAGGGTTTTACGAGAGCCTTTCAGATCGGCAAGCTTTGAAAAGCCGGCAATAATGAATATGGCGGCCAGCAGTAGCCGCGCTACAAGTAAAAAAAGTTCCATAGGTAAAACCGTTTAGTTCTGAAGACGAACTACACCATGTAAAAACTCGACTAAATGAAAAGCCAGTTTGCTTTATTCACTTCGCATATAAGCGTTTTTACACGGTCTAGAACCGCCTCGGAACAGTTGGTGAAAAATCCGGCAATCAAACAAAGCGTTTTGATTGTCTTTTGAGAGAGCGCAGTAGCCGCTCTTGATTGGGAATCAGGTAAAATTGCAACCTTGGTCTTTACGGGAAATCACTTAATACGGTAACGAATAGTATAAAAATAAGCTTGCTTTGTCAATCATTTTTTACTCGAAACGGCAAATAAAGCTTTAACCGTTTCTCGGTTGGATCACAATCCAATCAGAAAGTCAGTCGTATCAGTAAATATTTTGCGAGATATGAAAAATAGCATTACCATTGGCGACGTGGGTAAACTTCGGCAACCGCGCCCACTCAGGTTTTCTGACGGACGGGCTACCCCCTGGAAGGCTTGATTAATCCGGCTTTGAGATCAACTTGCAGAAGATTCATGTAAACTCGCATAGGCTCCAGGTAAACTCACATAACCCTCAGGTAAATTCGCCTGAGCCGCATATAAACTCCCGTGGCCTTCAGGTAAACTTACCTGAGCCTCATGTGAACTCACATCGCCGCCAGGTAAATCAACCTGGCGTTAATGCAAACGAACATGAGCTTCAAGTTGACTATCCTGGGGCTTATGTAAACCAACATCGGCTCTATGCAAATTGATCTGGCGGCTTTGTTAACTGGACTGAATCTCTCTTTTTCTCACTATTACGGAGAACCTGAAGATTTAGAGCCTCTTGGAGGATGGAGGCGTATAATTACTATCGGCTCAAATCTCCAGTGTGGGATCTTCGGCGCGATATTCATCGAGCTTGCGGTAGAGCGTTTTGCGGTCGACTTTGAGAATCTCAGCAGCGCGCAACTTGTTGCCCGCAGTCTCATGCAGAATCTCAAAGATGTACTCGCGCTCCAACTCGCGGAGGCTCAACCGCCGTTCACGGCCATGAGCGATCAGCGCAGCAGTAGCGCCGCCTGATCGAATCCGTTCAGGCAAGTCAGAAGGTTGTAAGATTGCTCCATCCGCCATTGCCACGGCGCGTTCAAGGGCATTTCCCAATTCACGCACGTTTCCCGGCCAATCATAAGCGGTCAACATGGCCAACGCTTCCGGCGACACATCAAGCGGCGGCATGCCGGAAGCTTCCGCCGCCTTGGCGATGAAGTGCTCAACCAGCAAAGGGATGTCGAATCGGCGCTCACGCAAGCTCGGCACCCGCAGGTGGATGACGTTCAGCCGCCAGTAGAGGTCTTCGCGAAATCTGCTGGCGCGCACCTCTTCTTCCAGGTCACGGTTGGTGGCCGCAACAACCCGCACCTTGATTTCGCGCTCACGATCTGCGCCAACACGCCGCACCGCACCTTCTTGTAGAACACGAAGCAATTTCGGCTGCATGGCTAAAGGAAGTTCACCGATCTCATCCAGAAATATCGTCCCTTCGTCAGCGGCCTCAAAAAGACCTGGCCGCGCCTGCTTTGCGCCGGTGAAGGCTTGTCCCGTGTGCCCGAACAATTCGGCTTCAATCAACTCCGCCGGAATGGCCGCACAGTTGACCGGCACGAAGGCACCGCGTCTTCCCGATGATTCATGGACGGCGCGCGCGACCAGTTCTTTGCCGGTGCCTGATTGGCCGGCGATTAAGACCGTGCTGGTGTTGCGAGCAGCGCGCGCGATCAACTCGAACAGTTCCCGCATGGGCCGCGAAGCGCCGATGATTTGCGCCGGCGCGGCGGGCAATTCACGCCGCAAGCGCGCTTGCTCGCGCTGGGGCGCACTCTTGATCAGCGCCGCGTCGATGAGTTGCAGCAATTCGCCGGTCTCGAAAGGTTTCGTCAGATATTGAAAGGCACCGGCTTTGATTAATAGCACGGCCTGCTCGACCGAGCCGAACCCTGTGATGACAATTACAGGTATCTCGGCGCGTTGCTCGCGGAGCGCCTGGAGCAACCCGTCGCCTTTCAGACCGGGCATCTGCACATCGGTAATCACCAGATCGATGGGCTTGCGTTCGCGCTTGATGTGTTCCAGGGCCGCCGCCCCATCAACCGCGATGACGATCTCATAGCCGGCGTTTTCCAGGTCTTCCTGCAACAGGTCGCGCATATCCGCATCATCTTCGGCAATCAGTAACCGTTCGTTCATCTCACCTCCTGCTCGACCGCTGCGGCCACTTCTCCGGCGACTTCTTCGTGGGGCTCTTGCCATTGTGGCAGGAAGACGGTGAAGACCGCGCCCTTGTCAAGCGGCTGATTGGCCGCCGCGATCCAGCCGCCATGGTCTTCGATGATGCGGCGCGACACCGCCAGCCCAAGTCCCGTCCCCTGCCCGACATCCTTAGTTGTGAAGAAAGGATCGAATATCTGCGGCAGATGCTCCGGCGCAATTCCGTCGCCGCTGTCCGATACGCTCGCCACGATGAACTCCCGGTTATCTTTGCTTGGGCCATCGTGATGATATTCAAGGCGCAAATGTCCGCCGCGCGGCATGGCCTGGATGGCGTTGATGCAGAGATTGAGAAAGACCTGGCGCAGCATATCCTTATCGCCTTCAATGCAGACCGGCGGGCCGGCAACGATCTCGACGCTGACGCCCTGACGCTCGGCCTCGCCTTCGATCAGTTCGCCAACGTCATTGAAGACCTGTGCCAGGTCAACCGGCTGGCGGCGTATGCCGTTGGTGCGGGCCAGGTCGAGCAACTGGCGCACAACCTGAGCGATGCGCCGGGTCTGTTCGCGAATGATCGTCAGGTTGCGCTGGCGCATCTCAATCGGGGAATCCGGTCGCTGCAATAACTGGGCGGCGCGACCGTCAATGACGTTCAGCGGCGTGCCCATCTCGTGGGCGACCGAGGCCGAAATCCTGCCGATGAGCACCAGCCGGTCACGATGCCGCAACTCTCGCTCAAGCTCAACCCGCTGCTCGCCGGCATGCACCGCCGCTTCGTGCTGCGCGCCGAGGTTATCGGCCATGCGATTGAATTCGCTGGCCAGTCGTGAAAACTCATCACGCTTATGCGACAGGGCCACTCGATAGCTGAGGTCGCCGCGCCCAATAGCTTCTGCCCCTTCGAGCAATGCCTTGATCGGACGCGCCAGGCTGCGGCGCAGCATCACAAATACAATGATCAAAATTACACCGACGACAATGGCCAGGTTAACTGCCTGAGTGCGGCGTGCGCGGGCGATTTCGGTTCGCAGAGAGGCGGTCGGCTGAGCGATCTCGAAGGCTCCCTGTCGCCCCTCGCCGAGTTGTACAGGCATGATGATCGCGAAGTATTCTTGCCCCCCGGTCACATGCAAGTGCTCAACTCTGTCGCCAGAGGTGATCGTCTGCCTGACCTCCGGTTCTGTAGACTCTTCGCCCGCCGTTTCCAGATCTGAGTACATCAGGACGCGCCCGGTTTCATCAAACAGGGTAACGCGAAAAAGGTAAGGATTATCACTCAAGCGGTCGACCAGATGCGCGGCGTCGGCTGACCGGCCTGCTCTGAAGAGATCCTCCAGAGCAATCTGCAAGGTATAAGCGTGGGCAACTACCTCCGACTGCATGGTGCGGTTCAAACCGGCTTCACGACGGCGCAGGCTGGTATAACTGGTCACCGCGATTACCGCGCTTACCGCGACCGTTAAGAACAGAATTAATCGCGTGCTTATTGACATCGGTTTCCACCACGACCGAAGTTGCCCGAACCTACCCTCTCCGTTTTGAGGCTCAACCATATTGTGCAACTCGCTTGCCAGTGTATTCCTTTGCAGATGTCAGAACGCTTCAAGAAAGCCCGCTTGCCGGTCAGACTCACAGGCTCGACCGTCCCCAAGCTTTTTCAACAATGAGGAACCTTCTCATTTAATCATAAAAATGGCTGCAAGATAGATGAAAATAATGGAACTCTGATGCCGCTCCATTCCCTGGCCGGCCTTAATCAATGCGCGCCGCAAGGCATGAATCGGCGGGATCAGCCGGAGGAGTCTGCTCTCTGCATGTGGCATGTTGGGACTGCGCAGGGGCCTGTTACTACAGTCACGATCATCGATCTTTTCCGGCAGTCTCATCGACAGCGATCTCTGAGAAAGCCCGGAAAACCCATCTATCAGCAGGCTAGTCCTCAAACAGAAACCGCATTTTGCTAAGCAATTTCCTATATTCCGAGTCGCCAGCAAGCGCCTGCAAGCCGGTCTTTGCAGTTGGCACAACCATTGCACTGCGATTGTTCGAGCCGAATGAAACGAGTTGGTCGGGTACGACTCGCAGAAAAGGAGTTTGCGCATGAAGGTTCGGGACATGATGTCGAAAGAAGTTGTTGGCTGCTGGCCAGATTCGTCTCTGACCGCCGCCGCGCAAATCATGTGGGCCAAGGATTGCGGCGTCCTGCCGGTGCTCGGAGATGACGATGGGGTGGTCGGCATGATCACGGATCGTGACATCAGCATCGCCATTGCCATGTCGCAACGCCATCCGTCAGAAATCACTGTGGGTGAAGTAATGTCAAAACCTGTATACGCCTGCGCCCCCGATGACCATATCAAAGTGGCGCTCAACTGGATGGCCACCGTGCAGGTCAAGCGGCTTCCGGTGATCGATCAGTCCGGTGCCCTGCAAGGCATCCTGTCGATCTCCGATGTCATGGCGTGCTTTTGGAGAGCGACCGGAGCACAGATTCCGTCCGTCTCTTGCCACGACCTGGTCGAAACCTACGGGCGCATCAACGAGCCGCGACGCGACGCCCAAGACAAACGCCAGGTCACGCTCGCCGCCATCGCCTGAGAGAGATGATTTGAGCACTGGCTCAAATCGCCAGTGTAGCGCGGCTGCGACGGTCGAGGGATCATCCCCTTTTCACTCGCTGACGCATTCGCGCTACCGCTCTTTTTAAGCAACCGGCAAACCCACAGGCTACCCTGCGGAAGAAGGCGAAAATGAAGAAGCAATCGAAACTACTAATCCGACTGGCGCTGTCAATCAGCCTCCTTCTCGGAGTTCAAGCGGCAGGCTCAGCCCAGAGTCAACCAAGCAGTGGACGCCAGCCGGGGATCGTCAATTCGAGGTGGAAGGGAACGCGTTGTGCCAAATCAGCGCCTGCCATATTCGACCAGGCATCCCCGGCTGTGGTGTTCATCGAGGCCACTTCGATCAATCCCTATAAGGTAGCCAACCGCATTGACCACGTCGTCGGGTCGGGGTTCATCTTCGATCCTTCGGGACTCATTCTAACTAATTCGCACGTTGCCTATGGCCGCCAATCCATCATCGTCACCTTGGATGATGGCACAAGCCTGGCCGCCGAGTTGGTCGGCGCAGACCCGATTTTTGACATCGCCGTGTTGCGCATCATCAAACCAACGAACAAAGCGCTGCCGACGGTGAAGCTGGCCGATTCCAGTCAGGTGCGCGTCGGCGAAAGCGCCCTGGCCATCGGCAACCCGCTGGGGCTCGACCAGAGCTTGACTCGCGGCACGGTGTCAGCCGTCAACCGTGTCCTGCCGCCGACCTTCTTCGCCTTTCAGGAGCCGTTGATCCAGATTGACACGCCGATCAATCCGGGAAATTCGGGCGGGCCTTTGCTGAATGGGTGCGGCGAAGTCATCGGTATCACCACCTCCGTCGTCCCCGACGCGCAAAACATTGGCTTTGCCATACCGATCAACCTGGCGAAGGCAGTGATTCCATCGCTTGTCGAACAAGGCCACATCGTTCGCCCCTGGCTCGGCTTTAATGGGCAGTTCATCGACGAGACTCTGCAAGAACTGTTGCGCGTGCCGTTGACCGAGGGATTTCTGATCGAAGCCATAGAGCCGGGAAGTCCGGCGGCAACCGCGCATCTGCGCGGCGGCAGTCTTGAGATGAACATTGCTGGCCGCGACTTCCTCATCGGCGGCGATGTGATTACCAAAATCAATGGAACGCCGCTGACCTCGCCGGAGAAAATTTTGCAAGCGCTCGAAGGGGTCAAGGTCGGCGCAAAGATGACGATGACGGTGTACCGCGAGGGCAATACCTTCGATGTGCAATACGGAGTGCCCGAACGCCCGGTCTTGCCCGGAGACCTATCAGAAGGTGCGGCGGTGACGGCGCTAACCGATCATCGCCTGAGAAAACAAACGGTTTGCTGCATCACACCGGTGAGCCGAACCAGACCAACACAACCCTGAGCGCCCACAAATAGAGCGGGCGACCGCAGGGCGACAGAGACAATAAACTGAATTTGCTGGAACAGATTGGAGAGAAAAAAATGAAAAAGCTATTGACGATCATTGCGACCCTATCCTTGTTAATCCTGGCGGAAGTCGGCACGGCGCGCGCCCAGGTGGTCGATGCTGTGGTGGCTAACATCCCGTTCGAGTTCACGGTTGGAAAGATGACCCTGCCGTCAGGTCAGTACACCATAAAGCCCTTCGGCTCGATGCCTGGAAACCTCATGGCAATCAGCAATGAAGAGGGCAAGATCCTACAGGTGTTTATCATCGGAGATACGCAGGCGAAAGTCCCGCCTCAGCAAGCGGAGTTGATCTTCCACCGCCTTGGCGACCAATACTTTCTCTACAAGGTCTTTGATCAGGGGAACCAGATCGGTGGGGAGCTTCGGAAGCCGAGCGCCGAGCGCCGACTCGAAAAAGAGGAGGCGATGACCGGCAGCAGCTACGTTACGGTGGTCGCTTTGAACGCCTCGACGAAGCGATAACCACGATGCCCAACCGTTGCGCGGGTTAAGGCATGCGCCGCCGATCAACCCGCGCAACGGTTGGGCGGAAGACTCGCAGCCACGCCGGCGCGAATGCGGTTCTTTCGAGCGCCTCAAGGCAATCGTCGGTGTCACGCGCCTCCGAACCCACCCATGTCGTTTCTGCCATGCCGCGTGGGTATTCTCAGAGGACAGAGGCTGCGGAAATATTTTGGCCTCGAATAAATTTGAGCCGACTGCGTTGGCCTGAGGCCATATGGTTTCTTGCTGGTTCCTTTAGATACTTGAGCGAGTTACATCACTGAGGTGCGAACCAGGGCAACAACTTTCTCACTCATTCCTGTAACTCATACTCAAGCCAACTCGGATGAGGAGACTGATATGAGCAAAACAGTTTTCGCATTGAAAAGCGATGCTTCGGGTGTGGCGGTTGAAAAGCACAAGCACATATTGTGCGCGGATGATAATGAGGACACCCGCACTATGATGGCCCTCTTGCTTGAAATGTGCGGCTACGAAGTGACAACGGCGGGCAGCCTAGCTGAAATCCTGCCCTTAACCGAAAGAGGCGGTTTTGATTTGCTCCTCCTTGACGGCTTGTATCCTGATGGCCTCGGCATTGATCTGTGCAAGCAGATTCGTGCCTTCGATACCCACACTCCCGTTATTTTCCTGTCGGCCTACGCTTATCAGGCTGACGTGAACAAAGGGCTGGAAGCGGGGGCGCAAGCTTACATCGTCAAGCCATTTGACTTTGACGTGCTGACACAGACGATCAAGCAGCTCGTCTTATAGGAACGCACAACGGCGAAGGTTAAATAGAAACTCAGCGCCGACAGAAACCGCATCTTTATAGCGGTATGCAAATGAGTATAGCCTTTGCCACCAAGACACCAAGGCACGAAGAATCACCAAGTTCTTTGTGTGCCTTTGTGTCTTGGTGTCCTTGTGGCAATTCTCCGGCTAAGCTGATCTGCAAACCTCTCTAGTCATAAGCTTGGCCTTCTTCCGGTGCCAATTCTTCCTCGGCAGCGCCAACCCCTTCGCGGCTGTATTGCGCAAACTCTGCGAACCAGCCGCCCGCCGCGATCAATTCCGCCAGCGTGCCTTGTTCGGCGACGCGCCCACGGTCGAGCACCATCACTTGATCAGCGTCTTCGACTTTGAGCATTGAGATTCAGACTCACCTCACTGACGCCAGCAGACTGGCAATCATTACGATCTTTTTACGGATTCCTTATGAACTTTTAACACCCCTTTTATGACTTCTTTATGCGCGGCTTGCTACAGTTCATTTTGGTAGGATATGTCCCTTAGTAATTGGCTGCAACTGCCTGTACGACGGCCAAAGGAGGGATTGAATATGACAAACGAAACGCTCGGCATCGCAGGCGTTTTTGGGTTCACCGGCATCCTTCTTTTCTTGCGGCATCTCCTTCTGTCGGTGGGCAAGCGCAGGCGAAAGCCTTCGCTCACAAGAGAGTCCAGGGCTACAAAAAGGGGCCCGCATCCGGTTGATGCTCGCAATGAGAAGGCGAGCGCAAGATCGCCAACCAACCGCGCAATGTGGCCTAACCAACCGGGGTCATTTCCCCGTTTTCGGATATGAATTGACGAAGTGTCACGGGAAACGCATTCTGACTTTCAAAGGAGGCATCACAGTGAAACTCAAATGGACTCATTTCGTGGTGGCGATGGTTTTCACGCTGGCTTTTGGAGCGTTGATGCAGGCCCGCGCGCAGCAGACCATCTTCAATGTGCCGAGTTCGGATGTGCTGCCGAAAGCCAAGGTTTACGGCGAACTCGACGTTACCTGGAAGCCGAATGATAACTCGACCAATGTTGTTCAGAGCTTCTCATCGTTTGTGCCGCGCGTCGTCTTCGGCGTGGGCGGCAATGTCGAAATCGGCTTGAACCTCAATGGCAACATTCAACCGGGGCCAGACGCGACGACGCTTTCGCCGATCATCAAGTGGCGGATTTATAACGGCAAAAATAATGGCTGGTCGATTGTCGTTGGCGATCACCTGTTCATCCCCGTGCGCCACAAAGCCTATGACGCAGGCAACTATGTCTATGCCCAGATCAGCAAATCGTTCAACGGCGGCAAGACGCGTCTGACCGCCGGCGGCTATGATTTCAGTCCCAATGTTGTGGCTACAAATGCACATCGCGGCGGCGGTCAGTTCGGTTTCGAGCACGCCGTCAATTCAAGGTTCTCGGTGCAGGCCGACTGGTTCACGGGCAAACACGCCAGCGGATACTTCACGCCCGGCTTTTATGTAAAGCCGCACCCGAAAGTGACCATATACGGCGGCTACTCAATCGGTAATGCGGATGCCGATAAAGGCAATCACTTTTTCTATACCGCCATTGGCATCAGCTTCAACTGAAGGCGAAGCGCATGGCGATGAGGGGCTGATCTTCATGGTTATCGCGGCGGCGTTCTGGTATGCGAACATCCGCAAAAGGTCTAACAGGTAATCACTATGGATTCGGAAGCCGCAAAGCTTGGCCTTATCGCTCTGGCGCTGTTCGTTGTGTACACCGCTTTGGTGTTTGAAAGACTGTACAGGGAAAATTTCAGACCTCAGCCGCCCAATCGTGAGGCGCAAAACGCCCCGCGAAAAAAAGCGGGCAGGCGGCTCTGACCCTGAAGGAGGAATGACAATGATGGACGACCTGCTCTACATCGCTCTGGTTCTCCTGTTCTTCGCCGTCGCCTTTTGGTATGTGCGCTTTTGCGAAAGGGTGTAGCAGGCAAGCGATATGGATTCTGAAGAAGCGAAACCGAGCATCATCGCTTTGATCATGTTCATCGTGTACCGCTCTTTAGTATTTGAAAGGCTGTACAGAGAACCCAGGAAAAGCCGAGAACCTGGCGCGTCGAGGAAAAAGGCTATGAATGTCGAATACATCATCAGCGGGCTAATCGCTCTGGCGTTACTGGCGTATTTGATAACCGCCCTGCTCAAGCCGGAGAAGTTCTAAAGGAAAAAGAAATGACACTCAATGGATTTTTGCAACTTGCAATCTTCGTCCTGGTCTTGCTCGCCATCACCAAGCCGCTGGGAATTTACATGGCCAAAGTATTCTCCGGCGAGAAGACCTTCCTCAGCCGCGTGCTTGGCCCCATCGAGCGGCTGATCTACCGCATCTGCCGCGTTGACGCCAGCCATGAACAGCACTGGACTGTCTACACGGCGGCGATGTTGATGTTCAGCGTCGCCTCGCTGCTGGTGCTTTACGCGCTTCAGCGACTTCAGTATTACTTGCCGCTCAACCCGCAGCAGTTCGCCGGCGTCAACCCGCACATGGCCTTCAACACGGCGGCGAGCTTCACGAGCAACACGAACTGGCAGGACTATTCGGGCGAATCGACGATGAGCTACCTGGTGCAGATGGCGGGGCTGGCCTTTCACAACTTCACTTCGGCGGCGACCGGCATCGCGCTGGCCATCGCCTTCATTCGCGGCATCGCCCGGCGCGAGGCCAAGACCATCGGCAACTTCTGGGTAGACCTGACGCGCTGCTCGCTTTACGTGCTGCTGCCGCTATGCATCGTCGGCGCGCTGCTGCTGGTGTCGCAAGGCGTCGTGCAGAACTTCAAGCCTTACACGCAAGCGACGATTGTCGAAGCCCAGCAGGTCACGAAAACCGATGCCGATACCGGTCAGGAAAGCACGGAAACGGTGACCGACCAGACGATTGCGCAAGGGCCTGTGGCATCGCAAGAGATCATCAAAGAACTCGGCACCAACGGCGGCGGCTTCTTCAACGCCAACTCGGCGCACCCGTTTGAGAACCCTACGCCATTCTCGAATTTCTTCGAGATGGTTTGCATCTTCGCTCTCGGCGCGGGCCTCACCTACACGCTTGGTCGAATGACCGGCAACCAGCGGCATGGCTGGGCGGTCTTTGCGGCGATGACCATTCTGTTCCTGGCTGGCTTCTTCGTCGTCTACTACTTTGAAGCGCGCGGCAATCCGAACTTCAACCAGTACGGTGTCACCCAGGCGGCGGTGCAAACCAGCGGTGCCGAGCAATCCGGCGGCAACATGGAAGGCAAAGAGGTGCGCTTCGGCATAGCGAACTCGGCGCTGTTTGCCACCATCACGACGGACGCTTCGTGCGGCGCAATCAACTCGTGGCACGATTCGTTCACGCCGCTGGGCGGGTTGATCCCGCTGTTAAACATCATGCTCGGCGAGATCATCTTCGGCGGCGTCGGTTCAGGATTATACGGCATGCTGGTGATGATCGTGCTGACGGTCTTCATCGCCGGATTGATGGTCGGGCGCACGCCGGAATACCTGGGCAAGAAGATCGAAGCCAAAGACGTCAAGCTGGCCATGCTCTATGTGCTCATCTTCGCGCTATCGATCCTTTGCTTTTCAGCGTGGTCAAGCGTCGCGCCTTACGGCGCATCGAAGACCAACAATGGTGGGCCGCACGGTCTGTCGGAGATCATTTATGCCTATGTGTCCTGCACGGGCAACAACGGCTCGGCCTTCGGCGGACTGACGGTCAACACCTACTGGTATGACACGACCCTGGGACTGGCTATGTTGATCGGGCGCTTCCTGATGATCATTCCGATGATGGGCATCGCCGGCAATCTGGCCGCCAAAAAATGCGTGCCTGTATCAGCCGGGACATTCCCTGTGCATACGCCGCTGTTCGTCACCTTGCTGATTGGCGTCATCCTGATCGTCGGGGCGTTGACCTTCTTCCCGGCGCTGTCGCTTGGGCCGATCATTGAGCACTTCCTGATGAATTCAGGAACTATGTTCTGATTTTGAATTTTCGATTTTGGATTTTTGATTCACGCGGACTCACCGCGCCGCCGATCCTGCAATCCAAAATCGAAAATCCAAAATCCAAAATTGAATGGAGAGTTATGGCAGAACATGCGCAGAAAAGACCGCTGTTTGATCCGTCGATTGTGCGGCGGGCAATCAAGGACGCCTTCATTAAACTGGATCCGCGCAAGGTGGCGCGCAACCCTGTGATGTTCGTCGTCGAAGTCGGCAGCCTGCTGACGACGCTGCTGATCATCCGCGACATCGCCGAGGGCCATACCGGCAATCTGCTGTTCACCGTGCAGGTCGCCTTGTGGTTGTGGTTCACCGTGTTGTTCGCCAACTTCGCCGAAGCCATGGCCGAAGGGCGCGGCAAAGCGCAGGCCGACACGCTGCGCAAGGCGAAGACCGAGACCATGGCCAACCGCATTGTTGGCGATGTCGGCACCGGAGTTGAACGGGTGAAGACCGTGCAGGTCGCCGCGCCGCAGTTACGCAAAGGCGATATCGTGCTGGTTCACGCTGGCGAATTCATCCCCGGCGACGGCGAAGTCATCGAAGGCGTCGCCTCCGTAGACGAATCGGCCATCACCGGCGAATCAGCGCCGGTCATTCGCGAATCCGGCGGCGACCGCTCGGCGGTGACCGGCGGCACCCGCGTCATCTCAGACTGGATCAAGGTGACCATCATGTCGAATCCCGGAGAGACCTTCCTGGATCGCATGATTGCGCTCGTTGAAGGCGCTGAACGCCAGAAGACGCCTAACGAGATCGCTCTGAATATTCTGCTCGCCGGGTTGACCATCATCTTTTTGCTCGCGGTGGTGACGCTGCTGCCGTATGCCATCTATAGCGTCGATCAGGCCAACGCGGCAGGCAGTTTTCTGCCAAGCGCGCCGCCAACGATCACCGTGCTGGTGGCTTTGCTGGTCTGTTTGATTCCGACCACCATCGGCGGCTTGCTATCAGCCATCGGCATCGCCGGTATGGATCGCGTCATTCAACATAACGTGCTTGCCATGTCGGGCCGCGCCGTCGAAGCAGCGGGCGATGTCAACACCCTGCTGCTTGATAAAACCGGCACGATCACGCTCGGCAATCGACAAGCTGTCGAATTCATCCCGCTGCCGGGAATCTCGGAAAGCGACCTGGCTGATGCGGCGCAACTCTCCAGTCTGTCGGATGAAACGCCGGAAGGTCGTTCGATTGTCGTGCTCGCCAAAGCCAGGTACGGCCTGCGCGGTCGCGAGATGGCGCTGCACGAAGCGCACTTCGTTCCCTTCAGCGCGCAGACGCGAATGAGCGGCGTTGACTTCGATGGCCGCTCGATTCGCAAAGGCGCTGCCGATGCCATCGCCAGTTTCATCAATACTCAAGGCGGCGTAGTGCCGCCGGAATTGAAATCCGCCGTCGAGCGTATTGCAAGCAATGGCGGCACACCGCTGGTCGTCGCCGATCACCAACGCGCGCTCGGCGTCATTCACTTGAAAGACATCGTTAAGGGAGGCATGCGCGAACGCTTCGATCAACTGCGGCGCATGGGCATCAAGACGGTGATGATCACCGGCGACAATCCGCTGACTGCTGCGGCGATTGCTCGCGAAGCCGGCGTGGATGATTTTCTCGCCGAAGCCAAGCCGGAAGATAAGATGGCGCTGATCAAGCGCGAACAGGCCGAAGGCAAGCTCGTGGCGATGACCGGCGACGGCACCAACGATGCGCCGGCGCTGGCGCAGTCGGATGTCGGCGTGGCGATGAACACCGGCACGATGGCCGCCAAAGAAGCCGGCAATATGGTCGACCTCGACTCGAATCCGACGAAGCTCATCGAAATCGTCGAGATCGGCAAGCAACTGCTGATGACTCGTGGCGCGCTGACGACGTTTTCAATTGCCAACGACGTGGCGAAATACTTCGCCATCATCCCGGCGATGTTTTCAACCCTCTATGCGGTGGCCGGCGCAAAGTCGGGGCCGCTTGGGGCCTTGAACATCATGCGGCTTGAGACGCCGGAGTCGGCGATTTTGTCTGCGGTGATCTTCAACGCGCTGATCATCATCGCGCTGGTGCCGCTGGCCTTGCGCGGCATCAAGTATCGCCCGATGGGCGCGGCGGCGGTGCTCAGGCGCAACCTGTTGATCTATGGACTGGGCGGCATCATCATTCCGTTCATCGGCATCAAGATCATCGATGTGATTATTACCACACTGCATCTGGCATGATGCGGCGCGAAGGGAATGTTATGAATCTCACAAAGCAAATCTATCCGGCCATTGCCATCACCGTTGTGCTGACAGTGCTGCTCGGCGTCGTTTATCCGCTGATTGTCACCGGCCTGGCGCAAGTGATCTTTCCGCGACAGGCGGCGGGCAGCTTGATTGAAAAAGATGGCGCGGTGATCGGCTCGCGCTTGATCGGCCAGCCGTTTGGCGGGCCGGGCTATTTTCACTCGCGGCCTTCGGCGGCGGGCGCGGGCTATGACGCGACGGCTTCGGCAGGCACACAGCTTGGGCCGACCAGCCAGAAGCTTTTTGAAACCAACGTGAAGACCGCCGCCGACGCGCTCAAAGAAGAAAACCCGAACCTGCCCATCCCTGTCGACCTGGTGACAGCATCGGCATCGGGGCTTGATCCGCACATCACGCCCGCAGCGGCGGAGTTTCAAGCCCCGCGCGTCGCGAAAGAGCGCAACATGAAAGCCGACGAAGTTCGCCGGCTGATGCGTGAACACACCGAGGGGCGGCAGTTCGGCTTCCTGGGTGAGCCGTGCGTCAATGTGCTCGAATTGAATCTGGCGCTCGACGCTGCTCATCCAATGCCACAGCAGGCGGCTGTTCGATGAGGGCTGACAATGAAAAGCCTGAGAAGAAAACTCGCCTTCAGCTACGGGTTGCTCATCGTCTTCACCCTCGCCGTGAGCATCTGGGGCATCTACCACCTGGTGCATCTCGGTCGCGCCGTAGACGTGATCCTCGTCAATAACTATAAGAGCATCCTCGCGGCTGAAAACATGAAAGAGGCGCTCGAACGAATAGACTCGTCAGCGATGTTCTTTGTCGCCTCGCACGAGCACAAAGCGCGCCAGCAATTTGCCGATAACGCGAAGCGCTTCGCCGACGAATTTCAGGTGGCGGCGAGCAACGTCACAGAGCCTGGCGAAGCGCCCATCGTCGCCGACATCAGCACCCAGTACGCCGCCTACAAACAACAGATCGAGCAGTTCCTCAATCCGCCCAAAATCACCTCGACCAGCGAACAATCCGCAGCTTACTTCGCGCAACTGGAGCCGGCTTTTCTGGCGTTGAAAAATCGGCTCGATGATCTTCTGCGTCTCAACCAGCAAGCCATGGTCGCCGCCAGCGAACGCGCCCAAGCGCAATCCTGGAAGGCAGAGGTGTCGACCGCCATCGTCGCTATCCTGGCGCTGGTCTTAGCTCTGGCCTTCGCGTGGCGCTTCACCAGCTACATCGTTGACCCCATCACGACGCTCACAGAGAAGGCCAGGCGCATTGGCGAGGGGGATTTCGAGCAACAGATAGAGATTGAGTCTCAGGATGAAATCGGCGTGCTGGCGGCTGAATTCAACCGCATGGCAGCGCGCCTGCGCGATTTGCGTAAGTCAGATTACTGGCGGATATTGATCGAGCAGAAAAAGTCTGACGCCGTCATCGCCTCCATCTACGAACCGGTGATCGTCACCGACGCGCGTGGCCATGTCATCAAAGTCAATCAAGCCGCCGAGCATTTGTTCACCGCCTCGCGCAACGGCAACCGTGACGATGGCGATCTGAGCCTGTCCGGCTTTACCGCCGGAGAGCGCATCATGCGGGCAGTCCAAGACGCCGTCACTATGCAAAGGCCCGTTGCCGCCGAAGACGAAGCGGCTCTCGTGCCTGTGAAAATTGGCGGCGCGGAACAAAGCTACCGCTTGCGAACTACGCCCATGCGCGACGAAGAGGGCCGCTTGATCGGCGCTGTCACGGTGCTCGAAGACATCACCGCCATCCGCGAAGTTGATCGCCTCAAGACCGACTTCATCTCGGTCGCTTCGGGCAAATTGCGCGAGCCGTTGCATACGCTGCAACTCGCCTTGCATGCCGTCGTCTCAGGTTACACTGGCGAATTAAACGATCAGCAAATGGAGATGCTGGCTGATGCTCGCCAGGCCGCAGAACAGCTTGAAGAGATCATGAACGACCTGCTGGAGCTTGCCGAGATCGAATCGGGCACCCGGCATATTTCAACCGAACGCATGCGGCCCAGCGATCTGGCGCGAGCGGCCATCGAGCGATACCAGCCGACCGCTGAATGCAAGCACGTCAAACTAGAGAACCAGGTCTGGCCTGACCTGCCCTGGGTGATGGCCGACCGCCATGCCATTAAGAGCGTATTTGATAATCTGCTGTCGAATGCCATCAGGCACACCGGGCGCGATGGCATCATTAAAATTGAAGCCGGTGAGCGCGGCGACCGAGTTTATTTCAGTGTGCGCGATACGGGCGAAGGCATTCCCGAAGAATCTCTGCCGAACCTGTTCAGTCGTTTCGTTCAGATCAAAGGCCGGCCCGGCGGCACCGGATTAGGTCTGGCTTTGGTCAAGCGACTGGTCGAAGCGCAGGGCGGGCAGATCAGCGTCGAAAGCCGCGTTGGTGAAGGCACGACGTTCACCTTCTCGCTTCTCGAAGGCGGCCCGGCCAGCGTCAGGTCGTGAACCAGAAGTTACTCTATACCTGTTCGTCGTTGAACCGAGTATCAAGCGCGATCCGGTTGGCGAGAATCGTCGGCGCGTTTTTGCTAAACCCGTTTTGACAGCGCCATTATCGAATCGGGCCAGGCTGGTTACAACATGCGGTTGAGAGACCAACGATGAGCCGATCTACTGAAGAGCGACCGAGCGCCGAAGCGCTGCTCGCCAAGCTGGAGCAGTCGCAGCATGCCCGCCTGCGCATCTACATCGGCGCGGCTCCGGGCGTCGGCAAGACTTACCAGATGCTCGAAGACGCTCACCTGCTCGGCCAGCAAGGTTACGACATCGTCATCGGCTTCGTTGAAACTTATGGTCGCGCCGGGACGGAAGCACAAATTAAAAACCTCGAAGTCATTTCCCGCAAGCAGATCCAATACCGCAACGTCGTGATGGAGGAGATGGACGTTGACGGCATTATCACCCGCGAGCCGGAGATCTGTCTCGTCGATGAGTTAGCCCATACGAATGTCCCTGGCTCCAAAAACAAGAAGCGCTACGAAGATGTGCTCGACCTGCTCGCCGCCGGCATCAGCGTTTTCACCGCAGTCAACATCCAGCATCTGGAAACGCTCAACGACGCCATCGCCCGCTCATCAGGCATTCGCGTCCGCGAGACGGTTCCCGACAGCTTTTTGAAGCGCGCCGACGAGGTTGTCAATGTCGACGTGACGGTTGACGAACTGCGCACACGGCTCAAGCAAGGGAAAATTTATAAACCGGAAAAGATCGAACAAGCGCTGACGAATTTCTTCCGCAAAGGGAATCTATCGACGCTCAGAGAACTGGCCTTGCGCGCCGTGGCTGAAGAGGTCGGCTCGAAGGCCGCACAATACCGCTCGCGCGAGGGGCTTGAGCCCGCGCCGATTCCAGAAAAGGTCATGGTCTGTATCTCGTCAGGCAGCACCGCCAAGCGACTGCTGCGCGCCGGCGCGCGCATTGCCGGGCGGCTGGCAGCCGTCTGGTATGCGGTATACGTAGAAACGCCACAAGAAGAGCCTTCGCGAATCGCTCCGAAGAACGCCAAACAACTCCAAGAAAATCTCGCGCTGGCCGAAGAGTTGGGCGCAACCGTTGTCAAGTTGAAAGCCAGGCGGGCGGCGGACGGGCTGATTGAATTTGCCCGCCGCGAAGGCATCAGCCATGTGATATTCGGCCAGTCGGCAAGGTCACGATGGGACATTCTCCTGCACGGCTCGGTGCTCAACCGCTTTCTCGATGAGGTCAAGGACGCGGCGGTGCAGATCATCCCGACCGGGCGTCATAGCGATCACGCCGAATAACCCCAGGCGCTTTCTGTCAAAGTTATTTTCTATGCGAGGGTTCCCGCTATGAACGGTCGGGTTATAAACTTCGGAAACGATAGCCGGAACCTCTAATTGTCTCAATCACTGATGCGCTGCTGCCAAGCCGCTTGCGCAAGGATCGAACCACTGCTTCTACGACGTTGCTCCCGGTATGCTTAAAACCCCAAACGTCCTCAATTAATGATGCGCGTGTGACGGCTTGCCCCTGACGCTGATACAGGTATAGGAAAACCTCAAACTCAAGCTTCGTTAGCTTGACGCGCTGGCCATCGAGCACAAGTTCATGAGCCTGCCTGTCGAACAAGGCTTCTTCTTCGACGCCAAGTTCGGCAGCGGCAAGACGCGCCAACCAGCCATCAACTGATGACGGTCCCAAATCTAACATCGCAGAGTTATAGACTCTGCCATCGAGTTCTATCTCGCCTGCGAGAAGCGGCTGGATGCATAGTTTCTGGGCGACTGGCGCGTATGTAGCCAGATCATGTACTGTAAGATACACACGCCGCAGATGTGGCCTCATTTCCATATAAGTTCGCTTGATGTCCAACCAGCAAGCGGCCTGCACAGGAGAAGGCTTCTCTCCATGTTCGCGGCTGAGCCATCGGCGCAAGAACAGCACACGCTGGTTCGCCTGCACCGGATCATCGCGAAGGTGATTCCACCACTGCCTGGCAATCGGATCATCATCCAGGTATGTCGGATTAATCGTCGTGGGATCGAACATGAGATAGAAGCCCGCCACTTTGCCATCCTGATCGCGCACAACGTGAAAGGCTTGTGGAGCGCGATGCCACCACATCTCGATTAAGCTGGCAACTCGTGCGGGTTCATGCAGGTTGCTTATATCCTGAATAGCGCTGCTATCTTCCGCTCGCACAGGCTCTACCACGTATTGCCGCGCTCCTGTTGGGAAGAAGGCTTCACGGACAACCGGGTTCTCGATGATGTAGAGCAAATCAGCCGTATATCTCCACAGGCCCGGCAGGCCGGTTCTGCGCGATTCCGTGCTCAGTTGCCGCCACGCCGCGCGCCTGTACTCTTGATACTTGCTTGGATCAACCGCTCTTAGCGACGTCGCTATCGCCTGCTGCACCAGGTCATGAAGACGCAAGCCGTCATGCTCGCTTTCCACAAAAGGGAGCGCCTGTAATCGCTCGAACGCATCCTGCGGCGCGGCATCTGGAAGCATCGCCTGCAAAAGCGAAAGCGTAATGCGTCTGACGACCGAGGCGGCATCAAGCGCCTGCCGAGTGAGCAGATCATGCACATCGGCCAGGTACAGCCGCATCAGTTCTTCAACGACGCGCTGGAATCCCGGTGTAGCCATAATAACATCAGGACTGCGCCTCTCCATCGCCACCGTTGCGGCAAGCTTGAGTGCCAGAGGATGTCCGCGAGCGAAGCGATTAATCTGCTGCGCGTCCTCTTGCCTGGCGGCGCTGCGAACCAGCAACTCGACGGCTTCAGGTTCACCAAGCGGCCCAAGCGCAATCGTCCGGACAAGCCCTTGCCAGCCGGGCGAGGTGAGCCAGGCAAGAACCGGGCTATCGCGCCCGACCATGACGATACGCACATTGTCCGGCAGCATAGGAATGAATACCTGGCGAAGCCACGTATCCATCAATCGAAAGACTTCGTAATTGTCGAGTGAAAGTATAACCCGGCTGCCGAGAGCCGCCAGTCGCTGCGGTACTTGAGCCAGCCTCTTGACCGCATCGCCAATTGCCGTACTCAATTCGTGGAGAAACCCGCGCTCAGTCGGCTCAATTGCACGGCAGTCAAGATTTACTACCACTGCTCCGCGTGCGCGCGCCTGTTCCGCAAATACTCCGAGCAGAGCGGACTTACCGATGCCGGCAATTCCGTGTACAAAGACTACCCGTAGGTCATCATCCAACAGACTAAACAGGGTCTTTAATTCATCCGTCCTGCCGACAAACGCCTCGCTGGCCCGTTCGGCAAGCAGGTCTTTCACCAAGCGAGTCATAGCCGCCGTCCTCAGCATAAGTTGCTTCTCATTATACGGACGGCAGCCTGAGCTCTCAACTAAATCAGACCGCATAAGAAGGGGCCAAAAGAAATGGCCACCGCAGACACCAAGGCACAAAGGAAATCTTAAAATTCTCCCGATTTTCTCAATATTTTCCTCTGTGTCTCGGTGTCCCTGTGGCTAATCCCCTCTTCTAATCTCGTAAGTTTCGATTTAGTGTCACGAGTGGTCATGATCTCGCCAGATCCCCGCCTGGTGATTTCTCTTTTTATTGGATCAGTGAGGCGATTTCATGTGAAGCCGCCTGGCATCTAGCCCACCGGCTGACCTGACGCCAGCGCATGCACGTCTTGTGTGGTAAGCGTCTGTCCGCCGATTCCCCAGTCACCGCTTTTCACCTCTTCTAAAACAACCCAGGTAACCTGGCGCAGATTCTCGCCTTCGATGCTGACCATAGCGTCGGTGAGCTTGGTGACTATCTCCTGCTTTTGCGAGGCTGAGAAGACCCCCTCAATGATTTTTACGTTGATCAATGGCATAGCTTATCTCCTTTCTACTTTGCGCTTAATGAAGCTTTCTTCGGTCATAGATTTGAGGCTGCCGATCATGTGCGAATTGGCAGCCCGTTGTAAATAACTGACACTTCAACTATACGACTGGTTGAGCGAAGTAGTGTGATAATCGGATGAGAAGTTTATGAAAAATGAGCGGGCTCGAAGCGGGGCAGCCCTTCAGGGACTATCGGCGCGGCGCGGTTTTTTAATGTAAATCACTGGAATCTTTTGAGTCCGCAGTTCATCTCTTCGCCATTTGACCATAGCTGCTCACTGCGATAACATCCAGGCTGACCGACCGGTTAGTCGATTTGTTTAGGGCGTGTAAGCTGTTTTTTGCGCCAGGCCCAAGCCAAGCAGCGAATCAAACCAGGCAGGAGACATCTACATGAGAAGGTCACTCAATTCCATCAGATCGCTCATCACGACCGGTGCTCTGTTGGCGTTAACGGGTTACGCCAGCGCCCAACAAGCTCCGATCCAGCTTGCAGGGGCACCCTGCCCCGCTCCGCCGTTTCTGCACTGTCCTGACAAGGACTGCCCACCGGAAAGAGTGATCAATCCCGGCCCTGTGGTCGAGATGAAGAGCCGCCGCACCTACTTCCTCGATTATCCATGCGATCTGAAGCTGGGCGAGAAGGTGACTTTCATCCTCAGCCTTCACGGGTTTGGGTCATACGGCAACTGGCAGCGGCACTACTTTCCGATCCTCGACTACAAGGACAAGTACCGCCTGGTCATCGCCACTCCGAACTCCCCGACGAGGTCGTGGTCTGCTGCCGACGATGAGTACTTGCAGAACATCGTCAGTTCGGTTGTCGAGCAGATCGGTAAGGAGAACATCAAGGCGTTCTGGCTGGTTGGACATTCTCAGGGCGGCCTGACCGCCAACCGACTTTTGCGCACAGACTTCTTTAAGGACAGGGTCGATGGCTGGCTCAGCTTGTCGGGCGGTCGACTGGGCGGCAACCCTGGCCGCGCCGCGAGTTTCGGGCCCCCTCGCGTTGCCGCTGCGCCGGCGACTGCCGCGAGCAACTCGGCGACTCCCAGTGTTAGTGCGGCAATGGCCGCCTTGCGCGAGCCTCCTGAAGCCGATTTCTCGTTCATCTACGAGACAGGGCAACGAGAAATGGATGAGAAAGGTCTGCCCGAAACCTCAACCTGGGTCGCGAAATACAACTGCGGGTCGCGGCGCAAACCCGAAGAGATCATCGATACCAAAGCGGGCTACGTTTATGACAGCACACGTCAGAATCCGCCCAATCCGTCCTGGGGATTACTGCCCGCACCCGGCAAGGCACAGATCGATGTCTATCCGGACTGCAAGGATGGCAGAGTCGTTGCCGATGTCGTCCGTCTAGACAAAGGACACACCGAAGGGCTTGAGCCGAGAATCACTGAAGAGTTGATAAAGCTGATGCTCTCGGCAAAAGGCGGCAAGATCCAACAGGCGCGTTAGGCTTGCATGTCTCCAAGAGATTCGGCCTGTCCTGTATTCATAACTTCGATTACATTAAATTCACCATACATCGTGAAGTGCTGACGGTGCCAATGGCAAAGCTATAAGCTGGAGGTGATCATGCTGCCGTCGCTTGCTGATATTCAAGAGGCCCGACAGATGATTGCGGATGCGGCGATTCGCACACCGCTCGTTCGCCTAAACATCAGAGAGTCGCCGGCTGAAATTTATCTCAAGCTCGAAAACCTTCAGCCCATCGGCTCATTCAAGATCCGTGGCGCAGCTAACGCCATGGGCCACATGCCTATGGAGACTCTGGCTCGCGGCGTGCTCACGGCGTCGGCAGGAAACATGGCACAGGGGGTCGCGTGGCGTGCGCGTCAACTCGGCATCCCTTGCACAGTGGTCGCGCCTGAGACGGCACCGGAAACCAAGATTAAATCAATTGAGCGACTCGGAGGACGTGTCCTCAAGGTTAGCTTTGAAGAGTGGTGGAGAGCCTTTGAGCAGCGCGTCTATCCGGGAATTGAGGCGCAATTCATTCATGCCTTTGACGATCTTCATGTGATGGCGGGCAACGGAACAATCGCTCTGGAGATCATTGAAGACCTGCCGGAAGTTGACGCCGTTGTCGTGCCGTGGGGCGGCGGCGGGCTCACCTGCGGGATTGCGGTCGCGATGCGCGCCCTGAACCCGAATTGCAAGATCTATGCTGCTGAAGTAGCGACAGCCGCACCGCTGTTTGCCTCGCTGGCGGTCGGATCAGTACAGACCGTCGACTACCTGCCCTCATTCGTGGACGGCATCGGTGCCAAGACGGTTTTTCCGCAAATGCTCGAACGCGCGCAAGGGTTGATCGACGGCTCGCTGGTTGCCGAAGTGGAAGAAGTCGCCTCGGCATTGCGGCTGCTGGCTGAACGCAACCGAATTATCGCCGAAGGAGCTGGAGCATGTCCGGTTGCTTGCGCGTTAGCTGGCAAAGCCGGGAAAGGTAAGGTGGTGTGTATCGTCTCCGGTGGCAACATAGACTTCGGCAAACTCTGTACGATACTGACAGAGGAGAATGTGATCCATAGATTTTCATAGTGCCACTCAGTGGCGGGCTGCGACGATGAGCAAGCGGGCAGTAACCTTGATTCTCTTCCTCAAGCTCCTGATTGCGACGGTTCAACTCCGCGCTCATCGCCGCATAGAGATGAGCTTCAGGGTTGGCGATTCGGTTTATCTGCTCCGGCGCTTTTGTCGACGCAGTGGCGCTTCGACCCGCAGGCTGCCTTCCAATCCTGCATACCTTCGCTCATAAAAACCAATTCGTTAGAAGCTATATTTCAGGGCGAATTGAATGGTGCGCGCCGGGTTGACGGTTTCGACTGCGGAGCCGAAGCCGGGGCTGCCCAGCACCCGCACCGGCAGTCCGTAGTTTGCTCGGTTCAGCAGATTGAATGACTCGGCGCGAAACTCCAGCGCCTGCCGCTCGGTAAAGTGAAATAACTTACGCAAAGCCATGTCCCAATCGATGAACTTGTCGCCGCGAAACGTATTGCGACCGACCGCGCCGTCCCGTCCGAGCGCGAAGAAGTCGCTGACCGTGCGGCCCTCAGCCACTGTCACCTGCTGCGCGTGATGGCCGCCGACCGACACCAGGCCATCCGTGGTTGAAGGGCGGTCGGTGAGGTTGCCATCGAGGTTGGCATCCACCGGCAGGTTGATCGTGAAGGGCTGGCCGCTCTGTGCCTGAAAGAGGCTCGACAACTGCCAGCCGCCGAGCAGTCGCGCACTGGTGCCCTGACCGTCTTTGAAGATGGGCAGATCCCAGATGAAGGAAGCCGCGAAGCGATGGCGCACGTCGAAATTGGCGCTGGCACGCTCCTGCCGCAGATTGAAAGAGTCTTGCGGCAGGATGGGCGCTCCGGCTATCGGAAAGACATCCGAGACATCATCAATGGCGTGCGACCAGGTGTAAGCTGCCGTGAAGGCATAGCCGCGAGCCAGGCGCTTGCGGGCTTCGAATTGCAGCGCGTGGTAAGTCGAACTGGCGGAGTCGGCAAAAATCTGATAAGCGCCGAGCGCCGGTTGTGGCCGGTTCGGTTGTATATCGCACTTTCCGCTGGCCTCGAAACGTGAGCACTCGGCCAGCACCGTCGGGATTTGAGCAACCCCTGGCAGATTGATGCGAGTGGCGACTTGCAACAAGGAGAGTGCATTGGGGCCGAGGTTTGGCGTCGTCAACCGCGTCAGCTTGGTGCCTTTGGTGCCGACGTAGGCCAGCGAGACAGAGGTATCGCCAAACAGTTCGCGCTCCAGCGTCAAATGCCAGTGTTGAGCGTAAGGTGTTCGTAAGTTTTTTTCAGGAAGCGTGAAGGCCAGCCCGCCGCCGCCGGTGTTTTGCGAAAACAGCGCCCCGATAAGCGCGACGAAATCCGCCGGAGCGCCGCCGAACTGATTCAGTGTTCCCGGCCTGATCAAGGGAATATCAGGAATCGACCTTCCATCACGGCCATCGCGTATAACCAGCGTACCAGGGCCATTCAACACGAAGGCGTCAAATTGCGTGAAGGCCGGATCGACATTGATCGGCGTTTCATTGGGAAAGACATTACGCGATTGTGTTACTACGGCTCCAAGGATCGCGTCGTAGTAGATGCCGTATCCGCCTCTTATAGACATCTTGCCATCCGCCCCAGGAGACCAGGCAAAACCGATGTGCGGCCCAAAATTATTCCGATCCGGCTCAAAGATTCGAGTGCGCCCGCCAAGCACGGTTTGGTAAGCCGCGACCGCCGCATTGAACGCTGCTGTGCGCTCCGGCGTATCCGCAAGCGAGGTTCCTGCGGTCGGCAGATTCGCCAGGCTCAGGGCGCTCTCAATCTTATTATTCACTTCATGCGGCACACTGTTGTATTCATATCTGACGCCATAATCGATGGTCAGATTCCGGCGCACTCGCCAGTTGTCATTGAAGAAGAGATTGTACTCGGTTAAGCGTAAGCCAACGGTCGAATCGGGAGTGCCCGCAGTTATCGTCTGAAAGACTGACGATGGCAACCCTAAAGCCGCCAGTTGCAGCCCCGACAACAACTCTGGAGAGGTGTTGGGAGTGAACTTCAGGAATGCCGGTGAAGGCGCACTATCGACCGTTCCGAAGGTGATCAGCCCATCGCTGAAGACGACCTGCGGGCGATAATTCCGATCAAGCAAACTGTTGAGTTGAATGCGGCGAATGTCAGCGCCAAATTTCACCCCATGCTCGCCAACCGACCAGGAGATCGAATCGGCATATTGAAAGGTATTGTTAGCGCGCTCCTGTTTGAAGGTCGTCGCATTGACGCCGACGGGACTGAAACGACTGATGGCTATCTCGCCCACCGTTCCGGTGTTTGAAGGAATCGCTCGGGTGACGCCGCCGGGGATGCCCACTTGCTCGATGCTTTGTTTTGAAAAGGTGAAAGGACTATCAGCCACCGGCGCGAACCTCAGACGGGTGCGGCCATAAGAGAAGCGCGCCTGATTGAACAATCGCGCCCCTAGCTGTGTGTCAAAGATGAGCGACAGATCCTGAGTTCGGGTGTGCGATTCGATGGTTGAGCGGATCGCCTGATTGACGCTCGGCAGCAAGCGCCCGTCATCTGTAAAGTTATAGCGCGCCGCCAGCGAATTCTTGGCGTTAAACTGCTGGGTCAGCTTGAAAGAGAAGATGTTGCCGTCGCCACTGGCGGGCAGCAGTTCGGTATAGGTGTTTTCACCAAATGGGCCGAGGGGATCGTTGGCATTGGGATAAAACGACAGTAGATTGCGCCCAAGCGCCGTCCCGCCCAGGTCGGTTTGATAAAACTCGTTAAGCTGGAAATTTCGTCCGGGTTTGAGAACTCTGAATTGCGGCAGATCTAAGAAGCGGGGAAGCGTGGCGACCAGCGGCGTTGCAAAATGTTGTTCGATTGATTGATGGACATCCAGACGCTCGAAGCTGCCGAAGAACTGCGTCTTGTCTTTGATGATCGGCCCGCCGATGACCAGACCTGCTTGTGAGCGCGTCAACGGGTCTTGCTTGCCAGTCAGGTCGAACGGGTTGCGGGCGTTCAGCCGGGAATCGGTGAGGTAGCCGTAAGCCTGCCCATGAAACTGGTTGCCGCCATCGCGCGACACCGCATTCACCTGTGAGCCGAAGTTGCGGCCAATCTCGGCATCCCACAATAGCGTGGCGATCTGAAACTCCTTGATCGACTCTATCGATTGCGGCAGCAGAGCGACAAACCCCTGTCGCCGTACTCCAACATCAGGATCGTTATTGTCCGAGCCATCGATTGAAAAATTGTTCGAGCGTGAACGCAAGCCATTGACGGCAAACTCGCCTGATGTGCCAATGCCGAAGCCAATGCCCGGCCCTTTGACGCCAGGCGTGTAGGGCGGCGGCGCAACCCCTGCGGTCAGCAACGCCAGTTCATCGAAGGTTCGCATATCGGTGGTTCCGCCGAGCGGCAGGGCGAGCAAAAAATCTTCATTATAATTTCCGCGTCGCTTGATCTCTGAGGTGCTGATGATCAATTCGGTAGACTGAGTCTGAACTGGCGTTTGCGCCGGTTGCGGCGCATTGATCGGGTAGAGCGTAATGTTTGGCAATCTCAGATAGCTGATTTCGCCTAACGGGATAATGGCCGACACGCTGGCTTCCTTATAGCCGTCAAGCGTGGCGACGACCTTGTACTGACCGGGCGGCAGATAGGTCACACGATAGTAGCCATCCGCATCACTTAAGGTCGCTCGTATTTTGCCATCATCCACATTGGTAACCGCCACTTTGACGCCGGGCAAAGTGCCGGGCGAAGCCGGGGTCACCACCTGGCCTGTGACCGTTCCGTAAACCAGTTGTGCCGAAGCCCTTGGGACGCAAAGGAAAGAACTGCTCATCAATAAGATGAGTGCGACGGTCAGAGTCTCTCGTGTTATACGCATTTCGTGTCCTTTATTGATTGCGGCTACGGTTGCTACTCCATTCTCTCTAGCCGGAGTTGATGGGAGATTGCACGATTGGTGAGACAATCAATTGAGACGCACCGGCAAATGGTCCGCCTGTGACCAAAAAAAGATGTTCTCGATAACCAGTCACCTTCTAAAACCAGGCCCTGAGCGATCATCTTTTGCAACGGCATCCTGTGCCGCTCAGACCAAGTAGAAAGGCGGCTATGTTATCTCCGAGACACCTTAAAGTCAATCGGTTTTCACCTGAGGGTTATGCTCTACGAGCCCGGCTTTCGCCCTCTTCGGTCTACCTGAGGCTGGCTGAAAAAGCCTGTCAAACAGGAGAACCGCCGCCCGTTTGTCGCCGCCGCGCCGAGCATCAGGCGGGGCAGCCCAGAAGTCCGTAATCCGGTCTTCCCGAAGTCGCTTGCGGCAAATCCAACCGGCTGAATGATCTCTGCGGAGGCTTTGCTATGAGGTATTTCGCAAAGGGGCGTTGTTTGACAGTGCACAGGTGCTGGGGTACGATATCCACCTCATTAAATCACCATCTCCGTTGCTCGGAGTTTTACAAAATGAAGCGTTGTCCGGAGTGCAAGCGTGACTTAGACGATCATCTTGGTTACTGTCCTTTCGACGGTCAACAACTAGATGTCGTACCGGACAAGACCAGCCTCATCGGCCAGATCCTTGACGAAAAATACCAGATTGAAGAGAGCATCGGCGAAGGCGGCATGGGGACGGTTTATCGCGCCACGCACATTCAAATCGAGTACACGGTCGCCATCAAAGTCCTTCACCCGCATCTTGCTGCCGATCAAGTCGTCGTTGAACGCTTCAGAAGAGAGGCGTTTGCCGCCGCGCAAATTCGCCACCCCAATGCAGTCGCTGTGCTCGACTTCGGGATTACACGAGATACCAAGGTGGCCTATATCGTCATGGAGTTTCTTGAAGGCTCCGATCTGCGGCATGCCATAAAAGAGAAAAAGAAGGCGGGAGAATATTTCAGTTACAGTGAGATCCATCAGATTCTCAGCCAGGCCTGTAGCGCGATTCATTCGGCTCACCTCAAGGGGATCATTCACCGCGATTTGAAGCCCGATAATATCTGGCTGTTAAATAACCCCCAGGGGATCGAGTTTGTTAAGGTGCTGGATTTCGGGATTGCCAAGATCACCACGGGCGCTAATGTCAACACGCTAACGCAAAAGGGGATGATTGTCGGCACGCCCTACTATATGTCGCCCGAACAATGTCGCGGCGAAGAGCTTGACGCCAGGTCGGACATCTATAGCCTGGGGGTGATTCTTTATGAGATGCTCACCGGCAAAGTGCCCTTTGAAGCGCCGACCCCTTTAGGCGTCGTCCTGAAGCATAATAGTGAAATGCCGAAGCCGATCAGGCAGTGGCGCGCCGCCGTGCCCGAAGAAGTCGAAAGAGTCGTCCTGCGGGCACTCGAAAAAGGTCATGAAGATCGCCCGGCTTCGGCAATTGAACTTGCCCTTGCCTTCGAAGAAGCGTTGCTGGCGTCAGAGATCAGCCTGAAAACCGGATCAAGAATTTCAAACCAGCCCATCTCTACAACCGGCCAAAGCTCAAGCGGAACTAAAGAGAGTTTGCCAAGAGCCAACACTCGCACCAAGGGCTACTCTGCCGCAGAGATCCCCTCTGCCTTTGAAAAAGAACCGGCGCTCGGCCCCACCGTGGCGATGGGCCAAGGCGAATTGGCGGCGGGCCGACGAACCCTGAAGTCGAAAGTAACAAAAGATACAGAATCCTTAACTGAAGAGATCCCTCATTCGACGAAATGGCTTTTGCCGTTTGGCATTCAAAGAAGAACCGCCGTGATCGCCGTCGCCGCCCTGGTGATACTAGGGGTGATCCTGGGCATCTTCCTGCTATCGAAGAAGAGCGTAACCACCGAGGCAGTGACGACGCCGGACAACACCAGTTCACTGAAGCCGCCCCCAGGCATGGTGCTCGTGAGGGGCGGCAAGTTCATGATGGGCACCAATGATGCAACCGCCCGCGATGTTTGGAAACCCGCTCACGAGGTCGAAGTCTCCGACTTTTTCCTCGACAAATATGAGGTGACGAATAAGGATTATAAGCAATTCGTAGACTCAGGATACCCGGCACCGCCACACTGGAAAGATGGGCAATTTGAGCCGGGCGCAGCCGACCTGCCGGTCACCAATATTACCTGGGATGATGCGAAGGCTTATGCGCAGTTTCGCAATGCGCGACTGCCGACGGAGGCCGAGTGGGAATATGCGGCGCGCGGTAAAGAGAACCGCATCTATCCCTGGGGCAATGACTGGGATCCGAAGAAATCAAATTCCAAAGCTGACGAGCGCAAAAACCCGACTAATGTCGGGGGCTACACGGAGGGCAAGAGTTGGTGTGGGATATTTGATATGGCGGGCAACGTTGCCGAATGGGTGGAAGACGGATATAAAAACTATCCTGGCTCAACGGCGGCGGCTCAAACCGCAGGGATGCGGGTCTATCGCGGCGGCGCATTCAATGCGGATAAAGATGAACTCAAGGCGTATGTCCGCTGGGCAGACCTCCCAAGCTTTCATGCGCTTCATCTCGGATTCCGTTGCGCCAAAGATCTTCCCAAGTGAGCCTTCGCCATTCACATCCGAGGATGAAGTTGCCTTCGTATGTCTACCAGAGGTGAACGAAAAGTTGTTATGCAATTTCGAGATGTCCTGTCACATTTGAGCCAAACCATTTGTTGCGTTGTCGTAGCCCTGTTTGCTCTTTCCACTGCCTCGCTGTCGCAGATCCGGCCCAGTAGCATCGAAGGCGAATTGAAGGCATCGGAGCGGACCCCCGGCACGATTGTTAGAAAAATCGTCAAGGTTATTCCGAAAGAGAGTCGCCAAGGCATACTGGTGGTTCTCACCGATCCGCCGGATGCTGAGATCAGGATTAATGGCCAGGCGAAGGGGAGAGCCAGCGACGGACAATTCAAGGCCGAATTGCCAATTGGCCGACGCTATGTCGTCAAGGTTCTCTCCGGCGACGATTACGAGCCATTCGAAAAAGCGTTTGAGTTCGGCAGGGATCGTTCTGAAGTCATTCAAGCCCCGCTCGTGTCGAAATACGCCCTTTTGCAGATCGGCCCAGAGATCGAAGGCGCTAAGCTATTCATCAACGATAAGGAAGTTGATAAGGCCAGCCTGCGCGAGGAAAAAGAGAGTAACACCATCGTGCTTGATGGGTTAGCTCCGGGAGAATACCGCGTCCGTTACGCGCATCCCGATTTCATCCCGCTTGAGAGAAAACTCAAAGTTGCGCCCAGCAGTGTATATCTCATTACTTTCAGGCCGATCCCTGCAACCACCGAGATAACCGTCAAAACCGGGCCGGGCGTATCGGTCTATGTCGACAGTGATGAAATCGGCAAGACGACTCCTGATGGGATGCTCAAGAAAGACGTGCGGCTTGGCTCGCATGAGGTGCGTCTCTACAAAGATGGCTTTGAACAATATAAAGAAACCTGGCGGTTTGAATTCGGCAAGCCGGTGCAACTTGAAAAGACACTGACGCCGCTGCCCGCTTCGGCGGCGTTCCGCGAGTTTTTTGACAGCCCGAATAAAGTGTGGGATATGCCCCGTGAAGCAAAGCTCAAAGAAAGCGCCCTCGCGCTTGAGAATTGCCCGCGCCTGGTTTCCGCCATTGCCTTGCGATATTTTGATTTTAAGATGCACTTCCATCTGACGCTTGAGAATGAAGGTGGCGCGGCCTGGGCCCTGCGGGTCAGGGATAATGGGGATTATTACCTCTTCTATCTTTCCGGCCCGCAAGGCGTCTTTAAGAATCAATTCAATATTTACATCGTGCACAATAACCGCCTCGATTTGAATGACCCCATCAGTACGGCAAAGATCCCCTTTTCATTGAAGGCGCATGGCCAGTACGAACTCGATATAAAATTTACCGGCAACAAGGTGGAACATCGAATCACGCCCGCCGATACCGGCAAAGAAATCACCCTTGATTATTTTGAATTGCGCGAGGATGTATATACCTACGGAACCGTCGGCTTCCGCACCGTGGGAGCGGAAAAATTTCTGATTGATGATGTCATTATTGAGCCGATATCGGGGAAAGGCCAGAAGAATTAGCCAACCCTGGCTAACCGAAAAACCTGAACAAGTAGGCAAGCCATAATATACCAATCAGGCCAAGCAGCCCAAGCAGGCCAAGCGCCCAGAGCAGATAACCCCACTTGCCTTTTCTCGTTGGAGGCGCTTTGGGTTGTTGATCTTGTACACCGAGAGCGACCGTCTCTTCCAGTTTCAAGCCCGGCTGCGACGATTCAAACACCATCGTTGTTGGCTCTGATGCCGGGCCCCTTCCGGCGTCTTTCGGCGACAACGGTTCGACTTCATCGGCAGCCGTGGTGTGTCCGTAATCGCGGCTGGGCTGCTTGAGAACCTTGAAGCTTCCGGTAATCGAATTTGAATCTGCCGCCGAGTGCAAAGCATTGCCATCAAACCGTGCGATAACCACGGTGATGTTATCCTCGCCGCCGCGATCATTGGCTAGGCCAACCAACTTCTTGCAGGCAAGCGTCAGCGAAGCTGAAGTAATCACCATCTGTTTGATCTCTGCCTCATCCACCTTATTCGACAGGCCATCGCTGCAAAGCAGAAGGCAGTCTCCTTGTGACAGGTCGACGGCGATTAATTCGGGTTGCACGGTCGGGTTTGCGCCCAGCGCCTGCATAATGACATTCTGCGGAATTGACGCCGCCTGCTCCGGTTTAATAGCGCCCGCATCAATGAGCCACTGCACATAAGATTGATCTTTGGTCAGTTGCTTGATCTGATCGCCGCGAATCAAATAGGCTCGCGAGTCGCCCACGTGGGCGATAAACGCGATGGTCTTATTGACCAGAACCGCTGTGAGGGTTGCGCCCATGCCGGCAAGCTGCGGATTGGCGACGGCAAAATCCCAAATGGTTTTATTCGCCGAATCGATGGCTTCACTGATCTGTTCGGTAATCCCCAGATCAGGATTCAGGAACTGAAGTTTTTCACGAATCGTTTTGACCGCCAGATTACTGGCGATTTCTCCGCCAGCGGCCCCGCCCATGCCGTCGGAAACGATCATCAGACTGCCGCGCTCACCGATTTTGTGAGTGCTCATCTCCGGCCCCAGTCCGCTTTTGCCAGTCGTCAGGTCTGCCACCAGGAACGCATCCTCATTGCCGGAGCGTTGCAGACCTGTATCGGTCTTCGCAAAAACTGATACGGAGACGTTATCTTCTGCCGTGGGCATAAAACGGATCCTCGCCTTTCGAGGTTTTCAGGGCAATCAGGCTTTGAATTTAAGAATCTGCCTGCCGATGAGCAGCATATCGCCAGGTTTAATCTCGACCTCTTCCTTTATCCGGATAAACGTGCCGTTCCGGCTGTCGGTATCAGAAAGATAATACTTATTGCCCTTTTTGATGACGCGGGCATGATTTCCAGAAACAAAATCATCATACGGAAAGGTGATATCGCCGTTCAATCGGCCAATGATATTTTCATCATTATTCAGTTCAAACTCTTCGTCGGTTTCCTGGCCATCGACGATTAACACCAGGCGATGACGAGGGGCGCTCTTGATCGAAGACATCGCCACCGTCCGCGAAGCCGGTAACTGCGTGCCGCAACGATTGCAGAAGAGACTATCATCACCCACCGCGTTGCCGCACTTCGCACAGACTCTTTTCAAGCCCTTCGACAGGTCGGCCTGCTGATGATCTGGAGCAGCCGAAGGTCTGCTAGGCGATTGGGTGGGCGCAACCGGCGATGGATTGGCAGTAATCACCGTCGGGGCATTGCTCAGTAAACCGGATTCTTGCAGATTGCTGCCGCATTCCTGACAATAGACATATTCGGGGGAGTTCATCGCTTCACAGACCGGACACTTACGGGGCGAGGTCGGATTCAGGTAAAGCACCGTGCTGCGATTGGAGAGCGCCGACTGATCCGGCTCAGCGTTCTCCTTGACCGGAGAGGCGAGCGCGAGCGGCTGCGCACACATATAACAAAACCTCGCTTGAGGTTGATTTTCCGTATGACACTTGGAACAAACCAGCATGCGATTCGTCGCTCCCGCCGAGATTGCCTTTCGTATGCTAATTATTATACGCCAATGTCGCAGGGATAAAATAGCATCTCCGGCCTTGGCCACCAAGTACTGCTTCAGCCTTTAGGACTGGAGAGGCAAGGGTCGCCGCTGGCGCTGGGTCGAATTACATCCCTTTGAACTAAGGCGGGCAATTCGTCCGCGTGTAAGCCAATGAGGTGCTGGATGGTATACTCTCTTCCGTAAGTTTAATTATAATAAACGGCGACGGGCAAGGATGAGCCTTGCCTGCCGCCGTCTTGTTTGAGTGCTTACACGCACCCTGATCCCGTCGCTTGCCTCGCGGCGATACCGGCTAAGGCTAGTTGAAGGTGAAGACGTTGGACAACGAGCCGTCCGCCGCGCGGACCTGAATGCTCGCCGGAAGAGAAGCGGCCTTAGCGCCCTTCTTGCTGAAGATGCTGGTCGGCGAATCGACGCGCGTCTTCTTGTCCACGCCGTTGACCATGACTTTAGCGCCGGCGGCAAAGCCCGTCCCGGTGAGCACGAAACTCTTGCCCTCTTTTACGACATTGGTAATCACCGGGCCTGGCGGGCCAGTCACGGTTACCGTGAACGAACAGGTGCCGCGCGTGCTTGCGGCGTCTTTAGAGGTGCAAGTTACAGTGGTGACGCCAACCGGGAAAGAACTGCCTGATGGGGGCGCGCAGGATACCGTCACTCCAGGGCAACCGTTGGGCAGCGCGGCATCAGGATAAGTGACTTGAATTGAGGAAGCCGAACCGGCATCTTTGGTCTGATTCGCTGGACATATCGGCGCGCAACCCACCTGTGTGCCCAGGGCCACACACTGAGAAAGTTCCGACGTACTGCCGTTCAAAGTGGTGGCCGTCGCGTTGACGAAGCCCGTGCTTGATGCATCAGCCGGCATGGCAAAGGTGAAGTTGCTTGAGAAGTTGCCATCCGGCCCGGTCATCACTTGTACGGGATCCGAAAGCGGCAGCGGCAGTGACCCCAGACAGGACGACGTTTTACAGTCGCAGTTCCCGCCGCCGATGAAGAATTGCAGGAAGAAGGACTGGTTCGGCGTACTGTTGAAGGAGACCGTAATCGTGACGCTTTGGGCCAGGGCGCTGACTTCGTCGGCACCAGCCGTTCCGGTCACTACTGCGGCGTTCAGAACCGGGAAGTTCTGTAGGTCATTCGGGCCGCTGTCGCCGTCTTTATCATCGTTTGCCGTCGGGCCATCGTTGCCCAGATCAATTCCCAGCAAGGTATTGGCGGCAATGCGATTTGAGAAGATCTGGTTCTGCGTTCCTGAAACCACGGTGATGCCGTTGCCGTGATTTAAGGCGATTAAATTGCCGGTGCTTTTGGTCACGCCGCCAATTGCATTGCGCGAGCTGTTGTTGGTGATCAATATGCCATGGCCGCTGTTGGCCATATCTATGACACTGCCGTTGGCGGCGAAATTGACGCCGACATAATTTCCCTGCACCAGATTGTCGGTCGCCAGATTGCCATTCAACTCGACGCCGCTGGCTTTACTTCGCCAGATGGCGTTGATCAGGGCGTTGCTGGCACCGCCCAAAGTATTGCCCTGGGCGGTGACGGTGATGCCATTGTGGCGGTTGAGATCAAACAAGCAACTCTGTACGAGGTTCGACGTTGCGGATTGGATAGAGACGCCATCCAGGTTGCCGGCGATGACATTGAGCACATTGCCGGCTTGCGGCGTCGTGCCGCCGATGGTGTTGCGCGCCGCGCCGCTTAGAATGTCAATGCCATTCTGGTCATTGCCGATGGCGGTGTTGTTGTTCGTGACGCCGATCAAGTTTAAGCGGACGAGATTGCCCGTGGCGTTGTTGCCGCTGATCTCTATCCCTGTGGTGTTGCCGCTGATGATGTTGGTCGACGGCGACGCGGTTCCGCCAATCGTGTTATTTGCCGCGTTGTTGACCATGACGCCGCGCCCATTGCCTCTGGCGTTGTTGCCGCCGGCATCGACGCCGATGAAATTTCCCTCGATGATGTTGCCGGTGCTTTGCGACAGTTGCATGCCGTTGTTGAAGCGTGTGACCACCAGGCCGCGAACCACCGAACCGCCGCTCGGCAAGTTGACCGCTCTGGAAAGGTTGTTGCCGCCGTCCACTCTTACTTTATTGATCGTCTGAGAGCCGCAGTTTGACGTGCCGTCCAAAACGACGGCTTCAGTCAATGAAGGCAAGGGACTCGATAAGGTGATTGTTTGCGTCGAGCCGGAAAAGGCATCATTGAAACTAATCTCGTCCATTCCCGGACTGCTGTTGGCATTGGCAATCGCATCTCGCAGCGAGCCGCAGCCTGTGCAGTCATTCTTCGTCGTTACGCAAAAGTCATTTACTGCCTGTGTCGTCACTACTGCGGGCGAGGCATTGCCTTTCCGTAAAACCACCAGGTCAGACAGAGCATCCCGGTTCAATCGCATGGGATAGACTGCCAGCGGTTCGTCTTCGACGTTTAGTATGGTCGGCAAGCTCTGGCCAGAGCTTGACAAGACACTAATATCGCCGCGCTCCCGTCTCTCCTCTTCATTCATCCAGATGCGAACTTGCTTGCCGGCAGGATCGATGATTAAGAGGTTCTCATGCGACAGGCTCGATACACGCACGCGCAGCAGTCGGCTGGCGGTCGTGCTGCCCATGGCGCTTAAAGGCTTGATCTGCCAGGCGGCTGAAGATTTGGCGCTCTGGGTCTGTTGCCGTGCGCCTTGCTGAAGCAGTTGTACGGCTCCATCTGCGCCGAGGACGGCGATTTCCAATCCCAGGTCGCCAGCGAAGTCGCCAATCGCCAGGGCGCGCAACTCGACAGGAAACATCTGATGGCTGATTCGCGCCGCCGCCACACTGGCCTGTTCAGCTTCGGGCAGCGTGAGCTTGCGGTCGCGCCCGCTGACGATCAGCAATTCATGCCCGGTCGCCACGGCAATGTCGCCGTAGTCATCATTGTCGAGATAGTCTATGCCGAGATCCGCAGCCGGCGCTGGCAAATCAAAAGATTCCGGCTTACCGTTAATCGCCCCTTGCGGGCTTTCAAAGACCACGAGCCGAGCGCCGTCCGCATTGACTGTCCCGACGACCAGATCCGTGAGACCGTCCGCCCGATTGACTTCGCCGCACTTGAGCGCCGTGATCTGGCCATTCACAGCGAGGGCACGGGGCGCGTCGAAGCTGGCTCTGCCGTTTCCGGCTAAGAAGTAGAGTTGGTTGCTGCCGCGCGCCGCAGTGATCAGATCCCAATGACCGTCGGCATTGAAATCTCCGGCCTCGATAAAATCCGGCTTCTCCGGCAGGCCGAAAACCATTGCCGGTGCCAGGAAAGGGGTCTCTGTGGAATTGCCTTCGCGGCGGCGCTGCTGGGCTTCCGGCGTATTCGGATAAATCGAGTCAATGTTTCCTCTAAGCAAAGTCACTGTGCCGCCGCTCGGCAACTCATAGCCGCTAACCAGGTCAGCGATGCCGTCCTCATCAAAATCGGCGGCGACGAGTGATAGCGGAAGGGCCTGCGCTTGATTGAACGACGCGGCGCTGTCAGGCGCGCTATAGCTGGTGATCAGGTCTTGCCCATCGCTGAGGTTTATCCAGGGGTTTCCGCGTCTTGCCGCTTGAATCGAAACCGCACTGCTGAAATGCGCTTTGGCGGTCTGCGCCTGCTCCGTTGATAACTGATTAGTATGAGCACTAGCCTGCAATGGTCTGCTTGAGCCAAGCAGCATCAAGCCGCTGCATGCGAGGAGCAGCGAGGCAACCAGACTCAGTTGTATAAGCGATTTGAATCTTGAAAAAAAGGATGGCCGCTTTCGCGACGGGGAAGCCAATCTACGCATTATAATCTCCTTGTGTTTAACGAGATCCACTGGTTTTTGTCAATCGAGTGTAAATACGTGCCCTGTTACGCAGCAGATGTGAGTAAGCAGCACGTCAAGCGAATCTGGCCAGGTAGAAATGAACTCCACTGAGTCGTATCTGAAATGGGCTTGAGATGCATTCCTGACCTTCCTCATTTGCATCTGAACGGGCAAGGCGTTCTTCCCAAGCGCTCACCGGGCGACTATGGGATGGTCGAAATCATATGCCATTTCGATTTTCCGGTCAAGCATGATGGAAATAGGAAAACCGGCATGATGTTTCACAATCGTCTGCCGAAAGCCTTACCCCGCCGACCCCAGAAGCCGGGCGAAGCCTGCATCATAATTCGAGTTACAAAATCTCGAACGGTTATCCTTCGGTTATCCTTGATGAGCCTGGCGCTGGTGGTAAACGTAGGCCAGGATTTCGGCGACGGCGCGGAAGAACTCCGGCGGGATGAACTGCCCGACCTCAACGTCGCGGTAAAGGACACGGGCAAGCGGCGGGTTCTCAATGATCATCACGTTATGCTCGCGGGCGATTTTCCGTATGCGTTTTGCGGTCAGGTCTGCGCCCTTGGCGACGACCACCGGGGCGGGCGATTTCTTGTGGTCGTAAAGTAGAGCGACGGCATAATGCGTCGGGTTGGTAATCACGACATCGGCGCGCGGGACTTCGACCGTCAGCCGGCGTTGAATCAGGGCACGGGCCGCCCTGCGACGCTGGCCCTTGACCATCGGGTCGCCCTCCTGGCTGCGGAATTCGTCTTTGACTTCCTGCTTCGTCATGCGCAAAGACTTCTCATGGGCATACCACTTGTAGCCATAATCTATCGCCGCAAAGACAACCAGAACCCCGCCGATTCTGAACCCTAATTCATATAGCAGCGCGCCGATGGCCGCTAGCGTCTGGGCTGCCGGCGAGCCGAGCAGATGCGGCGCGTTGGCAATCGCCTGCGTCAATACGCCATAACAAACCAGGCTGAGGATGCCGAGTTCCAGAAGACTCTTGAGGATGTCGACCAGCGCCTGCTTGCTGAAAACGCGCTTGAGATTAGCCAACGGATTCATGCGTTCCCACTTCGGGGTGAGCGCGTTCGGGGCGATTGTGAAGCCGCCCTGCACGAAACTGCCGGCGACGGCGGCGACGAATACCGCCGACATCATCGGCAGGACGAGCAGCGCCAGCGACCAGGCGGCTTCGAGGAATAATTTGTGAACCGATTCCGGCGTCAGCGGCTGGCTCGTACCCGTGTAGGCAGTCACCGAAACAAAACAATAACGGGCCTGCTGCAACCAGTCTGCGCCTGTAATGCGCATTACCATCAGCGCAGCAAAAAAACCGATGGCCGCAGGCAATTTCGCGCCGCGCGCGATCTGCCCTTTCTTGCGGGCATCCTCGCGCCGTTTGGGAGTCGCTTTCTCTGTGCGGTCGCTAGACATAGCAATCGTATGTCGCTTATTTCATCGTTTCGAGGGCGTGCAGCAAGCCCTGACGGACGGCTGAAAGCACATCGCGAAACGCGCCCGGCAAAAAGTACAACGATGCGCCGATCAGCCACAGGCCCACCATGATCTTTATCGGAAATCCCAGGATGAGAACCTGTAGTTGCGGGGCGACGCGCCCGGCGATGGCGAGGGCGAATTCCACGGTCAGCAAAATGATGATGGCCGGCGCTGCCAGCGCGACGCCGACCGCCAGCACATCGGCTGACAATCGTAGTATCAGTTGCGCCATGCGCGGGGTTGCCGAAAAGCCGCCCGGCGGCACCGCCTGAAAACTTCTGACCGTCGCCGACAGCAGCCAGTGGTGGCCGTCGGCAGCCATCAAAACGACCAGGCCGCACATCTGCGCCATGGTGCCGAGCGGGCTGGTTTGCGCCTGCGTCATCGGGTTGATGATGGCACCGAGCGTGAAACCCATTTGCGAACTCAGGATGTGCGCCGCCATTTCCAGGCTGCTGAAAACCAGTTGCCCGACAAAGCCGAGGGCGCAGCCGATAAGCAGTTCACCGATGATTATAAGCGCCAGGCTGAGCATCTCGGTGGGCGGCGTCTCAAGGCGCGGCGCTACTACCGGCGTGATGATCAGCGCCATGACCAGCCCCAGGGTCACGCGCACGCGGTTGGGCACCGCTCTGAGACTCCAAAATGGCGCGAAGCTCACCAGCCCGCCGACGCGCGCCAGCACGACGGCGAAAAGCAGCACCGGGCGCAGCGGGATGGTGAGCGTCTCCATTGAAAATTCTCGGCCTCTGCCCTCACTTGATGTAGGGCGTGAAATTGCTGAACAGCGACGAGGTGAACGTCACCATAACATGCAGTATCCACGGAAATGTAACCAAAAATACGATGAAGATGGCGACGACGCGCGGCGCGAACGAGAAGGTTTGATCCTGAATCGAGGTCAGATTCTGAACGATGCTGACGACGACGCCGACGACGATGGCGACGATGAGCATCGGCGCAGTGATCCACATCAGGGTCTCCAGGGCGTAGCGAATCAGCGAAGTGATGATGGCATCAGACATAACTTTATCCGCAACCGCGCAGCCGTCGGTTTGTCTGACCGCGCGCCGCGCCGGGTTTGCCGTCGCCTGAATGCGCGGGCTTAGACCAGATCTTTCACCAGCGAGGTGATGATCAGATACCAGCCATCGACCAGGACGAACAACAGCAGTTTGAGAGGCGTTGACACAACCACGGGCGGCAACTGCATCATCCCCATAGAGAGCAACACGGACGATACCGCCATGTCGATCACCAGAAATGGAATGAATAATACAAAACCAATCTGGAAAGCGGTCTTTAACTCGGAGACCATATAGGCAGGGATGAGCGTCATCGTGCCGACATCATCTGCCGTGCGCGGGCGCGGCCCGCCCGCCAGCCGTACAAAGAGCGCCAGGTCGCGTTCGCGCGTGTGCTTGAGCATAAAAGCGCGCAACGGTACGGCGGCGCGCTCTAAGCCTTCGGTATAAGTGATCTGCTTGTTGACCGCCGGCTGCAAGGCTTCCTTATTGATCTGCATGCCGACCGGCGTCATGACGAACATGGTCAGGAAGAGCGCCAGGCCGATCAGCACTTGATTGTTTGGGGTTTCCTGCGTGCCCATCGCCTGTCTGAGAAAGTGAAAGACGACGATCAGCCGCGTAAAGCAGGTCATCGACATCAGAATGGCCGGGATGAAGCTCAACAGCGTCAGCAGAATGACGATCTGTATGGGCTCTGAACTGATGCTCGTTTTATCCCCCAGATTGACGGAGATCGACGGCTCGGTTGCCGCATTGCCGCCCGCAGCGGCGCTCGCCAGGAGCGGCGAAGCGAGCAGGGCGGCGATCAGCCATAGTACGTGCTGGCTCAGACGCCGCGCACTGACAGGCCGCCGCTTAGCGCCATTCTGCCAAACGGTTCTCTTGATCAAGGCGGCCTCCTTCCACGTCTTTGCGCCATTCGCCACGGCGCTCCAACTCACTGGCAAAGGAAATCTCTGGCGTCGGCGTGTCGTCTACGCTGGCGGCGAGCACGTCGGCGACGGAACGGAAAGGCGGCTCGGCTGATGACCATGAGGAGAGGGCTTCGTCGTCGTCCGAGGCCAGCAAGGTCACGGATTGTTGTGTCGAACCGAGCAACAACGTCCGTTCGCCAAAACGCACCAGAGTCAGCGTCCGGCGGTCGCCTATTGAAAGGGTCTTGAGCACCACCAGACGCGCATCATCGCGCGACGCGGCGAAGGGCGAGCCCTTGATGCGCCGCAAAGCCCACGTGCTGCCAATCAGCAGGCCGATGATCAGCAGCAAAGCGCCAAAGGTGCGCGCCAGCATGCCCACGGCGCTTGGCTGCTCGGCATTGGCGTTCGTTTCAGGGCCAAACATGAACGGCAGGCGGTCGTCATCGGGCGTGGCAGAGGTGGCGGGCGGCGTGCTGGGTTTGGATGGCGCTGATTGCGGCGTTGCCGTATTCGGACTTGCGGGCGGCGCTTGTTCGACGGGGATGAGCTTGGCCTCGGCGCTTGTATACATGATCAGCAAGCAGGCGAAAGCGGCGGCGATACTCGCTGTATAAGATTTGTAATGTTTCATCCTATTTCGCCGCATGGTGTTCGCCGTCCTCTCGCTTCTCGCTTCAATAGCTGCGTTTCGATCTCAAAACTTCGTGAATGCGTACGCCCGTGCGATCTTCAATCATGATGATGTCGCCGCGAGCGATCTGCTGGCCGCTGGCGACAACGTCAACAAACTCGGCGGTTGATCGCTGCAATTGAATGATGCTCTGTTTGTGTAAGTCCAAAAGCGCCTGGACGGTCAGTTTGGTGCGGCCCAATTCGATGGTCAATGGCGTTTGCAGATCGAGAAATGGGCGCAAGGTGTCAATCTCAGCAGCGTTGGCGGCTTGGAGTTCTGCCATTTCGGATTCGCTCATCATTACCTCTGCACAAGCATTTCGATGATGTAGACCGCCACCACCGGCGGTTCTTTCACGGCCACTTTGATGGCGGTCAGCAACTCTCTGCGCAAAGATATTTTGCCCTGAGCAGAAAGTATATCGTTTGAGGTCTTGGTCATCAGAATGGCAAGCACGGCATTGCGGACGCGAGTGAGATAGACCGGATCGGCTTTGTCACTGCCCTCCTCGCCAACGCCGATGCTCAGGGTCAAGCGCAGGAAGCGGCCCTCATCCTGATCCGCCAGGTTGAGGATAAAGGGTGGAACTTCGATCACCCGTTTGACCTCTTCGTCCTCCGGCAATATCGCGGCGAGCTTGTCGGATTTGCTGTCGTCCTGGGCCTTCTTGCCTTTGTCGTCAGCTTGACCCTCCGGCTCTTCACCCTCACCCTGGCTGCGCGCCAACTCTTTCATTTTGCTCTTCTGTGCGGCAGCTTTGGCCTTCGCGGCGTTGCGGGACAACATGAAATAGCCGCCCCCGCCGCCAATGGCGAGCCCTATAATCAGGGTGATAACCAGGATGAGACTGTTGCTCTTCTTTTTCATCGGCACGCCCGACGGCACGCCCGATGTTGGTTCTTCTTCATTAGTTTTCGGCTTGTCTGCCATGTTGTTCCCCCTGCGAAATATGCGAAACCCGTGCCGCGCCGTCCACCCATGCGACCCACAGTGAAGTGCAGGAAAATCCAATGTGAAATGATGCAGGAAGGAACAAAGCGGCTTACAGGTGGGGAACTAGGCGTCGGTATTTCGACACAAGGTTATCGGAATTCCGACACGCCGCCCGGCTTTCGCAAGAAGGCAAGAGGCAAAAGGCAAAAGGCAAAAGTGAAGGAGCCGGATCAATAGATAGGCAGACACTATCAGATAGGCAGACACTATCTATTCAATCCCCTGCCTTATTTTTGCCTTTTGCCTCTTGCCTTTTGCCTTCCTACACCTGTTCGTCACAAGCGAGCGCTGCCTGATGGCCGCGTGCATAAGCGCCGAGGTTGCGGCGTGCTTGATCAACCCGCAGTGATTGCTGCTGCGCGTCGTCGTGCGCCGCCAGCAGCAGCGGGCGCGTGCGGGCATCCTGCAACCTGATGGCGGCGATCATCGCCGTGGTGCGAGCCGCCACCGGAGAGGCGAGCACGGGATCGAAGACTTCGCCCAGGCGGGCGCGCATTTCGGCAAGCTGCCGATGATAAACTTCCAGCCGGTCGCCGAGCGTCGCGCGTTCTTTCATCACTTCCAGAACCCGCTCGAAATCCTGCTCTTCAACGGCAACCGTTTCACGCTTCGCCAGCGCCAGCAAGGCTTCGAGATCACCGTACTGCGCGAACAGGATGTCTATCAACGAGTCATATTGAGGAGTTATGGAATCGGCTTTCGACATAACCGTATTGAACCTCTCGTAGCTGGCTACGCTTGTTTATCCAGAGAGACCTGCGCAGGCGACGTGACGGCTGCGCTTGCGGGCGAATGCGTCGTTGCGAGGCTGGCTTTAACGTTACTCGCCCAGGCGTCGCAGACCGGCACCAGTAGATCGGCGGCGCGGCGCATCAGGCCAGCGTCAAGCGTCATGCTGGCTTTCAGGATCATTGCCGTCACGCTCGAATAGAGCGCATCAAGGACAGGCGCGACATCCTGCCCGCGTTCAAAGTCGAGGATGGATTGCAGGTATTGAATGATTTCAAGGGCGCGGCCCGTATGTTCGGCTTTGGCGGCCAGGTCTTTGGCATCGATGTCGGCAGCCGCCAGCCGCAAGAATTTGATGGCACCGTTGTAGAGCATCACAATCTGTTGGATCGGATTGGTCTCCAGGTTGGCGACTTGATTATAAGTGGCTAATCTATCTGGCCGCTTGAGCATACTCTCTCCCCCGCATTGAAATGGCGAATCGTTCGGCAATCACTTAGCTTATCGGAGCAAATCAGGAAATCTTTATAGGCAGGTGACTGCGAAGCAGGCCAGAGGGAAAAAGCTGGAAGGTCTCACCTGAATGTAGTCTTTGCCACCAAGATACCAAGGCACCAAGAATCACCATCTTCCTGGTGCTCCCTGGTGCCTTGGTGTCCTGGCGGCGCTTGCCCTGGCTGAGCCCATCTGCAAAGCGCTCTAAACCAATTTTGGGCGACGGCGCGCGGCGGCTTCATTTGCCGATTTTCACGGCGATGCGCTCGGCGGCACTGTCTGCGACGGCGCGCAGCGGATTGACGCGCCGGTTGCCCTGGACGATTTCAAAGTGCAAATGCGGGCCGGTGGCGTGCCCTGTCGAACCGACCGTGGCGACCTGCTGGCCTATCTGCACACGGTCACCGCGCGTCACCATCAGCTTGTCAGCGTGTGCATAGCGCGTGTAGTAGCCTTCCTGATGCTTGATCAAGACGGTCTTGCCATAGCCGTGCGTCCAGCCGGCATAAACGACTTCGCCGCCGGCGCTGGCTTCAATGGGAGTGCCGCGTGCGGCAGCAATATCTACGCCCTTGTGCTGCCGGTGATGGCGGGTTGCACCAAAGGGCGAACTGATGCGGCCTTGTATGGGAAGTTGTAAGTCAACTGCATTAGCAGACAACTCGCGGGTTGCGTCCTTCGACCCTGTCAGCCGCGTCGCGGCGCGCGGCGCGCGTGGCGTCAGCGTCGCTTCAAGGCCATCGGCGGATGCCGCAGGCTTCAGTTTCAATCCGCCAGCTTTGCCCGGCCCGCCATTGCTTGAGGTGGCCAGATTCTCCGGCGTGGTCGCTACACCGGCAGATAGCAACTCGCGATAATTCTTTTTCACGGAAGCGACGAAGTTGCGCGTCTCTTTGAATGGCGGTACGCCGCCATAGCGTTCGACGTTGCCGATGCCGGCGTTATAACCGGCCAGAACTTTGTCGAGGCTGCCGTTATATTTATTACTTAAAAACTTCAGGTAGGCGGCACCGGCGTTGATATTCTCCACCGGATCGAAGATGTTTTTGCCCGGCCCGGCAAACTGCTTAAAGGTGGCCGGCATGATCTGCATATAGCCGGACGCGCCTTTGTTGGATAGGGCGTTGGCGCGCTTGCCCGATTCGGTGTGCATGACGGCGGCGAGAAGATGCGGGTCAACGCCGTGACGCCGGCTCGCTTGTTCAATAAGCGCATCCAGCCTTGGCTGCCCCGTGTAACCCGGCTTCACGGCTGCAAAACTTGCGGCGGGCGCGGCGGCGCGCTTCACCGTCTCAGTTGCCGCTGCCGGCGGCAGCTTTACCGTAGCGCTGCGGTCGGACGCCGCCATACTGGACGATGCAATGATGCGGCGCGGGCGGGTCACCTGCTGCAATTCTTCTATGGTCGCCTCCAGCCGTGTCTGCGCCTTGTAAGCAGGTTGCGAAGGCGTCGCGTCGCTGATGCTGCGCTTGACGGCTTCCGCTTCAGGCATCACGGTCAGCTTTACCGGCGTGAGCCCGGCAGGCGCTGTGGCGTCAGCTTTCAATAATTCACTGACACGACGCGGACGGCTCAACCCCAGCAGCGGCTCGATCTCTTTTGGCTGAACGTTGGACGGCGATGTGATTTTAGCTACTGACGCGACATCGACTGCCGGCGCGCTTACTGACGGAGTTTCTGACGGCAGCGATTCGTCGCGGCGCAGATGACGAGTCGTTTCGGCGGCGCGCTCAATGGGAGAGGCCATGGCGGCCTGGTTTTTATTCGGATCCATCTCATGTGTGAGCAATTCGGCCAGGCCGATGCCGCCGCCTTTGGCCAGCGCCGTCGCCAACTGCTCGCCGAACATTTGCTGCACGAGATCGTTTTGCCCGCCGGTCAGCGAGGCTTCTTCGCTGCCCTCGTCGGTCTCCGGGCGCAGCGCTGCCGTCAATTGACTGAGCATGATGGATTCGAACTCCATCGCCGCGCGCTTGATTTCAGCCTTCGTGTGCTCGGCTTGATGGGTTGCCGCAGACGAGGTGCTTGAAGCGCCCGGCCTGGTGGCCGCCTGGTGAGGAATGATCATTGGTAGGCTCATCAGAATCGGCGCGGCTCGCCGCCGGTCTTGGCCGGCAGACAGCGCGCGCTCCCCCTTTCCTTTTGGTTCGTTCGCATGGCTACTGCATCTCCAGTTCGGCGTTCAAAGCGCCTGCCGATTTTATCGCTTGTAGAATGCTGATGATGCTGCTGGTAGTGACGCCGACGGCGCGTAAGCCGCGCACCACTTCATCAATCGACGCGCCGTCGGGAAAGATCACGGATTTCGCTGTGCGCTCTTCGACGCTGACGTTGGTGCGTGGTGTAACGACCGTCTGGCCTTTATCCGATAGGGCTTCGGGCTGCGAGACATCGTACTCTGTGCCGACACGCACGACGACGCCGCCTTGCGAGATGGCTACCGAAGCGATCTTGACGTTGCGCCCGATGATGATCGTCCCTGTGCGCTCGTTGATGACGACTTTGGCAACCGCATCGGTCTGTAGTTTCAGAGACTCCAGACGGGCGAGGAAGCCGACGACATCATCTGTCCAATCGGGCGGCACGTTGACATCGACGTTGCGCCCGTCAACGGCACGGGCGCAGCCGCTGCCGAACATATCATTGATCGTCTGTTGCAGCCGCGAGGCGGTGGTGAAGTCTTCGTCGTGCAGAATCAGCGTCAACGGCTTGGACGCGCCCAACTCGACGGCGATGCTGCGCTCGACGGTTGCGCCGTTCGGCACACGCCCGACCGTCGGGTGATTGATCTCGACAGAATTTCCGCGACCGCCCGCAGCGATGCCGCCTATAGAGAGCGGCCCTTGCGCCATCGCATAGATTTGCCCGTCGACGCCTTTGAGCGGCGACAGGATGAGCGTGCCGCCTTGCAGCGAGCGCGCGTCGGCCAGCGAAGAAACGGTCACGTCAATCTTTGAGCCGGGCCGCGCAAACGGCGGCAGCGTCGCCGTGACCAGCACCGTCGCCATGTTCTCCGGCTTGAGCGTGGCGGCGCTCGTCGTCACGCCCATGCGCTCAAGCAGGTTTTGTAATGTTTGTCTCGTATAAAGATTCTGCTGCACGCGGTCGCCTGTGCGGTTCAAGCCGATGACGATGCCGTAACCGAGCAACTGGTTATCGCGCACGCCTTCGATCTGTGCCACATCTTTGACACGCACTGTCAACGCATCGTCAGCGCGGCGCGGGCGGCCCTCTTGCCGGAGCGCCGCGCCGCTCGTGGCGGCGACGAGTAGTAACAGACAGAGTGATGAGATGAAATTCCGCATCGCTATCATTAATCTTCTAAAGCCGTTCGTAAAGGTGCGAGTTGGTGTAGCCCAAACACCTGACTTGCACAATATCAGTTACTTTAGAACGGCGAGATCTTTTCAAGAAATCGGGTTAACCATCCGGGGCCGTTATTGGCAGATGCAACTCCCTTGCCGTTGAGATAGACGCGCAGGTCGGCCACAGAGGTGCTGGCAATGGCGTTGTCCGGCGACACGTCGCGCGGCCTCACCAGGCCCGCAAGCGTTAACGTCTCTTCCTCTTTGTTGATCTTCACGCTCTTGGCGGCTTCGATTTTCAGGTCGCCGTTCGGCATCACGCCGACGACGCGCGCCGCGATGCGGGCTCGCAGCGTGGTTTTGCGGTCGGTCGATCCTTTGCCATCGAACTTGCGATTGCCGAGCGCGCCAATCACGCTGCTAGCGCCGCTGGCAATATCAGCCGGCAGTTGCAAGGCGTTGACGAACGACGTGCCCAGAGTTCCCGAATCGCGCGAACTGGCGGCGGATGACGAGACGCTGGCGGCGCTCGACTCGATCACATCGATGAAGACGAGATCGCCGACGCGGTGCGGTTTGAAATCGCCGTAAAGATCGACGTTGCGCCCGTCATCGGTAAACAACGAGCCGTTGGTCGGACGCGCCGGCGGAGCCGTTGACGGAGCCGTTGGCACAGCCGTGTCGGTAGCCGGCGGCGGCGGCTCAGGCGGTTTTTTCTTTTTCGTATCGGCAATGATGCTGCTCGTCATGATGAACATCACGATCAGGATTATTGTAATGCGTGTTATATATGAATTTTCAACTCTCATGGCTTTACTCTCTCGTTTAGAAGCGAACCCGCACGACGCCTTCATCCTCGATGACGGCTTGCAGGAGGATTCCCGATTGCGCGTTCTTCACCTGAATGCGGTCGCCGATATGACCGGCGGCGCGCGCCTCGCCTTTGACTTCGACATAGATGCGCCCCGACTGGCCGATGATCCGCACAACGTCGCCCGGCTTGATAATCACATCGGCAAACAGCGCCTCGCCTACCAGCGGCTCGCCGCGCGCCACTGCGCGGCGCATCCGCATGCCGCGCAAGGCTTTGATATTGCGGACGTAGAAGGAGACGGCGCGTTCAAGGCGGCGCATCTCTACCGTCACATCTTCTTCGCCAGGCTGCGCGCCGGCAGGCAGATTGCGCGCCGCGACCAGCACCGGCGCGTAAGCTTCGGCTTGCGCGTTGGCGCTCAAGCGCCGCAGCAACTGGCCCTCGGCCCAGATTTCGATGACCGCGATGAACGGCGCAAATAGATCGCGCCCGCCGCCGATGGCAGCGCGCACTTCGGTTGCGCCGGAAGGAACTTCGATTACATTTGGCAGATCGAGCCGCACGAGCCGCGCGGCGGTGCCTGCGGCCCGCGCATCGTTGAGGATGGCGCGCTCGACCGCTTCGCGCACATAGACCGGATCGATAACCTGCGTCGCCCGCCGAATGACCACCGCCGCCGGGCCTTCGACGTGTACGGTGCCCGGCGCAAACCCGGCAGCCGTGATCGCCAGCGCAATCATCTGTAGCGGCAGTTCGCGCATCGCGCCGGCATCCGGCGCGTAACCGATTTCAATGGCCCGCAGCCGTTCACTCAAGCGCTCATCATTTGCCGAAATCTGCGCGATGTCGCCGAGCCGCAGGCGCGCTTTGGTTGCCACGGTCTCCGCCGCAACCCGCACCGTCGTTTCGCTGAACACGGTCACTTGCTGCGCCGCCGCCATCGCACTCAAAAACAGGATGAGCAGGTAGGCCGCAACCAGAGACGCCGCAACCAGTGAAGGTTTGAAGGAGCGGCCCTCTGGAGTCGCCTGAGCGTCGCCCTCAGCGGCGCGGTAGCGCCCGGTGCCGGTCGTTACCCTATGGCCTTGCAATTGTGGAAGCGCATTCATTTGATCAGTGCTCAGGCAATCGCTTGATTGATGGTGCTGAGCATACGGTCAGCCGCCGTGATGACTTTCGAGTTGGTTTCGTAAGCCCGCTGCGCGGCGATCATGCCGACCAGTTCCTCGACGACGCTGACGTTCGAGCCTTCGATGAAACCTTGATTGATGCGGCCCAGGCCATCGGCATCGGGCGTGCCGGTGATGGCTTGTCCTGAAGCGGCAGTCTCTTTGAACAGGTTGCGGCCAATCGCCTCAAGCCCCGCAGGGTTGGCGAACGCGGCGATCTGAATCTGTCCGACTGACTGCGCGTTGGTCTGTCCAGGCTGGGTAATGCTGACCGTGCCATCTTTGCCGATTGTGATCGACGTAACATTATTCGGGATGGTGATGGCCGGCTCCATCTGCTCGCCGCTGGCGGTGACCACCTGGCCCTGCTCGTTGAGATGGAACGACCCGGCGCGTGTGTAAGCTAAATCACCATTCGATTGCCGCACCTGGAAGAAGCCGTTGCCCTCGATTACCATGTCCAGAGGGTTCTCGGTCTGCTGAAAATCGCCCTGCAAGAAGATGCGCTCCGACGAGATGGCGCGCGCCCCAAGGCCGATCTGCAAGCCCACCGGCAAAGCCGTCGAGGCGGTCGCCGCGCCGCCGGGCATGCGCAGGTTCTGGTAGAGAATGTCCTGAAACTCAAGGCGGCTGCGCTTGAAGCCAACCGTAGATGCATTGGCGATGTTATGGGCGATATTATCGAGATTCCGCTGTTGCAACTCCATGCCGGTCGCGGCGGTAAAAAGTGCCTGGCTCATGTGGTCTGCCTCCGGTTTAAATGCGTCCGATCTCGGTCGCGACTTTGCGGCCAAGATCGTTCATCAACATAGTTATCGAGCGCTGCAAGGTATCGAACTCGCGCGAGTTTTGTAACATTGCAGCCATTTCTGTCATTGGATTGACGTTGGACATTTCCAGCGCATTCTGGACGACGCGCGTCGAGGTCGCCGGCTTGCTCTTGGCTTCGGGCGCGACAAAAAGCGTCTCGCCTTCTTTCAAAAGCTGATTCTGCGGATTGTCAAAGCTGACGATCTTCAAGCGGCCAGCCAATTGTCCGTCGACCGACACCTCGCCGTACTGGCCGATATTGAGGTCGCCGCGCGGCACCGTGATGGGGCCCTGTTCGCCGACAATCAAATCGCCCTGCGGCGTCACCAACTGGTTAGCCGCATTTAGCTTGAGCGCGCCGGCGCGTGTGTAACGTTCGCCACGCCCGGTCTGCACGACGAGAAAGCCGTCGCCGTCGAGCGCCAGATCGAGGGCGCGGCCCGTCTGCCGCAACTCGCCGCTCGCGTGATTGGCCATTGTATTGGTAATCACACTGACGTTGCGCCCGTGAATGCTCGCCAGCGAGCGATCCAGCGCCTGGTCGTTGGCCGTCGGCTCCAACTCCGGCTGCTGGCCGGGCAGGTTGAAGGGGATGCCGGATTCCATCTCGGCGGCCTGCACCGAACGATAGAGCATACGATCTGCCTTGAAGCCCGGCGTTGCAGCGTTGGCGATGTTGTTCGCAATCATGTCGAGCGTCCGCTGGCGAGCGCGCATGCCGAGAAAGGCGGTGTAAAGCCCGTGATCCATCTCTCCTCCAGTAACTCATCACTCTGTTTTATGCCGCTTTGCTCATGCCGATGATCAGTTCGACTTCGCCCGGCAGTTCGTTGAGCATCACGGCAATCGTATTCACGTCATAACCGCGCCGCGCCAGCGACAGGACGCGATGGCGGCGTTCGGTCAAGCTCGGTTCGGCAACCGCCAACATCGGCGCTTCCTGCTCCTCTTGCCTGTGAGCGGTCTTGCCTTGCCGCAAGCGCGATTCAAGCCAGGCGAGACGGCGCGATTGATCGGCGGCGCTCGTCGCCAGGCTTTCGCTGGTTTCCTGCATGGCGGCCAGGTCGGTTTCTGTCTCGCTGGCAAAGGCCATGAAGCGTTTACGCTGCGAGCGCAGTTTGAACGCAAGTGTAAGGCAAATTATAAAGCACAAGGCAGCGGTCGCCGCCGTTGCCAGGGTGATCAAAAACATCATCTGCGGCGTGTTCAAGCGCATCTTCGGGGTCTCCTTCAAAGTAACGAAAGCGCCCGCTCGGCAGGCGAAGTAATTTCGATAATCCGCACGCCGTAGTAGCCGTTAATCACGACCACCTCGCCGCGCGCCAGCAAACGGCCATTGACCAGCAACTCCACGGGTTCATCGACTGTGCGGTTCAATTCAATCATCGAGCCGCTGCCCATCTGCACGATGTAGGAGAGCGGCAGCGTCGTGACGCCGAAGCGCACAATGACCTCCAGTTCGACATTCAGCAACCGCTCGATGTTCAGCGATTGATTCTCGGAGCCGGCTTGTTCCTCGATTTGAGATGTCATGGTTTCTCTAGCAATCCTTCGGTTTTCGATAAGGGGTGAATTAATAGGGCCGTCCGGTTATTGTGAACCAGCAGTTCGCCCTGGAACTTGACGATGTCGCTGATGCTCACATCTATCGGATCGCTAACCTGGCGGTCTAACTGCAACAGGTCGCCGACACCCAGCCGCATCAGATCATAAAAAGTCGCCGTCGTGCCGCGCAGTTCAGCGGCCACCGGAAAGGGAATCGTCGCGAGGTTGTCCAACAGCGCCCGCGTCTGTTCGGGCGCTACGCTGGGGTGGCGGCGCGAGTAGGCCGATTCATTGAGCTTTGGCAGAATCGGCTCAATGTTGATGGCCGGAATGCACAGGCTCAAGGTGCCGCGCGTATCGCCGACGCGTATATGAAAAACCAGGCAGAGGACGACTTCATTCGGCGAGACGATCTGCAAGAGCTTGGGACAAGGTTCGTGGCCGATGATTTCAAACTCAAGGTCAATGATCGGCTGCCAGGCACTGCGCAAGGCGTCGTTGACGATCTTGAGAAATCCATCAATCACTCGCTGCTCGATTTCCGTCAGGGCGCGATTCTCAGTTAAGGTCTTGCCGGGGCCGCCGAGTTGTCGATCAACAATGGCAAAAGTGACTGCCGGGCTCAACTCCAGCACCGCCGGGCCTTGCAGCGGGCTCATCGACATCTTGAAGATGGCCGCCGGGTCCGGAAGCCCTGAAAGGTATTCGACATAGGGCCGCTGCTCGACCGACAGCAACGTCACTTCGGCAATCACCCGCAGGAAGTTCGGCAGCGTCGATGAGAGATTGCGCGCGAACGTATCGTGCAGCAGGTAGAGCGAACGGACTTGCTCTTTCGAGACCCGGTCGGGGCGGCGAAAGTCATAGGTGGCGACCCGTTGCGAGCGTTCGCGACTGGCCGGCAAGCCGCCGTCACGCGATTTCGTCTCCGTCAGTGCCGAGAGTTCTTCTTCGCTCAGCAGCGGCCTGGCCGCCGGCTCTTTTGAAGGATTTTCGTTGCCGTCGCTCAAGGTCATTTCTTCCTCGAAGTTGGGTCGCTGCCCGCCAGCGGCGCAAGCGTCGCGCGCAGGTGCAGCACCGCCTGTGTGTGAATCTGGCAGACACGTGATTCGGTGATGCCGAGCACAGCGCCAATCTCTTTCATGGTCAACTCTTCGACGTAGTAGAGGGCGATCACCTCGCGTTCGCGTTTGTTCAGCCGGTCAATGGCAGCCACCAGACGCTCGCGCTGCTCGGTGCGTTCGAATAAGGCTGACGGCGTCAGCCGTGGGTCGTCGGCGATCTGCCGGGCAAGACCGGGCTGTCCCTCTTCATCTTCCTCATCCAGCCGCGCGACGGTCAGCCAACTCAACTCTCCGAGAGTCGTTTGTAATTGTAATAACGAAACCCCGATTGTCTCGGCGACCTCTTCTTCAGTCGCCGGGCGGCCATGCTGGCGTTCGATCTGTGCATAAGCGGCTTCGACCTCGCGGGCGCGCTGGCGCAGCGAACGCGGCGCGGCGTCGAGACTGCGCAGGCTGTCGAGAATCGCGCCGCGCACACGCAATTCGGCATAGGTCTTGAACTGTACGCCGCGCGTCGGGTCGTATTTGGTGGTCGCATCGAGCAATCCGAGAACGCCGGCGCTGATCAGATCTTCGCGGTCAACCGTCTGCGGCAGCCTTGCCGCGATGCGCTCGACGATGAACTTCACTTGCGGCAGGTGAGCTTCGACGAGCGCGTCACGCTCGCTATCGCTGAGCGGCGTGGCGTAATGCGCGTTGTAGGCGACGGCCACCGGAAATTTCGGCATGAGTTGTCCCGTTTGCAGGCTCACAGTAGCTTAGACCTCCACTTCAGCAAGCGCTCGCCAGAACGCGCCGCCATGGTTGTCAGCCGCCAGGCGCAACTGATCGAGGAGCTTGGCGATCAAGCGAAACGAGCGGCTGGCCGGACGATCCGGCGCATATTCAACCACGGGCTGCTGCTCGCGGACGGCCTCGACCAGACTGCTATCTTGCTGAACCGCGCCGAGGTAATTGATGGTGTGCTTGAGAAAGCGGCTCGACACGGTGCTCAGTTGCGCAAACACTGCCTCGCCGTCATTGATGCCGGTGACGTTATTAACCACGATCCAGATGGGTTTGTCGGGCGTGTGCTTGTGCAGGGTTTTGATCAGCGCATAAGCATCAATGATCGCGGTCGGATCAGGCGTTGTGACGACGATTACTTCCGACGCCGCGCTTAAGACGCCCATCACGTTGTGGCCCAGCCCAGACGGCGTATCGATGAACAGGAAATCGGATTCGTTCTCCATGGCTTCCAGTTCGGCGATGAACTGGTGATGCTGGCGGCTCGACAGGTTAGCCAGTTCTTCGACGCCGTTGCTTCCCGGAATCAAGCGCATGCCGTGGCCGACTTCGATGATGACCTCTTCAAGCGAACACTGGCCCGAAAGAACGTGGCCGATGTGATAAGCCGGGCTGACGCCCAACAGCACGTTGACATTCGCCAGCGCCATGTCGCCGTCCATCAGCGTCACCGAGCGCCCTAGAGTTGCCAGTTCAAGAGCAACATTAACTACAAAATTGGTTTTGCCGACGCCGCCCTTGCCGCTGGTGACGGCAATGCTGCGAACGTGGCGCGCTGGCGGCACAGGCCGTGGCAATAGCGGCGTCTCGTTGATGGGCGACGGTGAAGTCATTTCGCTCTCCATTGATCGAATACCTCTCAAGCTGCTGCGGCAACGCCGAGCAAGGTGGCGCGCAGAACCCGCGCGGCGAGAGTCGTTGAACTGGCCCGCTGAATATCGTCCGGGATGCGCTGGCCGGCGCAGATGTAAGCGAGCGGCAAACTGGCCTCGGCAATGATGCCGAGGCTAGCGCCGGGGCGCGTCGTTTCATCGAGCTTGGTGATGATGAGTTGATTGCAGCCGAACAGGCCGAACTTCTTGACCGCCACCAGCGCGTCCGCCGGATGCGTCGTCGCTTGCAGGACGAGGCACTTGAGAATGTCGTGCGCGCCGCGCAGGTAATCAATTAGTTCCAACTGATCGGCCAGGTCATTCGGGCTGCGACCGGCGGTGTCTATAAAGATCTTGGCCTGACCGGCGAAGCGCCGCACCAGTTGATCGAGTTCGGCAACCGAGCGGGCGACGTGACAGCCAGCGCCGATCAGTTCGGCGTACTTGCGTAGCTGTTCGACGGCGGCGATGCGATAGGTATCGAGTGTAATTAACTCTACACGACGGCGAGCGCCCAGGGCGATGTGTGCGGCCAGCTTGGCAATCGTCGTCGTCTTGCCGACGCCCGTGGGCCCGATGAATACGGAAGCGACCGGCGCACCAGGAGTCCCCGGATTGATCGTCAATTGATCTTCCGCAAAGCCAATGGTCGCCGGCAGCAGATCGGCCAGCGCCTCTTCGACAGACTTATTATGTGCGGCATACTGCACGACCCGCTCGATCACCTGTCGCGCCATTTCCGGCACCAGGCCAATGTCGAGCAGGCCGATATAGGATTCGTAATAGGGTGTGTCGTAGACGCGCGGGTCGCCCTCGAATTTCATAGCCTCCTGCGCTCGCCCATTGACTAAGGCCGGACGGCCAAAGACTGCCAGCGATAGCTTCATCTCGCGCATCTCCGAGCGCAGCCGATTCAATTCGGTGGCCACCGCATTGCCACGCGCGGCGACCGGCTCGGTGCTCAAGGCCGCTGTCGCAGGGCCGTTGGCGAGGGTTGCCGGGGCTGGCGACTTGCGCAGTGTGCGCGGCGCTTCGTCGGGTAAGGGAGTGCGGGTTGCCGTGAGTTGGTTGGTGACGCCTGCCGCCGGTGCCGTCGACATATCCTTGTAGACGCGCGATGCCAGGGCGGCAAATGCCGGCATGGGTTGCGTTTCGGCGGGCGCTGCCGGCGGTTTGGCTGGCGGCTCAGATTTCTGGCGGCTCGGCGCGCTGGCTGTCTTGCGTTCGCTGGCAACCTTGCCCGGATCAAGCGCCGCCTGCACCTCGACCATCTCGCGTGCGCCGATTCCCAGTACGCCGCCGCTGCGTACACGCTTATGGCTGAGCACGAGCGCCTCTTCGCCGAGATCCTGCTTGATCTGCTCAAGCGCTTCCCGCAAGGTCTCTGCTCGATATCGTTTCGTATTTTTCATAACAAATCCCCAACCGTCGCACCAAGAAAGTTGTCTCTCGTCTAGCTAACCGTGCCCATCGAAATGAGGCGAACGTTTGGAGCGATCTCCCCATGAGCAATCACCGCCAGATTTGGCAAGAAGCGTGCCGTCAGTTTTCTGAGGTGCGGGCGCATGACCGCCGAGCACAAAAGAATGGGCCGCGCGAGCACGGCCATCTCCGCCGTCATCTCGATCTTTTCCAGCAAAGAGCGCGCAAAATCAGGCTCAATTGCCTGTGTTGGCGCATTTCCGAGCATGCCCATGCGCTCGGCGAGTTCGTGTTCGTAACGCGGGTCGAGGGTGATGACCGCAAGCTCACCGTTCTCGCTGGCGAGCTTGCTGCAAATCGTTCGCGACAACGCCTGGCGGGCGGCTTCTGTCAGCATCCCGACATCATGTGTCATGCTTCCGGCATCGGCGATGGCTTCCAGAATCGTCGGCAGATCGCGAATGGGCACGCCTTCGCGCAACAGCCCTTGAAGCACGCGCTGCACTTCGCCGAGGCTGAGAACCTTTGGCGTCGCTTCTTCAACCGTTCGCGGATGCGCCTTTGCCAACTCATCCAGCAGCACACGTGTCTCCTGGCGGCCCAGCAACTCAGGCGCATAGTCTTTGATCACTTCCGCAAGGTGCGTGCAGATAATCGTGATGGGATCAACGATGGTGTAGCCGGCGGCGGTGGCGCGGTCGCGCTCTTCCGGGCGAATCCACAGGGCCGGCATGCCAAAGACCGGCTCGGTCGCCGTCTGCCCTTCGATCTGCTCGCGGACGATGCCCGGATCAATCGCCATCAAGCCTTCGGGACGCAACTCGCCGCGCGCCACGCGATTGTTCTTGAGCAGGATGGCATATTCGCGCGGCGCGAGTTGCAGGTTGTCTGTGACGTGAACCGGCGGCACCACGATGCCTAGATCAAGGGCAATCTGGCGGCGGATTTCACGTGTGCGCGTCAGAAACGAATTATTCGTGCTCACCATCGGGATCAGCCCGTAGCCGACTTCGAGCGCCAGGATGTCGAGCTTCAAGAGCGCTTCGATGGGTTCGCTCTGTTCGGGCGCGGCGGCGGCTTGCGCCTGCTCGGCGGCTGCCGCCTGGTCGCGGGCGACGGCGTGCGCGTGATGTTTTCTTGAGAGATAGCCAGCGCCAGCCGCAATCGTCGCCAGCAGCAAAAACGGCACGTGCGGCATTCCCGGCAGCAGCCCCAGAAAAGCCAGCACGACTGCCGAGATAAACAATGGTCGCGGATTGACCAGCAACTGCGCTGCAACATCATCGCCAAGACTCGATTCGGTTGCCGCCCGCGTCGTCACGATGGCGGCGGCCACCGACACAAACAGCGACGGCACGGCGGCGGCGACGCCATCGCCGACGGTGAGAATCGTGTAGGTCTTGGCGGCTTCATCCAGCGCCATAGCGTGCTGCAAGACGCCGATGGCAAAGCCGGCGAAAATATTGATGGCGGTAATCATGATCGAAGCCACCGCATCGCGCTGCGTAAAGCGAATAGCGCCGTCCATCGAGCCGTGAAATTCGGCGGCCTGGCTGATTTCGGCGCGGCGGCGCTTGGCTTCGTGTTCGTCAATGATGCCGGCGGCAAGGTCTGCATCAACGGCGATCTGCTTGCCCGGCATGGCATCGAGCGTGAACCGCGCCATGACTTCTGATGAACGCACTGCGCCGTGATTGACGACGATGAACTGGATGACCAGCAAGATAATGAAAATTACAATGCCGACGACGAAGTTGCCGCCGATGACGAATTCGCCGAACGAGCGAATGACATTGCCGGCGGCGCTCGGCCCCTGATCGCCATGCAAGAGAATCAACCGCGCAGTGGCGACATTGAGCGCCAGGCGATAGAGCGTCGTCAGCAGAAGCAGGCTGGGAAAGGCGGTGAATTGCACGGGCTGCTCGACGTACATAGACACCAGCAACAGCATCACCGACAGCATCAGGTTCAGGCTGATGAGCACGTCGAGCAGCAGCGGCGGCATCGGCACGATCAGCACCAGCAGGATGACCACAGCGGCCAGCGGCACCGCCAGATGCGCGTGATCGCCCGCTTTTTCAAGAAATGTCACAGTCCGGTCTGCCATCAATAGTTGCTTCCTTCAACTTTTTTGTTCGCCAGGCTAAAGTTCCGGCTGTGCAATTCCGATTCCATGTACATGTAAGGCGACCGCATACAGGCGCGTGGCGGATTTAAGCGCCGCCAGGCGGTTTAATGATGTCAAAAACTCGACACTGAAGACGGTCGGGTGTCACCACACCAACACCACCGCCAGGCCGCTGCCGATTGATCAGGCGGCGCGCAAATTCGCCGATAAACCACGAAACCTTCCCTGAAACCCGTAGCCATCCCACCGGCCATATAACTATCCGTCTCACAGAGATTGACGCAGGCACACGGGTTGCCTAAGTCCCAGCCTGAGGGAAACGCACTATGGTTGATTTAGTCGGCACAGATCGAATGACATCTCTTCTCATCTTCTTCCTTGACACTCAAAGCCGGCGTGCGCAGGTTGTCGCCAGCAATGTCGCCAACGCTGACACGCCCGGCTATTTATCCAAGGAGGTCGATTTTGCCGCCACGCTGCGGCGCGCTGCCTATGATACGGTGGCACCCGGCGTCGCCGAAAAGCTCGCACCACAAAATGTAGCATTAGCTACATCGAATTTATTAGACACGTTTAATCGCCCAAGCGCCGACCGTTTGGAGTTGGTGGAACAGGCCGGCAAGCCCATGGGCGTGGACGGCAACACCGTCGATATGGAACACGAGATGGCGACGCTTGCCGACGCCGGCGGGCAATACGTGACCGGCGTGCAATTGCTGCAATCGCGGCTGCGCACGCTGCGCTTCGCCATCCGCGAGGGAAGGTAATTTATGTCACTTGCTAACATTTTCCAAATAGCGTCGCAAGGCATGACGGCGCAACGCGAGCGTCTGGAGACGGCATCGGCCAATCTGGCGAATGCCAATACGACACGGACTGCCGAAGGCGGGCCGTATCGACGCCGCGATGTGATCTTTGAAACTCTGCCGGCGGCAAACAACGATTCGCCGTTCGCCGCCGACTTCAACTCCTTCGACGACAACCAGCCGATGGCGCTCGGCGTGCGCGCCACAACCGTAGTCAGCGGCGCGGCAAACGGCGTCAAGCATTATCAGCCGGGACACCCGGACGCCGATAAAGATGGCTACCTCATGATGCCGGATGTCGATCCGCTGGAGGAGACGGTGAACATTCTGTCGGCAGCGCGGGCCTTTGAAGCTAACGCCACGGCGTTCAACACGGCGAAGGACATGGCGCGCGCCAGCCTGAAACTCAGCGAGGCATGATGCAGATAAACAACATTGATTCACTCAACCAATCTTTTGCGGCGCAGTGGGCCGAGTTCGGCCAGGCGCGCGGCGCGGGGCTCGCGCCATCGGCGGACGCCGGGCCGTCGTTCGGCTCGACGATTCGCAGCGCCATTGAGGGACTTGACCGCCAGCAACTCGGCGCTGAAGGCGAAATCGCGCGCACGGTTGCCGGCGATTCGCCCGATCTTCATCGCACCATCGCCGCCCTGCAAACCGCTGATTTGAGCTTTCAGCTTGGGCTTCAGGTGCGCAACAAAATCATCGGCGCATACGAAGAGATCATGCGCATGCAAGTGTGATCCGACTGCTTGATACGAGCTATTGATGCCAGGCCCAACTGCCCAATTCGTTCAACTATGGCGGCGCTTGAGCGCCAGCCAGCGCGCCGTCGTCATTGGCGGCGTGCTCGCCACCCTTGTGCTGATCGGCGGCATTGTCTTCTATGGCTCGCAGCCCGATTACGCCGTCTTGTTCAGCGATCTCAAATCGGCTGACGCGCAAGCCATCGTTGAAAAGCTGAAGACGGCGCGGGTGCCTTATCAACTCTCGAATGGCGGCACGACGATCAGCGTGCCCAGCGAGCAGGTCAGCGAATTGCGCTTGCAGATGGCCTCTTCGGGAGCCTTATCGTCATCCCACGTCGGCTTCGACATCTTCGACAAGACGAGCTTTGGCGCTACGGACTTCACCCAGCAGGTCAACTATCAGCGGGCCCTGGAAGGCGAGTTGGCGCGCACTCTCGAAGGCATGAAGGAAGTCGAGTCGGCGCGCGTCCACATCACGCGCTCACGCGAATCGGTCTTTACGGAAAAGGTTGAGCCGGCCAAAGCCTCGGTGATGCTCAAGCTGAAAGGCCACGACCTATCAGCAGAGCGCACGGAAGCCGTCGTCAGCCTGGTGGCGAGCGCCGTCGAAGGGCTGGATTCCGATAACGTCTCGGTGATGGATAACAACGGCAAGCTGTTGACCGGGCCGTCGGGCCACAAGGGCCTCAAAGGCGGCTCCGGCTTCGATTCGCAGATGGATGTGCGGCGCAAGTTTGAAAATGAAAATGTCGAACAGATCGTCGCCTTGCTCGAACCGGTAACCGGCACCGGGCACGTGCGCGCCAACGTCAATGCCGATATTGACTTCAGCCAGATGGAGCAGACCGAAGAGAGCTTTGATCCGAAGACATCGGTGATCCGGGCGCAGCAAACCACACAGGAGTTCAAGAATGCGCCGGGCGGCACAGGCGGCGTCGCCGGCACCCGCGCCAACGATCCGGCAGCGACGGCGACCGGCGTGCAGATCACCGGCAACCCGACAGGCAATGGCCGCACGGCGACCAGCACGACTTACGAAATCAGCAAAGTAACCAAACGTACAATCGGCGGCGGCGGCCACGTTAAGCGGTTATCGGTTTCTGTGCTGGTCGACAGCAACCCGCAGGCGGGAGGCGTGACCACGCCCGATGGCTTGAAAAAAATTCAGGAACTGGTATCGGCGGCGGTCGGTATTGATGCGTCGCGCGGCGACCTGCTCACGGTTCACATGATTCCCTTCGAACAGCCCGCCGTCGAAACTCCGCACCTGTCATGGCTTGACCGCAATCGCGATCTGGTGAAGACCGGCATACGCTATGGCGTGCTGGCGCTGGTCGCCTTGTTGTTGCTCTTCATGTTCATTCGCCCGGCGCGTCGCGCCTTACGCAATGCGTCGAAGTCTGAATTACTGGAAGCCCGCCCCGAACCGCTGGCCTTGCCGGCTGCTGGAGATGACCATCGCCGGGAACCGCGCACGGTTGCCGAATTGCAGGCGCACACGGAGAAGGAAGCGCCCGAACTTCAGTTGCGGGCTTTGAAAGAGACACCCGAAACCAAGATGAAGAATCAGGTGGTTCAGTTCAGCATGGATGATCCTGAAAAAGTAGCGATGGCGTTAAGAAACTGGTTACAGGAGCGGTGAGATTTGGATTATTCGAGGAGCAGCGAACGGGGTATGACCAATAGCGACATGGAGAGAGCCGACCTGTATGCGTCGCTCTCGGCTTCGACCTTGCCACTGAGTTCGTTCAATCTGTCAGGAGCGCGCAAGGCCGCCATTCTGTGTATCGCCCTGGGCGACGATGTGGTGGCCGACATGCTCAAGTGCCTGAACGACGACGAAGTTCAGTTGATCTTCGAAGAGATGGCGGTGATGCAATCGGTGCCCGCCGAGGTCACGCATAGCGTCGTCAAAGAATTTTACAGCATGTTCCTGGCGCAGTCCTATATCGCGACGGCGGGCCTCGATTCCGCCAATCGCTTGCTGGTCAAATCGCTTGGGCCGGAATATGCCAAGCGCATGCTCGACCGCATCACCCATTCGCTGGAATCCAACGCCGGCTTTGAAGCCTTGCGCCGAGTGAATCCGCAGCAACTGGCAAAATTCTTGCAGACAGAGCATCCGCAAACCATCGCCCTGGTGCTGGCGCACCTGGATGCCTCGACGGCTGCCGACACGCTTTCGGGCCTGCCCGAAGCGCAGCGCGCCGAGGTGATCCTGCGCATGGCCCACCTGCAAGCGATTTCGCAGGATGTCATCCGCCGCGTTTTGCTGGTGCTCGACCAGAAGCTCAAGAGCGCCGGCGATTATAGCCATGCAGTGGGCGGCGTGCGCACGGCTGCCGAAATGTGCAATCGGCTTGACCGCGACACGGCGCGCAAGGCGCTTGAAGAGATAGAGGTTGTCGATCCCGACCTGGCGCTGGCGATTCGCAACGTTATGGTCACCTTCGACGATCTCTTGCTGCTCAATGATCTGGGCATCCGCGAAGTCATCAAGGTCGTCGACAAGAAGGTCGTTGCGCTGGCGCTGAAAGGCGCGGTGCCGGAGATACAGAATCGCTTCTACGCCAATATGTCAGCCCGCGCCGTCGAGTTGATGAAGGAAGAGATCGAGTTCATGGGACAGGTGAAGATGAAGGACGTGTCGGCGGCTCAACGCGAGGTCGTCAACGTCCTCAGAGAACTCGATGAATCGGGAATCGTCAGCCTTTCCGGCGAGGAGACCTATGTTGGTTGATGCGCAGAGAAGATCCTCTATGTCGGTGATCAAGAAGGGCACAGGGTTGCCGGCTTATGCGCCTTTGAAGTTGGCGAATGCCGAGGACAGGGGAGCCGCTGCATGGCCCGAAGAAAAAATCGCCAGACCGCCGGGCGAGCGATTCGCGCCTCCGTCTCAGTTGGCCGCACCTCCTGAGACGCTTCAGCAAGCCCCGGCTCTGCTGATCGAACAGGCGCGCGCTGAAGCGGCGCAAATCCTCAACGAGGCCGCCGCGCGGGTCAAGGAGATCGAGCGCGCCGCTCGCGAAAACGCTACGGCTGATGCGCGCGCGGCGATGGTTGCCGAAACCTCTGCCGAAGCCGCAGGGTTGCGGGCGCAGTTGGCGCGGACGCTTGACGAAGTCATGGAATTGCGCGAGCAGATGGCGACTTATGCCGAGCATGAGATGGTGCAGTTGGCCATAGAGATCGCCAAAAAGATTGTTCGCCGCGAAGTCACTGTTGATCGCGAGATCGTCGTTTCGCTGGCGCGCGTGGCCTTGTCGCGGTTGCACAATCGCGTCCTGGCAAACGTCCGGCTGCACCCTGAAGATTATCAATACGTCGCCGCGCACCGCGACAAACTCGGCACCGTCAGCACCATCAAGCTGATCGAAGATGGAGCGATTAGTCGCGGCGGTTGTTTGATCGAAACCGACTTTGGCGATGTCGATGCGCGCATTGAGCAACAGTTCGACGAGATCGAACGCGGCTTCCTCAACGACCTGACGGCTTAAACGAGTCGAGACGCTATGACACAGACGGATTATCAAAACCAACCGACGCTGCTGGCCGCGCACTTCGAGCGCCTGGCGGCCATTGATACGTTGAAGATGGTCGGCATGGTGACGCGCGCCGTCGGTTTGATCATCGAATCGAAAGGGCCGGCAGTGGCCGTCGGCGACATTTGCTCGCTTGAAGGCGGCGGCGGCGAACCCAACACGTTGCTTGAAGTCATTGGCTTCCGCGATTCGCAGATTCTATCGATGCCGCTCGGAAGAATGCCGAGCGTCCGCATGGGAGATCGCATGGTGGCGACCGGCGCGGCGGCTCAGGTAGCGGTCGGCGCGGGATTGCTGGGCCGCGTCATCGATGCGACGGGGCGACCGCTCGATAGTCTCGGCCCGATCAAGCCGGAAGGCAATTACCCGCTGCACCGCGACAGCACCAATCCGCTTCAGCGTGCGCCGATCACCAGGGCGCTCGGCACCGGCGTGCGCGCCATTGACGGATTGTTGACCATCGGCATGGGCCAGCGCATGGGCATCTTTGGCGGCTCCGGCGTCGGCAAATCGACGTTGCTGGGCATGATGGCGAAGCACACGACTGCCGACATCAACGTCATCGCCTTGATCGGCGAGCGTGGCCGCGAAGTCGGCGGCTTCATCGAACGCGAACTGGGTGCCGAAGGCATGGCGCGGTCGGTGGTCGTGGTTTCGACCTCGGATGATTCGCCGCTGCTGCGCATCCGCGCGGCGCTCGCGGCAACCGCCATTGCCGAGTATTACAAGGACTGCGGCGCGAATGTATTGTTAATTATGGATTCGGTGACGCGCTTTGCGATGGCGCAGCGCGAGATCGGCTTGGCCGCCGGCGAGCCGCCGTCGTCAAAAGGCTACACGCCATCGGTCTTCGCGTTACTGCCGCGCCTGCTCGAACGCGCCGGCAATTTCAGTTCGGGCGGCTCGATCACCGGGTTTTATACGGTGCTCGTCGATGGCGATGATATGAACGATCCCATAGCCGATTCGGTGCGCTCGATCCTCGACGGCCACATCGTCTTGTCGCGCGGGCTGGCGGCGCGCAATCACTATCCTTGCATTGACCTCATGCACAGCGCCTCAAGACTTTTCGGCGATGTGGCGAGCAAAGAACATCGCAATGCGGCGGGCCGTGTGCGCGAATGGCTGGCGGCTTACGAGCGCGCTGAAGACCTGATCAACATCGGCGCTTATCAATCGGGCAGCAATCCGCGCGTCGATCAATCGATTGCGCACCACGAACAGATCATTAACTACTTGCGGCAAGACCGCGACGCGGTCGTCGAGCAGCAGGCAGCTATCGAACAATTACTGGGCATAGGCAAGAGCGAGGCACTGCGATGAAGCGTTTTTCTTTCTCTCTGCAATCGGTGCAAGACCAGCGCCAGATTCGCCGCGAAGCGGCGGAACGCGAATTCGCCGCTGCCGTGGCAGAGCTTGCCGCCGCTGCGGCGCTGGTGGATAAAACCATACGCGAGCGGAATGCCGCCATCGAAGGCTATACGGCGTTGCTTGAATCGGGCGACGTTGATCCCGAAGAAGTCATCCTGCGCGCCAACCATATCGCCCTGCTGACCCAGAGAGAGAGAGAACGGCGGGCTCGCCTCGAACTGTTCGAGCGCGCCAAAGAGGCCAAACGCCAGGCGCTGGTCGCCACCAGCCGCGATGAAAAAGCAATCAACAATCTGCGCGAGCGCCACCGCGCCCGCCATGATCTTGGGGTTGCGCGCATCGAGCAGACGGCTCTCGATGAGATGGCAACCATCAGCTATGTGCGCCGTTGCGAGTAAACTGATGATGACGTTCAATGCTTGCCCATTCAACCTTCGCGGCCCGTCAACGGCGACGTCAGACGCGCCCGATGGCTCGCCGTCCGACAAAGCCGATGAGTCGACGGCGGACGACTTCGCGGCGGCCATGGCCGAAACGTGGTTTGTGCCACAAAACCTCAATCCGGCGGAAACCGTCGAAGAGAAGGCGGCTCAGGGATCACCGGCAGGCAGTGGCGCAGACAACCAGCCGGCCATGCCTGTGGCGCTGCTTGGCCCACCCGTTACTCCTCCTGCCTGTTGGACGAAGCCGCCCGCTGATCTGGCCGCACCGCCTGTCGAGGGAACCGATTCCGAACCGGTTCCCAAAGCGGCCTTCTCGATAGTAAATCTGTTCGCCGCCAAACCGCTCTTGCGTACCGAAGCGGAGATGGCGAACGCTGCATCCGGCACGCCAGCCGCTAACGAGAATGCTGCGGACAAAGGCGCGGACATCTGCGAAGCGGCCAACTCATCACTGACCGCAGCAAGCGCTGGACTGACCGCAGCAAGCGCTGACGAAGCTGCCGAGCCGGGATTCTTGGGATTATCTAAGCTGCTTGCCAAATCATCGCCAGAGCCTGTGCCGAAACCGGTGATGCTGGCCGATCCGCCCCGCTATGCGCTCGATGGCGGCCCACAGCGCGAGCCTGGACTGCGGCCATTTCCAAGAGGGTCGCAAGGAATCTCGTTATTTGGTGATGTGCCGGCGGGCTTGTTTCACAGTCCATGGCGCAGTGATCTGAGCGACGGCAGGTTGCCAATTCCTGGCCTGGCCAGGCGTTTCAACCTCGGTGAAGTTAGCCTTTCGGCATCGATCACAAGCGATTCAAAAGGCGAAAAACCCAACAACGCGCCGCCGAGTGAAAGTGAAAAAATCGATCAGGTTTTGCCGAACCATAGCGAATCAGGCGGCAAAGCCTCGCTGCTGGAAACGGCTTTTCGCGAGGTCGCGCGGGTAGCGGCTGAAAGCCAGCCGCCGGCGGTTTCGTCTAAAGCGTCCTCTGACGCGGCGCTGCGTCAGGCCGGTGCGGCGACAGATAATGAGCGCAATCCATCTGAGGCGGCCAGGCAAGCGGAGACCACGCCGTTAGCGCTTTCGACAGATAATCCGACGAGCGCGCGCGGCTCTGCGGCAGCGCTTGCCGATCCATCTGCGGCGGCCTTCGCGCGGCAAATCGAGAGCCCGCTCCTGGAGATGGCTCGCCAACTCGCGCAACGTGAAACGCGCACCCTGCGGCTGCAATTGCGACCGGAAAAGTTCGGCCAGATCAACTTGCAAATCACTCGCGGCGGCGATGGCCGCTTGAGCGCGCAACTGGCCGCCGACCTGCACGTAACCCAGCACGCGCTCGCTGAAGGCATCAATCAATTGCGCCAATCGCTCGAACAATCCGGGCTTGCCATAGATCGTTTAGAAGTCAGCCTGGGTCTCGATCTACAAGGAAAAGCCGGCGGTCAGGCGACGCCTGAAGAGACCGCGACAGCCGCTTACGGCAGAGACGCCGAAGGGATTTCAAGCGAGCCGACTGCCGACCCGCACTCCGCTGCCGGAGACGCGCAAGGCCGGCGCTTGAGTTTACGAATCTGAGTTTACCTAACCAACGGAGGAAGTGATGAACATTAACGCAATCGGTCCGAATGTAGCATCTACCCCTACAGACACTGCGACCGGCACCACCGGCAAAGTCGATCAGGATATGTTTCTGAAACTGCTCGTCGCGCAGTTGAAGAATCAAGATCCGCTGGCACCGCAGGACAGCACGCAGTTCGTCGCCCAACTGGCGACCTTCAGTTCGCTCGATCAGCTGATTGGCATCAAGGACTTGTTGAGCAAGGCGGTCGACCCTAAACCATCAACCACCGTTGAGTAAGACTCGGCGGTTCACAGGAGGGATTGCATGTCGTTTTTATTCTCTACAGCACTTTCAGGACTGCGCGCCAGTTCCGACGCGCTCAGCGTCACCGGCAACAATATTGCCAACGCCAATACGACGGCCTTCAAGAGCCAGACGATCAATTTTGCCGATGTAATTTTGAACACACTCGGCGTCAATGGCGCGAATGCCGCCTTGCAACTTGGCAACGGCGTCACAGTGGCCTCGATCAACAAAGATTTTTCGCAGGGCAACATCGATGATTCGGGATCAGTGACCAGCATGGCGATTCACGGCAACGGCTTCTTTGTCGTCAAAGATGCCGATGGCAGGCAGAACTACACGCGCGCCGGCGATTTCATTTTGGATAAGGACGGGTTTCTGGTCACCTCTAACGGCCAGCGCGTACAGGGCTATGCCGCCGTCGACGGAATCATTCCACCCGATGCCGCGCTCTCCGCCTTGCAGGTGCCGATTGGCACGACGGTCAATCCGAAGGTCACCACCGAAGCGACCATGCGGATGAATCTCAATGCCGGCGACGCGGTTGGCACAGACTTTACCGCAAGCGTGCAGGTCTATGATTCGCTGGGGGGCGGGCATACGCTCAACCTGGTCTACACGAAGACGGCTGACCTCACCTACACGGTGAAAGCGACGCTCGACGGCACGGATGCGCCGCTGACGCCGACCGACCTGACTTTCGATTCGGATGGCAAGTTGACATCTCCGGCCTCGCCGACTCAACTGGTCATCTCGCCGGATCAAACGATGCTGGGCGGCGCGACCTTGCCGACGATCAACGTCAATCTTTATCAGCCCGATGGGACGACCAACATCACCAATCTGACGGCGGCTTCCGGGGTCTCCTCGACCAGCCAGGATGGCTTTGCCGCCGGCACCGTCAGCGGCTTGCTGACGGATAAGACGGGCGTCTTGACCGCCGTATTCAGCAACGGCCAGACGCGCCCGCTGGGCCAACTCGCGCTGGCGACGTTCAATTCACAAGACGGATTAAAAGCCGAGGGCGGCAATCTCTACGGCGAATGGATCGGCTCAGGGCCGCCGTCTATCGGCAAGCCGGGGGCTGCCGGGCGCGGTGAAATTGCCGGTCAGGCGCTGGAGCAGAGCAATGTCGATATTGCCAAAGAGTTCACCAACCTGATCATCGCGCAACGCAGTTATCAGGCGAATTCACGGGTCATTACGACCTTCAATCAGGCGCTGCAAGACCTGTTGCAAGTTATTTAGGGTGTGGGCCTTAGCTCAAGTTTTGGCCTCGCCTGCCGATAAGATCTAGTGGCGGCGATCAAGCTGATGATTGACCGGCAGCCGTTGGCAAGCGAATAGCCTGTCAACGGCTTGCCGGCAAGAATCGGGGATGGACGGCGGAAGCGACGTCTCTCAGGGCAAGAGATCACTGCCTGGCAAGCCGACTTTTTTGGCTGACAGGCAAGCGCGAATGGTCGCCCCGCAGGCTAGGCATTATGTTTATCATCATCGGTATCATCTTAGTTTTTGCCAGCATCATTGGCGGCTTCATGCTGATGAACGGGCCGTTGAGCGTGCTCATTCAGCCCGCAGAGTTGGTGGTCATCGTCGGCGCGGTGCTCGGTGCCCTGATCGTCGGCGCGCCCGCCAAGATGCTCGGTTTGATCCTTAAGCAGGTGCCGATGGTCTTCAAAGGTTCGCCTTACAGCAAGACGGCTTATCTTGAACTGCTGCTCATGCAATATGAACTGTTTATCAACGTCAAGAAAGGCGGCTGGCTGGCCATCGAAGAAGACGTGACCGACCCGGATAAATCGACGATTTTTGCCCGCTGTCCCAAGCTGCTGGCCAATCATCACGCCAGAGGGTTCTTATGCGATTCCTTGATGATGCTGATTAATGGCGCGTCCAACGCCGACGAACTGGATCTGGCCATGGAAGCCGAGATGGAAACCCACCACGAAGAGGGCACCATCGTCCCAGGCATTCTGATGAAAGCCTCCGACTCGCTGCCCGGTCTGGGCATTGTCGCGGCGGTGCTCGGCATCGTCGTCACCATGCAGCACATTGACGGGCCGCCGGAGGAAATCGGCCACCACGTCGCTGCCGCGCTGGTCGGCACTTTCCTGGGACTGCTGCTCTCTTACGGCGTGCTCTCGCCGATAGCCGCCAACCTGGAAAAGCTGGGGCAAGACGAAGGCAAGTACTTCGCCTGCATGAAAGCCGGGCTCATCGCCTTCGCCAACGGCACCGCGCCGGCGATTGCCGTCGAATTCGCCCGCCGATCCATCTTCAGTGTGGATCGCCCTTCCAACATCGACCTGGATAAGCTCATGCGCGACATCAGACCACGATAAGCCTGCGCTAACCGATCAAGGCGAAATAGAGGAGAAGCTATGGCGCGACGCATCAGAAGGAAAAAAGCCCGGGCGCACGCGGTGCATCAGGGAGGTAGCTGGAAGGTCGCCTATGCAGATTTTGTCACCGCCATGATGGCGCTCTTTCTCGTCTTGTGGCTGGTGTCGCAAGGCGATCAAAAGCTGCGCGCCGCCATTGCCAATTACTTTCGTAATCCGGGCGTCTTCGAGACGGTGCGCGGCAATGGCGTTCTCAACCCGGAGGAGACTAGCTCACACAGCGGCAACAGTTCGCTGGATACCATGCTGACGACCAAGGAAGATCAGAAGGTGCTTTTTAACATGGGAGCGGTGCTGCGCCTGAAGCTCTCTGAAATCGCCGGCAAAGGCCGCATACGAATCGAGATGACCGACGAAGGCTTGCACATACAGATACTGGACGATGCCGACCGGGCATCCTTCGCGATGGGCAGCGCTGAGCTGGAGCCGGCGACGCGCGACATTCTCAAAGAGATTGCCAGCCGCATCTGCGAATTGCCGAATCCGATTCAGATCGGCGGCCATACGGATTCTTACACTTTCCCTGGCGCTGGCTACACGAACTGGGAGCTTTCGGCTGATCGTGCCAATGCTGCGCGCCGCGAACTGGAAACCGATTGCATCAAACCAGAGCGCATCAACCGGATTGTCGGCTATGCCGATACCAAGCCGCTGATTGCGGACGCCCCATTTGCCCCGGCCAATCGCCGCATCAGCATCATGCTGATGTTTATGAAGGCGGCGGCCAAAGAACCCACGCCTGTACCTGGCAACCCTGAAGTGTCGACAAACGGCAAACCTGAAGCGCCGGCAACCGACAAACCCGCCGTCAGTGCCGTGCGCCATGTCAACTGAACCAGGGCGCGGCTAAGCCATCCGCCCGGCCTCTCATCTAAGGCTTTAAGCCCCAGTGAAATGGCGCAGCCCGATTCCTCTCCGCCATCCGCATTGCAGATGCTCACCGAGGCCGCACAGGCCCGCACAGTCCATTGATGAATTCGTTCAGGGCGAGGCGGCCCGGCAGACTACCCGTTCCAGGTTAATTTGAATTACTCGTCGGTTGGAGCGATTTGAGGATGTTGGTCAGCGCCGTGTTCTGACCGTTAAGCTGGCCGATGGCCGCATCGGCAATGGCAAACTGTTTGGTGAGCGACTCGCGCAGGGCGCTGAGCCGCGCCTGCTGATCCGCGATCTGATTGCCTAACCGGTCAACCGATGCATCGAAGCCGGTGATGGCCGTCTGCACACTGCCGCTCATATTGCTGCTCGCCTCCACGAGACTACTGGCCAGGCCGCTGTCGCTGTCGGTCTTTCCGGCAAACAGCGCCTGCACGTCAGTGAGGTTGTTTTTCAGCCGGTCATTGAGGATAGCTTGATCGACTGTCAGCTTGCCGTTTTCGTCGCGGCTGATGCCGACCTGCGCCAGTTCCGAGAAGGCTCCGCCATTGGTGTTTGAAACGCGGTTAACAAGGTTGCGAAGATCGCCCTGCGCCGCTCGCAAAGTGGTGTCTGAGGCCAGCACGCCCGTGGGCTTGCCATTGGCGTCGGCCTTGTATTGCGCGCTGATGAAATCCTGCACCGCATTATAAGCGTCGGCAAAGGCCGCGATCTTGCTCTTGAGAGCGCCACTGTCGGCAGCCACAGTGATCGTCGAGGTGCCGACATCCTTCAGCGTAAATGTAACTCCGCTTACTGCATCAGAGACGGTATTGGTCGGGCGGTTGACGGTCAGACCGTTGATCTTGAGTTCGGCATCGAGATCGCTGAAATCGCCGCTCGGCGGGTTCAGGGTGCGCAGGTTGAGCTTGGCGTCTGTGCCTGTGCCGGTCGTTTCGACCAGTTCGACGCGCCCGGCAGCCCCTGTATCGGCGGAATTGAGCACTAACTGATTGCCGGTTCCATCGCCCTTCACGTCAACGATGGCGGCGGTGACGCCGACGCCGGCGGCGTTGATGGCATCGCGCAACCCGGTCAGCGTATTGTTTTGCAAATCCGTGGAATCGATGGTGATCGTGGTATCGGTCGCCACGCCGCCTTTATATATCTTGAAGGTCGCCGTCGTCGCCGCGCCGGCCAGTACCGGCGATTGGTCGCTGGCAAAGCTGTCGGAAGCCTGTGACAGGGTCTTGGCCAGGCGTGTGACCTCGATGGCGAGCGTGCCGTTGGCAGCAGTGTTTGAGGAAGTAGCCGTTACTACATTCGCATTGCTTGAAGTGGCCGAGCGCCCGGAACCGACGGTGCGGTCGGCGAGGCCGTTGGCGGCATCTTTGAGCGCCAGCAGTTTGCTGTTCAGTTGTTTCAAGGCGTCGGAGCGCGAGCTAAGAACTGATCGCTTGTTGGCCATCTGCGTTACGGGCGCGCTGCGGCTGTTGATGATTGAGTCGGTGAGGACGCTGAAATCGATATTGCTGCCTAAGCCGCTGACGCTGAATGAACCTGCCATAACCACCTCCTATCGCGCGAAAACTACAGAGAGCCGGCAGGCAGGGCCGCCGCCCCACCCACCGGCTGAACAAACCGAGAAGCGCCCGCGCGCCGCTTAGTGAATCAATTCACTAACGCAGCAGCGTGAGGAGCGCCTGGCTCGACTGGTTGGCTTGCGACAGCGCCGCGACGCCGGCCTGTTGCAAGGTTGTCAGCCGCGCCATGTTCGAGGCTTCCGAAGCGATGTCAGCATCGCGAATCGACGATTCGGCAGTCTGGAAGCTCGAAAGCTGTGAAGAAGCCAGTTCAATCGCCTGCTCCAAATTGTTCTGACCAGCGCCGACCTTGCCCTGCACCTGGCCGAGCAAGCCGACCGCATCCTTGAATGCCTGCAACGCTGCTTTCGCGCCCGCCGCGCCGCCCGTCAGGGTTGCGCCAGTGGCTGCGGTCGGCGACTGCAATGAGTCGAGGTTGTTGGTCGCGTTGACGGCACCCACCGAACTCGAAACTGCAAGGTTGAAGTTCTTCAGCGAAACGAACTGCACTTCGGAGCCGTCGGCCTTGGTCTGCACCGCGAACACGCCGGCTGAACGCAGGGTCGTGTCGGAGTTGACGGAATTGGCGATCACGCCAGCCTGGGCAATTAGCCCTGCGCCGGCAGCGGCAACGGCATTCGAGAAGCTGACGTTCTTTGACGAGTTCTCAAAGCCGATCTCTTTGCCGGTGAAGCTCAAGGTCTCTGTGCCACTGGCGGCACCGCCGCTGATCGTCTTCGTCACTTTGTTGGCGGCTCCCGACACCGCAACATCATCGACCGCCGCGCCCGCGCCGGCGATGCCTGTCTGTCCGGCACCATCCGCCGTATCCGAAGAGACGGTGAAGAAGCTGCTGGAACTGAGGACGAGCTTGCCGTTGCTGTCGAGCGACGCCTTGATGCCGGCGGCCTGGACGTTGGCGTCATTATTGATCGTATCCAGGGCGTTCGTAGCGCTCGCTCCTGCCGACAAGGTAACGGTGTTGGACGACAATGAGCCGCTGGAGCCGACGGTTTGGAAGGTCAGGACTTCGGCATTGGTAATGCCGCCCGATATATCTTGCGCGCCCGTGACGTTGCCGACGCCGGTGCCGATGTTCAGCCCCGAAAGGCTCAAGCCTGTGCGGTCAACGCGCGAATTGCTCAGGTCAACCGTCACCTGGTTGTTCGCCGAGGTCGCTGTGGTGCCGCCGCCGATGAAAACGTTGATGGCTTTGTTGAAGCGTCCTTCGGGCGTGCTCGATGAGCCGCCGAGACCGGAGTTCTGGGCCTGACGATCAATTTCATTCAACACCTTATCGAGCTCGGCTTGCAGCGTGTCGCGGTTGCCGGTGAAGGTATCGGATGCTGACTGCGAGGCGAGAGTGGTGGCGCGGTCGAGAAGGCCGGAAATCGTGTTCAGACCGCCGTCAATGATCTGCAACGTCGACACGCCGTCGTTGGCGTTGCGGACGCCCTGCGACAGCGTCGAGATGTCGTTGCGGAACGAATTAGCAATAGCCAGCCCCGCCGCATCGTCGCCGGATTTGTTGATGCGCAAACCTGAGGACAGACGTTGCAGAGTCTTATTCAGGCTGCTCGAGGTAGACGATAGCCTTGCCTGCGAGTTGAGCGAGCTGATGTTGGTGTTCAACGAGAAACTCATAACTATTCCTCCAAGATCAATTTATTTGCAGTAGCGCTCATATTCAGCCTTGGTGCTCTGAAGGGCCGCTCTGCTTCCACTACAACTTATCGTTCAATCGCCGGAAAACTTTAGGTCACGAAGGAGCCAGAGCAGCGGCAAGGCGGCGCGCTGTAAAAACCGTCGCCGGGCCAGCCGATTGCCGAACGGCTGGGCATTGGCTTCGCCTCGACCAGCTTGCGCTGCCGGCAAACGCCCGGACAGCTTGTGAGCTTGAAGGAAAAAAGTATTTGTCGCGCTCAATGAGTAGGTGTCTGTATCGGAGTCGAGGGGCGGGCTCGAATGACTGACCTGAATGACGGATAAGCGGTGAATGATTTTGCCCTGGGAATTGCCGCAATCAGGCGCGTGCGGCCTGCCTGCTTTATTCAACATGCTTCACCATGTTTATGTGTACGAGCCCTTTTCTTTACGAGAAAGTAGCGCGGCTTGGGCTCGCTTCCCGGTCAGTATGCGCTCGGCCATGCGCAGACGCACTTCGATTTCGTCGCTATCGAGCGGCTTGGTGATGTAATCGTCCGCGCCGATTGCCATGGCTTCAATGAAATCGCATCGGCTGGTGCGCGCCGTCACGATCATGAAATAACAGGAAGCTGACCTGCTGGTGGCGCGAATCCGGCGGCAGAGTTCGAGGCCATCCATCTCAGGCATCATCCAATCGGATATGACTATCGGGTAATCGCCTTGCTGGTACGCTTCCCAGGCTTCAGAGCCATCCTTGCAAGCGGTGACTGCATAGCCAAATTTTTTTAAGGTCTTCTCCAGGAAGAAGCGCGAGATGGTGTCGTCTTCAGCAATCAGTATCTTCATACAGATTCTTCCTCAAGGCTCTCAAAGGCCAAAAGCGTGATCGAGAAACCGAAAATTGCAGGAGCCGGCAACCGCCTTGCGCCCCCTATAATTCGTTTTCGATAGACTGAAATCGCCTTCTCCGCTTCCTTCAGCGATAAGGTACAGGGGCCTCCCGCCAATCGGTGCAATAAGCGTTCCACTTGGCAACCCCCAGAAGATAAATAAGTCATTTCTCTGGCTCATTTAAAAACCCTCTTCAGGGCGCTGTGGCCTTTGCTCTGAGGCAAAATTGGACGACTGATTAACAATGCCCCATTGACTCATGGGCTCGTTACCTGTACTTGAAAAGCGGACTCTTTAAAGGGGCTTCTGCCTTACATGCAATCCTCTGGCAGCCACCCTGTCACCCATGCCGCAGTCGACCAGACTGCATCTACAGGGTTGGCTCTGCGGGGCACGGAAGCCTGGCTTTCGCCCTCACCCGTAGAGATTGAGATCGTCCAGATGCGGTCGATAAACCGCCATGCGATGAACCAACTGGCCGACCCTGAGCCGAAAGCTTTACTGTGTCATGGCCTGGAGAAATACATTTTTCGACTCCGTCAATTGATCCGGAGCGATCACCACGCCGCCGACAGGTTTCCAGCCTTCCTGGAGTGCCTGGTTGACTTTTTCTATCAGGCTATCTAACACATCGTCATAAATAATGTCGTATTGCATAATCTCGGTTTCCCAGGCGCTTGTAGCCATCTCACTGATTCGTTCTCCAGCGGCTCTGGCGCTGCCTTTTGAACAGGCGGCAGATGCTAAGGGGACAAGGGCAAAGAGGCACGCCTTTCTTACCCGAGCAGGTCGAGCAGAGAGTGGCGGTTGGTTTGCGATTCGCTTTGCAGAATTGCTTCCAAGGCGCGGTTTGCTTCAACGAGATCGACGGATGATTGAGCGAAATCCGCCGACTCCTTGTCCTGCGCCGTCGCTTCAAGCGCCAGAGAGGCCGTAGCATTGCGATCCGTCGCCGCTTCAACCGCGTCGAGGTTTTTGCCGATGGTCGTGTGAGCCGCGATTGATTGCTGTGCAAAGGTCTGGAGCTGCTGCATAGCCGTCTTCAACGTCGACTCATCGGCCACCGGATCGCCGGTGCCGCGCAGGGCCTTGGCAGCATCATTGAGCGCCTGGAAAACCGTGCCGTCAATATTGGCAAACATGGCTTCAGCCGTGACCCCTGCGGCCAACGGCGGCGCGTCGGCTTCGACCTGTATGAGTTGCGGCGCAGTCGGCGTCGCCGCCAGCGCTTCGGTCGTCTGATCGACAGGCGGCACATCCTGGCGCGTACCGCCAAAGACGTATTGATCGCCATTGCGCGTATTGGCAACGTTGAGCACGGTCTGGCGCAAGCCATCCAGTTCGCTGGCAAGCGCCTGGCGGCCATCGGGTCGTGAGAAACCGGACAAGCCCTGAGAGACCAGCGTCTGCGCTCGATTGAGCGCCTGATCATAAGAATTGAGCGCGCCGTCGGCAACGCTCAAGGCATTGTCGACGGTCTTGGCGCTGCGCCCGAATTGCGTGATCGCCGCTTGCGAATTGCGGATCTCGATGACGGCAGCCGCGCCGAACGGATCATCCGAGGGGCGATTGATGCGTTTGCCGCTCGCCACTTTTTCCTGTGCATCACTGATGCGCAGCCGCTGTTCAGCGATGCGCTCAACCAATTGGCTGTTGCTGGTTGCGTCCGTTACTCGAAAAGGCATCCTGTACCTCCTTATCAAGCCGCTATCGGCCGCTGCGGCGGAAACCCGTGTTGGCCGACGAAAGTCCTGCGAGGATCAATTACTGGCCGAGGGCGATTACTGTCTGGGTGATTTCATCAGCCACTTTCAGAAATCGCGCCGCCGCCTCAAAAGCTCTCTGATAACGCAAAAGGTTGACGGTTTCTTCATCAATCGACACGCCCGACGCCGAGTTGCGCTGCTCAATCGTCTGATTGAGGATCACCTGTTGCGTCGTCAAGGCATCGCCGGCCTTGCTTACAGACTCGCCGGCATCGCTCACCTGCGCCGCGAAGATCGAACTGAAAGAGCCGGTGCGCGCGCCAGCTACTGACGAGGGATCTTTCAACAGGCCGGCGATTTTATTGGCCACCGAGCCGTCGCCGCTGCCCGCGCCAGCGGCTCCGGCAACCACCAGTCGTGGGTTCGCCTTGATCGCTGCCGAGACCGTCAGGTTGGCGGCGGTGATGGGGCCGCTGGCCGGCTGTGCAAAGAAAGCCGTGCCGGCTGTGCCGTCCAGGTCAGCGCCCGATGCATGCAGCGTATTGACGCGACCGGCGATGGACGAGGCAAGGTCATCGAGCCCGCCGATCTGCGAGCCAATCTGCCCGATAGCATCGAGTAAGCCGCGCAGTTTGCCATTGCTGATGGCCGCCGGCTGGCCATCGAGCGTAATCGCCGCCAGACCGTCGGGCGCGGTTGTCGTGGCTTGCAGGTTGAACACCTTATCGTTGACAACCAGCGGCTTGCCGTCAGCCAAGGTGATAGTCAACGAGCCATCTTTGTTTTCGACGCTCCGCGCCCCGGTCAACTCGGCCAGAGAGTTAATCGCTTCATCGCGTTGATCGCGCAACTCAGAGGCTTTCGCGCCGCCGCCTTCGAGTTTGCGTATGCTGTTGTTGAGGTCGGCAATATGGGCGGCCAAGGTATTGGCCTCGTCAACCGTGCCGCGAAGCTGGTTGTCAGCATCGGAACGGGCATTGACCAGTTGGGCGCGCGTCGAACCGAAGGCCGCGCCCAACTGATTACCGCTTTCAACGGCTGCCGAGCGCAAGGCCAGCGAAGTCGGAGTGGCTTCAAGATCACGAAAAGCGCCAAAGAAGTTCGTCAGCGCCGTGTTGATGTCACCCGCCGATTGCGTGAAGACCGCATCGACCGGCGTCAGCGCGTCACGTTGCGCCGTCAAGCGCCCGGAGATGCCTGTTTCGGTCTGCAAGCGAGTTTGAATGAATTGATCGCGCAGCGAGCGCACATCTTCAATCGTGACGCCGGTGCCGGTCAGCTTGAGGCCCGAACCATCTGACGGCGAGGCAGATAAAACCACTTCCTGGCGCGTGTAGCCGGGCGTGTTGACATTAGCGATGTTCTGCCCGGCAACCGTCAACCCAAGCTGGCTGGCGCGCAAGGCGCGCTGGCCGATTTCAAATGGCGAGAAGTTTATGCCCATGGGCGAACGCCTCCGCGCCGCGCGTAAGGTGCGCCGTAAGTTGTCGGTTGCACTCCGCACATGCCGATGAATGCGCCGGCAAAAGATCCGCCATTGACCGCGAGAGCAGCGGCGCGCGCCCGTGTGCGTTGAAAGTTGCGCGCCATGGCGATTAAATCATTGGAAGCCTCTTCAAATGCCGCACGCACCTCGGCGCTGATCGGCGTCTGATTTGGCGTTGCCGCGCGCGTCGCGGCAAACGAAGAGAGCGCAGCGGTGATTTGCGCCAGACGTGCACGCAGGCTGAGCAGTTCGGCCTCGGCGGTGCGTGTCATGGATTCAATCTGCTCCACCTCGCCACGCACCAACACCGCTGTGAGTTGTTCGCTGAGCGAATTGAGCCGGCGATAGGCGGCAGCTTGCTCTCTCATCAACTCGGCGGCTCGCTGAATTACTTTGTCAGACATACACCCGACCCTTCCAGGCAGGCATCAGGCCACGCCAATGCTTACCCATGACTATTGCGGGGACGGCGTCTCGTCGCCAATCAAGGCGTCGGCAATATCAGCCGCACTGGGGTGGTACGCCCCGGATGTAGCGATTGCTCGCAGAGATTCGACCCGCTCTTGCCTGATGTCGGGCAACTCGCGCACGCGCGCCACCAGCCTGGCCACCATTTCAGCCTGCGTCGAGATGTAGACCTGATCTGAGGGCGGCTTTAGACCAGCCGTCACAGGCGCTGACGGCGTCTCTGTGCCGGACGTTCGAGAAGCCCCGAGGCGATTGGCCGACCGCGCTTGCTCGGTATTGCTGACTCCATTTAATTGCTCGATTTTCATCAGTTACCCCCTCTCTCCATGCTCAGCCTGCCTGGAGCGCCGCACCTGTCCGCGCCTCTCCGAACCCCTTTCATGCACGGAAAGCTGGTGCTGCTATCTCCTGTATCGGCAGGCCGACAAAAATACTTTAGAAGTTTCTGCGTTTTTTTTTAGCGATTCGCGATTGCCTGCCAGGTCTTCGAAAAAATTTAGCCAAACTCCGCAAATAAAGCTCTTAATGTAATGGCGCGGCGATATTGCTGAGACCCACACAAGATTCGACAAACAACCGCCTATTTGTTTATCTTCAGTAAGTTGCTGTGATTACCAGGATTTTTTGGCAGCCCCGCGATTGATGAGGAACAACGATTGCAAAAAGAGGCTTGAGAAAATGCCCCGTGAAAAAGTTTTGGACGAACAACAAAACGACGAGACAGGAACCCATGAACGCGCGAATACTATTTGTTGAAGACGATCCGCAAGTGCGCGGTCTGCTCCTCACGGCAGTCGCTGACACTTACGAAGCGGAAGGCGTGGCAACGGCTGAAGCCGCGATTGCTCGCGCCGGCCAATCATCTTTTGACATTGCGGTGGTGGATGTGACGCTGCCGCAGATGTCCGGCATAGACTTGATTCCTCACCTGTCGCGGCTGTGTCCGGGCATCGTCATCATTGTGATCTCCGGCAACGCGACGATCAGCATGGCGGTCGAGGCAATGAAGCGCGGGGCGATTGATTTTCTCACCAAGCCTTTTAACCTTGACGACCTTCTGAGTCTGCTCAAGCTGGCGGCTTCCCGCAGTCCGCAGGGTGCGCCCAAAGCTGCCGGCAGCGCGATCAGGGCTGAGCAAATTGTCGCGCACTCGGCCAGCGCGAAAGCGATCCTGTCGCAGGCCGCAACTATCGCGCCCTTTAACACCACCGTTTTGATCACCGGCGAAACCGGCACCGGCAAAGAATTGCTGGCGCGCTCGATCCATCATCAAAGCCCGCGCACCAAGCGGCCTTTCGTCGCGCTCAATTGCGCTGCGGTGCCTGAGCAGTTGTTGGAAGATGAACTTTTCGGTCACGTCAAGGGGGCGTTTACCGGAGCCCATAGCCATCGCGAAGGACGCTTTGAGCAGGCCGATGGCGGCAGCTTATTTCTCGACGAAATCGGCGACATGAGCATGCAGCTTCAGGCAAAACTGCTCAGGGTCTTACAGGAGCGTGAATTTGAGAAGCTGGGATCGTCGCGCACGATCAAAGTCAATGTCAGAATCATCGCCGCAACCAGCGCCGACCTTGAACAACGGATTGCGGAGGGCAGTTTTCGCGCCGACCTCTACTATCGCCTGAATGTCGTTCATCTACACCTGCCGGCGCTGCGCCAGCGCACGGAAGACATTCTGCCGATTGCCGATCACTTGCTTGCGCGCTTCTGCGAGAGCGCCGCTCTGCCGGCGAAGCGCCTTGATGGCGATGCGATTGACGTGCTCACGTCATACCGCTGGCCCGGAAATATTCGCCAATTGCAAAACGCCATGGAACGTGCGGCGGCGATGACGGGCATGGCAACCGTGATCGGTCTTGAAGACCTTCCTGACGAAGTGCAGGGCGGGGCCGTCTCAGGCATCTCCATGTTCTTGCAGAACCGCGCAGATTTGCAGGTTGATCAGCCCATTCCCGACGATGGCATGAGCTTCGACACAGTGGTGACTGAAGTTGAACGCGACCTGCTGCTCAAATCGCTGAAAAAGACTAGCGGCAACAAGATGCAGGCCGCCAAGCTGCTGAATATGAAACGCACGACCTTCGTCGAAAAACTGAAGCGGCTGGGAATCTCTGAAGGCGAAATTTTCGCCGGTTATGCGGTCTCGGAGTAATCTCTATACCTGGCGCGCCTCGCTGGCCAATTCACGCCAACTCAGGCAAATCTATAGGCATACGAAAGGCCAAAAACCTGGGCCCTCGATTACCTGTGAGCCAACACACTGGCTTTAATCGCCCAGGTGTGGTACTGTACTGATGTTGGTTACGGCAGTGCGAGTGCTGCTGTTCTTTTTGATTCAGGAACGTCCTGCTGTTCGGAGAGTGTTTGATTCCGTTTTCATCCCTTCCCGCAAAGCCTCGGAAATTCCTCCTAACCCGTTTCAGGAGAAACAATGACTAAAAGAATATTTGTTGGAAACCTGTCGTATCAAACGACAGAGAGCGACCTTACGAACCTGTTTGAACAGGCGGGCGAGGTCCAGTCAGCTTCGATCATCACAGACCGCGACACCGGTCGGTCAAAGGGCTTTGCCTTTGTGGAGATGGGCAGTGAGGGCGCTGATAAAGCCATCACACAGTTCAACGGGACCGAACTCAATGGGCGTTCGCTGACCGTCAATGAAGCGCGCCCGCGTGAGGAGCGTTCGAGTAATGGCGGCGGCTACGGCGGTGGCCGTAACAGCAAGGGCGGCGGTCGCGGCGGCTTCGGAAGCCGCTACTAGATCAAGCGCAACGAAGAATGAAAACTGATGGATGGGATAAAAGCGATGAGACTCGATTTATCCCATCCATCTCCTGAGCATAGGCGTGTTGCAACCGACTTGGGGGGATAGATGAAAATGAAGACAGATGATGTTCTGGTTTATAAAGATTCTAAAATTGCTATGCGTTACGGCACAGGCGTAGTGATCTCCATAACTCCCAGCGAGTACACCATTCTGTGGGCAGGGCGCGGCTTAACCAAATATAAGCGCTCGATACTTGATGGAAGATTAGAGCAAACCTTTCAGCAGGTAGATAACCGTGAAGGCTTTCCCAAGGAGCGGCAGCTACAACTTGGCGCTGCCAAGGTCAGGGTTGCCTTCAATGAAAACTATGATCGGGCAAGGTTGGCGTTGCTGTGTGAGAAGCTGAAGTTATCCGAGACCCGCAAGGCGAAAGATGTGGCGGATGGCCTGGCGGCACAGTTATTCACCAAGAAGCTTGTCCTGCGTGGGGGAGCCAAAGCCGTCTTATGTCAACTTGCTGAACTATGTGACACCGGCAGTTCCTCGCCCTGTGATGAAGCTCGGAATATCAGCAGAGAGCTTTTCTTCGGTTATGTACTCCAGAAAACCGATTTCCAAGAGCTAGAGCGCGATAGGTGAATTGCGGGTCAAGGGCTGCGCCAGCCTGATTCATATAGGGCAAGCGCCGCTCGACATTCTCTACGAACATGTGCGGGTTGTTCGAATCGCTCTTCACCTTAAATGCTGAGGACAGGGGTAGCGGTTTCGATAGCAATACCCTTCAACCAGGGCGTCTTTCCAGATAGAGCAAGGAACTTGACCTATTCAAGCTTCGTTCGAGATGAACCAGACTTAACCCACAGCGCCACGCCGCCGGTACTTTGAATTCCTGCTTTCCGAATAAGCTTGCGCGAGTTTTCCACCATCAGCCTGTATCATCCTGGCAGACGGCCTTTCAAGCGCCGTCTGCTTATTGATTTCCAGGTTGATAGAGAATGAACTTGACATAGAGCCGCGCAGGCGAGACGCCAAGGCCCACCGCCTGTCTGGTTCGCCTGCGCGCTGATCTTGTAGAAGTCTACTTCATCGCGGGTGCATTACATGGCCAGCCATCGGCTCGAGGCTCCGGCTGTACGCGCATCTCGACGCCGAAGAAATTGCCCATCTCCCACTTGAGCAGATCACGCGCGTGGCGCAGCCAGCCGGCGTTCGCGCCCTTCCAGGTGTAGTAGATGTTGAGCACGCGAATCTGACGACTTGAAGGATAATAGACACCAGCGACATCAACCTTGTAGTAAGGCTCAAGAAACGCGGAGGGCATCACAATCACATAGAGACCAGCGGGTTTGACCCGTTTGGCGCGATCTGCCATCGAGGTGTTGCACTGCGAGAACTGATTGCGAGCATACTCATAGGCTTCGTCAATCCACTGGCCGATGGCGTCGGGCGAACCGGGGAAATTCATCATCTCGGCGATGGCATAATCAGGCACCCCTTTCCTTTGCAACTTGCCCCATCGCTTTTTCCAATTCAACTCCGGGTTATCATACCCTTGGGTATTGTAGCGAATATTATATTTGGGCGAGTAGCGGTCGGGGACTACCTGTGGCGCGCCGAGAAACTCGTAATAACCTTGGGCTCTGACAGAACTGACGCAGAAGAGGAGGGGCAGAGCAAGCAACCACCAGGTTCTTTTTGTGAAAACCATCGATGCACTCCAGTTTTTTTGAAAGAGACAATCTCGCATAGGGGCTGAGGAATGCCTTGCAGAGCCCTTGCTCGTGCGACGCGATCAGGCTCGTGCGGTCTCCGGCTAAAGCCCTGTCAAGCTGGCTTTGTCGTTGATCCTGCGACCGGCCTGTGACCTCGCGCTGCGAACGCAATGGCACAATACATCGCCAAGTAACTTGCAAAGGTTGTGCCGGGGGATTGACCCCTTTCCCTAGCGCGCCGGAAGAGAAGAATCGGCCTGCTTGATGAATTGAAACGCCAGAATCCACCTGATCGCGCGATCTATCATTCCCCTTTCCGGTTATCCCCGGAATCCTCAGTCGTCTGTTATCTAGGTTACGAGCAAAGTGCGACATGGGCGTAGGCGGGCGGTTGCTGTAAGAGATGCCTAGAAAAGTTACAGTTTGTGGCGTGATCTTGCCGCTATCGTATGAGGCCACAGCAAAGCGGCGGAGCTTTCTGGAATCATCGAGCCGCTGAGCATTTACTGAAAAATGGAAGTTGAAAGTGTTGATTCCGTTGAGTTCACACGGGCTGGCGATTGTCCGATGGCCCCCTAAATGGGGGAAGGGATCGCGGCAAAATTCCTGCATAGGGTATTGACAGAGAAATGCACATGCAGTACGCTTTAGCTCGATTTAGTACCACGCATAAATCCTCCGGTAGAGAGGATCACCGTTCGAGCCAATATAGAAGGAGAAACGAGAGACATTTAGCCGCGGGTGATACCCCCAAAGCTCGTTAACACTAGGAGTCGCAAAATACGTATAGTGGTGCTAAAAGAGTCTCTTGATTACGCTATATTGGACGATATTGAGGTTGTGGATCTTTATGGGAAGTCCTCGTTTGCTATCTCACACGGAAGACCTTTTGTCTTCACCGTTGATTCTCCACCCAAACAGGAAATTGCATTCTCCTGCAAGCGAACTCTGGCATCTCTTCCTACACCGCCAGACATTTTGCTTCGCAATTGCTTCTCACGACCACCAAACAACCTCCTGGACAAAGCCTAACCACCGGCTTATTGCCAACCGCAATACATAATGTAAAAGATCGTCAGTCTTGGTCTAGCTGATCACGATCTCAACAGCCGGGACAGCCATTTCGAACAAACAGGGCCAGGGATAGGAATCTAACTGACGCCACGGCGTCTTCCCCGATGGGGTTTAATCTCTCTAATACCTGTGTGTTCATGGAATGCGCAGCAGCCGGCGAATACCGCTTTCAAGCTATCCCTACCCTGACGGTGCGGCATAAAAGCCCTGGCGGTATGTAATCTGAGATGCGAAACGGTTTGTAGTATAGATTTCATAATGACTCTGACGATTAACCTCGACAAGCGGGCCATGAGATTCATGCTCATGTTTGCGACGGCAGTCGTCTGCGCGCTGCTCGGCGGGCTGGCGTTGCAGCAGGTCATCAACGGCATATTGATTGACGAACGCGTTGCCGTGCCGCACGAGTGGCTTGCCGCCGGACTCCGCTACGCGCCGAATTCGGCACGGTTGCTGGCCCGGTTAGCCGAAACCGAAATCGCCGAAGATGAAGTTGACCTTGCGCGTTGTGAAGCGCGCGCCCGCCGCGCCGCGAATCTGTCGCCGTGGGATTATCAACATCAACTGCTGCTGGCTTCCATCGAAGAAGCCAAGGGCGACCGTGCCGCCGCCGAACAGTATTTGCGCGCTGCCCGCGAGCTTGCGCCTAACTACACCGAGGTGCAATGGCGGTTGGCGAACCTGCTCGTCCGCCAGGGCCGTGTCGCCCCGGCGCTCGCCGAGTTCCGCAAAGTCACGGCTGCCGACCGCTCGCTGCTGCCGGCCACTTTCGATTTGATCTGGTATGCGTCGAGCCGCAAGGCGGAGGCGCTTGCCGCCGTGACGGCAAACGATGCGCCCTCGCAAATCGCCCTTGCACAATTCCTATTCAAGCAGGCAGCGATTGCCGAAGCCGTGAAGGTGTTTCGCGCGATTGATTCCAACGCCCGCCGAAGCCTGCCGGAAAGCGCTGCATTGATTGACGGCCTCATCGCTCGCGGCAATGTTGAGATGGCTCGCGACCTCTGGTTGGAGATGGTCAGTCAGAATCAGACATCGCCTGCGCCGCTCATCTGGAACGGGGGTTTTGAAACCGATGCAGCAAGCGGGCTGGCGCAATTCGACTGGGCCATCAATCCCAGCGATTATCTGCGGGCGATCATCGACGCGGCGTCGCCGCACAGTGGCTCGCGTTCATTGCGGCTCGAATTCACCGGTCGTGATACGTTGCGCCTCAACGGTGAGGTTAAGCAACTGATCGTCGTCCGCCCACAGGCGCGCTATCGCCTGGAGTTTTATGTGAAGGCCAGGGATTTCGTCTCGCCCGAAGGGCCACGCCTGGTGATTGTGCATAGCCGGACGAATACCGAGATCGCTGCCTCTGCGCCGGTCGCCGAAGGGTCTTATGACTGGCAGCGCGTGACGCTTGAATTTGTTTCGCCCGCCGACTGGAACGCCGTGCTGTTAACCATCAAGCGCACCCCGAAATTCAGTTATGACGAGCCGACACGCGGCGCGCTGTGGCTCGACGACTTTACCTTGAGTGATCTGAGCTACAAATGAATACCGCGCCCGCCGTCTACGGACATTTGAATAAGAGCCTGGCGATTGGCTTGATGATTGCCGTTGCCTTCACGTCGCTGGCGCATGGCGCGGTCGAACCGTGGTCGGTTTTCATCTTTGAGTGCGTCATGCTGGCGCTCGTCGCGCTATGGGCGGTGAAGGCTTTCAAGGACAAGCAAGTTCACCTGGCGATTCCCGATCTCGTATTGCCGCTGGCCGGGCTGGCGCTGCTCGGCATCGTTCAGAGCCTGGCCATCACCGACCGCACTGGCCGCTTGCTGAGCCTGTCGAAAGATGTCGGCGCGACGCGCGCTACGGTGACAGTGCTCATCTTTCTGCTTCTCAGCAGCCTGATTGCCTCGAATTTTTGGACGAGCCGCGCAGTCTTGCTGGCGGTGGCGAACTTCCTGACGATCTTCGGCCTGGCGATGGCGGTCTTTGCGCTGGTTCAACATTTCGCCTGGAACGGCAAATTTTACTGGATTCGCCCGACCGAAGCGCCTTCGCCATTCGGCCCGTTCGCCAATCACAATCACTTTGCCGGCTTGATGGAGTTATTGATTCCCATCCCCTTCGGCCTGTTGTTGACGCGAGCCGTACGTAGCGAGTTGCGCTGGCTTTACGGTTTTGCGGTCTTCATGATGAGCCTCGCCGTGTTGGCGTCATTGTCGCGCGGCGGCATGGTCAGCCTTGCGGCGTCACTGGTCTTTATTCTCTTGTTGAGCCTGCGCGTGCGCCGACACCGCGACCAATCTCGCGCCCCGGTTTCTCGTCTTGCGGCGCTCGCCGGGCGGATTGCGATTATCATTACAATTCTGATCATCATCGTCGCCGGCGTCTTCTGGATCGGCGCTGATCCGATCATCGAGCGAGTGACCAGCGGTCAGTCGGCGGCCCATGGAGCGCGCCCCGAAAGTTTTTTCAACAGTCGCGGATGGGTATGGCGCGATACCCTGGCGATGATTCGCGCCAATCCGCTTACCGGCGTCGGCCTCGGTGCCTATGGCACGGCCTTTTCGCTCTACACGGCGAGCGACGGTTCGCTGCGTGTGCCGCAGGCGCATAACGACTATCTGCAAATCGTCGCCGATTGCGGCATCATCGGCGGCTTGCTGGCTTTGTGGTTCATTGTGCTGCTTGGGCGGGCGATTGCTTATGGGATCAAGGCCCGCGACCCGCTGATGGCCGGAATGTCGCTTGGATGCGGTGCCAGTGCGTTCGCCATCCTTGTACACAGTATCTTCGATTTCAACCTGCAAGTGCCATCCAACGGCTTGTTGTTTTTACTGCTTGCGGCGGTAGCGGCACAGATTGGCGCAGCGGTGCGCGCACAAGCCCAGTCGCCGTTGCTCGCCGACCGCGCTTCGCGCTACCCCATCATCGAAGACGCGCCGGCGACAAGCATTGCAAGAGGTACATCATGAAACAAGGGAAGCCTCATCTACCTGTCCAGGCGGCCATCACCACGGCGCTGCTCATGCTGACTGCATTGATGATGCCGCACGCGGCACACGGCTTCGCCCAACAGTCGACGCAGTCAGAGCCGAAGCCGGCGCTCGACACCCGCCCGGCGAGCGGCGCGCGGGTATTGACTTCGAGTAATGAAGATTACCGAATCGGCGTCAATGATGTGCTCGACATCAAGGTTGAAAATGCCCCGGAGTTGACCGGCGAATATCGCGTCACCTCAGCCGGGACCTTCCTGATGCCATATGTGGGCCGCGTCGCGGCGCAACAGAAGACCCCCGAACAATTGGCGCAGATGATCGCCGACAGCTTGCGGGGCGATTACCTGAAAGATCCGAAGGTCATCGTCAAGGTGAAGGAGTACAACAGCCGCTCATTCTTCATTCACGGCTCGGTGCGCAATCCCGGAGTTTATCAAAGCGAAGGCAAGCCGTCGCTGCTCGAATTGATCACGCTCGCCAGCGGTCTATCGGAAAACCACGGCTCGACGGCCTTCATCATCCGCCGCCTCAAGCTGCCTGTGCCAACGCCGCCACAGCCGATCAATGGCGCGGTCGCGAGCCCCGGCGCGGATGCCGAAAACAGTGACGGCCCGAGGTATGAACTCAAGAGCGTCAATGTCAATTCGCTGCTCAAAGGCCGCTTCGATCAGGATATGTACCTTGAGCCGGGCGACATCGTCAACATTCCGCCGTCGGGCGTTTTCTTCGTCGCCGGCGAAATCAATCAGCCCGGTTCGTTCCCGCTCAAGGAAGGCACGACCGTGCGCCAGGCCATCGCCCTGGCACAAGGGATGAAGTTCAACGCCGCCGCCTCGCACGGCATCATCTTCCGCGAAGGGCTGAACGGCAAGCGCGAAGAATTGGCGGTCGACATCGCGGCGATGATGAGCGGCAAGAAAGAAGATCTCATCGTGCAGGCCAACGACATCATCATCGTACCGAACAGCCGCAGCAAATCCATCGGCGGCGCTCTGCTGCGCGCCTTCGGCCTGTCTTCGGTGACGCGGCTGCCGATTTATTAAGCAATCAACATTTGTAAGGCGATCCGCCGACCGCCGGCTTGCGGTGCGGAATTGTAACATTTGCCACTAACCTTTCAAGGCATGGCAGTGGGAGTAGAGTATGTCAGACGAACGGCTAGAGCTTGAGAAAATTCCTTCGTCGGAAGGGCAACTGGTTCGCACCGGCTATCTCCGCGCCGGCTATGGCGACAGTGCCGCTTATGGTTACGGCTATGGTTATGGCGACGATGAGCGCGCCTATCTGCGCCGCATGTGGCATGTGATACGCAAGCGCAAACTGGTCATCGCGGTCATCGCCGTGCTGGTTACGTCGGTGATTACGGTCGAGGTCTTCCGCAGCAAATCTATCTATCTGGCGGCGACGACCATTGAGATCGGTAAAGAACGCACCATGATGCGTTCGGGCGATGTCATCATCCAGGCCGACGAGATGGACGATAATTATCTGGTGTCGCTCGGCATGAAGACGAAAATGCGCCTGCTGCAAAGCCGCCCGCTGCTCGAAGATGTGGTGGTCAATTTGAAACTCGACCAGAACCCGAAGTTCATGGACGTGACCACGAAAAAATCGATCTGGGAAGCGATGCAATCCATCATGTCGAAATTCCGCCCGCCAGAGGCCAGGGACGCCGCGCCGCCGCCTGTGCAAACCTTGCTCGCCACGCAATTCGACGAGCCGCGCTCGCGCGAAGAGAGCGCCCGGCTCAGCCCTTACGTCGACGTGCTGGCGGCCAACCTGAGCGCCGAGCCTCTGACCGATACGCGGATGCTAGTAGTTTCATTTACACATACCGATCCGGTCATCGCGGCAGACGTGGTTGACAACATCGCCCAGGTTTTCATTAAGCGCAACTTTGAGAATAAGACGGAAAGTTTCACCAACACCTCCAACTGGTTGGAACGTTCGACGCGCGAGTTGAAAGCCAAAGTTGAGCAGGCCGAGCAGGCGCTGGCGAATTACAGCCGCGAAAATAATATCTATTCGACCGACGGCAAGGAGAATCTCGCCATAGACAAGCTGTCGCGCCTGCACGATCAGGCAACGCGCGCCGAGACCGACCGCATTCTCAAGCAATCGCTCTATGAAGAAGTGCAGGCCGGTCGCGCCGATAAACTGCCTGAAGCCTTCCTCGAAGCGCGCACCACAGAACTAAAAAAGAAACTCGGCGACATGACCGTGCAGCTTGCGCAACTGGACGCGACCTACGGGCCAAAGAACCCTCGCGTCATCGAACTCAAACAACAGATCATCGCCATCCAGCAGCAGGTTGATGAGAGCCGTCACGGGCTTGAGGAAAAGCTCAAGGCGGATTATGAACGCGCCGTGCGCGATGAAGGATCGCTGAAGGCCGCCCTTGACCGCGCCAAAGCCGAGGCAGCGCAGCAGAATCAGGCCGCCATCCAATACAGCCTGCTCAAACAAGATGTCGAGACCGCCAAGCAACTCTACACAGACTTCCTGCAAAAGATGAATCAGACGAAGATTCAGGAACACGAGCAGCACAATAACCTGAAGATGATCGACCCGCCGCAGGTGCCGAGCGCGCCGCTCGGCCCTAACCGCGCGCGCACCATCCTCATAGGATTTCTGCTCAGCCTGGTTGCCGGCACCGGCCTGGTACTCTTCCTTGAATATCTGGATAACACGGTCAAGACGGTCGAGGATGTGGCGCGTTACGCGCAACTGCCGGCCTTGAGCGTCATCCCTGCCTTGTCAGGGCGGCGCACGCGCCGTCATTTATCAAGCGGCGAGAAGAAAAGCGCCGCGCTGACCCTGAAAGAGACCGCGTCCTTGAACTACGACTTGCTGGCAACGCTCGACAGCCGTTCATCAGCGGCGGAAGCCTATCGCGCCTTGCGCACCTCTGTGCTGTTGTCGTCGGTTGACCAACCGCCCAAGCTCCTGCTGGTGACCAGCGGCCAGCCCGGCGAAGGCAAAACGACGACCGCCATCAACACCGCCATCAGCCTGGCGCAACTCGGAGGCTCGGTGTTGATCATTGACTGCGATATGCGCAAGCCGTCGGTTCATAAGGTGCTCGGCATCGAGCAGCCGCGCGGCTTGTCAACCTATCTGTCGCTCAATGGCAAGCTCATTGACGTGATGCAGAAGCTGCCGATTCCGAATCTCTGGGTGATGCCGTGCGGGCCGATCCCGCCGAATCCTGCGGAGATGATTAGCTCGACCAGGATGAAGGAGTTGTTGCGCACGCTCGGCGAGAATTTCGACCACATCGTTATCGATTCGCCGCCGCTATTGAAGGTGACCGATTCGGTGATCCTGTCGACGATGGTCGATGGCGTGATTCTCATCGTGCATGGCGGCAAGAGTACCGGCGATGTGCTGCGCCGCACGCGGCAGGAATTGTCGCTTGCCGGGGCTAAGATCTTCGGCGTCGTGCTCAACAATGTCGACAACGCGCAGGGCGAGTATTACGAAAATTACGGCAACTACACTGACAATGAGCATAGCGCCAGCGCGCACGGCGATTAGCTTTTGCTGCGAGTGCGCCGGCTGCCGGATGGCAGTTAAGGATTTTCCGACAGCTCGGTATAAGTCAGCAACCTCGCAAGCTGCCAGACCGAGCAAAACAACCAGCGATGTAAAAATAAAAACCCCAACACTGAATAAGGAGGCTCCCTGTATGAAAAAGATCATCACCCCTGCTCTGGCCTTGAGCGCCAGCTTCTTCCTGTGCGTGGCAACGCTGTTGCCCAGCGCGCTGACTCGTCACGTCGAAGCGCAAGCGCGCACCTGCATATCGGTCATCAGCGGCAACGGCGCTGAAAACACAACCGATTCGGTGGTGCAGTTCTTCAACGGCACCAGCTATCAGGCGGCTTTCATTATCCCGCCGCACGTCGATAATGACGGCCAGCCGCCGGACACCAATTATGCGGTCATTCCCGGCACCCATTACGTTGCAGTGACCGTTGATGGCCACGGCGCAGAGCAATCAGATTTCCAATTCAAGGCGAGTTTTACCTTGCCCGCTTCGTTCACCAATCCGTCGTTCAGTGTGGCAGTTCATTGCGACAATGCGGCGACCATCTTTCTCAATGGAAACAACCTGGGGGCTCAGCCTTTTATTGAAGACATCGTCAACTTTCAAGACCCGGCAGAAGTTTTCACCACGACCAACGCATCGTATTTTGTGCCGGGCACTAACGTCATTGGATTCACGGTTCACAACTTCACTGATCGAATCGCCTTAGATTTTAAAGCGGACATCTGTTACGACTCAGGCTGCCGAGACGAGGATCCGCCGTCGGTGAGTTGCAGTGTGGACGACAACCAGCTTTGGCCGGCCAATCACGACCTGATTAACGTCGGGCTTTCCGCACGCATTACGGACGATTGCGATTGTGGTTGCCATCACCATGGCGATGGCGACGATGACGATGATGATGACGGCGGCCATCACGGCGGCGGTCATCATAATAGTACCCCAGCCGGCGGCAGCAACCAGGGCGGCGGCAACGATCATAACGGCGGCGGCAATCCCAACTGCAATCCGGGCGCGCAAACCACCGTTCAAGTGCTGGTCTACAGCGACGAACCTGACCTTGACATTCCGGGGTCGGGCAACTTCTCGCCGGATGCCAAGAACATTGATCTCGATACGTTGCGGCTGCGCGCCGAGCGCAGTGGCAATGCTGATGGCCGAGTCTACCTGATAGTTGTCAAGGCAACCGACAGCACGGGCAAGATCGGCTATTGCGCGAAGACCGTCACCGTACCGCACGACCAGAGCCGAGCCTCAAAAGATAGCGTCGAATCACAGGCGACCGCCGCCAGAAACTACTATCTTTCTCACCATACGCCGCCCCCGGCTTATGTGCAGGTCGGCACCGGCCCGGTGGTCGGGCCCAAACAGTAAAGCGCCTCTTGTCAGCGTGAGCAGGGGAGGTTTTTGGCTTCCCCTGCTCACCATCAACGAAGCGTATACCGAGCAGTCTAGACGCATGGCTTGATGATCGCGCGGCGCAGAGACAAAGCCCGATCATCAAGCCATGCGCTGCATTCCAACGACGCTAAGTCATCCATGCAAGACCAACGACGCGCCCACAAGGTTATTTCAAATGCCATCTATAACCTCATTCCGCAATTCTGGTTTCTTGGACTGACGCTCTTCACGATGCCGTTTGTGCTGCATCGGCTCGGCGTTGATGCATACGGCATTCTTTCGATTATCACGGTGGTCGCGGGCTATCTGGCATTTCTCGATCTCGGTCTCAATGTCGCGGTTATTCGTTTCATTGCGGCGCACGATGCGAAAGGCGAACGCGATGAAATCGCTCGCGTCACGGCCACCGCGCTCTTTATTTTTTCGGTCATGGCCATGCTTGCGGTGGCCGCGCTGTTGATTTCGGCCAACCCCTTAGCGCGGCTGTTGAGTGTGCCGGAGCATATGCAATCGGAAGCCGCGATGGCCTTGCGGCTGGGAGGCATCAGCTTTGGCCTGAACCTCGTGATGGGCGTATTTTCCGCCGTCCCGCGCGCCCTGCAACGCTTCGATGTCGTCAACCTCCTGAATGTCATCATCGGCACGTTGCAGATAGGTGTGACGGTTATTCTGCTCGCCTTCGGGTTGGGATTGCTGGCCATCATGATTTGGAGTTGCGTCCTGTCGGCGTTGAGCCTGGTAATTTACCTGATCGCTGCCAGACGGCTTTTGCCGACCATCAGCGTGCGCCCGCGCCTGGACGCCGAGAAATTTCGCGAGCTTTACCGCTTCAGCGGGTTTGTCATGATCAGCAATTTTACAGGCGTCGCCGCCGGACATTCAGAGAAGCTGCTGCTTGGCGGACTTGCGCCCATTGCTCAGGTCACCTTCTACGCCGTGCCCTTCAATATCGTTTCGCGCGTGCAGATGCTGATTCCGAGCAATCTCTTTGCCGTCCTGTTTCCGGCGTTTTCGGCGATGAGTGTCACAGAGAAACGCGAGACCCTTCAGGACGCTTACCTGCGGGCCTTCAAATTCATCTTGCTGGCGGTCGCGCCGATCACCATCCTGCTCGTCTTTTTTGGCGGCGACCTGCTGCGCGTCTGGATCGATGCGGACATGGCGCGCAACGGCGGGCCGCCGCTGGCCGTGCTGGCGGTCGCGGTTTTAATCAATGCGCCAGCCTGGGTGACGGTAACCACCGGACAGAGTCTCGGACGTCCGGCGCTGGTGGCTGGCGCACAGGTCGTGCATCTGCTCGTGCTCATCGTCAGCGGCCTGCTGCTGGTGCCGCATTATGGGGCGCTCGGCGCGGCGCTGGCCTGGCTGGCGGGCAATCTCATAGGCATTCCCGTGCTCGTCCTGCTGGTCAACCGTCGCGTCTTGCAACTGGGCATGGCGCGAATGCTGAAAGAAGCCCTGGCGCGGCCACTCCTGGTGACCGCGCTGGTCTCTATGTTGGCCGCCGCTTTGAAGCCCCTGGTCGCCGGTCTCCTGTCGCTCGCCCTGGTTGCCGCCGCCGTCACCCTGGTTTTTGGCGCGCTCGGTTTCGCGATTGGTCTCGACGGCAAGGATCGCAGCACCGTTAAATCTTTTGTCGTCATGCGCTATCAGGCGCTTTTTCGCCTGACGCCGAAGATCGCTGAGGAAAAAGCATGACCCGTGCCGCCGTTTGTGACCCTAGCGCCGCGCCGCAGATAGAAGTCATCGACTGCTGCCCGGTCTGCGCCAGCCGCAAGGCTGTCGGGTTATTTACGGCGCAAGACAAGCTGTGCGGATTGCCGGGGGAATTTTGCATCGTGCAATGCCGCGATTGTAGCCTGATATACATGAAGGAGCGGCTTACGTCGCAAGCCGTCGGGGCCTACTATCCGGCGGATTATTATGCCTACAAGCCGCCCGCCGCTTATTCGCTGTTCGAGCGTGCGGATGGCCGCGCCGCGCTCTGGTACGCGGTGAAGAAAAGCATTCTGGCTCACCAGTACGGCTACCGGCATTTGGGCGGCAAGCGGCTGATTTCAGCCCTCACGCGCCTGCCATTGCTGCGACCCGTGCGCCAGCGGGCAACCTTCGCGCTTGATGTCCTGCTGCATCCGTTTGTCGAAAACGGCAGCTTGCTGGAGATCGGCTGCGGGTCGGGGATGTACCTCGATCTGATGCGAGCACTGGGGTGGCGGCGCGTCGCCGGTGTTGACATCAGTGCTCGCGCCCTTGCGCAGGCCAAAGAATTGCTGGGACTGGAAGTCTACTGTGGCGAACTCAAGGAGGTCGGCTTTGATGATGAAAGCTTTGATGCGGTGTCGCTGTCGCACACCCTGGAGCACATCGCCGAACCTGCCGCGTTGCTCGGCGAATTGCACCGCATCATGAAACCGAATGGGCGGATTGCCATTGTGGTTCCCAACATCGACAGCCTGGCGGCGCGGCGCTTTGGTGCCAACTGGTTTCATCTGGACGCGCCCCGCCACATGGTCAATTTCACAGGCCGGGCGCTCGCCACGGCGCTCGCCCAGGCCGGCTTCATCATCGAGCAGATGACCACACGGCCCAACGGCAGCTACGAGGTGGCGCTGCTCAGTTATGTTCGGCAAGCATCATCTGCAACCATCGGCGCTGCAACCCATTCACAACCGTCTTTGGCGGGCCGGACACAGGCGTTGCTGCTGTCGCTCCTTGAGCGCGTTCTTTGTGGTTTAAATTATCCTGCGGGAGAAGAACTCCTGGTCGCCGCGCGAAAATCGCCTGACTCTCATGCCTCTCATGAATAATGAAAGCAAGCCGAGCAGACAGGCCGGCGACCATCCGCCATTGTTGAGCATGGTCATCGTCAACTGGAACACCCGCGACGCGCTGCGCGATTGCCTGGCGTCGCTTTTCGAGCAGACCGGCTCGCTGACGCTGGAAGTCATCGTGGTGGATAACGCGTCGACGGACGATTCGCTTGATATGCTCAAAGCCGATTTCCCGCAAGTCCGCGTCATCGCCAATACGATCAATCTCGGCTTTGCCAGAGCCTGCAATCAAGGTATGCGCGTCGCTCGTGGGCGCTTGCTGCTCTTGCTCAACAGTGACACTTATGTGCGCGATGATGTCATCGCCAGGATGGCGGCTTACCTCTTATCGCGCCCCGACATCGCTATGGCCGGCTGTCAATTGCAATACCCCGACGGGCGCATTCAACATACGGCGTTTCGCTCGTTGAGCATCCGGCGCAGCCTGTTTGAGGATTTATGGCTTTATAAACTGCTGCCGGCGACCAGAGGCGCAGATTTGCTGCTGGGCGGCTACTGGCCAAGCGATACGGAGAAAGAAGTCGACTGGCTGGCCGGCGCGTTCATGATGTTGCGCCGCGAAATCTTCTTACAGACCGACGGGTTCGCCGAAGAGTTTTTCATGTACGGCGAAGACAGCGAGTGGTGCATGCGCATACGCCGCTCAGGCGGCAGGATTATGTTCAACCCGCTCGGCGTCGTCTATCACATCGGCAGCCTCAGTTCCGATATGGAATGGACGCCGAAAGAACGCTTGCGCTTGTGTCACCTGGGCGGCCTGCGCGCTTATACACGGTTGAACGGACGCCTGCCGGGATTGTTTTTTCATCTGGCAAGGCTGTTGGGCACAGCGGTGCGCAGCGCCGTTTATACCTTGCTGACGAGTTTCACCAGTAATGTTTACTATAAAAGTCAGCGGCAAGTTTATGGCTGGCAAATGGGCTTTTACCTGCGCGCCTTTGGCTATATCTACGGCAACTCGGCGGCTCGCCCGCTGAAGCGCGAGAAAGATAGTCCGACCTTTTCATAGCCGAATAAGCGAATCGTTTTATGTGCGGAATCTGCGGAGTCGTTGACTTTGATGGCCAGCCGGTTGATCGCCTTGCGCTCAAGCGCATGGCTGACGTGATCGAGCATCGCGGCCCGGACGGCGAAGGCTTCTACTTCAACGATTCGTCGCAGGACGATAAAACTGGCTCTGGCAGCCTGTTTCAAGGCGCGCGAGTTGGCTTGGCGGCTCGCCGCCTGGCGATCATCGATGTCGCCGCCGGTCATCAACCCATCGGCAACGAAGATGAAACTATCTGGGTGGCTTACAACGGCGAGATTTACAACTTCAATGATCTGCGGCGCGAGCTTGAATCGCTCGGCCATGTATTTCGCACGCATTGCGACACCGAGGTGATCGTCCATGCCTACGAAGCCTGGGGCGATGATTGCGTGACGCACTTCAATGGGATGTTTGCCTTCGCGCTGTGGGATGACCGCCGCAAGCGTTTGTTGCTGGCGCGTGACCGCATGGGCGTGAAGCCTCTGGCTTACGTGCAGCAGGGAAGGCGGCTGTTGTTCGCCTCGGAGATCAAATCGCTGCTCGAAGACCCATCGGTGGCGCGCGACGTGAATCGCGAATCGCTGGTCAGCTATCTGTCGTTCTTCGCCGTGCCTGAGCCGCATTCACTGTTCACGGCGGTTCAGCGCCTGCCGGCAGGCCACCTGCTGATCTTTGAAAATGGCGCGGCGCGGCTCAAGAAATACTGGGACATCGATTTTCGCGATGACCCGCCGCGCAGCGAGCGCGCCTGGTTTGAAGAGACCGAAGCGCTGCTTGAAGACGCCGTGCGTATTCGCTTAATCAGCGAAGTGCCGCTCGGCGCTTTCCTCTCAGGCGGCATCGATTCGAGCCTGGTCGTAGCGATGATGGCGCGCGCCAAAGGTGAGATCAAAACCTGTTCGATAGAATTCCAGCCCGGCTATAGCGAAGCGCGTTATGCGCGCATGGTCGCCGATCAGTTCCAGACCGATCACGAAGAACATCGCTTCACGCGCGACGACGCCTGGCGTGCCCTGCCGCGCATGATCTGGCATCACGACGAGCCGTCGCAGTCGTTGATACAAAGCTATTTCGTCTCGAAGGCCGCCCGCGAGCGGGTCACGGTGGCGCTGTCGGGACTCGGCGGCGACGAGTTGTTCACCGGCTATCCGAGTCATGTGGCGGCGCAGCGCTTTCATTATCTCGACAAGCTGCCGCGAGCTTTCTGGCGCGCGGCGCGATTTGTAGCGGCCAATACAAAAAATCGTCGCAGCGCGCGGCTCAAGCAGTTCTGTGATTCGGCGCTGATGTCGCCTGCCGACCGATTCGCCGGGCGCTATCTGCACACCACAGAGGCGCGGGACCGTTCGCTGGTCTTGTCGCCGGAGATGCGCGCGACGGCGAACCTCGACGCCGCGACCGACTATTTGCTCGAACGCTTCGCCGCCGCGACGGCGCGCGACTTTCGCAACCGCGTGCTTTATGTCGATCAAAAGACTTATCTGGTCAACGAACTGTTGCGCGCCATTGATTCAATGAGCATGGCGCATTCGCTCGAAGTGCGGACGCCGTTTCTGGATTACCGGGTGGTCGATATGGCGGCGCGCATGCCTATGCGTATGAAGATGCGCGGCTTCACGACAAAGTACGCGATTCGCAAACTTGCCGAGCGATTGCTGCCACGCGAAGTCTCGCGACGGCCCAAGAGCGGCTTCAATGTGCCCATCAGCAACTGGATGACGCCGGCGAGCGAATCGTTCGTGCGCGACCATCTGGCGGCAGAAACCATCAGGCGGCGCGGCTACTTCGATGCGGCGCAGGTGACGGCGATGCTTGATGAACATTTCGCCGGTCGCGCCAATCGCTCGCAATGGATCTTGATGTTGTTGACATTTGAAATCTGGCACCGCTTATTCATCGACCAGCGCGCGGCCTTTGCGCCGCCAGCGACGGCGGCGGCCCTGGTGTAGCGCAAGTCACAATCAGGCGAGAGAGGCTCTGCGTGGCCTTTCCTGCCGGACACCGTTCAAATCTCCATGAGCGACTTGAGGCTTTCGATCATCATCGTCAACTGGAACACGCGCGACATCACGCGCGACTGTTTGCGCTCGGTTCGCCAGCACCTGAGCGGCATGGCGTATGAAGTGATCGTCGTTGACAACGCCTCAAGCGATGGCAGCGTCGAGATGATTCGCCGAGAGTTTCCCGACGCGCGCTTGATCGCCAACGACGCCAATCTCGGATTCGGTCGCGCCAACAATCAGGCGATGCGGGTGGCGCGCGGCGAGTTCTTTTTCCTGCTCAATAGCGACACCGTGATCTTCGATGAGGCGATTCAAGGGCTCGTCAACTTTATCGCTGCTGATCCGGGCGTCGGCATCGCCGGCTGCAAGCTGTTGTTTGAAGATCGCACGCTGCAAGCCTCCTGCTCGCGCTTTCCGTCGATCCGCCTGGCGCTGTTTGAAGACCTGATGCTCTACAAATTCCTGCCGCGCCGCGCCCAGGGCGAACTGCTGCTGGGCGGCTACTGGCCGCACGACCGCGCCCGCGACGTTGACGCCGTCTGGGGCGCGGCGATGCTGGTGCGCCGCCAGGTCTTCGACGAGACGGGCGGCTTTGATGAACGCATTTTCATGTATGGCGAAGACCTCGAATGGTGTATGCGTGTGCGCGATTACGGCTGGCGCATCGCCTTCACACCCGAAGCGGCCATCGTGCATTTGAATCATAAGAGTTCCGAGAAGAAATACGGCGACGAACGCATCGATCTCTGCCACAAGCGGGCTTATGAAATCTATCGCCGGCGCGCTGGCTTTGCGGCCATGGCGGTGCTGATGCTGATGAAGACCATTGGCGCGCTGATTCGCGTCGCTTACTTCGGCGTGCGAGCCATGCGCAAAGGCCGCATGCGCGATTACTTCAGTTCGCAGGCGAAATTCCACAACCGCTCGCTCCGCTATCATCTGCGGACGCTCGCTGGCCGCAAGCTGGCGATTGAATAAATACCGTGATAGATAGAGCAACCGCCAACCAGCCCGCTCCCAGGATCGGCATCGCCGAGGCGACCCCCGCCGGCATCGAGCCCAAAGCGGCAGCTTATTACCTTGAGCAGCGCCCCGACTTGCAAGCGTTGTTGGAAGCGCGCGGCAAGCGCATCCTTGATGTCGGCTGCGCGGCGGGCGAATTTGGCGGCGCGCTCAAACGCGCCGGCGCGGCAGAAGTCGTCGGCATCGAATATGTGCCGGAAGCGGCGGCACTGGCACGCCAGAAACTTGATCGCGTCTTTGTCGGCGATGTGCAGCGCTTGAGCCTGCCGCTTGACGAAGGGAGTTTTGATTACATTATTTTTGCCGATGTTCTCGAACACACGGTTGACCCGTGGGCGGTGCTCACCGCCTACCGGCGCTATCTGAAGCCGGACGGACAGGTGATTGCGAGCCTGCCCAACATACGGTTTTATGCGATCATCGCGCGGCTGATTTTTAATGCCTGGGGCTATCGCGAGAGCGGCATCCTCGACGCTACGCACCTGCGCTTCTTCACCTGGCCGACGATCAAGGAGATGTTCGAGGGCGCGGGCCTGAGCATCGAGCGCGTCAAGCCGGTCTATCGCCTGTTTGAAGATCAGAGCCGCACGGGGCGCGTCGGAGCGCTCGTGAGCCGCTGGTTCTGCCGCCTGGTCGCGCCGGTGATTTTGTGGCGGCACTTCTTCACCTTTCAATATCTCGTCGTCGCCAGAAAAGCTGATGATTAACTGCGTGCTGGTCGGCCCACCACAGGAAGGCGGCGAAGGCGTTTACGTCCGCGAGGTCTTCGAGAATCCGCCCGCCGGCGTTAGTTATTATGTCAGCCAGCAGTTTCATCACGGCAACGAACGGGCGCGCTGCAACGTCGCCGAAGAAGTCTTGCTCAACCGGCTGCTCTATCCGTTCTTACGTTACTCGTTCGGCTTTCGCGCCCTGACCGTCAATGGCGATGTCGATTTGATTCACGTTCATTCGCACCCGACGCGAATTCATGCCCGGCGGCGCGTGCCGGTAGTGATGAGCGCCGGGTCGAGCCATTACATCAATGTGCGCGACTACGAGAAGTGGAGCGAGCGCAAGATTCGCCGCCGCTACCGGCTGGCGCAAACCATCTATCCAGCGCTCGGCATCCACGATGAACTGCTGAATGCCAAAAATGTTGCGCGCATCTATACGTTCTCGGATTGGGCGCGGCAAATCTACCTTGAAGGCGGCCTGCCGCCCGCCAAAATCGAGGTCATCTATCCGGGCTTCGACGTGCCGGCTCTGCCCGCGCGCCGCGAGCATGAGACGATTAACTTTCTGTTCGTCGGGCGCGAGTTCGCGCGCAAAGGCGGGCCGCTCGTCCTCGCCGCCTTCCAGCGGCTCAAGCAATCTCATCCGCAGGTATCGCTGACGATTGTAACCAACCCTACAGAAAATCTGCGAGCCGGCGAAGGCGTCAGGGTGTTGCCGTTTATGGCGCGCGAGCGTTTGTACAACGAAATTTATCCGGCGGCGGATGTCTTCGTGATGCCGACAACAGCCGAAGGCTGGGGCTTTACGAACGCCGAAGCGATGTCGTTTGCGCTGCCGATCATCAGCACCAATATCAGCGCCATCCCAGAGATTGTCGAGCATGGCGTCACCGGGTTGTTGGTCGAACCCGGCGATGGCGAAGCTTTGTTTCGCGCTATGCGCCAGTGTGCCGAAAGCCGCGAGTTGCGCGAAGAGATGGGCCGACGGGGGCGCGAGCGTTTCATCGCCAACTTTAGCCGCGAGGTCTTTCGCGGCAAGCTCCTGGAATTTTATCTGGCGGCGATGAGGAATTAGCGTGCCGAACGTCTTGATGCTCTGCTACTACTATCCGCCGCTCGGCGGCATCGGCAGCCAGCGCTCGCAGAAGTTCGCGCGCTATCTGCCCGATCACGGCTGGCACCCCGTCGTTGTAACGCCCGAAGCGGGCGCTTACCTGGTTGACCATTCGCTTGATGACGGCCAATCGAAAGGCGTCGAAGTGATCAGAACGCGGTATATCGATCTCAGTTCAAATTTCAAGCGGGTGATGGGCGGGCCGACGCCTGCGGTTGAATCGCTGCGCAATAAAGAAGCGAGCGTGTGGGCGGCAGGCGGCGGCGGGGTTGTGAATCTTTTGCGGCGAACCGTGCGCTCGTGGGTTTACATCCCTGATGGCCAGATCGGCTGGTATCCGTATGCGGTGCGCGCAGGCCGTCGCGTCATCGAATCGCAGAAGGTCGCGGCGATCTACTCAAGCTCGTTTCCGGTGACTGCTCACCTGGCGGCCTGTAGATTGAAAGCCGCGACCAACAAGCCCTGGATTGCCGACTTTCGCGATCTCTGGACCGAAAACCACTATGCGGATTATTCGAGCGCGCTACGCAAGCGGCTGGATCAGACCATCGAATCGGGGTTGCTCGAAAAGGCTGATCTGCTCGTCACCGTATCCAACACCTGGGCGGACACGCTGCGCCGCATGACCGGCGGCAAAAAGCGCGTCGAGGTCATCCGCAACGGCTTCGACGCTACGGAGTTCGCCGGCCTACAGCGCCAGCGCCTCAACCAATGGACGATTACTTACGTTGGTAACTTTTACGGCGCGAAGCAAGACCCCACGGTTTTTTTTGAAGCCCTGTGCCGGGTGATCGCCAGCGGCAAGGTCGCCAAAGCAGATGTGCAACTCAAAATCGTCGGCGAGCCTGACGCTTACGCGCAGGAAGTCGTCAACCGTCTCGGTCTCGCCAGTGTAACTCACTTTACAGGATTCGTCTCGCACGGCGAAGCGCTGGCCGAGCAGGTTGATTCGTCGCTATTGCTTTTGATCCTGCATGGCGACCGCTCGAATGCCGGCCACGTGCCGGGCAAGTTGTATGAATATCTCGGCGCTCGTCGGCCCGTACTGGCCATCATCCCTGAAGACTTCGAGGCGGCGCGCATCATTGGCGAGACCGGCGCTGGCGTAACCGTCGAGGCGACGGACGCGGCTGGAATTGAGCGGTGTTTGTTGGATTCTTACGCGGCCTACAAATCGGATGCGGGTACGGCTGCGTGCCAGGGCGATCTGGCGGCTTATGAGCGCCGGCAGGGAGCGGCGCAACTGGCGGATCTTTTGTCGACCCTCGCTCGTCCGGCGCTTTGATGCATTGCGGTTTGAAGAAGGCCGCACGAGCAACCCAGCCTTGCCCGCTCCGGATGCGGGCAACAGCTATCGAGTTATTATCGTGGCAAAACTGGCTGCCAAGGCGCAGGCGGCATAAAACCAGCTATTGAAATATGTACCGAATAAGCTTTGCTCCTGAGCTTATAAAGACCGTTGTTTTCACGCTGCTGTATTTCCTTGGCGCGACACGGCTGGTTGCGTGGTGGAATCGCCGGCAGGTCAGAATACTCTGCTATCACGGAGTAACCCGGCGGCTGGATCGCATCCTGCACAACCCGCATAAATTACACGTGCGCTACGACCGCTTCGCGGCGCATCTGGATCACTTGCAGCGCCGCTACCGAGTCATCTCGCTCGGCGAATATCTGGCGGCAAGGCGTGAGGGGCGGCGGTTGCCCGACTATTCAGTCATCCTGACTTTCGATGACGGTTATCGCAATTTCCTGACCGTCATCGCGCCCTGCCTGGCCGCCCGCGCCATGCCGGCATCAGTATTTTTGGTTACAGATCGCCTTCGGCAAAACGGCGACCCGAATATGAACGGCCACTGGACGCCTGCCGATGACGAACTCTGCCTCTCCTGGACAGAGGCGCAAAACCTCAGGCGGCAGCAGCCGATTGAATTCGGCTCGCATACCTGCTCGCATACCGAGCTTCCGTCGTTGCCGCCGCAAGAAACCGTGCGCGAAATCCGCGATTCTTACACCGCCATTGTGGCGAATACCGATAACCGTGAAGTGGCGCTGGCCTATCCGCGCGGCAAGTATTCAGAATTGATCGTCGAGCAGGCGCGCTCAACCGGCTATGCCTGCGCTCTGACGACCGACGTTGGCACGAACGATATGCGCAGCGATCTGTTTACGCTCAAACGCATACTCATCGGCGATGACGACAACAAAGCCGCTTTTGCCGTGCGCGTTTCAGGACTGGCGCAATGGTTAAAGCGCCTGACCGGATAATTCATCAACCTCTGATCGCATGAGATCGCTATACATCTGTTATTTCAACACCGAAGAGCCGCTCGTACACACGCAGGTGTTGCCCTACCTGCGCGCCGTGGCAAGCAGCGGCGTCCGATTGCACCTGCTGACCTATGAGAAGCGCAGCCGCTGGCGCAACGGCGAGCGCGCCCGACGCCGCGAGTTGCGACAGCAACTGGCCGCCGACGGCATTCACTGGCACGCCTTGAAATATCACAAGCGCCCGTCGCTGGTCGCGACCGCTGGCGATGTGCTGCTCGGCATTCTCTACAGCGTCTGGTTAATCGTTCGCCATCGCATCGGCATCATTCACGCGCGGGCGCATGTGCCGGGAGTCATCGGCCTGCCGTTGAAGATTTTCCTGCGTCGGAAATTGATCTTCGACCTGCGCGGCTTGATGGCCGAAGAGTACGTCGATAACCGCGTCTGGTCGGCGGACAGCGCGCCGTTTCGTTTGGTCAAAGCGGCTGAAGGCGCGCTCTTGCGACGGGCCGACCGCATCATCGTGCTGACCGAGAAATTGAAAGCGATTTTATCGGCAAGCGCGCCGCCGGCAATCGAGACCGAGAAGATTTTCGTCATTCCCTGCTGCGCCGACCTGTCGCTTTACAGGTTGCCGCGCCCGACGCCCGTCGATGGCGAGGCGCGTCCGTTGACGCTGGTGTACGTCGGCTCGGTCACCGGGCGATATATGCTTGGCGAGATGATTGAGTTTTTCAAAGCGTTGCAGAGCAAACGTCGCGGCTGGCGATTTCTGGTCATCACGCGGGCCGATCACCGGCAAGTGCAGCGCGAATTCGCCAGCCGTGAGGTCGAGCCGGACAGCTACCGTGTGGTTGCCGCCGCGCCGCGCGAAGTTCCGAGGTTGCTTCTGGGCGGCGATGCGGCCATCTCTTTTGTCAAACCGAGCCTCGCGGTTTCGGCAATGTCACCTACAAAATTCGGCGAATACCTGGCCGCAGGGCTGCCGGTCGTCAGTACTTCGGGCGGCGACACGGACGTGCTGCTTGAATCGACAACCGTGGGCATTATCGTTCAGGAGTTCCACCGCGCGGCTTATGAAGTGGCTGCCGATCAGATGGTCGCGCTGCTAGAGAGTCGCCAGGTACATGAACGATGCCGCGAGGCGGCAGCGCGTTACTATTCGCTCGCCGCCGTCGGCGAACCGCGATACATTGCCGTGTACCGCTCATTGAACCAGTCGGACGCCACGGCCTCTGACGATGAAGCGTTAAGCGCGGCGCTGCCCGGCAGTCAGTCGTAAGCTGTGATCGGTTGAGATGGTGAGTTTATGAACAACGCGCTGAAAGTGCTGGCCCTCGCGCCTTATCCAGAGCAAGCGGCGTCGACGCGCTTTCGCATCGCGCAGTTCATCCCTTTGCTGCGCCAGCAAGGCATCGAATGCGAGTTGAAACCTTTCATCAGCACCCGGCAGTTTTCGCAGCTTTACCGCAAAGATCGCATGGGCCGCAATGCCATCGGCCTGGGGCTCGCGGCGGCAACGCGCATGATCGAGTTGCTATCGGCCAGGCAATGGGATGTGGTCTTCATCCAGCGAGAAGCGGCGCTGGTCGGGCCGCCCTGGTTTGAGCGCATGATTTCAAAAGTATTCCGCAAACCCATTGTGCTCGATCTTGACGACCCGCTGTGGATTCATTACACCAGCCCGGTCTACGGTCGGCTCGGTTCGCAGTTGCGCTGTCTGGACAAAACTGCCGAGTTGATTCGCCGTGCCGCGCACGTTGTCTGCGGCAATGATTTCATCGCCGAACACGTGCGCGAAATGGGGCTGGCCGCGACGATGTTGCCGACCATCGTTGATACACGCCGGTTCGCGCCAAAAGTCGATGGGCAGCCCGGCAAGCCGCCGGTGATTGGTTGGATTGGCACGCACACGACGCTGCCTTATCTGGAAGCCATCACACCGGCGCTAGAAAAGCTCGCTCGTAAGCACGCTTTTAAGTTGAAGGTCATCGGCGGCGGATGCGCCCTGAAGGTGCGCGGCGTCGATGTGGAAGAATCGGACTGGTCGCTTGAGCGCGAGGTAGAAGATTTTAGTTCGCTCGACATCGGCTTGTATCCGCTGACCGATGACCCGTGGTCGCGCTGCAAATCGGGATTCAAAGCGGTGCAATACCTGTGCTGCGGGGTGCCTTTCGTCGCCTCGCCGGTGGGCGTTGTCAAAGAGATTGCCGAGCAAAGCAATGCCGCCTTGCTGGCGTCGACGACGGACGAATGGTTTGCGGCGCTCGACCGGCTGCTCACCGATCAAGGGTTGCGCGCACGCATGCGCCGCACTGGGCGTGAGTTTGCTCTCGGTCGTTATCGCTTTGAAGATCAGGCGGCGAAACTGGGCGAGATACTGGTTGCTGCTGCGGCTCGCACGGATGGCGCGCCGGCGGCTCGCAAGGCGTTGGTGAGTTGATGCGAAACCGGCTGTTTGACATCTTCGTGGGGGTCGTGCTGATTGTTGGCTCGATCTCTTTGGGCATCTTCGTCGCTGATTCGCCCGATGTCGGGTTGACGATACTGGTCGGCCTGGTGCCGGTCTTCTTTTGCGTCGGGATTTTGCTGCGCCAACCGACCGACTTGCGATTCCTGCTGCGGCTGTTTTTGATCGCCCTGGCGGTGCGCTGGATCGTCGCTTTCCTGATCTATTCCAAGGGCCTGCAACCCTTCTTTGGCGGCGATTCCGAGACCTTTGACATCGTCGGCAACACCATCAGCCAGGCATGGCAGGGAAGGGGTAGCATGAATACCTCTTATATGGAGAGTTATGTCGGCTACGGGCGTTCAGGCTGGGGAATGTTTTACTACGTTGCCGCCGTCTATTACGCCATAGGGCAGAATCAACTGGCCATCCAGTTGCTCAATTGCGCGCTCGGCGCTGCCGCCTGCATCGCGGTTTATAAGATCGCCATGCTGGTTTATCCGCAGCCGCGCGTGGCGCGCCTCGCCGCTCTCATGATCGCCCTGTCGCCATCGATGATTCTGTGGTCATCACAGGTGCTCAAAGATGCGCCTATCGTTCTGAGCCTCTGCTTATGTTCGCTCTACACCTTGAAACTGCGCGAGCAGTTCAAACTCCGAAGCCTCATCATGCTGTTGTTGGCGCTCTTCTGTCTTTACGCGCTGCGCCATTACGCGGCTTATATTATGTTTATGGCAATCGCCGGGTCGCTGGTGCTGACGGCCAAACGATTCACGCCGCTCAGGGTCTTGCAGGGCGGCGCGCTGGCGGTCTTGCTCGGCATGGCGATGGTCTATTTTGGCGCTGCCAATGTGCCGAAGGAATCCTTCGACCTGAAGCGGATTCAGGCATCGCGTGAATGGTCGGCCAAAGAAGCAAAATCAGGATATGGCGGCGATGTTGACATTAGCGATCCGAAAGCGGCGATTAGCTTTCTGCCGGTCGGGTTGTTGTACGTCTTGTTTGCGCCGTTCCCCTGGATGATGACCAACCTGCGACAACTGATCACTTTGCCTGAATTGCTAATCTGGTGGGCGCTGGTGCCGATGCTCGTCAAGGGCTACTGGTTTGCCATCCGTCACCGCCTGAAAGAATCGTTTGCCATCTGTGTTTTTACCATCGGCTTGACGCTGGTCTACGCGCTCTATCAATCGAACGTCGGCACGGCCTATCGTCACCGCGCGCAGCTTTACATTTTCTTCATCATCTTCATCAGCATCGGCCTGGAGCTAAGGCGCGAGGCCAGGCAGCGGCAGCGAGTGCCCATCGCTCTGGAGCGACCGAGCCTGGCGTCGCTGGCAACCGCCACGGCAAAGACTCGTTGAGCAGGCTATCCGTCATCTTCGAGCCTCGAAGGAATTCCGCTTAACATGTGCGGCATTGTCGGAATCATCAGTTCAAACGCGCAGCCGTTGGATGAAGCCGTGCTGCGTCGTATGTGCGACGCCATCACCCATCGCGGCCCGGATGATGAAGGCTACTACTTTAACGCGCCCTGTGAAAGCGGCTCTGGCAGCCCATTTCAAGGCGGCCCTGTCGTCGGGCTGGGGATGCGGCGGCTGTCGATCATCGATCTCAGCACCGGCCATCAGCCGATCCATAACGAAGATCAGACGGTGTGGGTGGTGCTGAACGGCGAGATCTATAATTACCCGGAACTGCGCCTCGAACTCGAAGCCAGGGGGCATCGCTTCTATACCCACAGCGATACGGAAGCCATCGTCCACGCTTATGAAGAGTATGGCGACCAGACGCCGAAACATTTGCAAGGCATGTTCGCCTTTGCCGTGTGGGACGTGCGGCGGCAAAGCCTGTTGCTCGCCCGCGACCGGGTCGGTAAAAAACCGCTGCTCTATGCCATCACCGGCGGCCAACTGATCTTCGCTTCCGAGTTCCAGGCGATGCTCCGGCACCCGGACATATCGCGCGAAATCAACCCGGAAGCGCTCTCGGATTACCTGTCGTTTATGTGTGTGCCCGCGCCGCAGACGGCATTTCGCGGCATACACAAGCTGGAGCCGGGCCACACCCTGGTCTGGCAAAACGGCGACGCGAGAATCGAGCGTTACTGGACGCTTGATTTCAAAACCAAGCTCGACATCAGCGAGGAAGAAGCGGGCCGGCGGGCCATCGATTTGTTGCGCGATGCCGTGCGTGCGCGGCTGATGTCGGACGTGCCGCTGGGCGCTTTTCTATCGGGCGGCATCGATTCGAGCGCCGTCGTGGCGCTGATGAGCGAACTAGCGACCGAGCAGGTTAAAACCTTTTCCATCGGCTTCGACGAGCAGGACTTCAGCGAGCTTAAACATGCGCGGCGCATCGCTAAACGATTCGCCACCGACCATCACGAATTTATCGTGCGCCCCGATGCGGTTGAAGTGCTGCCGACGCTGGTGCGTCATTACGGCGAGCCCTACGCCGATTCGTCAGCCATCCCGACCTACTATCTGGCGAAGATGACGCGCCGCCACGTTACCGTGGCGCTCAACGGCGACGGCGGCGACGAGTGCTTTGCCGGTTACGAGCGCTATGCGGCGATGCGTATGGCCAATCGCTATCACCGGCTGCCGCAATTCGTTCGCAAGCAAATCGTCGAACCGGCTCTGGGAGCCTTTCCTGAGGCGGGCGCAACGCGCTCGCAACTCGGCAAGGCGCGGCGCTTCGTCGGCGTGATGGGGCGTCCGGCGGGCGAGCGTTATCTCAGATGGACGAGCGCCATCAACGATGAATTGAAGCTGGAGCTATGCACGCACGACTTTCTCGCGCAAACCAGCGCGGCGCTGCGCCACGTGGCTCCCTGGTTTGCGGGCAACGGCGCAATCGATGTGGTTGACCGCGCCTTGATGGCCGATACATTCAATTACTTGCCGAACGATCTGCTGGTCAAAGTCGATATCGCCAGCATGGCCGTGTCGCTCGAAGCGCGCTCGCCGTTTCTCGATCATCGCCTGATGGAATTTGCCGCCAGCCTGCCGGCCCACTACAAGCTGCGCGGCTGGACGACCAAACATCTGCTCAAGAAAGCGCTGCGCGGGCTGGTGCCCGCCGAAAACCTGACGCGGCGCAAGATGGGTTTCGGGGTGCCGCTGTCGCACTGGTTCCGCAGCGAACTGAAAGGCTTTCTCAGCGACACGGTGCTCTCCGAGCGCGCCTTGCGACGCGGCTATTTCAAGCCTGCGGCGGTGCGCCAATTGGTTGCCCAGCATACGGCGGGCAAGCGCGATTACTCGCATCAGCTATGGACATTGCTGATGCTCGAACTCTGGCACCAGGAATTCATTGATTAAGATAGACGAAATCGCCCCATCAGCGCCGCTTGTTCAGAAAGCGGCGCGGCATTCGTCATTTGCTAAAGAGGTGGAGCGCCCCTTGCCAACTTTGCCACTGCGCATCGTCCGCATCATTGACCGTCTGAACATCGGCGGCCCGGCCAAACATGTGACCTGGCTGGCGGCGAGCCTGCGCGACCACGAATTTACCACGACGCTGATCACCGGCACCGTACCGCCCGGCGAAGGTGATATGAGTTACTTTGCGCGCGAGGCCGAGGTCACGCCGCTGGTCATCAACCAGATGAGTCGCGAATTGAGCCCGCGCGACCTGCTGGTGATAGCCAAACTGGTTCGCCAACTGTTCAAGCTCAAGCCGCAGATTGTCCACACCCATAAGGCGAAAGCCGGGGCGACGGGCCGCGTCGCGGCGACGATCTACAAGTGGTTGACGCCTTCGGCGCTCTGGCTGCGCCCGCGCCCGTGTAAGATCGTTCACACTTATCACGGCCACATCTTTCACAGCTATTATGGGGCGGCCAAAACCCGCCTGTTTATCGCCATCGAGCGCGCCCTGGCGCGGCTGTGTACGGATCGCATCATTGTCATCAGCGAACAACAGCGGCAGGAAATCTGTGAGCGCTTCGGCGTCGGGCGTCCGGCGCAGTTTCGCATCGTGCCGCTCGGCCTCGATCTGGACGAGATGAAAGACCGTCGCGGCCCTTTGCGGCAGGAACTGGGCATCCAGGATGACGAAATTGCCATCGGCATCGTCGGGCGGTTGTGCGAGGTCAAGCATCACGGCTTGTTGATTGAAGCCGCGCGGCGCGTGGCCGAAGCCAATCCGGCATCGCGCATCCGCCTGGTCGTCGTCGGCGACGGCCACCTGCGCCCTGATCTGGAAGCTTTATCACAAAACCTGGGCATTGCCGACCGCGTCAGTTTCACCGGATTCCGCAAAGATGCCACGGCGATTTATGGCGAATTCGACATCGTCGCGCTGACCTCGCTCAACGAAGGCACGCCGCTGACGTTGATCGAAGCGATGGCCTGCGGCCGCCCGCTGGCTGCTACGGAAGTCGGCGGCGTCTGCGATGTGATGGGCCAGCGTCGCCGGTCACAGCAGGGCTTCACGGTTTGGGATCACGGCGTCACCGCCCGTAGCGACGACGCTGAAAGTTTGGCGCGGGCGCTACAGTTTCTGATTGAGCGGCCCGAACTGCGCCGCCAGATGGGCGCGCGCGGACGCCTCTTTGTCCGCACGCGGCTTTCGAAAGAACGATTGATCAACGACATCAAAGAAGTCTATCGCGAGTTGACCGGAGTGGCCGCCGAAGGTACTGCGGCGCGCGCACCTCAATTCTTGGCGCAGTCTCAGTGGGAGTAACTATGAAAATTTTAATCACGGGTGGAGCAGGGTTCATCGGCTCGCATTTGGCCGAACGGCTTCTCGAACGCGGCGACGAGGTCTGCATCATCGACGATCTATCGACCGGCTCGATTGAAAACCTCACGTTCATCAAGAATCACCCAAAGTTCACCTATCACATCGACACCATACGCAACTATCGCTTGACCGCCGAGTTGGTGGATATGTGCGACATCGTCTATCACCTGGCGGCAGCGGTCGGCGTGCGCCTGATCGTTGAAAGCCCGGTCAACACCATCGAAACCAATATTCGCGGCACCGACATCATCCTGAGTCTGGCCGCCAAGAAGCGCAAGCGCGTCGTTGTAACTTCGACCTCAGAAGTCTATGGCAAGCGCAACAGCGTGCCATTCAAAGAAGATGACGACCTGGTGATGGGGCCAACCAGCAAAGGCCGTTGGAGCTATGCCTGCTCGAAGGCAATTGACGAATTTCTGGCCATCGCCTACTGGAAAGAGAAGCGCGTGCCGACGGTCATCGTGCGGCTGTTCAACACGGTCGGGCCGCGCCAGACGGGCCGCTATGGCATGGTGATCCCGAACTTTGTGCAGCAGGCGCTCCTGGGGCAGGACATCACGGTTTACGGCGACGGCTCGCAGACGCGCTGCTTCACGCACGTCAACGACGTGGTCGGCGCGCTGATTCAAGTCGCCGAGCATCCGCGCGCCGTCGGCGAGGTTTACAACATCGGCAGCGATCACGAAGTAACCGTCCTTGAACTGGCCCAGAAGATCAAGAAGATGATCGGCTCGGAATCGCGCATCGTCTTTACACCCTATGATGAAGCTTATGAAGAAGGCTTCGAAGATATGATGCGCCGGGTGCCGGACATCTCGAAGGTGCGCGCCTTGATCGGCTACGACCCGCGCACTGATTTTGAGGGCATACTGGAGAGCGTCATCGATTATCATCGTTTAAGAATGCTGGGCGAAGTCGGCGTTCCCGCCGGTTCGCTGGTCTTCCAAGTCTCATAAGCCGCTGCGGATAATTACCCTGACAGCGAGCTGCCTAAAAAGGTTGTCTTATGGCCCCAACCGTCGTAGTTCTTTGCACCTTCACGCTTGGCATACTGCTCACCGCGCTGGCACGGCGCACCGCCTATCGTTTCGGCTTCGTGGCCGCGCCGCGAAAAGATCGCTGGCATCAGAAGCCGACCGCCTTGATGGGCGGCGCTGCCATCTACACGGCGTTCGTTGCCGGCTATGTAATCTTCATGCCAAATCTGCGAGCGACCCTGCCGATCCTTGCCGGCGGCACGCTGCTGTTTGTGACCGGCCTGATCGACGACCGTTTTCAGATCAAGCCCTATGCGAAGCTGGTGTTGCAATTGATCGCCGCTGCGATTGTGGTTTATTCCGGCCTGCATCTGCCGTGGGTGAACTATGAATGGGTGAATGATTTTCTGACGATCTTCTGGCTGGTCGGCATTACCAACGCCATCAACCTGCTCGACAACATGGATGGCCTGGCCGGCGGCATCGCGGTCATTTCGTGTGCCTTTCTGACGCTGACTTTTCTGTTGAACGGTCAGTCGGCGGAAGCCGTAATGCCGGCGTTACTGGCCGGCGCGGCGCTCGGTTTCCTGGTCTTTAACTTTAGCCCGGCGACGATCTTCATGGGCGATTGCGGCTCGATGTTTTTGGGCTTCATGTTAAGCGGCACCGCGTTATTGAGTAATACCGCACGCTTCCGCAGCCTGACCTCTGTGCTGCTGACGCCGGTGCTGATCTTGATGATTCCCATCTTCGACACCTGCATGGTGACGATCACGCGCAAGCTCTCAGGCAGGCCGATTTCGCAAGGCGGGCGCGACCACACCTCGCACCGCCTGGTCGCCCTCGGCGTGACCGAGCGGCGCGCTGTGCTGATGCTTTATCTGTTCGCGACGCTCTCCGGGTCGCTGGCTTTGCTGGTGCGCCTGTTGGAAACCACGGTTGTGCTGGCGCTGGTGCCGGCTTTTGCGCTCCTCGTGCTCGGTCTGGGCCTGTATCTCGGCAAGGTGCGGATCACCGAAGAAGCCGAGCCGTTTGAAGGGCCGCGCATTCTCAATGCGGTCGCCGAATCACCATACAAGCGGCGCATCGTCGAGGTATTGCTTGATGTTGTATTAATTACTCTGGCTTATTATGGCGCTTATGTGCTGCGGTGGGATGGCCAATTGCCCGACGAGCAACTGGCGATTTTTATGAAGACCTTGCCGCTGGTGATCATCGTGCAGATCGTCAGCTTGCTGGCGGGCGGCGTCTATCGCGGATTGTGGCGTTACATCGGCGTTGCCGATCTGCTGGTGAGTGCCCGCGCGATTCTCGGCGGCGGCGCAGTGAGCGCCATTGTAGTTTTTGCTATGTACCGCCTTCAGGGGCCGTCGCGGGCGGTCTTCATGTTGGACATCCTGCTGTTGGCTCTGCTGCTCAGCGCCAGCCGTTTGTCATTCCGTCTGTTCCGGCAGTGGCTGGTTGGCAATGTCGTGGCCCGGCACGACGCCAAGCCGGTCTTGATCTATGGCGCGGGCGACGGCGGCGAAGTCCTCATACGCGAACTGCTGAACAACGCCGATCATCCGTATGCGCCGGTCGGCTTCATCGATGACGATGCCATGAAAGCCGGCAGGCTGATGCATGGCGTACGCATATTCAGCAGCCATCAACTCAAGGATCTGATTCACGCGCACGGCGTGAGCGAAGTTCTCATCTCCAGCCTGAAAGTGCCCGAAAGTAAACTGGATCACATTCGTCGCATGGGCATCGGCCTGAAGAAGATGAGTATTCGCATCGAATAAGTGGCGACTGGTCTAAACCAGAATGCAATGGCTATGGCCACAGGCAGGAGCGAATGAGCAGCGAGCCCGTATTTCCGCGCCGCGAGGGCGCGCCTTCTGATACCAATAAATCTAGCCGCCGGAAGTGGACTTCGGCCCTTGCCGTGCAAGTTTACGGCGTGCGCATCGGCATACGCACCAATTGTGTGGCGACGCTGGAGCAGATCAAAGAGCGGCTTCCTCAGGGTTGGAAACCGTTAACGTCGCCGGTTGTTGATGGGACGTATTCCATCTATGTTGCAGACAATTCGCCGCCGAGGATTCGCCAATACCATTTGCTGTATAACGACAGCGGCTTGCAGGCGCGGGCGCTCGACATCGGAAAAATCCTCGGCATACTTGAATACTCGATCCACCTGCATATTGGAGCCGCCACCCGCCAGCGCTTCTTCATACACGCGGGCGTCGTCGGCTGGCGTGATCGAGCGATCATCATTCCGGGAAGAAGTTATTCGGGCAAGACATCGCTGGTTGCGGCTCTGGTAAAGGCCGGCGCAACTTATTACTCCGACGAGTTCGCGGTGTTTGATGGGCGTGGCCGCGTCCATCCCTATCCCCTGGCGCTTTCCATACGCCAAACTGGCAGCGGCGCGATGCAGCGATGGCCGGTTGAAAAACTTGGCGGGCGGCGCGGCGGCAAGCCTCTGCCCATCGGCCTGGTGATTTTGAGCCGCTATCAGGAGGGTGCTGAATGGCAGCCCAGATCGCTGTCGTCGGGACGCGCCGTGCTGGCGCTGGTCGCCAACGCTTTGTCGGCTCGACAACAGCCGACCGCATTGCTGCCCGTCTTGCGCCAGGCCGTCGCTCATAGCGCGGTGCTTGATGGCGTGCGCGGCGAAGCCGACGAGACGGCGGCGGCGATTCTCACATGGATTGACCGGGATTCCAGAGTATGAAATCCAATAAAACAAGAACGGAGAAGCTGAATATGACTACCTCTTTTGCCCCGCAGGCGCGACGTGAAGGGCTGGTTATTGAAGAGGCCGAAGACGAGTTGCTGGTCTACGACCTGGAACGCCACGAAGCGCATTGCCTGGAGCGCACGGCGGCGTTGATCTGGCAGCAGTGCGATGGCCAGTCAACCCTGCCGGTAATCATCAAGCGGTTGCAGGAACAGCATAGCCTCGCCGTCGATGAGGACATCGTCTGGATTGCGTTACGCCGGCTCGACCGGGCGCGCCTGCTCGAAGAGCGCCTCAAAGTGCCGGCGGGATTGCCGCGACGCGCCTCGCGACGTGACATGATGCGCAAAGTCGCGGTCATCGGCGGGATGGCAGTCTTTTCGATCCTTGCGCCGACGGCGGCGGAAGCCGCGTCACGCAATGTCAGTTGCAAACACGTCCTTAAGAGCGGCCTGCCGGAAAATAATCAGTGTTGCAACGGCAACAAAGGCATCTGCCACATCACCCACGATGGCGATGGCGTCTGCGGCCCAGAGCCTTGTTAAAGCGCGGGCTTTGGGACGGGCGCGGGAGTTGGCGCGTGTGATCGGCGGCTTGCCGCCCAGTTGAGGGAAACTCTTGCCAGATGAGCGAAAATCCATGCCAGTGAAGCCGCCTGCGGAGCGTCTCTTCTTTGCTTTTATCGATGGCGTTTTTCACCACGTGTGCGCCGAATGCGATGCGCTGTGCTGTCGCGGCATGGGCTTTCGCGGCAGTTTGCAACGCGAAATGCCGACCTTGATCACTTTGTATCCCGTATTACAAAGCATGGCCGTGTCGCGCTGGGGCAATATCTTGACCTTTGCCAGTCCGGCGGGGCGCTGTTTCTTTCTCGGTGATGATAAGCTCTGCGGCATTGAGCAGCGCCACGGGAAAGCGCTCAAGCCAGGGATCTGCGTGCTCTTTCCGTTCAACGTTTTTATACGCATAGGCAAGGTGATTGCCGTCTCTCCGAGCTTCATTTGCCCGCTGCGCATACAGGTGCCGGCGCGACCAGACGAGGTTGAAGGCGCACATGCGAAAATCGCCGCGTCGCTCGATGAAAGCGGCATGCTGGATGAGGCGTACATCGAGACACAGGTTCCGCAGGCGGTCTTGCACCGCTCGGAAGATGCGGCATCAGCGCTGCGACGCGAAACCGTCTTTCGCGACGCCTGTGCGCTGGCGCTGGGCAAGCGGCGCTTTGGCGATCTGCTGCGCGAGCAATCCTCGGATGTGGCGGCGTTTGACGAATGCGTTGCGCGGGCATTGCAGGTGATGGGACTGCCACAAGCGCATGGCAGCGCCTCGCCCGACGCGGTGGATGATTTGTTGATCGCCCTAGCGCCGCCGCTGCGCATGCACATGCTGCGGCTGAGCGCCGAAGGGGCGCTGCGGGCGCTGGCTTTAGGCGAAGCGGCGCTTCGTCAGGTGTTGCCGCTGATGCAAGGGCAGACGACGGCTCAGGGGGCGCATCAGGTCTTGATTGCCACAGGGCCGGCGGCGCGCTTGCTGGCTCAGGCCGATGAGCCGCTCGACCTCGGCAAAATCGCCAACCTGCAAGCTCCGGCCTTCGGCGACTCGGAGATGAGTCTCACGGCCTTTCGCGCTCTGCGCGAGATCTGCCAGTCGAGAAGCGCGTTGAGCGCCCTGGAACGCATATTAAAGCCGTCGATGACGGCGGCAGCGCGCGCCGTGTTGCTGTTTCAGTTCGGATCGCAGATCGAACCCTTGCTGCGGCCTTCCCGTCAGCGATCAACGGTTCGCCAGTAAGCCAAACAAATAACCTATGCCAACTGCTGTCTCCGCCAAATCCATGCGCCGAAAAAGCTCTCTAGCCGAGGCAACCGGATGCCTGGTGGCTGCCGCTTACACGCAAGCCTGGCGTAGCGCGCCGCCGCCGCTGATGCTTGCGGCAAGCGAGCTTCAAGAGATTGCGCCGCTGCTATTGCAAACCGGCGGCGCTGCCTTGATCTGGCGGCGGCTTCGCTCCACCCATCTCGCCGGACACGCGGCTGCCCAGCAGTTGCGACAGGCGCACCGCTTACACCTTCTGCAAGCCGGCGTGCGGGAAAGCGAGATCTGCAAAGCGATCACTTATCTCCACAGCGCTGGCATGGAACCGTTGCTCGGCAAAGGCTGGGCGATTGCGCGACTTTATCCAGAGCGCGGCCTCAGACCGTTTGGCGACATTGATCTTTACGTCCACCCGCAGTCCTATGCGCGGGCCGTCAACGCCATTACGACGCCGGGCGCGCCTTCTGTGCCGATAGATTTGCACAACGGCATACGTCCGCTCGCCGACCGGCGCTTTGAAGAAATATATGATCGATCACATCAACAGATGCTGGGCGGACTCGCGATTCGCGTTTTGAGCGCCGAGGATCACCTGCGCCTTCTGTGCCTGCATATGCTCGGACACGGCGCTTGGCGGCCAAGCTGGCTATGCGATATTGGAGCGGCGGTCGAAGCGCGACCGGATGATTTTGACTGGGATTATTTTTTGAGCGGCGACCGGCGGCGGACGCGCTGGGCGGTTAGCGCCATCGGTTTGGCGCGCTACCTGCTCAAAGCCGAGACCACTGGCCTGCCGGCGTCTGTGCGTGACACACGCCTGCCAGAGTGGCTGATTCCGAGCCTGCTGCAACAGTGGGGAAAATTACAAATCCCCCATGGCTGCCGCACACGCATGGCCGCGCACCTGAACGCTCCGAGGGGCCTGTTGAAGGCGTTGCGCCTGCGCTGGCCGAATCCTATCGAGGCGACCGTCGGCACGGGCGGCCCATTTAACGACTGGCCACGCCTGCCCTTCCAGATAGGCGAAAGTCTGTTGCGAACCGCAGGCTTTGTGATTCACCAGATCAAATCAGCCGGCACGCCGGCGCGCACGTTTGATGCGCAGGATTTTCTGTAGCCAATGCTACTTTTTACGAAATCTTGTGGCTTGCCGGAGCGCTTCCCCGATCAGGGAAGGCGGGCTGCCAGGCATCAAGTAATTCGCGTTGACTTTTGTCGATGCATCTCATAGGCTGAGAGCCACCTGCGTGAGGAAGCCCTGAATGCTCGCCATCAGGAGTACTTCGTAAGCTGGCTGTTTGGCATTCAACTGGAGGAAATATGAAAAAGCATGGTTTGAAAGCCCCCGTTAGTTTCCTGCTGCTGCTGCTGGTATTGGCCGCCTTCTGCTTTAACAATTTTGCGGTCTTCGGCGCGAGCGAGGATTCTGAAGCGAATCTGGTTAACAATCTTCCTGCTTTTGAAGAGTCCACAGGCACACTGACGGTGAAAGGCTCGGTTTTGCTGAACGGACAGCAGGCCAGAACCGGCACGACGGTGGTGAATGGCAGCGTCATTCAAACCGACACCGGGGCGCACGCCTTGATCGAAGCCGGGCCGCTGGGTCGGGTTGATATCGATCCCATCACAGCCATCTTGCTGACCTATGGCGATCAATCCGTACAGGCGAGTTTGAACAAGTGCGGGCAGGGCGTGACGCTGAATTTGCCCGCAGGCGTCCATGGACTGGTTAAGGTGGTTCACATCAGCGATGTCGGCGTTCTGTCGGAGCATCGCGACCTCGACGTGAAAGTCTATCGCGGCCAGGTTCTGGTCAAGTACGGACAGGGCAAAGAGCGCCAGATGAAAGCCGGCGACCACCGCGATTTCGACAACGCGACGGAGGTTTCAGCGAGCGGCGATGCGGTCTTTAAAGTCTATTGTGATGAAAGCCACATAGTGCCGCTGCTTGGCCTGCCGGCGCTGGCCATTCCGTTCATCGCCGGCGGCGCGGCTGCCACGATACCGCCGTTTCTCAGCACCTTGCAGCCCTGAGCCCAAACGCAATCCTCAGTTAGTGTATCGCCGCGCCTGCACAAGTCCTGCGGGCGTATTTTTTTGCGCGCTTCGCTGGCGATGCAGCGCACCGCCTATCCAATGAGCGGCGCGCGGGCGGCCTGAATGATGGCTCGCGAACGGCGGTCTGCCGCACAACAAGTATCACAAGCCTGCCTTTGCGGCGGATGCGTCTAAGAATCTGCCGCAATCCGATGACTTCCACGAGAAGCCATCGGACTTCACCTCTCCTGCTTTCCTGCCACTGGCGCTCTCGCCGTAAACCGCACCCGCCCATTATCGACGCCGACGATAAATTCGATAGCCTCGGTCGCCAACTCGCGCTTGATCTGCGCGGCGCGCGCCTTCAAAAACTCGGTAAAGGTTTCCAGTGTCAACGAGCCGACGCGCTCGCCGCATTTGCGCTTGGCGGCAATCAGCGTGTCGTAGAGTTCGCTGATCTTCTCCGGCTCGCTTTGCAAATCATGGAAACGAATCGCCGCCAGATGTTCGCGCAACGCCGTCTGCGCTTCCACCGTCGGTGGCCGCCCGCTCTCGTCGCGCTCCTGGGTTTGCCGTCGCCACAACTCCCGCATCACGTTGTAACGCGCCACCAGGCCGTTATAACGAAAGCGCTGGCTGAAAGAAATATTGCGTGTATCGTAAAGCCGCTTGATCGTCGTTTCGACGCGCCCCCTGGTATCGTTAGGCGGGCGCGTGCTGCCGCCGTTGAAGAAGATGTCGTACTCGATCTTCAATCGGCGCATTTCATATTCGAGACGCTCAAGCTCTTCGTCAATCGGATTGACTTGCCTGGATTCCATTCCCATCCTCGGGCGGGGACTTAGCTGCACGATGCGGGGTCGTGCTAGAATGTAAGGCAGGCACTTACCTGTGTCAACGGTAATCGCATGGCGAATGAACGATTGAGATCGCTGCCTTCAATCGAGCGATTGCTCGCGCGCCCGGCTGCCGCGCGCCTGGCTGCGCAGTTGGGCCGCGACCGCGTCCGCGACCTGTTGCGCGACATCCTCGACAATCTGCGGAAAGAGTTGTCAGAAGTCAGGAGTCAGGAGTCAGGAGTTGAGATTTCGACGAACGGTGATCACGAAGAGGTTGACTCCGCACTCCGCACTCCGCACGCCTTACTCTACGAGATCGACCGCCGGCTTGAAGCGCGCGGCGATCAGGCGGCGCGGCCTTCGTTGCAATGTGTGATCAATGCTACAGGCGTCATTATTCATACGAATCTCGGACGCGCCCCGCTGGCCCGTGAAGCGATTGCCGCGTTGACCGATGTGGCGGCCAATTACTCGAATCTCGAATATGATCTTGAACGCGGCGAGCGCGGTCACCGTGAAGCGCATTGCCAGGAACAACTCTCGCGGCTGGTTGGAAGCGAAGCAGCCATCGTTGCCAACAACAACGCGGCGGCGGTGATGCTGGTGTTAAACACCCTGGCCGAAGGCGGCGAGGTCATCGTCTCGCGCGGCGAGTTGATCGAAATCGGCGGCAGCTTTCGCATTCCCGATGTCATGGAAAAAAGCGGCGCGCGGCTGCGCGAAGTCGGCACCACCAACCGCACGCGCATCGGTGATTACGAGCGCGCCATCAACGACCAGACGCGATTATTGCTGCGCGTGCATCCGTCGAACTATCGCATTATCGGCTTCACCGAGCGCCCGGCGCTTGCCGAACTCGTCGACTTGTCGCGCCGGTCGGGCATTCCAACATTTGAAGATTTGGGCTCTGGCTGTCTCCTTGATCTCGCGCCTTACGGCGTCAAAGACGAGCCGCTGGTTGGCGAATCGCTCAACGCCGGCATCTCGGTCGTCAGCTTCAGCGGCGACAAGCTGCTCGGCGGGCCGCAATCCGGCATCATCGCCGGAACGCGAGCCATCATTGACCAGGTGCGCCAGAACCCGCTGATGCGCGCTCTGCGAGTCGACAAGCTGACTTATGCGGCGCTCGAAGCGACCCTGCGGCTTTACGAGCGCGGCGTCGCCCCTGTGCGCGTGCCGGTGATTCGCGCCATGGCGGCGAGCTTCGCCGAACTCGGTGAGCGCGCCGCGCGCTTTTGTGATTTGGTCATGCAAATTACTCAGGGGAGAATGCGGGCGGCGGTTGAAGACGGCGATTCGGTGATCGGCGGCGGCGCGGCTCCCGAAGTGAAACTGCCGACGGCGCTGGTGGCAATCAGCAACGAAGCCTTGAGCGCGTCGGCGATTGCCGAACGGCTGCGCGCCTACGCTATACCGATCATCGTGCGCACCGAGCGTGACCGCGCGCTAATCGATCTGCGCACTGTCGCGACCGACGAGGAAGCCGTCATCCTCGACGCGCTGGCTGCCATCGCGCAACCCGTGGCGCTGCCGGCAGCATCAGTAGAAGCATAATGATGGAGTCCAGGGAGTCTTGAAAGTCTGGACAGATGTTCAATACCCAATCGGAGAGGTAGAAGAAGATGTTTTTGGTGTCCTTGATCTGGATGCAATCGCAGCCTTTATCGAAGACCGTCATCGTCGTGGCGTCGTTGCTGTTTGTTCTGGCAATCGTCCTGCTCGTCTACTTTCTGCGCAAGCTGAAAGCGAGCAGCAAGACGGACGAGGATTGGAACCTGACACGTAGCAGCCTCTTTGTCGAGCCAGCGGCTGAAGCCTCTGTAGCCGATGCTACACATGCTACTGAGAGACTGGCGACGCCAGAGCCGGACGAGCCGGCCACGCGGCAGCGGGTGAGCGAGGCGCTTGACGCCGAACCGCAGATAATCGATACCCCTCCCACGATTCCACCAGAGCCGCCCGCCGCGCCAGAGCCGACAGCAGCGCCGCCTGCCACCGAGTTGTCTGCCACCACGCCACCCGCCCGCGACGAGCGCCGCACGCAGTTGTTCAGCAGTTCGCCACCGCCGCGCCAGGCGGGTGCCACCGAAATGCTTTCGAGCTTGCCGTCTGAACCGATCATCGCGCCGGCGACAGACGAGGCGACGCCGTTCGATGCAGGCGTTTGGGATGGATTAGAGGAAGCCCAGCCGCCCGCGACGAGCGCGGTGACTCATGAATTGCGTTCGCCTGCCGCCCCGCCCCTTGCGCCGCCGGAGGCAGCCGAGCCGCCGCTAACCGCGCGCGTCGATCAACGCCCGCCGCGCGCTGCTTTTGAGCCGCTCGTCGTCGAACCGATCCGCCCGCCGCGCGAGCCGTTCGAGCCGCCGGTCATCAACCCCATCACGCCGCGCGAGCAGACCGCTTTGCTCGGCACGCGATCTGAGGCGACGCCGGCAACCCCCGACCGCTATTCGCCGGACGAACCGACTCGCGCCGCCGCCGAAAAGCCGTCTGCGGCTGAAAGTAATCTCTATCACCAATCGCCAAAGCCGGAGCCGACCGCGCCGCTTTATTCGGACAGCGCCGCGCGCCGTGATCGCGCCGTGGATCTCATCACGTCGCAGCCGCCTGCATCGAGCGAGCCGGATGCTGAACAGTGGGATACCGCTTCTTTGGCGCAGGTCAATCGCGCCCGGTCGGCGCGTAAGCCTGCGGGCGCGGTGCTCGGCCTGCCTATGGAGATGAGCCATGCGCCGCTCGTGCTCGGCACGCCCGCAAAGTCCCGCGAAGAGATGGGCATCGGTAGTCTGACCAGCTATGGCAAAGTCGATAGGGAAGGCGGGCGCGGTGGATTGATCACGCTGTTGATTGCGTTGTTGATTTTTGGCGGCGCGGTGCTGGCCTATTTCCTGGTTCCGTCGGTGCACGAGCGCGTCAACGCCTGGGTTGCTCGCACCCGTGGCATCGATCCGAATGAGCAAACATCGACGCAGCCGAAAGCGATGATCTTCCCGTCGCGGGTGCCCGAATCCGACAAGAACACCGTCCACGCGAAAGGCGCGGTGCAGAACATTTCGAGTGAAACGCTCGAAAACCTGTCGCTTGAAGTGCAGTTGAATAAATCGGCCAACGAAACCGAAACGCTTAACGTGCCGGTCACACCCGCGCAACTCGCGCCAAACGATCAAGGCGCTTACGCCTTCGATTACGATAGCAAAGGCGTTTCCAGCTATACCATCAAGCACCTGTCGAGCAACGGCAAAGAAGTGCGCTTCACCGCGCCGGGACAGAAATAGGGATCGGGGGCCAGGGGCCGGGGGCCGGTCGAGAAGAGGGAAATGGTCGAAGGTGAAAGAGGAAAGCAGCATCCACCGTTTTCCCTTTTACGTTCGACTCTTTTCCTAATCCCGGCCCCCAGCCCCTGACCCCCGGCCCCCTTTTATTACTGTTGCCCGGCCAGGGGCTTGCGCTTATAATACGCTCGCTGAAAGCTGGGCGCTTCCATAGATCGGCCCACTTCGGCGGCTGCCCCTTCTGATTCGTCCGCAATTCTGATCGCTTGCTTGTCGGTTGCGAGCGGTTCCGCCCGTCGGTTACCCGTCCCCACGCGTTTCATTGCGAAAACCAGACGAGCTTCTATGAGGCGATAGCCCATGTCACCGAGTATAGATCAATTGCTGACCATTGCCTGTAGCAAAGGCGCTTCCGATCTGCACATCAAAGCCGGCAGCTTTCCCTTCATGCGCATTAATGGCGAACTACAGCCGATGGTCGAAGCGCAGCGACTCTCCGCCGAAGACACGCTCAACATGGCTTTCTCGATTATGAACAACCGGCAGAAGCAGCGCTTCAGCGAGATGAGCGAAGTCGACATTGCTTACGGGGTATCGGGGCTGGGCCGTTTCCGCTGCAACATCTTTCAGCAACGCGGCACCGTCGGTATGGTGCTGCGCGTCATTCCGACGACCGTACGCACGGCAGAAGAGTTGCGCCTGCCGCCGGTGATCGAAAAGATCGCCGACGAGCCGCGCGGCCTGGTGCTGGTCACCGGCTCTACGGGGTCGGGCAAATCAACGACCCTGGCGGCAATCATCGATTACATCAACCGCATGCGCGCCGGCCACATCGTCACCATCGAAGACCCCATTGAATTTCTGCACCGCGATAAGAAATCTTATGTCAACCAGCGCGAGGTCGATGTCGACACGCGCAGCTTTTCCGAAGCCCTGCGCGGCGCTCTGCGGCAAGATCCGGATGTCATCCTGGTCGGCGAGATGCGCGATTACGAGACCATCGAAACAGCACTGACGGCAGCCGAGACCGGACATCTTGTGTTATCTACATTACACACGCTTGATGCGACGGAAACCATCAACCGCGTCGTCTCGGTCTTTCCGCCGCACCAGCAGCGCTCGATTCGCCTGCAACTGGCGAGCGTCTTGCGCGGCGTCATTTCGATGCGCCTGGTGCGCGCCGCCGAAACCATTCAGGGGCGCGTCCCGGCAGTCGAAGTGATGATGGTGACGCCCTACATACGCGATTGCATCATTCACGCCGAGAAGACGGCGCTGATCCGCGATGCCATTGCGCAGGGCACCTCGCAATATGGCATGCAGACCTTTGATCAGTCGCTGTTTGATCTCTATTCTCGCAGCTTGATAACATATGAAGAGGCGCTCAATGGCGCTACCAACGCCGACGAGTTTAAGTTGAGGGTTTCCGGCATTCGGTCGGTTTCCGATCAAGCGCGCGAAGAGATGGAGCGCACACGTCGGCGCACAGGCACCGGCGGGCTCGACGCCAACCGGCCCGAAACCAAGCAGTTTGTTAATTGGCTTTTAGAAGGCACAGAACAGGTGACGCGATAAGCGACGGCTCGGCGCGCGACCCCGAAGCGCGCACCGAGGCAGCGCCGTCACGGCGCGGCGCGGACACGGAAAAGCGCCGCCAGCGGATCTTTCAAAGAGCTTTGAACATCCTGTCGGCGCGACCGCGCAGCGAAGCCCAGTTGCGCGAGCGCTTGCTGGCTAAGGAATGGGCCGATGCCCAACTGGTTGACGAGTGTATCGCGCGCCTCAAAGAACTCGGCTACGTTGACGATACGACGTTCGCTGAAAGTTATGTGAATTACCGTATGACGGCCCGAGCCGTAGGGCGGCAGCGGCTGGCGCGCGAACTGGCATTGAAGAAAGTCGCCCGGCAGACGATTGATCGCGCTCTCGATGAAGCGTTTGCAGAGACCAGTGAAGAAGCCCTGATTGACCGCGCCCTTGCCAAGCGCCTGCGGGCGCACGGTCGCCCCACCGACAGGCAGAGCGCCAAGCGGTTGTTCGATCACCTGATGCGGCTCGGCTTCGGTTACGACCTGATCGTCCGCAAGCTGCGCGAGCTTCAGGCAGAGGTAGCAGGAAATGATGAATGATGAATGATGAATCGTGCGTTTCTTACCAGTTCATCATTCATCATTCATCATTCAAAAGTGGGTGTTCCATGAATCTAGGGAAAGAGCGGCGCGAGGCAAAGCGCATCAGCTACATCTGCGAAGTGGAATGCGAAGGCGCGGGAATCAGCCGCCTGGCCACACGCATCACCGACCTCAGCACATCCGGCGCGTTCATCGATTCCATGACCAACTATGCGCACGGCACGCTGCTGCTCCTCAAGTTCCGGGTCAAAGGCCATCTCATAGAAACCCAATGTGAAGTGCGCTACAGTTTACGGCAGATGGGGATGGGGGTGCGCTTCGTGAATATGCAGCCGGAAAGCCTGGCGGTGCTCGAACATCTCATCGACGGCAAGCCGCTGGTTGCGACGTTGCAGGCCGCCGCGCCTGCGCCCGCCGGCAACGTACGGTATATGCTGACCGGCAACTTTGCCATCGTCAGCCTTTTCGACGTGATTCAGATCGTCGAAAACAATCATCTGACCGGCGCGCTGGTCATTGCGGCGTCCTTCGTCGAGGGCGAGATTCAGTTCACCGAAGGCCGTATCATTGGCGCGCAAATGGCCGGAGCCGTCGGCCAGGATGCCCTCATCAAGTTTCTCGATGTCACCGAGGGCACCTTCACCTTCAACAAAACCGAGATCGATTATCCGCGCACCATTCAAGCCGGCAGCAACATGGGATTGATGCTCGACCTGTTGCGCCTCAAAGACGAGGAAGCCGCCTTCTCTTCACTCGCCGACTAGCAGGCTGTCCATCGGCAATTCGTGCGGCGACGCAGCGGACGCTGCGAGTTGAAAGCCGCCTGGCTCGTGGACTGCCCGGCTAAGAAATCAATGGCAGGACTCTCTCTCATTAACCCCGCGATGCATAAGAAAGGCACAGAGGCACAAAGGCGCAGAGAAGAGGATAAACATCTTTGTTGTTTCTCAGCCCTTGGTTGTTTCCTCTCTGTGACTCTGTGGCCAATCTTCTGTCCCAGTATCGTGCGGTTCGATTTAGAGCGGTTATCAGATCAGCTAAGCCGGAGAATTGCCACAAAGACACCAGGACACCAAGCAACACAAAAGAGATGGTGATTCTTCGTGCCTTGGTGCCCTTGTGGCAAAGGCTAATCTCATTTGCATACCGCGTGAATCCGAATCGCCCTTTCGGTGCGCGGCTGAGTTCAGCGGTCGCGCAATGGGAAGTCCCACAGGCGTTTGTTATAATGTTGTTTTCAACATCGACTAAAGAAGATGACTATGATGACCGGACACGAGATCAGACAGAAATTCCTCGATTACTTCGCGGCGCGCGGACATCGCGTGGTGCGCAGTTCGCCGCTGCTGCCTGCCAATGACCCGACATTGCTCTTTACTAACGCCGGCATGAATCAGTTCAAGGACGTGTTTCTCGGCCTTGAACCGCGCGATTACAAGCGCGCCGCGTCGTCGCAGAAATGCGTGCGCGCCGGCGGCAAGCACAATGACCTGGACGAAGTCGGGCGCACGGCGCGGCATCACACCTTTTTCGAGATGCTCGGCAATTTCTCGTTCGGCGATTATTTCAAGAAAGAGGCCATCTATTTCGCGTGGGATTTGCTGGTCAATGAATTCAAGCTCGACCCGCAGCGCCTGTGGTTCTCGGTCTTCGCCGGCGACGAGGAAGTCGCCGCCGACGAAGAAGCGGTGCGCTACTGGGAGCAGGTCGGCGCGCCGCCCGAACGCATCCTGCGCTTTGGCCGCAAAGACAACTTCTGGCAGATGGGCGAGACCGGGCCGTGCGGGCCGTGCTCGGAGATTCATTACTATCAAGGGCCGCACCCGGAAGACCCTCAGTACAATCGCCCCGAACTGGTCAACGGTGTCGGCGACACGACGATGGAGATCTGGAACCTCGTCTTCATGCAGTTCAACCGCTCGAAGATCGGCGACAATCAATTCAAGCTCGACTCGCTGCCCGCGCCATCCGTCGACACGGGTGCCGGACTTGAACGCGTCACGGCGGTGATTCAAGGCGTCGCGTCGAATTACGACACCGACCTGATCCGTCCCATTATCGACTACATCGCCGAATTGTGTGGTAAAAATTACGTATACGATTCGGAAGAAGGCTTCCGCATGCGCGTCCTTGCCGACCACGCGCGCACGACAGCGTTTTCGATTGCCGACGGCATCGCGCCCGGTAACGTCGGGCGCAACTACGTGCTGCGCAAAATCATGCGGCGGGCGATTTATCACGGTGCCAAAGGGCTGGGATTGAAAACGCCCTTCTTTGATCAAGTCACGAATTTCGTCGTTGATTTGATGGGCGAGGTCTATCCTGAATTGATCGCCTCGCGCAATCTGATCGAACAGACGGTGCGCGGCGAAGAGGGGCGTTTCAGCCGTATTCTCACGATTGGCGAGCCGCGACTTGCAGAACTCTTCGAGCGTTATGCGCCCGCTGTGCCGCCGATGATCGAACTGGTACGCACCTATGACACGTATGGCGTGCCGCGCGATCTGATTCATGTCGTGCTTGGCCAGCACGGCGTCGAGATGACGGAAGACGAATTCAATGAGCAATTCGATGCGGCGCTCGGCGAGTTGCAACAACAAAGCGGCGCATCGATGGCCGATCAGTCGACAGCGCGACGCACGAAAGAGATTTACACGAACGTCATGGAGGCGCTGCCGCGCACAGAGTTTACCGGCTATAAGGAGACCGAAACTGCCGGCGCGCGCGTGCTGGCCATCATCGCCGGTGATAAAAGTCCTTCGTCGCTCGCGGCAGGCGAGACTGGCGAAGTGATCCTCGACCGCACGCCGTTTTATTCGGAAGCTGGCGGCCAGATCGGCGACACCGGCGTGTTTGAAAATGACAACGCCCTGGCGACCGTCGAAGATACCTATTCGGTGATTGCCGGTTATTACCTGCACAAGACGAAAGTCGAGCGCGGCGAGTTGAGCATTGGCAATCAGTTGATGGTTCGCGTTGACGCCGAGCGCCGCCGCCGCATCCGGGCGAATCACACCGGCACACACCTGTTGCATGCGGCCTTGCGCGAAGTCCTCGGCCCGCATGTCAAGCAAGCCGGTTCGCTGGTCGCACCGGATCGTCTGCGTTTCGACTTCACGCATTACGCGCCGCTCACGGAAGACGAGATTGCCGAGATCGAACGGCTAGTGAATAACGAGGTCCTGCACAATCGCGATGTCGAGACCGAGATTAAACCGTTTGAAGAAGCGGTCGCTTCGGGAGCGATGGCCCTGTTCGGCGAGAAGTATGGCGCTCAGGTGCGGGTCGTCAGCGTCCCCGGCTTTTCGACAGAGCTTTGTGGTGGAACTCACGTTCACGCCACCGGCGATATTGGCCCGTTCAAGATCACCAGCGACTCATCTATCGCGGCGGGCGTCCGTCGCCTCGAAGCCATCACGGCGGATGCGGCGGTGGCGCGCTTGCAAACCGACGAGCAGATCATCAAGCAGGTGAGCGACCGCTTGAAGACGAAAGCCGAAGAGATTCCGGCGCAGGTTGATAAGCTGGTCGAGCAGGTGCGCCGCTACGAGCGCGAACTTGAACAGTTGAAATTGAAGATAGCGCAATCGGAAGCCGCCCAGGCGGTCGAAGCGGCGCGCGAAATCGGCGGCGTCAAAGTGCTGGCGCGTCGCGTCAAAGATTTGGATGCGAACGCCCTGCGCCAGCTTGCCGATGTGTTGTCGCAAAAGCTCAAGACGGGCGTGGTGGTCTTGGGCCAGGCGAACAACGGCAAGGCAGCGCTTGTAGCGCGCGTTACAGATGATTTAACGAAGCGGTTGAACGCCGGGCAACTCATCCGCGAGATTGCCGGGCTTATCGGCGGCAAAGGCGGCGGCAAAGCCGACATGGCGACGGGCGGCGGCTCCGAGCCTGAGAAACTCGACGCCGCGCTCGATGCAAGCTATGACGCCATCGCGCGCATGCTGGCGGCGAAGTAAGTCATCAAGCGCGAGGCCGGCGGCGGCGCTGCGGAATGCCTGCGCCAAAGGCATCACCCGACCGCCTCGCAGCTTTTTCAGGCGGCGGATTCTGCGGTATTTTTCCGGCGCGGGCGGCGCTGCCCGCGCCGCGCCTGGAAATCCAGAATCAACTGGCCTTTTGTGCATCTCTTTCAGTTGCGGCCCAGCGGTCGAGACGGTCAATTGAGGTTTGATCAACCGGGATCAGGTAAATAACACGAAACCGCGAATCGCGCTTCAAGTATTCAACAGACGTGCGGCAGGTAATCTCTCCGAGAAGGGGTGAATTGATCTGCAACGGCAGCAGCGGGCTGGCAACTATATTATAAGGGCCTCCCTGTTTGACCTCTTCCCAGTATCTCTTGAATAGCGGCAGGCGGTGCATACACCCTTCGACGAGTTCCTGACACCACTTCTCGCTCAAGTAAGGCATTAACTCGATTTGCAAAGTCATCATCAGAATGGGCAGAACATCGTCGTGCCGGTTGAAGCGCGAGAAGAGCCAGCTTTCAGAATCAAACGCCTGCTCGAAAAGCGGGCGGTGCAGGACGCCGGTCATCTCTTTGCTGTTGGGTGATGCGCCGAGCAGCGCACAGAGATAACCGTTGTACAGTAACGGGCGTAGCGCACAGTCGAGCAGGTAAGCGGGCATCGCCACTTGCTGCACGGCGGGGCCGCACTCTTTTAAGACCCACTCGATTTCTATTGTCGTCGGCAGGGAGGCCGCGAGATTGTAGCCGAACGCCTCCAGCACATCGCGCCGGTCACTGTGAGGCGCGCCGATGGCCTCAAGGATGCGCTCGATGGTTTCCTTCAACGGACTTTTGATTTTTCCCAGTTCGACTTTGTGCAGGTAACCGCTGCCGAGATCCGCTTCAAGCTCGACCGCGAGTTGCGACAGGCTGGCGGTTTCGCGGAGGTGGCGCAATTTCTGCCCGCCGGATGTGATTCTGCCATTCAGCATAGATACCCTCCTGCGCCGATGGGTTCGGCTTTGAATACATCACTACCAATACAGAGTGCGGATGGCTGGGTTGAGCGCAAGCGAATTAGTCTTCGATGACCATGACTCGGATGGAACGCTTGAGTTATCTTGCTTACGAACGCTGATGGGCAGCGAGAAGCATCGGAGGCAAGATCAAGCGATGCGGCTATCACCACATTCTTACCCGTCCGAGGCCGTATTGATTAAATCGAAGCTCCGCAGCAATTATTGGCCATTGTCGTAACAAAATGGAATCGGCAACGGCTGTAGCAATCATACGCAGTCAGCACCAGCACGCAAAGTATAAGCAGAAATACACGTCCCGCTCAAGCGGCGTTGGTAATCTCGGCACCCTTCAAGAGTGATCAATTCTGGTTGCAAGCAACGGCAGCCGAAAAAGCTCACGCTCGTGAGCGCGCCTACAAGCTGTGGCGCGCGGACGATTCCGCCAGTGAGTCTCAGAGCGGTTCGGCGCTGGAATCCTCAGACGCATTGGGTAAGTAAGCTTTATCTTCCATCAGGGCCTCAAGCATATGCTCAATCCAGGCACACTTTTGCATGATCGCTATCAGGTTGCGCGCATCATCAAGCGCGGCGGCATGGGTGCGGTTTACGAAGTCCTCGACCGGCGGCTCGGCCGCACGGTGGCGTTGAAGGAATCGCAGTTGGAGCAAGAGGAATTGCGCCGCGCCTTTGAACGCGAAGCCTCGCTGCTCGCCAACTTGAATCATGTTGCCTTGCCAAAAGTTTTCGATCACTTCACCGACGCGCACGCCATGTATATGGTGATGGAACTCATTCCGGGCGATGATCTCAGCACGCAGATCGAACAGCAGCACCAGCCTTTCGAGGTCGAGCAAGTTCTGCAATGGGCCGATGAGTTGCTCGACGTGCTGGAGTACTTGCACACGCATCTACCGCCGGTGGTTCACCGCGACATCAAGCCCTCGAATCTGAAGCTCACAGCCAAGGGCCGTATGGTGCTGATCGATTTCGGGCTTGCCAAAGGCGCAGCCGGACAGATGCGCCCGACGCTCAACAGCTTGAGTGTGCTTGGCTACACGCCGAATTTCGCACCGCTCGAACAAATACACTGCCAGGGGACGACGCCGCGAAGCGACCTCTACTCGCTTGCCGCAACCTTATACAGCCTGATGACCGGCCTCGTACCCATAGATGCGCAGCAGCGGGAAATCGCCCGGCTGAAATCCGGCACCGACCCTTTGTTGCCAATCCAAATCCTCAGACCGGAGATTGCCAGCGGCGCAGCGGCGGTCATCATGCGGGCTCTGGAGATCGACCCATCAGGCCGCCCGGCGAGTGCTGCCGCAATGCGATCTGAGTTACAAAAAGCGCGAGTGGCCAGGCCGGAATTGCTGACGAAGCCAGTGCCGCCGCCGCCGCCGCCAGTTGCGCGGGAAAAATCCCCTTTGGCGCGCATGTGGCTGTTGGTCACGGCGCTCGTGATTGCGGTGACCGCGATTGTGTCGGCAATTATCTATTTCAATTCGGGGAAGCCGAGCGCCGTTGGCTCCGAAAATCAGAACCCGCCATCGCCGTCGCCTCAAACGACGAGTCAGACGCCGCCGAATCCGTCGCCGCCACAGACATTGCCGAATCTGAACCAGAACAAGCCTGCGGTTTCTGAAAGAGAAGATCGCCCGAAATCCCAATCAAAGTCAGCTAAAGACGACGCGGCAAACGACCGCCGAAAGGCCAAATCAGCGCCGCCCAAAACCGCTCCAAGTGAGAAGCAGAGTCCGAATCCCAATGGCAAAGGGGTTTTGGGGCCGGGCGATTTTCCCTCCAGATCAGAGCGCCCCAGAGCGAACGCCAACACGCCGGCGAGGTCGAAGCGCCCATAACCGCCTTGGACTCTGGGACAGAGGGTGAAGGCGCTTATGCCGCCACTGTTTTCAAAGCCTGAGGCGCGACGGCGCGGACGCCAGCGCCGTACGGCAGAGGGCGGATTGCCAACGGAACTGACATTTTGCTGAAAATCTATAAGAGATGGGAGGATCAAAAATGATTTCATCAACAACCCGCGCAGGGGCGCTGCCGAGCGTCCGTTCGTCGTTGCGCCGGCTGCTTTGCCTTCTGCTCGGCAGCCTCTTTTTCGCCATGTCGCTCGCTGCCGGTTGGTCTGCATCAGCCGCGCAGGAAGCCTTCGCGGACAACGCCCGGTCAGCGCCCGTCGGCGAGCGGCTGATGACCGCCAATGACAACCTCTACGGCGGCATCGAAATCGGCGCGAAGGGCGTCAAAGCCATCGCCTTGCAGGTGAGTCCATTAGAAGACGGTTACTACGAGGTCGAATCGCGTATGCCGATCAAGGACAAGAACACGACGATCATGGCGGGCGTGAAGGAGACTGGCCGGTTTGCCGCCGAGGCCATCAAAGAGACGGCGCAGGCGGTCAATGAGTTCTTCAAAGAAATCCGCGACACTTTCAAAGTGCCCGTCGAGCATATTTACATTGCTGGCAGCAGCGGCTTGCAGGCGAATAATAAAGACGAGCTTGCCGCTGCCATCGAAAAGCTGATCGGCAAGAAGATGATCTTTCTCGACACGCAGTCAGAGGTGGAGTATTCCATCCTTGGGATTATTGCCAGACAGCATCGCCGCACCGGCATATTGATTGACATCGGCAGCGGCAACACCAAAGGCGGCTATCGCGAAGGCGCTCCAGAAGCGCCGCGCTTCGTGACGATGAGCATTCCTTTCGGCACGGTGACCTTCACCAACGAACTTTATGCTAACGGCGCAAGCGACACGGAAGCTGCCGGTCGCGCCGACGCCCTCTGCCAGAAACTTGTCACCGCGCCGCTGCGTCAACAGATTGACCGCAAGCCGGGCCTGATCAACCGCAAGCGCGCTTATCTGACCGGCGGCATCGTCTGGACGATGGCGACATTGCTGCATCCGGCGAATCGGCGAGCGCTAGTGAGAATCACCGCCAGCGACATCAACGAGTTTGCCGCCCGTGTGCGCAAGGACGCGCAATCCTTGCTGAATCCCGATCTCTCAACGATCAAAATTGCCGCCGCCCGCCAGCAGGCTGAGCAAGATGTGCAAAAGATCCGCGACACGTTCACGCCGCGCAATCTGCTGGCCGGGGCGGAGATTCTCAAAGCCTTCTCAAGCGAATTCAACTTCGCGGCCAAGTATGTTTATTTTGCGCGCTACGGCCAGATCGGCTGGCTCCTCAGTTATGTCGAGACGCAGGCCAGAGAAGAACTGGAAAACGAAGTGAAGTGATGGGGCGGCACAGGATTGATGAAGCGGCAACGGCGCGGCGTTTTTATTCATGGCGCGCATCGAGGCAATCAATCATCAGCCTCAACGCCAGCCGTAATAGCTAAAGGCAGTGCCGCGCTTCAGACGCTGAATCGTCTCGTGATCGGCCTTGAAGGGAATCGAGGGCAGATCGGGCGCGGCAATCTGATGGCTTTTGCTGAACGGCGTTTCGTGCAACTTCAGGTTGTAGGCTTTGACGATCAGCGCTTCGAGATTGACCACGTCGGTCGCATTGTAAGCCAGCAAAGTTTCCAGCGCCTGGTGATTGTTCTTGCGTTTGAACTCGTGCCACAGCAGCACGGCGAAAAAGCCGTCGACGTCGGCCAGTTCTTTGCGCTCAAGCCCCAGTTGCCGCTCGCAGCTTTTTAAGCCGCCTCTGTAACCGAGGCTACGCAAGACATGCATCAGGTCGATGTGCGCGTGATTCATCCTGATGCGAAAAAAGCGCTCGATGAACGGCACGTCGAAGGATTTGCCGTTGTAGGTAACGATGGTGCTGTACTCTTGAATGTCGCGATTGAAGTCGTTGAGATTGTCGCCCTGCACGTAATGGCGAAGCCGCTGGCCATCGTAAATCACTATCGTCGTGATCGTGTCGCCGTAACCCAGGCCGGTCGTCTCGATGTCGAGATAGGCGATGGTGTGGCGGAATTCAGGAAACAAGCGCCAATGTTGATTCGCTTTCAATGAAGCGACAAAGTGATGTGGATTACTATTTTCAAGATGCGTCCACGAGTCGCGCAGGTGCTCGGAAAATGCTGCGGATGAGCGGCGCGGCAGAGCAAGTTGCTCGGCTTTCAGGGCCGCATCCCAACAATCAACGCCCGAAGACCAGAGGCGTTGCTCAGCCAGAGGGCTGATGCCTGGAATGTGGCAGAAGGTGTTTTTCAGCATACTGCGCCTCTTTCGGTCAGCCTCTGCCAAGCAAGCGCGCAAAGAAACCGCCCTTCGGCGTATTGGGATTTTGCTTCGCTTGATTTCGGACATGGATGTCCGGGTCTTGTGTGAGGCTTTTCAGCAGAGCCGGCGACGCCTGTTCGTTATTGGCAACGCTCCAGCGCACATAATTGATAGCATCGGTGGCGAGTTTTTCAAGACTCGCGGCTGGCGTGTTGAGGTTTCCGGCGACCGCCATGCGCACCGCAGATAGCCGATCATCAGCTAATCTCTCTAAACTATTCGTCGGCGCTTTCGGATTATCGGCAACCGCTTCTCGGACATTGCCATCGGCATCCATAGCGAGCGCTTCGAGCAGGTCAGCCGCTTTCGTGGCGGCGGCGACCGCTGGTCTTGCGCCTGGACAAGAGTTGGCGATGAGCAAGAGGTCTGAAGCCTCAAAGGCTTTAGCCCAGGTTTTCTCAACGTGAAGATCGTACAGCCCCTGAGCGATCTCCTCGCGATGTTCAGCAACGAATTTGATGCATTCGTCCGCGTCGGCGGGAATGATTTTTTGCTTGCCTTGCTCAACCATATAATTTATAGCGATGCCTTTACGATATGGTAGAGGGCACAATCAACCATAGACCGTGATCGCGTCTTCGAGACTGCGAAGCGCGATCCGCCGCCTCCTTCACTCTGACCGCCGGCTCACATATTTTCGATAATAGCCGAGGCGAACTCGCTGGTCTTCAGCCGGGTCGCGCCCGCCATCTGCCGGTGCAGGTCATAGGTCACGCGCTTCTGCTGAATCGTCCGGGTCAGCGCCTCAACGATCTTGTCGCTGGCCTCGCGCCAGCCCATGTGTTCGAACATCATCACGCCCGACAGGATCACCGATGACGGATTGATCACGTCGAGATCGGCGTACTTCGGCGCGGTGCCGTGCGTCGCTTCAAAGACTGCCGCGTTGTCGCCGATATTGGCTCCTGGAGCCATTCCTAAGCCGCCGACCTGCGCCGCCGCGGCGTCCGACAGATAATCGCCGTTGAGGTTCGGCGTCGCCAGGATAGAATACTCGTCCGGGCGAATCAATATCTGCTGGAAGATCGAATCGGCGATGCGATCTTTAACCAGCAACTTCTTTTTCCACTCGCCAGCGCCGTGCGTCGCCCAGATCGCCGAGAGCGTTTGCTTGATTTCGTCAACCACGGCGGCGCGCTGCTTTTCGCTCATCTGATCGAAACCAGGCTCGATCATCCGGGCGTTCGCTTCGTCGGTGATCGCTAAGTTCTGCTCGCGGTTTCCCAGGATCCAGGTCTCGCGCTCGGTGACGATCTGGCTGCGAAATTCGTCTTTCGCCAGTTCATAGCCCCAGTCGCGGAATGCGCCTTCGGTGAACTTCATGATGTTGCCTTTGTGAACCAGCGTCACCGACGGCTTGTTGAAATCGAGCGCGTATTGAATGGCGCGGCGGACGAGCCGCTTGGTTCCCGTGGGCGACATCGGCTTGATGCCGATGCCGCTATCTGTGCGGACTTTGTAGCCGTACTTACCATTCAACAGTGAGATGATCTCGGTGGCGCGTTCGCTGCCGGAGACGAACTCGACGCCGGCATAAACGTCTTCGGTGTTTTCGCGGAAGATGACGACATCGACTTTTTCCGGGTGACGCACGGGCGACGGCACGCCGTCGAAGTAGCGCACAGGGCGCACGCAGGCATAGAGATCGAGCACCTGGCGCAGCGTCACGTTGAGGCTGCGAATGCCGCCGCCGACGGGCGTCGTCAGCGGCCCTTTGATGGCGACCGCGAATTCGGCAATCGCCCGGACGCTATCATCGGTGAGCCATTCGCCGAACTGGTTGAAGGCTTTTTCGCCCGCGAAGATTTCGTACCAGGCAACGTGCCGCTTGCCGCCGTAGGCCTTCTCGACTGCCGCATCAAAGACGCGGCGCGACGCCATCCAGATGTCGCGGCCCGTGCCGTCGCCTTCGATGAAGGGAATGATGGGATGATCCGGAACATTGAGCTTTGCCCCTTCGACGGTTATCTTTTGACCATCGGCAGGAACTTCTATACCATTGAACGTCGCCATGTAATGATGACCTCCTGGGATATGAACCGTAAGAATTGCGTGCGGTCGCAATGTAACAACGGCGAACAAGGAGTGTCAAGGATAGGGAAAGTCAAGAGGCTAGAGACTAAAGGCTAGAGGCTAGAGTCGGAACGGTAGAGCGATGAGTTTGAACTTATAGCTGATGAAAACGCGCCGCACCTTCTTCATTGCTCATTCTCTCTACACAGACTCTAACCTCTAGTCCCTAGCCTCTAGCCCCTAACCTCTAACTTATGATTGACGAAACCAAGCAGCCTGAGGCCGGCGAAGAAGAGACGATGGACGAGATTCATCGCCGTATACTGGAATCGGAAGCGGCGAATCTGACGGCGGACGCCATTGTGCTGGATGCATGGGATCGCGTCAAGCTGGCGCGCCATGCCAGTCGGCCTTATACGCTAGACTACATCGAAGCGCTGTTCACAGATTTCACAGAGATTCACGGCGACCGGCGATACGGCGACGACCGGGCGATGATTGCCGGCATGGCGCGCTTTCACGGTCAGCCGTGCATTGTCGTTGGCCATCAGAAAGGCCGCACGACCAAGCAGCGCCAGCAGCGCAACTTCGGCATGCCGAAACCCGAAGGCTATCGCAAGGCGTTGCGTGTAATGAAAATCGCAGAAAAATTCCAGCGCCCGATCTTTACCTTCATCGACACGCCCGGCGCTTATCCGGGGATTGACGCCGAAGAGCGCGGCCAGGCCGAAGCCATCGCCTACAACCTGCGCGAGATGGCGCGGCTGCGCGTGCCGGTGATTGTCACGGTCACCGGCGAAGGCGGCTCAGGCGGCGCGCTCGCCATTGGGATTGGCGATCAGGTCTTGATGCTGGAGAATTCGATCTATTCGGTTATCTCGCCCGAAGGCTGCGCGTCGATCCTCTGGCGCGATTCATCTTACGCGGAGGCGGCGGCGAAAGCCTTGCGATTGACGGCGCAGGATTTGTTGGAACACGGCCTGATTGACCGCATCATCGCGGAACCGGCGGGCGGCGCGCACGCCGATCCAGAAGCCATGGGCGCGGCACTCGATGAAGCACTGAGCGAATCCCTGGCCGTCGTGCGCGATATTTCAATCGAAGAGCGCTTGCGTTTGCGCTACGAAAAGTTTCGCCGCATGGGCGATTTTGAAGATCGCTTTGCCAAAGAGCGCACGGCGAAGCCTGAGATTCTGGAATGGTGAGTCAGTCAGGTTGTTTTGCACTTCTTCGTTTGGAGGTTCATTGATGAAGGCACGATCTCCCTATCGCTTGTCACTGCGGGCGCTGATTGCCGCGCTCGTCATCATTCATCTCAGCGTGCCACTGTCGCTGGCTCAATCTGCCGCGAAGACCGCACCGGCCTTGTCTGCGGCGGAGCGCGAAGCCACATCGCATGTCAAAGTCGAAACGATTCGCGAGGTGACGGCGGCGCTCACGACGAAAGAGATGCAAGGGCGCGGCACCGGCCAGCCCGGCGCTGACCGCGCGGCTAATTACATCGCCGATCAATTCGCCAAACTCGGACTCAAGCCGCTCGGCGATCCAGCGGAAAGTAAGCCAAGCTACCTTCAGTCGATCAAGTTCAAAGTCGACCATGTAGAGCCTGACTCATCGTTCAAAGCCGGCGACGTTAGCCTAAAATACAAAGACGAATTCATCGTCCCGCCGCCGCTGCCGACGGAAGCCAGCAAAGACGCGAGCGGCGCGCTGGTCTTTGTCGGCTATGGCGTCGTCTCGCCTGACGTGAAACGCGACGACCTGGCGGGCATTGATGTGAAGGGCAAGATCGTCGTCATGCTCGGCGGCAAACCGAACAATGTCGAAGCGGCGGCCTGGGCGAAAGCCGCTAGCCAGCAGGCCGTCTTCGGGCGCTTGCTCAGCAGTGGCGCGGCAGGATTTGTCATCGTCTACGTCACGGCGCGCTCGACGCAGCCCTTCAGCCTGGCGGCCACCTATCTGTCGCGCCGCCGCGTAACGCTGGCCGATGCGCCGGGCTTTCCCATCAAATTACCGCCCATTGTTCTGATCAACGATGCGGCGGCAGAGAAGCTCTTTGCCGGGACGGGCACCGGCTTCGCCGACTCGAAGGCCAGGGCGCAGAGCGGTGAATTCGTTTCGCGCGACTTGAACAAGCCGGCGGCAATTTCCGTGCACGTCAAGCACGAAGAAGCCGCGAGCAGTAACGTCGTCGGCATCCTCGAAGGCGCGGACGCGACGCTCAAGAATGAAGCGGTGGTTTATTCGGCGCACTACGATGCTTATGGCATAGAGACAGACGGCACGATCTATCCCGGCGCGGCGGATAACGCCCTGGGCATCGGCAAGCTCATGGCCATTGCCGATGGATTTGTCAGGGCCAAGACGAAGCCGCGACGCTCTGTAATCTTTCTTGCAGTCACCGGCGAAGAGTACGGGCTGCTCGGTGCCGAGCATTGGGTGAAGCATCCGACCTGGCCGCTTGAAAAAGTCGCCGCCAATATCAACTTCGACGGCATCGGCACAGAAGTCTGGGGCGAACTGCACTATCTGATCAATTACGGCTTCGAGCATTCTGACCTGGGCAAGACGATTGCCGACATCGCGGCGGCCACCAACGCCGAGATCATCGCCGACCCGTTCCCCGAAGAAGGCGTCTTCTATCGCTCGGATCACTATGCCTTCTTCAAACGCGGCGTGCCGGGTCTTTACCTGATCAGCACGCCTGCCGGCGATCAAACGGCAGTCGGCGCGCGCGCCATGAAGTGGCTGGTCACCGATTATCACATGGCGACCGATACGGTGCAGAAGGATTGGAACTGGAAAGGCGCGCAGCAATTGGCGGTCATCGGCTTGCTCGCCGGCCTGCGCGTCGCGAATCAGGACGCCATGCCTGCATGGTTGCCCGGTTCGCCTTATAATCGTCCGCGCGGCACAAACCTGCCGCCGCCGCCGCGACAGTAAGATAAGTCATAAATAATTTCGTGTACGAGGAGCGCAATGAAAACTCGGATAAAAGTGATTGCGATTACGTTTGTTGTTTTGCTGGCCTCAGCCGACGCCCTGGCGCAGAGTGCCGGCGTGTCGCTGAAGCCGATATTGAAAGCCGGACAAGAAGCCCGCTACAGCCTGAGCGGCTCGGTGGATACGCAGATCACGGCGGCGGGCGCTGCTGGCCTCAGTGGCGCAGAGCATCGAGAACTGAGCGCCACTTTGTTGCTGCGCGCCGGCGTTCCGGCTCCGCAAGCCGCCAGCCAGAATGCGACACCAAAAGCCGAGACCATGGTTGTGGGCAGCGGGTTGCCGTATTCGCAAACGACCTATGCGGTTGATGCGGGCGTGCCGAGTAAAGACGTGGTGTATTACGAAGCCGTCATCGAAGCTATAGACGCGCGCCTCACGGTGAATGGCGTCGACAGCCCGGCAAATGTCAAGAGCGCGGTCGGGCAAAAAATCGCCTTTGCCCTCGATGCAACAGGCCGCATCGTCAGATGTGCCGTGCCGATGGAAGCGGCGCGGGCAGGGCTGGCCGACCTGCTTTTCAGTATGCTCGGCTGGGCACCTGCCGCGCCTCTCAATGTCGGACAAACCTGGGGAAATCTGTCTGGCAATGAGCCGCTGGCTTACGGTTATATTTCGGCAGCCGTCATGTCTGACGTGCCGAAGTCGGCGAAAACCGCCTACACCTTCTCAGCGCTCGAAGACAACCATGCCGTGGTCGAAGGGACGATTAGCCTGCGCCAGGAAGGCGCTACGATGTTGCAGATTCCCGCCGTCCAGGCGAAAGTCAATCTCATGGCTTCGGGCAGCGGCACGACGCGAATCGAATATGACGTTGCCACAAACCGCATTGCCTCGGCGGTCTCTGAAAGCCTGGTGAAAGGCCGTATCGTCAACATCCCGCCGACCCGTGAAGGTGAAAAGATGCAGATGCGCGAAGGCGCGCTGGTCGAGACGGCGAAGTTTTCGATCAAGCTGACGCCGTAGGCGCGGCCCGTCGCCGCACGCTGCGGGCTGCCGCCTACTGTACGGTCAATCGCTATCCGATAAAGGATTCGCTTTCCAGTCTCTGACCGCCATGTCGTTCAACTGTTTCATCTTCGACTTTGACGGTACGCTGGCGCATTCGGAGCCTGCCTACCGCGACGCCTTCAGCCACACCATACGCTTGCACACCGGGCTTGAGATTGACGAAACCGAGTTCCGCGATTTCTGGAACATGACGCCCGCCGAAGTCTTGCGCCGCTATAGCGAAGAGATGCTCGAAGAGATGCTGGTGAGCTTTGAAGAGCATTACTACACGAATCACCATCACCACCTGATCGCCTATGCGGGCATCGCCGAATTGCTTAATGAGTTAAGCCGCCGTGATTCGCGCATCGCCATTGTGTCGCTGAAGCCGCGCCGCGCCGGTGAGCTTGAACTGGACATCACCGGGCTGCGACCGCTGATTGACGTAAGCATCTGGGGCGATGACGTTGAGCGCGTCAAACCTGACCCCGACGGCGTGCTGCGGGCGATGCGCTGGCTGGGTGTCGAGGCGCATTCGACGCTGGTGATCGGCGACAGCCCTGCGGACATACTGATGGGCAGGGCTGCCGGGGCGCGCACCGCCGCCGCTTTGTGGGGCGGCGCTGGCCCTGAACGATTGCTGGCGCAAGCCCCCGATTTTGCCCTCCCGTCACCTCACCACCTGTTAGAGATCCTGGCCGTGGCCAATTGATGGTCGGCAGCCGTTTGCGCATGCTGTCCGGCTTGGGTACTCTATTGTCACTTCGTATCAGGCGCACCAAAACTCAGGACTGGTAGAGGAATCGCTTATGACTGGAAAACTCCCCATGATCGCCACGCGCACGGCAGAGATTGTGTCGATCAATCCCGCGACGCTCGAAGAACTGGCGCGCTTTCCCATCGCCAGCAATGATGAGGTGAGCGCGGCGGTGGCCCGCGCACGCGCCGCGCAGCCTGCCTGGGCGGCGCTCTCATATCGCAATCGCGCGCGTTACATTTTGAAAGTCCGCCGCGCGCTGTACGACCGCAAGGAAGAGATCTGCCGCATCATTTCTGACGAAACCGGCAAGCCCGAATTTGAGGCGTTAACTACAGAAGTCTTCATGGTCAGCGACCTGATGAGCCACTTCGCCATGAAGTCGGAAAAGCTGCTGCGCCACAAACGTTTCACGCTGGCCGTCTTTCGCAATAAGCGCTCGATGATTAGCCATGAACCGCTCGGCGTCGTCGGCGTCATCAGCCCCTGGAATTTTCCATTCTCGATTCCTGTCGGCGAGATCGTTATGGCGTTGATGGCCGGCAACACCGTCGTCCTCAAGCCGTCTGAATACACGCCGCTGGTGGGCGATGCGATTAAACGGCTGTTCGCGGCAGCCGGTTTTCCCGAAGGCGTGGTCGAAGTCGTGCAGGGCGACGGCTCGACCGGCGCGGCGCTGGTCGACGCGCCGGTCGATAAAATCTTTTTCACTGGCTCGGTGCGAACGGGCAGAAAGATTGCTGAAGTGGCGGCTAAACGATTATTGCCGGTCGTCCTTGAACTGGGCGGCAAAGACCCGATGATTGTTTGCAGCGACGCGCCGTTTGAGCGCACGGTGAAAGGCGCGGTCTGGGGTGCCTTCATGAATTGCGGCCAGGTCTGCGCCTCTGTCGAGCGGCTCTACGTCGTCGAGCCGATAGCCGAACGCTTCATCGCCGCCGTCGTTGATGAAGTGAAGCGCTTGCGGACGGGTCGGCCCACGGCGGATTGTTCGACCGACATCGGGCCGCTGACGAATGAACATCAATTAGAGATTGTGATTGAGCATGTCGCTGATGCGGTGGCGAAAGGCGCGCGCGTGCTCACAGGTGGGCGGCGACGTGAAGACCTCGGCGGCTACTTCTTCGAGCCGACCGTGCTGGTCGATGTAGATCAGTCGATGAAGGTGATGATGGAAGAGACCTTCGGGCCGATCTTGCCGATCAAAGTCGTGAAGGATGAAGAAGAGGCCATTCGCGAAGCCAACAGCACACGCTATGGCTTGCTGGCGTCGGTGTGGACGGCGGATAACGAGAAGGGCCGTCGCATGGCGCGACGCATCGAAGCCGGCTCGGTGATCATCAACGATGCGGTCTACACGCACGGCGCGGCGCGCACACCGTGGTTCGGCGTCAAAGAAAGCGGCCTCGGCGTGACCCATGGCGAGGCCGGCTTGTTTGAATTCACACGCCTGAAACATATCAACTGGGATCTCTTGCCGCTCAAGAGCGACTGGTGGTGGTTTCCATATACGCCCGCCTGGGAGCGGCGTTTCAAATCACTGATGAAGGTGCTCTACCGGCTGGGCCTGCGCAAGATTGCCTGACGCGAGGGGCGCAAGGCAGAGCGAGCAAGGCTATGCTTGATCTGTTCGACGAGTTCAAGGCGATTATCGCCGCGCTCACCGAGCGTGATATAGATTACGCGGTCTGCGGCGGCCTGGCGATGGCGGTTTATGGCCTGGCGCGCGCGACGGTCGACATCGATCTGCTGATTGCCGCCGATGACTTCGAGCGCGTGAAAAAAGCCGTGCATCCGCTTGGCTACGCGATTGAAGCGATACCGATGACGTTTGCCAAAGGCGCAGTCGAGATTCGCCGCCTCTCGAAGATTGACCCGGACGCAGGCGATTTATTGATGCTTGATTGCCTGCTGGTCACGCCGCAAATTAAAGAGGCTTGGGATTCTCGAACTGAGAGCGAGTGGGAAGACGGCACCTTGCGTATCGTGTCGCGTGAAGGATTGATTGCGCTGAAATCACTACGGGCGAATGCGCAGGACATGGAAGACATTCAGCGATTGAAGGACGAGTATGAAAGTTGATATGTCCGCAAAAGCAGTGACCGCACGTTTGAAGCGAGTTTCGCAATTGCGGCGATTGTGCCTATCGCTCGCCAAAGCCAGGCCGATCAACTCGCCGGCCAAACCGACTGAGAAAGCGCCCGCGCGCTGAACGCATCGTGGGCGTTTTTGTAAGATACCTTACAAAATAACCTTCATCATTATTCGCGTTTTGAATCCAGCGGCTTGTCGGAACTCGAAGCCGGTTTGCCGTTGTGATCGCCTTCACGGACGACGCCGCTCTGATCTGTATAAAACGACAGCCGCCCGGTCTTGCCATATTCCACAGGCGTCGCCGTCACCTCGTAGCTGCTGTTTGTTACTGAAAGCTCAAGCTTATAGCCAATCCCATCGAACCACTTTGATAATGTGCCTTCCCCGCCTTTCCATTCGGCCACTACACTCATTTCTTCCACTTCTTCGAGTGTGCCGAATCTGCCGTGTTTGGTTCGGTATCGCTCTTGCCGTTCCTTGAGGGTTCTCAAATATAGCTTCGCCCTGGATTCATTCGAGGTGATACGTGCTCGTAAAGCGCCGGCTCCCATCTCTGAAAAAATACGCATCAGCAAACGTTTCGGGATGCGCAATTCATAGTGCGCGCCCATGCCCTCGGCGCTCGCCGCATAGGTTATCGGCTCCGGGTCGAAGCGATAGCGTGCCAGGAATTCTTTTGCCGCTTCATCCTTGAGGTCATTTAATTGTGACCTGTCGGGGAACAAGCCTTTCAACACCGCTGCCGATACGTAGACCTGCGCAATCATCGCGCGCGGCTGCCACTCGGTGTAGCTTTGAAAATCGTGGCTGCTGGCAAGCGTCGTATGGTTGGCGCGGGCTTCGATTGCGCGGCGAATGCTCGCCGGACTCGCTGCCATCATCAGATAGTTGTCGATGAAGGCATAGGCGAGGTTGCCGTAGCTGGTGATCTCGATGTCGCCGGCTTTTTCCGTCGTTGCTTTGGTGTTTGCGAACTTCACGCCGAAGGCTTCGAGCAACGGCGGCAACTTCGGTGCGAGCGCCTCGCGGTCGCGCACGGCGATGAGCATCAGCGGCTCGGCTGGGGCGGCGCGCGCTCTGAGCGGCACACGACCAAGCGGCGTGCCGCTCAGATAACTGGCAGGAACGCTCAATGCGAGTTCATTGCCGAGCGTTGCGCCAAGCAAGTCCGCGATGCGCACACGGCTGGCTTTTTCAAAGAGGGCGCAACGCGCAGCAAAATCCGCAGCCGCCGTCGGCGCGGCGTGGTCATCAGGCGTGCCACGCGGCGTTCGCAATTGCTGCGTCGCCAGATCGTTGAGGCGCGGCCAGTCGAGCGATGCCAAAACGAAGATGCCGGTGTCGGCGGACAGGTAATTGGCGGCTTCAGATGAGAGCGCCGGGCCGGAAACCGGCAGCGACACGAACGGCACGGGGCCGACCGCCGCGCCCGGCGAACCGATCAGCAACGCGCGCACGGCCAGGGCGTCGTTTTCGAGCGCCAGCGCGATGGCGACGGCTTCGGGCGATGGCGTTTGCCCGTCGCCCGAAAGCAGCAGAGTGAACAGGCCGCCGAGGAGTTCAGCTTCGCTGCGGGTCGCCGGCGGCTCTGTAGTCTGGATTACCGTTGCGGGTTTGATTGCCGGAGAGCCGGGCGGCGGCGACGGTTTGCCGGTTTGGCGTGCGGCTGGCGCTTTAGAAGGCGCGGGGCGGGGCACAGCAGAGACGCGGCTGGCGGTTGAAGCCTCGACTTGCGGCGCGGTGCTGACGATCACGCCCGCTGCTGGGGTTTCAGAGATGGGTTTGACGGGCTGCGGCGAAATTGTATGCTCGATTACAATTAATGGCCGCCCGTCGGCAGTCAACTCTCCATCGTTAGAGGCAGGGGATTCGGATGCCGATGCCGGCGATTGGGTCTCTCCCGAAAGCCGGGGCGCTTCCATCTCCTCAAGCTCGTGTATGCGCCCCTGAGCGGCGAAATCTTGCCGTAACCCGTCTGCGGTCTCTTCTTCCGGCTCGCGCAACGCTTTTCCAACTCGCTTACCACGTTCTGCTAGGGCGATGTCGTAATAAATAAACAGCGGCTCGGCATAAAAACGGTCATGGGCGACACGGAAATTCATGTCCTCGCTCATCAGCTTGTCGCTGGCGCTGCGCAGCGCCTTGAAGGTAAACGGCGTGGGCGACAGCACGACGAGTTTCTCGGCGCGCCGTATAGCGGCGGGCAGCGAATTGGGATGCTCTGCTACCTCAGCGCCGCCAGCCTGACTGGCGCTGCCTTTGCGCGCCGTTGCGGAGAGCGACCCAAGACTCTCTTTTATCTTTGCCTCGAATTCCTGCGCCGCGTCTTCGGATTCCAGTTCGAAGGCGAGCAGTTGACCCGGCAGCGATGAATCCGTGGGGCTGATGGCCATCATCACACGCGAGTGTTGCAGGCGGTCAATGTTATCGGTCACCAGCCGCGCCATCTGGAATTCCATTGCCCCGCCGAACTGTTCAAGCATCGGCGAAATCGGCTCAAACGTTTCGTGGAATTCTGCCGAGCGCAGCAACGCGCCGATGTTGCGCGCTTCAATGTAGAGCGTGTAACTCGATGCCCGCAACAGGCTATCGAAAGTCACGCCCTCAGCGTCATCATCGGCTTGTTGAACGGCAGCGCCGGGCGCGAGTCCTGGGCGTTTGGAATGCGCCGCAGCGAGCGGCGCGGCGGCAAATTCGACGACGAGCAGCAACGCCATCAGGGACTTGAGAAGGACAGCCGTATTCATGCCAGTTCTCCTGTTTTTGAGAGCCTCGAATCGGGCGTTCCAGCGCATTTCTTGGCAGCCGTAAGCGAACGGCTGAACCGGGGTTCAAGATTGGGCCACAATGACCAGAACGGCAACGAAAGCTATCACCAGGCCGCTGCCGCGCGAATCATAACATAGGCGACGGAGGGCCAGAAGCGTGAAACCTTGCAAGCCTGTCGGGTCATCATATTGGCAACCCGTGCGCCACTTGTTACTGGTTTTTCGGTCACCGTGCGCTTGGATGTTGACCGCGCTGCGCGGTTGCTCAGGCGCGTCGAACAATCCACCCGGCCAGGCCAATCCAGTTAAGTTAAAGTAATTCCTTAGGAAAACCGGCAACCTGATTGAGTTTTGCCCTGGCTTCGTTAAGAAAAGCTAGTGCATGTTGCCATCTGTCAGGAAAACCAGAGTTTGGCAACGAATACAACAGATACTTTATTTTGCTTTTGCGTAGGGGGTGATTCTCTACAATGTGGACGTTTGATATAGTCGCGCCAACTCGGCAACCATGAGGGAATTTGGATTGTGGCTGTCAAATAACCTCCTCTTCTTCTCTGGTTGAGGGACACAACCATTGAAGGGACGCAGAACGACCGAAGGCCAGCTCGCCCGAGCGATCCTTCGGTCTTTTTTTTGTTTACTTCAGCGGAAGCGCTCACTGAGCGAACGCATCAAAATATGATCAGCCTGGTGATCAAGAGATAGGGCGTCATAGGAAATCTGCTCAAATTTATCATTCCTTATCACCCTTGCCCTGCCATTTTCTGATGCCTTGCCCAGCGGTAAAACTTGTCTTGCCTTCCCTTTCTGATCAACCTAAGATTATTCTGTTTCCGTTGCTGAGAGTTCACATAGAATAGCAACTATCCTCACTCTGGTTGCCCAATTTAATGTTTGGCAAATTGTCCTGAAGAGGAGGCTCTAGGAATGAAAAAAATAAAAACGCTGTTGCTTCTCAGTGCAATCGCTTTCTGCACGATCTGCACCTCTATGTATAGGGTTAACGCAACCCCAAGTCCATCTCAGGAGGTCGCGCCGCAAGCGATAACGGCGATTCAACTCGATCCTGTGCTCACGGGGTTAACTAATCCTTTATTCGTAACCAACGCCCACGACGGCAGCAACCGTCTTTTCATCGTTGAACGAGACGGCAGTATTAAAATCCTGCTATCGGGCAGAACCTTTACTCAAGCGACGCCTTTTTTGAACATCGCCTCAAAAATTATAGCGGGCGGCGAACAAGGACTCTTGGGGTTAGCCTTTCATCCTCAGTATTCGAGCAATCGTCGTTTCTTTGTTGATTATACGCGCCAGCCGGACGGCGCAACCGTGATTGCCGAATACCATGCGTCTGCGGGCGATCCCAATGTCGCGGACACCACGGAAACCATTTTGCTGACTATCCCGCAGCCTTTCGCGAATCACAATGGCGGAATGCTTGCGTTCGGCCCGGATGGCTATCTTTATATAGGCATGGGCGATGGGGGCGATGGCAATGATCCGGGCAATCGCGCTCAGAACATCAATCAGTTATTGGGCAAGATTCTGCGCATAGATGTTGACCATCCGAACGGCACAGTTCCTTACTCTTCGCCATCGGACAATCCTTTCTTTGGCGCTATTCCCGGTGCGGATGAAATTTATGCCTACGGCATGCGTAATCCCTGGCGCTTCTCTTTTGAACGAGGCACCGGCACCCTCTATTGCGGAGACGTGGGACAAGGTGCCTGGGAAGAGATAGACACCATCACCCTTGGCGGCAATTATGGTTGGCGCGTCTATGAAGGAAATCACTGCACCAATCTGGATCCTTGCAATTCCATCACCCCCATTCCACCAATCGCCGAATACGGCCACACGGGGGGACGCTGCTCGATCACTGGCGGGTATGCCTATCGCGGAACCATCGGCACCTTTCCAGCCGGCAAATATGTTTTTGGCGATTTTTGCACAGGCGAGATCTTTCAACTCGACGGCAGCACCGTCACTCTACTGATGGACACCAGCCTCGGCATCTCATCTTTCGGCGAAGACGAAGCGGGCGAAATTTATATAGTCGATCTATTCGGAACGGTGAATAAATTTCGCAATCCGGCAGCTAGCTGCAACTACAGCATTGCCTCAACCAATCAATCGTTTGCGTCAAGCGGTGGCACAGGCACCGTCAATGTCACAACGTCGGCAGGCTGTTCATGGACGGCAATGAGCAATGCCCCCTGGATTAACATCACCTCAGGGGCCAGTGGCACAGGCAACGGTTCCGTAGGATATGCGGTTGATCCGAACTCCAGCGGGATTTCGCGTTCGGCGGCGATGTCGATTGCCGGGCAAGTTTTTACCGTCTATCAATCCGATTCCTCATGCAGCTATACGCTATCTTCCCACTCGACCGGCTTCACCGCAAACGGTGGCATGGGCAATTTCAATGTCACCACTCAGTCAGGTTGCAATTGGACACCTGGCACGACGGCTCCATGGATTACCATTACCTCTGGCGGCGGCCCAGGCAGCGGCACAGTGACCTATACAGTTGCCCTAAATCCAGGCTTCAGCCCGCGCACCGGCACCATACTGGTTCAAGGTCAGCCATACACGGTCAATCAGGCGGCTGGCGGCAGCAAGGCTTTTGACTTTGATAGTGACAATAAGGCCGATGTCGCGGTGTGGCGACCCAGCAATGGCAATTGGTTGATCAATAACAGTTCGGGCGGCACGACGACGCGGTTCTGGGGCGTCAATGGTGATGTGCCTGTAGCCCATGATTATGATGGCGATGGCAAGGCCGATATGACAGTTTTTCGACCTTCGAATAGCACCTGGTACAGGATCAACAGTTCCAATGGCGCAGCCGTGACCGTTGGCTGGGGCAACTCCGCAGATAAGCCAGTGCCGGCAGATTATGATGACGACGGGAAGACGGATATCGCAGTGTGGCGGCCCTCGACTGGCACCTGGTTTATTCAAAGGAGTTCCAATGGCGGGACCACGGTATTCGGTTGGGGAGCCAGCGGCGATATTCCCGCGCCGGCTGATTATGATGGCGATGGCAAGGCCGATACGGCTGTCTGGCGACCCTCTACCGGTGCCTGGCTGATCAGCAACAGTGGAAACGGTGCGGTGACCACACGGTTCTGGGGAGTCAATGGCGATGTGCCGGTGCCCGGTGATTATGATGGTGATGGCAAAGCCGATATAGCCATCTGGCGACCTTCGACTGGCACCTGGTTTATCATCAACAGTTCCAATGGCGCAGTAGTGGTCGTTGGTTGGGGGATTTCGACAGATAAACCGACACCGGCAGATTATGATGGCGACGGGAAGACGGATGTCGCGGTGTGGCGGCCTTCGAATGGCACCTGGTACAGGATCAACAGTTCCAATGGCGCAATGATAGCCGTTGGCTGGGGCAGCAATGGTGACGTGCCCGTCTCAGGGATTCCATAACCTGAAGATCTGCTGAAGGATGGTGAAGAGAAAGGCTTCGACTTCTCCAGAGCCATTCAGTTTTCGGCAATGTAGTTGAATCTTTGGGAAGTGGAAATCTGGAGCGAACACGGGTTTTGCAAAACCGGCGGACGGTAACGGATCAACGGCAAAGATAATCCGTTACCGTCCGCCGGTTTTGATTTCCATCAATCGATCAAGGTGGGAATCAACTCGAAACGCCAGAATGCAGGTTGGAATGAGCGCTATCTCCTAAAAGTTCTTAACGGTCAAAATGTGCTCACCTGCAAACGCTAAGCCTCTACCTTGAAATAGGCCGCAAGCCTCACCTATACTCTCTTGTCAGCCCGGTTCGGTGAGATTGCTTATTGAGTCATCTTACAAACTACCGGGCAATCTCAAAGTGAGATGAGCAAGGTTATGGAGGGTTGGCAGAATGGCTATTGCACCGGTCTTGAAAACCGGCGTCCGAAAGGATGTGGGGGTTCGAATCCCTCACCCTCCGTTGAGTTTTAAGTAGCTACGACCACATTCTCGCCTGCATCAGCCAATGAGTTGACCGATGCCCGCCTTGCTACGGCGACGCAAGATGATCGCGCCGACAACGACGACGACCATACTGGCCACCCAAAAATAAAAGCCTGGGCCGAGATGTACAAGCTGCAACTTATTGACATTGCCTTCGTCGGCGGGAACCTCATGCGAAAACAACAACAGGGTATCGGCGGCGATGGCAAGCGCCACCAGCGCCAGTATCGCAGCCGCCAGCCAGCGACGAAAGAGCAGAAAGATCAGGCTCAGCGCCATCACAAGGTTGGCGCACCAGGCGAACTGCTCGACCAGAATCCCCAGCCATCCGACTACCAGTACTTGAAAGCCAGGCCACTGCTCTGTGCCGCCGCCAGTTTTTAGGAACACCAGTGCCGGGCTGGCGCAAGCGATCACAAAGAAAGCCAGGCAGGTGAAGAGCACCGCGAGACGACCGCGCCAACTCGGCTTTGGGGCTTGCGCCGGAGTCGGGCCAGACCAGTATGGCGGCGGATAAGGTGCGCCCGATGGATTCACCGAAGGAGGTGTCATCAGCCACACTCTATGTCCGGCGCGACCAGGAATCAAGCGCCGGACAGTCGGTGTGCTAAAGCGATTCCTTTCCTGTCGAAATGGCTCGTGAACGGCGGTTTAATTTTTAAGTTCACGGCGCATGGCCCAGACCTTCACTGCTTACCGAACCGGCGGTTTACCTCCTCGCGTTGACAAGCCGGGCGATCATGGGACAGGGTGTTAGCTTGACACAGCATTTTCTGGATGCGGCTATGAGGCAACTGAGGCAAAGGATGTTATGAGCGGACGAGCCAAGGTTTGGGCTTTCTTATTAATTTTTATGCTCTTTCTGCCCGGCGCACCCTATGCCCTGGTGAAAAAGAAGAAGCTGCCGGACTTGATCGTCACCAACCTGAGCAGCGATACGCTGGCCACGGTTGGCACGCCTTTGCCAAATGTCTTTGCCGATATTCTCAATCAAGGCAAAAGACCGGCGGGCGCGTTTCGTATTCGCTATTACTTATCGCTCGACAATACGATCACCGCCGATGACATAGATACCGGCGCAACCTGCGAGGTCGCCAGTCTGCCGCCGGGAGAATCTGTCCGTTGCAACACGAGCATTGACTTGCCGGCATCGCTTGCGCCGGGAACCTATTACCTTGGCGCGGTGGTTGACGATCAGAATACCGTCGCCGAAAGAGATGAGAGCAATAACGCCCGCGCCTTCGGCCCCATAACGATCAATCCGGAAGCCGTCGAGCCGCCGCCGCCGCCGCCAGCGCCCGGCACCATACGCATAGACGGCGACCCAAGCGATTGGGCAGACATCTCGCCCATCCTTACAGACGACGCCGGCGATGGGCCGTTTGATGCATCTGGCGGCTACATGCCGGGCAGCGATTTTCTGCATATCTTCGTCACCAACGACAATTTGAACGTCTACTTTTTGATGGAATTTGCCGGCGTGCCCTACAGTGGCGGCATCAAGCTGTTTTTCGACACCGATGTCAATCCGACGACCGGCTGCAACGGTACGGAAGCTGTAATCTTCTCGTCGCCCGCCGAGCCGGGCGCGCAACTGGCGCTGGGAGATTATCGCCAGTGTACGGCTGCGGATGATTATCCCGGCGTCGTTCTGTCTGCCGTACAGGAACACGCAGGCCACAGCTTTGTCGAAGCCAGTATTGCTATAGACGATCTATTTAAACAGACGCCTGGCAGGAGAAACTTTCGCCTCTATGCGAGCGCCGATCTGGGCGGGATCAGCGATATGGTGTGGTCGCCGACGGTATACTCGCTGACGGCACATTATCCCGGCGGCGCGAACTTGCAAATCGCTTTTGATTCGCCCGCTGTGCATGCCGATTTCACCAGGCCCTGCAACGGTCAAACGCCCGCCTGGCATTATGGCATGACGATTACAGAAACCGCCGGGGTCGGCGTCAAAATCACCAGCTATAAGACGGTGCTCTATGACATCAACGGCGGCTATCTGATGACCCTCGACGCCAACACCTCGGCGGACTTCGCGCGGTTGTTTATGGCTTGCGGTCAGGGAAGTGATTACATCGCCGCGAATGGCAAAGCCTGTAGCCAGTCTCTCTGTCTCGGCCCGATCAGTCGCGCCGGCGGCCAGATAGACATGACGTTTGACGGCATTGACGACAAAGGCAACGAAGTGCGGTTCACGAGCGGCAGGCTCATCCTCAGTAGCCATTGACGACTTCATCTACGTGACAAGAAAGTGATGAGTGATGAGTAAGGACACCTACTTTACTTTTCACTCATCACTCATCACTTTCTACTCATCACTGCTTCTACTCATCACTGCTATCTTGTCACTTGTTACGATTGGCTCACCAGCGCACGCGCACGCGATAGTTGAGCGTCGCCGAGCCGTTAGCCGCCACCGGCACTGCAAAGCGCGCCGCAAACGCAGCGGTCTTTTGCCACTTGTGAGTCGCTGAGAGCATCTCCCAGTCGCCGCCTATCGGCTCGTTGACAGTGATCGTCACCGGCTCCTTTTTGTGATTGCGAAAGGTGATTTGATAAGCGTATTCGTAGACATCTGAACTGATGACGCGATAATCCATCATCTTGCGCTCGCCGACGATGTCGAAGGCATCGCCGACTTTCAGCTTGACGCTTTCATCTTTCGGCGTGTGGTCAATGCGGTCTTCGCCGATGAACTGCTGGCCGCCGGCAGAATCCGTTTTATAGAGCCGCACGATTCCTGCGGGCAACGGCTGGCCCAGCCCATTCTTCTCGCTGTTCATCAACTCGATATAGACGCCGACCTTCTCTTTGATGGGATCGCCGGGCCGGTTATAGCCGTGGTAATAGTAAGGCTGGCCGTAGATGATGAACTGCTTGTTGGCGCTGACGCCCTGGGCGTCGAGCAGGCTGATCTGCTTGGTCTGCGCGTTCTTGATCGTCGTGTGCCGCTGCAAGGTGTAGAGGTGATACTCAAAGAATGACTCTTCTTTGAACTGCTCCTGGCGCTCGGCCTTTTTGGCGACATCGTCGCGCATGCGTCCTTCATAAGCGGCGCGATCTTCGGCGCGATGGATGTCGCCGGCCACCAGTTTCAATTCGGCGTTCTTGAATTCCGCGCCGCTGTTGTTGTCAATCGTCACCCAGGCGGTCAGGTCGGCGCGCGTGTCGTCTGCATTGATCAGCACGACGTAATCGGCACGCCAGTTGATACCGCCGGTCAGATACGACGCTTCGACCGTCTGTGTAATATTCTTCTCATTCGCCAATCGCCAGACGAGCGTCGGCTGGGCGATCAAGCTTTCGGGCAGTTGCGGAAAGCGTATCTCGGCGATGTTCGACGGATTGATGACGATGCGGTCATTGATCTGCCAGATCGCGCCGTTGTTATTTGCCAGCAGCACAGCGTCAGTCGGCACCAGGCGTTCGCTCTGGTTTTCAACCGAGCGCAGAACGAGCACGATTTTCTTGCCGACGTACTTGTCCAGAAGCTTTTGCGGCGTCAGCAAATCGTATTCGTAATTCTGCTCGACGATGGCGAGATCATTGGGGGCGGTGAGCGATTTGATGTGAACCGTCGCCGGATTGATTTGCGAGGCGACGCCTTCAAACTTCAGCGCCGATTCGCCGCGCGGCAAGTGGATGTCGCGGCGGTCGCGCACCAGTCCGAGGTTGACGTTGTAGATGGTGATGGCGACGGAATTCTGTTCATCGGGCGTGCTCTTCAATTCGTCGCCGGTCTTGCTGGCAAGTGTTGAAGAGACCGAGGCGAGCAGCACGGATGTCATCAGCACGACGCCGATGACGATTCTCCCAAGCCGGTACTTAGAATCTCTCATTGTGATTTACCTCATAAAAGAGCGCGCCCGCTCTCAACCGTGTTGAGTAGAGGCGCGCTCGGGTTTCAGCCTTCGACTGCTTGAACGCGAGGCGGCGGGTTTTCTTGCAGAGAAGTTTTATAATCGGCAAGGATGGGAAGCGCGTCCACCGAAAATGGCATCTAGCATAACAAATTTGGGGGAATTGACCGGGTGCCGCTAATTCCAACGGCTTAGGAATTCGACCTGATTTCTTATCACTTCAGCCGGTATGATAGAGATCAGCTTGATCAATCTTCGTGTCTGCTCACCGACAGAAAATTATTGCTGCGGGGCAAGGATGATGCCGGCGTGCGATTTTCCTTGAAAAATATATTGTGTATGCAAGCGGTAGAAGTCGCGCGCATTAAAGCTGTAGAGGACGCATCCCTGTGCCGCAGCGTGATCGAGTTGATCCTCATCAGTACAGCCATTCCAGCTTCTGCGGCAGTCAATACGTCGACTTCGCGCAAACGCAACGCCTGAACAAGGTCGCTGTCCTGTGAATCTTCATCGAGATAGAGGGCAATCCTCATGGCTGCTTTTGCTGGGTGCCGTAATGCTCCCGCCGCAACTGTTCATACGCTTCGTTCTCGTCGGCAATGTCTTCGTCGATGGCTTCACGGTTAGCATAATAGTAAGCGAGCGCCGCATAGATCTGCGCCAGCGATAAATGATCGATCTTACGCGCGATTTCTTCCGGGCTATAGCCGAGCTTGTACCACACAGCGATATGCTGCACCGTCACACCGGTTCCCGCAATGATCGGTCGCCCGCCGTGAATGCCTGGCGTTTGCGTGATCAATGTGCCAATGTCAATCAGTGCTGACATAACCTGCCTCCAACTGAATTCAACATACCGCAACCGTTTGTCGGCGTAAAGCATTCCTCACTTTTTCGCGGCTGGGCCCTGAATTACGAGTTGTTCGAGACGGGGCTTGTACTTCGCCGAGACTTGGCTCATTTCTTGAATTCATTCTTGATCACCTTGCCGCCTTTCATGACGAACTTCACATGCTCAAGCGCGGCGATGTCTTTGAGCGGGTCATCCAGGACGGCGATGATGTCGGCCACCTTGCCGGTTTCAAGCGAGCCGAGCCGCCGTTGTGCGCCGAGCAATTCGGCGGCGTTGAGGGTGGCGGCGTGGATGATCTGCATCGGCGTCATGCCGGCTTCGCTGTAGGCCCGCAGCATCGTCAGGCTCGCCTGGCCGCGCGTCTTGCCGGGTAATTGATAATACATATCCGAGCCGGCGGCAATTTGCACGCCGGCTTTGATGGCGCGCGCCAGGCGGCTGCGGCTGCCGTTGAGAAATTGTTTCAAGCCCGCCCGCGCCTGCTCCAGTTCTTCAGGCGACGGATGTTTCGATTTGATGAAGATGTCCAGGTAGGTCTCTACCGGCCCGTCGGTCGGCACGAGAAAGATTTTCTTCTCGGCCATCATCTTGAGCACGTCGTCCGGCACGGTGTAAGCGTGCTCGATGGAATCGACGCCTGCCTCGGCGGCGATGCGTGTCGCCTGATCGCCGATGGCATGAGCGGCGACTTTCTTGTTGACGCGGTGCGCTTCCTCGACGATGACTTTCATCTCTTCGAGCGAAACGACGCGCGGGCCGGTGTTGACGATCACCTTGATGCAATCAGCGCCGTCATAGAGCGCCTGGCGCACGGCGCGGCGCGCTTCTTCGGTGCCGCTGATGACGGCGTATTCCTGCTCGATGATCTTCTGGGTTTCAGCCGAAACCTCGCCGAACTGGCCGCCCGCCGCCGCCAGCGCCCGCGTTGAAGCGACAATGCGCGGCCCGACAACCCACCCGGCATAGATGGCATCGCGCAGCGCCACATCGCCGTTATGGCCTGAGTTGCCGAGATCACGCACCGTTGTGATGCCTGCCTCCAAGTCTTCGCGCCCCATGGCCGCGCCCAACAGCGCGCGCCGCGTATTGCCAAGCTGGGTGACGGTCAAAATCATGTTCGCATCATCGCCGCCCAGCGCGCCGTCATAGTTCTGTAGCAAATGTGTATGGCTATCAATCAAGCCGGGCAGCACCGTGGCGTTGCTCAAGTCTATGACTTCAGCGCCCGGCGGAATCTCGACGCTTGCGCCTATGGCGGTGATGCGCTCGCCTTCGATCAGGATGACGGCATTGTTAATGGGCGCGTCGCTTTTGCCGTCGATCAAGCGCCCGCAACGAATGGCCGTGCGCTGGCCTGCGCCGACCGGCGCTGCTTGACGGGCCGGCGCGCTTGCCAGAGTTGAGATGATCAAGAGAGCGACTGAGACGCTGATGATGATTCGTTTCATATTCATCCTTTCTTTCCTTTGCGCTGCGCGAGATGATGAAGCGTAGCGTGCTACGCACGAAGGCAAAAGGCAAGCGGCAAAAGGCAAAAGACAAAAATACATTGCCGGACTGCATTGCCGACCAAAGGGCAAACGCTGTAACGCATCTGCCATTTTTGCCTTTTGCTTTCCCACTCTTCCTACTCTTGATCGCCGGGATGCGGGGAAAGAATTTTTCTAATTTTTTTTGTAACCGGCTGGTGGCTGTCGCAGTATTCATCGTCAGGCGGGCGCGCTCGTGACCGTGCTTCCACTGGCGCGGACGCGAGCACGCTCTGCCATCATCCAATCAAGGAAAAAGTAAAACGGCAAAAGGCAAAAGTTTATCCGAGGTGCGCGCGGCTTACGTGTGGCAATCAAATGCCCGGCAACGCGGCTTTTCCTTTTGCATTTTTCCTGATTAGCTTATACCTTCTCCAAACCGGCTCATTTCTTACATCTGACGGAGGACGCTATGCACCGAGGACGTTGGTTTGCGCTCAGGCAATGGTGCGCTGCGCTGCTTGTCTGTGCGTTGCTGCTTGCCGTGGCAGTCGCCCGCAGCCAGGCTGCACCGCAGAAGAAAGCGAAAGCGGCAACCGCTTCCGCACAACGCTTGAACGAAGAGTACACTGCCAAAATCAAAGAGTACACCACGGAAAAATACTTTCTCACCGAACTCGTAGACCATCTGCCGGCGTCGGACAAGGTGCCGTCGCCCGATAAAGTTCTTGGTTACGTGATCGGCACGCCCAACAAGCTCACCTACACAAAAGACATGTATCGCTATTACCGCGAGCTTGAGAAAGCCAGCCCGCGCATACGCGTCTTCACCGCGCCGGAACGCAGCGAAGAGGGCCGCGAGCAGATGCTCGTTCTGGTGAGCGACGAAGCCAATCTGGCGCGGCTCGACCGCTATAAAGAGATCACTGGCAAACTCGCAGACCCGCGCCACCTGAGTGACGAGCAAGCGCAGCAACTCATCAATGAAGGCAAGACGTTTTACTGGGCCTCTGGGTCGATTCATTCGCCGGAGACCGGTTCGCCTGAGATGCTGATGGAGATGGCTTATCGCCTGGCGGTCGAAGATTCGCCGTTCATCGACGCGATTCGCAAGAATGTCATCGTCATGATCACGCCGGCGCTTGAAGTCGACGGGCGCGACCGCGCCGTCGACCAGTATTACTATCACAAGGCGAATCCGAACAAGCCGTCGCCGCCGCTGCTCTACTGGGGCAAGTACGTCGCGCACGATAATAACCGCGATGGTCTGGGGATGGCCCTGGCCTTGTCGCGCAATCAGATGAAGACCTTCATCGATTATCATCCGCAGATTCTCCATGACCTGCACGAATCGGTGCCGTTCCTTTACACCTCGACGGGCACAGGGCCTTACAACGCATGGCTCGATCCGCTGGTCATCGATGAATGGCACGTGTTGGCTTATCACGAGATCGAGCAGATGACCAAGCGCGGCGTCCCCGGCGTCTGGACGCACGGGTTTTATGATGGCTGGGCACCGAACTATATGTTCTATGTGGCCAATGGCCATAACGCGGTTGGCCGCTTTTATGAAACCTTCGGCGGCACCGGTGCCGATACCTTGACGCGCACCGTCGGCGGCGGGCAAGCGCAGCGCGACTGGTTCCGCCCGAACCCGCCGCTGCCCTGGGTGAAGTGGTCGATTCGCAACAACATCAACTTGCAGGAGTCGGCGATTCTCTTCGCTATGAATTATGTGGCGAGTAACCGCGAGCGCTTTCTGAATAACTTTTATGTGAAGAGCAAGCGGGCGATTGCCAAAGCGGCGAACGAAGGCCCGGCAGCTTATGTAATACCGGGCGACGATCCGCGACCCGTGGAAGCGGCGGACACCGTCAACCTGCTGCGTCTGATGGGCGTCGAAGTTCACACGGCGACCAGGGAGTTCAGCGTCGGCGCGCAGAAGTACCCGGCAGGCTCTTACATTGTCCGCATGGATCAGCCGTATTCGCGCATGGCCGATATGCTGATGGACACGCAGTATTACAACGTCAACGACCCGCGTCCCTATGACGATACCGGGTGGACGCTCGGCGCGTTGCGCAACGTCAAGACCGTGCGCGTCACCGACAAGAGCGTGCTTGACGCGCCGATGGTCTTGCTCACCAGTGATGCGAAGGTGCGCGGCAAAATCAGCGGTTCGCTGGCGATTGCCGGCTTCGTCATCAATCACAACACTGATAATACGCTGGCGACGCTGCGCTTCAGATTGAAGGATATTAAGATGCTGGCTGCTGAAGAGACCTTCAAGATCGGCGAGCAGTCGTTCAACGCCGGTTCGTTCATCATCAAGTTTGAAGGCAACCCGGCGGATGCGCGGCAGCGGCTCGAAGATGCGGTGGTCGATTTAGGGCTCACAGCCGTTGCCGTAGACCGTCTGCCAGAGGTCAAGACGCACGAACTGGCGGTGCCGCGCATCGCCATCGTGCATACGTGGACAAACACGCAGAACGAAGGCTGGTTCCGCATCGAGTTCGACCGCTTGAAGATTCCTTACGCCTACATCTCGGATCACGTCCTGCGCGACACGCCGAACCTCAAAGAGAAATACGACGTGATTATCTTCCCGCCGGTCGGCGGCACGGCGCAATCAATCGTCAATGGCATGCCGCGACGCGGCGAGCCGATTCCCTGGAAGCAATCGGAGGTCACGCCGAACTACGGATTTTCGCCGGATCAAACCGATGACATGCGCGGCGGCATGGAGTTGCGCGGCGTGTTGAACTTGCAGAAGTTCATCGAAGACGGCGGCTTGTTCATTCCCATAACGACCGTCTCACAGGTTCCGATTGATTATGGCATCACTGGCAACGTCGGCATACAGCAATCGGAGCGCTTGCAGGCGCGCGGCTCGATTTATAACGCCAGCTTCGGTGACCGCAAGAGCCCGATTGCTTATGGCTACGGCGAGCAATTGGCAGTTTATTTCAATCAAGCGCCGCTGCTGCAAATCAGCGCGCCGCCGGGCGGTGGTGGCGGCGGCGGCGGCGGCGGTTTGCCGCCGGGCCAGCGGCCATCGGGTCGCGGCAGTCTGAGCGATGCGGACATCGTGCAAAGCATGCCGCAAGCCGGTCAGCGACCGCCGCAACCAGCGAGACCGGGCGAAGAGGGAATGAGCGAAGAGATGCGGCTATTCATGAGTCCCTACATCACGCCGCCGAACATGAGGCCGCGCGTCGTGCTGCGTTTCGCGGCGGAAAAGGATCTGCTGGTCAGCGGCATGCTGGCAGGTGGCGCTGATCTTGCGGGCAAGCCTGCCGTCGTCGACGTGCCGGTAGGCCAGGGCCACGTTGTCATGTTTGCCACCAATCCGATGTGGCGGCATCAGACGCAAGGAGAATTCTTTCTGCTCTTCAACGCTGCCTTGAATTACGATCATCTCGGTGTTGGCCGCGCCGAAGCGCCCGTTCGCCCGCAGCAGGCCGGCTCGGAAAGGGAGCAGTAACGATCTGCCATTGCGGTCAATTGCTGAATGCGAGAAAGGGAACGGATGACGCTCACCCTTTCTCGCATGGCTGCCGCGCCGGTCTTCCATCTGGATAGGGGCAAAGGCGCGGCCCGCGTCGGCTATCTGGTGAACTCTGTCTTGATGACAATATTCCTGAACGGGTCTCTATAGCAAATTTGCACCGGCACGCCTTTCGGGAATTGTCGCTTCAACTCGCGGCCACCTTCAAGAATAACCGCATTTCCCATGGAGTGAGCTAAGTACCAGTCTCTACAATCACAGCCGATGCCGATGCCGAAGCCGCCAAACGTTGCTATGAAAGGAGTCCCGCCAACGACCTCCAGCCGGAAAGGATTGGCTAACGCCCTGACCGATACGATGCTTGGAAAAGACGGGATCGTCGCATCATACTTCCGGGTGTTGTTATTAGGGTCGGGATCTGGCGCATCGCTTGTGGCGCGGGCCTCGGTCATGAGCCTGGTGCCCGGTGCGCCGACAACTCGGACGTTGATGAATACTTCGGCGCGTTCGTCCGGACGAAGATCGCCAAGCGAGCAGACGACATCCCCTGTGCCGCCACTTTGCGGAGTCGTGCATCGCACTGGCCTTGGCGGAAATAATCCAACGTCAACGCTGGCGAACGTAACGCCTTGCGGCAGGGGGAAAGTGACCGTCACGTTGGGGGCGATATCAGGCCCCAGGTTGATTACCGAAAGCGAGTAGTCAAGCCCGCTCTCATCTAGTCCAATGGTATGGAATGCCTTCAGGTCTGCCGACGACTGCGCGCGCACCATCGCCGTTTCTGCATCCTTGGGCAAGCCCGAAGCGGCGGGCGACAAACCGCCAGTCAATAAGACGACCATACACAGCGCCAGCAGCAACCTGTTGCGGGCAAGTGAGGCCAGCCAATTACCAACCTTCATTTGAATGCCTCCATGAAGTGAAGAATGAGAATCTGAGATTGAAACCTGTGAACGCGGGATTGATTGCAGCTTGGATCAGCTTAATGCAGATTGCTCGGATGCCGCAAGTGGCAACCGAATCAGTGACACTGTCACACGAGGCATCAATTCGCGCCGCTCATTTCCCGGAATAGATTCATTCGTCGTTATCTCCTCTTTCCTGCGTCATGGATATGCCGTATCATACTGGCCGCTGCAAGATGGATTACTCCTCAAACCGGGAGATTGAGAATGAATAGCCCCACCTCATTGCAACAGGACGGCAAACGCAAGGCCCGTCGTCTGGTCAAAGGCGTGAAGAGCATCTCGGAGTTTTTCGGCGATGCCGTCGAAGCCTTCAAGGGCACAGGCTTTCCCGCTGCAATTGAAAAGGCCGCGCCGTGGGCCGGAGTCCTTGGCGACGCCGCTGCCGAGGCGCTGCCGCCGTTGAAGTTCTTTACCAAATTGGCTGAAGAGCTAACGAAAGAGACAGACCCGGAGAAACTGGGGTTGACCGCCTGCACGATTGCTTATCAACGCGCCGTCGAAAATGCTTTCAAAACCGAGAGCGCGCCGACCGACGAGAAGCACGCCATCGCCGAAGCCAGAGCGCAGCTTGATCTGCTGCCGTCCTGCGAAGAAGTAGACATCGGCACGTTTTCGCTCGCAAAGTCCCTGCAACACGAATTCGTCGAACTGGCGAACTTGCATCTGCAAACCGTCGCCATCAAAGTCGGCTACACCGAAAGCCAGGTCGACAGGATCACTGCGCGAGTGCAGGAAACCTTTCAGCATTGCCTGACTCTGCTGCTGGCGGACAGCAAGACGGCTGAGAAGTTTGCGCCGTTCAAAAGCTATCTCGAACTCGGCGGCGGCGAAGAGCGGCAGACGCGCAAGGCGCTGGCGGCGCACGCCAATTATCAGCGATGGCTTTACGAAGAAGCGCCAGTGCTGGGCCGTTCGCCGTTTGCCTTGAAGCACGTTTACATCGAAACCGAATGCGGCAAGCTGACCTGGAGCGAGATCAAACCCGACCCGCGCTCGAATGCGCCCCGGCTCAACCCGTTCAGCGAAGAACACGGCGGGCGCGAGCCGTTGATGGCAACCGTGCTCAATCTGATCGCCTCGCCGGATTTGAAAGAGGCCATTGTTGTGCAAGGCATGGCCGGGGCGGGCAAATCGTCGTTCACGCTGAAGCTGTGCGACGAATTGCTCAAACGTCAGTTGCACCCGATTCGCGTTCGCATCAAAGACCTGAGCTTCGACACGCACATCAAGGACGCGCTGCCGAATGCGGTGCTGTTCGGCGATGAGGATTACACGGAGGCCACGCCGCCAGTCAGCAATCTCTTTCTCGATCACAGCATCTTGACGGAGAAAGGCGTCGGGCCGTATCGGCATTTGTGCAAGTACGTCTTCATCTTTGACGGCTGGGATGAAATCAGCCTCAGCGACAGAGGCTTCCAGCAGAAAGTGGCGCAGATGCTCGATCAGATCAACGGCTATTTTCTGTCGCAGAACGCACAAAAGGGAAATCCACGCGTCCGCGTCATCCTGACCGGCAGACCGACGAGCGACATCGGCGAAACGAATTGTCTGCGCGAACAGACGCCGATTCTATCGATTCGCAGACTGCGCCCTAAACAACTGCGCCAGTTTGTCGCCAATCTGGCGGCGGCGGTGAACGCCAGAGAGCCGCTGATTCAATTGTCGAAAGATGACGGCAAGGTTGTGGAAGAAGATCATTGGACAGTCCCGGCCCTGACGCATTTCGAGCCGTTGTTTGAAAAGTACGAGAACTCTTTCAAGAAAAGCGGCAACGCTGCATCGGGCGAGCTTGACGCGCTGGGCTTGCCGCTGCTGGCGCATCTGGCGGTGCGCTTGATTTCCGAATGGCCTGATGACCCGGCGCAACTGGTCGCAGACACGACGACGCTCTATCGCCACCTGATGGATTTGACCTGCAAGAAAGCCGGCAAGGCCGAAGATGCGGCGGATGACAGCCGCGACCAGCATAAGATTTATGAAGACGAGTTACGCGATTTGCTGCACCAGACGGCGGCGGCCATCACCATCTATGGACAGGAGAACATTCCGCGAAAAGAACTGGCTTTGCGATTAGGCATGGAGCCGGGCCAGCTTGATGACCGCGTCGCGCGCGACACGAAAGAACAGCGTCTGTCGTCTTTGCTGATTAGCTTCTACTTCAAAGGCGGCCACCAGAGTCTCGGCTGCGAGTTCGGCCACAAATCGTTCCGCGAATACCTGTTCGCCGAAGGCATTGTCGAAGCGTTGAAAGATTATGGCCGCAAGCAGCGCCGCACGCCGCCTGAGCGAGCCAATTACTGGCAGGATTTCGACCCGAACGACGCGGGCGACCATCGTTATGATTTTTCGCGCAACCTGTCGGAGTTGCTCGCGCCGCAATGGCTGAAGCCGGAAGTGAAGCGACATTTGCAGAGATTGATTAAGTGGGAGATTGCGCGAGCCGTTTTATCGAAAAGCGGGGAAGCCGTTTCGCCGAATCCTGCGAAGCGAATTGGCAGGCCGACTGAAACGCTTGATTGGCAAGGCTGGCAACAGGTGCGTACGGGACTGGCAGACCTGTGGGAATGGTGGGGCGAAGGCGTACACCTGCGCCCACAGTTGGTGAAAGAGCGGCGGGGGCGAGAGACAAGACTCGAATCGGCTTACGTAAATGATTTAATCGTGCATGTGGCTCCGTCTGATCCTGACGCCAGAGGCCAGGCTTATGTCCGCACGACGACCATTGATGCGAACCTGGGCGAAGGTCTTTTCCTGCTGGCCGCGCTGGTTCATGCAGATATGGCGACCAGCGAACAAGAGCCGAACCTATCGGAAACGGTTCAGCCGAGAAAGTACCAATCCATTCAACAACGCAACGCATCCGAATGCCTCTTGTTTAAGCCGAGCGGAAATGGCCGTGAATATTTCAGAAATTATATTGCCCGCATTAACAGCGCCAGCTTGCAATCATCTCTTAATTTTCCTGGTTCCATATTTCTTGGCGGCGTAGACCTCAGCGACGCAGACCTCAGCGACGCAAACCTCAGAGGCGCAAACCTCAGAGGCGCAAACCTCAGCTTCGCAGACCTCATCGGCGCAAACCTCAGCTTCGCAGACCTCAGCTTCGCAGACCTCAGAGGCACAAACCTCAGCGACGCAAACCTCAGCCGCGCAGACCTCAGCGACGCAAACCTCAGAGGCGCATACCTCAGCTTCGCATACCTCATCGGCGCATACCTCAGAGGCACAAACCTCAGCGACGCAAACCTCAGAGGCGCAAACCTCAGAGGCGCAAACCTCAGCTTCGCATACCTCAGAGGCGCATACCTCAGCTTCGCAAACCTCAGCTTCGCATACCTCAGCGACGCAGACCTCAGCGGCGCAGACCTCAGCCGCGCAGACCTCAGCGGCGCAGACCTCAGCCGCGCAGACCTCAGCCGCGCGATTTTCACCCGCAAACAAATTGAAGCAGCACGCTTTGAGCTGATCATATTCGATGGCAAATTTTGTGACCGCGAAACGCTATTGCAGCGGCTGCGAGAGCGGGAGAGCAACGAAGAGGAGAAACCGGATGCTTGACGGTCGCCCGCAGGTTTAGCAATGAGCCGAAGGGCTTATAAAATGACCCTTAGGTAGTGATGAAAGGGTAATGCGACGACTGCCGCCTCGCCGCGTAGCGGCGATTTGAGTTTAGCCGTGCGCTTTAGCGCACGGAAAGCAAGAGTGCGAAATTCGCGTCGCGTCAGCGACGGTTGAATTCAGCCGTCGCTGACGCGACGCGCGATGCCTGTGCCGCGTTACCCGGCGTTGAAACACCATGCTAAATTCAGAATGCCGCTACGCGGCAGGATCAAGCGACACTACTTTTTCATCACACCCACCCTCTGAACTTGACCGCTAAGGCTCTCAGGCGCAGGCGCGAGGGTTTGAGCCGCAATCATCAAGCCGCCAGCTTCACCAATGACCCCGACAGACGCGACGGCGAGATTCTGAGCCGCATCATTGCAGTTCTGATCTCTGCCGTTGCGGTTCTGATCTCGACACTTGCAGTTCAGAGTCGCATTATTGCAGTTCAGAGCCGCAATGATGCGATTCTGAGCCGCATTGTTACAGATATTTAGCCGCAGCAATACGGCTCTGATCTCGATTGTTGCGTTTCTGAACTGCATCGTTGTGGTTCTGATCTCGACGTTTGCGGCTTTTGAACCTTATCGTTGCGTTTTTTAACTCGACCACTGCGGCTCAGAGGCGCAATGATCGAGCTCAGAAGCGCAAGCTCACTCTGTTGGATGCCGGAAGATTACTGAACTTATAGAGCGTTTCTGAAAAGCCCCGAAGGGGCGTAATTCAATAGCTTGGGGCATCGCCCCAAGATCAGCAGCCGCAACCGGGTAAGCCCTGAAAGGGCGCGATAACCCAAGGGCGGCTCCGATATTGCGCCCTTTCAGGGCTTGCGTGCTTAACCTGACTTCTACCCGGCGCGTTGCGCCGGGCTATTGAATTACGCCCCTTCGGGGCTTTCACTGACTTTTCAGAAATGCTCTATAAAGGCTCTCGCTTGCATTTGCGTTCTCGGTTGATGCGCCGCATCGCTCATTAAGCGTTCAAGATGGGTTCAATAAACAAGGGGAGAAATGGAACCACAGATGAACATCGATGAACACAGATCATGGGGAACGCAGAGATTTTCTCAGTTTTTCCATCGGTGTTCATCTGTGGTTTCTTCTCTGTCTCCGACCATTGAATGGCCGTGGTGCAATCTCCTAAATCAGACCGCATAAGAAAGGCACAGAAAGAGATTGCCACCGCAGGCACAAAGGCACAGAGAAAACTCTAAAATGCTCTTGGGTTCTCAATATTTTCCTCTGTGTCTCTGTGCCTCTGTGGCCAATCTTCTGTCCCAGTGTCGTGCGGTTCGATTTAGATCATCAAGGCCGCGCCAGGGCGCTCTTGAGGAATGCCGCAACGTCCTGTTTGAGCTTCGCCAGCATGCGCGCGTCGATGTACATCATGTGGCCGGCTTCGTAATACTCAAGGCGGATGTTGGCGCGCTGGCTGGGATCGAGATTCATGTGATTCAAGGTGTACTCGGTGCCAAAGTACGGCGTCGCCATGTCGTAATAGCCGCAAGCGACAAACAGTTTTAAGTAAGCGTTCTTCGCAAAGGCGCTGCGCAACGCCGCGCTCGTGTCGGCATAGCCGTTATTCGCGCCAAAGTCCCAGCGCCCGACGCCGCCGCCAAGAATGTAATAATCCAGATCGGATTTGAAGCGGAGTTCTGCGCGCACGTAGCTATTGAACGCCGCCGTGTAGGGAGGACGAATCGCATCCATTGACGGATCGCTGTCCGGGCGCTCGCTCACTGCCAGCAAATCGATGCCTTTGAAGCGGCTGTCCAATCGTCCGACGTTACGCTTCTGATCACGCAGCAGTTCTTTGTCGAAGTGCGGCAGGTCAATGCGCAGGTCGCAGCTATCAACATACGATTTACTCAAGCCGGTGTAGCGCGCCAGCTTGTCAATCACTGCCTGCCGCTCTGCCGCTGTCAGCCCGTCGCCTTTGCCCAGCGCGACGGTGTAATCTGTAGCCGCCCAGGCTTCGACTTCGCTCAGCACTTTGCGCAAATCCTGTTGCTGCAAATCGGCTGGCAGTTTCTTGTGATACCACGCCGTCGCGGTGTAACTTGGCAGAATCATGATGTACGGCAGATCGTTGCCCTGCGCGAACAACAAGGTCTGAAAGTTCATCACCGTCGAAATCAGAATGATGCCGTTGAAGGCGATGCCGCGATCTATCAGATAACCCGCCAGCCCCGACGCCCGCGTCGTGCCGTAGCTTTCGCCGACTAAAAACAGCGGCGACGACCAGCGCTCGTAGCGCGCCAGGTACATGCGTATGAATTCGCCGACCGATGAAAGATCACCCTGCAAGCCGAAAAACTTGGCTGCCAGTTCCGGCTTGGTGGCGCGGCTGTAGCCGGTGCCGACCGGATCAATGAAGACGAGATCGGTTTGATCCAGCCATGTATAAGGATTGTCTGTGACCTGATACGGCGGCGCGGGCATGCCGCCGTCATCGAGCATCTTGATGCGGCGCGGGCCAAGCGCACCCAGATGCAGCCACACGGACGAAGAGCCGGGGCCGCCATTGAACGAAAACATCAACGGGCGCTCTGTGGCGTTCGCTACGTTGTCGAGCGTGTAAGCCATGAAGAAGATGTGGGCTTCAGTTTCGCCGGCTTGATTCTTGATCGGCATGAAGCCGGTCGTCGCCGTATAAGCCAGCGTCTTGCCGTTGACATTGACGGTGTGTTTGGTGACCACGGGAGTCTCATCAACGAGGGGCGCGACGGCAGGCTTGGGGGCTTCGGCTGGTCGCGCTGATGAGTCAGGGGTTCGCGTTTGTGGCGCGGCAGGTGGCGTAGTTTGCTGCGGCTGCTGGCCGACAAACATGAACAAACAGGCGAAGAGAATGGCTGACATCATGATCTTTGCTCCTGAAGTGCGATGGGTGCTGCGATCCGAGATTTTCCGACAGCCGATCATAAAAAGCAATCTTGCCCCGGCGGCGCTCGGCGAAGACTGTGCTTGTGTCGCTGCCGCCATCGTGATACAAACAGCGCGAAGAGCAGTTTTCAATTTAGTGTAGCCTTTGCCACCAAGACACGAAGGCACCAAGGGTCACAAAAATAGTGATTCTTGGTGCCTTTGTGGCTTCGTGGCTGATTCTCTGGCTAAGCTGATCTGCAAACCGCTCTAGGCCGCCGCCGTCTGCGAACAAAAAGCGGTAGTGGTTCGACCAGGAGAGAAAGCAATCGTTTGGAGTTCCGCCTTCAGGCGGCATCTTCCATAAGTGATGCCTGCCGCCTGGCTCGCAGCCAATTCGCTTTTCGCCCGCCGCCCACTTTGCTAACATAATCACTGTATCTTTTCCCCCCATGATGATTCATAGCTGCGTTCGCCTATCGCTTTGGAGGCATGTCCTTATGCATCGCATCATCCGTTTCCATCTGGCGCTTTCATTTCTGCTGCTCATCGTCGGCAACGCCCACGCTCAAGGCGATCTCACGATCTATGCGGATGCGTTAGGCCCAGGCTGGGCCGATTGGTCGTGGAGCGGCGGGCATGATCTCGCTTCAACCGATACCGTACACGGCGGCACGCACAGCGCCAAGGTGACTTACACCGGCGGCTTTCAAGGCTTCTATATGCGCCACGCCGGTTTCGACAACAGCGGTTACACCAACCTGGTTTTCTGGATCAACGGCGGTAGCCTCGATGATCGCAGGATGACGGTCGTGGGGCATCTCAACGACCAGCCGCAGGCGGACGTGCTTCTGGATGCGTATGTCGAAGGCGGCTTTGTCGCCGCGAACACATGGCGCAAAGTGACGATACCGCTCGCGGCGCTCCATGTTGAAAACAAGCCGAACTTCAACGGCTTCTGGATACAGAATGCCAGCGCCAGCGCGCAGCCGCCGTTTTATGTCGACGACATCGCGCTCGAAGCCGCGCCGCCGCCCGCCCAGGTGCTCATCAATGTTGACGCAGGCATCGTCAAACGCACCGTCGATGCGCGTCTGTTCGGTCTCAACGCCGCCGTGTGGGACGATCAATTCAACACCGCGACCACCGTGTCGCTGCTCAGCGCCAACGGCACACGCCTGATGCGCTTTCCGGGCGGCTCGCTCTCGGACGAATACCACTGGCGCACCAATACGACGCTCAACAACACATGGACATGGGCGACGAACTTTGACGCCTTCGCCACCGTCGCGCTTGCCCTCAACGCGCAAGCGGTCATCACGGCCAACTACGGCACAGGCACGCCGCAGGAAGCCGCCGACTGGGTGCGCTATGCCAACATCACCAAAAATCATGGATTCAAATACTGGGAGATTGGCAATGAATGCTACGGCGGATGGGAGACCGATTCACGGCAGCGCTCACATGACCCTTACAGCTACGGCGTCGCGGCGCGCGATTACATAACCGCGATGAAAGCCGTAGACCCGACCATCAAGATCGGCGTCGTCGTCTTGACGGGCGAGGATAGCTGGTTCGTTCATTACACGGATCATCCGGCGACCAATCCGCGCACAGGGCAGATGCATACCGGCTGGACGCCTGTGATGCTACAGACCTTGCACAGCTTCGGCGTGACGCCGGATTTTGTGATTTATCATCGCTACGATCAGAACCCCGGCGGCGAAGACGATGACGGGCTGCTGCAAGCATCAAAAAGCTGGGCCACAGACGCGGCGGATTTGCGCCAGCAACTCAAGGATTATCTCGGCGCGCAGGCGGCGCAGGTCGAACTGGTCTGCACGGAGACCAATTCCGTCAGCAGCCAGCCGGGCAAGCAGACCACGAGTCTGGTCAACGGCCTGTTTTACGCAGACAACTTCGGGCAGATCCTGCAAACCGAGTTCACCACGCGAATGTGGTGGGACTTACGCAACGGCCAGGAGACGGCGAACAACAACAACCCGCTGCTTTATGGCTGGCGGACGGTAGGCGATTACGGGCTGGTGTCGGGCGCAAGCGTGCCCTATCCGACCTATTATGCGAGCAAGCTGATGTCGCTGTTTACGGCAGAGGGCGATCAGGTGGTGCAGGCGGCGAGCAATTACCGGCAGCTTGCGGCCTATTCGGTCAGGCGCGCCGATGGCGGGCTGGCGCTGTTGTTGATTAACAAAAATTTGACCAGTGCGATTGACGCCTCGATCCATCTGGCGGGATTTGCGCCGCCGTCTGCGGCAACCGTGCATTCGTATGGTAAACCACAAGACGATGCGGCGCGCGACGGCTTGCCCTCCACAGACATCGCGACGACGATGATCAGCAACGCGGGCACGGACTTCATGTTCAGCGCGCCCCCTCTTTCGATGAGCGTCATCGTGATGGGCGGTGCGCCCTGCTCGGTGAACCTGTCGCCGGCAAGCCAGGGTTTCGCGGGTACTGGCGGCGACGCGCAGATCAACGTGAGCGTCGGAGCCGAGTGCAACTGGACGGCGACGACAAACGAAGACTGGATCATCATTCACACCCCTGCGGGCAGCGGCAACGGCACGGTCGATTACACGGTGCTTGAAAATCCCACGGCCCAGATGCGCCAGGGCCAGATCACCGTAGGCGCGCGCGCCTTCAACGTGACGCAGGAAGCCGCCGTGCCGGCGAACTGCACGATCATCGTCAGTGTGCCTACGGGCAAACTCGCTGGCGTCGGCGGCACCGCAGAGATCGCCGTCTCGGCGAGCGCAGCGGGCTGCCCCTGGCAGGCAACGGCGAACGTAAGCTGGATTACGATCACCGCAGGCGCGAGCGGCAACGGCAACGGCACCGTGAAGTTTACGTTTGCGCCGAATCCTGAAAGCCACAAGCGCAAAGCCAAGTTCACCATCGCCGGCAACCTCGTTGTCCTGAAGCAAAAGCCCGGAGCATAACTGCTAAGACGCAGCGAGGGAAGCAGGGGAGAAAGGGAGAAGGGGAGTAGGGGAGAAAAATTTCGTTCCTGTCTCCCTCACTCCCTCACTCCCCACTCCCCCACTCCCTCACTCCGCGTCTCCTCTTCGCGCGTCTCCGCGTCCCCTGTAACATCCCGCTAGAAAAAATTCCGCAGACATGTATCAGACGCTGCCTCTGCCACTCTATTGAAGAGACAAGACTTCTGGTTCCCAGTTTGTTTTGATCAAGACTAACGATCTCGGGAGGGAATGTTTCACATGAAAAGACTGTTTACGCTCGTGGTGTTGCCTGCGCTAGTCGCCGTCTTCATCGCCTCGTCATTGCAGCCCGTTCACGCGGAGATTCAAGACCGCCTGTTCGATTTTAACGATAACTATTACCGGCAGAATGGCGTCGACCCGGACAAGATACAGGGACGCCGCAACGGTACGGACGGGCGCTCGGTTTTCGACGCGCCTTACTTTCCCTATCAGCGAAATGTGCGGGCGTTGCGCCTCAACCCGGCCTACGCCAACAATGGCGCGCTGCTTTACTGGACAGTCATGGGCGACCTGTTTGTCAGTGGCTTCACCAATGATGCGGCGGGCCGCAGAGGGAAGCAGATTGCCGACAGCTATATCGAATACGTCTTTCCGCGCCGCAACCAGCCTGATCCTGTGCCGCTCGGTGCCAACCGTCAGGCCGACATACTCGACACGCGCAACGGTTACTTCAGCAATGATCCTTTAGGCTTGTGGCTGCACGTATGGGTGAGCTACACTGACCGCGCTTTTAACACCGCAGATGGCCGCAAGGCGTTAAATGATCTGGCGAAAAAGAACGGCCTCTCGCTTGACGGCACGCCGATCATCAAAACCGTGAGCGACCTTGAGAATCTTTTCAGCAAGGGATTCGCTGCGAAGCGTTTTCGCAACCCGGACGGTTCGGAAGGGCCGATGTACGGCATCTGCCCGGTCGTCAAAGACCCGACCAATGGCGGCATTGCCACCGACAATACGCTGAACCTGGTGCGCCAGGCTGATGGCTCGCCGCTAGAGCCGGATTTTCTGGTGAACTTCCTCAGCCTGCAAACCACCGGCAGATGGGCGCATTAATTTCAGCGACGCATTAGCTAAGCAAGCAGGGCGCGGCGCGCGGATGACGCAAGGGTGATAAGTCCCTGCCTCATTCGCTCGCCGCGTTTTCATCTGTGGGCATGAACACAGTCACAGGATTCAGGCCAGAAGGGGGGCGCTTGCCCAGCCGCGTGAGCGACACGCCGATTTCATCGCTGAACGTCATCTATTTCATAACCATCTTCATTGCGCCCAACGCGCTTTTCAATCTCGTCTTGTCACTCGTCGGTGGCAGATGCAAGAATAATGGCGAGGCCGCTTGGAAGGTCGCCACTTCCCAGCCCCGTGTATGGCCTCTCGTTAGCGCCTGAATAATCGGGCTGACAATACCGGCGATGCGTGCCACATCAACTCTACGACAGCAGTAAACGCGGATGTCGAAATCTCAAGTTGCCACTCGCACAGACCGGCCAGCCATAGCCTGGGCCGTGTTGCTCTGTTTCTTTGCCTCAGGCACCAGCGGCCTTGTCTATCAAGTCGTCTGGGTGCGCGAACTCGTGCTGGTCTTCGGCGCTACGACCTTCGCCGTCAGCACCGTGCTCACGGCCTTTATGGGCGGCCTCGCCCTGGGCAGCTTCTATTTCGGGCGACGCTCGGAATCTATCGCCCGCCCGCTCAGGCTCTATGGCCTGCTTGAAATCGGCATAGGCATGTACGGCCTGGCCGTGCCGTTCATCTTCGCAGCGCTGCCGGTAATCTATCATCCCATCTGGCGGTGGCTGCAACTGTCATTTTTTACTTTGAGCCTGGTGCGCTTTTTCTTCGCCGCCCTGGTGTTGATTCTGCCAACCGCGTTGATGGGCGCGACGCTGCCCGTGCTGGCGAGCTACTATGCGCGCGACGATCATCACATAGGCTTGCGCGTCGGTTCGCTTTACGCGCTCAACACATTTGGCGCGGTCATTGGCGCAGCGGTTACCGGATTCGCGCTCATCCCGTTGCTCGGCATGCACGCGACGACGGCGACTGCGGCAGCCATCAACCTGACCCTGGGCCTGGTGGCGCTGCGCATCTCGCGCCTTGAAGAATCCGACGCCCCTGCGAGCGAGCCAAACGAAAGCCGCTTGCAAAAGCCAATCATCGAAACCTTGGAGCAGGCCATTGCCGCCGCGCCTGCGAAGCACAAAAAGGAATCTGCCGCCGATCCTGCGAAAGTAAACCCCATTACAATCGATAACCTGAGCCGCCGCGCCCTGATCGCCGTTCTCGTGTCGTTCGCCGTCAGCGGCTTTATCGCGCTGGCTTACGAAGTCATCTGGAGTCGCGTGCTGGCGCTGATCATCGGCTCGTCCGTCTATGCCTTCTCCATCATGCTGACGACGTTTCTGACGGGACTGGCCGCCGGCGCGGCCATCGTCTCGCGCTTTGCCGACCGCATTCGCCGCCCGCTCATGGCGTTTGCCGTCATCGAAATCGGTGTTGGCATCACGTCGTTCATCGGCGCACACATGTTCAACGATCTGCCTTACGTCTTCGTGCAGTTGTATCGCATCATCGGCAGCCATTCATTCACCGTGCTGTTGTTTGCACGCTTTATGATCTCAGCCCTGGTGATGATCGGGCCGACGTTGCTGCTGGGGGCGCTCTTTCCGCTGGTCGTGCGCCTCATCTCGACAAGCTCGGCGGCGCGCACCAGCGGTCGCACGGTCGGCGAAGCCTATGCCGCCAACACCATCGGGGCGATTGTCGGCTCGTTTGCCAGCGGCTTCTTCTTGATTCCTTTCCTCGGCTTGCTCGGCAGCCTGCGATTGTGCGCGGCGCTGAATTTCGTCGTCGCCGCCGTGCTGTTTTTCGTTTTGCCAGAGCGCCGCACTGCTACCCAGCCGCGTGGACAGGGAGACGCGGCGACGCGCGGCGGGAAAGCCGCCGCGACGCGGCGACGCGCCGACGGCGAGACACCGCGACCGACGAAATCTCCCGGCATTGCCGCGCCGCCTCGTCTACGCCTAGAGACCTGGGCAGGCATTATGGTGTCGGCGCTCTGCATCGTCGGCATCGTCTTGTTAGAACCGGCGTGGGATTCTCAGGTGATGTCGAGCGCCGTCTATCGCTATGCGCCGCAACTGAGCAATAAGAGCAAATCGGAACTCTTCGATTACTTGCGGCGCGGCCAGGGCGAAAGCATTTTTTATAAAGAAGGGATTACCGCGACAGTTGCCGTGCAGCGGCTCGGCGACGGGCGCGTTCTCAAAGTCAACGGCAAGCCGGAAGCCTCGACCACCGGCGATATGCCGACGCAGATTCTCATCGGCAGCCTGCCGCTGCTCGTGCGCCAGCAGACCGACGATGTGCTGTTGATCGGTCTGGGCAGCGGCGTCACGCTCGGCTCGGTCGAACAGTTTCCTGTCAAGCGCGTCACCTGTGTCGAGCTGGAGCCGGCGGTCGTCGAAGCGACGCATTATTTTGAAGATGTCAACAATCGCCCGCTCGCAGACCCGCGCCTGCGTTTGATCTCGAACGACGGGCGCAATTTTATCTACACGACGGATGAAAAATTCGATGTGATCATCTCAGAGCCTTCGAACCCCTGGCTCACGGGCGTCGCTAATCTCTTCACGCTCGAATACTTCAAACGCGGCGCTGAGCGCTTGAAAGATGACGGCTTGTTCGGCCAGTGGTTGCAGCTTTACGAAATGGCTCCCGAAGACGTGCGCACGCTGGTCGCGACCTTTCACGCGGCGTTCCCTTACGTCTACGTCTTTCGCGGTGCCGAAGGCGATTTGATGCTGCTGGGCAGCAAGATCGACCGCAAGCTCGATCTATCGGTCATCCAGGCGCATTTCGATGAGCCGCCGATTGCCGCCGATCTCAAGCGCATCAAGACGACACATGCCAGCGATCTGCTGTCGCGTTTTTATCTGGGCCCGCAGGAAGTGGCCAATCTTACAAACGGCGCAAAGCTGAATACCGACAACAATGCGTTGATCGAATTCAACGCGCCGCGTCGCGTCGGCACCACCGAAGAGACGGTCGAGCGCAACGTCAGGCAACTGCTCGCTCAGGCGGTGTCGCCGCTCGCCTATCTCGAAGGCAAATCAAACTTCGCCTCAAGCGACGCCGAGTTGTTGACCGAAGCGGCGCTCGGCGCAGTCAAGCGCGACGACCAGGCGCGCGCCGAGCAGTTCGTCAATTATTCGTTGGAACTCGCCGACACGCCGCAGGCCAACGCTATGTTAGGTGAATTACGCGCGGCGCGCGGCGACGAGAGCGGCGCAATCGAAGCCTGGGAGACGGCGCTGACGATTGATCCGAAACATTTTTATTCACTCCTCAACCTCGGCAAGCTCTATCTCACGAAACAGGATATCCCGCGCGCCGTGCCTTACCTTGAGCGCGCCCTGGCCATCGAACCGGAAAATGCCCGCGCTCATCATCTGCGCGGGCTCGCCTACCAGGCGACCGGCGACAACACGCGCGCGGCGCTCGAATATCGCAAGACGCTCAGCGATGCGCAGTACGCGCGCAGCATCCCGACCTTTTATTTAAATTTCGGCACGGCGCTGATCAAGCTTGGGCTTTATGAGGAAGCGGCGCAACTGCTCGGCGAATACGTCAAGCTTGCGCCCAACGACTTCGACGCGCATTATCAACTCGGCGCGGCGCTGGAGATTCAATCCGAGCGCACGCTTGATGAAGCAACGGCACGCCACGCCGTGCAGGAGTTGCAGCAAGCCTTGAAGCTGCAACCGAATCATGCGATGGCGCATTATTATCTGGGCAAAGCTTATCGCCGGCTTGAGCTTTACGATCTGGCCGATGTCGAGTTCGAAGCCTATCAGCGGCTTTCGTCGTGACCGGATTCAGGATTCAAGATCCAGGGAATAGGAACTAGGTTCACAGGGCAATTAACTGCCTTGCATTCGATTCTGAGAAAGCCGAGGATGCTGTATGACTGTCCGCCGTACTGAATCCTGAATCCTGTTGCAACTTTTCACAGGCTCGCGCGTTCTAGTGGGCAGCAGACGCGACCATCTCTTCCCAGGGAGTATTCGATGTCAGGCTTGCGACGAATCGCCTTCCTCACCATGCCGCTCTTGCTGCTGGTTTGCGCGCCGGCTGCCGAAGGCAAAACGCTTGCCGAGCGCAGCATCTTTGAACGGCTTTTTGAAGGGCCGAAGGTCGTCAATGTGGTTGACGATTTCCTGACCTTCTGGGATGCCATGAAGGCCAAACCGCTCGCCGAGCAGCGCTACTGGTGGAAGCGGATGGTCGAAGATAAATACCGCGACTACTTTGAGCGCGCCGTCTATCGCAACAGCGATGCGAAGACGCGTCGCGCCCTGCTCGATGAATTTCTGGTGCGCGCCCCGGAACGCATCGAAGCCTTGCGCCAATTCAATCACAAGATCGCTGACCCGCACATCAGCCCGTTGATTAATGCCTTCGTCGCTTTCAAGACGCGCTTCCCCGATTACCAGCAGCAACACGACATCTACATTGGCCTGAGCCTGTTTCGCTTCGACAGCGCGGTGCGGCCCGTGCAGAACGAAGCGGGCGTGCCCGATACGCTCTGTTTGGGCGCTGAGGTGCTGTGCGGCTACTCGCCCGACGAGCTACAGGTCGCGCTGCTGCACGAGTTCTTTCATCTCTACCACTTCGGCTCTCTATTTCAGCAACCCTTGCTTGAGGAATTCCGCACGCCGCACATGCCTTTGATGGTCGAAGGCATGGCGGTTGCCGCCACCGAAGCGATGCTGCCCGGCCACACAGCTGCCTTCTATCTACACTTCAGTGAAGATGATCACAAAACGCAAGAGCACGATCTGCGCATCAACGCCGGGCGCTTTCTTGAATTGATTGCCGGCAACGCGCCGCCTGAGCAGTACGAAGCCTGGTTCCGCAATACGCCGACCGACACCGTGCCGTCGCGCGGCGGTTATCTGCTGGGCTACGAAGTGACGCGGCGCGTGCTCGCCGCCATGCCGCTCGAACAGATGGTGCGGCTGACGCCCGCCCAACTGCGCGAACATGCCGAGGAGCAGTTAGCCGAAATCGCCGGTCGCCAGATCCTCGTGCTCGCGACATCGAAATAAATCCGCCTGATTTTCTTTAAGCACTGAAATCTACGCCGGCTTGCGGGCGATGAAAGCGACGCGCGCTTTGTGCAGCCCGTAGCTGCCATAACGGTGAGTGGTGCGCACGCGAAAGCCAAGGCGGCGGAGTTCTGCGGCCATCGCCTTGGCGTCGAACAAGCGCACACGATGGACTTCGTCACTGCGTCTGTAGAGGTCGCCGATTTTGCGAAAGGTGGTGATGCGGCGGGTCAAGGTCTGCTGCTTGCGGTCTTCCTGCTTTTCAATCACAGTCATCCAGTCGTCGCCTTCCGCGAAGCTTCTCGCAGTGGTTGCCCGTCCGAGTTCTCCCGGCACCATGACATCGAAAATGAAGACGCCGCCGGGCGCAAGCTGTGCATAGATGCGGCGGAAGAGTTGTGTCAAGCTGTGGCCGTCGTTACCCGTATCGAAGAGATAGCTGATGCATTCGCCGAGCGACGTGACCGCACGGCATGGAGGAATGCTTGCTTGAAAGAGAGAGGCGACGCGAAACTCAGCCTGTGGCGCGCGGCGTCGCGCCAATTGAATCATGGCCTCGGAAATATCAATGCCAACCACGTCAAAGCCGCGCTTGATGAGTTGCTCGGCCCAAAGGCCGCTGCCGCAGCCGAGGTCAACGACCAGGCCGTCATGAATTTTATAGCGCGCGAAAATATCCAGAATGCCCGGTGCGGCGGTGCGCGCAAATTCGCTATAACCGACATCGTGAATGAACGCGAGGTCTTCCTGATAGTAATCGGTCATCGTTTACTTGAATTCGTTAAGCCAGCGCATTTGGTTTCTCAACTCATCAGCAGATATTGAGTTCAATAGTCTCAACAGTCTGTGCAACAAAACAACTACACTCTCCGCTGTTGAAAGAATGATCCCGAAATGCTCTTTGCTTTCCGAGATATATCTCTCATGCAGTTCTACGAAGTCATTAAAATTGAACGTGACTATTGCTCGCTGCTCACCCACAGCCCAGGCAAACTGTTCCTCGTCATCCTGTGACAGCATTTTCGCCTCTTGAGAGGCAACTGCATCAAAGCCATACCTGCGAAGTTGCACAGCCAAACGTGGCGACAAATGTTCGTTCAGATATAGTTTTGGAGAATTATGCGACGGATTGGGCATGGTGATCTAACCAATGCTCATAACTGTTTTGATGACGTACTTGATCAATCTCTTCTTTGTTGTCGTGGTAGTAAGCGAGCGCGCTGAATACTTGGGCAGCCGTCAAGTAATCCCACTCAGCCAGAATCTCTTCAGCCGACATACCGACTTTATAATAATAATCAACGATATGCCATACCGCTATCCGTGTCCCCTCTATAACCGCCTGGCCTCCGCAGACGCCTTGAACCTTGACGATGTGCGGGTAGGGAGTGGGCTGTATCTGGTTATCGTTTCCTGTCATAACCCCCCCTCATTCGCCTGCTTCTATGCATCGCAGTGGTGTCACACTTTATTACCTAATTCTGCGTCCACGGCTGGATCATGATGCCTTTGCGCTTGTTCGACAGATCAGCCGCGACTTGCTCGGCATCGTGTTTTTTATACGGGCCGATGACGACGCGATAGAGCGTGTCGCCGCCGCTTGGCATCTGCACGTGTGTGGCGATGTAATCGCGGCGCATGTCCGATTCGAGTTGCTTGGCCTGTTCGAGCGTGCCGAAGGTGCCGAGCAAGACAACGTACTGCGCATTCTCGTCGGTCGCCGCCGAACTGGGTGGCCTCGTCGTCAGGTTGGCATTGGCCGCCAGCTTGTTTGCCTGACCGGCGGCGGCATTTTGATTCGGCGCGGCGCTCGATTGATTGGCGCTTGCCGGCGCATCTTGTTTGACGATTAAAAGTCCGGCCCAGAAGGCTGCTAAAAGCAGCGCGATGCCGATAATGAAAATGGCGACGACTTGTTTATTGCTCATGGTGTCTATACGGATTTCTGGTTTCTGGTTTCTGGTTGCGCGCGCCGAACCGTGCCAAACCAGAAACCAGAAACGAAGAACTAACGAATTTCTACCGGCTCGCGGGGCTGAACCGTGAAGGTGTCCTGCTTCGGCTTCTGATAGATCAGAGCCGAAATCATATCAAGCGGAATCGGGAAGACGACAGTCGTATTTTGCTCGACGCCGATCTCGGTGAGCGTTTGCAGATAGCGCAACTGCACGGCGACCGGCTCGGCGGCAATGACGCGCGCTGCGGCCAGCAGCTTCTCCGACGCCTGGTACTCGCCTTCGGCGTGAATGATCTTAGCGCGCTTCTCGCGCTCGGCTTCGGCCTGGCGCGACATGGCGCGGCGCATCTCCTGCGGCAGGTCTACGGCCTTGATTTCGACGAGCGCCACCTTGATGCCCCAGGGATCTGTGTGCAGGTCGAGAATCTGCTGCAAGCGCGTGTTGAGCTTTTCGCGCTCCGCCAGCAAATCATCCAGTTCCGCTTCGCCGAGCACCGAGCGCAAGGTCGTCTGCGCCAGTTGTGATGTGGCATACAAAAAGTTTTCGACTTCGACGACGGCGCGGCGCGGATCGATCACCCGAAAGTAGATGACGGCGTTTACGGACACCGTGACATTGTCGCGCGTGATGACATCCTGCGGCGGCACGTCGAAAGCGACGGTGCGCAAACTGATGCGCACGATGCGGTCAATGGGCCGGAAGACGAGAATGACGCCTGGGCCTTTGGCCTCCGGCAGCAAGCGGCCCAGCCGGAAGATGACGCCGCGCTCGTATTCGGGCAGGATGTTGATGACGCTGATGAGGTAAATCAGAAAGATCACCAGCGCGATGATCGGCAACGTGAAAATCTCCTTTGGCATACCCACCTCCTATTCTATTGCTTGCCATTGTGAGGGAAGCCAGCGGCCTGTGCGGCTCGTTGACAAAATGATCTTGCGCATTGGCCTGCGGGCTACGCATCGACCGCCGAAGCTTTCTTCGGCACCACCGCATCATCCTTTTCGACTTCGACGTTGAGCGTCAAGCCATTAATGTCGGTGACGCGCACGGCTTCGCCGGCGGCAATGCTCATTGGCGAGCGCGCCCGCCATAATTCGCCGCGCACAAAGACCGTGCCTTCGGGCGCAATGGCGGTCTGCGCTTTGCCGTGCAAGCCGATCATGCCGGCCATGCCGGTCGTGACTTTCATGTGCCGCGCCCGCATGGCGAGCTTCAACATGAAAATCAGTATCACCGCGAACGGCACGACGACCGCCAGCACCAGGCTCAACGGCAACCTGAGTTCCGGCGTCCGCACGTCGATCAAGATCAACGCGCCAATCACCGCCGCCGCAATGCCGCCCGCGCCGATGATGCCGAAGCCTCCGACCTTCGCTTCGAGCACGAATAGCCCGATGGCCACACCCATCAACAGCACGCCGGTCAGGTTGATCGGCAACATATGAAACCCGTAAAGCGCCAGCACCACCGACACCGAGCCGACAACGCCCGGCACAATCGCGCCCGGATGTTGAAACTCGAAGTAAACACAGAGCGCGCCGATGGCGAACAGGATAAAAGCGATGCGCGGATCGGCAAGCGCCATCAGGAGCTTCTGCCTGAGCGACGGGTCGATGTCGGTCAACGGCTGATCGGCGAGGGCCAGGGTTACTTTGCTGCCATCAAAGCGCGTCACCGTGCGGCCATCGAGTTGCGCCAGCAAATCCGCATCGTCGCGGGCGATGATCTCGATCAAGTGTTTTTCTAAAGCTTCGCGTTCGGTGAAGGATTTGCTTTCGCGTATGGTCGATTCGGCGGCCTGGGCGTCGCGCCCGCGCCGTTCGGCGTGGCTGCGCACGTAAGCCGCCGCATCGTTGACGACCTTTTCGGCCATGGTCTTTTCCAGGTCGCGCCCGTCGCTCATCACCGGGTGCGCCGCGCCGGTCGCCGTCCCCGGAGCCATCGCCGCTACGTCGGCAGCCATCAGGATGACGAAGCCTGCGGAGGCGGCACGCGCGCCGCTCGGCGCAACATAGATGATCACCGGCACGCGCGCCGTATCGATGCACGAAACGATCTCGCGCATCGAGGTGTCGAGCCCGCCCGGCGTATTGAGCATGAGGATGAGCGCAGCGGCCTGCTCGCGTTCGGCGCGCTGGATGGCTGCACAGATGACTTCAGCGCTTGCCGGCGTGATCTGATCGTTGAGCGTCAGCCGTAAGACATCAGCGCGTGCGGCTGGTTCGCTGACGGCAAAGACCAGCAGGAGCGCGACGGCGAAGAGCGTTTTCCTGAATGCGTTCATAATCGTGTACTCACTTCAGGCAGCGGAGATTTCTATCACTAGTTTAGCACAAATCGACGTTGCGCGATGACGACGCGATGAATGGATGCAGCCTGACATGAACCTCGCCCTTCAGCCGTCGCTTCACGGCTCAAGCGACGGCTCGTAGGTGGTAATGAACTCCAGGAACTTCGACACCTCAAGGATGTCTTTGCCGATGAAGCGTATGCTGTGAGAGTCGGTGCGTTCGACGATTGACAGATAACTGAGCATCTCCGACGGGCGATAATTCTTGAAACGCACGTCGAGTTGTACAGGCGCTTTGACCTGGTATGGTTTGAACTCTTTGATGCGCTTGACGGCGTGCTGAACTTTTTCACGAATCAAATCCAGAGCCATCTCCGGCGTCATCGTCCGCGCCGAGTGAAAGCCATAAGCCCATTTCACCACCGCGCCTTCGATGTTGCCGAGCAGGTCTGTAACTTCCTTTACCGCTACATCGTCGCCGGAGATCATAATCACCGGGACGTTGAAATGCCCGGCAATGGCGGCGTTGATTCCGGCTTCGGGCATGGAGACATTGTTGAGCCGGACATCGGCCAGCCGGGCGCTTGAAATCGTATGCGCGCGCACGCCTGCGGTGTTGTTGGTGCTCGCGTGATAGCCGATGAAGATCGCGCCGTCGAAGGTTTCGTCAATGCCTTGCATCATCATCAGCGGGCGCGGCCACGAGCGCACTACCGTCACCTGCTTCGGCAGCTTTTCAATCAATAGATTCTGACCGTTGCCGTGCGAATCGCTGATCACCACTTCGGTAGCACCGGCGTCGAAGGCGGCTTGCGCCGCCGCGTTGACTTCAGCCGTCATGAATTCGCGGAAGCGGTTGTACTCGAAGCCCTGCGGCCCAAGCTGTTCGTTTGTAACGACGCCTACAACACCTTCCATGTCGGCGGAGATGTAAATCTTCAGCTTCTTGCCCTGCGCCAGCTTGACGCTTTGCGCCGGCGTGATGACGGTCGAACCAACGACCAGCGCGATGAGCATAGCCAGACATAACCAAACGATTTTCATGTTCAACACTCCTTCGCTTGAGTTGCGATAGCCAGTCTGAAGTGGGAGCCGAGAGGGATTATTACAGAGAGGCTGAGACCCGCAAAGCGGCTGCGGGCGCGGCGCTCCCACGTAGGTCTGAAGAAATCATCAGATGCCTATCTGAGATTCGATCTCGCGGATGCGCGTGACGAGCTTCAACAACTCGGCGTCGCTGACCGGCCTGCCGCGTGAGACCTGATCGCAGACCGTGAGCAGGCGGGCCAGTTGCTGCTCGTCCAATCGGGCGCGGCGCGCCGCCTTCGTCGCGAGCTTGGCGCTCTCGATATTCGACGGCAAGCCGCAGTAGCGGCAAAGGCGCTTGCGAAAGTCCCAGTAGACATTTTGCATCGCCAGGTCGGTGGCGCGCGCCAGCCGCGTGATCGTCGCCATTGAAGAGACGAACTCCAGATTGGTCGTGCGCCGCTCGCGCCTGAGCGGCAGTGGGCGCGCGAACCGGCGTCCGAAGGTATAGGCGGCGACCGCCGCGATCAACACGCCCTGCCAGAATATCCACGGCACCGGCGTGCCGCGAAAGTAGGCCAGCACGCCTTCGCCCGCCGCGTGCGAGCCGTAGCCGTGATGGAATTCGTCAAAGGCGATCTTGCCCTGCGGGCGTTCGGCCAAAAGGTTCAGCGCCAGGATGAGGTTGTCAGCCTCCTTGATGCCGTTGTTGGCAACGATGTACGGGTCTGTAAGGAAAACCACATGACCGGCTTTGACCCTGGCATCGGCGAGCAGCGCGCCGTTGTCGTCGCCGATGTGATAAACCGCGCTGTGGCTGTTGAGCCTGAGGCGCGAAGCCGCGTCGCCCGTCTTCAGGTGCTCGACCGCAAACGTGTAGCGCGTCGGCTGCAACATCTTCACTTCGGATTTCGGCATGGCGAATGTAGTGTTGGCTTCGATGTCGCCAAGCTCTTTGTTGAGGTGAACCGTTTGATCGATGATGATGATCTGCTTGCCGCCTTCGAGCCAGTCGTTGAGCGCGTCGAATTCGACTTTGCCGGGGCTGCTGTCTTCGGGCAAGGTAATCAGAATGAGGGTGCCGATGTCGTCGCGGTCGGTGATTTCGTTATAAGGCTTTTCCAGCCGCGTGACCGGATAGCCAGTCTCTTCAAGCAAGGTGTAGAACGCCTGCGTGCCATAAGGCGTCGTCCGATAGGACGAACGATTGCCGGTCTGCTCGTTCTCTTGCGCCGTCTGCGTGTCAACGAAAAACAGAAAGTTGAGGGCGACGAGAAAGAAGAAGATGACCAGCACCAACAGAACTGCGCTCGTGGATCGTTTCATTTCGTTGGGGGTCGGGTGCCAGGTGCCGGGTGCCGGGTTCCCGGACAACTATCCGGCCCCTGACCCCTGGCCCCTGGCCCCTCATTTCACATTGAACTGCTGCACGTCTTCGAGCACCCAGTTGCCGCTCGCGCGGTTGAGGATATAAATCGCGGTGCCTGATTGGTCGCGGTTTTCGGCTCGCGCCGCGAGCCCCACGTCAACCGCAACACGATTCGCATCCAGCGTGTCGACGCGCAGAATCTCGGTCGCCCAGGCGCTGGGCCGCGTGACGGTCAATCCTTGAATGAAACGCTTCAGGTTGTTGCGCACGATGAGCGGCGTCAGCTTGTCCGACGAAGGGTCTTTGATCACCCCGTCGAGTTGCGCAATGAACGAGCGGATCGCTTGATCGACCGGCGGCAATTGACCGGCGGCGCGTTCGGCTTGAATCAACGCCTGCCGCGCCGCGAATTGCGCCGGCGCTTCTTCGGCTTCGACGATGGCACGGCGCAGCGCCGGCACCGCTTCTGCCGCCTGATTGCGCGCCATCGCCGCTTGCCCTAAGGCGACGTGCGCCCAGGCGAGCGCCGAACCGACCGCCGGTTCGATCTTGATGGCGGTGTTGGCTTCACTGGTGGCTTCATCAAACTTCTTTTCCGCCGAGAGCGTCCGCGCCAGCCAGGCGTGGATCAACGCATTGGTTGGGTTGCGGCGCACCGCTTCGCGCAATTTGCTTTCGGCATCATTGTAATCGGCTTTGTTAAACGCGACGATGCTTTGATTGAAGAGCGTTTGCACCGACGGGCGCGGCAGCTTCATGTCGCCGTCGCGCAGATCATTGTCATAGTTCGTCTGAATGAGCAGCTTGTCCGGGTCGACTTCGACGGCAGTGATCTTTTCCGCCGTTGGAATCTCTGCCGCCACGATGCTCTCTGACGGCACCGTAACGGTTATCGTTAGCGGCTTGCCCGAAGCGGTCACGGCCAGCAGTTTCACGGTCACCTCGCCGGTGCCGAGATTGCGCAGGTTGATGCCTTGCGTGTTGGGCTTAGCCGACGGCAACGGCGCGCCGACGATAATGTCCGGCTCGGTGATCGTGTCGAACCATTGCTGAAAGAGCTTGTCGATTTCCGGGCCGGTGCTCTTGATGAGGGTGGCGCGGAAATCGTCCGGGGTGACGACTTTCGTCTGCGAAACCGCGAATGTAGCTTTGATCGCAGAAAGCATTTTATCGCGGCCTGCGGTCTCGGCCATCAATCGCAGAACGAGCGGGCCTTTCGCAAACACCGCTGCGCTGTAATTCGGCAGCGCGATGGTTTGCAATCCCAGTTCGGCGTCGCGACCCGATTGGGCGACCGGGGTGTAGCTCCAGCGCATACGCTCGGCGGCGTCGCGCCCTGCCTCTTTGCCGAAGCGATCTTCAAAATAGAGCAATGCCAGGTAGCGCGGCAGCGAATCGCGCAGAAAGGCGACGCTGCGCGGGCGCTGACCGGCGCGGGCTTCGATGCCGCGCAGGCGGGCGCGGCCTTCCGTCCACAGCCGCGCAATGGCGTCGGCCAGCGTTTCGATGGTCGATTCAGTCAGCACATCGCGGCGAAACACCTGTTCGTTCAACACCAGCGCGCCGGGGACGACCAGATTGCCGACGCGCGCCGACGAAATGATGCGGAAGGTCGCGCCGGCGGGCGGCGGGCCGAGAGTTTTCGTGAAGAAATCCACGGCGCGACCGGCTTCATCGCTCAGGCGTTTGATGATGGTGCCTGCGGCGGCGGTCTTTGGATCGGTCGCTATCGTCAGACCCGGCTGAGTATAAACTTCGATCTTCACGCCGCCGGCATCCAGGCTCGCCGGCTGATCATAGTTGCCCGCCAACAGCAAGGGCAGGGAATTGAGCGGCTGCTCGAAGGTGGTGGTCGGCCCGCTCGATTTCAACCCGCCTGCCGAAAGCCCGCGAAGATTATTTGTCGCCGAGGCTATGTTCACTTCGAGCGTGAACGGCGCGGTGGTCGGGCCATAGAACGTGAAGCTGGTCGACGGCATCGGCACCCAGATGGCTTCGGGCGCAAGCAAGACTTCGCCCGGATAGATGTGAATCAAGGCCGTCGATTCAGGCGCTTCGATGCGGTAGTTGATTTCGACTTTGGCGGTCGCCCCAGGCGCGATGCCGGCATCCGCCGAGACGACGACTTGATTCAGCCCGGCGACGCGGCGATCTTCCGAGGCTTCGACCTGCGCGGTTGCGCCGTTGATCGTAGCCGAAGTTACTTTCGCCAGTTTGGTCAGACGAAAGAAGAGCCTGGTCTTTGGCGACTGGCCGAGGTTGATGACGCTGATGGCGGCGCGGCAATCGGCGGCGCTCGCTCCTGTGTCAACCCGCACGGCGATCTGGTAGCGATCCACTTCAACTTCCTGCGCCGCCGCAGTGACCGCAAGCAGGAGCCCGATGATGAAAGCGACTGAGAACTTTTTGAGCATTACAAACGAAACCTTTTGCGTGTGTGCATTCAGCAAAAACCTGACGGGCTGGTTTCTCGCAAAGCCGCACAAGCATCAATAGCCCGGCGCATCTTTCTTTGCGAAACAACGGCGTTTTTGCTCCACTGACATGGTGTTGCGAAGCCGGCGATTCTACAACTGATCCTTGACCAGCGTGTGAATCGCTTTGAGCTTTTCAAGCAACGGCGCTAGGCGTTCGAGCGGCAGGCTGTTTGGCCCGTCCGAAAGCGCCGCCGCCGGGTTGTCGTGAACTTCCATGAAGATGCCGTCGACGCCGCAAGCGACACCGGCGCGCGCCATGTATTCGATAAACTCCGAGTCGCCGCCGGTCGCCGTGCCCAGGCCGCCGGGCCGCTGCAAGCTGTGCGTGATGTCGTAGACCAACGGATAACCGAAGCCGCGCATGATGGGCAGGCCGCGAAAATCGACGACCAGATTGTTGTAGCCGAAACTCGTGCCGCGTTCGGTGATGATGACGCGCTGGTTGTTTTGCGAAACGGCTTTCGCAATGGCGTTTTTCATGTCGTGCGGTGCCAGGAACTGTCCCTTCTTGATATTGACGGCGCGGCCTGTACGCGCGACTTCAACGATCAAATCGGTTTGCCGGCAAAGGAAGGCCGGAATCTGCAACACGTCGGCGACTTCGGCAGCGGCGCGCACTTGCGTCGTTTCGTGAACGTCGGTGAGCACCGGCAGGCCAAGCTCACTGCCAACCCGGCCAAGCACGCGCAAGCCTTCTTCGACGCCTGGGCCGCGATGCGAGGTGGCCGATGTGCGATTGGCTTTGTCATAAGAGGCTTTGAAGATGTAGGGCACGCCGAGTTGATCTGTGATGCGGCTGATGGCCGAGGCCATCTTCATGGCGTGGGCCTCGCTTTCGACAACGCACGGGCCGGCGATGAGAAATAGTTCGCCGCCGCCGAGTTCTACATTGCCAATTTTGAAAGGCGTCACTGAGGCCGACATAATTAAAGCATCATTCTACACGGCGACGGCGCGAATGTGAAAGCGCGACGAGTCGCGGCGGCTGGTTAAGAGGCCGTTGGCGGAGAGCCAGCACCGGTTGCCGCTTCACTATTGATCGACCTGATGACCATCTTAAAGAGTTCCTTAGCGGTGTTCGTGCAGCCCTGACCGCCATGCTCCAGAACTTCTTTTTGATACTCAGGAGTTTTGGATCCGGTATAAACGAAGAAGGGCGTCTGGTCGCCGCGTTGGCGCAGCGCATCAAGCAGAACGTATCCTTCCCTGGAGCCTTCGCGGCGTCCCATGTCTGAAATGATGGCCGCGAATCGCTGCTCAGAGAGCTTTCCAAGAGCTTCGTCTGTGGAAAGCGCCAGGCTGAAGGTCAGCCCCATTCCCTCGAAGACGTGGCGCTCATAGATGTTGTTGTCGGGTCTATCGTCAACCCAAAGGACATGGTTTTGCCAGCCCTCGGTCACGTCAATCCTGGTCAGGAGTTTCAGGTCATCATCTAGAGGTTCGCTTTTGCTTTCGGCGCGAATTGCCTTGAGGCGGCTCTCGACGACCTCTGCCTCTGCCTTCAGACCGGCCTTGAGCAACAGATCAGCATAAGTCTCCAGGCTTTCGGCCAACTCCGGGTGTTCCGGCCCGAAGACCTTTTCGTAAATCTCCACTGAGCGACGGTAAATGGTTACGGCCTGCGAATAATCTCCTCGGTCACGATAAAGGGTCGCTAAATTGTGCAGGCTGATAGCGACATTCAAATCATCCTTGCCCAGGGTCGTCTCATAGATCGCCAGCGCCTGCTTATAAAGCGATTCGGCCTCGTCATAATTTCCCTGGTTGTGGCATAGCAGCGCCAAATTATTTAAGCTGGACGCGGCATCCGGATGGTTGAATCCCGATGTCCTTTCGTAGATCGCCAGCGCCCGTCTATACAAGGCCATGGCTTCGCCGACCCTGCCGATGTCGCCATACAACTCTGCCAGCGTATTCAGACAGGCGGCGACGCTGGGGTGGTCGGGGCCGAGCGTCTTTTCATTGATCTCCAGCGCCCTTCGATACATCGCTTCGGCTTCTTCAGGTTTGCCCTGGTTTTGCAGGAAGAGCGCCAGATTATTCAAGCCGGCAGCGACCTCCGGGTGTTCCGCGCCCAGGCTCTTTTCATACAAGGTCAGGGAACGCCGGTAGAGATTTTCCGCTTCATGATAGCGGCCCGTCTCATTGTACAGCGCCGCCAGATTGTTGTAGCCTGCCGCCATGCCCAGATCATCCGGTTTACTGGCCTTTTCATGAATTTGCAGCGCCTGAAGGTAATACATCTCGGCCTCTGTATATCTTCGTTGCCTGAGGTGAACCGATGCCAGATTGCTGAGCACCGTCGCCATCTCCAAATTGTCTGGGCCGAGGATCTTGTTGTAGATACCGAGCGCCTTTTGAAACTGCGCTTCGGCGTCCGAATATCGCAGTTGATTAAAGTAGAGGCCGGCCAGGTTCATCACGCCAGTCGCCACCGCTTGATGATTTTGCCCGACGATGCGCTCAAGTTGGCTAATCAGGTCGGCCACCTCATCCGGGTCTTGCGATGCCGCCAGCCGGGCGATCAACTCTTTGGCCTTAGACTCGCGCGCCGGGCTGATGATTGCCTGCTGAATGGCCGACTCGATTGGCGCGACTTTGGCCATTTCATTAATCAGCTTGGAGAAGGCGGCGACTAGAGCTTCCGAGCCGGCTTTCTGCTTTTGCCGCGCCGCCACTTCTTCATTAAACGCGAAATACGGCACATGCGGCACTTTCAACTGCCAGAAGACCTCCTGACCGGAATCGCTTTCGGCAGGCTGAAACTCGGCGAACTCCTTCAAGAAGGCGTTCTTGAAGTTTGTCAGCAGAGTGCTTTCGGCGCGATCCTCTATTCTGGAAGGCACGACCAGAAGATGTAAATCTCTATCGCGGCGCAGCGCCTTGACCTCAGGTCTCCTGAAACTGCGAACCATTCGCGCCGAGCCATCGAGATTCTGTTGATTGGCCGTGCAGAATAAGACCACCACGTCAGCCATCTGGTAAGTGCAGATGCCGCCCATCTCTGTCACCCCTGTGCGGCTATCAATCAAAACGACATCGAAGGAGTTAAGGAATTGCTTTCGCAGCCACTCGAAGAACAGTTCGCCTTCCCAGTTCTGATAAAAATCTTGCCAACTCAGGCTGCGAACCAGACCGGCATACTCGGCAAAATCTTGATCGGCGCGTCGCCCTGAAGGCAGCAACCACAGGCCGCCTTTGTCTGCCACGGGATCATATATTTTGAAGAAGTAGTTAGTGACCTCAGGCAGCAGCGCCAGATCTGAGCCGGTCGCGTCTACTGAGGGCCCGGCTAATTTGTTCTTGTAATCGCTAACGATGTTGACGACGCCGGGACATTTGAAGACCTCGTTGACCGGAATGTTGAAGTAACGCTCCAAACCGGGAGCCTCCAGATCCCAATCGACAATCAACACATCGAGGCCGCGTTCGCGTAACAGTTCGGCCACATTCGCCAGCGCCATGGAACGACCGACGCCGCCTTTATACGAATAAAACGTATAGATGATGGAGCCTCTCTCTTGATCGGCTGATGCCGAGACCTCGCTCATATTTTACCTCGTATCGCTCGTTCCATGCCGGTGGCTTTGCCATACTGCGCTTGCAGTTGTTCAGAAATCCTGCGCTTGGCGTCAGGGTTTGGTTTTTCGCCAACGGCACGCCTGGCAGCTTCCGGCAATACTGAATAGAGCCAGCGCCTGAAAGCCCGCGCATTGCCAATGCCAAATTCGCAGAGCATGTCGAGATCATTCTCCCAGCGATCAAAGGCGATTTGCAGCATATTCTTGATGTCGAGGATGATCGGCTCGATCTTCAGTTGTTCTGACTGAATGGGCGAGAGCACGACGATGGATACGGTTTCGGCGGTGCTGAAGCCGGATTGCAGCAGTAAGGTTTGCAGCTTCGGATGAAACATAGAGAGTACGTCAATGACGAGAACGCAGCCCATGTTTCTTAATCTCTTCCAGGTATGCAGCCGCCAGTTAATGTCGTCGGAAAGAAAATCTTCGGAAAAAAATTGCGGGCGCAGGATGGGCGCTGATGCCGGTAATTGGCCATTGATGCGGCTCACCATGTCTTCGATGGTGCAGCGCACGGTCTCCGATTTCGCCGGGGGCGGCTGCCAGTCCTCTCTTGTCGCTCCGTAGAACCGGGGAATATCTTCAACCTGATAATCCAGTTTGGCGACGATACTCTCAAAAGCGGTCTTGTCGGTATGGGGCTGGCCAAAGACTGTCTTTGTGGCAAGCTGCGTTGCCTCGTCATTGGTCATGGCGAAGACGACAAACGGCACGCCGATGGCTTCGACTCCCGCCGGCGGCAACTCGCCTTTGACGTTAGCGATGAGATCGTTGGTGACGGATTCCAACTCCAGAGGGTCGTCAAAGTCTGTGCCGCGAAAATCGAGATAACTCAATCTCTGCAACATCAAAGGAATGTCACCATCCTTCACGTCATGGAGCAGAACCGGGATCAGCTTTTTCGTCCGATCTTTAGACATTTGAATGAGCCGCGCATTCCACTCATTTTCGACCCAGGAAGATTGCAGCGCGGCAGGAGAAAGAAACAAAACCGTCACCTGGCTAGTTTGTAATCCTTCTTCTATTTCACTGATGAACGCGCCGCCTCCCCCGATGGCCGCGCGATCAAACCAGACCTGGAGATTTGCCGCCGTCAATCTAGCCACTATCCTGGCGACGATCTCCCGGTCAGTTGAACTGTAGCTGATGAAAACGTCTGTTTTTATTCCCGGCATATGCGTTTCTCCTTATCACCGACAGGAACCGATTCCTTGATGCGGCGCTCCATCTGGAGAGATAGGGTGGGACGAGCCTCTGTCGTCATCAATCGGCGCAGCCGCGCTGGCTGGCGGTTGCGAAATGAACTTTCAATTACAAAACCAGCATGACCCATGCTCGTTGCGCCCTTTGCCGCTGCGGTCCTCAAGAATGAGTCGCCAAAATCGTGTTAGCAAGATCACTCAAACGGGCTTCAAAGTCAAGCTCGCGTCAGGCGATAAATACTACTCGCCATGCAGTTTACGGCTCATGAAAGCAACTCGGCTCGGCAGCAACGAAGACGCCTTGGATAATCGCCTCAAAAAATCAACCGGAGCAGATTGCCGCAAATTTTTTGCTTGAATTCCTCTTCTTATCTGGCATAGACTATCGACTGACAAGAAAAGCAAACGATCCGCCGATGCATGCGAGCATCGGCGGATTTTTTATTGGGCAGAAACTTCGGCAGGCATTTGGTGTGTGCGGGCTTATGTTTGTAGCAGCCCTGGAGTCCGGCATGCCGCCCGATTTATGCGGAGGAAAATGCGAGGAAACCAACTGACGTGCTACGCCAGCGACGCCGAGATCGAAGCCCTGGTCGCCCGGTTCGAGTCGTGCGAATTGCCACCATCTGAGATCTCGCACCGCGCCCACGTTGCCATGAGCGCGTGGTGTTTTCTGAAATTGCCTGAGCCGCAGGCCGCCGCGCGCATCTACGACGGTCTTCAGCGATACGTCAAATGGCATAAGATTGCTATCTACAACGAAACGATCACCTGGTTCTGGATCAAGCAGACCGGCAAAGCGGTCGCGAGTCTGGAGGCGACGCGGCCCGCGTTTGCCTTAGTCAACGACGTGATGGCGCGGCTCGGCGATTCGCAGTTGATTTTCACTTACTACACGCGCCAGCGGTTGCAAACGCCTGAAGCCTGCCGCCAGTGGATCGAGCCGGACTTGCAGCCGCTCGATTTTTGAAGGATAAGGAAACCGCAAATGACCCGAATCATACGAAGGCGCACGAATGATGCGAAGTTTCGCGTCAATTCGTGCGCCTTCCTGGCTTATTCATTTCACGCCTTGTTGTGCAGGATAAACCGGCGTAGCTTTAGCGACCAGATGGCGTTCGCGTGATACCGCCAACTGTACGAGGTCGCGCTTGAAGAACAGATCCAACGTCCAGTCGAGCACGACGCGCAATCGCTTTTCGAGTTGCGGAATACGCATCAGGTAATAGGTCCGCCACAGAAACCATGCGATAAAGCCGGAAAAGCGCAGGCCCATGACATCGGCCACGCCGGTGCGCTCGCCGACGATGGCCATCTGTCCCATGGTGTCATAATCGAATGGCTGCCGCCTGGCGCGACCGAAGACCGCTGCGAGGTTGCGCGCCGCGCGCTTGCCTTCGCGGACCGCGTGCTGTGCCGTCGGCGGATGCGGCTTGCCGGTCTTCGGATTCAGAATGTAAGCGCAATCACCAAGTGCCCAGACGTTCGGCAGGTCTTTAACTTCGAGGTACTCGTTGACGCGCAGACGACCGCGCTCTTTGGCGAGATTGAACCCCGCAAGCAACGGGTGAGGCGCAACGCCTGCGCCCCAGATGACGGTTCGCGTCGCGATCTGTTCGCCCGTCGCCAGCGCAAAGCGGTTCTGCTCAACGCTGACGACCGCCGTATTCGTGTGTACCTCGACGCCGCGCTTGTTGAGCACTTTTTCGGCAAACGCCGCGAGCTTATCATTCATTTCAGGCATCAGTCGCGGCCCGGCTTCAATGAGCAGCACGCGAATCTTGCGGCGATCTATTTCAGGATAATAGTCTGCCGCTTCGCGCACGAAGTCGTTGATCTGGCCGACGACTTCGACGCCCGTGAGGCCGCCGCCAACCACGGCAAAAGTCAATAACTCGTCGGCGCGTTCCGGCTCGACGGCGGCTTCTTCGAGCATATCAATCGTGTGATTGCGAACGTAGATGGCATCGCCCAGCGTCTTGAACGGCAGAGCGAAATCCGCCGCGCCGGGAATGCCAAAGTAGTTGGTGACGCCGCCGAGCGCCAGCACGAGATAATCGTAATGAAAATCACGCCACGCGCCCGTCAGACTATGTCGCGCCGAGACCGTTTGTGTGTCGAAGTCAAAGCCGGCGACCTCGACTTCGGCAACGCGCGTGCGGCGCAGGAGCTTTCTCAGCGGGCTGACGATGTGGCGTGTGCCGATGCTGCTGGCCCCTGCTTCAGGCAACATCGGCGTGAATAGGAAAAAGTTCTCGCTGTTGAGCAGCGTCACCGTGACTTCAGGTTCGCGCTTGAGGCGTTTTTCCAATTCAAGCGCGGTGTAGAGTCCGGCGAATCCGCCGCCAACGATTACAATCTGACTTGCTGCCATCTCTACCTCTTTTGATCTCCTGTGTAGGCGTTGCAGCCTCACAGGGTGTATGAGAGCGATCAAGACAAGCTGTATGCCTGCGGCTCTCGGATTTTGTCTTGCTTGCGTCCTTTCATCTTCTGCTGATCCTATACACGTTTGAGCCTGGCGATTGGTTACTCGAACGGCAGCAGCGGCTGCGTCTGGTCGCTGACCGGCTCCGGCGCGGCCAGATGCAGGCGGTGCGCGAGACCGCAGCGGGCGGCTTCCTGACGCATCAACTGCACCTGGGCGGCAGTCGCGGGGGCGTGGCCTTCGCGCGCCAGGCGTCGCAGCAGGCCCGCAGGCTGGCGCGAACGATAATTCAAGCGGTCGAGCGATAACGCTCCTGCATGGCTTTCGACAATGGCGGCGAGCGCCTCGCCAACGAATTCGCGCGTCATCGGCACGGGCACGAATGCCGGTGCCCATAGCAGGTAAGTCGGAATGCCGCGCGCCGATAATCGGCGAATCGTCGCCAACCGGTGGCTTGTCGGCGCTGCCCAAGGCTCAATGATCTGTGCCAGCCGGTCGTCGATCACCGAAATGCTCATACCGACGGCGGCGCGCGGCAGGCTGGCGATCAAATCCGTATCGCGCTCGACCAGGGTTTGCTTGGTCAGAATGAACAGGCTGTGCTGCGGGTGGCGCGCGAAAACTTCGAGGATGCGGCGGCTGATCTGGTAACGCTCTTCGACGGGTTGATAGGGATCGGTCGCGCTTGACATGAAGACGCGCGTCGGCTGACGCAAGCCCCGCAGTTGTTTGTCGAGCAGTTCCGGCACGCCTTCTTTGACATCAACATAGGTGCCCCAGGTGCGCTCTTCCAACTGCTTATGCTTCATGTGCGGCACATAGCAGTAGGCACAACCGACGGGGCAACCTCCGTAAGGATTGAGCGTAAAACCGCCCATGCCGGAACGGTTCAACACTGACTGTGGCTGAATGACCTGGAGCTTCACGGCTCGCTCAGGCTTGCGCTCCGGTTTCATATTCAAAGTATAGACGGGCGGCGAGAGCCCAGCAATCAAGTGCCATGGCGCGTTCATCATCAACTGGTCGCAGGCTTGCGGTTAAAGCGTAACCTGCAATGTCGGTGGGCTGACAATTCAAGTGACGGATGAGCCGGTGGGGATTAAGCGGCGAAGCGCTTTTGTGCCTGGTCAGGCGTGATCGACTGACTGGAAGTCCACTATCTTCCAGTTTTTTTCTATCGGAAATTAATCGGCAATGCTCAAGCTGGCGCGTCGGCGCTGACCAAGCGTAGCGCGAAGACGCGATTCAGCCGGTCGCGATTCTCGATCACTTGTTGGAGATTGTTGCTGGCGGCTTCGATTAACTCAACTTCGCCGGTGGCGGTAGCTCTGTTGAGGAGTTCCTGGGCATCCTGAACGATGCGGTCGGCTTCGGTGAGAATATGGCTTAGGGCTTCATCTGAAAACATGGGACCTTCCTGCCTGAATCCCGCCGAGGGGCTGTCCGGTGCAGCTTAATTTGTTGACACCCACAAGCGGTTGAAGTATAAAGGTGGTGCGCTAGAGCGAACCTCAATCAGGAATATTTCAGCTCCCCACAGCTTCGATATTCCGCCGTCTTGCGCACCACCGATACCACATCCGGGCTGTGGCCCCACCCATGGCCCGGAAGCTTTACTCCCACGACACGGACAATATCACAGTAATTCAGTCGGTTGCAACAGCAAAGTTAAGAATTTACCTTAACTGCTTTTGAGCCTCCGGCTGGCCGGGCAGCCTTCCCCCGGATTGCCGACAGTTTTAGTCTCCAAGGAGAGATCAGACGTGCCACAGAGTCTGAAGAAACGCGTTACCGAGTTGGAACGCCAGGTGAAAGAATACGCCGAAAACGTCAAGCGGGTCTTGCGCGAGTACCGCGAGACGCAGCGGGCCAGCGCCAGGCTTGATCAATCACCGCCTGCCCGCCTGCGCGCGCGACTGTTGCGCAAACGCCGCGATGTCGAACGCGCCAACGCGCAATACATGGCCTTGCAAAAGGAGCTTGATTCAATTCGCAGCCGCATGCAAGCGCGAAAATAGGTCTATCGTTACGATCTGAAGCCCGCCGTTTTTCAGCGTCTCAAATCCATCCAAGGAAGGGCGCTTGTGCGCCTTCTTATCGCCGTCTCTGAGACCTTGACGCGCAGGCCAGTCGCGCGTGCAAGCCCGCGATCAATTGAATCCGTTCGCGGCCACAAAATAAATGTTTACACGGCAGGCCACCTTTGGCATAGGGATTGTAATCTTATTCGGTGAGGGCACCAGAACATGATGGGGTGCGTTAAAGGGAAAGGAAGGACTGAAAATGAACTTACAATGGCTGAAAAAGGGAGTTGCAGGGACCGCCCTGGCGCTCGTCCTGGGAATTGGTGGCACGACCGTTCTGAGTACCACGGTTCAGGCTCAGGATCGCGACCATCGCTGGCACGACCGGGATGACCATCGTGACCGGGACCGGAATTGGAACCGTGGCAACAATGGCGATTGGGCGCGCCGGCAGCAGGCTGAACGCGAGCGTGACTGGGCGTGGCGTCAACGCGAGAGAAATCGTTCTGTCTACGTCGCTCCGCGTGTGGTTCCGAGAGTCTATCCGTACGGCGGCGGCTACTATGGCGGGTATAATGGTGGTTATGGCGGCTCATACGGTGGCGGCTATGAAGAGCAGAGAGGCTTTCGCGACGGGCTGGATAGAGGGCAGGAGGATGCGCGTGATCGTCGCTCCTACAACCCGAATAACTCGGAGCATTTTCGAAACGGCAATGGCGCTTACCGCGCGGGGTTCAGCAGAGGCTACGCGCAAGGTTATCGCCAGTACGGCGGTCGGCGCTGGTAATTGGCTCAGGGCATCATGACGGATAGAGCGGGCAGGACTCAAGATCCTGCCCGCTCTACCTTTTTGTGCGGTTCAAACAACCGACCAGTTTAACCGCCGGTTTCTGCTCCGCTCGATTCTGTAGTTCAAGCCTGGATTATTGAACGCGCTCGGCAACTGTGAAGCGCGGCTCAATATCGACAGGGATGTTGCCCAGATTGTCGAGCGTCTTCTGCATCTCCGGGCGAATCACTCCATATTTATCAAGCATGGCTTTCGCCTTTTCGTAAGAGCCTTCGGCTTGCAGGGTCAGGATTTCGTTTGTCAACTTGCGCACGGCGTCCTTAATTTTTGCCGGGTCAATGCTGTAGGTGCCCGCCGCTGCGTTGTACTTGATGCCGCCTTCGTCGCTCAGATAGTTGAACTGCAACGCCTGCCCCTTGCCGTGCGCTTCAGTGGTGCCAAAGCGCACCGAACGAAACGCGCTGGCCAGATAAGTCGTGTAGAGATCGCGCTCCATTGCCCTGTCCATGGCCCCCTTATCGATCAGGTATTGCAGCGCCCACAAGCCCGCGATGTCGGCTTTGGCTTCTTCAATCGCCGAGTAAAGTTCCTTGAGCTGACCCCGCACGGTCGTCGCTTTACCGCCAACCGTAATGTTGTGCGGGCCGAGCCCGTGCAACAGTTCGTGCATGAGAATGAAGGTGAAGAAAGCGTCGAAGGAAATCTGCGACTGCTGTGCCGGGTCGAGCGCGACTTTTGAGATGGGGATCATGACTTTGTTAAACTTGGCTTCCTGCATATTCTTGAGCATTACGCGCTTCGAGCCTTTCTCTTTGACGACCTGCTCGTCGTTCGGCAGATTGTAGGCCGCCGTCTGCACGCCGCGATTGCCGTCGCCCGATGTGAAGACGACATCGACAACGCGAATGGGCGAGGCCGCGCCGAGCTTCGGGTTGCGATAGCGCGCCTCCATCGGCAGGTTGTTTTCAAGCTCTTGCAAGTAGCCGCTGAGCCGGGCGAGCTTGGCCGATTCGGCCTCGTCGCGCAATGTAATGAATGCCTCATAAGCCGCTTTGTAGCCGAATAACTCGTCTTCATAGGTTTCATACGGCCCGATGGTCACATCAATCGGCGCGTCGAGATCCATCCAGGCGACATCGCTGGCGTAGTATTTGTCAGACAAAAATGCCTCGGCGCGCTTCGTCAAAAAATCCTTCAGCGTGGCGTTCGAGGCGAGCCCGGCGGCTTCCTGTAGCAGCTTGGCGGCGGGCGCGAGGAACTGGCCGTATTCCTGGCTGTAGGGCACGCTCTTCAACTTGCCGCCGGCATCGCGGCGGATGACGGTGAAGAAACCTTCAGCCGATTGTCGATCCGCTTCCGAGAGCCCCTGCGCCCAGGCAGTGAACTCGTCTTTGGTGAGGCCGTCAGGATAGAAACCGGCTTCCTTCGGTTTCTCCATGGGGACGCCGGGAATGAACGGCTTGTTTTGATCAAGCCGCGACCACGGCCCTTTATCGATCATGAAATAATGCAGCCGTGCCTGACCGAGCGGCGACTTGTCAGCTTCGAGTTTTGCTTTGAGGTCGACGTTGCCGCTCCACACCTGGCGCAGGAAGATGTCATCCATCAGGCGTGCCGCCTGAATGATTTTATCGAGCGCCTGACGGTCACCCGCCGATAGCCCGGCGGTATCGGCGGCCACGTCGGTCGGCGCAAAGCGCGCGGTCATCTTTTCGAGTTGCGCCTGATCGGGCATGGTTGCCGTCTCCTTCTGAGGTTGCGCAGGCTGTTGCTCGCAGCCTGCGGTGATGAGGCTCAAGGCGAGCAAGCACCATAAAACGTTTCTCAATGATTTCATGTTTTCACCATCCTGAAATTGTTTTCTCCAGCTTACGCAGACTTGGCCCCTGGCTTCAAGCTCCTACGCCGGCTTCCCGGTCTCGCTCGCCGGAAGCGGGCCGCAGTCGCGCTCGGCCTTTCACCATGAAGTCAAGCCGCCATCGCTGACCGCATTTGCTTACCGGCAGATCACGGTTGCCTATCTCGATTCGCAGTCCACGGACGCGGGCGCGGCGATCATATGATGTGATGGGCTGCCGAATGTTTCAACTCGCCACCACACGCGACGCCAGCCGTTTGCGGGCAGCCATCGGCTACTTATTTGCAAGCTGGAAACTAACTGTCACCTTGAATGAATACTTAGTACTCCGCCAAAATACTTTCGCATCTCTTGAAGACTCTGTCAGTCTCCGCAGGCACAGAGATTTGCTTTTTGAATTCAGCGGCTTACAGCGCTAGTGACGATGCCGGCATGGAAATGCCGATCTGCGGCATAGTCTATGCCTATGGTCTTTATGCTGAATTGCAAAAGGAGCAAGATAGGGCCGATAACGGTTCGTCCTATGTAAACTAGCGTTATGCCCCATCAGGCTCACTTTTGCAATTCGATAGCCATCATAGCTTATTTTACAATTTATTTTGAGTTGAAATTTCAGCCGCGCTCGCCCGCGCTCGCCCACCGACCGCCGATCATCTCCAGCATTGCCGCACTCAGACGGTTTGACGAAGCCGCGCCCTTTTGTTTTCAGAAAACGAATTGACTATACTAAGCTTGTTGATGTGGATGATTAATGCTTCGATCAATTGAAAGGTTGTCTGTATGGCTTATTCTCGTTTACGCATTCTTGCCATCCTTTGGCTTGTCGCCACGCTCGGCTGCAAAGCGGTCACTGCCGATGTAAAGATTCCAGATCCAGCCGTTGACGCGCCTCTGGCAACCGCCAAAGGCAAGCAGACCGCAGTCATTGCCGGAGGCTGCTTTTGGGGCATTCAAGCGGTTTTTCAACACGTTAAAGGAGTCATCAAGGCGACCTCCGGTTACGCTGGAGGCGATGCCAAGACGGCGCATTATGAGATGGTCGGCACAGGCGAGACCGGGCATGCCGAATCGGTGCGGATCATCTATGACCCGTCGCAGATTTCCTACGGTCAGCTTCTGAAAGTATTTTTTTCAGTTGCCCATGATCCCACGCAACTGAATCGGCAAGGGCCTGATAGGGGTACGCAATATCGCTCGGTCATCTTCTTTTCTGACGAAGACCAGCAGCGCATTGCGCGCGCCTACATTGATCAGTTGAATCAAGCGAACGTCTTTGGACAGCCCCTTGTAACTGAGGTCACCGCCCTCAAAGCCTTTTACGAAGCGGAGGCTTACCATCAGGACTATGCCATACATCATCCGAACGAGCCTTACATCGTTATCAATGACCTGCCCAAAGTCGATAACCTGCGCAAGCAACTTCCTGGGCTATACGTCGCCAGGTGAATTCATCTGTGACGCGCTTCGATTGACATCCGCACGGGCTTTCAGATAGGCTGAAAGCCCGTGAAGGGAGAAGCCGTTGCGATCATCCCCGCGCGGTACGGCTCGACAAGATTGCCGGGCAAACCCCTCCTCCCCATCAGACAAATTCCAATGATCATGCATGTCGTCGAACGCGCTGCGCGGGCGCAGTCGGTTTCGCGTGTGATCGTTGCGACGGACGACGAACGCATCTTTGAGGCGGTCACGGCGCACGGCGCTGAAGCGCGTATGACGCGCGCTGATTGCGCTTCCGGCACCGACCGCATCGCCGAAGTCGCTGCCAGTCTGGCCGCCGAAATCGTCGTCAACGTGCAGGGCGACGAACCCATCATCGAGCCCGCGACTATTGACGCGGCCATCGCGCCGCTGCTTGAGAACGCGCAGATTCACATCAGCACCACGTCGGAACCCATCCTTGATGTCGAAGACATTTTCAATCCGAACGTCGTCAAAGTGGTGACCGACACCAGCGGATTCGCCCTCTATTTTTCGCGTTCGCCCATGCCGCACATACGGCCCGCCCCCGGTCTCTCGCTTGAGCAAGCGTTGCGCATGGATGCGAGCCTGCTTCATCATTATCGTAAGCATTCGGGGCTCTATGCTTATCGCCGCGAATTCTTGCAGCAGTTCGCCCGGATGCCGCAGTCGCCGCTCGAACGCCTCGAACAACTCGAACAGCTTCGGGCGCTCGAAAACGGCTGTCTGATCCGCGTCGTCGCCGTCGAGCATCGCTCGATCAGTGTGGACACCGAGCAGGATTACCAACGAGTTAAAAAGATGATTGAGGAGATTTGTTTATGACCAAGTTTATTTTCGTCACCGGCGGAGTCGTCTCAAGCCTCGGCAAAGGATTGGCGGCGGCCTCAATCGGCTGCCTGCTCGAAGCGCGTGGGTTGCGAGTTACCTTACAAAAACTCGATCCGTACATCAACGTCGATCCCGGCACCATGTCGCCGTTTCAGCACGGCGAAGTCTACGTCACCGACGACGGCGCGGAGACCGATCTGGATCTAGGCCACTACGAACGCTACACGCACGCGCAACTGACGCAGTCGAACAACTGGACGACCGGGCGCATTTACCTGTCGGTCATCACCAAGGAGCGGCGCGGCGATTATCTAGGCAAGACCATTCAGGTGATTCCGCACATCACCAACGAAATCAAAGACGCGATTCGCACGGTGGCCGATGGGCCGGACGTGGTGATTGTCGAAATCGGCGGTACGGTCGGCGACATCGAATCGTTGCCCTTCCTTGAAGCCATTCGCCAGATGGGCAATGAAATCGGGCGCGAAAACGCGCTGTTCATTCATCTGACGCTGGTGCCCTACATCGCCGCATCGGGCGAATTGAAAACCAAACCGACGCAGCATTCGGTCAAAGAGTTGCGCGAGATCGGTATCCAACCCGACCTCCTCTTGTGTCGCTGCGACCGCCCGCTGCCGCACGATATGAAGGCGAAGATCGCCCTGTTCTGCAACGTCCGCGAGAACGAAGTCATCACCGCGCAGGATGTTCCGACGATCTACGAAGTGCCGCTGATGTTCGCGCGCCAGAGCCTTGATGACATGATTGTAAAGAAGCTTCAGTTGAACGCCGGCGAGCGCGATCTGGCGAAGTGGACCGAACTGGTCGAGACGATCAAGAACCCTGAGGCCGCAGTGACCATAGGCATCATCGGCAAGTACGTCGAGCTTGAAGATTCTTACAAGAGTCTGCACGAAGCCTTAATACACGGCGGCGTGGCGAATCGTCTGCGCGTGCAGATTCGCTGGCTTGAGTCCGAAGAGTTGATGGAGGATCCGAATTGGGAAGATCGCTTACGCGACTTCGACGCCATACTGGTGCCCGGCGGATTCGGCAAACGCGGCATCAGCGGCATGCTGCGCGCCATCAACTACGCGCGCCGCGAGCAGACGCCTTACTTCGGCATCTGTCTCGGCATGCAATGTCTGACAATTGAATTTGCGCGCCAGGTGGCGGCGCTCGACGGCGCAGACTCGACGGAATTCGACGACGACACGCCGCACCCGGTGATCTTCAAACTGCGCGACCTGATCGGCGTCGACCAGATGGGCGGCACCATGCGGCTTGGGGCCTACCCTTGCAATCTCCAGGAAGGTTCGCTGGCGGCGCGGATTTATGGTGCGCCGCAGATCAGCGAGCGCCATCGCCATCGTTATGAATTCAACCCGCGTTATGAAGACGAGCTTGGCGGACATGGCCTGGTCTTCTCAGGCAAATCGCCCGACGGCAAGTTCATAGAGATCGTCGAGTTGCCGGATCATCCGTGGTTCCTCGGCTGCCAGTTCCACCCGGAGTTCAAGTCGAAGCCGCTCGATCCGCATCCGCTGTTCGTGTCGTTCGTGAAGGCGGCTTACGAACATCGTCTGCGCGACGAGGCGAGCAACGACCCGGAAGAAGATGCCGCAATCGCCCGCGAAGCGAGCGCCGATGATCGCGGCTGGAAGCTCAATGCTTCGGGCAGCGAATCCTAAACGCCGTGCAGCAAAGCAGCCAATCATCGGCGTCGTCAGGCCGTGCAGCGCGGCGTCGGCATTTTTTATAAAGGAGCAAAACCGTCTATGTCAGATTCATTCACCGGTCGGCCCGAAGCCTCCGAGCATGCAGAGTATTATGGTCGCTACATCGGCCTGGTGCCGGAAGACGACCTCTGCGCGGCGATGGCCGGGCAGACCGCCGCGACGCTGGAGTTTCTGCGCGCGCTTCCCGAAGCGGCTGGCGATGTGCGTTACGCGCCGGGCAAGTGGAGCATCAAGGAAGTCGTCGGCCACATGACAGACGCCGAGCGGGTTTTCGGGCTGCGGGCGCTGTTTTTCGCGCGCCTTGACCCGGCGGCCTTGCCCGGTTTCGAGCAGGACGATTGGGTACGTGCCGCAACCTTTGACGAACAGCCGCTGGCGGAATTGATCGCCGAGTTTGAGCATGTGCGGCGCGGCAATCTTTATTTCTTCAAGCACCTGCCGGCCCAAGCCTGGTTGCGGCGCGGCACGGCCAGCGGCTATCAGTTCACGGTGCGCGCCCTCGGTTATGCGATGGTCGGACACGAACGCTATCACCTGGAAGTTCTGCGCTCGCGTTATCTATAAAATGAGTGTAGCCTTTGCCACAAAGGCACCAAGGCACGAAGAATCACCATCTCCTTGGTGTCCCTTGGTGTCTTGGTGTCCTTGTGGCGATTCTCCGGCTAAGCTGAAAAACGCTCTAAAATGAGCCGAAGCCGCGATTGGAGTAATCTTCTGCCGGTTTGTCGCCTTCATTACGTTTGAAGTTGTCGAGCAAAAGTTGTTCGACGCGGCGGGCATCATTGATGCCTGTGAAGCCTATGCGCTGGATGTTCTTATTGGTAGTGATTGTGGCAAACATCACATCGCCTTTGCCATTAGCGCGTTCGGTGCGCTCGATCAGATCGATGTCCGGCCCCGCGAAAGATTGAATCTTGCGGGCCGGCGTCCCTGAAATGATCATCGCGCGGCGGTTGCTGAGAGCGTAAACCGTGCGCTGCGCGTTGCGATAAATCCAGTAAGGCGATGTCAACATGCCAAGCCCGACGAGCACGAAGGGCACGCCGAAAAGACCAAACAGCGAATACCAGCCGAATTCTTCGTCGCTCCAGATGAGTCCGCTTGCAGCGCCCGTCCAAAAGAGCGCAAACGCCGTCCAGGGAATGCCGAACAGCATGACAATCAGCGAGCCGCGCAGTTGCCGTTTCGGGTCGGGCCTGCCGTACCAGAGCAAACGCTCGCCCGCCTCCAGTTGCGCTTGCGCCGTCTGCTGCGCTTCAAAGTCGATGTTCATCATCAGCGGTTCACCGTCGCGGAGCCTGATTGTCGAGGGCCAATTCTTCTCGAAGACTAGCACAACCGCGCGCCTGCCGAAACCATAAACCTCTGTGAGTGCGGGCTGCGGCAAGCGCTTTGACAAAGCCGGCAAATGATCGTTGGCAGACCGTCGCAATGCTTTGCTTGATGCTTGGCTTGATGGGGGATTGTTTTATCGCTGTCCATTCGGTTACGCTCAATGGCGGACGTTTGTGGAGCATCTGACGAAAAGAGGACTCCCGACGTTGAGCAAGATTCGCGGCATTATTCTTGACATTGACGGTACGCTGGTCGACAGCAATGACGCGCATGCGAGAGCCTGGGTCGAAGCGTTCGCCGAGCACGGTATTGACGTATCGTTTGAGCAAGTGCGTCGGCTTATCGGCATGGGCGGCGACAAGCTGCTGCCGAAAGTTGCGGGCATCTCGGAAGACACGCCCATAGGCAAAGCCATCAGCGGGCGGCGCGGCGAGATTTTCAAAACCCGCTACCTTCCCCACATTAAAGCCTTCCCCCGCACAAGAGAACTGTTGCTGCGTATGCATAACGACGGCTTGAAACTGGTCGTCGCCAGTTCTGCCAAAGAAGATGAATTGAAACCGCTGCTGGAGATCATCGGCGCAACCGACTTGATCGAAGAGAAGACTTCATCCGACGACGCAGAAAATTCCAAACCCGATCCCGACATCGTCAAAGCGGCGCTTGACGGCGCAGACTTTTCCGCCGACGAAGCCGTGATGCTGGGCGATACGCCTTACGACATCGAAGCGGCTACAAGAGCCGGTGTCAAAGTGATCGCCTTCCGCTCAGGCGGCTGGGACGACGCGCAGCTTGCGGGCGCGATGGCGATATATGATGGCCCGGCAGACTTGCTGGCGCATTACGACGAATCGCCGCAGGATTCTCATTCCCGGCCTGCGACTGGCGCAAGGTTCTCCGGCTGCTAAAGGCTGCGGCGAAGCCCTGAGCGGCCCGAACGAACTGCTAGGCTTTTGCTTTTGGAAGTGATATAGCTTACCCGTCAAAAGCGGTTAAGTACGAGCCAATCAGGGATGAACCGCATAAGCCAATGGTCGTGCAGGACGAGCAGTAGTCTGACAAATGGTTCAGGCTCGTCAAGACTCGTGTCCAAGGTTTCTGTTATCAGCCGGTCTGCTTCTTCGCGTGTGAAGATATAGTAGAGTCCTTGATTGCTGTCATCGGCCTGTGATCGCATAGATTTATCCTTACTTCAAAGCCCTAAATCAACTTGGCTACCAACTGAATTAATGCGGCTAAACAAATTACCAAAATTGATAAATTTTATTAAGTGCTAAATCAAACTGAATCCCTATTTTGACCTGCAATAATAGGATTTATGGCTTAGAGTTTAATTCTATATCTTATCATATTTGGTAAAGTCACTTAAGCATCAATAATGCCAGTGCTATAGTCGCGGGCGTATGGCAATGACATTGAAGGTTCAAGATATAGCCAGAAAGCTAGGAATAGAGAATGCTGCCCAACTAGCGAACTTGACGGGACTTGGGCTTACATCCAGTTATCAGCTATGGGAAGGGACGGCTCAAATGATCTCGCTGAAAACACTCAACACCCTTTGCAATAAGCTGAAGGCGCATCCTGCATTGTTGTTTGATTATACGCCAGACCCGGAAGGGAAAAGTGAACCCAAACAGAGGAGTAAGCAAGGGCGGATTTCTGCCAAACAAAGCAAATCAATGCGAAAACAACGCTGAACAGGTATTTCAGAGAAATTGTAATATAGTTAAAGAGGCTGAAGCCACATGCGCCAGAGCCGCCGAAGCGAATTTCTTATCGTTCCACCAGTGCCGTTCGGCGGCCCGGTGATGTCGAGCGTTAGGCGCTCTTGAGTTCGCATCACCTTTCAGTCTTCGGGGAAAAGTCAATGAATCGCGTTCACCGATGGTTCTGTCGCTCATCCTTTTGGAAGAAAGCCTTAAATGAGGCGATAATTCCTTGGGCACTCAAAGGGCTTGATCTGGGGAATGAAGTATTGGAGATAGGGCCTGGTCCGGGGCTGACTACCGATATCCTCCGACAGCAGTTCGACCAACTCACTTCCATCGAAATCGACTCGGAATTAGCGAGTCAGTTGCAGGTTCGCTTAGCAGGTACTAACGTGCGAGTTGTCGAGGGAGACGCAGCAAAGATGCCGTTCGAGGATAAATCGTTTTCGGGAGCAGTTTCCTTTACCATGCTGCATCACGTCCCCTCTGCTGAGTTACAGGACCGATTGTTAGCAGAGGTCTACCGGGTGCTGAAGCCAGGGAGCATATTTGCCGGGACTGACAGTAGGTGGAGCGCCGGTTTTCAACTCTTCCACCTATTTGACACGATGGTGGTCGTAGACCCAGGGAGCTATGGGAAGCGACTGGAAGCAGCCGGATTTACAGAGGTGAAGGTTGATCTGGCCAAGAGGGCATTCCGGTTTCGGGCTAAGCGCCCGTGAAGGAGAAGACTTCTTCAAGCCAAAGGGCGCGCCTAACGCGCGACATGCACCGGGCCGCCAAGCGCAGTTCTCATCGTTTCACCATTGCCGCTCGGCGGCCCGGTGATGTCGCGCGTTAGGCAGCATCGCGCTAAGAGAAAACCTGGCATATAATTGCAGAGTTGAGAGGAAGAAAATGGAAGAAATCAAAAGAACCTATATCATTGATGAACAGAATCGAAAACTGGCTGTACAGATTGATATTGATACCTTCAATAAAATCGAGGAACTCCTAGAGAATTATGCGCTGGTCCAGTTAATGGAAGAAGCGACTGACGATGAGGCTTTAGAACTTGATGACGCTATATCTTACTACCAGGCACTGGAGAAGATCGATTGAAGGTCGTCTATCAAAAAAGGTTTCTGAAAGATTTAGCCAGGCTCCCGGCAGAAATCAGAAAAGAGATAGAGCAATTCGCCTTTGAGGAAATGCCTAAACTGAACTCACTGGGCGAGAGCGGGAAGATCGAACAGATGAAAGGCTATAAGGCATATTATAAAGCGCGGGTTGGAGCTTACCGAGTGGGCCTCAAAGTGGAAGCAGATAAGGTTAGCTTTGAAAGAGTGTTACATGGCAAAGAGATATACCGCTATTTCCCATAAGGAGTTGGCCATCGTCAGCGGCAGGGCCTAACAATCAGTTGCAGCGGAGCGCGTGCCCTCCGTTTCTTGGTGACTTCGGATTGCCGTTCACACGCCCCGCTGAACGCGAGCGTTAGACGCTTGCGATCTTGTAAAATCGGGGCGATTGATGCATAAAACCATAGAGAGGAATCTATGGCTACTGAGTTCATTATAAGCGGGTACATAAGACACGCCATGGCTCAGGCGGAATATGACAAGCTGGAAGACGGCTCGTTTTCAGGCCGTATCCCTTCTTGTAAAGGGGTCATTGCATTCGCAACATCTCTTCATGAATGCGAAACCGAATTGCGCTCAACCCTAGAAGACTGGCTGCTTCTGGGCCTTAAACTGGGACACGCTCTTCCAATCATTGATGGAATTGATTTGAACAAGGAGCCGGAATATGAGCCGGTGGACGCCCTGTAAACGGAATGAGTTCATCCGCCGGTTAAGACAACTTGGGTTCAATGGCCCGTACAGTGGGAGTCGTCATCAGTTTATGGTTTATCAGCAACACCGACTGACAATCCCATCGAACATGGAGTATTCGGTTTCGCAGCTACGCATGATGATTCGCGAGCTTGAAGATATAATTGGCCGCTCTATTACGATTGAAGAATGGGATAGCCTATCCTGAAGGCGCGTCTAACAACAACATGCACTGGAGCCGCCGAAGCGCAGTTCTTATGGGTTCTTGCAATGCTGTTCCACGGCCCGATGATGTGGGTCGTTAGATGGCTTCACGTTATGAACAGAGTCGGATGACGAGAATATGTAATGTGAGAATACCATGATGCATCGAATAAGACTGGTTACGTCAGTGACCTGGTTCATCGTGCTGTCAGCTTTAGGGGCTGCCTTGGCCTGTAACTGGCCTTCCTTCCAAAAGCAAGACCTTCTTATCTTGGAGGTTGACGGCACACGGAATTACGTTCCTCCCACGGGTGTCGCTTGGGAGAAATCCTGGGATTTCAAACGCCTCGGCAACTGGCGAAGACCGCCAGACCAAGACTCGGACGTTGGTGCCACATATATGGATTACTGTCGGGAAGGCGACGGAGTCAGGATCAATATGAAGGTCATACTTGGCTATGTGGATCCATCAGAGTGCGACTTCGAGGAGGCTCGAATAAAATCTGCCGGCACCTATCTCATTCGCATCGGTGAATCGGCAAGCCTGGAGGGATTAGCTCAATTTGGGGTTCAGCCGATCAAAGTCAGAGTTGTGGCCGTCAAATGACCTGCGCTGAATCCCGCTGAGATCGCCAATAAGACCAAAGCAAAGGGTGCAGCCGGGTTAATGAAAACGCTATCTAACAAGCGCATTCGCCGGAGCGCGAAGCGATTTTCTCGATCTCTCCACCAATGCCGCTCGCGCGCCCGGTGAGCGGAGCCTTAGGCATCTGTGGTGCGCCAGAATCATGGATGTGGCATGAACTCTCATTGCTTGCCATCGCCAATTCAACAAGCTACAGTCTGTCGGAAATCATGCGGCGCAATGCGGCAAGCTATGAAGAAAAGCCTGGCTCATCTACCAAAACACAAACGCGACGAACTCAAAGAAGTTGTCGCCATCATCACCGAACTTGCCGACATCGAAATGATCATTCTGTTTGGCAGTTATGCGCGCGGCAACTGGGTCGAAGACATTTACACCGAAGGCCACATCACTTATGAGTACAAGAGCGATTATGACATCCTGGTGATCGCTAAAGAATGGCGCTATGCCCGCAGCATCAACCTCTGGGACAAGGTCGAAAACACTATTCATGGGCGGAAGGCGATCAAGACCTGGGTGACGCTGATCGTGCATGACTTGCGGGAAGTCAACAAGGCGCTCAAGCGTGGGCAATACTTTTTCGCCGACATCCAAAAGGAAGGCATCTTGTTGTATGACTCGAAGCGATTCGAGTTGGCAAAAGCACAGAAGCTGAGTCCCGAAGAACGCCAGCAGACTGCTGAGGATGATTTTAAGTATTGGTTCAAGAGTGCGAGCGAGTTCTTGGCTGGCTTTGCGTTTTATTTCAAAAGGCGATCATATAGCAACGCCGCTTTCTTATTGCATCAGGCGACCGAGCGATTCTACATGACGATCTTATTGGTCTTCACACACTACAAACCGAAAGAACACGACATCAAGATATTGGGCAAGCAAGTCAGCAATCTTGACCGGCGATTTTTGCCAGTCTTTCCACGAACGACGCCGGAAGAAGAACGGCTGTTTGAGTTATTGCGGAAAGCCTACATCGACGCGCGCTACAACCCGAAGTACAAGATCAGCAAGAAAGAGTTGGACTACCTGGCGGAGCGAGTGCAGCAATTGCAGAAACTGACGAAAGCGATTTGTCGGGAACGAATCGACAGTTATATGTAGAGCGATTTTCAATTGGCAGGTAGCGCGAGATTAACCGAAACGGTTGCCGCTGAATTACTCTCTCCCACAACGGCGCGGTTTGCTATACTGTCTAGCTGGAATGGCAACCTGCGCAAAATGCGATCAAGCATCAAAGATTCTGCGGCTGCACAAGTGTGCGGTGTGCTTCAAACTCGTTTGTGACAAGTGCGCGGTGCGGCGCTACGCGCAGATGTTTTGCTCGCAACATTGCGTCAAAATCTTCTTCTTCATGGATGAAGAATGAGCCGGTTGCGACCTTTATCAGGGAGTTTAGTTCATGAATCTCATCCAACGTCCCCGGCGGCTGCGCCGCAGCGACACGCTTCGCGCCCTGGTGCGCGAAACCCACCTGACGCCGAATGATTTTGTTTATCCGCTCTTTGTCTGCGAAGGCGAAGGCGTGCGCCGCGAAATCAACTCGATGCCCGGCTGTTTCAATCTATCGATTGACGAACTCGTCAAAGAAGTCGACCTGGCGGTGCGCGTCGGCGTGCGCTCGGTCATCCTCTTTGGCGTACCCGACGAAAAAGACGCTACGGGCTCGCAGGCTTATGCCGAAGACGGGATTACCCAGCGCGCCATCCGCGCTCTCAAGCGCGAAGTCAAAGAGGCGTTCGTGATTGCCGACAATTGCCTCTGCGAATACACCGATCACGGCCACTGCGGCGTCATCCGCGACGGCGAAGTGTTGAACGATCCGACGCTCGATCTGCTGGCGCGCACCGCCGTATCGCAGGCCGAAGCCGGCGCTGACATCATTGCGCCGTCGAATATGATGGACGGTTTCGTGGCGGCCATTCGCGCGGCGCTCGATAACGCGGGATTTGAACACCTGCCGATTATGTCCTATGCAGTGAAGTATGCGTCGGGCTTTTACGGCCCGTTCCGCGAAGCCGCCGGCTCGACGCCACAGTTCGGCGACCGGCGCGGCTATCAGATGGATCCGGCCAATGCGCGCGAGGCGCTGCGCGAAGCTGCGCTCGATGTCGAGCAGGGCGCGGACATGTTGATGGTGAAACCGGCGCTGGCTTACCTGGACATCATTCGCGCCGTGCGCGAGCGCTTCGATCTGCCGCTGGCGGCTTATCAGGTGTCGGGCGAATATTCGATGATCAAGGCGGCAGCGCGCCTGGGATGGGTTGACGAAGAGCGCATCGTAATCGAGACGCTGACGGCCATCAAGCGCGCCGGCGCTGACATCATCCTGACTTATTTTGCGCGTGATGTGGCGGCGCGGATGGCCTAGAAAACTCAAGCGAGCAATCTGGCAAAACAAACATCATGAATCAACGGCGCGTCCCGCGAAGGCGCGCCGTTGATGTTTCTTGCCGCTGCGTGTTTATGAAACCGGTTGACTGCTGTTTAAACTACAATTCTTTGCCGATGATCGTGTGTTCAACCTTCCAACTGTAAGTGGTGACGAACAGGTCGACCGAGCGTGTATAGTTGACGGCGATGAGGACGTTTGATCCGTCGCGTCGAAGAAAGCTGATGCTTCCTTCCGGCAACTCGTAAGTGCCGCTAATCTTGCCAAGCTCCGGGGTGATCTTCTCTTCTTTGTAACCGCGCACCGCTGCGATGCGCGCCACCTCTTCAACGTCGTAGATGACTTTGCGCTGTTCGATGTAAACCGGCGCGAGCCTCATGACCAGAAAAACGGCGCAAGCCAGCAAGAAGACCATGACGATGGTTTTGATGCTTACGGCACCGCGCTCACCCGCGCGTCTGTCTCTGCTATTCATTGGGTTACTCTCCATGAGCGCGAAAGCCACAGGCGCGCAAGAGGCGTGAGGCGGGTGAGCGCCGGGATTTGCGGTTGTCGCAAATCATCAGGGAATCTTTCACCCGATCCTGACCGTCTACTGGCCTTCGCATCATTAAAGCGGCTGCTCGAAAAGAGCATCCTTGAGGGCTGCACGAATGATCCGCAGGGGCACGTTCGTTCGCACAACGACGCGGCCAATTGTGGTCGGCAACACAAAAGCGATGTGTCCGGCCTCGGCCTTCTTGTCGTGTGCCATTGCTGAGATTATATCATCGAGCGCAAGAGTTTTCGCCGATGGCAACGGCCCAAGGCGCGCGACCGCCTCATCAATCAATAACCGCTCGTTGTTTGCGAGCAGCGCCAGATGTTCGGCAATGCGCGCCGCCGCGCGCATGCCGTGGCCGACGGCCTCACCGTGCAGGAAGCGGCGATAGCGGGTGACGGCTTCCAGGGCGTGGCCGACCGTGTGGCCGAAGTTGAGAATCTTGCGCAGGCCGCCTTCGCGCTCGTCGCGCGCCACCACCTCGGCTTTGATCTGGCACGAACGCGCGATGAGATATGTAAGTTCGGCTATATCAAGTTGCTTGAGGCGGTCGATCTGGCGATTGATGCGCGCAAACAAGCGGCGGTCGCGAATGACGCCATACTTGACGGCTTCGCAAAGGCCGGCGCGCAACTCGCGTTCAGGCAGGCTCGCCAGGGTCATCGGGTCAATGACGACAAGCGCCGGCTGATGAAAGGCACCGATGAGGTTTTTGCCGAGCGCATGATTGACGCCCGTCTTGCCGCCGACCGAACTGTCTATCTGCGCCAGCAAGGTGGTCGGCACCTGTGCGTAGCGTATGCCGCGCAGGTAGGTTGCCGCCGCAAAGCCACTGAGGTCGCCGACCACGCCGCCGCCAAGGGCGACGATCACGTCCGAACGCTCGATGCGCTGCTCGATCAAAAAGGTATAGAGCTTTTCCGCCGTGCCGAGCGACTTGAAGCGTTCGCCGGCACCGATCAGAAAACTCAGAGTTGTGAAGCCGGCGCGTCCAAGCCCGCGTTCGAGCCGGCGACCGTACATCGCCGCAATTGCAGGATTACTTACAATGACTGCGCGCCGCGCCGGCTCGCCGACGGCGGCGCGCAGCAAGTCGCCCGCTGCATCAAGCACCCCGGCCTCGACGTGTATCGGGTAACTGCGCTCTTTGAGTTTGACGGTGATGGTTTTCATAGATGTCGGGGGCCGGGGGCCAGAGGCCAGGGGCCGGAAGATGGGAAGACACGGTTACGATAACCTCTTCCAATCACCGACTCCTGGCCCCCGACACCTGACCCCTAGCCCTTTAGGGCTTGATTGAACTCGTCAATCAACAGGTCGAAGGCGATGGGGCCGATGCCAATCTGTGAAGCCATCTCATCGGCAGTATAGCGGTCGCCGGTTTCCCATATCTCCTTCAGAAAATTGCCGGCACGCGGCGAGGCCCACCAGCGCTGGCCGAAACGCGATTGCAGATAGTCGCGCAATTGCGACGCCAAGGCCCAGGCGCGTAGGTAATTCGCCACGTAAAGACCCTCGTCGGTGTCGGAGAGATATTCTGTCTTCGCCGTCCTGAACTTCGTTGCTTCGGTGAGCGACTGAGCATAATCGTCAGCGGCGCGCGCGAAGTCTTCGCTGCCGTGGAGCCGCTGTTCGTAGCCCAGCTTGGCGATGCTCCGCCGCGCCATCATCAACTCGACGAGCATAAACGAGCGAACGAACTCATGGCTATCGGCAAAGCTGAGAAACTCCGAAAGCCAGGCGCGATCCGCGAGCAAGTGATGGAACAGAAAAGCGTAAGATTCGGTCAGCGCATAATCGCCGGTGTATTTGAATTCCGGGTGCAGACTCGCCGCCGTCCAGCCATAATGTTGCGAGTGGCCGGCTTCGTGGAGCAACGCTTTATAATCTGCCTGCCCGCCTGCCGGGCGAATGATCAGTTTGATTTCATCCGGCACAATGATCGGTATGCAGTAAGCACGCGGCTTTTTGTGCGGGCGTATGTGTAGATCAATTTCGATGTGGCGCTGTGCTTCGATGTTGATGCCAAGCCCGGCCATCGTCTGGCGATAAACATCGAGCAAGCGCGAGGCCGGAAAGCGCGCGTCATAGTGCGTCATGCGGATCAAATGCAGGTAATCGCTGCGCTCGGCTTCCTCGACGCGAATCTCTATGTTGCGTTGCAAGGTTTCGCTGAGGCGCGCGACATAGAGCGATTCGGTGCGTCCGAGCAGCGGCGAGGCAGCCCTGAAGATCGCCTGATAATCAAGCTGGCGCAACTGCTCAAACAACGTTGTGTAACTTTCATATCCGAGCGACCGGGCGGCCTCATGAAGCTTCAGTAGCCGCTCGGCGCGCAGATCGTTGGCGGCGGCGATGACCGCCAACCGCTTGTTGTCAATCACTTGTCGAGTGGCCCGCCGGCGCTCGGTTGCCAGAGCGACGATAGCCTCCTGAAAGGTCATCGTGCGGCCTGCCAGTTCGATGGTCGCGGCGGCTTCATAGGCGCTGATCTCTTCGGTCAACGCTTTGACGGCATCTTCGAGAAATTGCTCGATGGCAAACTTGAGCAGATGATTGAGCGAGGCGCGCTGGCTTTCGAAATGCGCCGACGTCTCGTCGAGTTGTCGTTTGAGTTTTTCAATCGTCTGGCGCGAAAAGAGATCGCCGAAGCGTTCGTAGATGCGCGCCAGTTCAAGCGTCATTTTCTGGCCAGATCCGAACAGATAATGCTCGCGCAACACGGCAGCGTTGAACTCGGCATAATCGCGGCGATACTGGTCGAGCATCGAATCCTCGAAGTGTGGAATGCTTGAACATAAGGGCGCGGCGAGTGGCGTGTCAAGATGGCGAGGCGGCGGAGAGCCGGGCTCACGAGGCAAAAAAATAGGCGATGCGGCGTGGGAAGACCGCATCGCCTTGTGTCCGGTTACTGTCCTCACCACAGTAACCGAGAATCGAGAACAGGAAGTGATGTTGTCATCACCCGTATCTCTTGCCCCACCAATGACTGAGCAATCGCGGTGCCACGCTTGTGGTGGGACTCATTTCGGTAATGATGTCCAACAAAACAGCGAAGATATTCACTTTTGCCGGTTTAATTACAAATAGACAATTCGATAATGCGTGTAAAAAATACATATTTTGGGTGGAAAATTTTTCTTGCCCGGCGTCGCTTGCAGCCCATCTCGCCGCGCGGCAATTTGCGGTTTGAATTACTCTGATCCCGGATGCCGACGAATTGTCAAAGCGCGCGCGGCGGCTTACGACTTTGCATCAATCCGTGTGCAAGAATGCCGTGCCGCGTGGTTCTCATAGCGGGCAGGTGTCTGCCGTCATGTTATAATCGGCCTATGAGTCTGTTGCTGGCAACCACCAATCGCGGCAAGATCAGCGAATTGAAACGCCTACTCGGCCAACAGTTGATCGATCTCATCGGACTCGATGCAAACGATTCGACTGAAGAGATCGAAACCGGCGCAACCTATGCGGAGAACACCCTGCTTAAAGCGCGGCATTATCACCGGCTGACCGGTCTGCCGACGATTGCCGACGATTCGGGACTCGAAGTCGCGGCGCTCGATGGCCGCCCCGGTGTCGCCTCGGCGCGTTACGCAGGGCCTCAGGCTTCCGACGCGGATCGCATACGGAAATTGCTCGACGAATTGCAAAATGTGCCGGATAAGGGGCGTGCCGCCCGTTTCGTTTGTGCTGCCGCTCTGGTGTGGGACGGCGGCGAGCAGGTCTTTGAAGACGAAGTGCGCGGGGTGATTCTCCACACGCCGCGCGGCGTCGGCGGCTTTGGGTATGACCCGGTGTTTTTCTACGAGCCGCTTGGCAAGACGTTTGCGGAATTGACTGAAGTAGAGAAAGCGGAAGTCAGCCATCGCGGGCGCGCTTTTCACCGTCTGGCGGCGTGGCTCAACCGAGCGCGCGTCCTTGACACTCCGAAGTCGGGTGATAAAATGAAACTTCCTACTGGTGAGTCCTCTGCTTCCTCCATGAGAGGTGACGTATGAAACACGCATCCAGACTGTGGGCGCTCGTCGCCATCGGCGTCGTTCTGAGCGCCAGCGCCACGGCTCAGGCGAGCGCGGCGAAAGGATCGATTCGCGGTCTTATCCTCGATCCGCACGGCAATCCATTGGCCGGCGCGGCCGTGCTGGTTATGGCCGAAGACATCAAAGCTGCGAAGGTCGTCAAGAAGGCCAGCACCGATAATGAGGGCAAGTTCATCGCCGCCAATATCCTGCCGGGCCGCTATCGCGTTAAGGCTGCTGCTGACGGCTTCAAGCCGGTCGAGATCGCTACCGACGTGCGGCCCAACCAGGTCACCGTCTTCGATTCGATCTATTTGCGCCGCACCAACACGCTGACCGAGCAGACGAGCCTCAATACGGATTCGAAATACGCCGCGCGCGGCGCTCGCAACGTCGTCTTTCATTATGACGAATACAATCCGAATCCGACGGAAGCCAAGAGCGACGATGTAATTGCGCTTACTAATCGCACGCCGGAGATGCACGGCGTCGTCAATACCTTCGCGCAGGCGACCGCCAGCGACAGCGCCGAAACCCTGCCGTTTTTCGGTGCCAACTTTGCCATCTCCGAACAGATCAGCAAAGATGCCAACCTCGTCATCAGCGGCCAGGCAGGCGTCGGCACAGGTGCGCCGCAGAAGTTGCAAGTCTTGACGACGGCGAACGTCGGCGACCGCCATCGGTTCGCGGTGGCGCTCGGCTACGGGCGATTTACTTTTTCGCGCCACGGCAGCGTGCCGCGACTCGGCCAGTTCTCGGTCTCGGCGACCGACACCTGGCAAGTTGCAGGGCCTGTGCTGGTGGTTTATGGCCTGGAGTTCGCGCGCTTTTCAGAAGGCGCGTCGGGCTCCAGCCTGCTGCCGCGTTTGGGAGTCGCGATTGATGCGACGGCGCGCACCCGCGTCTCTGCGGCATTCGTTCCCGGCACCTCTAATGATCTGCAATCGCGCGTCAATCTCGAAGCCGGCGAGATCGAGTTCACCGAGCCGAAACCGGTTGCCGTAATGAATGCTACAAATGCTGACCAGCAGCCGATGATGGATCGCAGCTATCGCTTGCAGTTCGGCGCTGAGCAGATTCTTTCCGATAAATCGTCGGTCGAGATGATGGCGTTTTTCGATACCGTTTCGGGGCACGGCGTCGGCTTGCTGGCGGTGCCAAACGATGCGCAGACGCAGCCCGAATATCGCGCCATTGAACAGGCGGGCCGCCAGCGCGGCCTGCGCGTCGTCTATCATCATCACCTCAACAAGATGGTCGATGCGGCGCTCGGCTATGCCTTCGGCGAAGGCCAGCAGCTTGATGGGCGCGGCATCTCGGAGCCGGCGCACCTCTTCCGCAATGCCAGGTTTCAGGTGGTCTCTGCAAAAATAGATGCGAACTTCGTCAGCACAGGCACGCACATCTCCACTGTGTTGCGCGTTGCGCCGGCGCAAGCCGTCTTTGCCATTGACCCGTTCCAGGGACAGGTGGCGACCTATGATCCGAACATCAACGTGATGCTCACACAGGATCTGCCGAGCCTCGGCTTTCTGCCTGGGCAGTGGCAGGCCATCGTTGATTTACGTAACCTGTTTGATCAGCAGGGTGCTGTTACCGATGAGCGCCAGGAACTGGTAGCGAGCCGCTTTCATCGTTTGGTGCGTGTCGGTTTGTCGTTGAGATTTTAAGAAAGAAACTTCGCCTGCTTGAAAGCAGGCAGTTGGTAGTGGGAATCTAAGGATCTGCGCGTCCCCCATCTGGTTGTTGCCCGCTCGCAGGCGCTTGGCTTTCAGTTTTGCCTGCCATGCAGGTTCGTCCCGTGCCTCCGAGAACTGGATTGTCGTTTCAGGTTTGTGGTTTGTGGTTCATTCTGCCGCCAGCCGCAAGCAATAAACTGCAAACGAAGATTAGACTTAGCATCCGAAAAATTGGACGCCATTCCGAAATTATGGACGCCAATATCGACAAGATCGCGCGCAAAGCAAAAAAGCTTTGATTTTCGGGCGCTGTTGTCAACGTAATTGTTGGAATAACAGTTGCGGAATTTAACTCGATTATCTGTGTCTGCTGGCTTGATTGCGCAAGAGGCCGAAGCGATGAAGGAACTGAGGGCAAGAACAAAGCTGATCGCCATGTTGGCGATAACGGTGCTTCTTGTCCTCATCGGCATCTTGAACCTGCGTGATCGCCTTGGCCCAAATGTGGTGCCCACCGACGGCATCGTCTGGGAAGAGACCGCCGACGGCCTGCGCGTGAAAGCCGTCAATGCCGATTCGCCGCTGACCTGGAGGGTCAAAAAAGGCGACCTCCTGCGCGCCGTCTACTTCGTCAACAATCGCCCGTCGAATGAACCGTCAAAGCCGCTGGTCTACGAACAGGTCAAGAGCCTCGAAGCCCTGCAACGTTATCTCGACCGCCAGGGCGTCGGCGGCGATGCGCGCTATGCCATCCTGCATCCGGACGACATTCTGCAAAGTATCTATCAGAGCAACGAACCGCTTTTCGATTTCGATTTTCGCGTGACCGCCAGACAGCAATATCTTGAACGCGGCTTGTATCTCGCCTTCATCGGTCTAGTCTATCTGGTCATCGGTTTATTCGTGCTCTTTCGGCAGAACCGCGCTGAACTGACTTATCATTTTTACGCCTGGTCGCTGTTCTCGTTCATCGTTTATTTCTACAGCGCGACGCTCGAATTCACGCCGCTCGACCGTTTGGTGAGCGTGCTCGACAACCTGGCGCTGGCCTTGCTTGCGCCGGTCTTTCTGCACCTCTGCGCGAACTTTCCCGTAGGCGGCAAGCTGTCGGCACGCTCGCGTCCCATCGTCGCGCTGCTTTATCTGCCGGCCCTCGTGCTCGTCGCCCTGGAAATCCTCTGGCACTACCAGCCGAACATCGGCGTCTTTGCGGGCGGCGAATTGATCAAGGCGCGCGGTCTGCTCAACAGCTTTGCGGTCGGTCATCTGGCGCTCTATTTCATTGCCGGTGGCGTCTTGCTGGTACGCACCTTTGTGCGCGCAGGGCGTCCGCTTCTGCGCCAGCAACTCAAGTGGATCGTCTGGGGCATCGGCCTGGCCGGTCTGCCGTTTGCCGCGCTTTACGCGATTCCTTACGTCACGCAATTCGAGATCACCCCGTTGATGGAGACGCTGGCCACCGGGCCGCTCATCCTGATCCCGCTGTCATTCGGTTATTCGATCATTCGCTATCGCCTGATGGATGTCGATGTCATCATGCGCCGCAGCTTCGTGCATGTGATGGCGACGCTGGCGGTGGCAGCGATTTATATGGCAGTGCTGCTGGCGGTAGGCGATTTCGTCAAATTCATCTGGGCGACGGCGGATTTGAATTCGTGGAAGACGCGCGTCATCGTCGTCGCCGGCATGCTCATTGTCGCCATGCTGTTTGCGCCCATTAAGAACAAGCTGAATGAATGGGCTGACCGCTGGTTTTACGGCGAACGCTACACGCTGCGCACCGGTCTGCAAGATTTCGGGCGGACGCTGGCGCAGACGACGGCGCTGCCGCAACTGCTCGATTCGCTGGTGCGCCGTCTCTCGGATATGCTGAGCGTGCGCAAAGTCGCGATCTTCATCGAAGAGCCGCTCTCCGCTTCAGGATTCAGGCTGGCGCACTCATCCGGCATTGAAAGCGACATCACTCTTCCCGGCGACATCAAACGGTCGCTGCGCGTCTATTCGATTGGGCGTGGCTTCATTACCTCAGGCGATTTGCTCCATAACGGCAGCGAAACCGATGAGACGATCACCCACGACGAACTGGCTTATTATGTGCCCTGTGTGGTGCGTGACCGCATGGTGGCGGTCATCGGCGTTGGCCGCACGACGACCGGCGCGATGCTCACCAGCGAAGACACCGAACTGCTGCGCGCCCTATCGGGTTACGTCGCCGTGGCGATTGATAATGCGCTGCTCTACCGCTCCGAGATGGAGAAAGCCGAAGAGTTGGCACGGCTCAAAGAGTTTTCCGAAAACATCATTGAAAGCGTCAACGTCGGCATTCTCGCCGTAGATTTCGACGGTCACATCACGACCTGGAACAGCGCCCTTGAAGAGACCACCGGCATCGCGCGCGAACGCGCCATACGCCGCTATGTCGCCGATGTCCTGGATCGCGATATGATCGAAACGATTCAGGATGCGGTCGGTGATGCGGGTTGGACGGTTCGCGAAACGCGCCACATCTACAAGTACAACACTACGACCGAAGACGGTCGCCCGCTGACCTTGAACATCTCGATTGCGCCCTTTGAAGCCGCCCACGGCGTCGTCACCGGCGCGCTCATCGTGCTAGAAAACGTCACCGAGCGGGCGCAACTCGAAGAGCAGTTGGTGCAGCGCGAAAAGCTTTCGTCCATCGGCTTGCTGGCCGCCGGCGTCGCCCACGAAGTCAACACGCCGCTCGCAGGCATATCGTCTTACACGCAGATGCTCTTGCAGCAGATCACCGAGGCCGACCCGAAGCGCAAGCTGCTTGAAAAGATTCATACGCAAACCCTGCGCGCCTCGGGGATCGTCAATAACCTGTTGAACTTTTCGCGCACCGGCGATGCGCAATTCCGCGAAGTCGAGATCAATCGCGTCCTCGACGACACCTTGCAGTTGCTTGAGCCGCAACTGCGCAATGGCCGGCTTGAGATCGTCCGGCATTATGGCGAGGAGTTGCCGGCGGCCCATGGCAATGCCTCGAAGCTGCAACAGGTGTTCATGAATCTGGCGCTGAACGCGCGCGACGCCATGCCTGCGGGCGGGCGCTTGACGATCACCACGCGAGTGGTCGACACCTCGCTGGTGGTAGATTTCCGCGACACCGGCATGGGGATTGCGCCCGAACATATCGCGCGCATCTACGACCCGTTCTTCACGACCAAAGAAGTCGGACAGGGCACAGGTCTGGGATTGGCCCTGTCGTATGGCATCATTCAAGAACACGGCGGGCGCATCTTCGTCGAAAGCCGCCCGAATGAAGGTGCGCACTTCACCATCAAACTTCCCACCGCCTTCTCGCGCCAGATGCAAGCCGCGAGCGATTAGCATTTTAGTGATACCAAGATAGCCTGCCGTAGGTGACTGGAGATTGCATCCATGAAGAGTCGTGCCTACCGAAGACATCACGCGAACAGATTGAAGCGGCGATTGCGTCGGATGTATTCCGTCATCTTTGCGATGAAAGGCAACGGCCATCATCAGCGGCGACAAATCGGCATGTGGTTACATACGCGGACGCTCTGCTCGTGCTCAATGTGTGGAAATCCTAGAAAATACTTCAACGAATTATCTCTGCAAGAGCGCCGATTAAACCTCGGATTTCATGATGAGGAAGGCGCTTTCTAATGCTGTCCCCAGCCATCTGGCTGCGTCTGTGCCATAATTCTTGCGCGGTGCGCTGTCCACTTATGACTGATCTTTGCTAACATTTCTGTCTATGGCAAAAAAAGGAAGTATTCTCGTCGTCGATGACGAAGAAGTCATGCGCGACGTTCTCGACAGCCTGCTGACGGCAGAAGGCTACGAAGTCGAACTGGCCCGCAACGGCGAAGAGGGCCTGGACAAGTTTCAACAGCGCGCCTTCGATCTGGTCTTGCTCGATGTTTCCATGCCGGGCATCGGCGGATTGCGCACGCTCGAAGAACTCCTCAAGCTCGACCCCGAAGTGGTCATCGCCATGATTACGGCTTATGCGACGTTCGACACCGCCATCGCGGCGATGCAGCGCGGCGCTTTTACGGTCATCCCCAAGCCGTTCGACAATCGTGAAATCCTCAGGCTGGTCGCCGGTGGCCTGCGCCGCCGCCGCAAAGACGAAGAGCGGCGCACCCTGAAACAGACCCTCAAGCGCAGCACCGAGCAACGCGAAATCATTGCTCGCAGCGAGAAGATGCTGGAGACGCTGGCCTTCGTCGAGCAGGTCGCGCCGGCGCGCACGACGGTACTTGTCACCGGCGAATCGGGCACCGGCAAAGAGTTGATCGCCCGCGCCATTCACAACATGAGCCAGCGCGCCGATAAACCTTTCGTCACCGTCAACTCGGCAAATCTGCCAAGCGAGTTGCTGGAATCGGAATTATTCGGCTATGTGCGCGGCGCTTTCACCGGCGCGGTCGCGGCCAAGAAAGGTTACTTTGAAGTCGCCGACGGCGGCTCGATCTTCCTTGATGAAATCGGCACGATCTCGATGGAGACGCAGGCCAAGCTGCTGCGCGTCATTCAGGAAAGAGATTTCACGCCGCTCGGCGATACGACGCGCCGCCAGGTCGACGTGCGCATCATCGCCGCGACCAATGTCGATCTGCGTCAGGCGGTTGATGAAGGCACCTTCCGCGAAGATTTATTCTATCGCCTGAATGTCATTTCGATTAACCTGTCGCCGCTCAGGGAGCGCCGCGAAGATATTCTGCCGCTGGCGAAGCATTTCATTCGCAAATACACCGCTGAAAATAATCGGCAGATTACCGATCAACTCAGCCCTGACGTGCTGTCGGCGCTCGAAGCGCATCACTGGCCCGGCAACGTCCGCGAACTCGAAAACGTCATCGAGCGCGGCGTCATCATCGCGCGCGGCGCGGAGTTGCGCCGCGAGGATTTGCGTGAAGAGATATTATATCCGCAAAAGAGCGCCGCGCAGACCGGCGGGCAGCGGCTCGCCACGCAGATCGACCTGTCGCGCGGCATCTCTTTCTACGACGAAGTGAATCGCTTTCAAATCGAGTTGATTCGCCGCGCCCTGGAAATCACCGGCGGCCATCAATCGCGCGCCGCCAAGCTGCTCGGCATGAACACGACGACGCTCAATAGTAAGATTCGCTACTACAACATTCGACTGTAGAAGCGGGCTGGTTAGCGAGCAAGCATGAAACGAGCATTCACCTACACGATCACGCAGGAAGACGATCTCTTCGTTGCTCAATGCCTCGAAGTTGACGTTGCCAGCCAGGGCGAATCACCCGATGAAGCGGTCGCCAATCTGCGCGAAGCACTGGAGCTTCATTACCATCGAAAGGCGAATGGCTGTGAGCGTTCGCCGTCTTCGATCAAGACGATTTGATTATCGTCCTTCAGGTTCAACTTTTTCGCCTTCAATTTCAGGCTGAATGAATTCGCCGCCGTGTCGAAGGCGAACGGCTGATCGATCAGCTTGCCGTTGATTTCGACTTTCGCCGCTGCCGTGAAGTCGTGGCCGGTGATCGTGATTCGCTTCTTCACGTAAGTGACGCTGGTGATGACCGGAACCTTCTTTGGCGGCGGCTCCACCAGCGGCGCGGCGATGTTGGCGACGACCAGCGCGAAGTCCTGATCGACGGCGCTAGGATTGCCCGGCACGCCATCGCCGGCGATGTTTGCGGCGCGTACCGTGATCTTAAAATTTCCCGTGAAGCCTTCGGGAAAGGTGCTGGCCGGAATGATCACCGATTCAACGTTGTTCGACCGATCCGCGTCGCCGCCCGCAGTCGTCAATGCGCCTTCAAAGTGATTGCCGCGAAAGACCAGCGAATCGCCGACATGGACTTCCAGATCGAGATCGTTGACCAGCGCCGGGCCGACCAGCGAGCCGACGGCGTCCGTCCACGCCAGGGTCACGCGCAGCGGCTGCGAACGGTCGGCGAGCGAACCAGTAATTTCGTAACTTTGGCCACTTTCAGTAAACAGCACGCTCTGGTCTACGACCTGGCGTGGGGGCCCGTCAAAGGCGCGCGACAGATTCACCAGGCCATAGCCCTGACGCTCGGAGGGCAGGTTGCCGCCGGCGTTTTCCCCCGTCATATAAGTCGTCGAGTTGATCAGGAAGGCTTTCGTCATCGCCGGCGATGGCGCGCGGGCGTCGCCCAGTAGATTGCGACCGGTGAAGAACCTTCTAATCAGTGAGGCCGCGCCGGCGACGTGCGGCGTCGACAGGCTGGTGCCTGAAGACCACGTATAAAATTGCTGGCCGGGCGGTTGATAAATCGGCACGCCGGGACACAAGCCATTGGCGTTGAACATTGGCGCTCGCGACGCCGCGCCATAAACATGCGTGCCGGGCGCTGTAAGGTCGGGCTTCATGCGCCCATCGGCGGTCGGCCCGCCCGACGAGTAACGTAGAATGTCGAGCGCATCGTTCGCGCCGTCGGGGCCGATAGCCCCCTGACCATCGAGATTGCACGAGTCCATGCCTTCGGGCCGGTAGTTTTCGCTAGCGCCAACGGTGATGACGTTTTTCGCCGTCCCCGGCGAACTAACGTGGCCGCCAGCGCCGTCGTTTCCTGCCGCAAAGACGAAGACCATCTCCTGATTGCCGTCGACCTGTGGCTGGGCGTCGCGTGTGAGCGCGTCGTACTCCTGGGCGTTCGCGTCGTAGGCGTTCGCGCCGTTGCCCCAACTATTATTCGAGATCCGCGCCCCATTGCTGTAAGCCGCCGAGACGACGCTCGTGAAGCTCAAGCGCGACCAGACGCTGCCGGATTGATCGAAGATGCGCGACACGCCGAGGCGTGCCAGCGGGTCAACTCCCGTGCCCAGCATATAGCCTTCGGCATCCGTGCGGTCGCTCGCCCCCATGCCGGCGGCCACCGACGCGATGAGCGTGCCGTGACCTCGCCGGTCGTCCGTCTGCCCATCGTGTCCGTAGTTAAAGCTATAAACAACTCGGCTGTGGCCGTTGGCGTCAAGAAAGTCAGGATGCACCGACGGGTCGCTGATGGTGCCGCGATCCAGACCTGTGTCGCTGAAATCAATCAAGAAATCCGGGACGCTGTTCAAGCCCTTGGCGGTCAGCCAGTCCATATAACCCGGCCCTGCCGGTTGCGTGCCGTCCGCCGTGAGATTGGCGGCAATGATCTGCGCGCTGCGCTCATCTTTGGTGGTAATGGGTCGCGCTGGATTGATGAAGAGAACGTCGCTCGATTCGCCGACCGCAAGCAACTGATTGGCGGCAAGGTTTACCGTCAGCACAACGAACTTAAGAAAGCGGCGCGGCGCGCGGATGATGCCGGTTGATCTGGCGACGATCTGCGCGATGGTTTGCTCGACGCCAGGGCCATCAAGCAGTTCGATCTCGACATCGAGGTTGACGCTGCTGCCAGTTGCCAGCATCGCATCGCTGAAAGCCGGATCAAGCTTGTGCAGAGTTTCGAGCCGCCCCATCCAGCGCAGCGGTCGCGCATCGTCTGTCATCTCGCCGGCATCCAGCATCGCTACACGGCGGAGCGCGACGGGCGTGAGGCGAATCAGATAAGCGTAATTCGGAACGTAGCTGACCACCTCAGCGCCGGCGGCTTCGAGATCGTCGAGCCATTGGCGTTTGATCGGCCCGGCGAATTGCACAAGGCGCAACTCGCCTGACGCGGCGCGGCTGGTCGCGGCAAATTCGCCGTTCTGATTGCGCCGGTCCTCAGCCGAGGTATCGAGGTCGCGCCGCACCCGTGTATCGATCAGGCCGCGCCGCAATCGTATGGTGTTGGCCTCAAGTGTCACCGCCGCCGGGTTGCTTTGCCCCGTAGTTGCGGCGTCGGCCCGCACCGGCGGACGCCGCATCGAATAAAACATCATCACGCCGGCAAAGGCCAGCAGCGCAAACGCCAATTTTCGAGATGTTGATAAACGCATTAGAGCAATCACTGTCCGTCGTCGCCCTGGCGACGGCAACTGATTATAGCCAGCCGCCACCTGCTTTTGCCACCCTTATAGATCGTCGATTATGATTAGAGCGTAGCGTGGTTTGCGGACTCGATACTTTCTATCAGCAGTTCAGGCAGAGTCCATCCACTAAGGAGGAGAACGATGAGGAGAGTTTCTATGCGATTGACATTACTTTTACTGATGGCGGCCATCGTGATGAGCAGCCTGCCGTCATTCACTACGGATTCGGCTGCCCAGGCGGCGGCGCAGCGACCCAGGGCGCGACGGCACAGCAGCCATGGGCCGTCAGTCGTTCCTCTGGGAACCAACCTGCGCGTCCGGCTCAATGACGATTTGTCGAGCAAGAATTCGCGCGTCGGCGACCGCTTCACGGCAACCGTCGTCAACCCTTCGCGCTATGAGCGAGGGACCGTGCACGGCCACATCAGTTCCATACGCAAGTCCGGCGCGGTCAACGGGCGCACGACGATGACCCTGGCGTTCGATTCAATAGATCTTCGCGAAGGGCGCAGCGGCGCGATGCGCGGACAGGTGGTGCGCGTTTATGACGCTGATTCGGAGTCGAGCAAGGTTGACGAAGAAGGGCGCGTCCAATCGGGTAGTCGTGGCAAGCAAGCGGTTAAACGCGGCGGCATCGGCGCGGTGGCCGGGGCGATCATCGGCGGCATTGCCGGTGGTGGCAAAGGCGCAGCCATCGGCTTGATCGTCGGCGGCGCTGCCGGCGCAGGCTCGCTGGCCGTGCAAGGCAGCAAAGAATTGAAGCTTGAGCGCGGCACTGAATTACTCGTCCGCGTATCGCGGTAATCCGACGGCGATCAGTTTTCGAGCAGGGCATTGCTGTGGAGCGCGACAACCGCTGCCGCGCTCCACAGCAATGCCCTGCTCAATCGCCACTCGACCTGATAATCGGTTGATCAACGATTTTCACCCGCCACCTGAACTCTCAGGAACGACTCAATCGCATTCAGATTTTCGGAGGAAAATCCAGAATTTCATACTCCATGATTGTTTATAGACCTGTTGCGCCAGCCGCTTGCTACTTTCAACTGCGCTGATGACAAGCATTTAGTCGACAGGCTGCGGGCTCATCGGCGATGGAATATTAATTGCCCGCCTGCAAGCCAAATGGTCATCAAGGCAGAATCGCGATAGCAATGTGATCGGCAAGGTACTGGCTTGCCAATCACGGATATTGCTGGTGTGCCCTCACCAAAGATTCGCCTTGCAGAGGTGTGTGATGAATAAACCCATTGGGATATTCTTCCGCAGATTCTTGTCTTTTCTCCTTGCAAGCAGTTTATTGAGCGGTCTGGGGCTGGCTCAGGTTTCAACCGGAGACCTTACGGGCCGCGTGCTTGACCCACAAGGCAACGTCGTTGTCGGCGCTACGGTGACGGCAAAGAATAACGCCACCGGCCTGACGCGCACGGCGACAACCAACGATTCAGGCGAGTACACGCTGGCGCAATTGCCGCCAGGAGCCTATGACATCACGGTCGAAGCCGGCGGCTTTTCCAGAGCGCTGCAAAAAGGCTTCGAGGTGAACGTCGGAACTAAACCGACGCTGAACTTCGACCTCAAAGCCGGCGGCATGACCGAGACCGTCGAAGTGCAGAGCGCTTCGCCGTTAATCGAGACCACACGCTCCGAGATTGGCGGCGTGATTTCGCCGACCGAAGTGCAGAACCTGCCGCTGCTCAATCGTACCTTCGCCAATCTCTCAACCATCTTGCCGGAAGCGCGGCCCATCGGCGCTTTCGATCCGACCAAGACGCGTGTCGGCAACATCGCTTTCAGCGGCGGCGATGGCCGGCAACTCGATGTCAACGTCGATGGCGGCGATGACAAAGATAACGTCGTCGGCAGCCTGCTGCAAAACTTCGCGTATGAGAGCATTCAGGAGTTTCAAGTTCTTCAGCATCGCTGGACGGCGGAAAGCGGTCGGGCGGTCGGCGGCGTCGTCAACGTCGTCACCAAATCTGGAAGCAACGACCTGCACGGCTCAGGCTTCTTCAACTTCCGCAATCAGGACATGCGCAAGCTGGACTTCTTTGAGCGGCGCGACAAAGACGCCCGCGAGGCCAGCGGCACGCCGTTGGCACCGGGTCTGAGCGACAAACCCGACTTCAACCGCGAAGAGTTCGGCGGCAGCCTCGGCGGGCACATCATCAAAGATAAACTTTTCTTCTTTGGTGCTTACGAACAATTCCGCGAACGACAGAATCTCTTCATCCCGGCTGATCTGGTGGCGCAGATTGCCGCGATCCCCGGAATCACGGCAGCGCCGCAGATTCCGACGCCGTACAACGACCACCTGCTCACCGTCAAAGTTGACCAGCGCCTCGGTGCCAAGCAATCCATGTTTTATCGCTACTCTTATCAGCGGAACGATTCTCCCAACGACCAGGTCGATCCCGGCCTGCCATCTGATTTGACCGGCGGTAATACGAATAACAATCACCTGCACAGTTTTGTGGTCAACCATACATACACGATCAGCCCGACGAAGGTGAATGTGTTGACCTTCCACTTCCAGAACTTCGTCAATCAGATTCTCGGCGTCACCGACCAGCCGAACCTCACGTTTCCATCAGTGCAGTCGGGCGCTAACGTCAACGTGCCGCAAGAGACCAAGGTGCGCAAGTATCAATTCCGCGACGATTTTTCATGGCAGATGGGCGCGCACAGCCTGAAGATCGGCACCAACTACATCAACACCAGCCTCGGCGGCTCCTTCTTCTTCGGGGCCAATGGCTATCAACTCATCTTCTTTGATGACCCGTTGACGATCCTCAACAACCATGCACGCTACCCACAAGGGTTCGCGACGCCGGGCGCGGTGCAGGAGTTGACCTTTTCCACGGGCAACGGCGATACCGGCCAGCCACGCATTCACCAGTTGGCTTTCTATGCTCAGGATGACTACAAAGTCTCAAAGCGGCTGACGCTCAATCTCGGCCTGCGCTGGGACGCCAACATCCATCTGCTGGTTGATCAGACGAACAACCGCACCATGGAGATTCTCAAGCAACTGGATAATGAGCGGGCGCAGATGATCGCCGGCAACGCCGACAAACTGAAGCGCACGACGCCGGGCTTTGCCGAGTTTCAGCCGCGCCTGGGCTTCGCTTATGACCCGAAGGGCGATGGCCGCATGGTCATACGCGGCGGTTACGGCATCTTCTACGATCAGGTTTTCCAGAACCTCACGCTGTTTGCCACACAGCAAACCAACCCGACGATCTACCAGACCGTGCTTGATCGTGTGAACTCGGCGGTAGGCGTCGGCGAGTTGGCGAATTTCCGTTTCGGCGTCGATCCGTTGCCGCGCCCGGCCAATGTCAACAACACTGACCTGGAGTTTGGCGGCTTTGGGCGCATCAACGATCCGGGCATGAAGGATCCCTATGTGCAGAAGTTTTCGATTGGCTTTCAGAAGACCATCGGCGAGAAATATGTGCTGTCGAGCGATTACGTGCACACGCTGGGGATTCACGAGAACCGCGTGCAGAACATCAATCCGCAAATTCGCAGCATCTGCGATGAGGCCTTCGTCGGCTCGCCGCCGACCTCGCCGCTTTGTGTGAACCAGGCGAGCACGCGATTCTTCGACCGTGCGTTTGTCGATGCGGGCCTTGGCGCAGGGCGGCTCGGCCAGATCAATATGTTCACCACGACCAACCGTTCGATGTTTGACAGTTGGACGACTTCATTTCAGGCCCGCGCCCGTCGCATGACGTTCAAGGTCAGTTATGTGCTGTCGAGTTCAAGAGCCTGGGGCGGCCAGCCGACGGCTTCTTACGGCGGCAATGGCATTGCGATTACCCCTGAGCAGCAGTTCCAGCCAGAGGAGTTCGGGCCGACCCGCATTGATGAGCGCCATCGCATCGTCGCCAGCGGCGTCTTCGATTTGCGCTGGGGCATACAGCTTTCGCCCATCATTCAACTGGCCAGTGCGCGTCCTTACTCGCTCAACACCGGCTTCGATGTCGATGGCGATGGCCGCGCCACGGTTGATCGCATCTGCCAAGGCGTCGACCTGGCAAAGGTCTTTGCGGCGCGCGGCAATTCGGCGGCGCTCCAGACGCTGAACCCGCCGGGCTGTACGCAAGTCAAAGTCAACAGCGTGCGTGACGGCTTCATTCTCGATCAGAACGGCAATGTCGTCGAGACCCGCAGCGGTCGTTACTTTAACGTCGATCTTCGAGCGACGCGCGTCTTCAGCATCGGCGAACGCTTCAAAATCAAGCCGTATGCTGAGTTTTACAACCTGTTTAATACGGACAACCTGTCTTTTGCCGACCGGCTTGGGCTGAGCGTTGCGACCTCTCGCGGCACCTTTCGCCAGCCGGTGACGCTGTACGGGCCGGGCTTCGGCCCACCAGTAGCGCGTCCGCTGACCTTGCAGTTGGGCTTCCGTATAGACTTCTAAACCAGTGTGGGCTTTTCAGGGCGCTGAATCACGGTTCAGCGCCCTTTTTCAGTTGCGCCTGGTGAGCCCGCGTTGCCCTTGCGAACGACGGCAGCGCGCCGCCTCGATCAGCGCTCAAGTTCTGGCGCTATCCTTAGAGTGGTTTGCAGATCAGCTTAGCCGGAGAATTGCCACCAAGACACCAAGCCGCAAAGGCACACAAAGGAGATGATGATTCTTCGTGCCTTGGTGCCCTTGTGGCAAAGGCTAATCTCATTTGCAGGCCGCTATCGGTTTATCTCGCCGATCTGGTCTTTTGTGAAACTGGCTACAAATTACTGTGAATCTTAAAGCGAAGGGTCAGCAGAAAGCTCGGCAGTTCCTGGCTGTCGGTGATGACCCGCAGTTGCTCTTGAAGCGAGCCTTCGGCCTGGGCAGGTAAGTTTTCGACGATGACTTTATATTGCTTGCCCGGCTCGATGATTTCGAGGCGGGCGCTGATGCTTTGGCTGGCGCTTTCCAGTCGCTGAACGTTGAGCGGGCCGCGTTCGACAGTGATGGTGAACTCGGCGTGTCCGGTCTTGCCCGGCGCGACATCGAAGCCGTTTGCGGTATCGGGGCTGACGAAGATTGGACCGATGTGCTTGCCGGCGCGCAATTCGACGCCGTTGACCGGGCCGCCGTTGCCGCTGGTCAGCAGGTTGGCCTTCAGCGTCAGGGTGATGGTGGGCCGCTGTGGATCATTGGTGTGTAACATGGCCATCTTGAATAGCTCGCCGCCCGGCTGCGAGGCGGTGCTGATCTCGATGCGCGCGCTGCCTTCTTTGCCGGGCGCGATCACCCGGTCGACGCCGAGGACTTCACAACCGCAAGCGCCGACAAAATCTTTGATGAGCAAATCGGCATTGCCTTCATTGCGAATGACGAAGATCTGGCTGATCGTTTCGCCTTTGTAAATATCGCCGAAAGCGTAAGTCGTGAACGGCACGACGGCGCGCGGCGCGGCTGCGGATTGAGCGCGCGCCGCAACCACGATGAACAAGACGGCGACGGTTACGCAGAGCATTCGTTGAATCGTTGTTGACATCTTGAGGAGTTCCGTTTGTTGTTGATCCTTTCAGACAAAATAAAAGGTTAATCCAACAGCCTGTCTCGGCGCAATCGCCAAACCCGCGCAAGAAAGCCGTGGCGCATAGTTCCATATATGGCTGCTTGACCCATCAGCTTGAAGAAAGCCGGGGCCACTGCTATCGTTCATTCATCGTTGATCAGAGGGTGACATTCATGTTGAAGCAATTATCCGCACTGCGGCTGACACCGGCTTTGCGCGCTGTTCTGGCGTGCCTGTTTCTCACCGTGACTTGCGCCGCGCAAATTCAGTTCAACAAGCCAAAAACGGCCAAGCCGCTGCCCAATCCTGCGGTCATGAGCGGGACGCGCGATGAAGTCGTCACGATCATCAAGCAGATGCTTGAAACCCGCGAGATTCCGCTCGACAAGGAAGATTGCAACGCCACAACCGGCGAATGCACGCTCATCAGCAAGCCGGTGATTTTCACCAAAGGCATTCCGGCAAAGAGCCAGCTTAAGCATTATTCGGAGATGCCCGAACGCGACCCGCGCAATTGGAGTAAAGGCCGTTATGTGCTGCGCTTCCAGGTGTCGCCGGCAACTCCGCGCACGGCACAGGTCGGCGCTTATGCCCGCTTTGAAGGACTGACCGATGGCGCTGCCGGCCAGGAGTGGATACAACTGGCATCGCGCGGCGAAATGGAAGACCTGCTGCTGCGCTGCATACAGGATCGCATCGCCGGCAATGACTGCAAAGACATATTCAAGTAAAAAGTAAAACCGTGTGCGAGACGCGCCGGTGAACAGCAAAAAAGTAACAGTGAAGCGGGGCTTTCTCACCTGTAATTGTTGCCATTTATCTCTTGCCTTCAGGTAAAACGGGCACGAATATGCAAAGCCTTGCCGATAGTGTGACGGAATGCCACAAAATCAACCTCGCCCATCGCCACGTTTGTCCTGGCATCTTTCGGTTTGATGAATTCCGCCGCCTGATGCCGTTGCCGGAATTTACCAAAACCTATCAAATGAATGCTGAACTACTTTCGGATATACTTTTAAATCACTTTCAGGCGAGATATTAAGTTACTCCTGGCGCGGCATCTTCGGTTGGTGCTGGATAAATGGGTGCCTGGAATAAAGACGATCTCATTAGAATCCCGTCATTTTGACCTACCTCGCATGCGGCAATAACCGGATCAGGGAAGCAAAGCGCCCGTTTTGACAAATTGCGGTTAACGTTACAAACGGTATCATACTTGCGTTGATTAGCGGCGCACGCTTGCATCTCCTCTGAAACCCTAGCTGCATCGAGGTTTGAAGTGTCTATTCGCATCAATCAATCGCAACGAGGCTTCACCGTAATGGAAGCCGCCATCGTCGTTCTCGTCATCGGCATCGTCGCAGTTTTTGCCGCGCCGCGAATCGTCGATGGGATGCGCGAATATCGGCTCAACATGGCGATGCGTCAGATGGCTGACCTGGTACAAAAGGTCAAGATGCAGTCGGTCTCCGATAATCGCAGAGCAACCCTGACCATTGATACGGCGAACCGACGAATCGGTATGATTACCTACGATGCCAGCAACAATGTCTTGAGCACTCAATATGCGCCGCTGCCGCCGGGCGTCTCTTTCGCAATGCCGGCAAATAATGTCGCACCCATGACCGGAGCCCCAATCGCAAACGCCATATCTTTTCCGGCACCGGGAGGCTCCACCACGGTATTTCAAGAGGATTTCAACTCGAAAGGTTTTCCGGTCGTCAACGCCGGCGCTATTAATGCCCTCTATCTTACCAACGGTCGCACCTATCGTGCGCTGACGCTCAACAGCGTTGCCGGTTTGCGTACGTTCACCTGGCAAGGCAGTTCCTGGCGGGACGTGCGCCGCTAGACGAGACAAGGCAATCATGAAAAACGAAAAAGGATTCACCCTGATCGAAGTCGCGGTTTCATCGGTCATCACGATGGTCGGTCTGGTCTTTCTCGCCACCCTGTTTACTCTCTCCATGAGCCAGAACCGCCTGACCAAGCAGCACACGACGACGACGACGCTGGCGCAGAAGAAGCTTGAAGAGTTAATGGCAATCGAAAGAAATGACGCGCGGCTGACGATAGGCGGCGGGTTGGACAGTTCGACGAAACAGGATAACTACAACGATCAGATCTATGTGAATGATGCCGGAACCATCACGACGACGATTCCGACGGGCCAGGTGCCTAACTACGGGCGGTTCTGGAAAATCGAAGCGGATCCCGGCGGACTGGCCAACGCCGTCCTCATCTCCGTCAAGGTAGTGGCGTTGCAGACCGCGAGGCGCGGGATAAACAGCGAACAAAAAAACGAGCAAACGACGCTGACAACGGTGCGCTCATGGTGAGCAGGGGAATTGCGAATGAAAACGAATAATCAAAGCGGCTTTACGCTTCTCGAATTGACGGTCGCCACCTTGCTGACGGTGGGACTGCTCGGCGCTATCTTTTCCTTGCTGAATAGAAACCAGCAGGTATTCGTCACCGAATCTTCGGTCACCGACATGAATCAGAATGTGCGCACGGCGGTCGATTACCTGACCCGCGACATCCAATCGGCGGGCATGGGGATGGCGCGTCCCAATAGCAGCTTTGCCGGACTCTTCTATGTCGATGGGGCCAGCAATGCTCCCGACCAGATTCTCATCGTCAACGCCGACCCTTACGCGCCGACCGCCGACCTGCAACCGCAGGCAGGCAGCAGCGCGACCTTTCAATTGACCACGCCGACCGGCATCACCGTCACCGGCAGCGGTTCCAGCCAGACGATAACTTACGTCGACCAGCACGATGGGCAGACGAAACCGCTTTACCAGGCTTATGCGACGACGCCGAAGCTTTACGTCTGTTATGACGATACGCACGCGCTGATCTTCGGGCTCAGCGCCAATGGTCAGGTGACCGGCGGGCAGGTGCAAATCACGCATAACGCCGGCACCCCGGCGATGAATCGCGCCGGCACCTACGGCACCACCCTTGATCAGCTATTTGCGACGCCGATTGACGGAGGGACGCCGGATTACAGCAACGCTCAGGTCTCTGTGCTCGGCCCGCTGATCGGTTATCGCGTGAATCCAACATCCGGCGAACTGGAGCGCACCGAAGACCTGGTCAACTGGTACGGCATCGCGCGCGGCATCACCGATTTTCAAGTGCAGTATCGCACGGTGGCAAAGAGCGGCGGCTCGATTGTCGAAACGGTCACCAGCGCGCCGCCCGACCGCCGCAGCATTCGCTCGGTAGTCATCACCATTGCCGCCGAGACGCCCGACCTGCCGCCCGGCAATAAGGGATACCGGCAATCGCTTCAGGCTTTTGAAATTGCGCCGCGCAATCTCAACCTGTTGAACAACAACAACCTCAGTTCAAACACAAAATCAACCTGGAATTTCTGATAGGTGTGCTTATGACCAGCAATCAAGAAAGCTTCAACCCTTCCGAGCGCGGCATCGCGCTCATCTCTGCGCTGATGGTGATGACGATGCTGCTGGCACTGGGCATCGCCGTGGTCTACTCGACGACGGTCGATACGGTCATCACCAAGAGCCAGCGCGTCGGCGAAGAGTCTTTCTTTGCTGCCGATGCGGGCGTCGGCATCGCGCGGCGAGCGCTGGCGCAGGCGGTTTCCGAAGAGATCGATAAAATCCGCACTGGCATCAATCCTTTCTACAGCATTCCCGACTCGTCGGTTGATGTCTTTCCCGATGTGCAGGTGGTTCCCGACCCGGATGCGGTTCCGAACGATCCGTTTTATCAGCGCGTCTATGCGCGCGCCAACGATCTGGTGAGGATTTCAGCACGCGACAACCGGCTCGATAGACTGAACGGCAGCCGCTTCAACGTCGAATTCAAACCGCTTTCCGGCACCCTGAGCCTGACCAAGACCGATAGCAATAATGCGGTGCAGATCATCGTTTTCCGCTATGCGTTGCGCGTCAGCGGCACGACCTCTGCGGGCGGCAGCGCCACGGTCAACGAAACTGGCCGTCTGTCAGCCAACATTACACTGGCGCGGCAGAGCACGGCGGGTGCCCGCAGCTTCAGCTTTTCCGGCTTCGGCGCATTCTTTGATGTCGGCGATGATCCGGTCAATCACCCGAATTACCTGCTGAGTCCCGGCATCTACAGCGGCGCTGTGCACACGAACTCGCATTTCGGTTTCTACACCGGCTGGCAATACACGTTTCGCAATGTCGTTTCGCAGGTCGAGCCGAACATCAGAGATTACCTGCGCGGCTACGTGCCCATCCCGACCAGCGATTATCAGAACAGCATTCACCTGAGCACGGACGGCTATAAGCAGGTGTCGAATGTGCCGCTGCCGACCAATGTGTTTTCGCAGGAGTACGCCGTCATCAACAACACCGGCCTGACCGACCGGAATTCGAGCGGCGCGCCCGTAGACCCGCCAAGCGTGATTCCCACGAGCAGTGGCAATCCGGTGGCGGTCTTCGATGCTAACGGTCGCGTCACCGCTGATGTGCTTGCCGCCAATTTGCGCAATGCGGCTAACCAGCCGCCGACGGTCAGCGGCGGGGCACTTGCTCAGGGCGTGTATGTCTCTTCGAGCGACGGCAACAATCTCGACGGCGCGGGAATTTATGTTCAGAATGACGCGGCGGACATTCAAGTCTACGGCGACACCAGCGGCAACCAGGTCTACGTCATTCAGCAGACCGCCAGCAGCACGACGACGACAACCATCACGGTAAACTATTCGGCGAATACCACGACCATCTCTGACGGGTCGAACACCCGAACCTACAGCGGCGTGCCGACCGATAAATCCGATAGCAAGACGAATCCTTCAAAATGGAAAAAAGGCGCGGTGGTCTTCGTTAATGGCAACATTAACAGTCTACACGGCGGCAAAGACAGCACGAAAAATCAGCCGGCCATTGCTTCGCAGACGGCGCTGACGATTACCGCGACGCGCAGCATTAGGGTCACAGGCGATCTCAAATACGCTGACCCGGTGGTCAATTCCGACGGCACCCCGGTCTCCAACATTAGCAACGTCAAGAATGTGCTTGGCCTGTTCACAAGCGACGGCAATATCTATCTCGACGCCAAGTCAGCTTATTCGACTTCGGGCTTGAGCATTGAAATTGACGCCGCCAACTGCGTCTTCAACGGCAACACGGCCAACGATAGCCAATCGCCCACCGGCATCGAAGGCGGCATTACCACCTGGTACGGTAGCGGCCATCAAACGCCGGGCGGCGGCGACCGCATCAAGCTGGTTGGCAGCGATGTCGAAAAGAACAATAGTATTGTTGATTACAGCGGCGGCGACACTTTCTTTGATGCGCGTTTCAGCGGCGGCACTTTCCGTCCGCCCTTTTTCCCCGGCACCAACTACAGCCTGGGGCCGCCGCCGACGGCGAGCGTGCCGATCATCACCGCCGTCGACGCCCCCTATCCGACGGCGCGCTCATGGTTCAGGGAGAATAATTGAAACGCCGTTTGCCCGCCGGTCGCGGTGAAGCCTGAGATCACCAGCGATGAGGTTTCCTTGGCGCATACAGCACCCGGAGGTGTGCAATAGCTTGCTGATTGTGTGAACGAATGCAACAAAGTAAACTGCTACTGGCTGCCTGCGTTGATCATCGCACTCGCCATCTTCGATGACGCTTGTCGATTTTCATCGCCGCGCCCGCCCGCCGAGAATTCGCTAAATGCCCGCTGCATCAGCACTGCTGCGTCTGTCGCGCGACGACACAGATGCGCGATTTCAGCAATCAGGCAGAATTGCGCAACCCTTCTGTTGTTGTGACAACCATTTACGCCTTGCCTTAACCGCCTTAGGGAAGCAAAACGCCCGATTTCTCAATTTGCAATAAAAACTACAAATGGCATCGCGCTTGCACTGAGATGCAGCGAATATACGCCACTGTCGTCGTATTCACTGCCCCTTAGAAATCCGTATGAAGGAGATCGACGTGTCCACCTGTATCAACAAGTCTGTGCGCGGCTTCACATTGATGGAAGCCACGGTTGTCGTCGCCATTGTCGGCCTTGTCGCGGCCTTTGCAACGCCGAAAATCGTCTCCGCGATGCGCGAATACCGGGTCAATATGGCGCTGCGGCAAATGACCGATCTGATTCAGCGCGCCAAGACGCAGGCGGTGAGTGACAATCGCACGATCACCCTGCGAGTCGACACGGCGAACAACAAAGCCGGCATCGTCACCCTCAACGCCGCCGGTGCCGAAGTCGGCGTGCAATACATACCGCTGCCGCAAGGCGTGAGATTTGTGATGCCTTCGGGAACCGTGCCGGCACCGACGACGGGTGCGCCGACGACATTGAGCGTGTCGTTTCCGGCGAAGTCTGGAGTCACGAACGTCTACGAACAGGGCTTTAATTCGCGGGGCTTCCCGGCAGTTAGCGCCGGAACCGTCAACGCGATTTATCTGGGCAGCTATAACAAGACCTATGCTGCGCTGACCATAAACAGCGTCGGCGGCATGCGCACCTGGAAATGGAGCGGCAGTCAATGGCTCAACACGCGCACCGGACGTACCGGCGATTAAAGCCTCGCAACCGTCAAAGGGGATTCGATTGAATTGTAAAAATCATTACAAAATAGCAAGCGAAAGCGAATGCCGAGTCAGCAGGCCGAGCGCTTTAAATAGGGGAAATCCAATGCGACATGTTGAAAGCAATGAAGCTGGCTTCACGATTCTTGAGGTAGCGATTGCCTCGGTGATCTCGACGGTCGGCCTGGTTTTTCTGGCCACCCTGTTCACGCTCGGCATCGCCCAGAATCGCATGGTCAAGCAGTACACCACGGCGACCTCTTTGGCGCAGCAGAAACTCGAAGAGTTCAACGCCTACGAGAAGACCGATGCGCGGATCGTCACGACTGGCGGCGGCCTGGCCAAAGACAGCACAGACCCGAAGCAGACCGGTTATTACGACACTGTCTACGTCAATCCGGAAACCGGCACAGTGACGAACATTATTCCGCAGGGGGCGACGCCCATCTATGACCGCTATTGGAAGGTTGAAAACGACCAGACGTTGAACAATACACGCATCATCAGCGTGCGCGTTGCCGCCCGCCAGCCGACGGTTGGCAGGAGATCTGAAGAGACCACCTTGACCACTGTACGCTCATGGTAGGAGACAAACGAGCAATGAGAACAAACAATCAACGCGGTTTCTCTTTACTGGAATTGACCATTGGCGCGTTATTGACGGTCGGCTTGATGGGTGCCATCTTCACGCTCGTCAACCGCAATCAGCAGGTCTTCCTCAGTGAAGCGAGCACCACAGACATGAATGGAAATATGCGCATGGCGGTTGATCTGATCACCCGCGATGTGCAATCTGCCGGCATGGGACTGCCGCGCGTCAACGGCAGCTTCTCGGCGATTCTTTATAAAGACGGCGCTAGCGGCGCGGCGGATTCGATTCTTATGGTCAATGGCGATCCTTATGCGCCTGACGCCAGCGTCAGCACCTACACGGCAGGCAGCACGCAGTTTCTTTCCGTGAAGCCGCCTGAAGTGAAGGTGACCACCAGCGGTGGAAACACGACGATGACCTATGTCGACGGGCAAGGTCAAAATAAGAGTATCTACAAAAGCTATTCCAGCGATCCGAAGCTCTACATCTGCTATGACGATAAGCTGGCGAAGATCTTTCGGCTTTCGCAGGCTGGGGCGATTGACGGCACAGGGCAACTTGATTTGCGCTACACCTCAGGTTCGGCGAATTTCTGGAGCCCGGCGACCGCCTTCGGCTCGGCTATAGATACAGGCGACCCGGATTGGCCCAACGCGACGATTTGCATGCTCGGCAGCCTGGTTGGTTACCGGCTGAACACGACGACACACGAACTGGAGCGCACGGAGGATCTGACGAACTGGTTCCCGGTGGCGCGCGGCATCCTGAACCTTCAGATACAGTATCGCATCACCTCGGCGATTAATACGCCAAGCTCGGCACCGAGCAACCGGCGCGAAATCCGTTCGCTCGTCGTGACGATCACCGCCGAGACCGCCGACTTGCAGCCGACCAGCAAAAACTACCGGCTCACCGTGCAGCAGTTTGAAGTCACGCCGCGCAATTTCAACCTGTTGAACAACACCAATCTCAGCACCAACACGGAGGCCACATGGGATTTCTAGACAACGTTGTTATGAAACCAGAATCCGGCGGCGACCAAAACCCTGAGCGGGGCATGGCGCTAATCAGCGCCTTGATGGCGATGACCATGGTGCTGGCGCTCGGTATGGCCATCGTCTTTTCGGCGACCTCGGATACGGTGACCAGCAAAATCGCCCGCCAGACCGAGCAGGCGTTCTTCGTCGCCGATGCGGGCGTCGGCATCGCGCGGCGAGCGCTGGCACAAGCGCTTCAGGATCAACTCGCCGTACTCGCCGCCGGCCTGAACGCCAGTCCGCAGACCGCCAACGCTTACCGCGACATTGCGCCCACCCAAACCGGTCAATTCCCTGACGTTCAACTGCTGCCCGACCCGGACTCAACCGATGGCCAGAGCTCGCCTTTTTATCAGGCAGTCATCGCCAATGCCACCGCCCTTTGTAACAGTGACTCGACACGCAATTCCCGGCTCAACACGCTCAATGGCACCAAGTTCAGTGTCACCTATGGCGCATTGAGCGGCACCCTGTCTCTGGTCAACGCATCGGCGACTCAGGCGACACAGGTGATGGTGTTTCGTTATTCGTTCAAGGTGACCGGCAAGACAGACGCGGGCGGCACGGCAACCGTGAACGAAAGCGGCAGGCTCTCGACTAATATTGTTCTCACGGTGCCAGGCACCTCGACGCGCAACTTCAGCTTTTCCGGCTTCGGGGCTTTCTTCGACTACGGCGATACGCAGGCGAGCGCGCCGCTGGCCTCCGGCACCTTCACCGGGCCGGTGCATACCAACACGCATTTCGCTTTCCTGTCGTCGCGCCAGGTGGCTTTCCGCAACGTCGTCTCTCAGGTTGAAAACCAGATCCGTTATGACGATACGAACTCGACCAACGGCAATCACGCCATCCCGAACGCCGACATCACCGGCATAGACATCAGCGCCGAGGGCTTCCAGCAAGTTGCCAGGGTGCCGCTGCCGACAAATAACTTTTCACAGGAATACTCGGTGATCAACTCGACAGGCATCACCGATCTCGGCTCGGACGGCCTGCCGGTTGACAAGCCCGCTGCCATGCCGACATCGCCGGCGACGGTATTCGACACTTCGGGCCGCGTCACTGCCAACACGCTGGCGCTCAACCTGCGCAGCGCCACAGGCACAGCGCCGACCGTCAGCAGCGGTGCCATCGCCAGCGGCGTCTATGTTTCATCGACGGATGGCACGAGTATCTCAAGCAAAGGCGCGGGCATTTATGTGCAGGGGAATGCCACAGACATTCAGTTGATCGCCGACACCAACGGCGATCAGGTGTATGTGATCAAGCAGGGGTCGACGACCACAACGATTCGCACCAGCTACACCAGCAACACGACGGCGATTTCAGTAAACGGGGGCAGCACGAGAACCTACACAGGTGTCTTCAAAGACCGGGCCGATCCGCTGAATGTCCAGAACGGCGCGATGCTGTTCGTCAATGGCAGCATCGATAGTTTGCGCGGCGGCAAGGACAGTTCCATCAGCAAATCGGCGGTCTCTGCATCTACAAGGCTGACGATTACGGCGCAAGCCGACATCACCATCACCGGCGAGTTGAAATACGCCAACCCCGTGGTTGACCAGTATGGCGTGCCGGTCTCAGGCGTCGGCTCGATTACGAATGTGCTCGGCATTTTCACCAACGATGGCAATGTCAATCTGGCACCCAGCGCGACCTACGTCAGCGGCTCCGGCCTGAGCCTTGAGATGGATGCAGCGGTCGTTTCCTTCAACGCCAATACCAGCAACGACAGCGGCGCGATCAAAGGCTCGATTGTTTACACCGGCGGCACCACGCCCGGCACCAACGACCGCTGGAAACTGGTGGGCAGCCGCGTGCAGTCGAAGATCAACAGCATCGGCTTCACCTACCGCGACATCTTTTTTGATTCGCGCTTTTCCGGCGGCAAGTTCGCGCCGCCGTTCTTTCCCGGCACCAATTATGCGCTGGCACCGGGGCCGGCGGCGACTGATTTGACGGTCGTTAACGTCGCCACGCCAGCGGCGACCGCCATGTCGTGGTTCCGCGACAATAATTGATTGGCCGCCTGGTTTAAGGTTGTCTGTCGCTGAACGGAGTGGGCCGGATGAGAGTCCGGCCCCTTTGCTTTTTGCCGCCTTGCCGCCGCTTGCCTGCGGGAGTAACATCGAAACCGTTGGAGTTCGTGGTCGGACAGCAAGTCACTTACGCAGTCGAATCCACTCAAACAACATAAACCATGTAGAGGAGAACGGATGACTATGAGCTTGAAAGCGACGCGCCGGTTGATCTATTCGCTGGTCATTCTGCTGGCGTTGGCCGCGCTGGCCAGCGCCCAGGATGCCGGTCAGGTGCTGCGCCTGTCAGTCGGCTTCAATTCGTTGAAGAACACGCTGAAAGCCGAGAACAAGTTGAGCGGCGACAAACTCGCTGAAGTCGAACGGCTCAGCGAACTGGCCAAACAGGCGAATGCCGCAGGCCATTACGGCGAGGCGCTCAAGCACATGTATCATGGCATCGCCTTGATGCGCGGCCAGGCATGGACGCCGCAGCGGGCGCTCGCAGCGGCGCTCACCTTGAAGCTTGACCGAATGATGCTCGAACCCGGCCAGCCGTTCACTGTGCGGATAGGGCAAATCTACGGGCTCGACGAAAAGCTTGAAGGCAAGCTCACGGGCAGCATCGCGCTGACGCGGATGACCGGCGACGAACGCCTCAAAGAATGGAACACGCTTGAGAGCGTCGAAGCGGACTTCACCGCGCAGCCGCTGGAATCGAAGATCATTGCGCCCGAAGTCGAGACCGGCAACTATCGCCTGTCGCTCAAGCTGCAACCGGCAAACGGCGAGCCAATTGTAAAGATAACTACAATTCACATCGAACCCGGCCTGAGCGCGCAGGTGACGGCGCTCAAACAGCGCACCGCCAGGCTCGAAGCCGATTTTACGGCAGGACAGCGCCGCGCCCTGCTTGCCGCGCTGCCGTCGGTGCGCTATCGCCTGTCGCTATACGATCTGGCGAATGCCGGCGAAATCAATTTCGAGCGGCTTGATTTTCAAAGCGAATTCAAAGAAGCGGCGGCGATGCTCGATACCTTAGCCACGGGCAAAGACCCTTTCGACGGGCGCAAAGGCGATTTCCGCAAAGCTTATCTCTCGAAGGTCGACAGCACCTACCAGCCCTATCGCATCTTCGTGCCGTCAACTTATAACGGCGCGCGCAGCTTTCCGCTGGTGATCGCGCTGCACGGCATGGGCGGCGACGAGAATAGTTATTTCGATTACTACAGCAAAGGGCTGTTCAAAGAAGAAGCCGAGCGTCACGGCTACATCGTCGCCTGTCCGAAGGGGCGCAATCCGGCTTCGATGTATATCGGCGATGCCGAGCGTGACGTGTTGGATGTGATGGCTGAGATGATGCGGGCTTATCGCATTGACCCGGATCGCGTCTATCTGACGGGCCATTCGATGGGCGGCTATGGGACGCTCACCGTGGCGATGAATCACCCGGAACTATTCGCCGCCATCGCTCCCGTAGCCGGCGGCGTGATGAGTCCGCCGAGCCTATCGAAGATCGCCCGCATCCCGCAACTGCTGGTTCACGGCGATGCCGATAGAACCGTTCCCGTAGAACGTTCGCGGATGATTGTCGAGACCGGCAAAAAACTCGGCGCTGAGATCAAGTACATCGAAGTGCCCGGCGGCGATCACGGCAGCGTCGTCGCGCCGCACTTCAAAGATGTCTTCGACTGGTTCGACGCCCACAAACGCAAAACCGCAGAAGCCGCCGCTGCCGCCGCCGGTGCCAAGAGCAACTGAGTTCAGCCTGCGTCAGCGAAATTATTGAAGCCGCGAGACCGGCCAGCAGAGCCCGTTTCGCGGCTTCGGCCTTTGCCAGATGAGGTCAAGCAATGCAAAAAGAGAAAGACCGCAAGGCGCAGGAAGAAGCCGAAGACCGAATCGATATTGAGGAGGCTCGCGAGGCTCTCAAAGAGGCTAAAGAAAAAGGCACAGTGTCATGGGAAAAGATCAAAGCCGAGTTTAATCTTTAATCCATCGTCATCAGCGCGGCAAAGATCTCGATGCCGTCCCAGAGGTTTTGTAATCTTAAATTCTCATTGGCGCTGTGCTGGTTGTTGTCGTGATTTACAATCGGCACGCCGATCTGCGGCGCGTGCGTCGCCTCTTCAAAGATATAAAGCGGCACGCTGCCGCCGAGCGTCGGTGCCAGCACGGGCTTTTGACCGAGCGCCCGCTCGATGGTTTGAATGATCTGCTGCGCGACGGCCAGATTCATCGGCGTGCGCACCGCCCGATAACCGCCGGCGGTCGTCACCCGCGCAATCAGCGGCTGCCTGAGGTGCGTCGCCTGATCCGGCTCTGTGTTGACGACGAAATAACCTTGCTTTTTGATATGCGCGACCAGCCGCTCGACCTGCTTGCGCGGATCGATGCCTTTCACCAGCCGCATATCCAGGGTCGCCGTCGCTTCCGCAGGAATCACTGTGCGCGCGTTGCGGCCCACGTCTTCGCTGCGCAAGCCGTCAACATTGAGCGATGGTTCGTTGATCAACTCGGCAAGCGAGCGGCCCGCGCCTTCGGTCGCGGCAAGGCCAAGCTCGCGCATCAACTCGGCATCGGTCGCCGGCATCTCTGCCAGAGCGCGTTTTTCTGCCGCGCCGAGCGGCACCACGTCATCATAAAAGCCCGCAATCAACACCCGCCCGTTGTCGTCTTTCATCGTTGCGAGTAACCTGGCCAATTGCATCGCCGGGTTCGGCGACCAGTTGCCATAGTGGCCGCTGTGCAAGGCCCGCGATGCGCCATAGACGGTGATCGTCGCGCTCACGACCCCGCGCGCGCCGAAGTAAAGCAGCGGCCTTCGCGTCTGATGCACAGGGCCGTCGGCGCACAGCCAAACGTCGGCTGCGAGCAGCGCCGCGTTACGATTGACGATCTCTGCGAGGTTCGGCGAACCGGCTTCCTCCTCGCCGTCGAAGAAAAATTTGAGATTAACCGAAAGCTTCCGGTTCGCCGCGTGCAATGCGTCAAGCGCCGCGAGCATCGCCATGATCGGCGCTTTGTCATCCGACGCCGAACGCGCATAAAGACGCCATTCAGACTTGTAGCCTTCATCACGTTTCGGAAATGGAATGATTTGTCCGCCGGCTTCAATCGCTTTGTCGCGCAGGGTCGGCGTGAACGGCGGGCTCGCCCACATCGAAGGATCAACCGGCTGGCCGTCGTAGTGCGCATAAATCGCAATCGTGCGTGTCGCGCCCGGCGTTTTGATTTCGCCAAAGACGGCGGGCGGGCCTTTGCCTTCGAGCAAGCGCGTTGTGATACCGCGCCGTTTCATCATTTCAATGATCGCCGTCGCATTGCGATTGATGTTTAGCGAATCCGAGGCGACGTTGGGAAGCGATAGCAACTCGACGAATTCATTAATGATTGCTGTTTCGTGCGCCTGCCGATAAGCGCGCACGCTCGACGATTGCGCCTCAGCGCGCCGCCAGGAGCTATTGATTGCAAAGCTAACAATGACCCAGACGACGAGCGTCAATCGCTTCATAAACACCTCTTCTTTGGGCCTGCGCTGGCCGGCTTTTTCTGCCGATGTGGTGCCGCTCAGTTTAGCGTCCGAGCAGGTAAAACCAGCGCGGCGAGTCTGCGGTGTCATCGCGCAAAAAGTCTTCGACGACGAAACCGGCTTCGATAGCCGCGAGAAAGGCCGCCCGCGTCGCCTGTCGCCAGACGACCCCGGATTGCGGGTCGCCTTGTTTGAGCGCCGTGATGTCGTGCGGGATTTCGATCATGCATGAGTCGTATGCCAGAAGCGCCGCAAAATCTTGAAGGCGCGGCTGGCCCGCTTCGTTGACCACAAGCGCCATCTTCACCGCTTCTTCGAGATCGACAATCCGGTTGGCTGTGCGCGTCGCTGGTTGATCGCGTTGGATGCGCGTCTTGACGTGATGGCTGGCAAGCAGCCAGCGCACCCACAGCCGGTCGGTGCCGAACCCCTGGTGCAGCGGGCTTGAGGTGGCTTCGCCGTAAAAGTTGACGATGTAGCGTTCGGCAATGACGCCGAGCTTGCCAAAGTTCAGATGTGCATTCAGGCTCTGTAATGGATCATACGTCCAGGTGATCTCATCAATGCGGCGGCTGAGCGCGAATTCGCGCTGCGCCAGCTTCAGATAAAACCCCGCCTGGGCGTTGCGGTATTCAGGCTTGACCGCCAGCATGTGCGAATGAATCGACACGCGGCCATCCTCGAAGGCCGGAAAGCCGTAAGCGAAGCCGATCATCAAATCATTATCGAAAGCGCCGAGCGCGCATCCCCCGGCGTGCGCCGTCGCCATGAGCGTTGCCGCCGGCACAATGTCTAGATCGCTGAATTGCCAGGCTTCGCGCTGCAACTCTTCGATGGCATGATACTCGGCCTCCGTGCTGACTTCGCGGATGACGTAATGCTTGCCGTTGGCGTCCCACTCAAACATTCGCTTGCTCGTCCTCGCTGACAAAATTGCGCCACATCGGGCTCAGTGTAGCCCGCACGGATGAACGTGACAAGGGAAGTGGCCAGTGGCCAGTGATCAGTGGCCACTGGTGAGTTGTTAGCTGTGTACGCACATCAGCGGTAAAATTACTGACTGCTGACCACTGACCGCTGAATAGATTTGCTGCTCAGTTTGCGGCTAAGTTACAATCAAATTTCTGAACTGCCCATCAGCCTCTCCCGCCCTGGGGTGTTGCGGGACTGATCGACCACGATCAAGCAGAGACTGTTGGCGCGCAATCCCGCTGACATACTTCATTGCAAGGAGCCTCGACCTATGGCGACACACACGCACACGCCGGATGTGATCAAGCCGGTGACTGGCGATCTGGATAAACATCCGCGCGGGCTTTACGTATTGTTTGCCACCGAGATGTGGGAGCGCTTCGGCTTCTACTCGATGCTGGCGCTGTTCACGCTCTATCTGCAAGATCCCAAGCAAGGATTCGGCTGGACCGACGCGAGCGCCACGAGCCTGTATTCCTGGTATCTGGCTTTCGTCTATGCCAGCCCGCTGGTCGGCGGCTTCCTGGCAGACCGCTTTATCGGTTACCGCCGCTCGGTAATGATCGGCGGGGTGATTTTCATGGCCGGCTATCTGCTGCTGGGGGTGCATTCGCTGACGATGGTTTACCTGGCGCTGGCGTTGCTGGTGACAGGCAACGGTTTCTTTAAACCGAACGTCTCGACGATGGTTGGCAATCTCTATCCTGAAGGCAGCCACCTGAAAGATCGCGCCTATAACATTTTCTACATGGGCATCAACATCGGCGCTTTTATTGCTCCCGTTGTGATGGAGATTATAAAAGACAAGTTCGGCTATCAACTGGGATTTGCCGCCGCCGCCCTGGGGATGGTGATTTCCGTAGGCGTGCTCTGGAAATTCAAGCACGATGTTGAGGAGCCGCGCCGCGCGAAGGTGCCGGCTGACGCTGCCGCCGTCAGCGTCGATGCGCCGCCTTCGAGCCTCAGCCGGCAATCGGCGATGGAAGCGGTGCCGGAGTGGAAGCGTATCAGCGCGCTCCTGGTCATCTTTCTGATCGTCATTGTCTTCTGGATGATCTTTCATCAGAACGGCTCGACGCTTACCTACTGGGCTGACGACAACACCAACTGGGACGTGTCAGGAACCATCTCGAACGCCATCAATCCGTTCTGGATCATCTCGCTGACCTTCCCGCTGGTCTGGTTCTGGAAACAACTCGACAAGCGGGGCAAAGAGCCGTCAACGCCGACCAAGATCGTCATCGGCATGGTTTTGACCGGCGTGTCGTGTACGATTCTTTTCCTGGCGGCAAAGAGCGGCGAATCTCAGCAGGTGCAAAGCAGTATGTTGGCGTCGGGCAGTTTTCGCGTCACTGATCGCGGCATAGATGCGCTGCGCGCTGAAGGCATTCCTGCCGACGTGCTCGATAAGCTGCAAGCCAAAGATGCCGACGGCAAATTCATTGTCAAAGGCAAGAAGTTCGCCCCCGATGACAAGGACGCGGGCGAGCAGAAGTTGATGGCAGCGCTCTCGGCGGCGCTCGGCCCGCAGCCCGCCGCGCAGTATCGCGAGCCGATACTGCGCCACGCTTACCTGTTCAAAGTTTCGCCGCTGTGGCTGATTCTTTCTTATATGGTGATTTCGCTCGGCGAACTCATGTTGTCGCCGATGGGCTTATCGCTGGTTTCGAAGGTCGCGCCAATCAGGATGCGCGGCCTGCTGATGGGCGGCTGGTTCGTTGCCACAGCGCTTGGCAACAAACTGGTGGTCATTGGTGTTTACTGGAGCATCTGGAAGCAGTCGACGTTTTTCATTGTGCTCGGCAGCATGGCGTTTGTGATGGCTGTCGTGTTGCTCTTCCTGCTGCGCCCGCTAAAGAAAGCCATGCCGGGCGTGTAAGCACAAGGCTGCGATTGCGCGGTCCGAGCGGATCAATATTTTCCGCGACGCCTCGACCTACGAAGCACGGGCGGCCATTGATTGGTCGCCCGTGCATTTCTTTGTAACGCACCCGCCGCTTTGAGACGTAGACACATCCGACTGGAGGAACTCATGATGGGCTCTCGTTTGTTGCAGAAACGATTTTCGATTTTTGTTCTCATCACCCTATTGACGATCAGCCACAGCGGGCTCGTCGTGGCGGCGTCGAAGGCGGGAAGCGTAAAACAGGCCGCGCCGGACGGCGTGAAAAAGTTCGACCTGACGATTGACAACATCATGCGCGGCCCGGCGCTAGTCGGTTATGAACAAACAAACCTGCGCTGGTCGCCCGACAGCCAGCGCCTCTACTTTCAGTGGAAGCAATACACCGAAGCCCGCGACAAAGACCCTGACACCTATGTCGCCAATCGCGACGGCAGCGGTTTGCGCAAACTCACGGAAGCGGAGGCGAAGACTGCGCCGCCGGTAAGCGGCGACCAGTCGCGTGATAAAAAGCTCACCGTGTTTATCGAAAACGGCGATGTCTTCCTTTACGATAACGCCACCGGGCAACGACGCCAGATCACCGCGACAACCGATGTCGAATCGAACGCGCACTTCACGCGCGACGGCAAGCGAGTCTATTTCACGCGCGGCGGCAACCTCTTCCTGATGGCGCTCGATGCCGGATCGTTGGCGCAAATGACCGACATTCGCCCGGCGGGCGCTGCGCCGCAAGGCCCGCAAACCGGCTCTGGCGGCCAGTTTGGTGGCCGTCAGCAACTGGCCGCGCCGCAACGCGGCACCGAGAGCCAGGAGGTTTTGAAGAAAGAAGAGCGCGAACTGCTCGATGTCGTCAAACGCCGCGCCGAAAAGCGCGAAGCCGACGAAGCGCGGCACAAAAAAGAAGAGCGCCTGAAACCATTCAATCTCGCGCCGCGCCAGACGGTCGCCAGCCTGCAACTTTCGCCTGACGAAAAATATGTCATCGCCTCGATCATCGAAACCAGCGAGGGCGCGAAGAACACCATCGTGGCGAACTACGTGACCGAGTCGGCTTATACCGAAGACATCCCTTCACGGACGAAAGTCGGCGACGCGCAATCACGCTTGCGGCTGGCAGTGCTCAACCGCGACAGCGGCGAAGTCAAATGGGTGGATCATGGTCAACGGCTTGCGCCGCGAACTGAGACGCGCACCGAAAAGTCGGCGGCGCAAGCCGAGCGCCGCGACGGCGAGCAAAACGTAAAGCAAACTACAGAAGCGCAGGGCGAGCCGCGCCAGGCACAGGCGGCTCAAGCGACCGAGCCGACACATCAAGCGACCGGCGAGCCGCGCCCGTCAGCCAGCGACCGCGATGTGCAACTTCAACAGCCGCTCTGGTCTGAAGACGGCACGAAAGCCGTCTTGATGGCCCGCGCTGCCGACAACAAAGATCGCTGGATTCTGGCGCTCGATCCGGCGACCGGCAAGACGCAGGTGATCATCAGCGAACATGACGACGCCTGGATTGACGGGCCGGGTGCCTTCACGCTTGGCTGGCTCGGCGACAACCAGCACCTTTATTTCCAATCCGAGCGCGACGGCTACAGTCATCTTTACACCATCGCTTTCGATGGCGGCGAGGCCAAAGCGCTCACCTCAGGCAAGTGGGAAGTCACCGGCGCGCAACTCTCCGAAGACAAATCGAAGTTCTATCTGACGACCAGCGAAGTCCATCCCGGCGAGCGCCACCTCTACGCCATGAGCGTGAATGGCGGCGAGCGCCTCAAGATCACCTCGCAGCCGGGCAACAATCAGGCGCTCATTTCGCCCGACGAAAAGATACTGGCGCTGGTTTACTCCTACAGCAATAAGCCGCCGGAGATTTACCTTCAGGAAAACCGCGCCGGCGCTTCTATAGTGAAAGTTACCAATTCGCCGGCACCGGAATTCTGGACATACAACTGGATTGATCCGCCGATTGTCACCTTCAAGGCGCGCGACGGCGCTACCCTGTACGCGCGGCTCTACAAGCCGGCGAACTTTAAGCGCGGCGGCGCGGCAGTGATCTTTGTGCACGGCGCTGGCTATTTGCAGAATGTGCATCGCTGGTGGTCGAGCTACTATCGCGAATACATGTTCCATCACCTGCTGATGGAGCGCGGCTTCACGGTGCTGGACGTCGATTATCGCGCCTCTGCCGGTTACGGGCGCGACTGGCGCACGGGGATCTATCGTCACATGGGCGGCAAGGATCTGGACGATCAAGTTGACGCGGCGCGCTGGCTCGTAAGCGAGCACGGCGTTGACGGCAAACGCCTGGGCATCTACGGCGGCAGCTATGGCGGATTCATCACGCTGATGGCGATGTTCACACAGCCCGATGTGTTTGCCGCAGGCGCGGCGCTGCGGCCAGTCACCGACTGGGCGCATTATAATCATCCTTACACAGCGAACATTTTGAACACGCCGCAAACCGACGCCCAAGCCTACAAGCAATCATCGCCCATCTACTTTGCCGAGGGTCTGAAAGGCCGACTGCTGATCTGCCATGGCATGGTAGATACCAACGTGCATTTTCAAGATACGGTGCGGCTGGTCGAGCGTTTGATCGAGTTGCGCAAAGAGAATTGGGAACTGGCGGTCTTTCCGGTCGAAGATCATGGCTTTGTCGAGCCAACCAGTTGGACAGATGAATACAAGCGCATCTTCAAGCTGTTCGCAACCCTACAGCTGGACGCTGAGCCACCACAAAAGGAGAGCCGCAAACTTCGAAGCCGGAGCATGCAGAAATGAATATTCCAGCTATTGCGCTGAGCGGGCAAAAAGCCGAATTTACGCAGGTTTTTGCGCTTTATTCGCAACGCCATCTTCTTAAAAGCGATCACATCGAGATGATCTCGCGCGGCTTCTCTAATGGCGCTCAGAAACCATCGCAGCGATTGCTTTGTCATCTATAAGGCGACGCCTTTTCAGTTGACGGCAGAGGTGGAACGCCACGCTGACCCGTGTTACTGCGGGCGGTAATTGTCCATCAAGTAAAAAGCGCCCGGCCTCCTGACCAGGAAAAGGTCAAGAGGCCGGGCGCTTTTGCAGACGTTGGTTTGTCCTTTAGTAGGACTGCGCGCTGAAGATCCCCTGCAAGATGTTGCCTAGGATATTGAACACGCCGTTGGAGTAAGTGCCATACTGATAACGGCCGTTGTAGCCGTCTTCATAGCCGCGTTGGAAGCCCTGGCGGAAGTAGTATTGATACTCGCCCGGATCAATATAGTAACCGTCAAAGCCGTACATCGCGTCTTCATAGGCATAAGAATCCTGCGCGCTGAAACGGAATCCGTCCTGTCGATCCGCCTGGCCGGCGCGCACGCCTTCGGCATAGCCGTTGTTGATGGCTTGGCGGATCATGTTCACGCCGTACTGATTCGTCACGTAGTACGAACCGCCGCGATAGTAGCGGAAGCTGGGGCCTCCATAGTAATAATAGGGCCGCGAATTCTGTAGGCGTATCTGGTCACGGCGCAGGCGCTCTAGGTATTGCTGTTGGAAGCGATATTGCGCCAAGCGGTTCTGTTGCCTGTAGAACTGTTCGCGCTGCTCGGCGACGCGCTGCCGCTGCTGCCAATTCTGGCGGTACTGATCAAAACGCGTCTGCTGCTGGCGTTGCTGTTCCTGAGACCATTGCCGGCTACGCTCCTGCTGATTGCGCTGCTGCTGAGCTTGCTGTTGCTGAGCCTGCTGCTGCTGCCAGGCGCGCTGATCTTGACGCGGTTGCTGATTGCGTTGTTGCTCTTGCTGACGCTGCTGCCATTGCTGTTGCTGAGTCTGCTGTTGAGCTTGCTGTTGCTGGGCCTGCTGAGCTTGCTTTTGCGCGCGGCGCTGTTGCGTTTCAGCCTGGCGCTGCTGCTGTACCTGCTGGTCCTGAGCTTGAGTTTGCGCGCGGCGCTGTTGTTTCTCAGCTTGACGCTGTTGCTGGGCTTGCTGAGCTTGCTGTTGCTGAGCTTGCTGCTGAGCTTGATTGTCTGCGCGGCGTTGTTGCTTTTCAGCCTGACGCTGTTGCGTCTGGGCTTGTTGTTGTTGTTGCTGTTGTGCGCGCTCTTGCTTGCGCTGTTCCTTATTCGGATTCTGCGCGCCGGCAAAGCTGCTGATTCCCAGCAGCATTGTTGCGCTGAGCAGAGGCGTCAGGGCAAAGCGCTTAATTGAATTTATCGTCATCATAAGTCCTCCCAATCGAATCGCTACCATCTTTCAAATGCTGTCCGCCAAGTACTATTGCAAGCCCCATGCCACGCTGTAAGTACAGCCAAATCTTCATATTTTCGCTGACACGATTTGTTCACAGACACTGTTTCGTACAGGTGTAAACCTTTTGGGATAACTGCCAGAAGCGCGCAGGCAGGCGCAGGGATCGAAACGCGCGGCCTGGACGGCGCACGCCATGTATCTGCACGAAACCCCTGATCACTCAGAAATCATGGTGAGGCAAGCCGCCAGGGCGCGTTTGCCGGCAGGGCGGTCAACCGAGCGTCTCCAGGACAGCGCGAATGGCGGAGGGGGCGAGCGCGCTTTTGTAGGCGATGACGTTTGCCGGCAAGCTCAAGGGCTTCTCACGGCTGCCGCGCAATTCGTCGGATACGGCAAGCAAGTAATGCGTGAAACCGGCGCGCGCGAATTCCTTGATGCGCTCGTCGAGATAGCGCGGCGTCCAGAATCCCAGCAGTTCGAGATAAAACATGCGGCCATCGGCATGGCTGATGATGAAATCGGGAATGAAGGCGCAGGCCCCCAGATCAATCACTTCTTTGCCCGTCGCCAGTTGCCACGCGCTTTCCGACTTTGCCCAGTTCGTCAACAGCTTCTCTTCCAGCGCCGGTTTGTAAGATACATCATCAAGATAATGCGAGCGCAACTGGGTCGTGCGGCTGTCGAGTTCAAAGCGCGCTCGTTTGCCTTGCTTCAAGACAATCTCAGCGGTCATTCGCCAGCCCTGGCACAGCAGCAAGGCCGGCAAAAAGACGGCCATCTGTATGCCGTACTTCTGCGACTGGTGAAACATCGACACAGGCCCATCGAGCCGCACCTCGTAGCCGCGCGCCGGACTGCCGGTGATTGTGTGAATCAGGCGATAGGCTTTGATGGCGTCGAAGACACGGCGAAAGCCTGCCGCCGTCTGCGGTTCGATGCGCAATTGCATCTCGGTCGAGCGATAAAAGAGCGCCTGCGCCTGCGCCAGATTGTAGCGGTCAAGCAAGGCGCGCCCGTCCATCTCGTTGAAACTCACCAGCCGCTGATTCTCGAACAGGTCGGCGTAAAGGCTGGTTTCTATGACCTCGATTGAACAACTCAACTCGCCGGCGGCTTCCTGAATCAATTGGGCGCGTGTAGCTTCGCTTACAGAGACGGGATGATGCTGCCGGGCTTTCAAAAACAGCGCCCGGCGAATCTCGGATGGCAGGACGGCGCTGGCGGTTTCAAACTCGCACTGATCGAGCAGCAGCTTGATGAGGCCGCGCAGGATGCGGTAATCCGTATCGGTGCCGACGTATTCATCGAGTTCGCGATCAAGCTCGGCGCGGCGCTCGCCTCCGTGTTCGCTGAAGATGGCAATGAGATCGTTCGCCATCTCAAGATAGTTTTTATCGGCAGGGTTAATCGCCAGCGGCTCGACGCGACCCGCCCGCACGCGATTCATTGCCAGATCGGTTGTCAGCATAGTTCAGTCGGTCATCTCTCGATTCGAAGAATCGCGGCGGTTGCGCCCTTGAAATTGTTCGGCGTCGCCGCGCCGGCGGCTGATGTTTTCTTCCGTGGTGCCGAGGGCGACGACTTCGTAGAGAATCGCTTCTTTGTCGGGCTGCTTGCGCAGGATGCGGCCCAATCGCTGAATGTGTTCGCGCGACGAGCCGGAGCCTGACAAAACCACTGCGATGCCGGCGGCGGGGATGTCGACGCCTTCGTTCAAGACTTTCGATGTGGCCAGCGCCAGCACCTCGCCGGCGTTGAAGGCATCGAGCCATTCGCGGCGTTCCTTGATCGGCGTCTCGTGCGTGATGGCCGGAATCAAAAAACGCTCCGAGATGCGGTAGACCATCTCGTTTTCGGCAGTGAAGATCAACACGCGCTCGCTCTTGTGGCGCAGCAAGAGTTCGCCGAGCACGCGCATCTTGGCATCCGTGCCCAGGGCAATGCGCTTCGATTCGCGATAGGCTTTCATGGCGCGGCGGCCTTCCTGCGAGCGGGCGCTTGCGGCGATGAACGACTGCCAGCCGCGCATGCCGCCCAGGTCAATTCGCTTGTCCTGCAAGAACTGGCGAAAGACCGCGCGCTCGCGCTCGTAAGCCTCGCGCTCGGCGCTGCTCAGATGCACGTTGATGCGGATGATCTCGTAATCGGCGAGGTATTCGCCCGCCAGGTCTTGCGCCTCTTTCTTGAAAACTATGGGGCCGATCAATTCTTCAAGCAGCGCGTCAGCACCGTCTTCGCGGTCGGGGGTTGCGGTCAACCCTAATCGAAACGGCGCGATGGCCAACTCTGCCGCGTAACGATAGACGCTGCCCGGCAAATGATGGCATTCGTCAAAAATGATCAAGCCGAATTGATTGCCCATGCGTTCCATGAAACGAAATGCCGAGGCATAGGTGGTGACGACAATCGCGCCTTTCTCAAAATAGCCGCCGCCGATCAAGCCAATCTCCGCCTGAAAGCTCGCCAGCAGCAGGTTGTACCATTGATTCATCAAATCAATCGTCGGCACGATGACCAGCGTCGACCGGCCCGTCTGTTCAATCGCCATCTGCGCCAGAAAAGTTTTGCCGGCACCTGTAGGTAAAACCACAACTCCGCGCCGCCCGCCCTGCTGCCAGGCGCTGATGGCTTGTTGCTGATAGGGTCGCGGTTCGAAGTCGAGCTTCGAGCGAAAGTCGAATTCGAGATAAGCGCGCGCCTCATCTTTATGCGGCAGGCGGCGGCGCGTCATCTCGGTGATGACCTGACGATAAGCCAGCGCCGGCGCGCGCCAGCGCCGCACGCGCTCGTCCCATTTGAAAGCCGCTGGCAGTTGCGCCGCTTCACCTGCGCCTTCCATCACCAGCGTGCCGGCATCGAATTGTATAATGAATTCATTGGCGTCCATCGCAAGAAATCATTATAGCAAGTCAGGGCAGCAGGGAAATGCAATGCGGGAAGAAGCAATACATCAGGCGGCATCATCACAGCGGGCTTGAGGCCGTTAGTAGATAAGTGTGGCAGCAGTTCGCGCGAAGAGGCACCGATTCGGCTTCCGCCATTCGGGAGGCGTTGGCTGCTGCCACACGGCCTGAGGCTCAATGGCCTATGACCGAGACCAGCACCGGCGTGACGGTCTTGGCGATTTGGACTTCAACGTGAGAGCGCGGCAATTCGCGGCCCGTGTCGGTGCCCGGCACGAACATCTGATACAAGAAGTATTGATCGCCGTAGCGCGTAAAGATCAGGCAAGCTTCGGTCGGCGTCTTTTTGGCCTGCACGGCAAATACCGAAGCGATCACCGCTTCGTGACCGTCTTCGCTGCGAATCAACAGGCGGCTCGGCGACAGCGACCTGATGATATAATTGCCTGCCGGCAGCGTCTTGTTGGCGACGGTGAAATCAAACGGCGCGTGTACAGTGATCTTTTCAGGCGCTTGCGCCATTGCCGTAGCTGTGATTATCAACAGGGCCAAACTTAGCATTGTGAAAAATCTGAAAGTTTTCATTTATCCTCCCGTTCTTCCAGCGCGCGGCAATCCGAGGTTGCCGCGCGCGCGTTTAAGCAATCATTTCGTGGTCGAAGCGTTTTCAATCGCCACACAACGCGGGACGACGAATCCCGCAACTTCACAACTCGCGCTGCCCGTATTAACCAGTAGCGTTTGGTTGCTGTCGTGATGTTACGCAGAGGGCGAAGGGAAAGTCTCAAAAGCGGTTGCAAATGCATGCCCAAATTTTTTTGAAGCCGTTTTGAAAGAATTATCAAAGCGATTATGGTCAGCCGGGTAAACAAGTTATACGAATTCGGGCCGTTTCGACTGGATGTCGATGAGCGTGTGCTGTTGCGCGACGAACAGATGGTGCCGCTCACGCCAAAGGCTTTCGACACCCTCGTCGTCTTGATTCAGAACCACGGTCACGTACTCGAAAAGGAAGAACTCTTGAAAGCGGTGTGGCCGGACACCTTCGTTGAGGAAGCGACGCTGGCGCAAAACATCTTCACGCTGCGCAAAGCGCTCGGCAAAGAACCGCAATACATCGAAACCCTGCCGAAGCGCGGCTATCGCTTTACGGCCAATGTGCGCGAGATCGCCAGCCCTCGCGGCAACGGCACAAGCGCAGCAATCAAGCAGTCCGCTCTCACAGAGATTATCGAAGACGAACCCAACGGCATCGCCGCCGTCGCCAAGGCCAACGGCAAGCAGCCAATCAACGGCGACGCGCAGACTAGCGACGGCAACGAGCGACTCTGCGCGCCCGGCCACGAGCCTTGGCGCGGCGTGGGTTGTCCGGTTGCCACTCTGGCGAGCGCGGCGGCGTTGCCGTTGGACTTTGAGGTTTCTGCGCTACATCGCCGCGATAGCGACCGGCGGAGCCGTTTCATTTTGGCGCTGGCCCTGGTCGTCGCGCTTGCTGGCCTCGCCTTCGGCTTGTTTCAATTCTTCTCCCGCAAGCCGCCGTCACCGGTCGCCGCGCCGCCGTTTCAATCCATGGAAATCGCCCGCCTGCCGATAACGGGCCGCGCCGTCGAAGCTGCCGTCTCGCCGAGCGGCAAGCTGGTCATCTATGCCGAAAGCGACGGCGCGCAGTCGAGCCTCTGGGTCAAACAGATCGCCACCGCCGGCGCGGCGCAGAACATCTTGCCGGCGACGGCAGGTTTTTTGCGCGGCATGGTCTTTTCGCCCGATGAAGAATATGTCTATTACGTCGGCTGGAAAATTGATGACGGGCAACTGGCGCTCTACCGCGTGCCGGCGCTTGGCGGCGCATCGCGCAAGATGATCACCGGCATCAACAGCCCGGTGACGTTTTCGCCTGATGGCCAGCGCCTCGCCTTCACGCGCAACGATGACGCCAAGCAGACGGTGTTGTTGATCACCGCCAACGCCGACGGTACGGATGAGCATGTTATTGCCTCGCGCAACGCGCCCGAATGGTTGCTGTGGCCGGCATGGTCGCCGGATGGCAAAACCATCGCCTGCGCGGCGAACTACTTCGATGCCAGCGGCAGGTCAGCGACGATCATCGGCTTTGACGCCGCCAACGGCAGCGAAGCTCAATTGACCACACGGCGCTGGTTTCATATCGAACAACTGGCGTGGCTCGGCGACGCCGGTACGCTGATTGTCAGCGCTGCCGACCAGGATAAACTCAGCCCCGTGCAAATCTGGCGGCTGACGGTTGCCACCGGCGATGTGCAGCGCGTCACCAACGACCTGAACAGCTATGCCGGCATCAGCCTGACGGCCAGCGGCAACGCTCTGGTGACGATGCAGACCGACCGCCTCGCAAATATCTGGACGACGCCAAACGGCGATGCGAAAGAAGCCGTGCAGATCACCTCAGGCGCAGGCAAGTTCGATGGTTTCTACGGCGTCGTCTGGACGCCCGATGGCCAGGTTCTTTATACCTCGGCGGTCAGCGGCGCATGGGACATCTGGACAATGAACGCCGATGGCAGCAATCAAAAACAGTTGACCAGCGGCGTGGGTTCTAACTACGGCCCGGCGGTTTCGCCCGATGGGCGTTATGTAGTTTTCGTCTCAAATCGCGCCGGCGGCGCGTTCAACGTCTGGCGGATGGACATGGACGGCGGCAACCCGAAGCAATTGACTTTCGGCGGCGGCGAAAGTTTCGCGCACGTCACAGCGGATAACCGCTGGGTGGTGTATGCGACGGGCGGCGACAATCAAAAGGCAGGCATCTGGAAGGTGCCCATTGATGGCGGCGGCGCGGTGCCGCTGACCGATCAACCGGCCTCGTGGCCGGTGGTTTCGCCCGACGGCAAGCTGGTCGCCTGCACTTATCAGGCAACGCCCGGCGAACGCCAGAAAATGGCAATCCTGTCGATTGACGGCGGCGAGCCGTTGAAGCTATTCGATCTGCCGTCGGGCTTTCAATACAACACGGTCTGGTCGCCGGACGGGCGCGGCATCGGCTATCTCGACCAGCGCAGCGGCGTCGCCAACGTCTGGATGCTGCTGGTCAACGACGGCACCAGTGTGCAGGTGACGGACTTCAAAACTGACGGCATATCGGCCTACGACTGGTCGCGCAACAAAGGGCTGATCTGCTCGCGCAGCGTCGAAACGACGAGCGTCGTGCTGATCAAGAATCTGCGTTGATCCGCAGTGCCTGTGCAGCCGAATGGTGGATGGCAATCTTAAGCCAAGCGCTGCGGTGTGCCGGTGATAATCCCTGGATGTATTTTGCTGATTGCGTTCTCTAAATCATTGCGCATTCCAAAGTAGTTTCATGCACACTGTAAAGATCAAAAAACAAATGGCCCACAGAATGATTGGTCCCGATGCTCCCTTAAACTCAAACCCCAGCGCTTTGAACTCAATAGGCGTGTCATATCTCGACTCCAGGAATAAAACCAAACATACTGATGCGTAAGCTGCGAAGGGAAGTCCGATCAGTGCGGCGTAATGATTTCTAACCATTTCGAGAAGCCAACTATGATTATGTATGGTATGCCAGACAACGAATCCAACATGGAAACAAAAGTATAACCCGCCAAAAAGCAAGACGAGCCAATTGACGACGTATTTGAAAGACTTCTTGTTATAAGACTTTCGCGGTGCGCTCTTGTTGATGGGATCGTCTGCTTTTCCTTCTGTCATTTCCGGCAATCTCCGTTCTACGACCTCTTTCTATTCCTTGCTCTTGCGACAGGGCCGCACCAGACCTGTAAACCAAGTGGCCGCACTCGCCGGCATATACACCGCATGCGCCGTGCGGCGGCTGCGGCGAGCCTACCTTTCAGTGTATTATACTCTCAGTGGATCAGGAGGTGCGAGCGATGAAGTGTCCGATTTGCGGTGCGCCGACGACGTGGAAAGACAATCCCGACCGCCCGTTTTGTTCTGAGCGCTGCCGCATCATTGATCTCGGCAACTGGGCGTCGGAAGATTATCGCGTCGAGTTGCCGCTGAAAGATATTGACGACAAGGCGAGCGATTCGCCGCAGGAATAATCCGTCAACCAGCCGGCGCGGCGCTCGTTGACCAACAAATTTGTAGAGCTTCAAAGGTTGGAGTCGAATCCATGGCAGAGCAGGCCGCATCACAAGGAACCTTCTGGACGGCGGGACGCATCATCGCCACCGTCGTCGTCGCAGTAATGATCGCTACATTCGGCTACGTGCTGTTTTCCGGCCACCCGGAGGTGAAGACCGACGCGCGCATCGTCCTGCCGGGCACGCCGGTATCCTCGCCGCCAGCACCGGAGGATTACGACGTTCGCACGCTGGACGGCAATGTCATCAAGCTGTCCGGCTATCAAGGCAAAGTCGTGGTGATCGATTTTTGGGCGACCTGGTGTCCGCCGTGCCGCCAGGAAGTGCCGCAACTGGCGCGTCTGCAAAAAGAGAATCAAGCGCGCGGCCTCGAAGTCATCGGCCTGCACATTGAGGATGGCGGGCGCTCGACGCCTGAAGCCATTCGCCGGTTCATCAACGATTTCAGCATCAACTACACCGTTGGCCTTGCGAGCAATGATATGTTCACAGCTTACCTGGGCAAAACAGACGACACCATTCCGCAAACTCTGGTCTTTGACCGCAAAGGCCGATTGGTGGCGCACCTGATCGGCTATGACTCATCACACGCGCGCACCCTCGATGAAGCCGTCAACCGCGCGCTTGCCGGATCGTAAATCGTGACAAGTGACAAGAACAGAGATTGCCGCAATCGACTGCTTTCAACTGTCTGCTCCTGGCTTATCACTTGTCACTGGTCACTTGTCACGAATGAATATGCGTAGAGCAAAGATCGTCGCCACCATCGGCCCGGCAACGGATTCAGAAGCGAAGCTACGCGCCTTGATGCTTGCCGGCATGAACGTCGCCCGCGTCAATATGTCGCACGGCGAACGCGAGCATCACGGCGAAGTCATCCAACGCCTCCGCCACGTCGCTGCCGAGTTGTCTAAGCCGTTGGCGATCATGCTTGATTTGTCGGGGCCGAAGATTCGCACGGGCAAGCTGCGCGACGGCGAAGTTCACCTCGACGAAGGCGCAACGGTGCACATCACGACCGAAGAAATCGTCGGCGATGCGGCGCGCTTTTCGGCCAACTACGACTTGCTGGCACGCGAAGTCAAAGCCGGCGACCGCATTCTCATCAGCGATGGCGAGATCGAACTCCAAGTAATTGACACTACAGACACGGAAGTGACGGCGCGCGTCGTTTACGGCGGCCCGCTCGGCGAACACAAAGGCATCAACCTGCCCGGCGCACATATTTCGATCCCGTCGATCACCGAAAAAGATATCGCCGATCTGCGCTTCGGCATCGAGCGCGGCGTTGATCTCATCGCGCAATCATTCGTGCGCACGGCTGACGATTGCCTGCGCGCCCGCCATCTGATTGAAGAGTTCGGCGGCACGGCGCGGCTCATCGCCAAGATCGAAAAGCCTCAGGCGGTGGATAACCTGACGGCGATTCTCGCGGCGACAGACGGAGTGATGGTGGCGCGCGGCGACCTTGCGGTCGAAACGTCGACCGAGCGCGTGCCGGTCTTGCAGAAGCAGATCATTGCCGCAGCGCTGGTTGCCGGAAAGCAGGTCATTACGGCGACGCAGATGCTGCAATCGATGATTAACAGCCCGCGCCCGACGCGTGCCGAAGCCTCCGACGTTTCCAACGCCGTGCTCGATGGCTCGGACGCGGTGATGCTGTCGGGCGAAACGGCTGTAGGCAAATATCCGGTCGAGGCGGTCGAGATGATGGATCGCATCATTCGCGCCACCGAAGAGATGACGCAACCGGCAGGCACGCGAATGCGGCAAACCATCTTCGGTCAGCGCTCCGGTTCTTACGGGCGCGCGGTATCGGAAGCCGCCATCTTTGCGGCTGAAGAAGCCGGCTGCCGCTTAATCGTCGTCATCACGCAGGGTGGCCACATGGCGCGAAGGATTGCGGCGCTGCGTCCGCGACAACGCATCATCGCCTTGACGCCGGGCGAAATACCTTTGCGGCAGTTAGCCATTCTATGGGGCGTCGAGCCTTTCTTGCTGGAGCAGTGTCCGCCGGCATCGGATGATCTGCTGAGACGCGCTGACCGCGCCCTGCTGGAATACCATCTGGCCGAGCGTGGTGAAGCGGTCGTCGTCATGGCGGGCCGCTTGAGCGACGTAACCATTTCACTATCGATGAAACTGCATCAGGTCGGCGAGTTCACGGACAAGTTATAGAGCAGGGCAAGCCTGCGGCCCGAATGGTTGATCTAGCCCATGCGGTGCCTGGTCATGAACTGCAATCGCAATGTGGACGAATAATGAATCATGGCTTGGCGATTCGGGCCGCAGACTTGCCATTTCCCGACAATCTGCAACTGACAACGCGCAACAACCTGGTCGCGAAAAGTAAAAGTGGAATCCAGAACCGCACAGTACTTTCGATCCCTTAAAAACAGGCTGCGGCCTGGCGTGGTCATCAAGATCATTCTCATTGCCCTCGCCCTCGCGTTGTTCTGCTTGCCGTTGCCGGCGCGCTTCGTCGAGCGGTTTTACACCAACGGCCTTTATGCGTTTTTGCAACCCTGGCTCACGCCGGTCGCCAACTTCTTGCCGTTTGCGATTGTCGATGGGTTGCTCGTTATGCTCGTCCTTGGGCTGCCGGCATGGTGGATCGTGCGCCTCAAGCGCGCCGGGCGCGGGCATCGCTGGCGCGCAGCGGGCCGACTGGCGTTCGATACGTTGACGCTGGTTTCGGTGGCGTTCATTACATTTCAAATTCTCTGGGGATTTAACTACGAGCGCCTGCCGCTCGGGGCCAAACTCGACTTCGACTCGCAGCGCGTCTCCGTACAAACGGTCGCCGAGTTGCGGCGCAACGTCATCGAAGCGCTCAACCGCGAAGCCGTCGCGCGCCAATCGAGTTGGCCGGATGAGACGAAGTGGCGGGCGCAGTTGCATCTGGCGTTCAACGAAACCGTCCGCCAACTCGGCAACCGGCGCGGCATCGCGGCGGGCCGTCCGAAGCGCACGATGATGAATTTCTATCTCGCGGCGGCAGGCATCGAAGGTTTCGTCAATCCGTTCGGCCTCGAAGTTGTGTTGGAATCAAGCGTCCTGCCATTTGAAAAACCGTTTCTGCTGGCGCACGAGTGGGGCCATCTGGCGGGCTTCGCCGACGAGTCGGAAGCCAGCTTCGTCGGATTGTTAGCTTGCTTACATTCGGATTCCAGCGCCCTGCGTTACGCCGGATGGCTGGCGCTGTATCTCTATTTGCCTGACGACCCGAAAGGCGACTCGGTGCGACTGGTGCCCGAAGTCGTCGCCGATTTGAAAGCCATTGCCGAACGCGAAGCGCGCCGCCGCAATGCCACGATCAGCCGCGTGCAATGGAAAATTTATGATCGCTTCCTGAAAGCCAGCGGCGTCGAAGCGGGCATCGCGAGTTACGGCATGCTGGTGCGCCTGGTGCTCGGGACACGCTTTGAACAAGGATGGGTTCCGGCGCGGCGAAAAGAGGAATGAATCTGTGAAAACGCAGTCTCGAACTCCAACAGGCTTTATGTGATGCACATTATATTTTGAACTAAATCGGGCCGCATAAGAAGGGGACAAAAGAAATGGCCACAGAGGCACAGAGGCACAAAGAAAATCTTAAAATCCTTCTGGGTTTCTCAATATTTTCCTCTGTGTCTTTGTGCCTGCGGTGGCCAATCCCCTGTTCTAATCTCGCAAGTTTCGATTTAGCCTGCCAACGCCTTGCTGCGAGGCTTGATCGGCAGAAGATAGCCTGCATTACCGCGAAAGTCCGCCTATGAGTTGCTGGCGGTTATGTTGATGCCGGCCTGCGCGAAGGCGCGCGATAAATCATCGCTGGCCGAGGCGATCATGCGGTCGGCGGCTTCGGCGCTGGTGGCGGAAGCCGAGATGGTGATGCGGAACATCACGTCGCGCCCGAAGTGCGAAGCGCGCGATTTGACGTAGACTTCCGGGTGCGCGGCGACGACCTGACGCAGGGCCGGCGCGAGCCGTGATTCGTCGCCGCATTCGACCATCACTTCGCGCTCGCGATAACTGCCGCGCCCGAACAGTTCGTTGAGCAGCCCTTGCAGCGCGCCTTCGACGATGGCTTTCAATTCGCCGGGGACACCGGGCAGCGCGACGATGCGCGCCCCGTCTGTATCGATTGCCACAGCCGGTGCCGCGCCGATGGGATTGTCAATGATGCGCGCGCCTTCGGGAAGCCGCGCCATCTTCAAACGCGCCTCGGTCATGGCGGCGCTGCTGACATAGCCTTGCGCGGCAAGCTCTGTGTAGCGGCGTTCGACGAAGGCGCGGGCCGCCGCATTGGTTTCGAGTTGGCGCGTCAGCGCCTGTGCGATAGCCGCAAGAGTTAAATCGTCATCCGTCGGCCCCAGCCCACCGCAAGTGAAGAGCAGATCGGTGCGCCGCGCCAGCGCCGCGCGAATTTCATCAGCGATAGCCGCGATCTCGTCACGCACCACGGCGATGTGCCGCACGCGTCCGCCCATGCCGCGCACCACCCGGCAGAGATAATTCGAGTGCGTGTCTTGCACCAGACCGAGCAGCACCTCGTTGCCAATGATGACGATCTCGACGTTGACCACGCGGCGATTATACTACAGGGGTTGGATGTCGAGGGCCGGGAGCCAGTAAAAAAAATCGCAGGGGCCATCTCACGCTACTGATGGTTTCGGCTATATTTTCTGCATGGTTTCGGATGACCGGCCCTTGACCCCTGACACCCGATCCCCAATTCACGGGCATCTTTTTCGCTGCTTGAAGACTCAAACCGCTGGTAGGGCCGGGCGTTCGGCTGTTATGGTTCGTGCGGCTCGCGTCCACTTCGCCCTACCAAAAATCCATTTCGCATCGGTTCGGAGGGCAACACAAATGAGAAAAACCAGCATGCTGCTCGGCGTGTCAATCGCGCTTCTGGCGTTGACGCTGACGGGCTGTCCCGAACGCATACGCATCGGTGACATTCAAAACGATCCGGGTCGCTACACCAACAAAGAAGTGACGGTCGCCGGGCGCGTCGTGCGCTCGTATGGCGCGGCAGGCGGCGGCGTCTATGAAATAGATGATGGCACAGGCACGCTCTGGGTGGCGACAGAGAAGTATGGTGTGCCGAGTAAAGACACCATGGTCGGGGTTACAGGCAGAGTCGTTCCGGGGGTCACCTGGAACGGCCGCAATTACGGCAACGGGATGCACGAAACTCGCCGCCGCACTCACGATACGCGCTAAGGCAATCGGCAATGCCTTAAAAACACGAAGCGCACGAAGGCGTACTGGTGGCTGCCTTTGTGCGCTTGATGTGTTTGTGGCAAAGATTACTTTGAGAATTTCAACGCGGCTCAGGCCCCCGATACGATGGCGCGCTGGCCCGTGACCTCTTCAAGCTCGCGCTCTTCGGCTTGCCATTCCTGATTGCGGAAAGCGCCTTCCCATCGGGCAATCACAACGGTCGCCAGGCAGTTACCCATGACGTTGACCGCCGTGCGCGCCATGTCCATCAATTCATCAACGCCAAGAATAATAATCACACCTTCGGCGGGCAGGTTGAATGAATGCAGCGTGCCGAGCAGAATGACCAGCGAGGCGCGCGGCACACCCGCCACGCCCTTCGATGTCAGCATCAGCGTCAACAGCATGGTGATTTGCTGCCACCAACTCAGGTGCACGCCCGCCGCCTGCGCCACGAAGATCGCCGCCAGCGACAAGTAAAGCGTCGTGCCGTCGAGGTTGAAACTGTAGCCGGTCGGCAGCACAAAGCCAACGATGCGACGCGGCACGCCCAGTCGCTGCATGTTTTCCATCGCTCGCGGCAATGCCGATTCCGATGAAGTCGTCGCAAAGGCAATCGTCGCCGGCTCGCGCACGGCGCGGAAGAAATCTCTGAGCGGCACTTTGAAAATCAGCGCCACCGGCAGCAGCACCAGTAACAAAAAGACGGCGAGCGCGCCGTAGAGCGTGCCGACCAACATGCCGAGATTCTTCAACACTCCAAGCCCGCTGTGGCCCACCGTGTATGCCATGGCCGCGCCGACGCCGACCGGGGCGAACTTCATGACGAACTCGGTGAAGCGGAACATGATGTCGGCAAGCGATTCACACCACTTGACGACCGGCTGGGCTTTGTCGCCGATGCTGGTGACGGCGAGCGCAAACAGCACAGAGAAGACGACGATCTGCAACACGTCACCTTCGGCCATGGCTTGAATAATCGATGCCGGCGACAGGTGAGCGATGATGTCGCCAAAGGTCTTCGGTTTCGCCAGCACATCGGCGGTCAATCCCTTGGCGGCGGCTTCGGCGGCTTCCGAAGATTTTTGCGCGGCGACGGCGGCTTCGGCGGCGGCTTTACCGGCGGCATCGGGATTGGCTCCCGCCTGTGCCTGAGCAGCGTAATCGCTGGCGCGTTGCGAAGATTCTCGGGCTTCGGCGGCGCGGTCTTTGGCTTCCTGGACGAAGGTGTCCTGGTATTCTTTCTTCTGCACGTTAGCCAGCGAGACGCCCTTGCCGGGTTGCGTGATATTGACGGCTGCCAGGCCAATGAAGAGTGCGAAAGTCGTGACGATCTCAAAATAGACGAGCGACTTGATGCCGATGCGCCCGACCTGTTTGATGTCGCCTGTGCCGGCGATGCCAATGACCAACGTCGAGAAAATCAATGGCGCAATGATCGATTTAATCAGGTTGAGGAAGAGCGTCGATAATGGTCTGACGGCCATTCCCCATTCGTGATTCCATGCGCCGAAGGCAATGCCGAGCAAGAGGCCGATGATGATCTTCCAGGTCAGAGAGATTTTCGGCAATCGTAAGTTCATTTCAGTTAGTCACTCCGCCGGTTGCCCGCGCGGTGCGCAGTCTACGCACCGCGCGCGGTCTATTTTAGATGCACGGGTTTTGAAGAGACTCCTCCAACGGCTCAAGGCTTATATCACAACCCTGATGGCGGTGCAATTGCGGATTAACGATGCTGCCGCGCGGCAGCGAACAACCCAATGGGAGAGGACAAGCGCCTGCGTCCTTTCCTTCATGCGGTAGCCCAAATTACAAATCGTTTATGATTCCGGCCCGATGTCGCTGGCGGTGACAGCGCGGCCCTGCTCGTCGCGGCGATCTGTAGATTCGTCGGCTGCCGATGGGGTCTCTGGTGAGGATTGGTCGAGAGAGGAAGCCGCTGTCGATGGTGGTGCCTGGGCGCTGCCGTCGGACTGAGAAATCGGCGCGGGCGCAGGCGGGTTGATCGTTCGAGCCAGGGCGTCTTCGTTTTGCGCCAGGCTGGCTGGCGCTTGCCTGCTGTGTTGCGCCGATGTCGATGCGCCGAGTCCGAGAAGCGCACGGGCGTCTTCGCCGTCTTCGCCGCGCGCGATGTCGAGCACTTGTGACCATGCAACCCGCGCCGTCTTGCGCTTGCCTTTCAATCTGAACTCGATATGGCTGTCGTCGAAGGAAACGACGAAGCTCTGGCCGTCAATCTCAACTTCGCGGCTGATGGGCTTAGTGAATTTCATGAGAAACCTCCCCGTTGATATGTTCAAACATCCGGCCCGTCCTAGCCGCGATGTAATAAAAATTGTATGTGTGCCCTGTCGCTTTGCGCAACCGCAAGCCTGGCGGCGTGCGCTCAGACGCGGGCGAGCGCCTCAAGCAGAGGCTGGCTGATTGGCTGACTGCCGGCGCGGCGGCTGGCTTCGCGCGGCGTAAGCCAGCCGTCCTGGTTGACAATGCCGGTGAAATAATCGAGCGGCGTCGGCTCGAAATAGTGATTGACGATTTCAACCTGTGACGGCGCGTCGGGCCAGAGTTCGTCACGGCGGCGATTCGCTTCCAGTGTAGCGGGCAAGGCGGCGATGAATTTCGAGGTGTCGCACAGCGCGATCATCCTGACGCCGCACTCGCGCGCCGCCAGGGCAATCATCCGCGTGCCGATCTTGTTGACCAGCCAATCGGTCGTCACGCAATCAGCGCCGACGAGAATGCAAGCCACCTGCGGCATCATCAGCGCTGCCGCCGCATCCGCAATCAAGGTGACACTCACGGATTCGTCAGCCAATGCTTCAGCCAGCGCCCGGCCTTCCATCAGCGGGCGGCTTTCTGTGGCGATGACACGGAAGCGGCGTCCGGCGCGGCGCGCTTGCTGGAACGCCGCAAGCACGGTCGAACTGCGTGAATGCGTCAGCACGGTGGTGTCGTCGCCAATCAAATCGGCGGCGTGCGCTGCGGCCTGTGCCGTCGAGCGGGCGGCGCACTCGATAAACTCACGCGCCGCCTGTTCGGCAAAGCGCAATGCTTCATCGGCGTGGACGGCGTGGCAGGCGGCTTCCAGGGCGCTATTGGCAAGGCGTGCGAGCGGTGCCATATCAGGCTGAGCACGAATCAAGGCAACCGCGACTTCAGCAACGGCTTGCCGTGCTTTGGTAAGATCAGTTACTTTCGCTTGATCGGCGCGCAGGCGCGCGAACAATCCGGCGGCGCGTCGCAAGAGTTCGGCGGCACCGGAACGATGGTCGCCGTGTAGCTCTGCAATCGCCGCGTCGAGTTGCTGGTGATGTAGATCGCTGTCTTGTCGCACAACGCCCCGCGCTTCGTTGCCTCTGCCTTTAGGGTCAGATATAATCGCTTATCGCCGAGTTGTTCGCCTTGATGGAACCGGCGATTTCGCCTGCATGCCTAAGTTAAGACGCCACACCCGGAGGATGTCAATGCCAAGCCCATTTGTCGACGACGCCAAAGAAATCAAAGAAGAAAACCCCTTCGAATCCATGATGGAGCGCTTCGACGAAGCTGCTCATAGACTCGACCTCGATCCGAACATCTACAAGATTCTGCGCTGGCCAGCGCGCGAAATCACGCTGCACATCCCCATTTTGATGGACGATGGCAACTATCAGGTTTTCACAGGCTATCGCGTACAACACAACTTCGCGCGCGGCCCGGCCAAAGGCGGCATACGCTATTCGCCCGATGTCTCGCTTGATGAGGTGCGGGCGCTGGCAGCGTGGATGACCTGGAAGTGCGCGGTCGTTAACATCCCGTTCGGCGGCGCTAAAGGCGGGATAATATGCGACCCGCGCGAAATGAGTCAGAACGAATTGGAACGCATGACTCGCCGTTACGCTTCGGACCTGATGGACTTCATCGGCCCGGAACGCGATGTCCCGGCACCCGACATGAACACCAACGAACAGACGATGGCCTGGATCATGGATACCTACTCCATGCACGTGCGCCACACGGTAACGGCGGTGGTCACCGGCAAGCCTGTCGAACTCGGCGGCTCGCGCGGACGCCGCGAAGCGACCGGGCGCGGCTTGCTGTTTGTTTGTAATGAAGCTTGCAAAAGATTCGATCTCCAATACGCTGACGCGCGGGTCATCATTCAGGGTGCCGGCAATGTCGGCGGCACCGCCGCCTTGCTGATGCATCAGGAGGGCTACAAGGTCATCGGCATCGGCGACATCACCGGCGCGCTCTACAACCCGCAAGGTCTGGATGTGCCGGGCGTCCTCAAGTATCTCAAAGCGAACAAGACGGTCGAGGACTATGGCGAAGCCGAGCACATGAGCAACAATGAGTTGATGGAGATGGAGTGTGAGATTCTCATGCCGGCGGCGACCGAAAACGTCATCACCAGCCAAAACGCCGACCGCATCAAGTGCCGCATACTGGCCGAAGGCGCAAACGGCCCGACGACTGCCGATGCCGATGAGGTCATCGCCGCCAAAAACATCTTCGTCATCCCGGACATCCTGGCGAATGCCGGCGGCGTCACGGTGAGCTACTTCGAGTGGGTGCAGGATCGCATGGGGTATTTCTGGAACGAACAGACGGTCAATGATCGCTTGCTGGAGATCATGGTCGCCAGCTTCAACGATGTCGTGCGCATCGCCGATAAATATCAGGTGAATACGCGGCTGGCGGCCTATATGCTGGCCATTGACCGCGTCGCCTACGATACGCGGCTGCGCGGCATTTACGCGTAATAAGTTTCTGGTTTCCGGTTTCTGGTCGCGGGTTCTTCGCCTCGTTGGTTCGGCGGTTTTTCGCGCCAGGCAGGAGCCAGAAACCCGGAACTCGAAACCAGAAATCCGCCATTCTTGTAACTTGCTGGGCTGCTGGGAAAAAAACACATTTTGTGTTGACCAGCAGGCAGTTTGCGAGTATAGATATAGTTGCAAGGATAAGTACCCAAATTGGTATTTGTAGATAGTTCGCTCACAAGATTTTAGGCCTGGCAGGAAGGCCTGAGCTGGACGCTCACTTTAGAATCTTCATTCCCATCCCCTAGGCTTCATCAAGGGGAGGCTAAATCACCTCCCGTAGTTTGGAGGCGATCCAAATTCGAACCGCATTCCGTGGATGAATACTTCAGGAGGCAAACAATGAAAGCGGCTAGACAGATTGGCACGCTTGTCATGATTTTCATAATGTTCCTCGCTCTAGCAGCGACTGCGTTCGCGCAGGAACATCATGACGGCAATCTGGCCGAGCGGCAGAAAGCGCCTACGGTGCTCGGCGGCACGGGGTTGTTCAACACCTTTTCGACACGCACGCTGTGCAAAGGCGAGTTCAACTTCGCTCTTTTCTGGAATAACTTTGATCGCGACCCCGGTGATATTGACGTCAATCAGGTGCCTTTTAACTTCACGATTGGATTGACGAACCGATGGGAATTGTGGGTTAACTGGGTGACCTGGCAGAACACCACATCGCGCCAGCCGTTTCTGTTGAGCGGCTACCAGTACAATGCCGTGCGCTTTTTCGGCACTCCGTTCCAGTTGCTCGGGCCGCCCTCAGGCGGCAAGGACTCGGCGGCCTTCTTCCCGGGCACTGGCTCGCTGGTTGGCGGCATCCTGCCAGCGCTCGGCCATTTCGGCCAGCCGATAGGTTTTCCTTCGAGCGTCTTCTCGCCCGGCGGCGCTGGCGCTTCGCAAGTCCGTGGCCTTGGGCCGCTCTTCCAAACCATCTATCCGAGTTACAGTCCTGAGTTCCCGTTCTTCGGCGAAATCGATTTTCAGGGCTTCGATGGTCTGGGCCGTCCGGTCTTCGGACCGCGCGAATCGTCAAACGGCACGGGCGATGTGACGATTGGCACGAAATTCAATTTGATTGATGCCAACAAGCATTGGTTCAGCATGGCGCTGGGCGGCTACCTGAAGATTCCCATCTCCAGCAGCGATGATGCCCGGGCGCGTGGCCGCACCAGCGGCGAATACGAATTCGGGCCGTTTTTGGCGTTTGGTCAAGAGACCGGCGGCCATCGCTTCCGCCTTTATGAGAACATCGGCTACATTCACACGACCGATCCGAGCGAAAACGATGTGAAGCTCCTGGATCTGCCTGACAAACTGCAATTCAACGTCGGCGCGTCGCTGGCGCTGAATTCGCACATTGAGGCGATTGGCGAAATTGCCCACACGCAATTCGTCGGCAGCAGCACGCCGCGCTTGATCGAGAATAACCCCTGGGATCTAAACCTTGGGCTGCGTTTCTACTTCAAGGACGGCAGAATCTCGTTCGGCGGTGCCTATCGGCGCTTCCTGAACAATGAAGATGATCGGACGATCCCGGTCTTCCGGGCCAAGACGATCTTCATTCAGCCGCCTTTCTTCATCATCAACCCGACGTTTGACACGGTCAATCAAACCTTCGAGTCGAAAGGCCAGAACGGCTTTGTGGTCGACTTCAGCATCGGCAGTCGCCGGGCTTGTCCGCCGCCGCCGGCACCGACCTGCGTGGTGGCACCGAGCGCGACGACGGTGAATCGCGGCGAGCGATTGACGTTGACGACGACGCCGTCGACGCCGGGCTATACGAATGACAAGGTGACCTATGAGTATCGCTGGGAAGTCAAAGACGCGACCGGTCGCCCGGTGACGGTGAGCGGCACGGGCGCGTCGGTTGACGTGGCGACGACAGGGATTCCCTGCGGTCGTTACTCGGCGACGACGACAGTGACCGCAAGCGTTCCGGCGGTTGACTGCCCAAGCAATTGCGTGACGACGGGACAGACTACTTGCACGACGAGCTTTGAAGTCACCGAGCCGCCGTGTCCGACGGTCACCTGCGACATCTCTGCAAATCCGCAGGCTGTAACTGAAGGCGACCGCATCAACCTGCACGTCAACGCCACCGGCGCTGACGGGGCAAGCTTTACCTGGTCGGTGAGCGGCGGCGGCACGCTGTCGTCGACGACTGGCGCGGATGTCACACTCGATACCACCGGCCTCGGCCTCACGCCGGGCGGTGAATCGCGCACCGTCACGGTAACCGTCAACGTCGGCACCACGCGCACGCGCTGCGATCAGCCGTGTCCGGGTGGTAGCTGCACTCTGTCGGTGACGGTGAATGCGCCAGGGAAGCCGGAAGTTCACCCACCGATCTCGCCGTGCGGGCCGATCTTCTTCCGCTACAACTCGGCACGCATCAACAACGAGCACAAGGCGTGTCTCGATGAGATCGCCCTGCGCATGCAGCAAGACCCGCGCGCCGCGCTGTTGGTTGACGGTCACCGCGATTCGTCAGAGCGCGTCGGCATCTCGCTCACCCGCGCCAACAACGCGCGCGATTACCTGGTGAACGAGAAGGGCGTTGATTCGGCACGCATCACGGTGCGCAACTTCGGCGACTCTTGCCCGCACGAATCGGGCGATCCGAACCTCAACCGCAGGGTTGAATTCTGGATCATCCCGGCGGACGGCAACGCCGCTGATGTTGACGGCTTGAAGAAATGCAGTCCTGGCGCAACTCCGCGCCTCATCACGGACGAGACGCCGGCAGCCTCGGACGACAAGGCGCGTCCGCGTCGTCGGGCTCCTCGTCGTCGTGGCAGAGCCCGTCGGCCAGGCGAGCCCATCGAGATGATGGCTCAACCGGAAGCGCCGACAACCAACAACTAACCTGAGTCGATTGTTCAACTCAGCCCGACAGCGGGGCGGTCTTCGGATCGCCCCGCTAGTTTTTTCTGCACCGACCATCAACTTGCCCGCCGCCTTCAAGCAAAAGTAATCTTTACTATATTCAATTCCAAGTAACCGTCTACAGATCGTCGCGGCCTGGAAATCCGGGGCTGTTTGAAATTTTGCCCATCTTGGGAGAGGCCATGGCCAGGGTGGCTTAGGTGACCGTTTGTGACTGTGCCAGCATTGCGGCCTTCCCCGCGCGGGTAATTGACGCAGCGATTTTTTGCGGTATATTCAGCGTGGCAATGTGTGTGGCGCATTGCCATAGCCGTGACCCCACCATCGCCGTTGACGGTTAGTCGCTCACCGATAAAGGCGACCTGTAGCCGCGCGCTCAGGCTGCAAAGCCGCTCTCGAAAGCGGCTGCCGAAGTGAGGGGTTCATTTCAGGCTCAGGCTTTCGCTCGCACGACTCGAAGCTCAATCAATACTGGATGGCTTTGGCGTGAAGATCGCTGCCGGCGCGACGACCTTCATCGGGTCGCCCTCGTCTGCCTGCGCAGCCTGAGGGCGCTGCCTCACCGGAGCGCGTAAACGAATCCGCGCGGCGAAAGCTTGCAGGAGACCAATTATGAAAACCGTATTGAGAAGCAGCGCGCTTGCCCTCGCGCTGCTCTTGACGGCCAGCATTACCGGAGCGCAAAGCACCACTCAGTTCGGCAACATCGCCGAGCGCCAGCGCACCTCAACCGTGCTCGGCGGCACCGGCCTCTTTAATACTTTTTCGACGCGCACGCTTTACAAAGGCGAATTCAACTTTGCGCTCTTCTGGAATAATTTCGACCGCGACCCCGGCGCTCTCGATATCAATCAAGTGCCGTTCAACATCACTGTCGGTCTGACCGACCGCTGGGAACTGTGGGTCGACTGGGTGACGTGGCAGCAGACGACTTCGCGCCAGCCATTTCTCTTGAGCGGCTATCAGTACAACGCCGTCCGCCAGTTCGGCAGCCCATTTGCGATTCTCGGCCCGCCGGTCGGCGGCCACGGCGGCGCTGCTTTCTTTCCCGGCACAGGGTCAAGCGTCGGCGGCATTCTTCCGGCGCTCGGACGCTTCGGTATTCCGCCGGGCGGCGACCGCCTTAGTAATTTACCTTCCCCTGCGGGCGCTGGCCGGTCGCCGGTTGCCGGACTCGGCCCGGCCTTCGTCGCCAATCAGCCGAATTACTTTAACGATCTACCGATGTTCGGCGTCATCGATTTCCTCGGCTTCGATTCATTGGGCCGCCCTGTGCTTGGGCCGCGACAATCGGCCAACGGCACAGGCGATATTTATGCCGGCACGAAGTTCAACCTGATCGATCCGAACCGTCACTGGTTCAGCCTGGCACTCGGCGGCTATGTCAAGTTCCCCGTCTCGCGCGACGATGACGCCCGCGCGCGTGGCCGCACGAGCGGCGAATTTGAGTTCGGCCCGATGCTCATTCTCGGCCAGGAATTCATCGATCACCGCCTGCGCTTCTATGAAAACGTCGGCTACATTCACACCACAGACATCCATCAAGGAGGCGTCAAGGTCTTAGACCTGCGCGACAAACTGCAACTCAATATCGGCGGCGCGATGGCGATCAACCGGTACATCGAACTGGTCGGCGAACTGGCCGGCACGGTTTACGTCGGCAGCGGCACGCCGAGCCTACAGCAGGCAGATCCGCTTGATTTGAATCTCGGCGCGCGCTTTTATCTGCGCGACGGTACGATTGCCTTCGGCGGCGCTTATCGCCGGCAACTGAACAGCCTCGGCAGCCGTCTGTTCGACACGCTCGAATGCATGGATGTTCCGCAAGAGCCGCCGCCCGACGATTGCCATAATAAAGGCTGGCATGGTCAAGATGGTGATCATCCCTGCCCGCCGCCGCCGCCACCGCCGCCGCCGAAGGTCGAATGCCGCCAGAAACAGGTGCGCTTCAACGGCGGCGACAAGAACGGTTTTGTAGCCTTCTTCTCAATCGGCACGCGCAAAGGCTGCCCGCCGCCGCCGGTGACTGCCTGTGTAATCGAATCATCATCGCGCACACTGACGCGCGGCGACCGGTTGACGCTGACGGTCAAACCGTCAACCCCCGGCTATCCCGATTCGCTAATCGCTTACGCTTACCGCTGGGAAATCCGCGATGCGCAGGGCAACGCTGTGTCGGTGAGCGGCAGCGGGCCGGTAGTTGAAGTGCCGACCGCCGGGCTGCAATGCGGCAACTACACCGCGATTGCGACGGTGGTTGCGACGGCCAAGGGCGTCGAGCATCCTGATTGTCCTGACCGAACGGCGCAATCCAATTGCTCGACGGCGTTTGAAATCACCGAAGCGCCATGTCCGAACATCACCTGCAATATCGCGGCGTCGAACACCTCGGTAATTGAAGGCGAGCGCGTCACCTTGCGCGTATCGGCGACGGGCGATAGTAATTTAGGCTATGTTTGGACGACGACCGGCGGCAGGCTCTCGTCAACCACGGGCCGCGAAGTGTCGCTCGACACCACAGGCATCATCGGCCCCATCACCGCGACCGTGCGCCTGACGCCCGACCGCACACGCTGCGGCGAGCGGTGTCCGGGCGGCAGTTGTTCGCTGACGATCACGACGCGCGAAGTGCCGAGGAAGACGCCGCCCGAAATCCTGGTGCCTTGCGGCCCAGTCTTTTTCACGTTCAACTCGGCGCGTCTCACCAACGAACACAAGGCGTGCGTTGATGAAGTCGCTATCGAATTGCAACAAGACCCGCGCCGCACGGTCGTCATTGACGGTCATCGCGACTCATCAGAGCGCCTGGGCATTTCGCTGACCCGTGCCAACAATGCCCGCGATTATCTGGTTACGGAGAAGGGCATTGATGCGTCGCGCATTACGGTGCGCAACTTCGGCGATACCTGTCCCTACACGAACGGCGACCGCAAGCTGAATAGCCGCGTTGAATTCTGGATCATTCCCGAAGGCGCGACCATTGAAGACATCAATGCCGTGAAGAAATGCGCGAGCGGCGCGTCGCCACGTGTCATCACCACTGAGCAGCCCGCGCCGGCAACCGCGCCGCGCCGCACGCCGCGACATCGCGGTAAGCCTGAGCCCTTGGCCGACGCCGACGAAGACGACGCCGCGCCGGACGACGCACCGCCTGCGGACACCTTCGTGCAGACGAAGGCATCGGCACCGTCAGGCGCGCAAGCCGGCTCGCCGGCGCACGATGACGCAACGATGAGCCGAGCGACCATCGTGCGCGCCGTCACTGCACAGGCGGTCGACGGCGGAGTGCGTATCACCATCACCACAGATGGCGCGGCGCAGTTCCAGGACTTCACCCTGACCAATCCCTCGCGTCTGGTCATTGACCTGACGGGCGTGCGCTGGGCAGGCGGCAGCCTCGCCTCAGGGCAATCGGTGGGAATGGTCGAACGCATCCGCGTTGGCGAGCCGCAAACCGGAACGGTGCGCATCGTCCTCGATATGAAGTCGCCCGCCGGCTACCGCATCACTCGCAACGGCTCTGTAATCGTCATTACCATCGGCGAACGAGCCATCGCTGCGACTGCTGCCAGCGACTAACCGGCAGTCTTTACCTGATGTTTCCTGAGTGGGGCGGTCGGCAGGCCGCCCCGATTTGTTTTGGGATTCAATCAGGCGTCGCCTGATCAGGGCTGTTTCGGCGGTGGCGCAACCACTGCGCCGTGCAGGATGCCGAAGGCGGCAGGCGGCTTGAAATAAGCCGAGGCCGCGCGCTTCGCATCGTCGCTGGTGATCTTGTCAAGCTGCGCCGCGAATGCATCGACGTCGGCAGGCTGGCGCAGATAGATAGCGGCGCGGGCATATTCAAGGGCACGGATCGTCTGTCGCTGCAATTGCGCAAGATTTGTAGTCACGGCTACAAAGCGAGCGCGGACAGCTTCCTCGCTATCGAGACCTTCGCGCGCCAGCCTGTTGAATTCGGCAAGTACTGCCGCCCGCGCTTTCGCTTCGTTTGCAGCATCCGAGGTTACTTGCGCGTAGACAGAGCCTGCGACGAATGCGGCTTCGTTGTTGAACGAGGCGGCGAGCGCCAGCCCTTGCCGGTCGCGCAATTCTTGCAGCAAGCGCCCGCCCTGGCCATTCAATGCGGCTTTCAACAACTCAACGGCCAGCAACTCTTTGCCTTCGGATTTCGGCCCGCTGAAGCCAACGGCGAGGGTTGCCTGTTCGCGGCGGCGCGATTCGGCGCGCTCTCCCGCCTGCGGCAGCGGGACTTTGACCTGTAAGGCTTTCACAAGCTCGCGCCGCCTGAAGCCTTCGGCCAGTTGCGACGACACCAGCGCCGAACCGTTGGTATCGCCAATGATGAACGCCTGCGGCAGTTGCTGTTTGACGGCGCGCTCGTGAAATGTGTGCAATTGCTCGTTAGTAGCTTTCATTACAAATTCTTCGCGCCCGTGCGCCGGCAGCGCATAAGCATGGCCGGGCCACATGGCCTGACGCAGCAACGCGCGCGCCCGCTCATCGCCTGTATCGCGGCTACTGCGCATCGCCCCAAGCTGCGCGAGTTGGGCTCGCGGAATGTCCGTGTCTCGGAACGCCGGTTCTTCAATCACATCGCGCAGAAGCCTTAAGGCGCGGTCAGCGTTGCGCGACGGCACGCTCAACAGGTATCCGAAAAAGTCCTGCTCGTTGACGATGTTGATCTCTGCGCCGAGTTGATCCCATTCGCTGGCAAGCGGCGCGGCGAGACGGCGCGGCGTGCCCATCAACATGCTGCGCAGCATCAGTTCAGTTATGCCGCTCGTCGCTTCGTCTTCAACCACGCGCCCGCCTTGAAACAACAAGGCGACGGTGATGACGGGCAGCGAATGATCTTCGCGCACAAAAGCGCGCGGGCCGTTGAGGGTTGAAAAATCCTTGATCGGCAGCGGCAACAGCGACTCCGACGCCGCCTGCTGATCTGCCGTCGGCTCTGTGCCTTGGGCGACGACGGCGAGCGCAGTAGCCGCATCAGCGGCGCGCGGTTTGATCGCTTCAGCCAATTGCGCCAGACCGGACGCCCACGTCATCACCGTCGTCGCAAAGCTGCCGACATCGAAGGTGCGCGCTGCCGCCGCCGTCGGTTCATATTCATAGACAGCGAGGTTCGAGATCGTCAGGTAGCGGGCCGCCAGGCGCTGCACATCTTCAGCGCGCACGGCGCGAAGCCGTGCGCGGTAATCGAGCGCATCGCGTAATCCCAGGTTTGCCGCTTCAAATTCGGCGAGAACGCCGGCGCGAGAAATATAGCTTTCATTACGATTCAATAACTGCTTTTCGGCGACCGCGCGGGCGCGTGCCATCTCGCCTTCGCCGGCGATTTCGCGCCGCGCCCCGTCCAGTTCTTCGAGCAACAGGGCTTCCGCACGGTCAATCAGCACGTTGCCCTTGGCGTCGCTGGCCACCTGCATTTGAATGGCAAGCAAGCCGTCATCGGCCAGCGGAATATAATTGGCCGCAACCCGCGTCACCAGCGCCTGGCTGTCCAGCAGGGAGCGTTGCAAACGCGAAGCGCGGCCTTCGCCGAGCATCGTCGCCAGCAATTCGAGCGCAGCGCGCTCTGGTGAACTTGCGCCCGGCACGCGAAAGCCGACGGTGACGATGGTTTGATTGATATCGCCGCGTTCTTCCTTATAGCGCAACTTCGCTTGCTCGCCTTCGGTCAGGGGCCGGGCGTCGGGAGCCGTGGGCTGGGGAGTTGGGCGACTGTTTATGTTGGGTGTTTGACTCCTGGCTTGCGTTATGGAATTAGCCGTTTTGGTTTGCTGCACGACGCCCGGCCCCTGGCCTGCAATCGCCGCTGTAAATGGCCCATAAAGCTTTTGAATCTCGACCAGCGCGTTGTAGGTGATCACGTCGCCGACCACGGTGATCGTCAGGTGCTCAGGACGGTAATGGCTTCGATAGAACTCAAGCAGTTGATCGCGCGTCAGCGTGTGCAAGGCTTCGACGCTCGCCGTCCGATTGTTCCCGGCAGGCGTGCCGGCATACGCCAGATTGATCAATCGCGCCAGCGCATAAGCCGAAGCCTCGTCGCTGATTAAAGAGTAAGATTTATTACTGATTGCCGGCATCTCGTTCGGAGTCGCGCCATCGAGCAGCAGGCCGGCGTGCCATTTTTCTTCAGCAATGACCAGCGGAATCTCGCGCCGCATGGCTTCGCCGTCAAGCGTCGGGTTGATCAGCAAATCGCTTTGAATGTCTAAGGCTTCTTGCAGTTTGTTGGCCGGAGCGATGACCGCATAAGCCGCCCTCTGATAATCAATGTTTGCCTCTATGACGCCGCCGATGGCGCGCATCTCCTGAAGGGCGTTGGGGCGCAGCACCGTGCCCTTCAACACCATGCGTTGCAATAGACGAGCGATGCCGGTCTGTGCTTCAGGTTCTTGAGCGGCACCCGCAGGGAAACTGGCCTGCACCGCGACTAACGGGGCAGAGTGCAGTTCCTTGATGATGATGGTCACGCCGTTCTGCAAAACGAAGCGCGAGGCGCTGCCGACCTGTTCCTGCTTGACGACAACCGCCGCCGCAGGAATCTTCACCGGCTCAACCGGCGGCGCGCTGGTTCCCGGCGTCGATACGCGTGGCCGCGTCCGCCCGCTCTGCGCCGCCGCCGTACCGGCAAACGGCAGGATGATTAACGTGATGGCGGACACGAATGCGAGAATTGATTTCAAACGACGCACTCTGGCTACTCCTTATTTGATGGCTACTGAAAATGATAGGTGCGCGATTCGCCGAGCGTCAACGCCGATGTGTTGATGAGTCTCTGTGGCCGGGTGCGGTTCAGCCTGTGTATTGCGTAAGCCATTTGCGGTGTGTTTGAATCCCAGTGGACGCTTCATCTGCTGTTGCACGAGGCGGGATGAAGAAAAGAAGGATTCGCATTATTCAATTGCTGCGCCCGCACGGGGCCGCGCTTATGCTCGCTTTCCTCGCGGTCCTCGGCGAAACGCTCACCGATCTGCTGGAGCCTTGGCCGCTGAAAGTCGTCCTCGATAATGTCATTGGCAGCAAATCGCTGCCGCATTGGATACAAAGCTTCGTCGTCTCATGGCTTGGCGAAGACCGGACGGCCATCCTGCACTTTGCCATCGCTGCCGTCATCATGATTGCGCTGGTCGGCGCGGTCAGTTCTTATACGGAAAAGTACTTGACGACGAGCGTCGGCCAGTGGGTGATGCATGATCTGCGCACCATCGTTTACCATCACATCCAGCGGTTGTCGCTCGCCTATCACGATCAGAAAAAGACCGGCGACTTGATCAGCCGGGTCACCAGCGACATTGACGCCGTGCAGGATTTCATTTCGTCGGCGCTGCTCGGCATCATCGTCAACGTGCTGACGCTCCTCGGCATGCTCGCCGTCATGTTTTATGTCAATTGGCACTTCACCCTGATTGCCCTGTCGGTCGCGCCGGCGCTCTTCCTGGTCGTCTACAGCTTCACACGCCGCATCAAGCAGGCGGCGCGCGCGGTACGCAAGAAAGAGGGCGAAGTCGTTTCTGTCGTACAGGAATCGCTGGCTTCGATTCGCGTGATTCAAGCTTTCGCCCGCGAAGACTATGAAGAGAAACGCTTCGAGCAGGAGAGCCTTGAAAGCGTCGAGACGGCTTTGCGGGCCCGCAGCATGAAAGCCCGTCTGACGCCGATTGTTGAAATCATCACCGCCGCCGGCACCTGTCTGGTGTTGTGGTATGGCGCGCGCCTGGTGCTGGCCGGCGAGATGACCGCCGGCTCTTTGCTCGTCTTTTTCCTCTACCTTGGCAAAATGTACAAGCCGATGCGCGACCTGTCGAAGATGACCGACACGCTATCGAAAACCGCCGTCGGCTTCGAGCGCATCAAAGAAGTTCTGGAGACCGAACGCGACGTGAAGAACCTGCCTGGAGCGCGCCGCGCGCCGGCGCTGAAAGGGCGAATCGAATTCAACCATGTCTTCTTCGGCTACTCGGAGGATCAACTCATTTTGCGCGACATGAGTTTGCAAATCGAACCGGGGCAGGTGGCCGCCTTTGTCGGGCCGACAGGAGCAGGCAAAAGCACAGTGGTCAGCCTGGTGGCGCGCTTCTATGACCCGCTCGCCGGACAGGTGCGCCTTGACGGGCGCGACGTGCGCGGTTACAAGCTGAAATCGCTGCGCCAGCAGATCAGTTTCGTTTTGCAAGAAAACTTACTTTTTCGTGCGCCCATCTGGCAGAATATTGCTTATGGCAGACCAGATGCGAAACGCGCCGAGATCATGCGCGCCGCCCATCTGTCCAACGCGCAGGAATTCATCGACCGTTTGCCCGAAGGCTATAACACGATGGTTGGCGAGCGCGGCGTCACCCTATCAGGCGGCCAGCGCCAGCGCATTGCCATCGCCCGAGCCATCATTCGCAACACGCCGATCTTGATTCTCGATGAGCCGACTTCGGGACTCGATGCGGCATCGGAAGAACTGGTGTTTGAGGCGCTGAACCGCTTGATGGAAAGCAAGACCTGCATCGTCATCGCCCACCGTCTGGCGACCATACGACGGGCCGATGTGATCTTCGTCGTCGACGGCGGGCGCATCGTTGAACGCGGCAGGCATGATGAATTGATCGCGCACGGCGGCTTGTATGCGCAATTGTACGAGATTCAATTCAAGGACGAAGCGCCGGTCGAAACGCTAAGCGGGAACTGATGAATGATCGCTGCGGAATTAATCGGAGCCTTTTTGCAGTTCTTCATTCATCATTTATCGTTCATCGTTTATCATTTCCCTCTGTACGGCGGCATAGGCCGACACTCAGGATGAACCCTATATCAATGATCAACCACTTGATGCTCAACCGCATATGGGCGGGCGCGCTGGCTTTCTGGTTCGCGCTCATCCCGTCGATTTCGATGGCGACCTTTGCGCAAAGCGGCGCGCCGCTGCAACCCGCGCCGCCGCCAACCGAAACCGTCGAAACGCTTGCCGCGCGCCTCAGCGCGCACCTCTCGCAGCCGCGATTTGCGCCCGCCGCCTGGGGCGTGAAGGTCGTCTCACTCGATTCCGGCAAGACGTTGTTCGAGTACAACCCGCAGAAGTATTTCAATCCCGCGTCGAATGCCAAGCTCTATACGGCAGCCCTGGCGCTCGACCGTCTAGGCGCAGATTACCGCATCCACACGTCGCTTTATTCGACGGCGCGACCCGACACCAGCGGCACGCTCAAAGGCGACTTGATCATTTACGGTCGCGGCGATCCGACGATGGCCGCGAGCCTCAACGGCGGCGATTATTTCAAGCCGCTAGAGCCGCTGGCCAACCAGTTGGCAAGCGCCGGGGTGCGGCGCATCGACGGCGATCTGGTTGGTGATGAAAGCTACTTTGCAACCCCTGCCATCGGTGCCGGCTGGGAATGGGATGATTTGCAGGAATACTACGGCGCGGAAGCATCGGCGCTCACCTTGAACGACAACGCCCTGGATCTCTTCGTCAAGCCCGCCGAGCGCATCGGCCTGCCGTGTCGCATCACGACCGGCCCGGCGACCAGTTGGGTGACGATCATCAATCGCACAGAGACCGCGTCAAAGAATATGGAAGGGCGCATCGTCGTCTATCGCCCGGTCGGCGAAAACATCGTTTATGTTTCGGGCCGCCTGCCGCTTGGTGGCCGAGATTACAGAGGCTCGGTGGCGGTGCATAACCCTGCGGGGCTGTTCGTCACGCTGTTCAAAGAAGTGCTCGCACGGCGCGGCATCGTGGTAACGGGCCGTGCGCGGACGATTGATTGGAAATATCGTGAAGTCACGCCCACTGATTGGACGAAACTCACTGAGCTTGGCTTTGTCGAATCACCGCCCTTGAAAGAGATCCTGCGCGAAACCCTGAAGCCGTCGCAGAATCTCTACGCGCAGTTGCTGCTTTTGCAGGTCGGCGCGAATCGGGGGCTAGGGGCCGGGGGCCGGGGGCCGGATACGACAATGAGCGCGAACGGTTCGACTCTCCCAAACAACCAACCATCGAACGGGGCAAGCGTTGCCGCGCAACCCCTAGGCCCCCGGCCCCCGGCACCTGATCCCCATCTAACCACTGAAGAGATGGGCGCTGAAGCGATGAATGATTTTCTGGCGGCGGCAGGAGTGAAGCAAGGCGATGTGTTGCTCGAAGAAGGCTCCGGGTTGTCGCGTCGCGATATCATCACGCCGAACGCTACGGTCGCGTTGCTCGCCCATATGCACCGCCATCGTTTTGCCGACGATTATCGCAACGCCTTGCCGGTTGCGGGTGTGGATGGAACATTACAAAACCGCATGAAGGGAACGGCGGCGGCAGGCAATGCCAGAGCGAAGACCGGGTCGCTGCGGTTTGTTTACGCGCTGTCGGGCTATGTAACGACAGCTGCCGGCGAGCGCCTGGCATTTTCGATCATGCTCAACAACTACTACAATGCCGAGCGCGCAGGCACCGCAGCGAACCCAGGCCAACGCCTACCGTCGCCGCGCGACGACCTGGACGCGATTGTCGTGATGCTTGCGAATTTCGCGGGCCGCAGTGACGCGGCCAGATGATGATAGGGCATCGCCGTTGGCAGAGCCCCACTGACAACTAGGGCGCGACGATGATGCGCAACTGTGATGAGTTTGCCTGGACATTCGCAGCGTCGCGCACCCTCATGATGAACGTAAAGGTTCCGGCGGCGGTCGGCTTGCCGGAAATGTTGCCGGTCGTCGCGTCCAGGGTCAGGCCGCCGGGCAGCGCGCCGCTCACCAGGCTCCACGTGTAAGGCAGCGTGCCGCCGTTCGCCAGCAGCGTAAACAGGTAATCGTGGTTGACCTGTGCCGCCGTCAAATCACCCACCGTCACCACCGACAACGGCCCCGATGTCACCGTGATGCGCAGCGGATCTGACAGCGCGAAGGCTGAAGTTGAATCGGTGATCCTGATTACAAAATCATATGAGCCGGGGATCGTCGGCTTGCCGGTGATTGCGCCGGTCGTCGGGTTGAGCGCGAGCCCGGTCGGCAGCGCGCCGCTGTCGACGGCCCAGGTATAGGGCATGGTGCCGCCCGTGCCGTGCAGCGGATACGAATAATTCACGCCGGTCGCGCCCGCCGACAGCGTTCCCGTGTCGATGACGCCGAGCGGCCCCAGCGCGATGCTCAGATTCAAGGGCAACGACACGGCGGTTGTGTTGTCGGTATCGGTGATCCGCACCGTGAAGCTGTAATTGCCAACGGTCGCCGGACGGCCCGCAATGATGCCTGTATTGGCATTGAGCGTGAGTCCAGGCGGCAGCGCACCGCTGTTGACGGCCCAGGTCACCGGCGGATGGCCTCCGGTGAAGAACAACTGCGTCGCATAGTTTATGCCGGTCAGCCCCGCCAGCAAGTCGCCGTTGCTGACGACGCGCAGCGGGTCAATATCGGGGACGATGGTCAGCGCGAAGCTGGCCACTGACAACACGCCGTTGGCGTCGCTGGCGCGCACGCTGAAGGTAAAGTTGCTGCCGAAAACCGTCGGCGTGCCGGAGATCAAACCGGCGGCGTTGAGCGACAGCCCGGCGGGTAGCGCGCCGCTGGCGAGCATAAACGTATATGGCGGGCGACCGTTGGCAGTCTGCAACTGCTGACTGTAGGCCTCGCCCTTTCGACCGCGCGGCAGCGTGGTCGTGGTGATCATGAAAACGCTGTTCTGCGTAGTGATTGGCCGCGTGCCGACAAGCGTCGCATTGCCTGCGGCATCGAGCAGGCGCACCACCAGCGTGTGCTCGCCGTTGGCGAACTTCGTCGTGTCGAACGTGAAGCCATAGCCAGCGTGCCCGGCGTTCGGGAAGCTGCCCCAGATTGCGCCGATGTCCGGGCGGCTCAATCCGTAAATCGCTTCGCCGACCTTCGTGCCATCGACCAGCACTTCAATCGTCGCAACGCCGACATTATCGAGCGCCCAGCCTGAGCCGCTCGCCGTGTTGTTGAGCGTCGCGTGGAAATCGGGCGTCTCCAGATTGCCGAACGGCGCGAGCTTGTCCGCCGGTTTAATCGTAATGGCGAGCGTGCGGGTCACCGATTGTTGCGCTGAATCAGTAACGCGGACTACAAAAACCAGAGTGCCAGGCGAAGCCGGAATTCCTGAAATCACGCCGTTCGCCGACAGGTTCAAGCCCTGGCCGAGGCTGCCGCTGGCAATGCTCCAGGTGTAAGGCGGCACGCCGCCGGTTGCTTGAAGCGTCTGTGTATAGCTGCGCTCGGCGCTGGTTTCGGGCAACTGCACGGTTTGAATGACGAGCGGCGGCGGCGGCGGCACGACGATGATAAACAGCGCCTTGGTGCTGGCGGTGCCGAGCGAATCCAGGACGCGCACGGTGAATGCGGTTGTGCCGATGGTCGTCGCGCGACCGCTGATCGTGCCGTCGGTTTGCAGCAGCAGGCCGTCCGGCAGCAGGCCCGAATCGAGCGACCAGGTGTAAGGCGCGATCCCGCCCGTTGCTTCGACGCGGGCGCTATAGTTCAACCCCTGGGTGGCGCTCGCCAGCGACTCTGTGCGAATCGCGAGCGGCGGCGGCGGCGGCCCGACGGTGATCGTCAAAGGCTTTTTCGCCTGCCGCTCCTGGGCATCGTTGACGATGATAGTGAAGTCGCTGGTGCCTTCTGCGGTCGGCGTGCCGGATAAGACGCCATCGGCTGAGAGGGTGATGCCGCCGGGCAAGGTGCCGAATTTCGCTTTCTTCTTCTTGACCCACACGTAAGGCGCTGCGCCTGCCGTAGCGTGTAGCTCATAACGATAAGGTACGCCGACGGCGGCAGCCGGCAGAGGGTTCTGGCTCAATATGGTAAGTTGCGGCGCTGGATTGATGTCAATCGACAGCGCCCGATTTGCCGTCTGGCCGCTCTGCTCGGTGACTTGTACGCTGAAGCTCACTTCGCCGATGGTCGTCGGTCGGCCCGTGATATTGCCGCCGTCGCTCAACTGCAAGCCATCGGGCAATCGCCCATTGATTATCGTCCAGCGATATGGCGTGCTGCCTCCCGACGCTTGCAGCGCCCGCGAGTAATCCTGGCCGACAACGCCATCGGGCAGTGACTCGGTATCAATCTCCAGGGCGCTGATCACCGGGTTGATGATGATCGACAGCGTCGCGGTGGTGCTGGCGGATGTAAAATCTGTGAGCTTGATTACAAAACTTGAACTGCCGGCGCGCTCCGGTACGCCGGAGATGACGCCGGTTGTTTGATTGAGCGATAAGCCGTCGGGCAGATTGCCTGACGCCAGCGACCAGTTGTAAGGCGTCTGGCCGCCCGACGCGCCGAGGTTCTGGCTGTAGGTCGTGCCGACCGAACCGCGCGGCAGACGGCCCGTCGTAATCGTCAGCGGGGCGGCGGGCTTGACGATGATAGTGAGCGCTTTGGTCGCCGAATGGTTGTTGCTATCGGTGACTTTGACTACAAAATTGCTGGTGCCGGCGATTGTCGGCGTGCCGGAGACGTTGCCGGCCTGCGAAAGCGTCAATCCCTGTGGCAGCGAGCCGCTGTCGATGAGCCATAGGTAATCGGGGTTGCCGCCGCTGGCGACCAAGGCGCGATTATAACTGACCTCGACGGTGGCATCTGGCATGCTGGTTGTGCCGACCGAAAGCGTTGACGCGACCGCAGGGGTGATCGCCGATGCTTCATTCGAATAAGCCGACTGGCCGCTGATGTTGAAGGCGCGCACGCGATAAGCATAAGCCGTATTCGGCAGAGCGGTGCCGTCGATATAACTTGGCGAACTCGTCGGGGTGGTAGCCAACAGACTGAAGTCGGCGCTGGAGCCGCCGCGCCGCTCAATCTGAAATCCTTGCGCCAGCCCGTCGGTGCCGGCAGAAGTATCCTGCCAAACCAGGGTGACCTCGGTAGGCGAAGAAGGGGTAGCGACCAGGCTGGCCGGCGCAGAGGGCGGCGGCGGCGGCAGTCCGTTGATCCAGCCGATCTGCGCGGCGGTGTGCGGGCAGAGAGCGAGTTCGTTGAGCCGCATCATGCAAGCGGTCGAATTCAGGTTGCAACTCACATCCTGACAATTGCCGTTGGTCGCGTCGTGACGGATTTCGGGCGCGCAACTGCAACTGCAAGTCTGATAGCCGGGCTGAAAGTATTCGTCGCAGGCGTAGAAGATGTGGCCGGTTTCGTGGCTGACGATGCGCGATAGCGGCCAGCCGAAGCTGCGATACAGGCTCTGCACATAGGGCCCGCCGATGTAAGCCCACGAGGCGCGATGGTCGGTAAACGCCGTCGGCGTGCCCACCGGGTTGTAGCCAACAAAAATCGAATAAGCCCAATCGGTATTGTGCTCCTGCCTGAGCGTTTCATCGAATGCGCCGACGCGCGAGGCGGTATCGCCGGCGCTGGCACCAAGGTTCGTCATGACCTTATCGATCCAGAAGACGGCGTCGTTGGCCGGGTGCAGGATCGGCTCGTAGGGCACCTGGCAGGCCGCATCGGTCGGCAGGTAAGGAAGCAGCGTGAATTGCAGAGGCCGCGCCAACTGGAAGGCGCGCGATTGATCAACCCACCAGTTCAAGCCTTCAAGGGTCTGCGAGACTGCCGAGGTGGTATCGTCGCTCGACCATGAATAAAGATTCGGGTCAATCGCGCCGTTGCTCTCAAGGAGAAAGAGCGCGACCGCCACCGAGCCATCCATGACATCGGAGTTGCCGAGAAATTGCGTGTGAACATCGCCGGACGGCTTGGCTCCGAGCAGGCGCAAGTTGCGAACCATCTGCTCGCGGTTGATGTGTGGATGCGGCAGCGCATCGATCATGCCCGGACGGTCGGTTTGCGGCCCGGCCTGGCGCGCGGCGTCGCGCTGCTGACGACGGGCGCTGCGGCCTGAAGCAATCTCATTGAACAGCTTGATGGCCATCTGCGTCTCACGGTCGCGGAAAGCGGCGGGCGGCGTGTTGATGACCGAGCGATACACGGCGCGTATGTGATGCTTGCCGATGATCTTGGCTTCGACGGCGGGCGTAACCCAGCCAAAGATGCTGTGCGGCGGCAGCACGACGGCGACCCTGCCACCGGAGGCGGCGATGAAGTCGCGCGCATCGGCGAGATCGCTTTTCGTCTCCGCATCGACCAGCACGAGTACATAGCCGTTCATCCATTCGACCGGCGCGCGGCGCGCATCAGCCTGTGCAAAGGCAGGCGTCGCCGTAGTGGTGAGGAGCAAGAGCAAGACACAGGACAGCAAAATCGCACGATACATCAGCAACGACCTCAATGGAGCTTGAATCCCGCAGCCGTTACTGCCTGCGTGTGCTGCGGGCGGGATGGCGCTATGAGCGAAACGAATGATCAGGAAAAAGACGGCACTGGAGCCCTGCAACCGTCGACCTGAGTTTGGTTATGGAATTTCGAGCGGGGGAGTTTCGCCCGATGTTTGCTGCCGCAAGATTCCCATTCTCATTGATGATTCCGACTTGATTCCTAAAATGAACGCTGACCGCAATCGCTAAAAGCGCAACAAAACTTGCTTAGCCGATGAGCGCGCGGCAGCCGGTAATTAAGGTGGCGAGTATATCTTAACGAACCGCAGGTCGCAAGCCGAAAGCAGTTGCGATTTTCTTCTATCCAGGGGCGATTTTCGGGTAATCGGCGCGGCGGAAAAACGCACCGTTGGGGACATCAACTGGCCGGCGCATCCGGCATGACTTTGCCAGCCGCAGACAGTAAGTGATCGAGTGTATGATGCGTGACATTATCACTATAGATAATCGTGAGCAGCGCCGTTTGCTTATCGGCAATGCTCATGTGTTCGAGGTCACCGGCTGTAAAAGTTTCCTGTAAAGGATCAGCCGCTTCAGGCTTTGGCTGCCGCCATCCGTGATAGGCGATGACGCGCCCCGGTTGCGTTTGGGCGACCCCGACTTGCAAAGCAGCGACGGAACGAGCGGCGACCGGCATGGCGACGACATTGCTTAACGGCTGCGGCCAGTCGATGGTGGGGACGACCTTGCTTGCAACCTTGCTTGACGGTTGCGGCCAGGCAACGCCGGGGACGACCGAGGGCGAAGCGCCGCGCATCTTTTTAAGGATTTCTGCATGCGTCTCGCGGTACTCCGGGTTGAGCCTGGCGTAAGGTGAGCGCACCGCAAGCGCGGCCATTTGTCGCGCTTCTTCAAGCCGGCCCACTTCGCCAAGCTCGACCGCAAGACTGTTGGCGTAGTCATAACGCGCCAACTGGTGTGGCGCTAGCAGGCAAGCTAGGGGACGCAGGTTTTCAAGCACTCGCAGCGAACTTGCATGATCACCTTCGACGCTCCGAAATACCGCCATCATCGCTTGCGCACGCATGGTGGTCAATAGATCATTGCCGTATCCGGGTGAGGCGGCATGTGCGGCTTGCACGAAGAACGGCGCTGCCTCATCATAATCGCCTCTCTCCAGGTAAATGATCCCGAAGGCCTGTAAGGCTCGCGCTCGAAATTTGAGCGGCAAGTGCGGCCATTCAGCAAGCCGCTGAAACCCGGCGTGCGCCTGATCAATCTCGCCACGCCGTTTCAGGCTGAAGACTCGATAGTAATGACCAATACTTTTGTATTCGCGCGGCAGCGGGGCGCTGATGAGTAGCTGACTGATCTGCTCGACCGTCTCAGTCTGCTTCATATCCAGCGCCTGGTCGGCCAGGGCAATGAGCCGGTTTCCCGCCCAGGTCAGTGCTTCTGTATCATAAACAGCTTTGGTCAGTTTTGAAGCGATTTGCTGATAGAATGCCCCATGCAATGAGACGTGATTTGCCTCACCCTTAAAGGAGAATGTTCGTATGTCGAAAAGATTGTTCGTAGTTGCCCTCTGCATCTTGTTTCTACCGATGCTCGCGTCAATTTCTCACAACAAGAACTCTAGTGTGACCAGCCCTGCGATTGTCGTCTTTGCCGGGCATACATTGCAAGGCGGCAGCCCCTGCACCTGCGGCTGCCCGGATTGCGTCTGTGAGCCAGGCGAATCGGCAACCTGCGCTCGAACCAACGGAGCCGTCGGGCAGCCTAATGATAATCTGCCGAGTCGCGGAAAGCCATCGTCGCAGGGCGATTACGGCACCGGCGTGCTCATTTTAACGCTGGCGCTGATCGTCTGGCTGCGGCTGCGCGCGTAGTTCAGCGTCGTGCAATGGCCCAAGGCTAACGCGCGCTTTGTCAATTAACACTCAGCAATCGCCCTGCTGTGGGGCGGCTTAGGTGATCTGTATCACTTTGCCGTTCGGCATTCTACTATAAGTGTGCCCGGATTTCACGAGAAATTATGCGCGCCGCGATTGCTTGACACGATGGACACGACGGTGTAGAGTTGAGCCTTGCCTCATAGACTTATGAAGCGACAAATAGACAGGCGCACGCACTCAGAGTCCTGCCACGCTCTCTACAATCAAAGAGAGTTCCGCAGCATCTGCGACACTCGAAGCTAAAGCTATCGTGCTCGCTTTTGCGATTTGCGCGAGCCCGGCGCCGCCCGAACGAATCGGCTCTGGAGAGGCTGTCGCCCCATCGTCCTTCATCGGCCTGCGGAGGCTGGCTTGACCCCGTCGAGCTTTGCCGCAGACTATGAGACACATTCCCCATTTCGTTGAATACGGCCAGTCGAGGAGGAGCAGCAATTAATGGCGACAGAGAACCTAAACCAGTCCGGTGCGAGCGCGGTGGTCGATAGCGCCAAAGAAGAGACCGCTTCGCTCACTGAGAGCGCCGGCCCAGACAGCACAGCCGCCGAGCCGCGCGCTGCGTCTGACGCAAACCCGACGGCTCAAGAGCCTTCCACGCCAAGTGCCAGCGCCGCGACCGCGTCCAGCGCCCCGGCCACCGAGCAAGCTGCCGAGCAAGCCGCCGAGCAAGCTGGTGACCCGGAAGCCGGCGGCGGCGACTTCAGCGCCTTGCTTGAAAACTACGAGCGCGAGCAGGCAGCTTCCAAGCAGGAAGGCGAAATCGTCCGTGGTACGGTCGTCGGCGTCTCCGACAAATACGTGATGGTTGACATCGGCTACAAATCCGAAGGCGTCGTGGCGCGCGAGGAGTTTGTTGATCGCAGCGGCAACCTGACCGTCAAGGCCGGCGATGAAGTCGATGTGCTCATCAAGAGCCTCGAAAACCAGGATGGTTATGCCATCCTCTCGCGTGCCGCTGCCGTGCAGGTGCAATCCTGGGAGAAGCTGCGCCGCGCCCATCAGAATCATGAGACGATCACCGGTCGGGTCACCGAACGCATTAAAGGCGGCCTCAAGGTCGACCTCGAAGGCATCGCTGCCTTTCTGCCCGGCTCGCAGGTCGATGTTCGCCCGGTGCGCAACCTCGAAACTTTCATGAATCAGGACATCGAGGTGCGCGTCATCAAGCTCAATCGCAAGCGCGGCAACGTCGTCGTCTCGCGCAAGGCGGTGCTTGAAGAAGAGGCCACGCACAAGAAGAGTGACACGCTGGCGCACATCGAAGAAGCCGTCATCATGGAAGGCGTCGTTAAGAACATCACCGACTACGGCGCGTTCATCGATCTGGGCGGCATTGATGGTTTGCTGCACATCATCGATATGAGTTGGGGCCGCATTCAATCGCCCGGCGACATCCTCAAAGTCGGCGATACGATCCAGGTCAAGGTGCTGAAGTTCGACCGCGATAAAGAGCGCATCAGCCTGGGCTTCAAACAACTGATGCCCGACCCCTGGCAATCGGTAGCCGAGCGTTACCCGAAGGGCTCGCGCGTGCATGGCAAAGTCGTCAGCCTGACAGATTACGGCGCGTTCATCGAAATCGAGCCGGGCGTCGAGGGCCTTGTGCACGTCACCGAGATGACCTGGTCCAAGCGCCTCAAGCATCCGTCGAAACTGCTCTCCATCGGCCAGGATGTCGAAGCCGTCGTCTTGGAAGTCGATTCGCACAATCGCCGCATCAGCTTAGGGATCAAGCAGATTGCTCCCGACCCGTGGGAAACCCTCGTCGAACGCTACCACATCGGCTCGCGGGTCACCGGCAAAGTTCGTTCGCTTACCGACTTCGGCGCATTCGTTGAGATTGAAGACGGCATTGACGGGCTGGTGCATGTTTCCGACATCTCCTGGACGAAGCGCATCAAGCATCCGTCCGACGTGTTGAAGAAGAACCAGACGGTTGATGCGGTGATCACCAACATTGACCTCGAAGGCCGCAGGCTGTCGCTATCGATCAAAGATCTTGAGCCGAATGCCTGGGATCGCTTCTTCGAGACCCACAAGGTCGGCGACACCTTGACCGGCAAGGTCGTGCGCTTTGCCAACTTCGGGGCGTTTGTCGAAATCGAAGAAGGCATCGAAGGTCTGTGCCACGTTTCGGAACTCAGCGACGGGCGCGTCGAGAAGCCCGAAGATGCGGTGAAGATCGGCCAGACCATGCCGTTCAAGATTTTGAAGCTCGATCCGGCGCAGAAGAAGATCGGCCTGTCAGCGCGCGCCGTCGGCAAGGAGAACGATCCCGGAGATGTGCGCACCTATCAGGAGACTGGCGGGATGGCGACGCTCGGCGAAATGTTCAAGAACCTCCAGGTCGGCAACAAAGACAGCGAAGAGTAAACCGCCGTAGCTTCTCCGCAAACCCTTTCGCAGCGACGCGACCCGAAGACGCTTTGGGTCGCGTTTTCTTTTTCAGGATGCAGTTCGGCATTGGCTGCGAGTTGTCGCCTAGAGCGGTTATCAGATCAGCTAAGCCGGAGAATTGCCACAAAGACACCAAGACACAAAGCAACACCAAGGAGATGGTGATTCTTCGTGCCTTGGTGTCTTTGTGGCAATGGCTAATCTCATTTGCAATCCGCTATAGGTGCCGAACCGCTTGACGGTGACCCCTCAGGTCAGCTTGACACCTGAATCCTGAATCCTGAATCCTAAATCCTATGGAACATCTGTGGAGCCCCTGGCGCTACCGTTACATTGCGACGGCTGACAAGGCGGACGGCTGTGTCTTCTGTCGCGTGCGCGATGCGGCGAAAGATGATGAAAATTACATTGTTTATCGCGGGCAGTTGAATTTTGTCATTCTCAACCTGTTTCCTTACACGAGCGGTCATCTGATGATCGTGCCTGATGAACACACGGCGTCGTTTGCTGACCTCAGCGAAGCCGTGACGACCGAGATGACCCGGTTAGCCAAACAGGCGCAGCGGGCGCTCGCGGCGGAGTATCATCCCGACGGCTTTAATATCGGCATGAATCTGGGCCGTGCGGCGGGCGCGGGCGTGGCTGATCATCTTCATCTGCACGTCGTGCCGCGCTGGGCGGGCGACGCGAATTTTGTGTCGATCATCGGCGAGACGCGTGTGTTGCCCGAAGACCTGGCGACGACCTGTGCCAGGCTGAGGCCGCATTTTTGATTTTGTAGCATTATTTACAAAAACTCTGACCGTAGGAGACTCGACATGAAGGTCATTCATCGACTGGCGAGGCTTTGCCGGGGCTTTGCCATGGTTATTTTGGTCGGGTTGACGGGGCTGCTCTTAGCTGACCGGGCGGCATGGCCGGCAGCGGCACAGCCCAGATCACGAAGCAAGCCGCTGATCATCGCGCATCGCGGCGGCGCGATGGAATCAACCGAAAATACGATTGCCGCCTTTCAGCGCGCTTTCAAGATCGGCGCGGACGGCATCGAAACCGACATCCGCCTGACGCGCGATGGCGTCGTCGTGGTTTATCACGATGATTATTTCGGGCGCGTCGAAGGCTTGCCGCAAGCGCAGCGCACGCGCCTGGTGTCTGACATGACCTATGCGGAGTTGACGGCGCAGACCTTGATTCCGGTCGGCGAAGACACCGGCGGGCGGCGCGTGCCGATGCTCAACGATCTACTGGCGCAGGTTCATGGGCCGCTGCTCAACATCGAATTGAAACGCTGCGCGAAGTTCGATGATCTGGTTAAAAAGACCATCGCCATTTTGAAAGGTTACGGCGAACTGGATCGCATCGTGCTCGAAGCGCCCGACCTCGACACCGCGAAGAAGCTGCGCAAAGGCTTAGGGTCGCGGCTCAAGCTGCACATCAATCCCGAATACGATCACACCGTGCCCTTCCGCGATTCGCTCAAGCAGCTTTTGAAATTCAAACCACATTCGGTGTCGATCTCTTACAAGCTGCTGGCGCGCGACATGGTCGAGAGCGCCCACCAGGCGGGCGTCGAAGTCTGGGTGTGGACAGTGAACGATAGCGGCGTGGCCGAGCGCATGCGCGAACTCGGCGTCGATGCGATTAAGACCGACAGGCCGACGACCTTGATGGACTTGTTCAGAGGCGACAAATGAGAAGAGAAGTGACAAGTGATGAGTGACAAGTGACAACAGGTGAGATGTCAGTGAAATCACTTGCGGTCACTGTACAACTTGCAACTCTCCAACTCCCGCTTCTTTCTTGTCACTTGTCACTCGTCTGTCACGCCGGTCATCGCCGGTTCGTGCTCGGCGTCTAGAGTCGCCATCTCGGCCATCAGCATGCGCTCACAGTCGGCGGCTGATGGGGCGTTTATAGGCGGCGCTACGGCGCTGGTGGTGCGCGTCTTCGGCAGCAGGAAGCCAGCCATCAGCGCCAGCCCCGCGAAGATCAGGCCAACGATAAATACCCTGCGCAGCGCGCCGCCAAGCGCTGACTGCATGGCCGCGAACAATTCCGGCGGCAGTTGCGCCCGGGCGATTGGATCAATCAGCGCGCTTGTATTGTGAACCACCTGCGCTACTTCTTCAGGCGACCGTCCGCTGGTTTGTTGAATGTCGGCCAGGTGCGCCATCAGGCTGATGGTCATCACCATGCCCATGGCCGCGACGCCGAGCGTTTGCCCAATGGAGCGCGAGAATTGATTGAGCGAGGTGGCGATTCCCAGGCGGCTGCGATCAACGGCGTTCTGCATGGTGACGATCAGCGCGAACATCACCAATCCCATGCCGCAGCCCATAACGGCAACATCAATCATCAGCGCCACACGCGGCGTGCCTTTCCCGAAGGCCGCCAGCGCAGCGGAACTCACCGCCAACAGGATTAGTCCCGACAGAATCGTCGCACGATAGCCGATGCGAAAGAACAAGCGCCCGCCGACAGTCGATAGAAGCATCCAGCCGAGCAGAAATGGGGTTAGCAATAAGCCCGCCTGCGTCGCTGTGCCGCCGAGCGCCCCCTGCACGAATAGCGGAATGAAGGTGATCGCGCCGAACATCGACGCGCCGATCAGAAACGAGATGAGCGAGCCGACGGCAATTACACGGTTCTGAAATAGCGAGAATGGTACGATGGGTTCTTTCGCTCGCCGCTCGGCGCGGGCAAATAAATAGCTGAATACGGCGGTTCCAATCACCAGCAGCCACATCAATGGATGCGCCCAGACGCGCGGCTCGCCGCTTTCGACCAGGGCTATCAGCAGCAGCGTCACGGCGATGGTCAGCCAGGTTGCGCCGGCGTAATCGATCACCGGATGGGCTGTGCGCTTCGGTTCGATTAATGTGATGCCGACTACAATTGCTGCTGCGAGGCCGAACGGGATGTTGATGTAGAAGACCCAGCGCCATGACCAGTGATCGGTGATGAAGCCGCCGGCGAGCGGGCCGAGTATCGAGGCCAGGCCCCAGACGCCGCTGAACAGGCCCTGCATATTTGCCCGCTCGCGCAGCGTGTAGATGTCGCCGCTAATCGTCATCGTCAGCGGAATCAAGCCGCCCGCGCCCAGACCTTGAATGGCGCGAAAGAGAATCAACTGGGTGATCGATTGCGAGGCCCCGGACAGCGCCGAGCCGATGAGAAAGAAGACGATTGCAGCCAGGTAAAGCGGCCTGCGCCCGAACAGATCCGAAAGCCGTCCCCACACCGGCACCGACACGGTTGATGTCAGCAGGTAAGCCGAAAAGACCCAACTGTAATGATCCAGCCCGCCCAGCCGAGCGATAATCGTCGGCATCGCCGTGCCGACGACCGTGGCTTCGAGTGCTGCTAGAAACATGCCGAGCATGACGCCGGCGGTCACTGCCCAGCGGCGGCCTGACGACAGAATTACGTGCGGCTTTTCCCGCGCAATGGCTTCGGCATTGATTGCATCGGTTGACTTGCTGCTGGTAGATCTTTGCATGAATTCTTCGTCGTTCGCTTTCTATTCGAGTCCGCGAGCATTCGATTCATGATTATAGCCAGCCGCAATGAGTTTGCCACGCAGTCGCCCGATGGGTAATCGCTTTGGTGAGCGGTGGAATCGCAGTTTGCCGGCGGCGGTGCCTAAGGCGCGAGGCGTCCTTGTTGAAAGAACTGAAACGCCGGGCCGTGCTCAAGCGATTATCTCTCGGTCGGGTAGCCCAACTCTTGCCAGCGCTTCCAGCCTCCGTCCATCGAGATGACATTGGTGTAGCCCATCTGCTGTAGCACGTCTGCCGCAAGCGCCGAGCGATAGCCGCCGCCGCAGTAGAGAATGATCTCGGCATCTTTGTCCGGGATGGTGTGTTCGATGTCGCGTTCAATGAGACCTTTGCCCAGATGCACGGCCCCAGTGGCGCGTCCCGCCTGCCATTCCATGTCTTCGCGCACGTCGAGGAAATGAAACGCCTCGCCGGCCTGCTGGCGGCGGCGCACCTCTTCGGGCGTCGTTTCTTTGACGCGCGATTTGGCATCGTTGACGATCTTCAAGAATCCTTCCGAATGAATCATGCCACGCTCCTGGGCCGATTATTACCTACTCTAACGGTTTGCGCCAAGTATAATAAATCAATCACCTAAATTAAAACTTACGAGATTAGAAGAGGGGATTGGCCACCGCAGGCACCAAGACACAGAGGGAAATATTGAGAAAACCAAGAGCGTTTTAGAGGTTTCTCTGTGTCTTTGCGCCTCCGTGGCAATGTCTTTTGTCCCTTTCTTATGCGGTCTGATTTAGAAAACATTAAACTCAGGAGTTTTAATCACAACTAGGACTCAAGGGCTTTCTCAAACTGTTTGTGAATCGTGTCCTCCAATATATCCATGTTTGGTTTTAGTATGTAGCTCTGAGCACCAGCCTCTTTGGCTTTGTCTATGTACTGTTGTTTTGAAATAGCCGAATAGAAAATAATTGGCGTGTTAGGATCAGCTTTCCGAATCAGTCGGCATAGCTTGATACCAGTCGGATCGTCTTTTCCAGTCAAGTCATCCGGATAAGGCAAATCATCTCTTAGCTGTGTATCAATGATGTAAAGATCAAAGGACTCTGCTTGAGCAAATTCCCACGCCTCATACGCCGTGCCCACAACCCTTGCGTCCCAAACTTCTAAGCAACGCTCAAGCATAAGCCGACTATCCAAGGTATCCTCAACAGCCAGAATACGATATTTAGTCATTGCCTCTGGAGCGACGCTATCAGCAGGGAGACTACCCGCCTGCTTGAGAAGGAAAGTTTGAAGTTCCTGTTCGGAGATACGATGGTGCCCGCCTGCGGTTGGAGTTGACTTAATTTTGCCCTGGCGAATCCACGACCTGAGGGTATCCCTTGAGACCGCAAGCCGCTCCTCGACTTCCGAGAGTTTTAAGAGTTTTTCCATTTATTGATATGCTCCTGTGACTTAGTGATCCCCAGATAGATTAACTATGCCACGAATGTTCCCAGCGCTCCATAAAGAAAATTCCAGTTTAATGTCATACGGTCATCTCTTCTTCCAATCTAGGCGCTAGCTCACTAACTTTACCGCGCTTCTCTTATGAGCAATTATGAGCAAGCTTCGTGCCTTCATGGTTTGCCCTTATTTCTCCTGGTTTCATTCGCAAAAAAAAGATGAATCATTGCGTTTTTAGAGGGGTAATCAGAATTGCTCTCTGATCGGCGGCAACTACAGACCTGCGAGAACCAAGTAAATTGTACATAATCATCCATTGTCTACATGAAATTGCTCTATCGATTTTGATGGGTTTGAGCGGCGGCTTCAGTTTATAGCGGTTTGCAATTGGCTTTAGCCGGGAGCGCCGGCCTGTAGCCTGCAATTCCCTGCAATCCACAGCTAAACACAATCGAAAACCGCAATAGGTGAATTCAGAAGGAGCGTGGCTCGAAGGGTGATTTCTGGACTATTCAATGGCAGCCCACTAGATTTTGATTGGATACCACCAGGTGCTTGACCGCGCCTCTCACACAGCCATAGAATGCCTGCACCGCAAATCGCTCATCATTGCGCAATCTCAGTGGAATGAATTTTAAACTCATCAACAGGAGTCTCATTATGCGAACCCGCAGCATCGTGACAACACTAGCGCTGATCATCGCATTTGCCGCCACTGCGCCGGCCCAGAGTCGCGGCAAGCTGACGGTCGATCTCTATCTCGACTGGGAGACGGTCGCCGCGCCGCAGCTTTCGCCCGACGGTTCGCAGATCGTCTACACGCGCCGCTGGACAGACAAGGTCAACGACAAGTACGAGAGCGATGTCTGGATCATGAATGCCGACGGCGCGAAGCAGCGTTTTCTGGTCAGAGGCTCGTCGCCTGAGTGGTCGCCCGATGGCCGCCGCCTCGCTTACATTGCGCAAGGACAGCCCACCGGCGCGCAGATCTTCGTCAAGTGGCTGGACACCGGCGAAGAGACGCAGTTGACCCGTCTCGAACGCTCGCCGTCGAACATCGAATGGTCGCCCGATGGCCGTCTGATCGCCTTCAATATGAGCGTGCCGTCGAAGCAGGAATTCACCGTACGCATGCCGCAGCGACCGGCGGGCGCGAAATGGGTTGACCCGCCGCGCGTTATTGATCGCCTCGATTACCGCGCCGACAGCGTCGGCTATCGCCCCGAAGGTTACGCTCACATCTTCGTCATTCCCGACACCGGCGGCACGCCGCGCCAGTTGACCGATGGTAATTTCAATCACGGTGCGCCTGAATGGACGAAGGATTCGCAGCAGATCATCTTCAGCGGCCTGCGCCGGCCCGACGCCGAATACGCCTGGCGCGAATCGGAGATCTATTCCGTGGCGCTCAATGATGCCAGGATAAGGCAATTGACGGATCGACGCGGCCCCGATTCAAGCCCGGCGGTTTCGCCCGATGGCCGCCTGATCGCCTATACGGGTTTCGATCATACGGATGACACCTATATCGTTTCGAAGCTCTACGTGATGGATCTGGACGGCAAGAATCGTCGCGTGCTCAGCGCCGGCTTTGACCGCTCGCCCGCCGGACTCATCTGGGCAAGCGACGCGAGCGGCGTCTATTTCAGCAGCGAAGATCGCGGCTCGGAAAATCTGTACTTCGTCGCGCTTACAGGCGGCCCGCCGCAAGCCGTGACTGAGGGCGTGCAGCAACTGCAAGTATCATCGATTACAAAAAATGGATTGGCAACGGGCGTGCTCGCCAGCCCCACAGAGCCGGGCGATGTCGTTGTCTTTAATCTCAAGTCGCCTGCGCCGAAGAAGCTGACAGATGTGAACGGCGACCTGCTTGAAGGCCGCAAACTCGGCGCGGTTGAAGAAGTCTGGTATGACTCGGTCGGCGGCAAGCGTGTGCAGGGTTGGATCGTCAAGCCGCCCGACTTCGACCCTGCGAAGAAGTATCCATTGATGCTTTACATACATGGCGGGCCGCATTCGATGTACGGCGTCGGCTTCAACTTCGAGTTTCAGAATCACGCCGCCGAAGGCTACGTCGTGTTGTACACGAATCCGCGCGGCTCGACGGGTTACGGTCAGGAGTTCGGCAACGCGATCAAATTCAACTATCCCGGCCAGGATTACGATGATCTGATGAACGGCGTCGATGCGGTCATCAAGAAAGGCTACATCGACGAACGCAATCTATTCGTCTGTGGCGGTTCGGGCGGCGGCGTGCTGACTTCGTGGATCGTCGGCCATACGACGCGCTTTGCGGCGGCGGTCGTGATGAAGCCGGTGATCAACTGGTACAGCTTCGTCGGCACGACCGATGGCTCGTCATGGTACTACAACTTCAAGAAGCTGCCGTGGGAAGATCCGTCCGAGCATCTACGGCGCTCGCCGATTACCTACGTCGGCAACGTCAAGACGCCGACCATGCTGATGACCGGCGAACTCGACCTACGCACGCCGATGGAACAGACCGAGCAGTATTATCGCGCCCTCAAGCTGCGCAAGGTCGACACCCTGATGGTGCGCATACAAGATGAATATCATCCGTTCAACGCCACGCCGCGCCACCCGTCGAACCGCCTGTCGCAGATTCTCTATCTGCGCGGCTGGTTCGAGAAGTATCGCAAGAAAGAATAAAAATGATGAGTGAGAATTGAGAAATGATGAATGCAGAATGATGAATGATGAACTACAGAGGAACAGGAAGCCGGATTGTCTATAAATAATCCCCTGCCGTTTCCACTCCTACTTCACCATTCATCATTCTGCATTCATCATTTCTCCTCAGTTGACACGGCTTCGCGCGCCCGCCTAACCTTGCAGTTATGTGGACGACCCGAATCAGCAAATCCTCACGAATGGTTCAGTCGCTGGTCACGGCTTGCGTGTGCCTTGCCTGCGCCAATACGGCTTCGCCGGGGCAAGCGCCGCTTGGAAAATCGCGAATCACCGTGGCCTCAGGCGTGCGCCTGCGGGCCATGCCCAACACGACCGCCGAAGAGGTGGCGAAGCTCGGCATCGGCACACTGCTTCAAGAACTTGAATCATCAGCCAACAAGGAGCGCATCGGCGGCGCTGAAGATTTCTGGTATCGCATCAGCACCCCGGACGGCAAAACCGGCTGGGTCTTCGGCAGCTTCACGGCACCGTTTGACCCGAACAATCGCGTGGCGATCTATCATCGTATCGCCGTCGAGCGCTTGAAAGGCGAGCAAACCAGCTTCACTGATATGGCTGACCTCGCGCGCTTCCTTTCGTCTGTTGTAGCGGAAGCTACACAACCTGAGGCGACCGCCGAGCTTGAACTGGCGCGACTGACCGCCATCAAACGGGCTGCCGAAGCGCTGCCGACCGACAAGCAAGAACAACCGCCGTATCAAGCCTGGATCAAAGCCAACGATGCGCTGATCGTTTACAGCGAACCGGGCGGCCAGTGGATGATCAGAGCCGATGCCTTCTGGGGGTTGTTCAAGCAGTATCGCGCGCTTTCTATCGGCGAACGCATCGCCTGGGAAGCCGCCAGGCTGCCGCTGCCCGGCGAGTGCGAAGATGATCCAGTTTGTAATCTCGGCTACTTGAATTTGACCAGCGGTCAATACTTGCATTACTATCCGCGCGGCGTGCACGCCGAAGAAGCGATGAAAGAGATCATCGACTCGCTGACAGGGATACTTGAATCGATCAAATCGACAGAGCCTGTAGCGGCTGAATACAAGGCCGAGGTGTCTAAGGTAAGCACGGCGCTGCGCACCGCGATTCAGAATACCGCGAGTCCCAGCAAGGCGCGGGCGCTTGAGTTGCTCAAGTCTTACGAAACCTACATTCGCCGTTGATCATCAGCGCCGCAAGCCAATGAGCGATGAGAAGAACAGCCAATTACGCGTGACTGCCCGGCGCGCAAATCAGGCCCTTATCGAAGGCGATTTGACGGCGAGCAATGCCGATGAGTTCGCCGGTTGCTTGCTGGCGCTCAACCCTGATGCGCGCGGCGAAATCCGACTCGACTTGCATGCCCTCGACATTGACGACGGCGCGGCCATCGCCGTAGCCGTCAATGCCCTCAGGCAACTCTGCGCTCGCACTTCAAAGCTGATTCTCATCGGCGCGCCGCAGATGCTCTGTCATAATCTTTACCGCATCGGCTTGCTCGGCGGCAGCCACCTCGAACTAGTGGATATGCGGCAGGACGAGCCGGCGGGATTCTAATTGCCGCCTGCCGCCGCACGATTTTTTGACGGCGGTTTCGGTTTTGTATTATGCTGGAATTAATGGTTCCGCAGTTCTTCAAGACACGCGCCTTGCCGTTCGTTGCCATCTGCATCATTGCCGTAGCGACGCTGGCCGGCGGTTACTTCGGCTCGCCCCGCGTTGTCCATGTGGCGGCGGGGACGCCCGATGCCGATGAAGAATTGCGCACGGAATTTCAGGAAGCCCTGGAGACGGTTCAGGATAGTTACGCCGGTCGTCTCGACCTCGAACAACTCGGCAAGGCGTCGATTCAGGGGATGCTCCATCAACTCGATCCGCATTCGACCTTCTTCACCAAAACAGAATTCGATGATATGCAGACCGAGCAGAGCAGCCGCACCTATGGCATCGGCGTGACCATCTCGAAACGCTACGACCGGGTTTACATCCTGTCGGTGACGCCGGACGGGCCGAGTTGGCGCGCCGGTTTGCGCTATGGCGACGCCATCCTTGCCATCAACAAACAAAACGCTGAAGACTGGACGACCGAAAAGGTGATGTACGCGGTGCGCGGCGAAAAAGGCGACTCGGTTGAAATCACCGTCGAGCGCGCCGGCGTCGCCAATCCCATCACCTTCACCATCAAGCGCGATGAAGTGAAACTGCCAACCGTGCGCAACGCCTTCATAATCAATCAAGGTAGCGTCGGTTACATTGCCTTGACCGGCGGATTTTCTGCACGCACCGATGAAGAAGTCAGCGAAGCGATGATCCACCTGAAGCAGGAAGGCATGCGCCAACTGGTGCTCGACCTGCGCGACAATCCCGGCGGCCTGCTCGATGAAGCGATCAAAGTGGCGATGAAATTCCTGCCGCCCGGCGAAAAGATCGTTGAGGTGCGCGGGCGTGACGAAGATGCTGCGCCGAGCATCCATCGCGTGCTGGAGAACAACGTCCCCGAAACCATGCCGATTGTGATTCTCATCAATCGCCGCACGGCGTCGGCTTCGGAAGTCGTCGCCGGGGCGTTGCAGGATCACGACCGCGCTTTGATCGTCGGCGAAAACAGTTTTGGCAAGGGCCTGGTGCAGGGCGTCTTTCGTCTTTGGGGAGGCACCGGGCTGGTGCTGACGACGGCGAGATACTACACGCCGACGGGCCGGCTGATTCAGCGCAGCTACGCCAACATGTCTTTCTACGATTATTATTTCAATCGCGGCGAAGCCGAACGACTCGACGCGACGCGCGGCGATGCTCTGCACACGGATGGCGGCCGTCTGGTCTATGGCGGCGGCGGCATCACGCCCGACATCGAAGCGAAAGCGCCGGAAACCGGTGCGGTGCGCGGGCGATTGTTTTATGGCGCTTTTCATTTCGTGCGCCAACTCGCGGCGGGGCAGGTCGCCGCTATGCGGGAATATCGCATTGGCGAAACGCAATACAAAACCAAGCTCACCGCTGACGACATCAATCGCTATCCCATCACCGACGCGCTGGTCGCGACGTTCCGCGCTTACCTCGCCACCAAACCGCCGTTCAATGTCAGCGAGGCGCAATTCAACAGTAAACTCGATTACATTCGTTCACAGTTGCGCCGCGAACTGATCAGCGCGGCATACGGCGCAGACGCGGGCGATCAAGTTTATCTCGCCGACGACGTGCAGTTTCGCAAAGCCCTGGAGTCGCTCGATCAGGCGCGCGCGCTTGCCGACACCGCACGCCGCGCCCGCGCCGACCGCCAGCCGTAACCGGCAAGCGCAACGCTTGCCGCCGCGATTGACGCCTCGGCTGAAAACCGATGCCGCTTCTTCCTGCCTGGCGCGCTTGCTGATAACTGATTAAGCTAGGCGCTGCTTGAAGCGGCTATCCAACTATTGACATGCCGGCGCTGGCATTTTATAAGCAACCAGAGCCATTTGCCCCTGCAATCTCATATCCCATGATTCCTGGTCATGCTTGAGGACTCGGTTATGCTGAACAAGAAAGAGCCGGAGTATGTGTTGACCGTCGTACAGCACACCTACTGCGGCGATTGTATATGGTTGAAGGGCAAAATCACGGATGTTTACACGGCTTCAGGCATTGTGCGCGGCGAGGATTCGAAACGCTGGCGCATGCAAATTCTTTCGCCGCCCTGGGATCGCGCCGAAAGAAAGCGAGACTTCCCCAAGGGCTTTCCCGATATTGATGTGCCGGCGCTGAAGCTGGAGGTAGATGAGCACATCATTTTTGCCACGCAGCATCCCGGCCTGATCAATGAACTGTTAATCAAGCTCAAGCCCATGCTGGTTAATCGCGACAGCAATGCGCAGATTCAAAAACATCTCGAAGAACTCGTGCGCGATTACAAAGAGACGCCGAACCAGACGCTTTGCACCGTGACCTAGCGCGGTCGGCCAACGTATCAAGCTGGATGGCGCAGGCCGCCGCGCCGCCAGAGACATTGCCCGCATCCCGCCGCTGATCTTCCCATCGAAGCGAAAGTGATGCGTGAATGAATGCGCTGTCCCGCAGTTCATGGGCAGCCGCATTCTCACGCATCGCGCATCACTTGTCATGCTTTGCCTTTTATCTTTGCTGCGTGCTAGGTTGTTGACTTGGAAAACCGGCGAATTTTATGTCGCCGTCGCTATCAAAGATTCCGTCGGGAGTCGTGTCCAGCTGCGACGGGAGGTAATGCATTTTGAAGGAGCATTCACCATGTTGATCTCTCGTCTATCCGCCTCGCTTGGCGTTATCGTTATGCTTATGGTTGGCGCGGCGATGGCGGCTCAACCGCTGTTCAGCGTTTCTGACGGCGAGGCGGTAGAGAAAGCGATGCACGATTATGCCGCCACCCTGCGCGCGGGAACACCGGAAGCGGTGTCTTTATCTTACACCGCAGATGGCGAGCTCTTGTTGCCCGGATTGCCTGCCTTGCATGGACGCGATGCGATAAAGGACTTTCTGTCGCCCATGGCCGCAACCACGGAGGTTGAGTCAGTGGAAATCCAAACCCAGACCCTCGAAGTCAATGGGAAGACAGCAAACCAATGGGGAAGCTATCGCCAGGTCGCCGGAGCGAAAGGACAGCCCAAGCAGACCTACGAAGGACGGTACGCGGCGCTCTGGCATCTGGAGGGCGATGGGCGATGGCGTCTGTTCAGACTGATGATGCAGCCAATGCGCTAAAGCGCCAGCCAATAACCGACTGATCCGCTGATTTTCTTGCGGGTTTGAATTGATGGAGATCGTCGCCTACAAACCGAACGCCGCAAGCCCGGCACTGCAACGCATTCGCTCGCGCACTTTGCAGATGAATCCTGAACTCATCGCGCGGGTCGCCGAGATCGTCGAAGGCGTGCGCAGCGGCGGCGACGAGGCGCTCATCCATTACACGGAGAAATTTGACGGCCTGACGCTGCAAGCCGGCGAGATTCGCGCCCGCGCCGAGTTCATTCAAGAGATGGCCGCCCGCGCCGACCGACGCGCCGTCGAAGCCTTCCAGCAAGCCATCTCGAACGTCCGCGCCTTTCACGAACATCAGCGCGAATCGGACTGGCAAATCTCGCTTGCTGAGGGCGCGACGGTCGGCCAGCGCATACGGCCGATTGCGGCTGCCGGGCTATACGTTCCCGGCGGTCGCGCCGCCTATCCGTCTTCTGTATTGATGAATACAATTCCGGCGCAGGTCGCGGGCGTGCGGCGCATCTGTATCACGACGCCGCCCGGCACGCTTGAAAAAGTTCCGGCAGTCGCCGCCGTCATTCATGAGCTTGGCATCAGCGAAGTCTATCGCGTCGGCGGCGCGCAGGCGGTGGCGGCGCTCGCCTTCGGCACCGAATCGATCCCGCGCGTCGACAAGATCGTCGGGCCGGGCAATATCTACGTCGCCATAGCGAAAAAGCTCGTCTACGGCGCTGTCGGCATTGATTCTATCGCCGGGCCGACGGAAGTCGTCGTCATCGCCGATGACACCGCCGACGCGCGCTTCGTCGCTGCCGATCTGCTGGCGCAAGCCGAGCACGATGCCGAAGCCTCGGCGATTTGCATTACTACCAGTTGGAGCCAGGCGCGCGATGTGGCGCGTGAAGTCGAGCGCCAATTAGAGAGCCTGGAGCGGCGCGACATCGCCCGTGCTTCGCTCGACGCTTACGGAGCCATCTTTGTTGTCGCCTCGCTCGAAGCCGCTTGTGATTTATCTAACAAAATCGCTCCTGAGCATCTCGAACTGATGACTGCCGACAATCAGAGCGCCGCCGAGTTGATCGAAAACGCCGGGGCCATCTTTTTCGGCGCGTATTCGAGCGAGCCCATCGGCGATTACTTCGCCGGGCCGAATCACGTGCTGCCGACGGTCGGCACGGCGCGCTTCTCGTCGCCGCTCGGCGTCTATGATTTTCTCAAGCGCCAGTCGGTGATTCATTACTCCCAGGCCGCGCTGATGCGCGACGCCGACGCTATCGCCGCGATGGCCGATAGCGAAGGTCTGACGGCGCACAAACGCGCGGTTCTTATCAGAACGGGGGCCGGGGGTCGGGGGCCGGAGGCTGGTGAGGAACCGAATCCTGATCCAATAAATGAGGAGAAAGCAGGATGAGTAATGACGATAACAAACCAGGAGCAGGCGGCGACCCCGGCCCCAGGCCCCTGACCCCCGGCCCTTCATCTGTGGCCCCTGACGCCTTGCAAAAGATCAAGCCGGCGGTGCGCGCCATCACCGCTTATACGCTGACGCCGCATCGTGCGTCGATCAAGCTCAATCAGAACGAAAACCCCTTCGACATGCCCGACGCCATCAAGCGCGAAGTTGAACGGCGGCTTGTCGGGCGTGCCTGGTCGCGCTATCCAGACTTCGTGCCGACGGCGCTGCTCGAAGCCCTGGCGACTTTTGCAGGCTGGAAACCGGAAGGCACACTGGCCGGCAACGGCTCGAACGAATTGATTCAAGCGACGCTGATGGTGACCGTCAGCCGTGGCACGCGCGTCGTGCTGCCGGAGCCGACTTTCACGCTTTACCGGCAAATCGTTAATGTTTTAGGGGGCGAAGTTCTCGCCGTGCCGCTCACCGGAGATCTGCAATTTGATGTTGCAATGATTCGTCAGCGGGCGATAGGTGAGCGCGCCGATGTGATCATCATCTGTTCGCCGAACAACCCGACCGGCTGCCGCATCAGTGAAGAAGAATTGCAGCAGATCGCCCGCGACTTTGACGGGTTGATCGTCGTTGATGAAGCGTATCACGAATTCTCCGGGAGCACCGTGGTGCCGCTGCTTGCAGAACTGCCGAACCTCATCGTACTGAGAACCTTCTCGAAAGCCATGGCGATGGCCGGCCTGCGCGTCGGCTACTTGCTGGCGCGGGCGGAACTGGCGCGCGAGATTCACAAGGCGACGCTGCCCTATAATCTCAACTTCTTTTCGGCGACGGCGGCGCAGGTCGCCTGTGAGCGATATGACCTATTGCGGCCACAGATTGAATTGCTCATCAGCGAACGCGAGCGCGTATGCGCGGCGCTCGCCGCCATCAGCGACATTGCGCCTGTGCCTTCGGCAGCCAACTTCATGGTGGCGCGGACCGCGATGCCGCCGCGAAAGTTGTTCAATGAGTTGCTGGCTCGCGATATACTGATTCGTGACGTGAGCAAGTACCCGATGCTGGCGGATTATTTTAGATTATCAATCGGCTCGCCTGCGGAAAACGACCGCTTGATCGCCGCCTTGAATGAGGTGATGCGGTCATTGTAGCGCCAGCCCGCCGACTGGCGCTTTGGTGGAGGCAAACGATGGCAAGAGTCGCAGAAAAACGGCGCACGACGCGCGAAACCGATGTCGCCGTCAAGATCGATCTCGACGGGCGCGGTGCCTCAACCGTCGCCACAGGCATCGGCTTTCTCGATCACATGCTCGACCTGTTTGCGCGCCACGGGTTGTTTGATCTTGAAATTACCTGCGCCGGCGACTTGCAGATTGACGGCCATCATTCGGTCGAAGACATCGCCATTACGCTCGGCCAGGCATTTGCCGAAGCGCTCGGCGACAAGCGCGGCATCGTGCGTTACGGGGTTGCTTACGTGCCCATGGACGAAGCGCTGGCGCGCGCCGTGGTTGATCTAAGCGGGCGGGCGTTCTTCGTTTATCGCGTCGCCAATACGCGCGTTCGTATCGGCGAGCTTGACGTTGAACTGGTCGAGCACTTCTGGCGCTCGTTCGCCCACGAAGTCCGCTGCAACCTGCATATCGAGTTGTTCTATGGCGCGAACCAGCATCACATCATCGAAGCCGTCTTCAAATCAACTGCTCGCAGCCTCTCTGCGGCCACCCGCACCTCAGACCGCATCGAAGGCGTGCTGTCTACGAAAGGAAGTCTTTAGAGGTTAGAGGCTAGAGGGCAGGGGCTAGCGATTCACGCCAGCCTCTAGTCTCTGGCCTCTAGTCTCTAACCTCTGGCCATGATCGCAATTCTCGATTACGGAGTCGGCAACCTGCGCAGCGTCGAGAAGGCGTTTACTGCCGTCGGCGCGCAGGCCATGGTGACCAGTGACGCCGGGGCGATTCGTGCAGCAGAGAAACTCGTTCTGCCCGGCGTCGGCGCTTTCGGCGAGTGCGCCCGACAGTTGCGCGCTTCCGGGCTTGATCAACTCGTGCTTGAAGCCGCAGAGCAGAACCGGCCAGTGCTCGGTTTGTGTGTTGGGCTACAATTGATGTTTGATGAGGGCCGCGAGTTCGGCGTGCATCAGGGGTTGGGCTTGATGCGCGGGCGCGTCGTGCGTTTTCCTGAACAGGGGCCGCATGTGCCGCAGATCGGCTGGAATCAGATTGAGCAGGCGAAGGCGCATCCGTTGTTGGCTGGACTGAGCGACGGCACCTATTTTTATTTCGTGCACTCGTATCACGTCGTTGCCGAAGAGGAAGCCGACGTGATTGCCGAAACTGAATACGGCATCCGCTATCCTTCCATCTGCGCGCACGGTTCGCTTGCCGGCGTACAGTTCCATCCCGAAAAAAGCCAGGATGCCGGACTGCGCTTGCTGGCGAACTTCGCCGGACTAGCGACGGTCGATTGAGCGGCACGCTATTGCTTGCGCGCCGACGCCGGTTGCGGCTGCGCGGCTTTCAATTGATCGAGCGCGCGCAGCGTCGCGCGCCATTCATCCTTATTGTGCTTGGTGGCAATCGGCGCGTTCAGATTGCTGTAGAAGGCCAGAATGTTGCGGCGCAAGTCCGGGCCGGCGTTTTCAAAGTTGTGCTTGGCCAGTTTATCAAGCAGCTTCGCGTAGGTTTCATCTGCCAGCTTGTACTCGCCGGCGCGGGCCGGGCGGCCCGTGTCGAAATCGGTGTTCTGCAAATCAAGCTTGCCGTTGCGTACTTGGACAAGCAGCCCGCGATAACGATCCAGCGTGGCGTTAAAGCTCTCGATAAACAGGCGTTCGGCTTCAGGCGTCGGCGGTTTGAAGTTAAGCGCCTTGAGCGGGCCGACTTTTGGAAGAATCCTTACAAAACCGGCAAAGACTTTTGTGCCCAAGCTGGGCTTTTCATACTCGGTGCCGAACTCTTTCTCATAGTCGGTGCGCGACAGGCTATAGATAAACTTCTCGCGCGTCATGGTGGGATCGGATTTGGCGATGTCATCTTTTTTCATCTCCCACGCCACCTTGGTCATTTCAGGAATCAAGCTGCTTACCGTGCGCCTGTACGTGCCGATGGCCAGGTCTAGACTGGCGAACTGGTCTTTCAATTCAATGTTGTAGGTTTTCAGAAAGGCGCGTTCGAGCAGTTCTTTCGCCACCTTGAAGCCGATGAAATCATGATAGCTATCTGGCGCGTACTTGCCGCGCGCCGCCTGGATGACATCGAAACCAAATTCGGTTTTCAGGTGCGCCGTCGGGTCTTCAACATAAGTAACTTCGCTGCCATACCTGGCTCGCAGCTTCGGATAGGCAATGGGCACGGCGCGATTGACGCCGATGGGATGGCCATTGTTGTCCGCCGCATAGTGAGCCAGCGCGCCAAGCGCAAAGGCATATTCATTGAGATCCTTTGCTTCGGCAAGCATAGCTTCGATGAAGTCGCCGCTGCGCACGTAATGCGCGAGGTCTGTATAGAATTTGCTGCCGAACGGATAATACCCCATGTCCTGAATGATCGCGCCGCCGTAGGTGTAGGCGTGCGCCTCGCGCAGTTGGTCTTCAGTGGCGCGGGGAAAACGTTTCAAGAGCAGCGGCTTGAGCGACTCTTTCCATGAAGAATCAATGATGGCTTGATGCGTGAGCACCGAATAACTGAGCGACGTTTGCGCCAGCAGCAGCGACAAGCTCAATATGATAACGACGCGCGATGTCTTGAGTAGGGATTTGCTCATTTTCTATCCTTCACCCACACGATGTACCGATAACAGGCAAGTCGTTCTCGTCTTCGTCCCGAAAAAGAACGAATCACGCTTTCCACCGACCCACGTTCGTGTGCAGGGCAAACACAGTGCCGCGCGTCACTTGACTCGGCATCGCCGCAGACATATCTTTCAATCAAGCTTATTGAGGAACGGCGATGGCAACAACACTACAAAAAGACGATATACTGAAAGCCGCCCAGTCAATGACGAAAGAACAGCGCCTGAAGCTGATCGCTGAAATTGCTACATTGCCTGATGAAGAGAATCTGCCTCAGGCAATTGAGACGGCTGAGGCAACCGAAGACTTTGACGAAAAAGTTATGAAGACGGCGCGCCAGTTTATGGATAAGTATAGTAACCTGCTCCGCCGTCTTGCCGAATGACCACACAATACCTCTCCAAAAAGAATATAATCGCGATGCACCATGAATTGATTGAGCGATTTGGCGGCATTCACGGCATTAGAGATGAGGCACTACTTGAGCCTGCGATTGGTCGCTACCAGAGTGGCTATTACGTAGACTGTATGGAAGAAGCCGCTGCATTAATGGAATCGCTTGGCGGGAATCATCCCTTTCTAGATGGCAACAAGAGAATTGCCGTGACGGCTTCATTTATCTTTCTACAGATGAATGGATATGACATTTTTCTTGATGATGAAGAAGCTTTTGTGTTCATAACGACTCTGTTTGAGTCTCACGAATTTTCCTTTGCTAGGTTGGAACCCTGGATACGAAAAAATGTCAAGCTATTAAGCGCAGATGATACTGCAAATGAATCGATAGATAATAAAAAATATCCAGAGATAGAAAATCTAATGCAAACCTTGAAAAAACTTCCTGCTGTAATAAAAGAAAAGACATTCTTGCTTTTGCATAGGACGAATGATGAGAGTTTGTTTAAGATTGTGGAAAAAAGCGATGATCTCATTCTTGTTGCTGATTTTACGTAAAATGGTTGAAGATTACTACGGCAGATTTTAACTTCTATTCAGATCGATTGGTGCAATATGGTGATGACTTTCTAAAATCTTGGGCATCTATTGCCCCGCGTACAGAAGAAGAAATCTCTAGAACGCAAGACCTAGGCGAACTGAAAGTATTATCAAATCTTTTTCGAGAAATGACGCAGGAAATAAAGACTATTAGGGCTGCCATGTCTTCAAGAATCCTTGAGTCCACTGTTTCCCTATTTGATGGGCTGAAGCAGTCGGTTAATGCACTCTCTGCTGCACATCAGGCGATCAGGGATCAGATATTAGGCGCGATTGAGGCATACAAGAATTCCATAGAACGGTACACTAGCTCCAAACGATATTTCGATGAACAATTAGCAATTACTATTGATAGTTGTAACCATTTAGTAGGATTCATTACCAAGAAGATAGACGAGCAGCCATGAATCAATTTTGTGGCGGCATCGAAAAGGTCTGTATCCAAGTTGAGTGGTAAATCTAAAATGCTTGTCATTCCGGCAATCGATTTGAAAGGTGGTCGCTGCGTGCGGCTTACGGAAGGGCGCGAGCAGAGCGCCAAGGTCTACGACCGCGACCCGCTCGAAGTCGCGCGGGCTTATGAGAAAGCCGGTGCCAGGCTGATTCACATCGTCGATCTCGACGGCGCGTTTTTGGGCGCGGCCTCGGCGAATCTGCAAATCATCAAGCGCATCAACGGCGAGATCACTATCCCTATCGAAGTCGGCGGCGGTTTGCGCTCGCTTGCCGATATTGAATTCATCCTGCGCGATGTCGGCGCGCGCTACAGCATCATCGGCACGCTGGCGGTCGAACAGCCGCGTCTGCTCAAAGAAGCCATCGCCGCTTTCGGCGATGCCATCGTTGTTGGCATTGATGCGCGCGACGGCCAGGTAGCGACGCACGGCTGGACAGAAGCGACGCGGGTTGCGGCCATCGATCTCGCCCGCGAAGTCGCCAGTCTCGGCGTCGGGCGCATCATCTACACAGACATTGCGCGCGATGGCCGATTGAAAGGGCCGAACCTCGAAACGACGCGCGAGATCGCCCGCCAATCGGGCGCGCGGGTTACCGCATCGGGCGGCGTCGGCTCGCTCGATGATATTGCGCGGCTCACGGAATTGGCGAGCGACGGCGTCGACGGGGTAATCGTCGGCAAAGCCCTTTATGAAAACCGCTTCACCCTGAAACAGGCTCTGCGGGCCGCTTCCACGGCCAAGTGAGTGATTGATTCATGCTGGCAAAACGCATCATTCCGTGCCTCGACGTGGATCGCGGGCGCGTCGTCAAAGGCATACGCTTCGTTGACCTGATCGATGCTGGCGATCCGGTCGAGCAGGCTCGCCGGTACGACCGCGAAGGCGCTGACGAGTTGATCTTTCTCGACATCACGGCATCGAGCGACAGCCGTGACCTCGTCTATGACATGGCGCGTCGGGTTGCCGATACGATCTTCATTCCGTTTACGGTTGGCGGCGGCATCCGCACGGTTGAAGATATGCGCAGGATGCTGGCCTCAGGCGCAGACAAAGTCTCGGTCAACACGGCAGCGATCAACCAACCTTCAATCATTACCGAAGGCGCGCGGGCTTTCGGCTCGCAGGCCATCGTTGTGGCGATTGATGCGCGGCGGGCCGCGCAGGGGTGGGCCCCTGGCTCCTGGGAAGTCTACACGCACGGCGGGCGCAGGCCCACAGGGATTGATGTGATTGAATGGGCGCGCCGTGTTGAAGAACTGGGAGGCGGCGAAATCATGTTGACCAGCATGGACTCAGACGGCACGCGCAATGGTTACGACCTTGAGTTGACGCGCGCGGTTGCCGAAGCCGTGTCGATTCCGGTCATTGCATCGGGAGGCGCGGGCACGCTCGAACATCTCTATGAAGCCTTGAGCGCAGGCCGCGCCTCAGCCGTGCTCGCGGCTTCGATCTTTCACTTCGGCGAATTTACGATTGGCCAGGCGAAAGATTACCTGCGCGTCCGCCACCTGCCCGTGCGTTGATCGCCGGATGGGTTGAGTAAAATCAGTTACTTTCGGTTGATTCGCCGGTCGCGTAACTTTTGCCACATTCCGCGAAGCCGCCGCGCGTCTCCACGGCTTAACCCCAGCCCCTCAACTAGAAGAACCTGATCGGTGATTTCCAGAACCTCGGCAATATGGCCGGCAAGCAGAAGATGGTTGAGTTGATCGATATTCAGCCGCTTAGCGCCGACCAGGGGCAGCGGCAGTTTTTCGGCTTCGCGCGGCTCCAATTCCAAGACGCCGCCGCCGTAGCTGCGCCCTGTGACCTCAGCAAAAGCAAAGGTCAACGAATTCAGGAAAGCCATGGCGATTTGCTTGCCGATGACGCCGCTACGAAACTTCACTCGATGAATCGTGTCTGTGCAGGTGGCCGGGGTTTCGTTCAAGATGATTTTGGGGAACCCATGCATCTGTCTGAGCATGAACGCATCCGGAGTCCAGACGGACGGCACGATGTACCAGCGTTTGCGAATCCGGCATTTGTATCCTTGATGAAATTCCTTTTCCTCGCCGCTGATCACATAATCCTTGATTGAACCAGGCAAGTCTTCAAGCGCCGCGTTGGGCGGATCAAGCAAAAAAGCCGGCAGTTGGTTGGCGGCATTTGCCTGCCAATCTGCTTCTGTGAAGATCATGCCCTGAAGATGTCCTGAACGACTGACGATAGGCCGGACATAAGGCGCAAGCGATCTCGCGTCGATCTGCTGTCCGGTGAGCACGAAGAAATCATTCAATCCGGTTACCACACCGACATCCACCTCTAAAACGTCGCCAGCCCGTGTCAGCTTGCGATTGGCCCGCAACTCTCTGAGCAGCGCAATCTCCGATGGGTCGAGAAAGTATTGCGTCCATTTCTCTGTCGAATGATCCATCGGTTTAAGCGGCTGGCCGGAGAACTCCGTGTGCTTAAAGGCGAGCAAGTCCGCCGCTTCGTTAAGCTCAATCGTTCTGATGCCGGTCTGTCCGCCGCTATTGCGCTCGCCCAACAGCAGGACGATCTCTTGCTGTATACGGTCGAACACCAGTTTCTTAAAAGTAATTAGCGTCACTTGGTCATAGTATTCGCTAATGAAGTATCGCAGTTCGGCTGCGTAATTGACCTGTAGCAGTTCGGCGGGAATGACCATTGCCAGACGCCCGCGTTGATTGAGCAGCAGGGTTGAAGCAACAAAGAAAGGCAGCCAGGCATTGGTTAAACGGCTGGGATGCAGCCCGGCTCGCCGCATGAGTTCGAAGGCAATCTGTCGCTGATCTTCAAGAAAGGTTTGATAACGGATAAACGGCGGGTTACCGATCACCGCATCAAATAGCCGCTTGTCTGTTAGATGACTTTGGCAATAGGCGAAGAAGTCGCCATGATGAACGAGCGATGCAGATACAGGGATATTCAAGGCGCGGATTCGCTCAAAGGCACGGCGGGCTTCCTGCTCATCAATTTCAACGCCGTGAATCAGCCTGGCAACTGCTTTGTTACTTGCGCCACATTCGAGTAGAGTGCTGGCTGCGGATTCGAGCAATACGCCGTTGCCGCAACTGGGTTCCAGAACCTGCGCCGAGGGCGATTGAATCGCCCACTGAGCGAGAAAATCGGCGATTATCTTCGGCGTGTAATAGCCGCCGCGAAGCTTCTGATAAGTCGCAATGGGTTTTGCCAATGAACTGCCTTTCGCTTTTGTCTGAGCCCGGAAAGAAGATGGTGGCGGCGCGCGGCGGCTTCGATCTTCATTTTGCCATCAGGTGAATTCCCTTACTCCAAGACGATCAAGTTCGCCTGGCTGCGGATTCTATCGTTCGATCAATACTTGCGCAAGCAACCTCGCCATCATATGCTCGCGGTTTGAACGTTGCTTTGCATGATGGCCAGCCGGTCGTTTGAATCGTTGAGGCGGCGATTGACCTGCAAGACAGAGAGCCACAATGAATACTTTATTAACCGCAATCAAATTTGACGAGCGCGGGCTGGTGCCGGCGGTGGTGCAAGACGCCGCGACCGGCGAGGTGTTGATGCTGGCGTATATGAACGGCGAATCGCTCGCGAAAACCGTCGCCACCAACGAGACATGGTTCTGGAGCCGGTCGCGCGGCGAACTCTGGCACAAGGGCGCGACTTCGGGGAATACGCAGCGCGTCGTCTCGATAGCCGTAGATTGCGACGGCGATACGCTGCTCGTCAAAGTCGAACCGCACGGGCCCGCCTGTCATACAGGGGCGCGCACTTGCTTCTTCCGCTCGCTTGATGATGAATAGCGCCGCCAGGAAGCCGGGCATCGCGAGGGGCCACGATCACCGGGCCGGCGGCGTTTTGATTTCGTAAAGCTGCGGGGTGCCGACTTCGATGCCCAGCAGCTTGAGATAGAAGAAGAGTTGATGCTTGTGATTGATGAAGTGCTCCAGGTTGGCAAGCAGAATGGTCAGCCCGGCTTCGCCTGCGGGAACAAAAACCGTTGGCACACGGCGCGCAAGATCCACGTCGTTGAGCGTCCGAAAACCTTCGCGAATATGTTTCAAGTAATCGCGCAAACGCTCTGTGGCTTCGCGAGCGTCGCAAACATGATTGACCGGCAGGTGGCGCAATTTGGTGAAGTGGGCAAGCTCCTGCGGTTTGAATCGGTAGAGGGCGGCACAGAATCCCGCACAGGCTTCTAACAGGTGGCCGAGCAGATGGCCCAGTTGAAAAGCCTCAGGCGCAGGCTGCCATAACAGACGGTCGGCAGGAACGAGCGCCACCAGCCCGACGGCGAGCGTGATCTGCTGTTCGATCTTCTCAAGCAGCAGCGATGTAAGTTCGGTGGTGTTGTTCACGGCAGTAGGGGAAGTGATGAGTGATGAGTACAGAATGTTGAAGATGGCTCTACGTTATTTTATTCGTGACTCATCAGTCATCACGATTAGGGTTTGCCGAAGATTTTCTCTTTCAGCCTGCTCGGCAGTGCAAGCGCCATGTCGCCAATGGGCAGCGTGCCGTTGAATGATGTCTTCAGCTTGTGGCCGAACATCGCCAGCAGCGGCACGTCGAATTCCGTCGCCAACTCGTAGTTCAATTTCAAACCGTCGGTGAGCGCGCTCCAGGTCACGCCAGGCAGCGCCGCGAGGTTCACGGTCAGCGGAAAATCTACGGTGACGGTCGACTCCGCAGGCACGTTGATCTCTTCATCGCGGCTGCCTTCAGCGGCCTCCTGATCGTTCAACTTGAGCCGGTAGCTCGCCGCTTTGATGGTGAAGGCCGGGCCGGGATTGTCGATCTCAAGCGCCACTGTGGTGTCGGCAACCAGGCTCGTCACGTCCAGGTGCTTGAGCGCGATGCCCTTCAACGTGACGTTCAGCTTTTTGTCTTCTGCCCGCGCCGCGCCGGTCAAGGCGAAGATCAGCAGAAGCGCGGCAAGGGTTTTGAATCTCAACGGCATAGCCTCGACATTATGACACCAGCCATTGCGGCCTGCCAAATTGACTTCGCCCGCAGGAATAGATAGACTGACCTGCCTCAACGGAATGCTTATGAACCGCAGAGAATCTCTCAAAGGACTCGGCCTGCTTGTCGGGGGGAATGTATTGGCTCCCTCTGTACTCGGAGGTTTTTTGCAGACTGCGGCGGCGATCAAAGAAGGCAAGAACAACTGGACGCCGCAACTGGTTTCCGGTCAACAAGCCGTGCTGCTGCCGGAACTGGTTGAGGTCATCATTCCGACAACCGATACGCCCGGAGCCAAAGAAGCTCTGGTTCATGTCTTTGTCGATCTATACGTCAAGGACTGCTATCCCAGAGCGCAGCAGGAAGTCTTTCTTAAAGGCATGGACAACCTTGACGTTATCAGTCAGCAGCAAGCTGGCCGCGCCTTTTTGAAGCTATCGAAAGACGAACGGCTTGGCTTGCTCAAGCAACTGGAAAAAGAGAGTTGGGAAAAAGGCGAGCCTGTGGAGCAATCCTTCATCAGAATGCTGAAGAATTTGACGCTGATGGGTTTCTTCTCTTCTCGGCTTGGCGTGACCAAAGCAACCGCATACGTGCAGTCGCCAGGGCCTTTTGAAGGATGCCTGGATCTGAAGCCCGGGCAAAAAGTGGATGCCCTATCACTTTTATAACCTCTGCTTGGAGACGCACCATTCATGTCGGCAAAAGAGACTCATACCTACGATGCAATCGTTGTCGGCTCCGGCATGTCGGGCGGCTGGGCCGCCAAGGAGCTAACCGAAAAAGGCTTGAAAACCCTCGTCCTGGAGCGCGGTCGTCACGTCGAGCATATCAAAGATTACCCGACGGCTAATAAAGATCCATGGGAATTGCCTTATGCCAACGAACTGGCGATCAAGGATCAGCAGGAGTATTTCATTCAAAAGCAGGTCTACAACTTCAAACAGGACACCAAACACTTTTTCGTCAAAGACACCGATCATCCCTATAACCAGGTCAAGCCGTTCAACTGGATTCGCGGCTATCAAACCGGCGGCAAATCGCTGATGTGGTCGCGGCATTGTTTCCGTCTGAGCGATCTTGATTTTGAAGCCAATGCCAAAGAAGGCGTCGGCATTGACTGGCCCATACGCTATCGCGACATCGCCCCCTGGTATGACTACGTCGAGGAGTTCATCGGCGTCAGCGGCGAAAACGCCGGGCTGCCGCAGTTGCCCGATCAAAAACTCCTGCCGCCTCTGGAGATGAATTGCCTTGAGCGCCATGTGAAAGGACGCATCGCTGAGCATTATCAAGATCGCCGCATGATCGTCGCCAGAGTCGCCGTGCTGACGCGGCCTCACAAAGGCAGAGGGCGCTGCCGGTCGAGGAATATGTGCGCTCGCGGCTGCCCGTATGGGGCGTATTTCAGCAGCAACTCATCGACGCTGCCGGCGGCTGCGAATACCGGCAACCTGACGCTCAGACCTTTTTCAATCGTTCACAGCCTGATTTATGACGCCGATAAAAAGCGCGCAACCGGCGTCCGGGTGATCGATGCGGAGAGCAAAAAAACCTATGAATACTTTGCGCGGGTTATCTTTCTGAATGCCGGGGCGCTGAACTCGACCATGATTCTCATGAACTCGGCCTCCAGTCATTTCCCCACAGGGTTTGCCAATTCCAGCGGCGTGCTCGGCCATTACCTCATGGATCATCAGGAAGCCGGCGGCGCTATCGGCTTTTATGAGGGCTTTCAAGATAAGTATTACCTGGGCCGCAAGCCTAACGGCATGTACATTCCGCGCTTCAGAAACCTCACACAAAAGCGCCAGGATTATTCGCGCGGCTTTGCCTATGAGTGTTATTCGGGAAGGGAGAACTGGCAGAGAGGTTTCTACCGGCAGGGGATGGGCGAAGATTTCAAGAACGACATCACCCGGCCCGGCACCTGGTCGATGCTGCTGGTGGGTTACGGCGAATGTCTGCCTAATTACAACAATCGCGTCACCCTGAATACAGCGAAGACGGATCAGTGGGGACTGCCGACGCTCAACCTCGACATCCAGTACGGCGAAAATGAACTGACCATGCGCAAAGACATGCAGGCTTCAGCCGAAGAGATACTGGCAGTTGGCGGGATGAAAAATATCTCTTCCTTGCACCTTGAGCCGGTGCCTGGCGGCTGCATTCACGAAATGGGAACCGCCCGCATGGGCAACGATCCGAAGACCTCGGTATTGAATAAATTCAACCAGTGCCACGACGCGCCGAATGTCTTTGTCACGGACGGCTCGTGTATGGTGTCGACGGCCTGTCAGAATCCGTCGCTGACTTATATGGCATTGACGGCGCGGGCCTGCGATCATGCGGTGGCGGAATTGAAACGCGGGAATCTGTAGCAGAGGGTGAGGGAGTGGCAATGAAACGGATGTTGATCGTTCTGCTCGTTCTGATCATGGCGCTCAGCGCGCTTGTGCCGGGGGCGTTCGCCCAGCGTCGCCGATACCGGCGCGTCGTGCATCGCTATTACTACATTCGCCCCTACCGTGTGCGCCGCTATCGGATTCACTATTATCGTGTGCGCCATAGACGGTATCGCCGGCATGTTGAGCTATTGGGGCGACCCCCAAGGCGACCTGCAAGGCATCGCCTGCGCTTGCAATTGCTTTCGCAGTCGAGCGCTTTGCCCGTCCCGCCAGTCATGACTAATCTGTGATCGTACATTGATCTTGTTCGTAGCTTCGCATAAGCGACCCGGAGCGCTGTACGGTGCTGATTCGCGATCTATCGAACCCAAGCCGCCGCGTCATTCCCTCTGTTGGTTGACTGTGATCCGCTAGGAATGCTTAAGCAATGCAGATCACTAAACCGAGGACGGAGCAAAGCGAGAACTTAAAGCCATCGGAACTTAGATGGTGAGCATATTTCTATGGAAGAAGCCCAATCAAATTCCCAAGAAGTTCAGGAGATAATCGAGCGCACCAGACGAGAGCAAAGTAAAACCCTCCATTTCTCAAGTGCTGAGTTGGGCGGCAGGTTGGAGGAGATTCCCAACGAAGTTTTTAATCTTACTCAACTGGAGACTCTAGATCTATTCGGCCACAACATACGTGAAGTATCAGAACGGGTTCGCAATTTGCCGAACTTAAAGCGGTTGTCTCTTATCAGGAACCCTATTGAGAATGTTCCCGATATCCCAGGACTGGCCCTGGATTGGGCCAGCTACCTGCGATGCAGGAAGACGTTATCACGCCAAAATGTGAGTGAGATTTGGATAGACATCGATGAAAAACAATCCTTGAAGCGCAAGCGAGCAAGCGAGCCCCAGCTTCGACGCGAGCTTGCTCTACTGCCAAGTCTGCGCATGCTTCATATTGGTTCATTTGGTATTTCCGACGACACGGAAATACCTAAGCCAACGGAGGATGTACAGGATCTCATCGATCATCTCAGCCACTTTCAGCTTCTCGAATCTTTGAGCTTTTTCGGCCTGTTGCTTGAAGACGTTCCCGCTGGAATCCGCAATTTGATGAGTCTGCGGGCACTCATCATGCACGGTGTAGAGCTTCGCGAAATTCCTGATTGGTTAGGAGAGTTGAGCCATCTACAGCACCTCGATTTCGGGCTGAATCATTTGACAGCTCTTCCGGCCTCGTTAGTCAATCTATCCGAACTCGAAACAATCAACCTGGATCTAAACCGATTCACGGAGATTCCAGAGGTGGTGTTTCGAATGAAGAACTTGCACCGCCTTAGCATGAGCTGCCGTAGGTGGCGTGGTTACGAAGCCTCTATCAGGCAAGTGCCTGCCTCTATCCTTCAACTGCCAATGCTCCAAAGCCTCGATGTTAGCGAACATCCTATCGAGACACCGCCGCCAGAGGTCGTCAAGGAAGGGGTTGAGGCTATCAAGAACTATTGGCGACAACAACAGGAAGCTGGCATTGACTATCTTTGTGAGGCGAAGCTAATCATCGTCGGAGAAGCTGGCGCTGGGAAGACCACGCTTGCCAAAAAGATCAAGAATCCAGAGTACCAATTGGAGTCGCAAGAGCGTTCAACCGAAGGCATTGACGTGGTTCGTTGGAGCTTTCCAGCCGCCGTTCGGGTCAAGCGTGATGGACGGGAGGAACTTCACCAGACTGATTTCAAGGTTAGTATCTGGGATTTCGGCGGTCAAGAAATTTACCACTCGACGCATCAGTTTTTCCTCACTCGCCGCTCGCTTTACGTTCTCGTGGCGGATGATCGCAAGGAGGATACAGACTTCAATTGGTGGCTACAGGTAGTCGAGTTACTTAGCGACCGGAGCCCCTTGCTGATCGTTCAGAACGAAAAACAGGATCGCCAACGAGACATCGATCTTGGAAGCTTGCGCGCGCACTTCCTGAATCTGGGCGAAGCCTTCCGCACCAACCTGGCCACCAATCGAGGCTTAAACGAACTTGAAAGGGCAATCCGCCAAGAACTGGAAAACTTGCCACACATCGGAACCCCTTTGCCAAAGACCTGGAGCCAGGTTCGCACCGCTTTGGAGAACGATCCCCGAAACTACCTCACCCTTGATGAGTATCTAACGATCTGTCAGCAAAACGGATTCACAAGACGAGAGGACAAGCTGCAATTGAGTGGCTATCTGCATGACTTGGGCATCTGCCTGCACTTTCAGGACGACCCGGTGCTGAAGAATACCGTCATCCTCAAGCCGAAATGGGGAACTGATGCTGTGTATCGGGTGCTGGACGATCATGCGGTTTTGGATAACCGAGGGCAGTTCGGCCCGAATGATCTAGCGAGGATCTGGTCAGACGAGCAATATTCGTCTATGCGGGACGAACTGCTGCGGCTGATGATGCGGTTCCAGCTTTGTTACCAGTTGCCCGGCACGGAAGCCTACATTGCTCCGCAACTACTCTCACCGACACGTCCAGCTTATGAGTGGGAAAGCGCCGATGGGCTGGTTCTGCGGTACGATTACGATTTCATGCCTAAGGGCATCCTCACTCGCTTCATTGTTGCGGTGAATCACCTGATCGCTGACCAAAACCTCGTCTGGAAGTCAGGAGTCATTCTTGCACGCGAAGGCGCACGCGCCGAAGTCATTGAAGACTACCCTCGGCGCAAGATCACTGTGCGTTTGAACGGGACGGATTCGCGAAGTCTACTAGCGATTGTAGACGATCAGCTTGAGCGGATTCACGCGGCTTTCCTCCGCTTGAAATATGATAAGTTCTTGCCTTGCAATTGTGAGGTTTGTCAGACACGCGAAGAGCCATTTGCCTATCCACTGAGTGAGCTAAAGGATTTTGCCGCGCAGGGTGACAAGATCCAGTGCCGTGTCAGCCGCAAGCTCGTTGATGCTGTCCACCTGATTCGAGACGTATTCCCTTCGGCGGCATATTCACCTGAGCAGTTGATGAGCCAGTCTAGCATCTTTCGTCAAGAAGCATGCTCGCCGGCGGAGTCTTCTCCTCTCAAGGAAGTCTTCGTGTCTTATGCGTGGGCCGACGACAGCACCACCATCGTTGACAAACTCCAAGAAGCCTTCAAGGGACGAGACATCGCTCTTGTCCGAGACAAAAACGACATGCGATACAAAGACTCGATTCGTGACTTTATGGAGCGCATCGGTCGAGGCAAGTGCATTGTCGTGGTGCTATCCAAGAAATACCTGGAGTCCACAAGCTGCATGTTCGAGATGACTGAAATTGCCGACCGCGGCGATATGCGTGACCGTGTATTTCCAATCGTGCTTGAAGACGCCAAGATTCACAACGCGCTCGACCGCGTGCGCTACATCAAGTTCTGGGAGCAGAAAAGGGAAGAACTTGATGCCGGGATGAAGGAAGTTGGTGGCGAAAATCTTCAGGGCATTCGTGAGGAACTTGATCTCTTCGCTAAGATCCGCAACACAATCGCTCAAATCGTCGATATCCTCAGTGACATGAACGCATTTACTCCCGATCAACATCAGGGGTCGAACTTTAGCTCACTCTTGCAAGCACTAGAAGCTCGGCTGACGGAATAAGGGGCCGCGCGCTGGTGAGAGACGGGCAGTTGCGGTCACTCCTCAGCAAACGAGAGTGCCGCGATAATTCAGTTCAATCGGTCATCTCCGGGAAATACTATGTGGCCATACTCCACAACGGGAGCACGGCACTAACGGCGTGTAATGCCGCAATCTGGTCGAAGGGCTTTGAAAGTAAATAATCAGCGCCCAAGGCGCGCGCGATGCCTGTCAGATCATTTCCGAATTTCCCCCATTGACCTGACATGGCAATGACCGTGGTTTTTGGGCTAGTCCGGGTAATATCGCGGATCAATTCGAGACCATCAATGTCGGGCATGTAAATGTCGGTGATAACAACGTCTACCGAATAATTCATCAAAATCATTAATGCCGTCTTGCCATCCGAGGCTTTCAGCACTTCGTGTTCTGGACTGAGGAATCTTCCCAGGAGATCGCCCACTTGCTGATCATCATCCACTACAAGAATATGTGCCAAAGCTTTGACTCCTTCTTTTTGATCGGATTACGATAAATGAAGGAAAGCAAAAGCTGTTCCTGAAGAGTTGAAAATTGCATTGCATCTGCTGAGTCGCGAGATTGGCTTCGCCTCTCATGATCTCCGCCTATAATTGGGTCAATGAATATAAGGCCACTAGCGGAACGAATCGAGGAGAGTATTTGGAGGTGGAGTATTGTTGTTCAAACTACCATGGAGACGCCCAGTTCTTTCGTCGCCTTCGGCACACGCGATGATCAGCCGGTGGTGCTGAAGGTGCTTCGCCAACCGGGAGATGAGTGGCGCAGCGGCGAGGTGTTAGAGGCATTCGATGGAACCGGAATGGTGCGGGTTTATGAATATGTTGAAGGCGCGGTATTGCTTGAAAGGCTATATCCGGGGACTTCGCTTGTTGAAATAGCTTTGCAGGGGCGAGACGAAGAAGCTACAGAAATCATCGCGGAAGTCATTCAGCGGCTGTCGCATCCACGCGGGTCATTGCAAGGATTTGCGACCGCAGAAGACTGGGGGAAGAGCTTTCAGCGTTATCTGGCGAGCGGCGATGATCAGATTCCCAGCAGACTCGTTGAGCATGGGCAACGCTTGTACTCGGAACTCTGCGCTTCACAACGAGGCATCAGGCTCTTGCATGGCGACCTTCAGCACTACAATATCCTGTTTGATGGTGAACGGGGATGGATAGCCATAGACCCGAAAGGCGTGATCGGCGAGGTCGAGTACGAAATCGGCGCAAGCCTTCGGAATCCATATGAAAGACCTGAGTTGTTTACCTCAAGGAATACGGTCGAGAGAAGACTGAAGCGCTATGAGAGCAAGTTGAAGCTAGACATTGATCGGGCGTTAGGTTGGGGATTTGCTCAGGCAGTTCTATCAGCCATCTGGATGGTTGAAGATGGGTTTGCGGTAGATAGCCGCAATTCTGCGATTATGCTGGCCAATGCAATTCGGCCAATGCTGCAATAGCGGCGTGGCGTGAAGCGAGCGACGCCGCTATTTTATTCGGCCCAACTCGGCTAGACATCAAAGTACATCTGGAATTCGAGCGGGTGCGGGCGCATGCGTACCGGGTCGACCTCTTTCTGCTGTTTGTAACTAATCCAACGTTCGACCAGCGCCTCGCTGAAAACGTCGCCTTTGAGCAGGAAGGCGTGATCGGCTTCGAGCGCTTCCAGGGCGCGGTCGAGCGAACCGGGCAGCGTCGGCACGTTCTGCAATTCTTCGGGTGATAGATCGTAGATGTCTTTATCCAGCGGCGCGCCCGGATCAATACGATTCTGTATGCCGTCGAGTCCCGCCATCATCATGGCCGCAAATGCCAGATACGGATTGCATGACGGGTCGGGGAAACGCACCTCCAACCGCTTGGCGTTTGCCGACTGCGAATACATCGGAATGCGAATGGCCGCCGAACGATTGCGCCGCGAATAGGCGAGATTGACCGGCGCTTCGTAACCGGGCACCAGCCGCTTGTAGCTGTTGGTCGTCGGCGCGACCAGTGCGGCGAGCGCCGCTGCGTGCTTGAGAATGCCGCCGGCGTAATAGAGCGCCATCTCGGAAAGCCCTGCATAACGGTCGCCGGCAAACAAGGGCTTGTCGCCTTTCCACAAAGACTGATGGCAATGCATGCCGCTGCCGTTGTCGCCGAACATCGGCTTCGGCATGAAGGTCGCCGCTTTACCATAATAAAATGCGGTGTTCTTGACGATGTACTTGAAGAGCATCACGTTGTCGGCGGTGCCCAGCAGCGTGTCGAAGCGGAAATCGATCTCGCACTGGCCGCCGCTGGCGACTTCGTGATGATGCATCTCTGGCTTGATGCCGACATTTTCGAGGTTCTGCACGATGTCCGAGCGCAAATCGTGCAGCGAATCGACAGGCGGCACCGGCACGTAACCTTCTTTGGTGCGTACGCGGTAGCCGAGATTGTCTTCACTGCGGTGTGAATTCCAGATGCCTTCCGAGGAATCGAAGCGATAGCCGGCGCTGTTCGTGTCGTTGTGATAGCTGACGTGATCGAAGATGAAGAACTCGGCTTCCGGGCCGAAGTAACAAGCCTCGGCGACGCCGGTGAAGCGCAAGTAACTTTCGGCGCGCGCCGCCACCGAGCGCGGATCCAGGCCGTACCCTTCTTTGGTCAGCGGGTCGACGACGTTGGCAAACATGGTCAGCGTCGGCTCTTCAAAAAACGGATCGATCCAGAAACGCGACGAGTCGGGCATCAGCAGCATGTCGGATTCATTGATCGATGCCCAGCCGCGCAAGCTCGATGCGTCAAAGCCGATGCCGCTATCGAAGCTCTCTTCGTTGAACGCGCCGATGGGAATCGTCACGTGATGCCACGCGCCGGGCAGATCAGTGAAGCGCAGGTCAACGAATTTCACCTGCTCGTCAACCGCATATTGCATGACTCGTTTGGGATCCATCAATCGCTCCTTTGTTCATCGTGCGGGTTATGAGTTCAATGGCAAGCATCTCTAATAGGTCAGCATAAGACGCAGCGAAAAGCAGTGTCAAGCAAGCGCCGATTTTACCCGAAGGCTTGCCGCCGAGAGTTTCTTGAATCCGCCCCTCCGAGGCCATATAATGCGGCTTCAGTGCAATCCTCGATTGCATCGCATTTCAGAGCGCGAGCGCCATCCAGACCCTATCCGACAACGACGCTCGGCAGCTTAACAGGAGGTCTTATGCTTGTTCCTAAACCGCAACTCATTCCTTCAGCCGATCAAGTCGAAGCCCTGTTGAAACAGACCGGTGCGCTGCGCGAAGGTCACTTCGAATTTCCCAACGGCTTTCATTCGACGCACTACTTCCAGATGCCGCTGGCGATGCGCTATCACGACAACGCCCGCGTGCTCAACGTGGCGCTGTCGCGTTTGCTGCGGCGCGAGCCGGAGGTGCTGGCAGCGTTGCCGAACTGCGCCGTCGTCGCGCCGGCGGCGGGCGGCATTCCCGTGGCCTTCGGCATCCGCGAGGCGCTCAATGCCGACCAGATTTTCTGGGCCGAGAAAAGTGATGGCCGTTACCATTTTCGCCAATATCTCGATGCGCGCGGCATAAAATGCATCATCGTCGATGACATCGTGCGTTCGGGCCGCGTTCTCGCCGAGATGCAGCACTTGATTGAGGAAGCCGGCGCTGAGGTCATTGCCATCGGCTCGCTCGTGCAGTTCAAGGATGCGCATATCGACACCGGCGGCATTCCCTATTACTCGCTGCTCAACGTCGACACGCAATTCCGTTCGCCCGACGACTGCCCGAGTTGCCGGGCGAACGAGCCGGTTGAAAAAGTCTGGTACTAAGCGGGTGCCGGGGGCCGAGTGTCAGGGGCCGGAGGCAGAGATTGAAAGCTTAACCTTGGCCATTTCTGCGGCTATTTCTGCGGCCATTTCTGCGGCTGGTCAGTTCCAGTGATATGATCCGAGAAGCGAAGAATCCGGCCCCTGACTCCTGATCCCTAACCCCGGCGAAAGGTGATGATATGCTGAAACTCTCGACGCGCGCTCCGCTAGGTTATGCGCGGCAAACGCTTTTTGCCGCGCTCTTGCTTTTCGTAGCCTCAATTACAACGTTGGCGCAGGCCGGCGCTCAAGCCGCCGCTGCCGAAAAGACGGCGACCGTCTACGGCGCGAAGATTCATTACCTGGAAGCCGGCAGCGGCCCTGTGGTGATTCTGCTGCATGGGCTTGGGGCTGACAATTCCAGTTGGGCGATGACGGTTGCGCCGCTGGCGGCTAAATTCCGCGTCATCGCTCCCGATCAAATCGGCTTCGGGCGTTCGGATAAGCCGATGCTCAATTATCGTATCGCGACGCTGGTCGATTTTCTCGACGCCTTCATGAAGCAACTGGGCATCGAGCGCGCTTCGCTGGTAGGCAATTCGCTCGGCGGGTTTGCGGCAGCGGCTTACGCGCTCGCCCATCCTGAAAAAGTTGAACGCATGGTGCTGGTCGATGCCGCTGGCTTTGCGCTGCCGAAAGATTTCGATCCACGCACGCTGAGCGCCTTGAACCCGTCGACGCGCGAGCAGGCAAAGACGATTCTCTCGCTGGTCTTCTACAACAAGCAGTATCAGAGCGATGCGGCGGCTGACGGGCTGTTGACCCGGCGCGTTGCGGCTAACGACGGTTACACCGTGCAGCGCTTCATCGATTCGATTGGGCGCGGCGAAGACCTGCTGGATGGACGGCTGGGCGGCATCAAACAGCCGACGTTGATCACCTGGGGCAGGGAAGATCAACTGACGCCGATGTGGATGGCCGAACGCTTCAATAAAGAGATCGCCGGCTCGCAGTTAGTGGTCTTTGAAAAATGCGGTCACGTGCCGCAACTCGAAAAGGCGGCTGAATTCAATGCAGCTGTGATCAAGTTCCTCAGTGGCGAGATGGCGAATAAATAGAATGCCTGTGGCGCGTCGTTTAGCCACGGTTTAGAGGCGCTCCGCAGGAGTCTCTAAACCATGGCTAAACTGATTGCCCGTTTAACTCAAAAAGGCGCGTTTCGGCAACAACACGGTGCGTTCGATCTCGAATACTTTCTGCTCAAACTTATCGACAAATAAATCCAGGCCCTGATTGATAAGCGCCGCTGGCCGCTGGTTCTTCACGCCGATGAGATAGAACTTGACGACGCCGGCGCGCTCGTTGTGATCGCGGGTTTCGATGACCCGCGAAGCCGCGTACAGCGTGTCGCCGCTAAGCACAGGGTTGGCGTGACGGCCTCCATCATAACCAAGTTCCCACAATGCGTTTGCCGTCGTGTCGCGGCTTGCCAGGGTTGCCGCCCACGCGAAGACCAGGCCGCCTTCGACGACACGTGTGCTCGCAAAGCTGCGGTCGCGCGAGTACAGTTCATCGAAATGCAGCGGGTGGCTGTTGCGCGTCAGCACGGCCATCTGCATGTGTTCGCTATCGCCTATGGTGCGACCGGCGCTGTGCAGGATCACATCGCCGGTGTGAAAGTCTTCAAACAAGCCGAGCGGGCGGCCCGCCCATCGCGGCACGCGAATCTGCAAAGCCAGTTCTTTCGGCAGCGGCTCCTTCAACGTCTGCGTGAGTTGACCGAGCGGGCCGGTGGTGCGCCGATGCTGATCATGATGATCGCTCACCGGCGGGTGCGCTCGATCAGCGAGTGTGCCGGCGGGAACCAGCGCCTTGCGCTCGAAATAAACCAGCGGCAAACCGTCTTGATTGACGCCCGTCGTTCGCACATGAACAACGCCGCGATCCGGGCGCGAATCCGATACCCGCACACTGAGCACTTCGGTTGACGCACAGATCGTGTCGCCCGCATGCGCGGCGTGCGGAAATTTCAAATCCAGGTAAGCCAGATGTGCGATGGCCTGCTCGGAAATATCATGCACCGTGAAACTGAGCGCCAGATTCATGAGCAGCAACGGATGCACGACGCGATCACGAAAACCCATGTCGCGGGCAAAGCGGCGGCTTGAATAAAGCGGATTGGCATCGAGGAATGATGCGGCGAAGATCGCCATCATGCCCTCGTCAATCGTCACTTCCCAGGGATGGTGATAAATCTCGCCAATCTTGAAATCATCGAGCTTGCGCCCATATTGCGGCTCAATGATGCGCGGTTGCCTTTGCTCTTTGCTCATATGGTTCCTTTGGCTTTCAAATCAACCGCAACTCGCGCGCCATCGCTTCATCAATGCGCGCAAGCGCGAAGGCGGTCTTCAGCGTGTTGCGATTGACGCGGTCGGTGGCGCGGTCGGCCATCTTGCCATCGATCATGATTGCGCCGCGTCCCTGCGCTTCGGCTTCTAAAAACAATCGGGCTTCGGCTATGGCGCGAGTGATTTCGGCGTCGGGGATCTGAAAGATCTCGACGGCCATCGAGGTCTGCTCAGGGATGCCTGTCCATTTGCCGGCGAAGCCGAACTCGCGCGCATACAAGGCGTCGCGGCGAAACTCTTCGATGGCGGCGCGGCGTTGGTCGTCGCTCTTGTCGCGCGTCGGATAGTTCGTCGTCATCTCGGCAATCGCCGGAATGCCGACCGCCGCTGCGGCTTTGACGAGCGAGCAGCGAATCTGATTGATGATCGGATGATCGTAACGATAAGTCGACGCCAGCAATCCCAGGCTCGCCCAGTAATCATAGGTGCCAAGCACAAGACCGACCAGCCGCTTTGATGCCTGCGCAATGGCGAAGAGATTTTCTTCGGCGCGCGCCGATTCAATCAATGCCTCAATGCGGATTCGGCCCACCGGCAAGTTGAATTTTTCTTCGAGCGCTGAGAGTGTTGCATCAATCGAGCGCACTTCGTCGGCGTCTTCGATCTTTGGATAGATCAAGCCGTCGAGATTCGCGCCGGCCTGTTCGACGATGACGGCGATGTCTTCGTGCGCCGGGTCGAGTTCCATGCCGCGCGGGCGAAAGAAGCGCAGGCGATGGCCCCAATCCAATTCATTCAATGCGCGAATCACATTGGCGCGACCGTGTTCGAGAAGCTCCTGGTTGTTGCGCGGAATCGAATCTTCGAGGTCGAGCATCACGAGATTGGCGGTTGAGCGCGTGACCGCGCCTTCGATGTACTTCCAGACGGTCGCGGGCGTTGTCAGATGCGCCATCTGTACGAGGTAACGCGGCTCCAGTTCGATCAACTGATCGCGGTAACGTGCCACCAGTTGCGCGTTACGCTGGCGCGCGGCGGCGATAATCTCAGTCGCGGATGTCGTGGTCGCCTGCTCTTCGGCCATCGGCGTCTCCTGTTGGTCAAGCGAGATGATTGTGCGAAGAATTGTAGCAGACGGCGCGCAATCTCATCGAAGCCATTGCGCGCCTGGCAACTGAGATGTTCGCTTTGCACACGCGCCCGCGTATGCATGCGGTGCGTTCCATGCCTTCGCAGCGATGAACAAAGGATAATTCAGCGTCAGTTACGCCTCGCGACCGCGTGGCATTCAAGTTGTAGGTCATCATTGTCTAGCTTTGTGTCTGGATGGACAGCATCAGGAGGTTCATAAATGGTTTACTCAGCCCGGAAGGTCTTCGCATTCATCGCCACCGTCATGGCTGCGCTGCTGATTCAAGCCTGCGCGCCTCCGGATAGCAACTCGAATCAGACGGCGCAATCGCCGACCTGGCAGGAGCCGGTCATTGCAGCGACCCCGGTGACGCAAGGCGAGAACAACCGGTTGATTGCCGGCAGCGACACAGTGACGCTCAACATTACAGCGCCCGGTGCCAGATCCATGCGGATTCTCTATCGCCCGGTTGATGCCGGCGACCGGGTCGTCGCGTTAAAGAAAAAACCGACCGCTGCCAGCGGCACGAGCGGAATATTTACTACACAGATAAAAATGGTGCCCGATTTTGCCGGTGACGTGTGGGCCGAAATCACCTACGCCGACGGCGCGAAGAAAGAGACGAAACCCATCTCGCTGGCATCGGCAGCCGCCGCTCCGGTTGCCGATGCGCTGGCCAAAGATGCCGCGCACGGCGACGAATCGGAGCGCGAAGATAAATTCACTGGCGGCCACATTGCCAGCACGTCGCTCGAAGAGAATCAGCCAGACCTTCGCATCACCGTTGATGTGCCGGCGTTTCGTTTGACCCTCTGGCAGAACGGCAAAGAGGTGAAGACTTATGAGATCGGCGTCGGTCGCCTGGAGTTTCCGCTGGCCATCGGCATGCGCCGCGCCACGCAAATCATCTGGAATCCCGAATGGGTGCCGCCCGACAGCGATTGGGTCGAACAGTCGCATAGCGACGTGCAGCCGGGCGAGCACATCGATGCCGACGACCCGCGCAATCCGTTGGGCAAAGTGAAAATCCCGCTCGGCGATGCGTACCTGATTCATCAGGCGGCAAAGCCTGGCGATCTGGGTCATCTGGTTTCGCACGGCTGCGTTCGCATGCTGCAAAGCGACCTTTATGATCTAACTGAAAAAATCATGGCGGCGCGCGGCTGGCCGGTGTCGCGCCAGCAGATCGAGGAGAGTAAAAACAATACTGACCGCCTGGTCGGCAAACTCAACCCGCCGCTGCTGGTAGACATCAACTACGACACGCAGGTGATCGAAGGCGGCGTGCTGCGCCTCTACCCGGACGTTTACGACCGCAACACCAACACGGTCGAAAATCTGCGCGCCGAATTGCAAAGCTCCGGCGTCGATGCGTCGCGGCTCGACGACGCGACGCTGAAGCAGATGCTCGACCGCGCCAACGCCAACGAACTGTTCGCGGTGAATGTAAGCGACCTTACGTCCAACAAAGCGCTCGCCGCAGGCCAGTCAGAACCGTTAACGAGTCAATCGAAAGTCGCCAAAGCGAAGGCTGCGCCGGGCAAAGCGCGCCACGCCCGCAGAAGATAACGGCGCGCTGCGGAAATCATTCAAGCCATCTTTGACCGCCGCCTGTCGCCATCGATAGCGACAGGCGGCGGTTGATCTTTTCGCCGCCAACCCAGTAGTGTCATATCTCAAGCTCTCTGCCCGAATACCATAATGGGAGGCGGAATGGCGCTTAACAACGCGGGCTTTCTTGAGGAGATATTGCTTGCGAGCGAAGACATCAGCAGATGCTATGGCTCGCTTGCCAAGCTGTCGCAGCACCTCGAAGAGCCGTTGATGATCACCGGCAGCCTGGCAACCAACTGGCACCTGCTGAAAAACCGCAGGCCAAGAAAAAAGCAGCGCCTCAATGACATCGATGTAGTCGTCGAAGGGCTGGTGAGTCTGCGGGCTTCGCTGAGCCGGGATTTTTTGATCAGACATTTTCACCCGACTCGCGGCGGCGGAAGAATTCTGATGATGTTGATTGATGAAGCGCAGGGCACGCGCATAGATGTTTTTACGCCGACCACAAGAACCCTGACTCAACGGCTGACCAGCTTCGCCATCGACGACATCGCTTGCCGTATAGTTGCCGCCGAAGACCTCGCGGCCAAGCTGCTGTCGGTCATCTATCCGATAACCAAAGGCGAGCCGGTTGAGCCAAAATACGTTGAGCATTTCCGCTTGCTTTCTACGGTAATTGATCCGGCGGCGATGAAAGCGGTGTGGCGAGAGTACAGGCAAGCAGACCAGTTGTTAGATTTTGCCGATGTGACAGAAGCCGTTCAGCGAAGCCTCACCGCACATCCAGGTCTGCTGCAAGCAGGCCGCTATAGCCAGGATATTAACCAGGCGTGCCGTTGGTGCCGCGAGTCCGAACGATTTCCACTTGCCCCGCTATCGAGGATCTACGCGATCATGGGTTATGTTTAATGGTGAGCGGTAAGCCTACCAGTCAATCCCTTGCGCCGCGCCAGGCTATTGAACGATAACCGTGAGCGTCGCCATAGTCGTGTGGCCCGCATCATCACGGGCCGTGAAGGTTTCGGTATGCGGGCCGCGCGCCGCGCCGCCCTTGATTTGTAACTTGAAGATTACGGTCGTGTCGGTTGTGGTGATCGGAACCGGCGGCTTTGGCTTGATGCCCATTGCTGAAGCAGGCGGAGTGATTGTCACATTGCCGGTGAATCCGGCTGCGCGGTTAATGTTTACGGTTACACGAACCTTAGTTCCTGCTTGCGCTGTGATTGTTGGTGAATCAAACCCTAACGCAAAGGCAACCGGTGGGGTGTTCAGCAGGATCGAGACGGTGTTGCTTCCTTGATTCGCGGTTACTAGATCGAGCGCGCCATCGCCATTGAAATCGCCCGCCGCCACTGAGACTGGCCCGATGCTTGTGTGGAAGTCGGTCTTCGCGCCAAAGTTGCCCGTGCCGGTGCCCAGCAGAATCGACACACTAGCGACGTTAGCGTTCGCCACCGCCAGATCGAGCTTGCCATCGCCATTGAAATCGCCGACCGTCACTGAGACTGGAAATCGGCCCGTGCCGAAGTCAGTCTTCGCCGCAAAGCTGCCTGTGCCCGTGCCTAGCAGGATCGACACACTGGCGACGTTGACGTTCGCCACCGCCAGATCGAGTTTGCCATCGCCGTTGAAATCGCCCACTGCGACTGAGATTGGAGCGCTGTCTGTGACGAAATCGGTCTTCGCGCCAAAGCTGCCGGTGCCGGTGCCCAGCAGGATCGACACGGTGTCGCTTATTTGATTCGCCGTCGCTAGATCGAGCTTGCCATCGCCATTGAAATCGCCCACCGCGATTGAGACTGGATCGATGCCCGTGACGAAGTCTGTCCTCGGCGCAAAGCTGCCGGTGCCGGTGCCCAGCAGGATCGACACGGTATTGACAACGGCGTTCGCCGTCGCCAGATCGAGCTTACCATCGCCGTTGAAATCGCCCACCGCGACTGAGAGTGGGTGCATGCCCGTGATGAAGTCAGTCCTCGCCGCAAAGAAGCCGAAGCCGGTGCCCAGATGAATCGACACCGTGTTGCTAATTGGGCTCGTGACGGCCAGATCGAGCTTGCCATCGCCATTGAAATCGGCAACCGCGACTGCATCTGGATCGCCGATAGTGACGAAATCGGTCCTCGCCACAAAGGAGCCCGTGCCCGTGTTCAGCAGAATCGAGACACTGGCGCTAATTAGGTTCACGATGGCCAGATCGAGCGTGCCATCGCCATTGAAATCGCCCACCGCCACTGAGGTTGGAGTGGTGCCCGTGGCGAAGTCAGTATTCGGAGAAAAGCCCCCGAAGGCGACAATTGGTGTGGTGTTCAGCAGAATCGACACGCTGTCGCTATTGGCATTCGCCACCGCCAGATCGAGCTTGCCATCGCCATTGAAATCGCCCATCGCAACGAATTGTGGAGCACTGTCCGTAGCGAAGGCCGTCTTCGCCCCAAAACGGCCTTTGCCCTCGCCCGGCAGAACCGAGACGGTCGCGCTATCTTGGTTCGCGGTCGCCAGATCGAGCTTGCCGTCGCCATTGAGATCTCCCACCGCGATTGATACTCCTGGAGAGCTGCCCGCGTTGAAGTCGGCGTTCGCGCCAAAGTTGCCCGTGCCCGTGCCCAGGAGAATCGAGATGGTGGCGCTGAAAAAATTAGACGCCGCCAGATCGAGCTTGCCATCGTCATTGAAATCGGCAACCGCGACCGCGCGTGGCTCGATGCCTGTACCGAAGCTGGTCTTCGCCGCAAAGCTGCCCGTGCCTCTGCCGAGCAGAATCGAGATGGTGGCGCTGAAAAAATTAGACACCGCCAGATCGAGCTTGCCATCGCTATTGAAATCGTCGACCGTGACTGAGCCTGGATCGTTGCCCGCGTTGAAGTCGGTCTTCGCGCCAAAGCTGCCCGTGCCGGTGCCCAGCAGAATCGACACCGTGTTGCTTTCAATGTTCGCGGTCGCCAGATCGAGCTTGCCGTCGCCATTGAAATCGGCAGCCGCGACCGAGACTGGACGGCTGCCCGTGCCGAAGACGGTCCTGGCCGCAAAGCTGCCGGTGCCGGTGCCCAGCAGAATCGACACCGTGGCGGGAGTATCGTTCGCCACCGCTAAATCGAGCTTGCCATCGCCATTGAAATCGCCGACCGCGATTGAGCCTGGACGGCTGCCCGCGTCGAAGTCAGCTTTCGCCGCAAAGCTGCCGGTGCCGGTGCCAAGTAGAATCGACACCGTGGTGCTAAAACGGTTCGCTACCACCAGATCGAGCGCGCCATCGCCATTGAAGTCACCCACCGCGACTGGTGTGGGCCCGTTGCCCGTGCCGAAGTCGGTCTTCGCGCTGAACGAAATGGTTTGGCCCGCCGCCGCTGATTCAAGCAGCCCGCCCAATAAAACCATGAGTAGGCTAAACCACAGAACACGCGAAACACGGATCAAGCTGGCGAAGTTTGGTCGTTGCATTTTTTCGATCTCCCTTGCCTGACGCCCCGGTTGACCGGACAATGGCCTGAAGTTAAGCCGCGTAGCGGCGCAATGAATTTAGCCGTGTCTTTTAAGGCACGGCATACCGATGCGCCACCACCCGCTCGTCGCGTCAGCGACGAGCGACTGTCCTTCGTCGCATGCAAGCCATAAATGACCTGCCTACGCCGATAAGTTTCTGATATTGAGTTTAACCTTTGACATGGAACACCTCCGAGAGAAAGCGTTTGTAACCTGGAACCCAAAAACTGCCGCCAGTTTAAGCTCAATTACAAAAAAAAGCAAAGTAAATCAACCGCTGGGTTAGCGGCAAAGGCCGGACAGATAGCAAAAAGGGAGTCATGAAATCTTACGAATGATTATTGTTTTAGCGAATTAGTTTGTCGCGCGATTCGTTTGAATTAACCCCAAAGCGCTTGCCATCGCCGCAGAAGCAATCGGCCAAATGAGCTTCGCAGATGCGTTTGCGAGCTAAGCATCTGCGAACCTGACCAAAGCATTCGCCATGTGACCAAAGCATTCGAGATGATGGCAATCGTATGTGTAATAGCGACATCAGCGTCCGCGAGGCGACATGAGCATTTGCGATGACGGCATTAGCATCTACGACAATAACAATAGCATTGAGGATTACGATAACCGCATCTGCGATAGTGACGATAACCTTTGCGATAGCGATAACCGCATCTGCGACGACGACGAACGCATCTGGAATGAGCGCGACAGCATCGGCTGACGGCGGCTGCATTTCGGCTGGCGAGGGCAAGCGATTAGAGTTTATTTGAAATGCTTCTTTATTTGATCTACGTTACTTTCGATTCTCCGCAGCATCTTCATCAATTCTGTTTGATCATTTGCTGGTTCAACCTGCCCTGTATCTTCTCTCAGCGCCTCATTATCTTCCTTACTTCGATTACTGTTGATGATGAACTCTACCGCCTTATCAAGCCCATCCATGAATGAATCCAGGCTTTCTTCGAAGACCATTACGCGGTGACGTTCCAACTCACTGCCCACTTGTGTCAATTCCCCTATGACCAGATACTTTGATCCTTCTTTGGTCTCTTTCACGTCAAAGAAATATGTTCTCCTGCTGGTCACCACCTTCTCTGAGAAGATTTCATTCATTGCCATCTCCAATCGTGTATAGTTAAGCCCGGAACGAGATATAGTTTATAATGTTAAGACAGGCAAGGTCGAGTCGTTGATTGAGTCGGGGTTTAGCCATTTGGGTGATGGTGGCTAAAGCCATGCGCGAGAAGGACGTTGAAACGCCCTGCTGAGAAATCAACCGACCTTGTCTACCAGCCGTCAACGGCTGGCCTATGTGCCCTTCGGGAAAGCCCGATTCATCGGGCTGAAGTGAAGCGATGATCAGTGAGGCTGCTTCAGCAAGTGAAGCGATGGTCAGTCATGCTGTTTCAACAAGCTAAGCGATGGCATGAAGTGAAGCGATGATCAATCAGGCTGCTTCAGCAAGTCAAGCGATAGTCAGTCAGGCTGCTTCAGCAAATCAAGTGATGATCAGTCATGCTGCTTCAACAAGTTAGGCGATAGTCAGTCATGCTGTTTCAACAAGTTAGGCGACGGTCAGTCAGGCTGCTTCAGCAGCCTTTCCCGAAGGGCAAATAGGCCAGCGCTTTTAGCGCTGGTTGGCCATCCGCGAGGAATTCGCTAAGCGCGCTTCAGCGTGCTTCCTCCATCTGGCTTTAGCCATTTGCCTGATGGCGGCTAAAGCCATGCGCGAGAAGGACGTTGAAACGCCCTGCTGAGAAATCAACCGACCTCGCCTACCAGCCGTCAAACGGCTGGCCTAGGTGCCCTTCGGGAAAGCCCGATTCATCGGGCTGAATCTAATGTGCTCTGCTACCTTTAGTGCAAAGCTTATGAATCATTATTCCATTCTTCGCATTCATTCTGTCGCCATCATTGCGCTCGCGACCTTCGTCGCTCTGCTTGCCGGTTGCAGCCGACAGGCGAGCGGCAACGCCAAGCGCTATGAACTCAAGGGCACGGTCGTCAGCGTTGACCAGCGCGGCGAAACCGTCACCATCGCGCATCAAGAAATCCCCGGCTACATGGAAGCGATGGCCATGGCGTTCAAACCCAAAGACCATTGGGTGCTCGATCAGGCGCAACCGGGCAATCGCTTACAAGCGACGCTCGTCGTTGATGGCCTGCGTTCGTGGCTCGAAGACGTGGTGATTATGCAGGAAGCGGCTGACAACGGGGCTGCCCCGCCCAGTTCAGCCGAGCCGCAACCGGGCGCTGCCGTGCCTGATTTCAGGCTGACGAATCAAGACGGCAAGCGCATCGCCTTTCACGATTATCGCGGTCGCGCGCTGGTCGTCACTTTCATTTACACGCGCTGTCCGCTGCCCGATTATTGCCCGCTTGTGACCAACAACTTCGCAGGGATTATCCAAACGCTAAAGAGCGACGCGGCGCTCTATAATCAAGCGCACCTGTTGAGCATCAGCGTTGACCCCGAATACGACACGCCGAAAGTGCTGCGCGAGTACGGCGCGAAATATACCGGCGAGAGCAATGCTGCGACCTTTAGCCACTGGGAATTCGCTACGGGCAAGGCCGATGAAGTGAAGCAAGCCGCAAACTGGTTCGGCTTAGAGTACTGGCCTGAGGGGGGTCAGATCGTCCATTCGTTGCGAACGGCAGTGATTGCGCCTGACGGCAAGCTCGTGAAGCTCTATCACGGCAACGGCTGGCAGGCGGCAGAGATCGTCGCTGATCTGCAAAGCCTCAGATCAACGGCAGCAAATGCCGCATCAAGCGGCGCGGCTGGATTAAAGAAAGATTCGTTACAAACGGAGAAACCGGCCCGCGACGCCTCGCCAGCCGGCGATAAACCGGAGAGCGCGGCAAAAACTTATCAAGGCGTCGGCGTCGTCGAATCCATTAGCGAGCCGCGCACGACTGTGCAGATCAACCACGAAGACATTAAGGACTTGATGCCGGCCATGAACATGCCGTTTGAAGTGCAAAGCCCGGCGCTACTGGAGCAGATAGCGCCGGGCGATCACGTTAGTTTTACGCTTCAGGAGACCCCGCACGGGCTGGTCGTCATCGACATTCGCAAACGGAAATAAGTCTGGAGCGTCTTTACTCTAAGCGCACGGCGTTGAACGTGCCGTTCGACGTATCATAAAGCGCCGGGTTGCTGTCGCTCTGCGTATCCCACATGACAATGACAGTGCCCTTCTTCACAAGGGTTCCTTCGCCTTTGATCTTTCCCAGCATGACGAGCGACGCGCAAGGCGCGCTGCCATCATCGGGGCAGGGCAACTCATAGGTGATGGAGATGCGCTTGCCGACTTGACGCCAGGCACCGCTCACCGTGCGATTGTTGTCATCGGTGGCCCTCAGACGACCGTTCAGGCTGTCGCCGCGCGGATCGGCTTCGAACGTCACGGTCAGCGTCCGCTTCGTCTTGACCCCCGGCGATTCAGGAATTGTAATCGTGAATACCCAACGGCCTTCGAAGCTTTTACCTCCGGCGTTGACCGGCACGCCCGCCAGCAGAAGCAATAGCACAACTGCCGCCGCCGCTTTCGACAACGAATGAATTCTGCGCTTCATCAGTTGTTTCCTCCTGCTTTGCGGCTGCCCCTGAAAGCAAAGACCCAGGTGTCATAGCCGGTCGGTCGCGTGGCATCGGCTTGATCGAAGAAGACCGTCATCGTGCCTTTGACGCTGTCATCAGATAGAAACTGGCCGCGCATGATAACCGAGCCGCAAGGCCCATTGGCATCCGGGCACCACAACTGAAAGGCGGTGCTGAAGCGGTTGCCCATGACGCGCCACGAGCCGAGCGGACGGACGTTAGCGCCAACGTCTTCGCGCAGGACAACGCCGTTGCGCAGATCGCCGACTTGCTCGAAGACCATATCGCGGTCGGGAAAGCCGAGCGAGTTGCCCATCCGCGAGGTCGTTTCGCCGTTGATTGGCGATGAGGTTATGATCCACTCGCCGGCAAGCGTGCGCTCCGCTTGCGCGCCGGCTTGCGGCGCGGCGGTGGCCAGGAAAAAGGCGATGCATAAAACAACCCATTTCAACTTCATGCAAGTAATCCTCACCGAACGAGATGAATGAGATTATAGGTCATCAACTCAAAAGAATCTAACGCCTTCAGATGCCTATGGCATTCCGAATATATTTAAGATAACATAGCAGCCCATGAGGACAAACCGGCGAGGCCAATTCGCAAGCTTGCGAGCGCTGTGCGCGGCGCTGGCTCTGCTGTTTGGCGCTGTCGCTGCGCCGATTGCGCTTGCCGGTAACTCGACGGATAATGTTTGCACGATGGCCTGCTGCGTTGAGCAGGGCCATTGCTGCTGCAAACCACGCCACGCCTTCGTTGAAGGACAAACGCCTGACGGCAAGCCGCGCATTGCCGGATCTGAGATCGCTGCGCCTTGCCCTGAAGATTGCGCTACGTCGTCAACGGCTTCACCTTCATTCACGCGCCAGTCGCTCCGCCCGGCTGACCATCGCATAGATCGCGTTGCTGTCGTATTGATGCATTTGCCGCTGATCGCCAGCCCGGCGCTTGCTGTGACAAGCATCGCCATCGCGCCGCGCGCTCCTCCTGCCGGCCTCGCTCATCTCGCCAATTGATCTGGAACGCTTCACGCTGCAACCGTTGATGCGCCACTGCGCCGCTTGTCGCGCGTGATGCGATGGCTGGCAACCGCCAGCCGCCCGGATCGGCAAATCGCTAGACCTCTTACAATCTTTTATGGTTCAGAGGCGGTTGCTGACCGTCGCTAAACCGAGAAGCACGATTTTGTAAGCGAGCGATTCAGATGATTCCCGCTTGAAAACTGGAAAGGAGCGCGCATGAACAGCAGCTATACCCGCAGTCCATTTGCTTATAGATTCATTCTGCTGTGTCTCGTCTGTGGCCTGGCGACGGAAGCTACAACGGCGCTGGCGCAACAGTCCATCACATCGGCAACCCTCAATGGCCGCATCGAAGACAAAGACGGCGCGGGCATCATTGGCGCGACGATAACCGCAACTCATCTCGACCGCAACCAATCGTGGACGGCTACGAGCAACGAGCAGGGAGGCTTCCGCTTCGCCTATTTGCCGGTCGGCGCTTACCGCATCAAAGTCGAGCGCACCGGCTTCGCATCCTTCGATGAGGAAATTACTCTGCTGATCGGGCAGGCGCTTGATCTGCCCATACGGCTCACAGTAGGAAGCATTACAGAAAGTATCAACGTCGCCGCAAACCATGCGCCCATCATCGAAACCGCTCGCACACAGGTAGCCGGCGTCGTCACGCCGCAAGAAGTAGATAACCTGCCGCTCAACGGGCGCAATTATCTCGATCTCGCTTTACTGATCCCCGCCGTATCGCGCACCAACACCGGCAGCAATCAACGCTTTGCCGAAACCAGCGCCGTGCCCGGCACGGGCATCTCCATCGCCGGACAGCGCAACCTCAACAACGGCTTTATCGTTGACGGATTGTCGGCCAACGACGACGCTGCGGATCTGACCGGCAGCTATTTCAGCCAGGAAGTGATCCGCGAGTTTCAGGTCGTCACCTCAGGCGGCATCGCCGAGTTCGGACGCGCGTCGAGCGGTGTTGTGAATATCATTACACAATCAGGAATGCGCGACTGGCGCGGCCATCTCTATGGCTTTCTGCGCAACCAGCGATTTGATGCGCGCAACCCGCTGGCCCCGCGCAAAGACGAATTGACGCAGGCGCAGTACGGCTTGAGTCTGGGCGGCCCGTTACGCCATGACCGCACGTTTCTGTTCGCCAATTTCGAGCAGACGCGCCGCAACGATGCGCTGGTCGTGACGATTGCACCGGCAAATGTCGCGGCAATCAACCGCCGCCTCGATCAGACGAATTATCTTGGCCCGCGCCTTGAGACAGGCATCGTGCCGTCTGGCTTTGACGCGACCAACTTTTTCGCGCGCCTGGATCATCGGCTGAACGCCCGGAATCAATTCGCCGCGCGCTACAATCTCTATGACATCTCGGCGATCAACTCGCGCACGGTCGGCGGCTTGAATGCCGTCAGCCGAGGCACTGCCCTTGAAGATAATGATCAGACGATTGCCTTCAATAATGTAACGACGATTACGCCGGTGTCGCTTAACGAAGCGCGCTTTCAATATACCCGCAGCCGGCTGAGCGCGCCGGTCAATGACGTAAACGGCCCGGCGGTGAACATTCTCGGCGTCGCCAGTTTCGGCACGGCGACGTTTTCGCCGCTGGCGCGCGACATCGATCTTCTGGAAACCGCCGATACGATGACCCACATCCACGGCAGTCATGTAACCAAGGCGGGCGTCGATTGGCTTTACAACCGCGTCGACATTCGCTTTCCCGGTGCCTTGCAGGGTGTTTACACTTTCACGTCGACGGCGAATTTTTTGAACGGCGCGTATGGCAGTTTTCAACAAGCTTTCGGCGCACCGTCGCAGTTTCAAGGCAATCCGAATATCGGCGCGTTCATTCAGGACGAGTGGCGTCTGCGCGCCAATCTGACGATCAACGCCGGCTTGCGTTACGATGCGCAGTTTCTGCCCGATCCCATCAACACCGATAAGAATAATTTCGCGCCGCGCTTCGGCCTCGCTTATGCGCCGGGCGATCACCGCACGGTGATACGCGCCAGCTACGGCCTTTACTTTGACCGCATCCCGCTGCGCGCCACCTCCAATGCGTTGCAGCGCGACGGCTCGAAATACATTGTCGTGCAACTGTCGCCGACGCAAGCGGGCGCACCGGTCTTTCCAAACGTGCTTGCGGCTGCGCCGGTGAATTTGCCGACCAAGCCGAGCATCACGCGCATTGACCCGAACATTGAAAACAGCTACAGCCAGCAGGCGAGCTTGCAGATCGAAAGACAATTGCCGGGTCACACAACGCTATCGGTCGGCTATCTGCACCTGCGCGGCCTGCATCTGATTCTGTCGCGCAATCTCAACGTGCCGCGCTTTCCGGCCTCGGCAGGGGTGCCGAATCTTGGGCGGCCCGACGCGGCCTTTGGCAACATCTCGCGTTATGAAAGCTCCGGTGATTCTTATTACAACGGTCTGATCGTCTCGTTCAATCAGCAGGCGACGCGCTGGGCGAGCCTTCGCGTCTCCTACACGCTATCGAAGACGATAGACAACGCCGGCAATTTCTTTTTCAGCGCGCCGCAGAATAACTTTGATCTGCGCGATGATCGCGGCTTGTCGGACAACGACCAGCGCCATCGGCTGACGCTGAGCGGCGTGTTTGAAGCGCCGCGCGGGCCGCGCGATTCGCCGTTTCGCCGCGCCGTCGAAGGCTTGCAGTTGAGTTATATCTTCAGCTACGCATCCTTGCTGCCGTTCAACATTCAGACCAACACGGATCGCAACTTCGATACGAACTTTAATGATCGCCCGGTGGGTGTCGGGCGCAACACCGGGCGCGGCTTTGATTTCGCTTCGCTCGACCTGCGCTTGAGCAAGACGTTTCGCTTCACCGAGCGCATCAGCGTCGAAGCGCTTGCCGAGAGCTTCAACACGCTGAACCGTACGAACCTGCAACTGCCGAACAATATCTTCGGCGCTGGCCTCACGCCGCTGGCGAGCTTCGGGAAGCCGACGGCGGCTGCCGATCCACGGCAGATTCAATTTGGCCTGCGCCTGGCGTTTTGATTGGCTTACCGAGGGGCCGCGAATCCTGCGGCCCTCGCCGCCTTGAGCCATGCGGCGGGTTATGCGAGGCGATGTGATGAAAACCATTCGGGCTGCCTGGTTATTAGTAATCTGTTTTACTTTGGTGAATGCGCAAGCGAACCAGCAAGCGCCGCCGCACCAGCACGGTGCGATGGCGACCGGCGACGGCGCATTCAACCCGTTTGTCGCCGCCGACGGGCGCGGCGGCTTTTATCTGGTTTACGTGCAGCGCACCGGGGAGACCTGCAACGTGATGCTGCGCCGCTCGACCGACGGTCAATCGTTTACCGAAGCCGTGCGCGTCAATGATCGCGACGGCGACGGGGCGGTGCGCAGCGAAAACCCGCCGAAACTGGCGATTGCCGCCAATGGCGATGTCTATGTTTGTTGGGCCAACGAGCGCGTGCGCTGGAAAGGCGATATACGCTTCGCGCGTTCGACCGATGGCGGCAAGACGTTTTCACCGGCAATCTCACTCAATTCGGACGCCGGTGGCGAACCGACCGGGCATGCTTTTCAATCGCTTGCCGTCGATCACCGTGGGCGCATCTTCGTCGCCTGGATTGACGAGCGCCATAAACGCGAAGCGGATCGCGGCGCGGAAATCTGGATGAGCATCTCGGAAGACGGCGGCAGGAGTTTTTCACGCGAGCATAAGATTCTCTCGGATGTCTGCGAGTGCTGCCGCACGAACATTCAAATTGACACGGAGAATCGGCTGTTTCTCTCCTACCGCACGGTTCCGGCAAAAGGGCCGGCATACCGCGACATCGTGGTGGCGAGTTCGGCAGCCGGCGGCAAGCGCTTTTCGACTACGCGGGTCAGCGCCGACGGCTGGGAGATCAATGCCTGTCCGGTGACCGGCCCGGCGCTTTGCCTTGATAAACAGAATCGCCTGACGGTGATCTGGTTCACTGGCGGTGGCGACCGCCCCGGCCTTTATTTTGCCGCTTCAATCGATCACGGAAAATCATTTGCGCCGCGCCGGCTGCTCGACGCCGAGCAGAAGATGGGCAAGCACGCGCAAGCCGTGGCCAGCGATGATGGCAAGATGGTCATCGCCTGGGATGATGTGGCGGACAAAGCGGTGATGATCTGGGGCGCGCTCGATCCGCAGACCGGCCAGCTTGAGAAGCGCGTGGTGAGCCCAGAGGTAACCTACCCAGTCATCGCCATCGCGGGTCGCACGGCATTGATTGCCGGTGTGCGGGCCGCGACCAGAGAGCTTTTCCTGCAATCCGAGCCCTTGAAATAAATCGCAAGGAAACACTTTGATAAGGAGGAACCATCATGTACAAGAAAGTGACCTGGTGTGCTATGGCTATCGTCCTGCTCTATCCATTGACCGTGCGGGCCTCTATCTTTGGAGATGTGCGCGGCGTCGTGCGCGACCCACAACAGCATCTGGTCAATGGCGCGAAGGTCTCGCTGCGTTCTCGCACAGCCGATTTTTCCCAGACCACACAGAGCAATGATAGCGGCGAGTTCTTCTTTCGTGCGATTCCGATTGGCGAGTACCTGGTTACTATCGAGGCAAAAGGCTTTCGCCAGATCGAGCAGCCGGTCACGGTGATTTCCGGCAGTGCGCCCATCCTGCAAATCCAATTGGAGGTGGCTCCCTTATCACAACAGATCACGATCACCGCCAATCCCGAACAACTGGCTACCGAATCCGCCACGCCGACGACGCTGATAAGTCGCGAGCAAATTGCCAAGACGCCGGGAGCCGGTCGCAGCAACAGCCTCTCCATGATTACCAATTACGTGCCGGGGGCTTATGTAACGCACGACCAGTTGCACGTTCGCGGCGGGCATCAAGTGACCTGGCTGGTGGATGGCGTGCCGGTCGCCAACACCAACATCGCCAGCAATGTCGGGCCGCAATTCGATCCCAAAGACATCGATTATCTGGAAATGCAGCGCGGCAGCTACTCCGCCGAATATGGCGACCGCACCTATGGAATCTTCAACATCGTGCCGCGCACCGGATTTGAGCGCAGTCGCGAAGCGGAACTCGTTCTGAGCTACGGCAACTTCCATCAAACCAACGATCAGATCAATTTCGGCAGCCACACGAAGCGCTTTGCCTATTATGCCAGCCTCAGCGGCAACCACAGCGACTTCGGATTGCAAACCCCGACCGCTGAGGTCTTGCATGATGAAGCGCATGGACTGGGCGGCTTTGCGTCATTGATCTACAACGCCACGACGCGAGATCAGCTACGGCTGGTCGGCGCTCTACGCGGCGACGATTATGAGGTGCCCAACGATGCCGATGCGCAAGCCGCAGGCATTCGCGACACCGAGCGAGAGAGAGATGCGTTTGTGAATTTCTCCTGGGTGCGCACCATCAATTCCAGGCTGCTGTTGACGGTTTCGCCGTTCTATCACTTCAATCGCGCAGACTTTCTCGGCGGCAGCGCCGATACGCCGGTGATTCCGCAAGAACGACGCCGCTCGCAGTACGCCGGCGCGCAGGTCGTCTTGAGCGCGCTGACGCGCCAGCACGCTGCAAAGGTCGGCTTCTATGGATTCGATCAACGCGACAAGCAATTCTTCGGCGTGCAGAGCCGTGATGGCAGCGGTCAGAATCTGGCTGAGCAGATCAAGCCTGCGGGCCATCAGGAGGTGGCGTTTGCTGAAGATCAATACAAGCCGCTAACCTGGCTGACGTTGACCGGCGGGCTGCGCTTCACGCATTTTTCCGGCGCGATTAGCGAGAAGGTGACCGATCCGCGCATTGGCGCGGCGATCCGTCTGCCGCGCTTGCACTGGGTCTTGCGCGGTTTCTATGGGCGCTATTATCAAGCTCCGCCGCTGGCAACCGTGTCCGGCCCGCTGCTCGAATTTGCTGCCGACGAGGGCTTTGCCTTTCTGCCCTTGCGCGGCGAGCGCGATGAAGAGCAGCAATTCGGCCTGGCGATTCCATACAAGGGCTGGCTATTTGATGGGAGCTATTTCCGAACTCATGTGAAGAACTTTTTCGATCATAGCGCGATTGGTGAATCAAACATTTTCTTCCCGCTGACGATTGACCGTGTGCGAATCCGTGGCGTGGAATTATCGATACATTCGCCGCGCTTGCTGAAACATGCGGCGGTTCACCTGACCTATTCGCACCAGCGCATAGAAGGTCACGGCGCGGTTACCGGCGGGCTTACGGACTTCTCGCCGGGCGATGAATTCTTCTTCCTCGATCACGACCAGCGCCATACGCTGAACTTCGGCGGCGACGTTTTGCTGCCCGCCCGCAGCTATGTCGCGGCGAGCCTGCATTATGGTTCGGGATTCGTCAACGGCGAGGGGCCGGATCATCTGCCGGGCCACGCCACCTTTGATCTGTCGGCGGGCAAAACGTTCAGTGAAAGCTGGTCAGTGGCGGTTCACGCCGTGAATGTTGCGGACAATCGATTTCTGCTCGACAACAGCGAAACCTTTGGCGGCACGCACTTCTTTGAGCCTCGACAGATCTACGCCGAGTTGCGTTATCGCTTCCATTATTGAAATTACAAATCAAGATGCGGCTCAGCGTTTGCCGTCGAGGTTGGCCCATTCGCCGGATTGGATGAAGCTCGCCCAGAAGTAAGGATGGTGGTGCTCCTTGCCGGCAAGCATACGCAGTTGCACTTGCCTGAGCGCCTCGCTTCTTCCCTGGCCGGCTTGCAAGGCTTTGTAATATTCAATCATCAGGTCACGCGTGCCCGTATCGCTCACCGGCCACAGGCTCATCACCTGAGTCTCTGAGCCGGCAAGCACCAGGGCGCGGCGCATGCCGTAGACGCCCTGGCCGTTTTTGATCTCCCCAACTCCTGTGTCGCAGGCCGACAAGACGACGAGCTTTGTGCCCCACAGATTCAACCCCGAAACTTCGAGCGCCGTCAGCACGCCGACCTCCTCGCCGCCGTTGCGCAGATTGGCTCCGGCCATTGCCAGCCCCGACCTCAGCAACGAGTTTTCAACCCGATTCATCTGCGGCGCGGCGGATTCGCCCGGCGCGCGCCGGATGAATAGCCCACGGGCGTCCGTCGGCGGGCTCGTCACCATGTCTTCGAGAAAGAATCCATGCGTGGCAATGTGGAGAATCTTCGGTGCGTTGATCTGCTTGAGCGCGGCTTTGCTTGCCCCTCCCCGCGCCAGAATCGTGGCGTCGGGCAGAATCGTCTTCAAGGCCCGCGCTTCCTGCTCCGTGCCTGGCAATGGCTCAAACTCGACTTGTGAAAAGTCGATGGCGTCAGTGGCCGCCGCCTGATTTTCAGCCGCCGCCGGCGCGGGTTCGTTGGCAACGGCCTTTGCCTGTCCTGTCTTGACGCCACGAGTGGCGCTGGCGGCGGTCTTTGCGCCAAAGTCAGGATTGGCAAACACCAACACGCCAGGCGCGCCAGCAATCTTTTCTTTCAACCGCAGCAGGTCGCGTCCGCTGGTCAGATACGAGAGGCTGAAGCGTTCAACCAGGAAGCCGCCTTTCTCGTCAACCAGCGCCGCGAAGGGAACCAGGTTGAGCGCCCCATCAGGCGAAATCAGCAGGCGCGTCGCATCGCCAAGCAGCGCGCGCACAGGCCGCATCACTTTTTCATCGAGAGCGCGGGCCAGCGGCTTGACCTCGCGGTCAACGTCGCTCAAAGGCTTGTCTTCATCTTGGCGCAGCACGGCGCGCAGCTTCTCGACTGCCGCGTCAATGGCGGCGGCATCGCCGAGATCGGCCCATTTCGGCTCGCCTTGATTCTTCAAAACATAGACGGCGAAGCGCGGCTCGCCCAGGCGACTTTCCTTTGGCTGGAACGGACGGAACGAGACAAATTCGACCAGCGCCGCGCCATTCGGTATGGCCTGTTGCACGGCTTCCAGGGTGACCGGCTGTGATTGCGAGCGGAACTCGGCGCTGCGACGGCTAATGTCGTTTTCAAGCTGATCGGCTTCGCCTTCGAGGCGTTTGATTTCAAGCTGATGTTGTTTGGGATCGCCCTTGCCCGGCCCGCCGAGCACGAGTCCGGCAAGCCGCGAACGTGTATCGCTCAGTTGTTCAAACAGGGCGCGGTCTTGCGGATTGAGGCGGCGGCGCAGCGCCGCTAAATTGTCAGCCGTCGCATCAAGGACGCGGCCTTTGCGCCGAAGCGTCGTCAGCAGCGCGAGCCGTAGCGCCGCCGGATTATTCGGCGCTGTCATCACATGCAAAGAGATCGTGCTGTCGGTTTCTCCTGAAAAAGAATTAAAGTAGAGAAGTTTCTGGCGCGCTGAGCCGGTGGCAAGGTTCAGCATGATGCTGCGTTCGCGCACCTCATTGCCGCGCGTCATACAGGCAATGGCTTTCGCCGTGTCGCCCATCGCTTCATACAATCCCGACAGGTTGCTGAGGGCTCGCGCCACATCGGGGTGGCTCGGCCCCAGTACTTTTTCAGCAACCGCCAGGGCTCGCTGATACAGCGGCTCGGCTTTCGCGTAGTCGCCCTTCGTATGATACAGCCCCGCGAGGTTGTGCAGTGATTGCGCGACATCCGGGTGCTCTGGCCCCAGCCGCTTCTCTTGAATCGCCAGGGCCCGCTCAAGCAACGGCCCGGCTTTCTCGTAGTCGCCTTTATAGGTGTACAGCAAGGCGAGGTTGTTCAGTAATAAAGCAACGAAGGGATGCTCTGGCCCCAGCACCTTTTCAGCAACCGCCAGGGCCCGCTGATACAGCGGCTCGGCCTTGTTATACTCACGTTCTTTCCAGTACAACTGCGCGAGGTTATTCAGTGACTGCGCGACATCCGGGTGCTGCGGCCCCAGCACTTTCTCGCGGATCGCCAGGGCCCGTTGCAGCAACGGCTCGGCTTTCTCGTAGTCGCCTTTCATCTGGTACAACACCGCGAGATTATTCAGTGACTGCGCCACGTCCGTGTGCTCCGGGCCTAACACCTTTTCGTAAATCGCCAGCGCCCGCTGATACAGCGGCTCGGCCTTTCCGTAGTCGCCCTGTGTCCGATATAACTCCGCGAGGTTGTTCAGTGTGGTCGCAACGTAAGGATGTTCAGGCCCTAACGTCTTCTCGAAAATCGCCAGCGTCCGCTGATACAACGGCTCGGCTCTTACGTAGTCACCTTTTGCATAGTACAAGACCGCGAGACTAAGCAAAGATTGCGCGACATCCGGGTGTTCCGGCCCCGATACCTTCTCTACAATCGCCAGGGCCCGCTGAAGCAAAGGCTCGGCTCTTACGTAGTCGCCTGTATTCCAGTACAACACGGCGAGGTTGTTCAGTGCTGCGGCCACGTCCGTGTGTTCTGGCCCGAACGCCTTCTCGAAAATTGCCAGGGCTCGTTGATACAACGGCTCGGCTTTTTCGTAGTTGCCTGTGTTGCTGTAAAGCAGCGCGAGGTTGTTGAGGTCTCTAGCCACATCCGTGTGATTCGGGCCGCTGACTTTCTCATCAATCATCAGCGCCCGTTGAAACAGCGGCTCGGCCTTGGCGTTATCGCCTCTCGCCCGATATAAATCTGCGAGATTGTTCAGAGCCCGCGCCACGTCCGTGTGCTGTGGCCCCGATAGCTTTTCGTAAATCGCCAGTTCCCGCTGAATCAATGGCTCGGCTTTGCCATAGTCGCCTTTCGCACGATAGATCGTCGCAAGGTTTTCCAGTAACTGCGCCACCTCCTTGTGCTCCGGCCCGAATAGCTTTTCGTAACCTGCCAGTGCCCGCATAGCGAGCGGGACGGCGTCATCATAGCGGCCTGCGCCATATAGTTTGATGGCTTCATCGTTGAGCCGACTGGCTTCGGCAAGCTCGTCGGATTGCTGCAAGCCAACCCGACCGGTTTCAGCATTCGCCGCAACCTCCGCGATTGCTGATGGCAAAGCAACCAGCAAGAGGGCCGACAACCAGATGACCGATAGGCGTGCGGGTTTGACACGGCGGATTGCGCTACACATAGAGACTTCTCCAACAAACGACGATTGCCGCTAACCTTAGCCTGCGGAGTTTGTAAATGCAACGACGAAGCGATGGCGATTTGCGGCGCTTACTGGTCGAGATTCATCGGCAGAATGGGCGTGTCCCAGTGGGCGATGAGGATCTCGAAGCGCCGCTGTTCTTCGCGCTTGAACGTTTCCTGATCGGGATAAAGCTGTTTGGTGATGGCTTCTTCGCCGCTTGCATCGCTGGCGACCGCCGCGTTTTTGAAGACGATTGTCACGCGATAATCCCAGCGGCCCTCTTCGGTCGTATGATAGCGTGGCCGCTCGGCGCGCACTTCGAGAATGCGCCCGCCTTCGATCTGTTTCTTCAATACCGGATAGTGATTCTTCTTAAAGAGGCGAATGAATTCGTCCGCATAGCCCCATTTCGCTTTGTAGTAATACTCGACGACGAACGGCTGCTCTTTCGCCTGCGGCGGCTGGGCTAAAGCCAGCGACGCGAAACTGACAAGCCATATCGAGCCCAACACCAGGCCGAGGATCCATCGGCGACGATTCTGCTGCATGAGGTTTTCCTTTCTTGAAATCTCTTTCACCCGAAGCGCCGTAGCGATGCATCACGCCTTGTCGCTAAGCGAGCCGTACATATCCGGCCTGCGGTCGCGGTAAAATTGCCAGTGCGTGCGTACTTCCTTGATCTCATCTAAATCAAGATCGGCGACGATCAACTCGTCACGGTCTTCGCTGCCTTTCGCCAGAATGCGCCCGTCGGGATTAGCGAAATACGACGAGCCGAAGAACTCGCCGATGTTCCAGGGCGCTTCCCGCCCGACGCGGTTGATCGTGCCGACGAAATAACCGTTGGCTACCGCGTGGGCGCGTTGCTCCAATTCCCATAAGTAATCTGCATGACCTTTGGTTGTCGCCGACGGAATGAAAACGATCTCCGCGCCGTTCAGCCCCAATGCCCGCGCCCCTTCGGGAAAGTGACGATCATAACAAATGTAGACGCCAATGCGGGCGTAACGAGTCGCAAAAGTCGGAAAGCCGAGATTGCCCGGCGTGAAGTAGAACTTCTCCCAGAACCCCGGCAAACAATGCGGAATATGCGTCTTGCGATACTTGCCCAGATAGGTGCCGTCGGCATCAATTACCGCCGCCGTGTTGTAATACAGGCCGGTCATCTCTTCTTCATAAATCGGCACGACCATCGCCATGCGGTGCGTGCGGGCGATCTCCTGCATCAGCCGGGTGGTCGGGCCGTCAGGGATGCGCTCGACCAGATCGTACCAGTGCGGGTTCTGCTCGGCGGGGAAGTACGGGCCGTAAAATAGCTCTTGCAGACAGACGATCTGCACGCTTTGGCTGGCGGCCTCTTCGATCATCGCCACGTGTTTATCGATCATGGCCTGCTTGATTTTTTCAATGGGGCTTTCGGCAGGCTCGCAACTGGCGGCCTGTATGAGTCCGCATCTCACGATTCGCGGCATGGTTGATTCTCCTTGAATTGGATTAATCGCAGCGGCAGATGCGCCTGCTGCGTTGATGTAAGGGCCGCTCGGCGCAAATTCGCTGATGCGTGATCATTCAATCGCGCCGGCGCTTCATCGCTTTTCGTTTCGTTACACAGGTCGCAAGCCATGTAGCCAGAACCGTGCGGCGGCGCGCGGCGGTTAAATAAATGAACATCGCCATGATTTCAGTTGAGCGATTACCAGCGCATGAGTTGCGAAATCACCGTCACCGCCGCCGGGTCGTCGGGGAACAGCACCGGCAAATCTTTGGTGCGCACAGTGCGGTCGCCAACCCGACGAACCATCGCTTTGACGGGACAGCCGCAGGCGCTGTAGACAAACGTCACTTCGCGTTCAGCGCCATCGGGCCAAGCCTCTTTGACGAGTTGCGAGCGCCCGTTGATCCTGGCGTCAAGCACTGACGGCGGATTGTTCGAGCCGTCGACCAGTAAGGTCTGGCCGGTGCCGTCATCAATCATAATCGACAGATTCTTCTGCTTGCCGCCTTCGCTGCTCGGCATGATGCGAGCCCGCCATAGCACACGGCCCGTCGGCTTGAAGACCAGTTCAGCGATGCCCGGCTTCTCGCTGCTGACGTGCATGGAGATGTGCAGCTTGCCGTCGGGCGTCGGCTCGCCGTAAGCGTCGAGCACGGCAAACGTGCGGCCCACGCCGTCGTCTGGTTTGTAGCGCCGCTCGATCTGCTGCAAGCCCTGCGGGATGGTCGGCACCGGCTTGCCGAGATCCAACTCTTCGGTGACCATCACGGCTTTGTTGACTTCCATGGTTTGCGTCTCCGGCCCTGGGCCCTGAGCCGATGGCGCAGCAGGCGCAGGCGTCGGCGATGCGGGCGCAGCCGTTTTCGACGCGGCGTTGTTAGTCGGCTTTGAATCGCAGGCGGCAACCAGCATCAGCAGCGCCGCCAGCGTGATGAAAATAACACAGTGCGAAACTGGCGGAACCGCCTGTCGAGCGATTGGCGTGCAATGAAGTCTCTGGTTCATACGCATGTAGATTGGCTCATCCGATGCCTCGTATTGAGGCAACTCATCAGTTTATTTTGGAGTTGTTCCAGAAGCCAAGAATAGTAACAAACGCCCTGCGACGCGGCAACATAGGACGCGAATTGCCGAGCCGATTGAGCAAGCGGGCGATTGCAAATTTGTGATTCGCCCGCCTCGCGCTATGCTATGAGCGAACGCGCATTGGATAATCTTTTAAAGAAAGCGACGGCTAAATTGAAACTTACGAGATTAGAACAGGGGATTGGCCACCGCAGACACAAAGACACAGAGGAAAATATTGAGAAACCAAGAGCGTTTTAGAGATTTCTCTGTGTCTTTGTGCCTCCGTGGCAATTTCTTTTGTTCCTTTCTTATGCGGTCTGATTTAGATGCTGGTTAATCGACGACTCCTCAAACTCGCGGCGCGGCTGCTGCTGATCCTGGCTGCGAGCAGCCTGGCTGCCGACCGCCTGGCGCTCGCGCAAACAACCGGGAGCAGGCGGTCAGCGCCGCGCGCCCTTGCTGGTGAAACGATGGACACGGTTTATCTCAATCACTTTTTTCTGACGCTTGACGGCGAGAGTTACAACGCCATGCAATCGTCGGCTTTCCTGCGCGACGAGTTTGCGCCGTTCGAGCAACGTACCACCGTGCGGCAGGACACTACCTATACGGGCAGCTATTTTTATGGCGAGCAGACCTACTTTGAATTCTTCGAGGCGGGTCGTGGATTGGGCCGCGCTGTCGGTGCCAGCGGCATCGCCTTCGGTGTCGAAGCAGCAGGCGCTAGCCTTCGCTTAAAGCCTGGGCTCGCTGCCGCGCTTGCCGTGCCGGTTGGGGTGCGCCCCATCACGCGGCGCGTTGGCGACCGCGACCTGGACTGGTTTTACATGACCACGGCTGAAGACCGGCAGCCGTCGCCGCTGCTGCAAACCTGGGTGATGGAGTATCGCGATAGCTTTCTGAACGACTGGTACGGGGAACTCAAGCCGGCGACGCGCGGCATCCGGCGCGCAGAAATTCTCGAACGTTACACGGCCAAGCTCGGCGATAATGACAAGCGCCGACAGAAGCTTTTAGAAAATGTAGTGGAAATCACGCTTGCTTTGCCGGAGGCGGAACGCGCCCGACTGCTCAAAGAATGTGAAGCGTTCGGTTATCAGGTAACCGCAGAGGCCGGAGGGTGGCGTTGTCTGGGGCCGCAAGTGGCCTTCAAAGTCGTCGCGCCGAACAGCGAAGTGCGCGGCATCAAGGCCGTGAAGTTCTCATTACGACACGCGAAGCAGGGAGAGAAGACCTATCGCTTCGGCAAAACCGTTTTACAATTCAACGACGACCGCACCGCCGTATGGACATTTCAATCCTGAGATCGCCGCGCCGGTTGATCGCCGGTTAATCCTTCAGCGAAGGCGCTGCAATTTCTGCCATAGCCTTGCCGCCGCTTTACGCGATTGTTCGTACAGCGCCGCTTCCGGGTAGGTCGCTTGACGATTGCGTATGATAAAACGACCTGCGACCATCACGCTCTCAATCGCCGCTGAACTCATGCCGAAGATGAAATGCCACGCCAGGTTTTCGCTCGCCAGCGGCGTCGGCGCGGGGTAATCCATCACCAGGAGATCCGCCGCCGCGCCTTCGTTAAACGTGCCCATCTCAAGGCCGAATGTATGGGAAGCCAGCCGCTGATTGTTCGCCAGCACCTGTAACCATTCGTCCGCGCCAAAACCCAGTCGTGCATCGCGGCCTTTGAAAAAGGCAAAGCGCGCTTCGTCGAACATATCCGCGCCGATGCCGTCCGTGCCCATCACGACGCGCTCGCCGAACTGGGCGACCGGCGCGTAGCCGACTTGATTGTTCATGTTCGAGCGCGGGTTATGCGCGAACCAGACGCCGGCGTCGCGGGCAATACGGATGTCGCGCTTGCTCAAGTGGACGCCGTGCGCGAGGATCGTCTGCTGGTTCAAAGCGCCGAGCTTTGCCAGCCGCTCGACGATGCCCAGTTTATATTTCGTGCGAGCGTCATCAACATCCGAGCGCGCTTCCGCCACATGGATGTGCAATCCCGCGCCGGTCTCTTGCATCATCGCGGCGCAAGCGGCGAGCGCTTCGTCGGAAAGCGTGAACGAAGCGTGTGCGCCGATCAGTGCGCGAAACTGCCGCTCAGGTTTTGCTGCAAGCGGTTGAACAGAGTGACTGGATTGATCCGTCTCGTGGCCGTCTGCATAGCTGGCAGTTGGCGCAAGATGAGTTTCAGCATTCGTCCAACTCGCAAAGTCGCGCGTCTCGGCCAGGCCGGCAAGTCGTTTCCTTGCGCCGCCACGGTCGGTGATCTCATAGCAAAGCGCGCCGCGCAAACCTATGCTTTCGAGCGCTTCCTGCACGATGCCAAGCGAGCCTTTGATATGCGACGGCGAGGCGTGATGATCGAACAGGCAGGTGGTGCCGGCGCGCGCCGCTTCCATCGCACCGGCAATGGCGCTCCAATAGATGGTCTCGTCATCGAGCGCGCGATCCAGCCGCCACCAGACGAGTTCGAGAATCTCGCGGAAGTTGGTTGGCGCACGCGGCGGTGCGGGCATACCGCGCGCCAGCGCTGAATACAGATGCGTGTGCGCGCAGACCATTCCCGGAAGCAAGAGCTTGCCGCTCAGGTCAATCACTTCGTCGTCGAGGCCCGGTCGCAGCCGCGCGCCGCGTTTGACGATGCGGCCATCCAGTATGCGTAGATCGCCGCGCTCGACCATTGCGGGCGACAGCCGGACGAGGGTTGCGGATTTGAGAAGATAGCTTGTGGATGAGCGTTCAGGCATGGTTAGGTGATCATCTCGACTGCCACATGACAAATAGCAATTCAATCTTCAGCCCGGCTGCGTTTGAACACTTCGGTAAATTCATCAAGGTCGGGCCGCACCCGCAGCGGCTCATCGACGGCGCGGCGCGCGGCGTCAATGTCTTTCAAGCCGTTGCCGGTAATCATCAACAGCACGCGCTCGTGTGAAGCAATCGCGCCCGCCTCGCACAACTTCACCAGTCCCGCGAAACTGGCTGCGGCAGCCGGTTCCGCGAACACCCCTGTGGTGCGCGCTAACTGAACGAGGCCGGCAAGAATTTCGCTATCTGTAACTTTAACTCCGCAGCCGCCTGAATCCTGAATAGCCCGCAGCGCCGCGCGCCCATCGCGCGGCTGGCCGACGTTGATGCTGTCGGCGATGGTCTGCGCCGCGCCGGGCCGCACCACGCCGTCTCGGTTCGCCGCGTCAACGATGGCCGCAGCCTTTGCCGCCTGCACGCCGATCAGTTGCGGCAGGCGATCAATGAAGCCAATATGATAAAAGTCACAAAAGCCTTTCCATAAGCCGCTGATGATGTTGCCGTCGCCGACGCTGACGATGACTTTATCGGGCACCTGCCAGTTGAGTTGTTCACAGATTTCGAGCGCCGCAGTCTTCTTGCCCTCGCGCGTGTAAGGGTTAAACCCGGTGCTGCGCTGATACCAGCCGAAGCGTGCGGCAGCGCCAAGGCAGAGATCGTAAGCCTCGTCATAGGTGCCTTCGACGAGCACGACCGTCGCGCCGTAGATGACCAACTGCGCGACTTTGGCCGCCGGAGCCTGTGACGGCACGAAGATGACTGAGCGCATTCTTACGCTGGCGCATACGCCTGCAAGCGCGCTGCCGGCATTGCCCGACGATGCCGTGGTAATGACCGGCGCGCGGGCTTCTGTAGCTTTGATTACGGCGAGCGCGCTGGGCCGATCTTTGAATGAGGCGGTAGGGTTGCGCCCGTCATCTTTGATGAGCAGTTGTTTGATGGCAAACTGTACGGCAAGTCGCGGGCAATCATAAACCGGCGTCCACCCCACGGCGAGCGGTGGAACCGGCGAGGCGTCGGCAATCGGCAATAGCGGGCGATAGCGCCACATTGAAAGATTCCGATCCGCCGCGAGCCGGGCTTTTGTCAATTGCGCGCCAACGTAATCATAATCATAGAGAACATCGAGATTGCCGCCGCACACCGCACAGACGTAGTCGATTTCATCGCCGCGAAATTGCCGCGCGCAATCAAAGCATTTAAAGCCAATCACCTTGCTCATGCGGATAAACCGATAAAATCGCGCATCGCCAAACGGAGGTTATCAGGCGATGCCGCGAGCTTGAGAAAGTCGGCGTCCAGCGTCACCTTTTTCCTTCTGACTCCTGACACATGGCTTCTCAATCAATGATCTCCCAGGTGCTTTGATACTTGTCCAACTGCTCACGGGTGTAGTCGTCCATCGGGTGATCGCGTTCGGGCGAGTCGACATGTTTGGGCGACCCGCAGAGTTCGGTCGAAAAATAACGCTGCCCGGTGTCACAGATCATCGTCACGATGCGCTTCATTTTCGGATGCTTCTTCGCCACTTTGATTGCCGCGACGACATTAGCGCCTGACGAGATGCCGCAGAAGATGCCTTCTTCCCGGCTCAACCGCCGCGCCATCTCGATAGCCTCATCGGATGTAATCGTGACTACACCGCTCAGCAGGCTGAGATCGAGGTCGCGCGGCACGAAGCCGTCGCCGATGCCTTCGATTTTGTGTTCGCCCCATTCGCGCTTTGAGAGCAGCGGGCATTCGGCAGGCTCGCCGGCATAGAGTTTCACTTTTTTGTTATGCTTGCGCAGGTAGCGGCCAATGCCTGTGAGCTGGCCGCCAGTGCCCTGGGTGGCGACATAGGCATCGATCTTGCCGCGCGTCTGCTCCCAGATTTCCGGGCCGGTGGTTTTGTAATGCGCCTTGATATTGTCGGGATTATCGAATTGTGACGGCACCCAGTATTTTGAAGGGTCTTGCCGGCGAATCTCTTCGAGCCTTTGTAAGGCGAGATCGACGTCGGATTCGCCGCCGGGGGTGTAGACCATTTCGGTGCCGTAAGCTAAATCCAGTTTCTTGCGCTCGTCGCTCATGCCTACGGGCATCACGATGATGCACGGGTAGCCTTTGACTGCGGCGACGAATGAGCAGGCGATGCCGGCATTGCCCGTCGAGCATTCCAGTATGGTCATCCCCGGCTTGAGGTCGCCGCGCCGCTCGGCCCTATCGATCATGTTTAGGTAGATGCGATCTTTGAGCGACCCAGAAGGGCTGAAGTATTCGAGCTTGACGCAGATTTCCGGCTTAACCTGCGTCGCCAGGCGATTGAGCCGCACCATCGGCGTGCAGCCGATGACATCGAGAATAGATTTGGCGGATTTGCGATTGCGATCCCATTTGACCATAAGCCGTTCGCTTGCGGTTCCTTTCTATGTCTGTTGGCGTCTCGTTGAGGAGCCTCATTCGGCGCTACTCTAACAGAGAAGGGCCGAGACTGCCTAGCTGGTTGCGCGGCGGCAAATGCCTCTATGATGCGCTAACGATTTGATCGCTCGGAGGATGGCTTGGCACGGCCTGTGTTCATCAAAGCCAACAAATTCGGCGACCGCACGGCGCTTACAGGCAGAACATAACACCAACTCACTTGTATGGCGATTTAGCATTGAGATTCATCTTCATCAAGAAAGAGCCTGCTGGCCATCACTACTTTGATCTGCCTGTGTCGTCTCGCGCTATGTAATCTACCACCCTGAGCAGGTTTTCTGGGGCAAAGACTCCTGCCGCGCTAGTCCAAGATCCGTTCTTGTCGTTGCCTATGAAAATTGCACCCAGGTGCATTCCTCCACCTGCCTTGTTGCCGGTGAATTGGATCAGCAGCTTATTCATTTCAGTTTCTTCTCCTGTGACCAGCGTCCAACCCGATTTAGCATTGTAGCGCGCGCCCCAGGCTTTGAGTTGTTCGGGATTGTCTTTGACCGGATCGGTGGTGACAGAAATCAGGAAAACAGATTTTCCCAGTCGCTCACCTAACAATGATTGAAGCTCTGAAAAGACTCTTCCCTGCATCGTGCAGATGTAGATGCAACTCGTGTAAAAGAAGCTCAGGACAACTACTTTGCCCTTTATCAAATCGGAATAGAAACGAACTTTCCTGCCTTCCTGGTCGCGCAAAATCAGGTCTGGAATCATGACTTTTACGCCTTTTATATTGACCTCTACCCCTTGCTCTGCCGCCGGGTTCTGATCTTGACCTTCGTATTCAACCGCCAATGCGGGATGGTCGGTCGGCCCTTCTACGGCTTCGGCTGGCGGGGCGATCAAGCAGCAAGCCAGGAATAAAATCATCACACTGGCAACTAATTGTTGTTTCATCCCGCCTGATATTAACCATGTATATCTACAGTTGTTGAACATTGAACCTCCTGATGCGTCCTCATCAGGGGAGGACCTTTAAAAGATCCACCCCTGATGATTATGTTATTTCAACGCCGTCAGATCACTGACGAGCACCTGCTCGACTGTTATCAAGGGGCGCAGAATCGCACGTCAGCAAGGAAGTTGCTGACGCTGCCGGTATTCGGAAATGTTCCCGACGGGGTAGTGTAAAAGCCAGTCCACGCAGTCAGCGGCCCGTTTGAAATCGGGCTGCTGAGCCCGCTCAGAATCTTCGCGCCAAAAGAGTTTACGTTGTAAGAAACTCTGTATTTAACTCCAGCAATGATTTGCAGCGGGGTTGCTAATGCCACTTCGTGCCAGCCGGATGGAGCCTCAGGCGTAGGGAATGGCACCTGCACAAGCAGCGCACCTGAGTCACTCCAAATGCGACCGATGTGTGTGCCGGTCTCACCAGGGGCTTTGTAGAATCGGATGTGCGTAATTGTGCCATTCACAGAGGAAGAGAACTGTACCGCCTGCTCCCAGGTTGCACCGCCTCCGCTAACTGCGGTGATGGTCCCCGATGGCGCAGGGAAAAGCATCCCGTTCGATACAATTGATCGCGGACTGCCATTGAGATTCGTGCTAGTGCCTGAGAATTTGACACTAATTGAATGCGACAACCCATCCTTCAAGGAAGATGGGAAATTGTAGAAAAAGGCATGATAGCCATTCCCTTTATCGGCGTCGTAGACATCCTGACGGAAGAGGTTGGCAGAGACAGTGGCTATAAGCGAAGCGCCGTCATAAATGTCCACATTGATGGGTTGGTTAGGCTTACTTCTATCCCAGGCCCAGCCCCAAATCTGATTGCAATCGGACCCGTCAACATAGCCTTCGTAAGCCGGGGTATTCAGCACCCTGATGATCTTTGACACCGACGGCACGCCATTCGAGTTCAAAACGAACAGCATGTAATATCCCGGCGGACATTTATTTGAATCAGCAGGCGCAGTCACATTTAACCCCGAAGAGCCGTTTAGCGTGGCAGTTAAAAAGATGTGCCGCTGATCCTGGTTGAACCCATGGGTCACAGAAGCGAGCCGCACGAGACTTACTTTCGGGCTGGCTCCAGCGCCGGAGGTTCCGACAAAGAACGTCTGTCCATAAGATACACTTGCGGGATTGGGAACGGAGGTGATTATGGGGCGTACCGCCGGGCTTCCGTTCGAGTCAAACAGGTAAGGCGGTGAGTAGATTTCCACGTTCTTGTGCCCAAAGAGTCTCGCGTTGTCATCACCGAGGTTAACGATACCCTGTCCATTCGCATCAATTTCGCCTACCGCTCCGGGGAGTCCGCCGCCGCCTACCAGAACCCTGCCGTCGGGCAAAAGTGCGGCTACGGAATGGTAAGCACGAACCACTTTCTGATCGGCCATCTTGCACCAGGGAACCTGCGACGGGTCCGCCGGGTTAGCTGTCGGATCCCACATTTCTGGGATCATGGCCGCAGCATCGGGGCAATTAATGTTATTACTACCCGTGCAACTGACACCTCCGGTGACCAGCACTTTGCCATTCGGTAGAATGGTTGCGGTATGATATGTCCTGGGGAAATTCATCGAGGCCGCCGGCGTCCAGGTCGGCTGACCCATTGCTGGCTTCAGATCAATAAACTCAGCCTCTCTAGTCGGAGTGAACATATCATTGAATCCGCCCACGAGCAGAGCCTTACGACCTGAGTCAAACAGGACTGATGTGCCCATGGCGTGAGGGAATAGGGTGCCTCCCAGGTATGTCCATTCTCCGAATCCCTGGTTAGCATCGGGATCTAACAACCTGCTACCGTGATCAACTGTGGATGCTCCGGGTATAAAACCCGATTGGGCTTGGAAGACCTTACCATCCGGCGTAAGATGCAGGAACGGATAAACGGTAAGTGACACAGGCTGGTTGAGATTTCTCAAGCTGCCTCCGGATGTGTAAACCTGCGGAACTAAATTTGTAGCAAAAGTGGGATTAGCATTCGGAAAGTTAGACCAATACAGTCCAGCCATAATCAATGTTTCACCCGTGTTGAGCGTGACATTGTATGGATACCAGCGGCCCTGATTCATATCAGGCCCACGCGACCAACTGTTCGTCAGGTAGTCAAAGATATTGGTATAAGGCTCACCAGCGCCGTCAAAGTCCGGGCTTTTATGCCCTCCCGCCACCAGCAGACGCCCATCAGGTAAGAACGAATGCCCCGAACAAAACAGGTTTGTTGTTGAGTTAGCCACTCGAAGCATTCCATCGTAGTCTTTTGGCACTATAACATCGCCGCTGACTCCCCAGTTTTTAACCTGAGCCGATCCATCGGAGCTGTTGCGGATATACCAATTGCCTTCAGACGGGCGAAATATTGCCGCATCCGTTTTCCCATCGCCATCATAGTCTCCCGGTGCGACAACGTCTCCAGGTAGGCCCCAACCAATAACTTGGGTTGCGCCGGTTGCGATATTTAAGATGTACCAAGTGCCATTAGATGGGTGATAAACGGCTATGTCCGTTCTCCCATCTCCATTATAATCGCCCAGCACAGGCACATCGCCGCTGACTCCCCAGTTTTTAACCTGAGCCGATCCATTGGAGCTGTTGCGGATATACCAATTGCCTTCAGACGGGCGAAATATTGCCGCATCCGTTTTCCCATCGCCATCATAATCTCCCGGCACAGGAACATCGCCGCTGAGGCCCCCCCATCCTATAACCCCCATCGATCCATTTGAGCTATTGATGATGTACCAGGTGCCATTAGCTG